>Ga0222424_100034_pt1 | contig 383112 bp, 343 predicted proteins | sample 2B2ome_FD_182468 | JGI IMG/M metagenome (GOLD analysis project Ga0222424, IMG submission 182468) | Enriched microbial communities from leaf-cutter ant dump, University of Wisconsin, Madison, United States - 2B200A (version 2) | ecosystem: Environmental > Terrestrial > Nest > Insects nest > Nest...
TGGTGGCAGATGCAGACCACCGGCGCGCCGGCCGGCCATTCCTCCTGCAGCGCCTCCAGCCGGGCCGGCAGTTCGGCCATCGGCAGCAGCCGGGCGCCGGCGAGGCGGCAGGTGTCGAATTCCCACGGCTGGCGCACGTCCAGCAGCAGCGGCGCCGGTCGCGCCGGATCGTTCAGCCACTGCGCCAGTTCGGTCGCGCTGATCTGCCGCACCGGCGCCTCAGAAGCGGAATGCCGACGGCTGGGCGGCGTCGCGCAGCGGCTTGATCGCGGTTTCGAACAGCTTCAGCGTCGAGAACGCGGTATCGCTGGTGCGCGTGATCAGCTGCGCGCTCATCGCCGGTTCCTCGCCCAGCACCGCCAGCAGGCGGCCGCCGACCTTCAACTGCTGCAGGAAGCGATCCGGCAGCACCGGCAGCGAACCGGAAATCACGATCACGTCGTAGCTGGCGGTGCCGTTCTGCGGCCAGCCCTGGGCGCCGTTGCCGAGCGCGACCTCGACGTTGCCGATGCCGGCGGCGGCCAGATTCTGTTGCGCCAGCGTGCGCAGTTCCGGCTCGATCTCGACCGTGGTCACCTGCCGGCCCATGTAGGCCAGCAGTGCCGCCATGTAGCCGGAACCGGCGCCGATTTCCAGCACGGTTTCATGCTTCCTGACCGCCGCTTCCTGCAGGATGCGCGCCTCGAACTTCGGCGTCAGCATGCTGGCGCCGCACGGCAGCGGGATTTCGCAGTCGGCGAAGGCCAGGCTCTGGTAGGCGGCCGGCACGAATTGCTCGCGCCGCACCACCTGCAGCAGTTCGAGCACCTCCTGGTTCAGCACATCCCACGGCCGGATCTGCTGTTCGATCATGTTGAAGCGGGCTTGTTCGATGTTCATCTCGGTCTTGCCATAGGAAAAGACGTCATTCTATCAAAGGGGGGTGCCGGTTTCGGCCGGCTGCGGCGCCGTCGCCGCCGGCTGGCGGCGGCCGCGCGCCCAGGCCGCCAGATCGTCCAGATAGGTGTAGATCACCGGCACCACCACCAGCGTCAGCAGCGACGAAGTGATGATGCCGCCGATCACCGCCTGCCCCATCGGCGCGCGCTGTTCCGAGCCTTCGGCGATGCCGAACGCCAGCGGCACCATGCCGAACACCATCGCCAGCGTGGTCATCAGGATCGGCCGCAGCCGCACGTGCGCCGCTTCCAGCAGCGCGGCGCCGCGTTCCATGCCGTCGCGGCGCGCCTGGTTGGCGAAATCCACCAGCAGGATGGCGTTCTTGGTCACCAGCCCCATCAGCATGATGAAGCCGATGATCGAAAAGATGTTCAGCGTCGAGCGGAACAGCAGCAGCGCCAGGAACACCCCGATCAGCGTCAGCGGCAGCGACGACATGATCGCCAGCGGCTGCAGGAAGCTGGCGAACTGCGAAGCCAGGATCATGTAGATGAAAACGATCGCCAGCGCCAGCGCCGACAGCGCGTAGCCGAACGATTCCTGCATGTTCTTGGTGGCGCCGCCAATCTGGTAGCGGTAGCCGGGCGGCCACTGGATCGCGTCCAGCGCGCGCCGCACGTCGGCGTTGACCTCGCCGGCGGAGCGGCCGGCGACGTTGGCCGACAGCTCGACCTCGCGGTTCAGGTCGCGCCGGTTGATCTGGTTGGCGCCGGTGGACGGCAGGATGTCGGCCACCTGGCGCAGCGGCACCATCTTCGGCGTGCCGTCGGCATTGGTCTGGTTCGAACTCAGCATCAGCCGCGACAGATCCTCGGTGGTGCTGCGGTCGGTCGGCGCCAGCCGCACGTTGACGTCGTAGTTCTCGTCGTCCGGCGCGCGCCAGCTGCTGGCCGCCTCGCCGGCCAAAAGCGGCCGCAGCGCCATGCCGATCTGCGCGACGCCGACGCCGAGGTCGGCGCCGAGATCGCGCTTCGGCTGCACCGAGATGGTCGGCTTTTCCGCCTTCAGGTTGGAATCCAGATCGACCAGCCCCGGAATCGCCCGCATCCGTTCCTGCGCCTGCTGCGACAGCGCCGCCAGCTGGGTCAGGTCGTTGCCGAGCAGCGACAGCCGGATCTGCTTGTTGTCGCCGCCGATGCCGTCCAGCGTGCCGATGTGGGTGACAGTGATGCCGGCCACCTGCGCCAGCCGGGCGCGCAGCAGCGGCGTCATCTGCGTGCTGCTGCGGCTGCGGCTGGCGCGCGGCACCAGCCGCACGAATACCGACGCATAGCTCTTGCCCTGCGAGGTGCCGGTGTTGATGGTGCTGTAGGTATCCAGCACTTCCGGGAATTCGCGCAGCACCGCCTCGACCTGATGGGTCTTGGCCTCGGTCAGTTCCAGCGATGAGCCGACCGGCGTGTTGAAGGTGACGCCGGTTTCCGAATAGTCGGCCTGCGGCACGAATTCGCTGCCGATCAGGCCGGCGGCCGGGATCGCCAGCCCGGCGAAGAAGGTGGCGACGGCGATCGCCAGCGTCGCCAGCCGGTGCTTCAGCGACCACGCCAGCAACTGCTGGTAGCTGTCCGACAGCCGCTCGACCGCGCGCTCGAAGGCTTCCAGCATGCGGCCGATGGTGTGCGCGTACCAGCCACGGCGCGGCTGGCCCGGCTGCACCGCCGGGTCCGGCCAGATCGACGACAGCATCGGGTCCAGCGTGAACGAGACGAACATCGAGATCAGCACCGCCGCCGCCACCGTCACGCCGAACTGGTGGAAGAAGCGGCCGATGATGCCGCCCATGAAGCCGACCGGCAGGAACACCGCGACGATCGACAGCGTGGTCGCCAGCACCGCCAGGCCGATCTCGGCAGTGCCTTCCAGCGCTGCCGTGTGGTGGTCCTTGAAGCCGCCGCCGGCAACCCGCATGCCGGCGTGGCGCACGATGTTTTCGCGCACCACGATGGCATCGTCGATCAGCAGGCCGACGCACAGCGACAGCGCCATCAGCGTCAGCATGTTGATGGTGAAGCCGAACGCATACATGAACAGGAAGGTGCCGATCAGCGCCACCGGCAGCGTCAGCCCGGTGATCACCGTCGAGCGCCAGGAATTCAGGAACAGGAACACGATCAGGATCGTCAGCACCGCGCCTTCCAGCAGCGTGCTGCGGACGTTCTGGACGCCGACGCGGATCTGCCGCGCGCCGTCGCGGATCACCTCGATCCTGACGCCCGGATACAGCGCCTGCATGCGCGGTTCCAGTTCCTTCAGCGCCGCCATCAGGCCGTCGGCGACGTCGATGGTGTTTTCGCCCTGCGCCTTCAGGATGTTCAGCGCCAGCGTGCGCTGGCCGTTGTATAGCGCCAGGCTTTCCTGCTCCTCCTGGCCGTCGACCACGGTCGCCACCTGCGCCAGCGTCACCGGCTGGCCGCCACGGCGCGCCACCACGATGCCGGCGAAATCCTGCGGATCGCGCAGCCGGCCCTGGATCTGCACGGTGCGTTCGTCGTCCAGCGAGCGGATCGCGCCGGTCGGCAGTTCCTGGTTTTCATTGCGCACCGCGCCGATGATCTGGTCGACGCCGATGCCGAGCGCCTCCATTGCCACCGGATTGACGTAGATGTTGACCTCGCGCATGACGCCGCCGACCAGCGTCACCGAACCGACGCCGCGGACGTTTTCCAGGCGCTTCTTGACCACCTGGTCGGCGATCGTGGTCAGTTCGCGCAGGCTGCGCTGGTGGCTGGCGTTCGGATCGTTGGCCACCGACACCGAAAAGATCGGCTGGTCGGCCGGATCGAAGCGGGTGATGCGCGGCTCCTCGACTTCCTTGCGGAACAGCGGGCGGATCATCGCCACCTTTTCGCGCACGTCCTGCGCCGCCCGCGCCGGATCGACGGTCAGCACGAATTCGATGATCACCACCGACGAGCCTTCATACGAGCGCGAGGTCAGCGCGTTGATGCCGTTGACGGTGTTGACCGCTTCCTCGATCTTGCGGGTGATGTCGGACTCCACCGTTTCCGGCGACGCGCCCGGATAGTTGGTCTGCACCACCACCACCGGGAAGGTGACGTCGGGGAACTGGTCGACCTGCAGCCGCTGGTAGGAAAACAGGCCGAGCACGACGAAGGCCATCATCATCATGGTGGCCAGCACCGGATTGCCGATGCTGATACGGGTGAACCACATGCTCAGGCTCCGTGCGCGAGAAGGTTGGCGGCCGTCATTGTGCCCGCCCGCCGGCTGCCGTGGTCGCCATCGGCGCCGCCGGCGCCCCGTTGGCCTGCAGCACGCGCACCGGCGCGCCCAGCGGCAGGTTGCCGAGATTGTTCCTGACCACGCGCGCGCCCGGCGCCAGGCCGCCGGTGATTTCCACCGCCGGGCCGTTGGCGTCGCGCCCGCGCAGGCCGAGCGTGACCGCCTTCTGCGTCAGCCGGCCGTCCTCCACCGCATACACATAGGGTTCGCCGGCCAGGCCCTGCAGCGCCGACTGCGGCAGCGTCAGCGCCTCGGCCTTGGCTGCCAGCGTCAGCTGCGCCTCGGCGAACATGCCGGCGCGCAGCAGGCCCTGCGGATTGTCGACGCGGATGTAGACCATGATCGAGCGCGAGCCGGACTGCGTCGCCGGATTGATCCGCACCACGGTGCCGGGCACCGCGCCGGGCATGCCCTCGACGCTGACCTCGACGGTCTGGCCGAGCGCCACGCGCAGGATTTCCGCCGCCGGCACCGGCGCTGCCAGTTCCAGCTGGCGCAGATCGACGATGTCGAACAGCCGGTTGTCGGGCGATACCTTTTCGCCCGGCTCGACGGTGCGGGCGCTGACCTGGCCGGCGATCGGCGAGCGGATCACGGTATCGGCCAGCGACTTTTGCGCCGCGTCCAGAGCGCCGCGCGCCGAATCGGCGTTGGCGCGGGCGATTTCGTACTGGCTGGCGGCGGTGGTGTAGGCATTCTTCGAAATGAAGCCGCGCGCCAGCAGCGCCTGATTGTTGTCACGCGTGGTGGCGGCGATGTCGAGCTGGCCGCGCGCCGCGTCCAGCGCACCGCGCGCCTGATCGACACGCGCCTGGTATTCGGCCACGTCCATGTTCACCAGCACCTGGCCGGCGGCCACCGTTTCGCCCTCGCGCACCATCACGTCGCGTACCTGGCCGGCCACGCGCGCCTTGACGGCGGCCTGTTGCAGCGCCCGCAGCGAGCCGGTCAGGGCCATGGTCTGGCGCAGCTCGCGCGCCTCCGCGGTGGCTAGATCGGCCGGCAGGAATTCCAGCACCGCCGCGCTGGCGGCGGCCGGTGCCGCCGGCGCCGGCCGCGCACGTTTTTTCGACAGTGCGACGCCGCCCGCGAGCAGCGCGATGGCGACCAGCGCCCACCAGTATTTATGGCGTCTTGGCATGGAGGGGTTCCGTGGGTGAATGTGCGCTGCCGGCCAGCAGACCGTGCAGGCAGAGGTCGATGAAATGGTCGAGAAAATCTTCCGGCACCACGGCGTCGGCCTGGCAGGCGCGGAACGAGTGTTTCCACAGCATCAGCATCGGCGCCACCACTGCCTCGGCGGTATGGCGGGCGTCGTGCGGGCGGAATTCGCCGCGCGCGATGCCGTGCTCCAGCATCCGCACGATCAGCGCCTTGCCGGGAACGATCACCTCGTCGTGGTAGAACTTGGCCAGCGCCGGGAAGTTGCCGGATTCGGCGATCATCAGCTTGCTGATGCCGGACAGCTCGGTGGCGCCGACGCGCTGCCACCAGCCGTGCAGGATTTCACGGAACAGCGCGGCGCCGCCGCCTTCAAAGCGGTCGATCATCTGCGCCGCCTCGCCCAATACTGGCAGCATGTTTTCCCGCACCACCGCCTTGAACAGTTCTTCCTTGTTGGCGAAGTACAGGTACAGCGTGCCCTTGGAGACGCCGGCCTGGCGCGCCACGTCCTCCAGCCGGGTGGCGGCGTAGCCGCGTGCGACGAACTGTTCGAGCGCGGCCGCCAGCAGCTCCTGCGGGCGGGCTTCCTTGCGGCGGGTCCAGCGCGGTTTGTCCTTGAACAGGCAGGGCATCGGGAAGGGAATTTTCGAGTAACTTACTTGCGAGTCAGTAATGTAAGGGCGCCTGTCGGTGCCGTCAAGCGGCGCCTGAGCGCCGTGATCGCGCCCGCGACAAGTGCTGGCCAAGGCTGCCGGCGCGCGGCCCCTGAGGCGCCGCCGATTGCCGGTAGAATCGTCGGATTTTCCTGCCGACTTTTCCGGGTGAAGCATGCGTGGTTCGCAAAAATGGCGGTTCTGGCTGCCGCTGCTGGTTGTGTTGATTGCCGTCGGCGCCGGTGCCGCCTACTGGTCGCGGCAGGGCGCGGCGCCGGAGTATCGTACCGTGCGCGTCGAGCGCGGCGCGATCAGCGCCACCGTGGCCGCTTCCGGCACCCTGAATCCGGTGGTGTCGGTGCAGGTCGGCTCGCAGGTATCGGGCCAGTTGAAGGAAGTGCTGGCCGATTTCAACAGCGAAGTCAGGGAAGGCCAGCTGATCGCCCGCATCGATCCGCAGACCTTCGAATACAAGGTGCGCCAGGCGCAGGCCGATCTCGACGCCGCCCGCGCCCAGAGCCAGACCCAGCAAGCCAGCCTGGCGGCGCAGCGTTCGGAAGTCGCGCGCAACGAGATCACCACGCTGGACGCGCGCCAGGATTACCAGCGCAAGCAGCAATTGCTGGAAAAGGGTTTCATTTCCACCGCCGAGCGCGACAAGGCGCGCGCCGTCTACAACGCCGCCGCCGCCCAGCTCGACACCGCGCGCGCCCAGGTGGCGGTGGCCGAAGCCAACCTGAAGAACAGCGCGGCGGTGCTGCGCCAGCGTGAAGCGGTGCTGGCGCAGGCCGAGGTCGATCTCGGCCGCACCGCGATCAAGGCGCCGGTCAACGGCGTGGTCATCAAGCGCAGCGTCGATGCCGGCCAGACCGTGGCCGCCAGCCTGCAGGCGCCGGAACTGTTCATCATCGCCGGCGACCTGACCGACATGCGGGTCGATACCGCGATCGACGAATCCGAGATCGGCCGCATCCGCGAGGGCCAGAAAGCCACCTTCACTGTCGATGCCTTTCCCGGCCGCAGCTTCGACGGCGAAGTCGTGCAGATTCGCAAGTCGGCGCAGAACGTCTCCAACGTCATCACCTATATGGTCGAAGTCAGCGCCGCCAATCCGCGCAAGGAACTGCTGCCGGGCATGACCGCCAACGTGCGCATCGTCACCGACAGCCGCCAGGACGTGCTGAAAGTGGCAAATTCGGCGTTGCGCTTCAAGCCGGCCGGCGCCATTGCCGCCCCGCTGGCGGAAGCGCCGACGGCAAGTGGCGGCGGACAGGGACAGCTGCAGCAGCGGCTGGAGCGCGAACTGCAGCTGGACGCGGCGCAGAAAGCCCGGCTGGAGGCGATCTTCAGCGGCGCGCGCGAACGGAGCGGCGCCGCGCGCGGGCTGGAGCAGGCCGAACGGCGGAAAGTGATGGAGCGCAACCGCGCCGAGATGCGCGCGCAGATCAATGACATGCTGAGGCCGGACCAGCGCGTCAAATACGAGGCGATCAGCGCCGAGAATCAGGGCGGGCGCGGCGCCCGCACCAGCAGCGGCCGCCTCTATCGGCTCGACGCCGACGGCCGGGCGGTGGAGCTGAACGTGCGGCTCGGCCTGACCGATGGCAGCATGACCGAAATCGTCGCGCCGGCGCTGGAGGAGGGCACTGAAATCATCGTCGGCCAGGCGCAGGCGGCGCCGGCACGGCCGGCGGCCAGCCCACGGCGCGGTCCGCGCATGTTCTGACGGAGCGCGGCATGGCGCAACTGATCGAAACCCGCGAGCTGGTCAAGGAATACCTGATGGGCAGCAACCGCGTGTTCGCCCTGCGCGGCGTGTCGGTGACGATCGCCGAGGGCGAATTCGTCGCCATCATGGGCGCTTCCGGTTCCGGCAAATCGACCTTCATGAACCTGCTCGGCTGCCTCGATTCGCCGACTTCCGGCGACTATCTGCTGGCCGGCGAGAACGTCTCGGCGCTGTCCGGCGACCAGTTGGCGGCGATCCGCAACCGCCGCATCGGCTTCGTGTTCCAGCAGTTCAACCTGCTGCCGCGCACCAGCGCGCAGGACAACGTCGAACTGCCGCTGCTGTATTCGACCGTGCCGGCGGCCGAGCGCCGCGCGCGGGCGGTTGCCCGGCTGACCGAAGTCGGCCTGGAAGCGCGGCTCGACCACCATCCGGCGCAGCTGTCCGGCGGCCAGCAGCAGCGCGTGGCGATCGCCCGCGCTCTGGTCAACGACCCGGCGCTGATCCTGGCCGACGAGCCGACCGGCGCGCTCGATTCGCGCACCAGCATCGAGATCATGGCGCTGCTGCAGAAGCTGAACCGTCAGGGCATGACCATCGTGGTGGTGACGCATGAGCCGGACATCGCCGAATTCGCTTCGCGCATCCTGCACTTCCGCGACGGCCGCGTGCTGAGCGACCAGCCGAATGCGCCGCGCGACGCCGAGGCGCAGTTGGTGCAACTGGCGCAACTGGCGGCGCCGGAGCCGGAGGCGGCCGCATGAACCTGCTGGCGACGCTGCGCATCGCGCTGAAGGCGCTGCGCGTCAACCTGCTGCGTTCGACGCTGACCATGCTCGGCATCATCATCGGCGTGGCGGCGGTGATCACGATGATCGCGGTCGGCGGCGGCGCGCAGGCGCGCATCCAGGAGCAGATCAAGAGCCTCGGCTCGAACTCGATGATCCTGATTCCCGGCTCCACCACCGCCTCCGGCGTGCGGCTCGGCGCCGGCGCCAACCAGAACCTGACCGAGGACGACGCCGCGGCGATCGCCAATGAAGTGCCGGAAGTGCAGGTGGCGGCGCCGTCCTCGCGCAGCTCCGGCCAGCTGATCGCCGGCGGCAGCAACTGGGCCACGCAGATCTACGGCGTCACGCCGGACTACCTGGAAGCGCGCGACTGGCCGCTGGCGACCGGCCGCGTGTTCGAGCCGGCCGAGCTGGCCGGTTCCGCCAAGGTGGTGCTGATCGGCCAGACGGTGGCGACCCAGCTGTTCGGCGACATGGACCCGATGGGCCAGAGCATCCGCGTCAGGAACGTGCCGTTCACCGTGATCGGCGTGCTCTCGAGCAAGGGCCAGAGCATGATGGGCACCGATCAGGACGATGTCGTCATGGTGCCGCTGTCGACCGCGCGCAACCGCCTGTTCGGCAATACCCAGGGCAAGCTGCGGCGGGTCGGCACGATCCAGGTCAAGGTGCGCGAGGGCGCCAGCATGGACGACGCCGAGGAAAAAATCCGCGCGCTGATGCGCCAGCGTCAGCGCACCCAGCCCGGCCAGGCCGATGCCTTCACGTTGCGCAACCTGACCGAGATGCTGGCCGCGCAGGAAGAATCGTCGCGCGTGATGACGCTGCTGCTGGCGGCGGTGGCGTCGGTATCGCTGTTGGTCGGCGGCATCGGCATCATGAACATCATGCTGGTCTCGGTGACCGAGCGCACTCGCGAGATCGGCCTGCGCATGGCGGTCGGCGCGCGCGGCTCGGACATCCTGACGCAGTTTCTGGTGGAGGCGATCACGCTGTCGTCGATCGGCGGCCTGATCGGTATCGTGCTGGGCGTCGGCGGTTCCTGGACGATCGGCGCGTTCGCCGGCTGGGCCACCCGGCTGTCGCCGCAATCGATCGTGCTGGCGGTCGGTTTTTCGGCGGCGATCGGCATCTTCTTCGGCTTCTATCCGGCCAGGAAGGCGTCGCGGCTGCTGCCGATCGAGGCGCTGCGCTATGAATGACGGAAAGGACACGGAATGACAACCCTGGCACGGCGGCTGGCGCCGCTATTGCTGCTGATGCTGGCGGCCTGCTCGGCGCTGTTCGGCGCGCACGAGGTCGAACTGCCGCTGCCGCGCCTGCAGCAGGAACTGGAGCGGCATTTCCCGCAGGACGACCGCTATCTGGCGCTGTTCGACGTCACGCTGTCGCAGCCGCGTCTGGCGCTGCGGCCGGAGGCCGGCCGCATCGAACTCCAGCTGGCCACGCGCATCGCGCCGGTGCTGGGCGGCGCGCCGACCGACGGCAGCCTGACGGTGTCCGGCGCGCTGCGCATCGACCGTGCCAGCCGCGCGCTGCTGCTGGAGCAGCCGCGCATCGAACGCTTCACGCTGGACGGCGTCGGCGACGGCGCCGCCTCGCGCATCGGCCAGATCGGCGGGCTGCTGTTGCAACTGGTGCTGACCGAGTTGCCGCTGCACCGCTTCCGGCCGGGCGACTTCCGCCGCTTCGGCATCGAATTCACGCCGGTGGCGATCTCGGTCAAATCCGGCGCGCTCGCGGTCACCTTCGAGCCGGTAAAATAACGACGGCTTTTTTCCGTCCGTGCATCGCTCCACGCCGCCCGCACTGCCACCGCAACGCGGGCTTTTTTGTTGATCTGCCTTCGGCCACATTCCCCATGGATACCGTACTCGCACTCAAAGCCCTCATCATGGGGATCGTCGAAGGGTTGACGGAATTCCTGCCGATTTCCTCCACCGGCCACCTGATCCTGGCCGGCAGCCTGCTCGACTTCACCGGCGAAAAGATCAAGGTGTTCGAGATCGTGATCCAGGCCGGCGCGATCCTCGCGGTGTGCTGGGAATACCGCGCGCGCATCGGCGCGGTGATCGGTGGCCTGCTGACCGAACGGCGCGCCCAGCGGTTCGCGCTGAACGTGCTGATCGGTTTCCTGCCGGCGGCCTTCCTCGGCCTGCTGTTCAACAAGGCGATCAAGGCGGCGCTGTTCGCGCCGCTGCCGGTGGCGATCGCCTTCATCGTCGGCGGGCTGGTGATCCTGTGGGTGGAGCGGCGCAACCGCCGCAATCCGCGCGCCGCCCGGATCGAATCGGTCGACGACCTGAGCGCGCTGGACGCCTTCAAGGTCGGCTGCGCCCAGGCGTTCGCGCTGGTGCCGGGCACCAGCCGCTCCGGCGCCACCATCATCGGCGGCATGTGGCTGGGCCTGTCGCGCCAGGCCGCCACCGAATTCTCGTTCTTCCTGGCGATTCCGACGCTGCTGGCGGCGACCGTCTATTCGCTCTACAAGGAGCGCACGCTGCTGTCGGCGGCCGACGTGCCGTTGTTCGCGGTCGGCACCGTGGCCGCCTTCGTGTCGGCGTTCTTTTGCGTGCGCTGGCTGCTGCGCTACATCAGCACCCACGATTTCACCGTGTTCGCCTGGTACCGGATCGCTTTCGGCATCCTGGTGCTGGTCAGCAGCTATGGCGGCTGGGTGGTCTGGGCGGATTGATGATAGGGGGAGTATGCCGAAAAATCGGCCTGCTCCGGGCAGCTGGCGCCCGTCTTGAAAAATACTCCGATTAGTATGGGAAATTCGTGAATCATCCTGCCGCGCCGCTGACGGCTTCCGCGCTGGACGTGCTGCAGACCGTGTTCGGCTATCCGTCGTTTCGCGGCCAGCAGGCGGCGATCGTCGAACGGGTCGCCGCCGGCGGCGATGCGCTGGTGCTGATGCCGACCGGCGGCGGCAAATCGCTGTGTTATCAGATTCCGGCGCTGCTGCGTGACGGCGTCGGCGTGGTGGTGTCGCCGCTGATCGCGCTGATGCAGGATCAGGTCGATGCGCTGGCCGAAGTCGGCGTGCGCGCCGCCTTCCTGAATTCCACCCAGGATTTCGACGAAGCCTCGCGCATCGAGCGGCTGGTGCGCAGCGGCGGGCTGGACCTGCTGTACGTGGCGCCGGAGCGGCTGCTGACGCCGCGCTGCCTGGATTTGCTCGCGGCCTCGAAGATCGCGCTGTTCGCGATCGATGAAGCGCATTGCGTGTCGCAATGGGGCCATGATTTCCGGCCGGAATACATCCGGCTGTCGGTGCTGCACGAGCAGTTCCCGAACGTGCCGCGCATCGCGCTGACCGCCACCGCCGACCAGCAGACCCGCGCCGAGATCGCCGAGCGGCTGCAGTTGCAGCAGGCGGCGCAGTTCGTGTCCTCGTTCGACCGTCCGAACATCCGCTACCAGATCGTCGAAAAGGCCAATGGCCGCCAGCAGCTGCTGGATTTCATCGAGGCGCAGCACGCCGGCGAGGCCGGCATCGTCTATTGCCTGTCGCGCAAGAAGGTCGAGGAAACCGCTGAATTCCTGAACCGCCACGGCATCGCCGCCTTGCCCTACCACGCCGGCATGGAGCACGCCGCGCGCGCCGCCAACCAGGCGCGCTTCCTGCGCGAGGACGGCATCGTGATGGCCGCCACGATCGCCTTCGGCATGGGCATCGACAAGCCGGACGTGCGCTTCGTCGCCCATCTCGATCTGCCCAAGAGCATCGAAGGCTATTACCAGGAAACCGGCCGCGCCGGCCGCGACGGTCTGCCGGCCGATGCCTGGATGGCCTACGGCCTGCAGGACGTGGTGCAGCAGCGCCGCATGATCGACGAATCGGACGCCGACGACGCCTTCAAGCGGGTCCAGGGCATGAAGCTGGACGCCATGCTGGGCCTGTGCGAAACGCTGTCGTGCCGGCGCGTGCGGCTGCTCGGCTACTTCGGCCAGCCGAGCGAGGCCTGCGGCAATTGCGATACCTGCCTGGCGCCGCCGGCGGCGTTCGACGCCACGCTGCCGCTGCAGAAGCTGCTGTCGACGATCTACCGGGTCGGCCAGCGTTTCGGCGCCGGCCACGTGCTGGACGTGCTGCGCGGCGTCGATTCCGACAAGGCGCGCCAGTGGAGCCACGACAAGCTGTCCACCTTCGGCATCGGCGCCGACATTGGCGAGGCCGAATGGCGGGCGATCCTGCGGCAGTCGATCGCGCTCGGGCTGGTGGCGGTCGATCACGAAGCCTATGGCGCGCTGAAGCTGACCGAGGAGGCGCGCCCGGTGCTGCGCGGCGAGCGCAAGGTCGAACTGCGCCAGTACCAGAAGCCGGTCCGGACCCGACGCGGCGGGCGCGACGGCGGCCGCCAGAAAGCCTATGCCGAAGCCGACCTGTCGGCGCCGCAGCAGGCGCTGTTCGAAAAGCTGCGCTGGTGGCGCATGGAAACCGCGCGCGCCCACAACGTGCCGGCCTACGTCATCTTCAACGACGCCACGCTGCGCGACATCGCCCGCCAGCAGCCGGCCAGCCTGGCCGATCTGCGCGGGATTTCCGGCGTCGGCGAAAAGAAGCTGGAAAGCTACGGCGCCGCGCTGGTCGAACTGATCGCGCAGATGACCTAGCGCCGGCCGCGCCGCCGCTTGGGCTGCAGCCGGGTGGCAGTCGGGTGGCAGTCGGGTGGCAGTCGGGTGGCAGTCGGGCGGCGCACCGGTCGCCGTGGTGCCGACCTGGCGCCACCGGCCGCCGGACCGGAGCGCATGTCGCCGTATTTCGTCATATTTCGGCACATCGCGCCGGCGCTGCGCGCCGCGTCGCGGCACTCGAAAATTTCCCTTCCGACAAGCCATTTCCCCTTGAAATACGGGGAGTATGTGTCTTTTTCATAAACATGGCGCCCGCCATAGGCTGGTATGTTGGGGAGTATATGCTCCTGCGCGAAACCCGCCGCAAAGACTAGCCGAACATTTCCAGTGCATGTACTATTACGTGACGCCGGGTTTTTCGCGGGCGTTCCAGTGTGATGGTAATTTTCTTCTCATCAATACTGTCAGAAGGGTAGTACATTCTTCGATGCCGGATGCGGCCTTGGCCGTCCCTATCCCTCGCGCAGGCTTGGCCGGGACTGGCTACCGCAGGGAGAATGTGGCGAAAAAGCGGCACCGGAAGGTTTTTTTCTGCGCAGTGGTTTGCAATATTGCGATTTCTGGTTGATCGATATATAGTCCTAGTACATTAAGCAGTACATTGTGATGTCCAATCGATGACCGAGGAGTGAAAGATGGTAAAGGCAAGTTATTCCGCATTGACCGAAGGCGAAGTCTACGTTCCGGGCCTGTCGGCCGAATATGTGTCGCAGACCTATGGCGTGCCGCTGGACCAGATCGCCAAGCTGGCGTCGGCGGAAAATCCGCACGGCGCCTCGCCGAAGGCGCGGGAAGCGGTCGACCGCATGCTGGGCCGGCTCGACATTTATCCGGACTGGACCGCGCGCGCGCTGCGCGAAGCGATCGCCGCCAAGTACGGCTTCCCGGCCGACAACGTGGTGTGCGGCTCCGGCGAAACCGAAGTGATCTCGATGGTGATCCGCGCCTTCGCCAAGCCGGACGAACCGGTGCTGATGCACGATCCGTGCTTCCCGCTGTACCGCATCTATTCCAACTGCGAAGGGCGGCGCCCGGTGTTTTCGCCGATGGGCGAGGATTTCGCGCCGGAGATCGACCGCTACATCGCCAGGATGAAGGAAGTCAATCCGAAGATCGCCTTCCTGACCAATCCGCACAATCCGAGCGGCATCATGATTTCCGAAGCCGACGCCCGCCGCGTCTGCGAAGCGGCCAGCAAGGACACGCTGGTGGTGCTGGACGAAGCCTACGTTCACTACACCGAAGCCGAATACGGCATGAAGCTGCTGAAGGAATTCCCCAACCTGATCGTGCTGCGCACCTTCTCCAAGGCTTTCGGTCTGGCCGGCCTGCGCATCGGTTTCGGCATTTCCAACAACCCGGCGCTGATCCTGCCGCTGCGGCACATCAAGCCGACCTGGAACATGGGCCAGCTGCAGATCGCCGGCGGCGTTGCCGGCATCAACGACGACGAGCACGTCAACCGCGCGGTCAAGACCGTGGTCGAAATGCGCGCCTACGTCGCCAAGCGGATCGAAGCCATCCCCGGCTTCCGCATGGTGCCGGGCTCGCGCGCCAACTTCTTCCTGACGCAGATCCTGGCGCCGGAACTGGATTCGACCAAGGTTTTCAATGAACTTCTGAAGCGCGGCGTGATCGTCAAGGATGGTTCCGACATTCCGGGCCTGGGCAGCCGCTACCTGCGCGTCGACGTCAACCTGCAGAAGCACATGGACCGCTTCGCCGATGCGCTGGCCGACATCAAGATCGCCTGACACGGCCAGACGACCGGGGCGGCCGGGCGGCCGCTTTGGCGATGGCGGGCGCGCCGCGTCCGCCGTCCGTCCCGGCCGCGAATCCGCATGAGAAAACTGAAGAGGAAACAATGACAGCAAACCGGATGCTTATCGGGATCGATGTCGGTGGCACCTTCACCGACGCCGTGGTGCTGGACGCCGACGGCAGCAGCGTGCTGATGGCGTTCAAGCTGCCGTCGACGCCGGCCGACCCCGGCGCCGCCGTGATCCATGCATTGCAGCGGGTGGCCGAAAAAGTCGGCGTGCAGGGCGCGCTGGTGTGCCACGGCACCACCGTCGGCACCAATACGCTGATCGAGCGCAAGGGCGCCAAGGTTGGCCTGCTGGCCACCGACGGCTTCACCGACGTGATCGAACTGCGCCGCCAGAACCGGCCGACGCTGTACGACCTGAAGGCCCAGGTATCGCAGCCGCTGGTGCCGCGCGACCTGCGCTTCGGCGTGGCCGAGCGCATGGACGCCGACGGCAACACGGTGACGCCGCTGGCGCCGCAGCAGGCGGCGCAGACGGTCGAGCGGCTGCGCGCCGCCGGCGTCGAGGCGGTGGCGGTGGCCTTCCTGCATTCCTATGCCAATCCGGCGCACGAGCAGCAGCTGCGCGAGGCCGTCGAGCAGGCGCTGCCCGGCGTGTTCGTCACCGCTTCCAGCGATGTCTGCCCGGAATTCCGCGAATTCGAGCGCACCAGTACCGCCGTGGTGAATGCCTACATCGGCCCGGCGGTCGGCCGCTATATCCACGGCATCGCCCGCGAAGCGCGCGAGATGGGCGTCAACGACCTGATGATCGTCAAGTCGAACGGCGGCCTGACCTCGCCGGACAACGCGGCGCGCTATCCGGCCCATCTGATCGAATCCGGCCCGGCGGCCGGCATGATCGCCACCGCCGCCTACGCGCGCGCCACCGGCCGCAAGAACGCGATCGCCTTCGACATGGGCGGCACCACCGCCAAGGCCGGCGTGGTGCAGAACTACCAGCCGAAAGTGACTGACGAATTCCTCGCCGACCAGCTGGTCAACGGCCACGACGTCGGCGGCTATCCGATCCGCAGCGCGGTGCTCGACATCATCGAGATCGGCGCCGGCGGCGGCAGCATCGCCTGGATCGACGGCGGCGGCGTGCTGAAGGTCGGCCCGGAAAGCGCCGGCGCCTTCCCCGGCCCGGCCTGCTATTCGCGCGGCGGCGCGTTGCCGACCGTGACCGACGCGCACGCGGTGCTCGGCACGCTGTCGGCGGAAACCTTTGAAGGCACCGGCGTCACCTTCTCGCGCCAGCTGGCGGTCGAGGCGATCGACCGCCACATTGCCCAGCCGCTCGGCTGGTCGGTGGCGCGCGCCGCCCACTCGATCCTGGAACTGGCGGTCGCCAGCATGACCGAAATGGTGCGGCTGGCGACGGTGCGGCGCGGGCTCGATCCGCGCGATTTTTCGATCCTCGCTTCCGGCGGCGCCGGCCCGCTGCACGCGGCCTGGGTCGGCGTCGAAGCCGGCGCCAGGGAAGTCGTGATTCCGCCGCTGCCGGGCATGTTCTCGGCGCTCGGCGCGGTGCTCGGCGCGGTGCGTCACGACCTGTCGCAGACGCTGCTGGGGCCGGTCGCCGAACTGGCGGCCGAGACCATCGCCGACGCCTTCGGCCGCTTGAAGCAGAAGGCCGACGACCTGCTGGCGCACGAACCGGCGGGGGCCGGCGCGGCATCGTTCACGCGCTTCGCCGATCTGCGTTTCGCCGGCCAGCTGTTCGAGCTGCGGGTGCCGCTCGGCACGGTCGAGGAGGCGCTGCCGGCGCCGGCCGAGATCGAACGGCGCTTCCGCGCGCAGTACGTGGCGGAATTCGGTTTCGACCTGGCCGATTCGGTGGTGCAATTGGTCAATCTGCATCTGGTGGCGTCGCTGCCGATGGGCGGTTCGACCGCGCGCATCTTTTCCAACGAAAGCGGCCCGAGTGCCGAGGCGCGCCCGTACCGCGTGCAGGATTTCCTGCGCGCCGACGGCGAGCAGGAACCGCTGCCGGTCTACCGCAGTGGCGACTGCATCGGCGCCGAACTGACCGGCCCGCTGCTGATCGAACATTCCGGCGCCACCGTCTGGATCCGTGACGGCCAGCGCGCCCGCATCGGCACCGACGGCGGCGTGTCCTTCCAGATTCAGGAGTCCGCCCAATGAAGAACGCGAATCCGTCCACCGCGACCCACATCCTGGATCGCGACCCGGTCACCTTCGAAGTCGTCAAGAGCGCGCTGTACGCCATCTGCGCCGAGATGAAGAGCGTCATCATGCGCACCTCGTTCTCGCCGCTGCTGAGCCTGTCGGCCGATCTGTCGTGCGCGATTCTCGACCGTGACTGCAACGTCATCGCCCAGGGCGTCGATATCCCGGTGCATCTGGGCGCGGCGCGCTTCACCGGCCTGTCGGCGCTGAAAGCCTTTCCGCTCGAAACCTGGCGCGAGAAGGACGGTGTGCTGCTGAACGATCCGTACGAAGGCGGCACCCACCTGCCCGACATGTCGCTGCTGACGCCGGTGTTCGCCGAAGGCGCGCTGATCGGCTTCGCGCTGAGCCGCATCCACTGGCCGGATGTCGGCGGCATCGCCGCCGGTAGTTCCAGCGTCTGCGATGAAATCATCAAGGAAGGGCTGCGCGTGCCGCCGGTGAAGATCATCGAGGGCGGTGTGGTGCGCGAGGACGTGCTGCGGCTGATCCTGGCCAACGTGCGCGTGCCGGCCGACCGCAAGGGCGATTTCCAGGCGGCGCTGGCCGGCCACGCGCGCGCCACCGAGCGCATGCTGGAACTGTGCGGCCGCTACGGCGCCAGCGTCGTCACCGGCGTGATGGCCGATACCCAGAGCTACAGCCGGCGGCTGGTCGAAGGGCGGCTGACCGAACTGCCGGACGCCGATGTCAGCAACGAGGAAACGCTGGATGGCGACGGCATCGACGCCGATGCCGCGCCGCTGGTCAAGGTGCGCATCCGCAAGACCGGCACGAAGATGTCCTTCGATTTCACCGGCTCGTCGCCGTGCGTGCGCGGCCCGATCAATGCGCCGATTCCGATCACTTCGGCCGCGGTCTACTACACGGTGCTGGCCTTCGTCGGCGGCGACATCGCGCCGAACTCCGGCGTCTACGCCGGCATCGAGATCATCGCGCCGGAAGGCACGGTGGTGCACGCGACCTATCCGGCGCCGGTGGTGGCGGCCAATACCGAAACCGCCAACCGGCTGGTCGACATCCTGATGGGGGCGCTGGCCAAGGCGTATCCGCAGCGGGTGTCGGCCGGCAGCTACGGCTCGGCCTGCGTCTACACCTTCGGCGGCTTCGACCCGCTGCGCAAGCGGCCCTTCGTCCATTACGAAACGATAGGCGGCGGCATGGGCGCGACCGCCGCCGGCGCCGGCCCGAGCGGCCTGCGCGTCCACATGGGCAACACCATGAACCTGCCGATCGAAGGGATCGAGGCGGCGCTGCCGGTGCGCTACCTGAACTATGAAATCGTGCCGGCCAGCGCCGGAAACGGCCTGCATGCCGGCGGCGCCGGCGTGCGCAAGACCTTCGAAACCCTGGTCGATGGCATCGAGGCATCGGTGCTCGGCGAACGCACCCGGACGCCGGCGCGTGGCGTTGCCGGTGGCGGCGACGGCGGGCTGGCGCGCTTCCGGCTGCTGGCGCCGGGCGGCGCGCGCGAGCTGGCGGCCAAGAGCGGCCCGCACATCCTGGCACGCGGCGACCGGCTGGAAATGACCACCGCCGGCGGCGGCGGCTGGGGTGCGGCGACATCAACCACCAAACAGGAGGGATAGGCATGGACATGGAAATCAAGGCTGCCACCGCGTTGCGCGTGGCGTTGCTGGTACCGTCGTCGAACACGGTGATGGAAAACGATCTGCACGCGGCGCTGCCGAAGGATCGTTACACCGTGCATACCGACCGCATGTATCTGGTCGAAACCACCCGCGAAGCGGAGCAGCGCATGATCGAGCAGTTTGCGCCGCAGGCGGCCGACGACCTCGGCACGCTGGAGCCGGACGTGCTGATCTTCGGCTGCACCTCGGCCGGTTCGCTGTTCGGGCTGGATTACGACGCCAAGGTCTGCCGCGAACTCGGCGCGCGCGCCGGCTGCACCGGGCTCGGCGTGGTGTCGGCGGTGGCCGAGGCGCTCGACCGTCAGGGTGCGCGCCGGCTGGCGGTGCTGACGCCGTACAACGAAGACCTGACCAGTTCGGTGGCGCGTGCGGTCTCGGCCGGGCGCGAGATCGTCTGCGCGCACGGCATGGGCATCACCAGCAACGTCGCGCTGGCCGATCCGACGCCGGCCGACATCGTCGCCTTCGCGCGCGAGAAGCTGGCCGGCGCTTCATTCGACGGCATCTTCGTCTCGTGCACCAACTTCCGCGCGCTGGAAGCGCGCGAGGCGCTGGAACAGGCATTCGGCGTGCCGGTCGTCACCAGCAACAGCGCGGTGGTCGAGGCGGTGCGTCGCTTCCACGAATCGGGTGCGCGCCGTCCGGCGGCCTGATCCATTCATACCCCGCCGATGTGGCGGGTTTTTTATCGGCAAATCTTCCAGGAGACAGGTAATGAAGAAACTCATCGGTGCGGCGGCGGCCGCGTTCGGCGTCTGCGCCATTCCCGGCCATGCTCTGGCCCAGATTTCGGATGACGTGGTCAAGATCGGCGTGATCGTCGATCAGACCGGCGTGTATTCGTCCAACGGCGGTCCGGGCGCCATCAAGGCGGTCGAGATGGCGGTCAAGGATTTCGGCGGCAAGGTCAACGGCAAGCCGATCCAGATCGTTTCGGCCGACTATCAGAACAAGGTGGATATCGCGCTGACCAAGGCACGCGAATGGATCGACCGCGACCAGGTCGACATGGTGATTGAATCGACCGATTCGGCCGCCGCCATCGCCATGCAGAAGCTCGGTGCGGAAAAGAAGAAGGTGATGATCTTCGCCGGCTCGGCCACCACCGCGCTGACCAACAAGGAATGCTCGCCCTACGGCATCCACTATGTCTACGACACCTATGCGCTGGCCAACGGCACCGCGCGCGCGGTGATGCAGCAGGGCGGTGACAGCTGGTACTTCATCACCGCCGACTATGCGTTCGGCAATTCTCTGGAAAATGACGCCACCGCCGTCATCAAGGAAATGGGCGGCAAGGTGCTGGGTTCCGCCAAGCATCCGCTGTCGGCCTCGGATTTCTCGTCCTTCCTGCTGCAGGCGCAGGCTTCCAAGGCCAAGGTGGTCGGGCTGGCCAACTCCGGCACCGACACCCAGAACGCGGTGCGCGCGGCGGCCGAATTCGGCCTGACCAAGACCCAGAAGCTGGCGACGCTGCTGGTGTTCGACACCGACGTCAAGGGGCTCGGCCTGCAGACCGCCCAGGGGCTGATCTTCACCACCGGTTTCTACTGGGATTACAACGACGAAACCCGCAAGTGGTCGCGCCGCTTCTACCAGATCACCAACAAGATGCCGACCATGGTCCAGGCCGGCATGTATTCGGCGACGATGCACTACCTGAAGTCGATCCAGGCCACCGGCACCGACAACGCCGATACCGTCATCAAGAAGATGAAGGCGACCGAGATCAACGACTTCTTCGCCAAGGGTGGCAAGATCCGCGCCAATGGCCGCATGGTGCATGACATGTACCTGGCCGAAGCGAAGAAGCCGTCGGAATCCAAGGAAGACTGGGATCTGATCAAGATCCTGCGTGTGATTCCCGGCGAGCAGGCGTACCAGCCGGCCAGCGAAAGCACCTGTTCGCTGAAGGACTGATGGGCTGACAGATGTTCAGAAAGGGCCTGCGGAAAACCGCGGGCCTGGCGAAAACGGCGGGAGCGATCCCGCCGTTTTTTTATGTCAGGGAAACCGCTGCCGATGGCGATGACACCGGACTGGCAGAGGGTCAGATCACCGTATCGAAGGACAGCGAACGGCCGCTGCCGATGCCGGCCAGCCGCGTCAGCGCCTGTTCCAGCTCGGCGCGGCTGGGGCAGTTGCCGAGGCTGATCCGGTAGGCGGCCGGCAGCCCCGCCGGCGCGATGGCGAAATGCGATGCCGGCGAGATGCGCACGCCCAGCTGCAGCGCGTGGGCGGCAAAGTCTTCCGCCGACCAGCCGCCCGGCGTGTCGACCCAGGCGTGGTAGCTCGGCAGCGCGGTTGGCCGCGCCTGCGCCAGCATCGCGCCGACCAGCGCGGCGCGCGCATGCGCTTCCTCGCGGTGGCGGGCGATGCACTGGTCGATCAGGCCGTCGGCGAACATGCCGGTCGCCAGTTCGGCGTAGAAGCCGGGGCCGGTCCATTGGGTGCCGACCAGCGCTTCGTGGAAGGCGCCCAGCAGCGGCTCCGGCACGGCGGCATAGCCGAGCCGGAAGCCGGAAGCGATGCATTTGGAAAAGCCGGTCAGGTGGATCGTGCGTTCCGGCGCCGCTGCCGCCAGCGATGGCACGCCGTCGTTGGCCAGCGGAATGTTGACGCCATCCTCGATGATCCAGGCATCGTTGCGGCGGCACACCTCGGCCAGCGCCCGGCGCCGTTCGGCGCCCATCGTCGCGGTGGTCGGGTTCTGCATCACGGTGGTCGCCACCACCACCCTGGCGCCGGTGCGGCGCAGTTCGCGCTCGACGCTGTCCGGCAGCAGGCCCTCGCCGTCGCATTCGGCGCCGGCCAGCTGGACGCCGCGAAAATCGGCGATGCGCTTGATGCCGGTATAGGTCAGCGGTTCGCAGATCGCGGTGCGGCCCGGCGCCAGCAGCGCGCCGAACGCCGCCAGCAGGCCCTGATGCACGCCATTGGTCAGCAGCAGCCGGTCCGGCTGCACGCTGGTGCCGAAGCCGGCGATCCAGTCGGCGCCCAGCCTGCGCTGCTGGGCCGTGCCGGCGTATGGGGAATAATCGAACAGATCGCGGCACAGGCGGGCGGAGGGCACGCGCGCCGCCGCCGCTTCCAGCAGATCGGCCACTACCTCGGTCGGCAGCGTGTTGATGCACAGATCGATCGGCCGGGTTTCCTGCGGCGCGGCGGCGCGCTCGCGGATGAAGGTGCCGCTGCCGACGCGCGCTTCGATGATGCCGCGCCGGGTTGCCTCGGCCATCGCCTTGGTCACGGTGGCGATGGTGACGCCGAACAGGTTGCCGAGTTCGCGGTGCGACGGCAGGCGGTCTCCGGGGTTCAGTTCGCCGCTGGTGATTCTTGCTTCCAGAGCTTCGACCAGCGCCAGGTACTTCGGGCCGCTACCGTCGAAAACGCCCGGATTCCATTTTTTTTTCATGGTCGCATGATACGCTGGCGATGCCCCGAATGCAGCCCCGGCGCGGGGTTTTCAGCGTTTGAGGAACACCAGATCCCAGACGCCGTGGCCGAGCCGCAGGCCGCGATTTTCGAACTTGGTGACCGGCCGGTAGTCCGGCCGCGCGGCGAAACCGTCGGCGCTGTTCTGCAGCGCCGGTTCGGCACCCAGCACCTCCAGCATCTGCATCGCATAGTCTTCCCAATCGGTGGCGCAATGCAGATAGCCGCCGGGTGCCAGGCGCGACGCCAGCAATTGCACCAGCGGCGGCTGGATCAGGCGACGCTTGTTGTGGCGCGCCTTGTGCCACGGGTCGGGAAAGAACACGTGGGTGCCGGCCAGCGACTGCGGCGCGATCATGTGCGTCAGCACCTCGACCGCGTCGTGCTGGATCAGCCGCAGGTTGGCCAGATTCTGTTCGCCGATCAGCTTCAGCAGGCTGCCGACCCCCGGCGTATGCACCTCGACCCCGAGAAAATTCTTGTCCGGCATGGCGGCGGCGATGCGCGCGCTGGTCTCGCCCATGCCGAAGCCGATTTCGAAGATGGTCGGCGCCTGCCGTCCGAACGCCAGTTGCAGATCGAGCACTTCCTTGGCGTAGGGGATGCAGAAGCGCGGCCCCAGCTCCTCCAGCGCGCGCGCCTGCGCGGTCGACAGGCGCCCGGCGCGGGTGACGAAGCTGCGGATGCGGCGCTCGGTCGGATCGTAGAACAGCGGTTTTCCGGATTGGTTGTCAGGCATGGCGGGCAATGGCAGGCACGGAGCGCGAAGAAGAAAAAAGGCACCATAGGTGCCTTGCAAGCGACGCGGGCTGGAGCGGGTGAAGGGAATCGAACCCTCGTCGTAAGCTTGGGAAGCTTCTGCTCTACCATTGAGCTACACCCGCATGCCCGGCATTTTACGCAGTTCCGTTGCCGATTGCCATGCGCCCGGGGGCCGTCATGCGGCGCCCAGCCGCGCCTTGCGGCGCTTCACCCAGGCGCCGATCAGGCGGTCGGCGGCGATGCCGAGAAAGGCGATGCACAGGCCCGCCACCAGCGCCTTGCCGATCTCGTTGCCGGAGCGCGCGGCGTTGATTTCGGCGCCCAGGTCCTGGGTGCCGATCAGCGAGGTGATGGCGACCATGAACAGCGCCATGAAGATCACCTGGTTGATGCCCAGCATGATCTGCGGCAGCGCGATCGGCAGTTCCACCTTCAGCAGGCGCTGCAGCGGCGTCGCCCCTTGCTGGGTGACGGCTTCGATCAAGGTCGGCGGCACGCCGCGCAGACCGAGTATCGTGTAGCGGATCATCGGCACCACCGCGAACAGCAGCACCGCGATGATCGCCGACAGGTCGCTGACCTTGAACAGCATCACCACCGGGATCAGGTAGATGAAGGACGGAAAGGTCTGCAGGAAGTCGCAGATACTGGCCGCCAGCGCCGCCAGCCGGGCGCTGCGGGACGCCGCCAGGCCGATCAGGAAGCCGGTGATCAGGCAGACCACGGCGGCGCTGCCGATCATGTAGACGGTGGTCATGGTCTGTTTCCACAACCCGGTCGCTGCCGGGAACAGCAGCAGCAACCCGGCCGCCAGCCCCAACCGCCAGCCGCCCAGCCAGTATCCGAGCAGCGCGGCGATACCGACGAACAGCGGCCATGGAATGCCCTGGAAAAACGTGCGGATCGGGATCAGCACGCCGGTCAGCGCGAAGTTGCGGAACGCCTGCACCGGATCGTAGAAATGCAGCGTGATCCAGTCGATGCCGGCGTCCCACAGCGGGGCGGTGGTGATGGTGTGGTTGCCGTCGAGCAGAGCGCATTGGGGAAACCACCACGCCAGCAGCAGGCTGGCGGCGGCGAACAGCAGCGCCAGCGCCAGATGCGCATGGCGCCGCCACCACGGCAGCGCGCTATCGACATGGGATGGCGGCCGGGTGGCGTAGGCGCGGCTCAGCCGGTCCAGCATCACCGCGATGACGACGATTGCCACCCCCTGTTCCAGCGCTTCACCGAGCTGCAGCGATTGCAGCGAAGTCAGCAGTTCGCTGCCGAGACCGGCGGCACCGATCAGCGACGCCAGCACGATCATCGCCAGCGTTTGCATGATTCCCTGATTCAGGCCGACCAGCAGCACGTTGCGCGCCGCCGGCATGCGCACCTTGCGCAGCATCTGCCAGCGCGTGCAGCCCATCATCAGGCCAGCCTCGATCAGCTCCGGGCTGACCGCCTTCAGGCCGAGGGCGACGCAGCGCGCCACCGGCGGCACCGCGAACACGGCGGTGGCGACCATCGCCGGCACGTCGCCGACGCCATACAGCACCGCGATCGGCACCAGGTAGGCGAACGGCGGCATGCTTTGCAGGATGTCGAACAGCGGCGTCAGCAGCGCTTCGACGTACCGGCTCCTGGCCATCGGAATCCCGAGTGCCAGACCGAGTACGAACACCAGCGGTACCGTCACCAGCACCAGCGCCAGCGTCTGCATCGAGGCTTGCCAGACGCCGAACAGCGACAGGTACAGGAACGACAGTCCGGCCAGCAAGGCACTGCGCCAGCCGCCCAGCCAGTGGCCGAGAATCGCCGCCAGTCCGGTCAGCGTCAGCCACGGCAGCGCCGGGAGGCGGTCGCCGAAGCCGTCGTACAGCAGTGCTTGCGCGAAACCGAGCGGCTGCGTCATCAGCGTGACGAAGCCGCGCGCCAGCTGGCGCGGCGAGGTTTCTAGGGCGCTGCCTTCGAACAGCTTGACGCCATACACCAGCCATTCGAAAAAAGCGTCGATCCAGTTCCGGGCTGGCAGCCGCCATTTGGCCGGGTAGCGCAGCGCCCAGTCCGGCCGGGTGGTCGCGATCCAAGCCAGCGCCAGCAGCACGGCCAGGCTTGCCAGAACCATCAGCAGTCGCCGGCCGGACCAGCGCCAGCTGGCCGCTGGCTGCGTAGCCAACGCGCCGCTCATGGGAACAGGGCCCGCGACATTTGCTCGCGGCCGACGTGGCCGACCACCCGTGCTTCGGCATCGATCACCGGCAGCGGATGGTCGGATTGCAGCACGCGCGCGGCAATGTCCTGCAGCACGTCGGTTTGCCGGATCGCCCCGGGCGCGCGCGCGTCGCCGGACGCCGGCACCATGATCTTGCGGGCGCTGATCAGCTTGGCGCGCGGCGCATGCATGACGAATTTCTTGACGTAGTCGTCGGCCGGTTCCAGCAGCAGTTCTTCGGCGGTGCCGATCTGTGCCAGCCGGCCATCCTTCATGATGGCGATGCGGGTGCCGAGGCGCACTGCTTCGTCGAAGTCGTGAGTGACGAAGACGATGGATTTGTTCAGCCGTGATTGCAGGCCGAGGAATTCATCCTGCATCTCGCGCCGGATCAGCGGGTCGAGCGCGGAAAACGGTTCGTCGAGGAACCAGACTTCGGTTTCGCCGACCAGGCTGCGGGCGATGCCGACACGCTGCTGCTGGCCGCCCGACAACTGGTGCGGGAAATTGTGTTCACGGCCGGCCAGGCCGACGGTTGCCACCAGTTCGCGCGCGTGCCGCAGGCGCTCCTCGCGCGGCACGTTTTGCAGCTCCAGCGGAAAGGCGACGTTTTCCAGCACGGTGCGATGCGGCAGCAGGCCGAAGTGCTGGAATACCATGCCCATTTTGCGGCGGCGGATTTCGGTCAGCTCGCGCGCCGAGGCGCCGAGCAGGTCACGACCATCGAACAGCACCTGGCCGGCACTCGGTTCGATCAGCCGTGTCAGGCAGCGGATCAGCGTCGATTTGCCGGAACCGCTCAAGCCCATGATGATCAGGATTTCACCTTCGTGAACGTCGAAGCTGACATCGCGCACCGCGGCGATCAGGCCGGCGGCGCGCAGCGCATCCTCGCTGGGTGCGTGATGGTGCTGTTCGAGGAAGCGGCGGGCGTCCTTGCCGAACAGCTGCCAGAGATTTCTGCAAGAGATTTTGACTGCACTGCTCATCGCGTGGTCCATACGGAAATCACCCGGCGCACGCCGGGCGGACGGCCGGGCGGAAAGCGGGAAGCGCTTTCCGCAGCCGGCACGCAAGGGGATACAGGAAGGAACGCCGGCGGCACAATCAGCCGGCGTTGCCGCTAGCGGCGGATCAGCTGGCGCAGGCCGGCATCCACTGCTGCACTTCCTTCTGGTGCTTGGTGATCCAGGTACTGGCGGCGTCTTCGAACTTCAGGTTGTCAACGTCGGCCAGCGCCGCCGCCTCGTCGATCATCGGCCCGGTGAAGTCGATGTTCTTGATCAGCTGGAAGGCGCACGGCCATTTTTTTTCGAAGCCGGACCAGGCGCCCTTCTTCAGATAACCGCCGGTCGGGCCGCCGCAATCGTAGGGCAGGTCGGGATTGCTGCCCCAGGACGGATCGCTGGCACAGCGCTCGTCGTATTTCGGAAACTCGACGAATTTGCCGGGGAAGGCGGCGCCGACCCAGTTCGGCGCCCAGTTGAACAGCACGATCGGTTCCTTGCGCATGGCGGCGGACTTCAGTTCGCCGAACAGCGCCGCGGTGGAACCGGCATTGACCACGGTGAACTTCAGGTCGAGCGCCTCGATGCGTTCCTTGTCATGCTTGATCCAGTCGACCGGGCCGGCCAGGTAGCGGCCATTGGGCGCGGTTTCCGGTACCGCCAGCTTGGCGGCGCAGGCGTTCAGCGCTTTCCAGTCGGGCAGGCCGGGGCAGATTTCCTCCATGTAGTCGGGGTACCACCAGTCTTCGCGCGTGGTTGCGGTATAGCTGCCGAGATCGACCATGCGGCCAGCCTTCACTTCCTTCATGAAGCTCTGCTGCATCGTGCCTTCCCAGACTTCCATCTGCAGATCCAGATCGCCCAGCCCCATTGCCGGGAACTGGCCCTGACTGTCAGCCGAGATCACCTTGGTCTTGTAGCCGATCTTTTCCAGCAGCTGCTGGGCGATGCGGGCCAGAACCTTCTGGCTCGACCAGTTGTTGTCGGCGATCTTGATCGGATCGCTCGACTCGGGCGGCGCAGCCTGTGCCAGCGGAGCGATGGCGGCGGCCAGCAGCAGGCAGCCGGCGGCAAGTTTGGTGAACGGGTTCTTCAATGTAGGTCCTCCTTGTCAGCGAAAGGAACCGTGGGGCGGCCCCTTTCCGGGATGGATGAATGGTGCGGGCGTCGAAGCCGGCGCAACGCGCCATTCAGCGGGTAGCAGCCAGCATCGCCCGGCCGTGATGAACGGGCGGTGACAGCTGCTGCGGCCAAGGCCCGGCCTGGCGCATGGACGAGGATGTCCGCGCGTTGGCACGCATGCGCAGGCGCCGTGGGCGCCGAATCATGCCGGGCAAATAAATTGTGGTGACCCGTAGGGTCGGTCATGGAAGCACGGCGGCTTCCCCGTGTGCGACCGATTGGCCGCGCCTGCATCCGGATGGTGGATGACGACGGAATACTGCATTGCGGCGTTGCCGCGTTTGACCGGTTATCGCTAACCGCTTATTGACGTCGATCTGTGCTTCGCTGATCGCGGATCGTTGAAGCAGAAATGGAACGATGCCTGAAGGGAACGCATGATACTGCATATGCAAGGGATGCGCTACCCGCAGCGCCGAGGCGCCGGCAGGGATTCATCAGGATGTCACACAAGCTTTCTACACTCGCGGTCGATTTACTTCGCCTTCGGAAAGTAAACACCACCGGCCGGCGCGCCGTCTGCGCTGACATCGGCAGTGTCGCGGTCAACGCAGACAGCGCGGCATGCCGGCCAATATTTCAGGGAAATTCGGTCATGAAAAAATCGCTCGTCGCACTCGCAGTTCTCGCCGCCGTTGCCGGCACCTCGTACGCCCAGACCAATGTCAGCATCTATGGCGTGGTCGATGCCGGCATCAGCTACACCGACAACGGCGCCGCCGCCAATTCCAAAACCTGGGGCCTGGGCAGCGGCCAGCAATCCGGCAGCCGCCTCGGTTTCAAGGGCAGCGAGGATCTCGGCGGCGGCCTGTCCGCCATCTTCACTCTGGAAAACGGTTTCACCGTCGATGACGGCGCGCAGGGCCAGGGCCGGCTGTTCGGCCGTCAGGCCTTCGTCGGCCTGAACGGTGGTTTCGGTAGCGTCAAGCTGGGCCGCCAGTACAACCCGATCCGGGTGGCGGCGGAAGCGATCGATCCGTTCGCGCTCGGCCTTGCCGGCGATCTGAAGCGGATCTTCAACGTCTACGGCGAACGCGCCGACAACACCATCAACTACTCGACGCCGAACCTGTCCGGTTTCTCCGGCCAGATCGCATACAGCTTTGGCGAAGTGGCCGGCAGCACCTCGGCCGGCCGTCAGCTCGGCCTGTCCGGCACCTACGCCAACGGTCCGGTTTACCTGACCCTGGCCTATCACTCCGTCGACAGCTCGACCGATCCGCTGGTCAACAAGGGCGGTGCCAAGACCACGCTGCTGGGCGGCGTCTACAACTTCGGCGTCGCCAAGCTGCATGGCGGCTTTGCCTGGAACAAGGGCGACAACGGCAGCGTCGACAACGTCGACAGCCGCGACTGGATGCTGGGCGTCAGCGCGCCGGTCGGCGGCGGCACGGTGCTGGCTTCATACATCCAGCACAAGGACCAGTTGACCAGCAACGCCGATGCCAAGCAATGGGCGCTCGGCTATACCTACGATCTGTCCAAGCGCACCAACCTGTACGCTTCCTACGCCAAGGTCAACAACGACGCCAACGCCAAGATCGTCAGCACGGTCGCCGGCGGCAGCGCCTCGACCTTCAACGTCGGCCTGCGCCACAAGTTCTGAAGCATCGCGCAGACGCAAAAACGGCCGCGGATTCGCGGCCGTTTTTTTTGACGATGGGAAACCGGGCTAGCGCCGCTGGCGCGGGAAGTAGCTGACCGGCAGGTCGAATTTGGCATCCGGAAATTTCGCCGCCAGGCGGTCGCGCACGGTCGTCAGCTGGTCGAAGCGCGCGGTTTTCACCAGCACCAGATGCAGCGCCGGATAGCTGTGGATTTGCGCGCCCGCCAGCCGCAGCGCGGTGACGGCGGCGGCGATTCCTTCGAGGTTGTCGTCCAGCACGATCAGTTCGTTGCCGCTGATGCCGACCAGGTTATCGCTGGCGCGCAGCACCAGCGTGCGGCCTTGGCGCGCCACTTTGGCCTGTTCCCCGCTCAATAGCGTTGGCGGCACCGCGCGCACCGCCTGTTCGCCGATGCGGGTCGGCGCCACGGTCTTCATCTGTTCGACCAGCGCGGCCGGGGCCGGCTGGCCCTGCTGCAGGGTTTGCGCCAGCGCGCCGCCGGCGGCCAGCAGGAGTACGAGGGCGCAGAATGTGCGTTGCATGGATTTCCTTTCGATTTCCGAATCGGGGGGCGGACGCGTCAGCGGCCGTGCACGCGCAGCGACCAGCCGCCCAGCAGCGCCTGGCGGCTGGCATCGGCGCGGCCGTTGACATCGACCACGCGCAGCGTCCATTTGCCCTGCGCCGGTTCTTCGTTGAAGGCGTTCGACATCAGCGTCAGCCGGGGCGCCACTTCGCTCTTCTGGAAGGCATTATGCGCGTTCATCAGCACGCTGCGGGTGCCGGATGGCGATACCAGTTCGATGCCCAGGTCGCCCAGCAGCGCGTCACCGCCGAGCGCCAGCCGCACCTGTACCGCTTCGATGGTGCGGGCGCTGCCGAATTCGATCTGGCTGACGGCGCCGGCCGGATCCTCGACCGGCACCGCCAGCCCGGCGCCGAGATTGACGTCGAGCCAGCCGCTGTCGAGCATCGGTCCGTTCAGGTGGCGGGTGGTGTTTTTTGCCATGGTGACCGCAGCGGCGGCATCCACCAGTCCGTAGCCGTACCAGTTGTGGAACCACAGGCCGGCGCCGTTCTGTATCCAGCCATCCTGGGCGACGTAGTCGCCGCCGGCCAGCGTCAGTGTCACCGGGGCGCGCCCGGCGTCGATCTTGCGCGCGGTTTTGGCGAGGATCAGCCGCAGGTCGCGCCAGCTCAGGTCGGGATTGCCGGCCAGCATCAGCGCCACCACGCCGGTCACGGTCGGCGCCGCCGCCGAGGTGCCGTTCATCGCGGCGGTGTAGTCGCACTGCGGATTCCATTTGCCGTTGGTGTCGCTGCCGGGCTTGTCGAAATCGTTGGCGTACAGCCACTCGTCGCGGCCGGCGCGGGAATAGCCGCGATCGCAGCCGCCCAGGTCGGTGCTGATCAGTGCCGGGCCGGCGGTGGCTGGCGCGGGGGGATTGGCGGCGCCATATTCGCCGCCGAGGCCGGCCACCAGCAGGCTGGCGCCAGCCGTCGAGTAGGACGACTTGACGCCGCGCGCGTTGACGGCGCCGACCGTCACCACTTGCGGCATCGTGCTTTCCAGATCGAAGGCGGTATTCTGGCAGCTCAGTTGGTGGGCATTGGCCGGGCCGCACTGGCCGGAATCGGCGGGCTTGCCGTCCGGGCCGGTGACGCTGAATCTGCCGAAGGCATTGCCGGCACTCTTGACCATCACGATGCCCTTGCCGCCGCGCAGATTGACGAAATTGGCGATCGGTGCCGCCTCGATGTCGATGTCGGCGGCGTCCGGCGCGGTCAGATCGCTGCCGTAGGAGGCGTTGATGACCCAGCTATCGGCGCTGAACGGCGCGCCGCCATAGGCTTCGATGACCGCCTGGGTCTGGTTGTCCTGGCACCATGCGCCGCAGTCGAGCAGGTTGCCGGCACCGAGCGACGCCAGCGGCGCGATGCCGCGGCCGCCGATGTCATTTTGCGCGGCGGCGGCGATGATGCCGGACACCGCGGTGCCGTGGGCGTCATCGGCCACCCTCGGGGTCGGGTCGGCGGCATCCGCGGCGTCCGCGTTGAAATTACGCAGGCGGGCGGGATCGACGTTTGCCGCCAGGTCCGGGTGGCGGATGTCGAGGCCATCGTCCAGCACCAGCACCTTGACACCGTGGCCCCGGTCGCCGGCATTGAACAGGCTCTCGACGTTCAGGTCGATGCCGGCCACGCCGCCTTCCGAGGAAAAGGCGCTCTGGCCGGTGTTTTTCAGATGCCATTGCTGCGGATACAGCGGATCGCTCTTGGCCACCGGTGGCGGCGGATGGTCGTTGCCGCCGCCGCAGCTGGACAGCAGCAGCGCGGCGCCGAGCAGGCAGGATGGCAACAGCGAACGGGAAAGGCGGGTAGCGGTCATCGTCGTTTCGGCGGTGAGTGGGCGGAAGGAATTGGCGCGGGGAACCGCGCCAGTATATCGGCGGCGCTGTTCCGCCATCCGGCGCCATGCCGGTCTGGCCGGATACCTCAGCCGGGGGTGTTTTCGACGTTTTCCCAGGCGTTCGGCTGACGCTGGCGCTGGACGCGCAGATACGAGCGGCGCGTGCGCCACAGCGCCAGCGCGCCGAGGCCGAAGCCGAGCTGGCCGAGCGCCAGCAACAGCGGCGACGACGACAGCAGCGGCGCGATCACGCCGGCCACCAGCGCCGCCAGCATCGTCAGCGTGAACGACTGGCAGGAGGCGACGATGCCGCGGATTTCCGGAAACAGGTCGAGCACCAGCAGCGTCACGCCTGGCGCCACGATCGACATGCCGAACGTGAAGAAGAACAGCGGCAGCACCGACCACGGCAGCGCCGCCGCGAACAGCGCGTGGTAGCCGACGTTGAAGACGCCGGCGCCGATCAGCAGCACGAAGCCGATTTTCACCTGCGCCGGTACCGGCAGCCGGCCGGCCATGCGGTTGGATACCAGTGCGCCGAAAAAGATGCCGGCCACCGCCGGCACGAACTGCCAGCCGAACTGTTCCGGCCCGAGGCCAAGGTGGCGCGTGATGAACACCGGCGCCGCCGCCACGTACAGGAACATGCCGGCGAAGTTGAAGGCGATCACGCCGGCCTTCAGGTGGAACAGCGGCGAGCTGAAGATGCGCAGGTAGCCGTCAAACAGAAAGCGCATGTTGAACGGCTGGCGCCGCGCCGGCGGCAGGCTTTCCGGCAGCCGCTTCCAGCACACCCACAGCAGCAGCACGGTGTAGCCGAACAGGAACAGGAAGATCGAGCGCCAGTCGAGCAGCTTGACGATCCAGCCGCCGAGGATCGGCGCGATCGCCGGGGCGATCGAAAAGATCATCGTCACCAGCGACAGCAGGCGGGTGGCGTCGGCATCGGCGTACAGGTCGCGGATGATGGCGCGGCCGATGACGACGCCGGCGCCGGCCGACATGCCCTGCAGCATGCGGAACGCCCACAGGTAGCCGACGCTGTGTGAGGCGGCGCAGCCGAGCGTGGCCAGCGCGAACAGCGCCAGCGAGCCGATGATGATGTTGCGGCGGCCGAAGGCGTCCGACAGCGCGCCATGCCACAGGATCATCACTGCGAACGACAGCATGTAGACGGTCAACGTCTGCTGCACCTGCAGCGGCGTGGCGTTCAGCGATGCCACGATGCTGGGGAAGGCTGGCAGATAGGTATCGACCGCGAACGGTCCCAGCATCGCCAGTCCGGCCAGCACCAGCGCCAGCAGTGTGCGGGAAGGCGTCGGCGGTGTCGCGGACGCGGCGGGCGGTACGGCGGACGGGAAGTCGGGCGGCATGGCGGTGTTCTTCTTTTTCAGGGGTGGCGCGTCCGGCGGCCGCCAGCGCAGGCAACAGGATACGGGCTGGCGGGAAAACGCGCTTGGCGCCGGCCGCCCAGCCGCCGCCGACAGCTGCGACCAGCGGTGAGGTTACTCAAAAAACAGGGGAGTATGCCTCAACTTCGTAATGGGGGTGCCCAGTACAGGTCGGGCACATGGGGAGTATGTGAAAATCAGGCGCGCGCTTCGGCGTCCGGCAGCACCACGTTGACGTCCAGCACCTCCAGGTTGCCCTGGCGGTCCAGCGAGATCTTGATGTCCTCGGCATTGACCTTGGTGTACTTGGAAATCACTGCGATCAGCTCCTGGTGCAGCGCCGGCAGGAAATCCTGGCCGCCGCGCGTGTTGCGTTCGCGGGCGATGATGATCTGCAGCCGCTCCTTCGCGGTGGCCGCGCTTTTCGGCTCTCGGTTGAACAGGAAAGACAGCAGGGCCATGATTACTTCCCTCCAAAGATGCGCTTGAACAGTCCCGGCTTTTCGTGGGTGGCGAAACGCAGCGGCCGTTCCTCGCCGAGGAAGCGCGCCACCACGTCCTCGTAGGCTTCGGCAACATCGCTGCCCTTGACGTGGATCGCCGGGTTGCCCTGGTTGGATGCGTGCAGCACGGTTTCCGATTCCGGAATGATGCCGACCAGCGGAATCCGCAGGATTTCCTGGACGTCGCCATAGGACAGCATTTCGCCGGCTTCGACGCGCTTCGGCGAATAGCGGGTGATCAGCAGATGTTCCTTGACCGGCTCGCCGCCATTCCTGGCGCGCCGCGATTTCGCCTGCAGGATGCCGAGGATGCGGTCGGAATCGCGCACCGACGACACTTCCGGATTGCTGACCACGATCGCCTCGTCGGCGAAGGTCAGCGACATCAGCGCGCCGTGCTCGATGCCGGCCGGCGAATCGCAGACGATGTAGTCGAAGCCCATTTCGGCCAGGCCGTTCAGCACGCGCTCGACGCCGTCCTCGGTCAGCGCGTCCTTGTCGCGCGTCTGCGAGGCCGGCAGGATGAACAGGTTGTCGCAGTGCTTGTCCTTGATCAGCGCCTGCGTCAGCGAAGCGTCGCCGTTGATCACGTTGATCAGGTCGTACACCACGCGCCGTTCGCAGCCCATGATCAGATCGAGGTTGCGCAGGCCGACGTCGAAGTCGATGACCGCGGTCTTGTGGCCGCGCATCGCCAGGCCGGAGGCGAAACTGGCGCTGGAGGTGGTCTTGCCGACCCCGCCCTTGCCGGACGTGACTACGATGATTTTTGCCACAAAAAACTCCTTCGGAAGATGGAAATTCAGCTGCGGGATTGGGGACCGATGAGGCCGACTTCGAGTTCCTCGCCGCGCAGGCGCACCTGCGCCGGCCGGCGCGCCAGTTCCTTCGGAAAACCATTCTCGAAGGTACGGTAGACGCCGGCGATCGACACCAGTTCCGGTTCCATGTCGAGCGCGAAGATGCGCGCCTCGAGATTGCCGGAAGCGCCGGCCAGCGCCCGCCCGCGCAGCGGCGCGTAGACGTGGATGCTGCCGTCGGCAATGATTTCGGCGCCGTTGTTGACGGCGGCGGTGACCACCAGATCGCCGCGCGCATAGATGCGCTGGCCGGCGCGCACCGGCATGTCGACGAACATCGCCGGCTGCGCCGATGCGGTAGTGGCCGGTGCCGGGGCGGCCGTGGGTGCCGGCGCGGCGGCCGCCGGTTCGGGCGTCGCGCGCGCGCGCACTTCGCTGTCAAGCGCCAGGCCGTGGGCGACGATGGCCGCTTCCATGTCCGGCGCGGCATTGCGCACCGCCACCGGATTCAGCCGCACCGCGCGCAGCAGTTCGAGCAGCGCCGGCCAGTCCAGCGCGGCACGCGCCGCCTCGTCCAGCGCGCCGACGTCGATCACGGTGAATTCATGGTCGAAGAAATCGGCGACGCCGCCGGTCATCCGCGCCAGTTCCGCAGCCAGCAAGGCCGGGTCGGCCGAGTGCAGGATCGCGCACACCGCGACCACGGTGGAAATCTTGATTTCGATCGGCTTGGAAGACGGTTTCCTGGACATACGTGACGAATCGGCGACGGAGAGGGGCAGCGCCGCCGGCACCCCCGTGGCATGGCGGCAAGCCACGGCTGGCGCGGCTTTCGGCGCCGCTTGCAAGGCAGGGATTATACCGTGCGGCGTCGCCGCGATGGCTGGAAGTCGCGCGGCGCACGGTGCATCAGATGTCGAAAAAGGGATGGCGACGGCGTCAGGAGCGGAGTGCTGTCGGCGGTGGCGTATGGCGACGCACCGCGCGCACGAAATCGGCGAGGCGCCGGCCCTGCTGGTCAGGGTAGCCGGTGCCGGATGCTTCCTGCACCGCTTGCAGTCGATCCAGGCGGAATGCGCGGAAATCGGCGCGCATTTCACACCAGGCGGCGATCAGCCAGGTACCGCCGTAGAAGTACAGCGCAAGCGGCCACACGCAGCGCGTCGACGGCCGGCCATCGGCGTCGGCGTAGTCGAGCAGCAGCTTGCGGCGACGCCCGATCGCTTGGCGGATCGCTTCCAGCCGCGCGCCGTGCAGCGGATCGATGTGGTGGTGCGGTGCGAACAGCGCGCTGGCCTCGACGAAATCGCGCTTGTCGCGCGGCAGTGCCAGCGTCACCTTGGCCAGCGCCGCCATCGCCGATGCCGCCAGCTGCGGGCCGCCCCAGGCCTGCACCATACGCATGCCGATCACCAGCGCGTCGATTTCGTCGGCGGAAAACATCAGCGGCTGCAGGTCGAAGCCGGGTTTGATCCGGTAGCCGACGCCGGCTTCGCCGTCGATCGGTACGCCAGATAGAGACAGCTCGCGGATGTCGCGGTAGATGGTCCGCTCCGACACCGAGAGCCAGTCGGCCAGTTGGCGCGCGGTGGTCAGGCGCCGGGCACGCAGGTGCTGGATGATCTGGAACAGGCGGTCGGCGCGGCGCATCGCTGGTTACGGCGGATGGTGGGCGGCAGCGCTATGGCAGCCTGCGGATCGCGGCAGTCGCGGTCGCCGTGGCGACGACCCTCCCTTGCTGGCGCAATTCCCCGGCCAGGAAGCAGATCGCGCTGCCGCGCTGCACCACGCGGCCGATGCCATGCAGCGTTCCAGGCCGGGCCGGCGCCAGAAACTGGACGTTCAGGTTCAGCGTCGGCGCGAATTCTCCGGCCGCCAGCTGTGCCGCCAGCGCCGGCCCCATTGTGTCGTCCAGCATCGCGCTCAGGAACCCGCCCTGGATGTTGCCTGCCGGGTTGGTGAAATCTTCCTTGCCGTCGAATTCGGCTTCCAGCACGCCGGCGTCCGGGTCGACGCGCAGGATGCGCATCCCCAGCGTTTGCGCTGCTGGGGGCGGCGGCAGAAATCCTTCCTGCATTCTCCAGAAGAAGGCGTTCGGGTCCATCGATGTTCCTTGATTGGCTAGTGGTGGGCGCTACCGCTTTTCAGCATGGCGTCGAACACGGTTTCGTAAAGAATCCCGCGCGGACCAAATCGATGGAGGGGGGGCGAACTGATCGCGCCTGCCATGTGCGCTGTGCTTTTCGCCGTCGATGGTTTGCCGGGCGGCATGGAACGCATGATGCCGGACTGCTCCTGACAGCGTTGTGTCAGGAGCGGTTGTCGGGTGCCGGCACCTTGGCCGGGCGGCGGTTGAAGCCGGCCACCATGTCGAAGCGGAACAGCCGGCATTCCAGCGCGCCGTTGAAGAACGGCGTCTTGCGCGACTCCTTCAGCCGCAGCAGTTTCGGCAGGCCAAGGTCGGCCGAGAACAGGAATACCTGCCAGCCGGCGAAACGCTGTTTCAGCGTGGTGCCGAAGGCGCTGAAGAAGGCGGTGAACAATTCCTCGGTCGGCAGCGCGGCATCGCCGCGTACGCCGATGCGCTCGCCGTAGGGCGGGTTGGTGACGATCATCGCCGCCGTTCCCGGCGGCAATTCGGGCGGCTTGATTTCCTGCGCCTCGATCTGTTTCAGCGGTACTTCGAACGGAATGCCGGCCAGATTCAGGTTCTTGCGCGTGATCGCCACCATGTCGCCGGAAATGTCGCTGCCGAACAGGGTCGGCGCCGGTGGCGGCGGGTTCGGCTTGACGCTGGCCTTGATCGCCTGCCACTGGGCGGCGTCGGCATCCTTGAACTTCTCGAACGCGAAATCGCGCTTCGCGCCTGGCGGAATCCCGGCCAGCGTCTGCGCCGCCTCGACCAGAATCGTGCCGGAGCCGCACATCGGGTCCAGCAGCGCCATGCCCGGCTTCCAGCCAGCCACTCGCAGCAGGCCGGCGGCAAGATTTTCGCGCAGCGGCGCCTCGCCGGTTTCCAGCCGCCAGCCGCGCTTGAACAGCGCCTCGCCGGATGTGTCGAGATAGAGCGTGAAGTTGTGGGCGTCGAGGAAGCCGACGATGCGCATGTCGGGCGTTTTGGTATCGACCGAGGGGCGCTTGCCGCACAGATCGCGGAAGCGGTCGCAGACCGCGTCCTTGATCTTCAGCGTGGTGAATTCCAGGCTTTTCAGCGGCGACTTGATCGCGGTGACGTCGATGCGGATGGTGTGGTGGACATCGAACCAGTTTTCCCATGGCGCCGCCAGCGCCAGATCGTAGATGTCGTTCTCATTGCGGTAGCCGGCGTGCGCCATGCGCAGCAGCACGCGCGAGGCGATGCGCGAATGCAGGTTGATGCGCATCGCGTCGGCCAGCGTGCCGGAACAATGGACACCGCCCGGCACCTGGTTGTGGACTTGCAGCGTATGGCCAGCGGCGATTTCGCCGAGTTCCTCGGCCAGCGCCGCTTCCAGCCCGCGCGGGCAGGGACAGAAATAGGACAGCAAGGAGGTGGAGCGTGACATGGGGAACCCTTTATCCGTGGGCTGGCGCGTCGGTGGCGTCAGCGGTTTTCAAAATCCTGCACGGCGTTGAACGCCGTTTCTGGTTGTCATCCCGACCTCCGCCGGGATGACGGTTGGTCAGTGAGCCTGCTCGACTGAACGGTCTTGCTATGCATCCTGTTTCGCCAGAGCACGCTCGACGAAATCGAGCTGATCCTGGCCCCAGTAGCTTTCGCCGTCGATCACGTACCACGGCGAGCCGAACACGCCGGCGGCGATCGCCTCGTCGGTGTTGCGCTGGTATTCGGCCTCGGCACCGGCGCCGGCCGCCGCCTGCAGCAGCGCGTGGCCATCGTGCCCTTGCGCATTGACCAGCGCCTCCAGCGTCGTGGCATCGCCGATGTTGCGGTCTTCGACCCATAGCGCGCGCATCACCGCGCCGGCCAGTTCCAGCGCGGCGGCACTGCCCAGGGCCAGTTGCGCGGCGATCAGTGTTCTGGCCGCCAGATCGGGCTGCGGCGGAAAGAATTTCGGCTGCGGATTGATCGGCACCTGCAGGAACGCCGACCAGCGCCGCATTTCCGCCAGCCGATAGGCCTGGCGCTGCGGCGCCCGTTGCGCCAGCGGCAGGCCGCCGGAGACGCTCATGATCTTGCCGAGGTTGCAGGGTTTCATGTCGATGCGGGCACCATGTTTTTCGGCCAGCGCGACGAACCGCTGATGGCCGAAATAGGCCCAGGTCGAGTGCGGTGCGAAAAAATAGCTGCAGGTCTTGCCCATCGACGCCTCCGTCAGAAAGGTTTCACCACCACCAGAATCACGATCGCCAGCAACAGCAGCACCGGCACCTCATTGAACCAGCGCAGCCACTTTGCGCTGCGGGCATTGCGTCCGTGTTCAAATTTTTTCAGCAGCGAACCGCAGGCGTGGTGATAGCCGATCACCAGCAGCACCAGCAGCAGCTTGGCGTGCAGCCAGCCGTTGCCCGGTCCCTTGCCGATGCCGTAGCCGAGCCACAGCCACAGGCCGAGCGCCACCGCCGGCACCGCCAGAACCGACATGAAACGGTACAGCCGGCGCGCCATCAGGATCAGCCGCTCGGTGGCGGCAGCATCGCTTTCCTCGGCCAGGTTGACCAGGATGCGCGGCAGGTAGAACAGGCCGGAAAACCACGAGACGATGAACAGAATATGCAGCGACTTGACCCAGAGCATGCGTTTTTCCCTTGTGATGAAGCGTTATTTTTTGGCTTACTGCCGTGCCTGACCGTTGCCGAACACTACGTACTTCAGCGAGGTCAGTCCTTCCAGACCAACCGGGCCGCGCGCGTGCAGCTTGTCGTTGGAAATGCCGATCTCGGCACCAAGGCCGTATTCGAAGCCGTCGGCGAAGCGCGTCGAGGCATTGATCATCACCGATGCCGAATCGACCTCGCGCAGGAAGCGCATCGCGCGCGTGTGGTTTTCGGTGACGATGGCGTCGGTGTGCTGCGACGAATACGTGTTGATGTGTTCGATTGCCTCGTCGAGGCCGGCAACGATCTTCACCGCCAGGATAGGCGCCAGGTATTCGGTGCTCCAGTCTTCCTCGCTGGCCGGCGCCAGCCGCGCATAGCCGGCCAGCAGCGCGCGCGCCTCGTCATCGGCGCGCAGCTCCACTTCCTGCTGCGCGTACAGCGCTGCCAGCTTCGGCAGGATGGCCGGCGCGATCGCCCGCGCCACCAGCAGCGTTTCCATCGTGTTGCAGGTGCCGTAGCGGTGGCACTTGGCGTTGAAGGCGACCGCCTGCGCCTTGTCGAGGTCGGCGCTGTCGTCGATGTAGACGTGGCAGATGCCGTCCAGATGCTTGATCATCGGCACCTTGGATTCGCGCATCAGCCGCTCGATCAGGCCCTTGCCGCCGCGCGGCACGATCACATCGACGTACTGCGGCATCGAGATCAGCGCGCCGACCGCGGCACGGTCGGTGGTATCGACGATCTGCACCGCCTCGGCCGGAAGACCGGCGCCCGCCAGGCCCTCCTGCACCAGCTTCGCCAGCGCCTGATTGCAATGGATCGCTTCCGAACCGCCGCGCAGGATGGTGGCGTTGCCGCTCTTGATGCACAGGCCGGCGGCGTCCACCGTGACGTTCGGCCGCGCTTCGTAGATGATGCCGATCACGCCCAGCGGCACGCGCATCTGGCCGACCTGGATGCCGCTTGGCCGGTATTTCATGTTGGAGATTTCGCCGATCGGGTCCGGCAGCGCGGCGATCTGCTCCAGCCCTTCGGCCATCGTGGCGATCGCCTTGTCGGACAGCGCCAGCCGGTCCAGCAGTGCCGGCGCCAGGCCGTTGGCGCGCGCTGCTTCCATGTCCTGGCGATTGGCCGCGCGCAGCGCGTCGGCGTCGCGCCGGATCGCCGCGGCGATCCCTTGCAGCGCCCGGTTCCTGGCGGCGGTGTCGGCACGCGCCATCGCGCGCGAGGCGGCGCGGGCTTGCTGGCCGAGGGTGGTGATGTAGTGTTCGATGTTCATGGCGGGTGTGGCGGGGTGGTTCATTCGGAGTGGTTCATCAGGGTGAATATTCTGTAAGGTATTGGCCGCTGGTCTTTCGTGTTGACGGTGAAAACCGGAGTCTGGTGGCGTTCTTTGCTTCTTCGCCAATTTTTTTCTTCGCCAACTTCTCAACCTGTCGTTCCGGCGCAAGCCGGAACCCAGTGTCGTTCGTCGCCAGGCGAAATCGTTTCTACTCTGTGGTGCGTAGCCGGGTGTGGCCCGGCGGCCACTTACTTTTCTTGTCTCGCCAAGAAAAGCAAGCAAAAGAAGGGCCGGAGCACTGCTCCGGCGCAAGGACGCTGGCCTTCGGCTTCCCGTTTGCGCCAGTGGAAAAATGGGAAACGAAACCAACTCGCTACGCTCAGACGCCCTCGTTTCTGATCCGATTTTGGCGCGGCGACAGCGGCAGCGTCCAAAGCGGGGGTACGTCAAAAGCCAATTCAAAAGCAACGACAACATCAAAGGCAACGACAACATCAAACGCAACGGCAGTTTTACCACCTGTCGTTCCGGCGAAAGCCGGAACCCAGTGTCGTTTGCCGCTACCCGATACCGACTGCTGCTTCGTGGTATCCAGCCGGGTTTTGCCTGGAGGGCGCGTCCAAAGCACAGGCACGTCACAGCAACCGCAACTTCATCAAATCCGTTACAACCACACACCAGGAAATCTCACCGCCCGCGCGCCACCGTCATCCCCAGCTGCAGCAGCGCATCCCAGGCGTCGCCAGCGAATTTCGGTGCGCGCAGGCCCTTGACCATCTTATCGATCTGGGCGGCATCGCGCAGCGCCTGTTGCAGCGCCGGCAACGTCAGCCGCTGCAGCGCCGCCGGCATCAGGCGTTCGCGCGCGCCCCAGATGCGGTATTGCTTCATCAGCGCGCCGGCCGGCTGGCCCTGCTGCATCGCCGCTTTCAGCTTCAGCAGCGTGCGGATTTCCTCGCTCATCGCCCACAATACCAGCGGCAGCGCCTCGCCTTCGCCCTGCAGGCCGTCGAGCATGCGCGTCAGGCGCGCGCCGTCGCCGGCCAGCATCGCTTCATTGAGCTTGAAGACGTCGTAGCGGGCGACGTTCAGCACCGCGTCCTGCACTTGCGTCAGCGTCAGTTTGCCGGGCGGGTACAGCAGCGCCAGCTTCTGGATTTCCTGATGCGCGGCCAGCAGGTTGCCTTCGACCCGTTCGCAGATGAAGTCGAGCGCGGCGCGCTCGGCGTTCTGGTCCTGCGCCGCCAGCCGCGTGCCGATCCAGGCCGGCAGTTGCGTCCGCTCGACCAGCGGAATGTCGAGGTAGACGCCGGCCTGCTGCAGGCTGCCGACCCAGGCTGCCTTCTGCGTCGCCCAGTCGAGTTTCGGCAGGCTGATCAACGTCACGGTGTCGCCACCGGCGGCGGCGCTGGCGGCATAGCCCTGCAACGCCTGGCCGCCATCCTTGCCGGGTTTGCCGGTCGGGATGCGCAGCTCGATCAGTTTTTTGTCGCCGAACAGCGATTGCGACTGTTGCGCGGCCAGCAGCTGGCTCCACTTGAAACTGCGATCGACCTGCAGCACGTCGCGCTCGGAAAAACCTTGCGCGCGCGCGGCGCGGCGGATCGCGTCGGCGGCTTCCAGCGCCAGCAGATGCTCGTCGCTGCTGATCACATACAGCGGTGCCAGCGGTTTGGTGAGATGGGCGGCGAGCGCGTCGGGGCGGAGTTGCATGGCCTTTTCTGTTCAGATGACGGGAGTGGAGCCCCTGAGTTTGATCTTGTACTGCCTACCATCGGTCTGGTCATTCCGGCGCTAGCCGGAATCTAGTGACGGTTGATGGTGATTCAACCAATCGCGTTGCGAAAGCCAGCCTCGCTCGGCCTTCTCTTTTGATTTGTCGGGGACAGAGTAGCTCGGCGCCTGCGCGCCTCACAAACCCTGTCCCGCAAATTCTAAAACTCGTTGGGGACAGAGTAATTCGTCGCACTGCGGCGGCGCATAAACTCTGTCCCGCAATGGTTAACTTTGCTTCAGCGCCGACAAGCGTCGCAGGATCTGCTGCACCAGGTCGCTCTGCATGTCGCGGTACAGCGAGGCTTCTTCCGATTCCTTCGACAGCACCTGCGATTCGTTGAAGCTGATGTCGCGCTTCAGCGTGATCGGGGTTGGCGCCAGCAGAATCTTGTCGCCCTTGCCGCGCACCCGGAAGCTGAACTTGTAGTACAGCGAGTATTCGCGCACGCGGCCGGCGCTGTTCAGCGACAGGATCACTTTTTCACGGGTTTCCGACAGCACGTCGAGCAGCGCCTCGGCATCCTGCGGCGTCTTGCTCACGCGGGTGCCGTTAGCCTCGATGTAGCGCCGCAACTCGGTGCCGAGCGGTGAATTGTCGGGAAAGCCGAGGTAGATCGACTGGAACGGCAGCGCCGCCTGGCTGCTGCCGCGCAGCCGGAAGCCGCAGGCGCCGAGCAGGCCGGCGGCGCTGGCGGTGAGCACCCAGCCAAGGGCGCGGCGGCGGGCGATGCGCATGATGGACTCCGTGAGTTAGACGACCAGATTGACCAGCTTGCCGGGCACGACGATGATCTTCTTCGGTGCGCCGCTGACGAATTTCTGTACCTGCTCGTCGGCCAGCGCGGCCGCTTCGATCGCCGCCCGCTCGGCATCCCTGGCGACCGTGATGCTGCCGCGCAGCTTGCCATTGACCTGCACCATCAGCTGAATCTCGTTCTGTTCCAGCGCGGCCGGATCGACCTGCGGCCATGGCGCATCGAGAATTTCGCCATGCGCGCCGGCGTAGCCGAGTTCCTGCCACAGCACGTGCGTGATGTGCGGCGCCACCGGATACAGCACGCGCAGGAAGATCGAGAACCCTTCCGCCAGCACCGCGTCGGCGGCCGGCGAGGCTTCCAGCCGGGTACCGTCCTCCAGCGTGTTCAGCATCTTCATGCAGGCCGATACCACGGTGTTGTACTGGATGCGCTGGAAGTCGTGGTCGGCCTGTTGCAGCGTCTTGTGGATTTCGCGTCGCAGCGTCTTCAGCTGCTCGGTCAGCGCGCAGGTATCGAGCGCGCCGCCGTTGCCGATGCGCGCCGCCTGCGCCAGCCCGAACGCCCACACCCGGCGCAGGAAACGGTTGGCGCCTTCGACGCCGGTGCCCGACCATTCCAGCGTCTGCTCCGGCGGCGACGCGAACATCGTGAACAGGCGCGCGGTGTCGGCGCCGTACTGATCGATCTGCGCCTGCGGGTCGATGCCGTTGTTCTTCGACTTCGACATTTTTTCGGTACCGCCGAGTTCGACCGGCTGGCCGTCGCTGCGCAGGATCGCCGAGACCGGGCGGCCCTTGTCGTCGAAGCTCAGTTCGACATCGGCCGGATTGAACCAGGTCTTCTTGCCGCTGGCATCTTCCCGATAGTAGGTTTCGTTCAGCACCATGCCCTGCGTCAGCAGCCGGGTGAACGGCTCGTCGAACTTCAGCAGGCCGAAGTCGCGCATCACCTTGGTCCAGAAGCGCGCGTACAGCAGGTGCAATACCGCGTGCTCGATGCCGCCGATGTACTGGTCCATCGGCATCCAGTAGTCGTTGCGGGGATCGACCATCGCCGTGTCGCTGCCGGGCGAGCAGTAGCGCATGTAGTACCAGGACGAATCGACGAAGGTGTCCATCGTGTCGGTTTCGCGCCGTGCCGGCTGGCCGCATTGCGGGCAGTCGACGTGCAGGAATTTCTCGTGCTTGTTGAGCGGATTGCCGCTGCCGTCCGGCACGCAGTCTTCCGGCAGCACCACCGGCAGATCCTTTTCCGGCACCGGCACGTCGCCGCATTGGGCGCAGTGGATGATCGGGATCGGCGTGCCCCAGTAGCGCTGGCGCGAAATGCCCCAGTCGCGCAGCCGGTAGGTGATTTTCTTTTCGCCGAGGCCGAGCGCGGCCAGATCGGCGGCGACCGCGTCCACCGCCTGCTGATGATTCATGCCGTCGTACTTGCCGGAATTGATGCAGTGGCCCTGTTCCTTGTCGCCGTACCAGTCGTGCCAGGCTTCCGGCGAGAAGCTCTTGCCCGGCACCTCGATCACCGGCTGGATCGCCAGCGCGTATTTCTGCGCGAACGCGAAGTCGCGCTCGTCGTGCGCCGGCACGCCCATCACGGCGCCGTCGCCATAGGTGATCAGCACGTAGTTGCCGACCCAGACCTCGATCTGCTTGCCGGTCAGCGGATGCTCGACGTAAAGGCCGGTCGGCATGCCTTTCTTTTCCATCGTCGCCATGTCGGCTTCGATCACGCTGCCTTTCTTGCATTCGGCGATGAAGGCGGCCAGTTGCGGGTTCGAGCGCGCCGCGTGCGTGGCCAGCGCGTGTTCCGCCGCCACCGCGCAGAAGGTCACGCCCTTGATGGTGTCGGCGCGGGTGGTGAACACCCACAGCTTGCCGTCGTTCAGCAACTGCCCGGCTTCGCCGCGGATGTCGTGGCGGAAGGCGAAGCGCACGCCGGTCGATTTGCCGATCCAGTTCGACTGCATCAGCCGCACCCGCTCCGGCCAGCCCGGCAATTTGTGTTCGACGTGGTCGAGCAGCTCCTCGGCGTAGTCGGTGATGCGCGCGTAGTACATCGGGATTTCGCGCTTTTCGATCAGCGCGCCGGAGCGCCAGCCGCGGCCGTCGATCACCTGCTCGTTGGCCAGCACGGTCTGGTCGATCGGGTCCCAGTTGACGGTGCCGGTCTTCTTGTAGACGATGCCTTTCTCCAGCATCTTCAGGAACATCCACTGGTTCCACTTGTAGTAGTCCGGCTTGCAGGCGGTCATTTCGCGCGACCAGTCGATCGCCAGCCCCATCGCCTGCATCTGCTGCTTCATGTGGGCGATGTTGGCGTAGGTCCATTGCGCCGGCGGCACGCCGTTGGCCATCGCGGCGTTTTCCGCCGGCATGCCGAATGCGTCCCAGCCCATCGGCATCAGCACGTTGTAGCCGTTCATCCGCAGATAGCGGTACATCACGTCATTGATCGTGTAGTTGCGCACGTGCCCCATGTGCAGCTTGCCGGACGGGTAGGGCAGCATCGAACAGGCGTAGAACTTGCCTTTCGGGAAGCGCGGATCGTTTTCCACTGCCTTGTAGGCGTCGATCGCTTGCCAATGATCCTGGGCCGCTTTTTCGACGGCGGCGGGGCTGTATTTTTCTTGCATGACGGAGGCGGCCAAAGAGAATTACGAACCGGACATTATACTGGCTCGCCCCCTGCCATTGCGGTACGGCAGCAGGGAAACCCGGCCCGCGCGGCGCTCAGCGCAGCAGCAGCCGCAGCGCCGGTTTTTCGCCGTAGTCGGCGTAGCGCTCGTTGATCATCGCGACGCAGGATTCCAGCGTTGCCAGGATGTCCGGCGCCTGCCGACGCAGCGTTTCGGCGTGCAGCACTTCGATGTCCAGCACTTCGTCCGGCCGCAGCCGCACTGCCGCCATGGCGTCGTCGTCGCGCAGATAGGACAGGCAGTCGACCCAGGCATCCAGGTTGGCGCCGTAGAAATCGGGAAAGCCGAACGCCGTTTTCGAGGCCGCGTGGAACGCCGGCCAGTCGGTCAGCGTGGCGCCGTCGAATTGCACGCGCGCCATCGCTTATTCCTTCGTCTCCGGCGGCGTGGCCGGCTTCGGTTCGGTGACGAAGCCGATCTTCGACAGCCCGCCGGCCTGTGCCGCCGCCATTACCTGGGCGATCACTTCGTAGCGGGTGTCGCGGTCGGCGCGCAGGTGCAGTTCCGGCGCCGGCTGGCGGGTCGCGGCGGCGGCGATGCGGGCGTCCAGTTCGGCGCGGTCGATTACGGCGTCGTTCCAGTAGATGCGGCCCTGGGCATCGATCGACAGCGAAACGGCTTCCGGCCGTTCCGGCGCCGGCGCCGATTGCGCGCGCGGCAGGTCGAGCTTGACCGCGTGCGTGAACAGCGGCGCGGTGATGATGAAGATCACCAGCAGCACCAGCATCACGTCGACCATCGGCGTGACGTTGATGTCGGCCATCGGCGCCGTGTTCGACTGGTCGCTGAAGCCGCCGAAACTCATGGCTGGCGGGCGACGCGGCTGCCGACCGTCAGGTGCGCGTGCAGATCGTGCGCGAAGCCGTCCAGTTCGGCCAGCGTCAGCCGATTGACGCGGGTGAAGGCGTTGTAGGCCAGCACCGCCGGGATCGCCACCACCAGGCCGAGCGCGGTCATGATCAGCGCCTCGCCGACCGGGCCGGCAACCTTGTCGATCTGCACCGTGCCGCTGGCCGATACCGCCAGCAAGGCGTGGTAGATGCCCCAGACGGTGCCGAACAGGCCGACGAACGGCGCGGTGGCGCCGATCGAAGCCAGCGCGGTCAGGCCGCCTTCCAGCCGCGCCGAGACGCGGTTGATTTCACGCCGCAGCGTGCGCGTGATCAGTTCGCCCTGGTCGGAGGCGGCATTCAGCGAGCCGGCCTGGGCGCCGAGGTCGGCGGCCTGCGCGCCGTGCGCGGCCAGCGGCGCGTAGACGTTTTCGCGGTCGGCCGGAATCAGCGCGGCGATCGCGTCGGCCAGCGTCGGCGCCAGCCAGAAATGTTCCAGCGCGGCGGCGCTCCTGCGGATGCGCCAGGCGCTCCAGCCCTTGGTCAGGATGTAGAACCAGCTGAGGACCGACATCGCCAGCAGCACATAGGCCACCGCGTGCGAGACGGCGTCGCCCTGCGCCCAGTAATGGGCGAAACCGGCAGCGGGATCGGCGAGCGTCTGGTTCATCGGGTTTCGCTGCGATGGGCGCCGTTGCCGGAAACGGTCAGGACTGGCGCAGTCCCAGCACGTCCTGCATGTCGTACAGGCCGCTGGCCTTGTCGCGCAGGAAGCGCGCGGCGCGCAGCGCGCCATGCGCGTAGGACACGCGGCTGGAGGATTTGTGGGAGATTTCGATGCGCTCGCCGCTGCCGGCGAACAGCACCGTGTGGTCGCCGACGATGTCGCCGCCACGGATGGTGGCGAAGCCGATCGACGACGGATCGCGCTCACCGGTGACGCCATGCCGTTCGTAGACCGCGACATCATCCAGCTTGCGTCCGAGCGCGCCAGCGATCACTTCGCCCATCTGCAACGCGGTGCCGGACGGCGCGTCGACCTTGTGGCGGTGGTGCGCTTCGATGATTTCGATGTCGTAGCCTTCGGCGAAGTTGCGTGCCGCCATCTCCAGCAGCTTCATCGTGACGTTGACGCCGACGCTCATGTTCGGCGCGAACACGATCGCGGTGCGCTCGGCGGCGGCGGCGATCGCCGCCTTGCCGGCGGCGTCGAAACCGGTGGTGCCGATGATCAGCTTGATGCCGTGCCCGGCGCAGTACTGCAGGTGCTGCAGCGTGCCTTCCGGGCGCGTGAAGTCGATCAAAAAGTCGGCGTTGGCGAGACCGGTGGCCAGATCGGATTCGATGCGGACCTCGCTGTTGCGGCCGAGAAAAGCGGCAGCGTCGCTGCCGAGCGCCGGCGCGCCGGCGATGTCGAGCGCGCCGGCCAGCCGGGCGTCGGCGGCGTTGCAGATGGCTTCGATCAGCATGCGGCCCATGCGGCCGGAGGCGCCGGCGACGGCGATGTTCATTGCGGTCATGGGTTCGGGACGGTTGGTGTCATTCCTTGGCGGACGACGGCGCTTTCGGCTTCGATTCGGCGGCGCTTTGCACCTTCGGCGGCGTACCGGCGATCTGCGCCAGGTATTCCTGTTCGGTTGGCAGGTTGCCGCCTTCGTAGCGCACCAGGCGCTTGTTGCTGAAAAACACCGAGACGCGGCTGGTGGTCACTTCGCCGTTGCGCCGTTGCAGGCGGAACAGATAATCCCAGCGGTCGGCGTGGAAGATGTCATGCAGCAGCGGCGTGCCGAGTGCGAACTGCACTTGTTCCTGGGTCATGCCTTCCTTCAGTTGCGACAGCATTTCCTGCGAAACGAAATTGCCTTGCTGCACATCGACGCGATACGGCGAGAAGATGCCGAGGAAGCGCCGGGTGTAGCTGGTATGCACGCCCGATTCGGCGGCGGCGGCCTGCGCGGCGGCGGCGCTCTGTGCCGGCTTGCCGTCGTTCGCGTCAGCGGTGGCGACGGTAGCGTTGGCGGCGGACGGCTGGCTGGCGGCTGCCGCCGGCGCATCGTCGATCAGCGGATTTTTCGAGGCGCAGCCGGCGAGCGCCGCCAGGCAGAACGCCAGCGCGGCGGCGCGGGAAAAAGCGGGGGACGGCAGTCGCATAGGAATCCAGTAGCGGGGCAGATATGCTAAAACGTATATGATAAAGCAGATACCCTGATTCCGAGCAAACCATGACCAACAATCCCTCCGAACTGAAAGCCAGCGGCCTGAAGGCGACCCTGCCGCGCCTGAAGATTCTGGAAATCTTCCAGAGCAGCACGGTGCGCCACCTGAGCGCGGAAGATGTCTACAAGACGCTGCTGGCGGACAACATGGACGTCGGGCTGGCCACGGTCTACCGCGTGCTGACGCAGTTCGAGCAGGCCGGCATACTGCACCGCAACCACTTCGAGGCCGGCAAGGCGGTGTTCGAGCTGAACGAAGGTTCGCACCACGATCATCTGGTGTGCCTGGATTGCGGCCACGTCGAGGAGTTCTACGACGACGAGATCGAGAAGCGCCAGCACCAGATCGCCGCCGCGCGCGGCTTTCGCATCGCCGACCACGCGCTGGCGCTGTACGCCAACTGCACCAAGAATCCCTGCCCGCACCGGCCTGGATAGCCGCTACCCCCTCAATGCGGAATAGGGGGGTATGCCGAAAAATCGGCCTGTCTCGGGCTACTGGCGCCCGGTTTCAAAAATGCTGCCGGGAGTATGTGAAATTACGGGTGGCTCAGCGCGTTCGACAGCACGCGCGCGGTGATGTCGACGATCGGGATCACGCGCTCGTAGGCCATGCGCGTCGGGCCGATCACGCCGAGCGTGCCGACCACCTTGCCGTCGGCCTCGTAGGGCGCGGTCACCACGCTCATCCGTTCCAGCGGCACCAGTTCCGATTCGCCGCCGATGAAGATCTGCACGCCGGTCGCGCGGCTCGACATGTCGAGCAATTGCATCAGTCCGGTTTTCTGCTCGAACAGGTCGAACAGTTCGCGCAGCGACGCCATGTTGGAGGACAGCTCGGTCACCGACAGCAGGTTGCGTTCGCCGGAAATCACCACCCCGTCGTCGTCCTGTTCGGTCATCGCGTCGCTGCCGGCTTCGACCGCCGCCTGCATCAGCTGCGCCATGTCGTCGCGCAGTTGGCGCAGTTCGCCCTGCAGCCGGCGGCGCACCTCGTCGAAGTGCAGGCCGCCGTAGTGCTGGTTGATGTAGTTGGCCGATTGCGTCAGCTGCGCCGGGGTGTAATCGACCTCGGTCAGCAGCAGCCGGTTCTGCACGTCGCCGTTCGGGCTGACGATCACCAGCAGGATGCGCCGCTCCGACAGCCGCAGGAATTCGATCTGCTGGAACACCGATTCGTGGCGCGGCGTCAGCACCACGCCGGCGAAATGCGACAGCGACGACAGCATCTGCGCGGCGCCGGCGATGATCTTCTGCTTCGATCCGGCCTGCTGGCGCGACGGCAGGCTGGCGCCGACCGTACTTTCGTCAAGCGGCTGCACGGTCAGCATGGTGTCGACGAACAGCCGGTAGCCGCGCGGCGTCGGCACCCGGCCGGCGGAAGTGTGCGGGCTGGCGACGAAGCCCATCTGTTCGAGGTCGGCCATCACGTGGCGGATCGTCGCCGGCGACAGGTCCAGCCCGGAAATCTGCGACAGCGCGCGCGAGCCGACCGGCTGGCCGTCGGCGATGTAGCGTTCGACCAGGGCTTTCAGCAGGGTTTGCGCGCGCGGTTCCAGTTGCATGGCGGCTATTCTAGCGAGCGCCGACGGCAGGCGCTAGCCGACCATCCAGCCAGCGCTCCAGTTCGTGCAGCGAGGTGCAGCGGCCGTGCGGCACGATGTGCGGCGGCAGCTCGCGCCCGAAGCGGTCGATCCACATCGTCTGCAGGCCGGCGCGGCGCGCGCCTTCGATGTCCAGATGCGGATCGTCGCCGACGTACAGCGCCTCGGCCGGCGCCACCCCGAGCGCTTCGCAGGCCAGGTGGAAGATGGCGGCGCCCGGTTTGGCGCAGCCCAGCCGCGGCGCCGACAGACAGACCTGGAAATGCTGCGCCAGCCCAATCACGTCGAGGTCGGCGGTGCCGTTGGTGACCGCGCCCAGCAGCGTGCGCTGGCGCAGGCTGGCCAGTCCCGGCGCGACGTCGTCGAACGGCGTGACGGCGTTGCGGGCGGCGGAAAACACCGCCATCGCCTGATCGACCTTGGCGACGTCCTCGCCGGCGCTGGCGAAGGCGCGGGACAGGCCGGCATGGCGCAGCGCCCACAGGTCGATCTGGTAGCGCGGATCGGTCGCCATCAGCTGCATGCGCTGCTGGCGCAGCATGTCGATCGAAAAACGCCCGGCCACCGCCGGCGCGTGTTCTGCCAGCCAGTCGTGCAGCACGCTTTCGGCGCGAGTGATGACCGGCAGGATCGGCCACAGCGTATCGTCCAGATCGAACAGGACGGCCTTGATCGGAACAGGTGTCATGCGAGGGTGCGGCGCCGGCGCCGCGTCTTTCAAGTCAAGACTGAATTATGGTCTAATCGCCCGCATGTGGTCTCCCCCGAACTCACCCGCCGCCGGCTTCCGGCCGAAAACCGTCGCGCTGGTCGGCAAGTATCTGGCCGCCGGCATCTCCGAACCGCTGGCGGAAATCGCCGGCTTCCTGGCCGCCAACGGCCATACCGTGGTGTTTGAAACCGACACCGCGCGCAACATTCCGCTGACCACGCCGCTGACCATGACGCCGGACGAGATTGGCCGCCACGCCGATGCCGCCATCGTGGTCGGCGGCGACGGCACCATGCTCGGCATCGCGCGCCAGCTGGCGCCGTACGACGTGCCGCTGATCGGCATCAATCAGGGCCGGCTCGGCTTCATGACCGACATCCCGCTGGCGCGCACGATTCCGGTGCTGGCCGACATGCTGCAGGGCAAGGTCGAATCGGAGCGGCGCAGCCTGCTGGAAGGTTCGGTCTGGCGCGACGGCCGGCAGATCTTCAGCGGGCTGGCGTTCAACGATGTGGTGGTGTCGCGCGGCGCCACTTCCGGCATGGTCGAACTGGCGGTCGAGGTCGATGGCCGCTTCATGTACAACCAGCGCTCGGACGGCCTGATCGTCGCCACGCCGACCGGCTCGACCGCTTACGCGCTGTCGGCCGGCGGGCCGCTGCTGCATCCGACGCTGCACGGCATGGTGTTGGTGCCGATCGCGCCGCACGCGCTGTCGAACCGGCCGATCGTGTTGCCGGATTCCAGCGAAATCATGATCGAGGTGGTCAGCGGCCGCGAGATGAGCGTCAACTTCGACATGCAGTCGCTGGCCACGCTGGCGCACCACGACCGCATCGTGATCCGCCGTTCGCCGCATGCCATCACTTTCCTGCATCCGCAGGGCTGGAGCTATTACGCGACGCTGCGGCAGAAGCTGCACTGGCACGAATATCCGTCGGTCGAGGGGCAGGTAAAATGAGCGCCGCCCGCCGCGCGCGCTGATTGCCACGCCGGCCGAACTTCCGCGAATTCCCGCGAACTCTCGATACACCCGCCATGCTGCGCACACTTTCGATCCGCGATTTTGTCATCGTCGATGCCATCGAACTGGAATTCGCTTCCGGCTTTTCGGTGCTGACCGGCGAGACCGGCGCCGGCAAGTCGATCCTGATCGACGCGCTGACGCTGGCGCTGGGCGGGCGCGGCGACGCCAGCGTGGTGCGCGAGGGCGCGCCGCGCGCCGACATCAGCGCCGATTTTTCCGGCGATGCCGAGGTCGATGCCTGGCTGGCCGCCAACGCCTTCCAGAACGACGAGGGCGGCGTGCTGCTGCGGCGCGTGATCGACAACGCCGGCCGTTCGCGCGCCTTCATCAACGGCAGCGCCGCCACCGCCGCCCAGTTGCGCGAACTGGGCGAACTGCTGGTCGACATCCACGGCCAGCACGCGCACCAGTCGCTGGTGCGCGCCGACGCCCAGCGTCTGCTGCTCGATACCCAGGCCGGTCTGTTGCCGCAGGCCGCCGAAGTGGCCGCCGCCTTCCGCGACTGGCAGGCGATGGCGCGTCAGCGCGCCGAATTCGAGCGCAACGCCAAAAACGTGCTGGCCGAGCGCGAGCGGCTCGAATGGCAGGTCGGCGAACTGGAAAAACTGGCGGCCCGTCCCGGCGAATGGAGCGAGATCAGCAACGAGCACAGCCGGCTGTCGCATGCCGCCAGCCTGCTGGAAGGCGCGCAGGAAGCGCTGACGGTGATTTCCGAAGCCGACAGCCCGCTGCTGTCGCGGCTGTCGGCGCTGACGCAGAAGCTCGGCAAGCTGGCCGACATCGACAGCGGCCTGCAGCCGGTGCTGGATGTGCTGGAGCCGGCCCGTATCCAGTTGCAGGAAGCGGTGTACGTGCTGAACGATTATCTGGCGCGGGTGGAACTCGATCCGGCGCGGCTGCAGGCGGTTGAGGCGCGGCTGGAGGCGCTGCATTCGACCGCGCGCAAGTTCCGCGTCGAGCCGGAACAGCTGCCGGCCGAATGCGAGGCGCTGGCGGCGCAGTTGCGCCAGCTGGAAAACGTCAGCGACCTGGACGCGCTGCGGGCGCAGGAACAGAAACTGCAGGACGCCTATCTGGCCGGCGCGCGCAAGCTGTCGAAGGCGCGCGCCAGGGCCGCCGCCGCGCTCGGCGAGGCGGTGACGGCGGCGATGCAGGAACTGAGCATGGGTGGCGGCCGTTTCGCGGTGGCGCTGAACGCCTGCGACGCCGCCAGCTACGGGCTGGAGCAGGTCGAATTTCTGGTCGCCGGCCATGCCGGGGTGGCGCCACGGTCGCTGGCCAAGGTCGCTTCCGGCGGCGAACTGGCGCGCATCGCGCTGGCGATTTCGGTGATTACCTCCACCAGCGGCGCCGGCGGCGCCCGCGCCGGCACGCTGATCTTCGACGAAGTCGACAGCGGCATCGGCGGCGCCGTCGCCGAAGTGGTCGGCCGTCTGCTGAAGAAGCTCGGCCAGGAACGCCAGGTACTGTGCGTGACGCATTTGCCGCAGGTGGCCAGCCAGGCCAACCAGCATTTCCAGGTCAGCAAGCGCAGCGACGGCGGCAAGACCGTTTCGCAGATCCAGCCGCTGGACGCCAAGGCGCGCGTCGAGGAAATCGCCCGCATGCTGGGCGGGCTGGAAATCACCGCCACCACCCGCAAGCACGCGCGCGAGTTGCTGGCGCTGTAGCGCCGGCGTGGCGCCGTTTTTTTCATCCGACCGGCCTGTCATGTCCTTTCGTCCCGAACCTCCCCACATCCACGGCACGCCGGCCGGCACCGCCGTGGTGCTGGTCAATCTCGGCACGCCGGAAGCGCCGAGCGCCGCCGCGCTGCGGCCGTATCTGAAGGAATTCCTGTCCGATCCGCGCGTGGTGGAAATCCCGCGCGCGCTGTGGTGGCCGATCCTGCACGGCGTGATCCTGCCGCTGCGGCCGAAGCGCTCGGCCGCCAAGTATCGGGCGATCTGGAGCGAGGACGGTTCGCCACTGAAGGTCCACACCGAAAAGCAGGCGTTGCTGCTGCGCGGCTATCTGGGCCAGCGCGGCCATCAGGTAAGGGTCGAATACGCGATGCGCTACGGCCAGCCGGCGCTGCCGGCGGTGCTCGATCGGCTGCGGGCGGAAGGCTGCGGCCGCATCCTGGTGCTGCCGGCCTATCCGCAGTATTCCGGCACCTCCACCGCGTCGGTGTTCGACGCCGTGTTCGCCCATTACGCGACGGTGCGCAACGTGCCGGAACTGCGGCTGGTGCGGGAATATCACGACGATCCCGGCTACATCGGCGCGCTGGCCGAGGCAGTGCAGGCGCACTGGCAGCGGCACGGTCGCGGCGAGCGGCTGCTGATGAGCTTTCACGGCGTGCCGAAGCGCACGCTGACGCTGGGTGATCCCTACCATTGCGCCTGCCGCAAGACCGGGCGGTTGTTGGCCGAACAGCTCGGGCTGACCGACGACCAGTATGTGATTACCTTCCAGTCGCGCTTCGGCAAGGCCGAATGGCTGCAGCCGTATACCAGCGCCACCGCGCAGGCGCTGGCGCGTCAGGGCGTGCGGCGGCTGGACGTGATCTGCCCCGGCTTCGTCGCCGATTGCCTGGAAACGCTGGAGGAGATCGCGCTGGAAGTGCGGGCCGATTTCCAGCAGGCCGGCGGCGCCGAATTCCACTACATCCCGGCGCTGAACGAGGCGCCGTCATGGATCGCCGCGCTGGCCGATATTGCCGAACGGCATCTGTCAGGCTGGCCGACCGCCGCGCCCGGTGTGGCCACCCGGCGCGAGGCTGAAACGGCGCGGGCGGCGGCGCTGCGTCTGGGCGCCGGATCATGATACACGGTGGAGTAATTTTCAATCCGGGCTCTGGCTGTCCGTGACAGGCCAATTTTAAGGCATACTCCCCCTATTCATGAAATCGGCTGGCGGTTTTCCCGGTGCTGGCAGGGGCGTTTGCTAGAATCGCGGGCTTCGCGTCAGTACGACGCCGGCCTGTCGCGCCGCCGCGGCCCGCGCGCTCCGGCGTTGCCGCGACGCTCCCGATGACCCCGTTTGCGTGGTAATCCCTTGAAAAAATGAGGGAATACCCCATTTGCCGTTTCGTCACGGGTTTCGTTACTGAATCGTTTGTGGGAGGTTGTGAATGCAAGAGCAAGACCAGAATAACCAGAGCGAACAGCCGTTGCCGGCCGACGCCGCCGTGGACGCCGAAGCAGTCGCGCCCGCCGCGCCCGCAGCCGGCGCCGACGAGCGGCTGGCCGCCGCCGAGGCGCGCGCGCAGGAGATGGAAGACGCCTTCCTGCGCGCTCGTGCCGAGACGGAGAACATGCGCCGGCGCTCCCAGGAAGAAGTCGCGCGCGCGCACAAGTTCGCGGTCGAAGGCTTCGCCGAGGCGCTGCTGCCGGTGCGTGACGCGCTGGAAATGGCGCTGAAGATCGACACGCCGTCGGTCGAGTCGCTGAAATCCGGCGTCGACATGACGCTGAAGCAGATGGCCAGCGCCTTCGAGAAGCACAAGTTGCTCGAAGTCAATCCGCAGCCGGGCGAGAAGCTCGATCCGATGAAACATCAGGCGCTGTCGCTGGTGCCGGCCGAGCAGGAACCGAACACCGTGGTCGAAGTGCTGCAGAAGGGCTACATGATCGCCGACCGGCTGCTGCGTCCGGCGCTGGTGACGGTGGCGCAGGAAAAAACCGGCTGAAAATGTTGCGTCGGCGCTTGAAAGCGCCGGGCTTTTCCACATATTGACAACATCGGTATTTCAGTCATCAGTCATCTCCAGAAAATCAAAGGAATAAAAATCATGGGCAAGATCATCGGCATCGATTTGGGCACCACCAACTCCTGCGTCGCCATCATGGAAGGCGGCCAGTCCAAGGTCATCGAAAACTCCGAGGGCGCGCGCACCACGCCGTCGATCATCGCTTATCAGGAAGACGGCGAAATTCTGGTTGGCGCGCCGGCCAAGCGGCAGGCGGTCACCAACCCGAAGAACACGCTGTACGCGGTCAAGCGCCTGATCGGCCGCAAGTTCGACGAGAAGGAAGTGCAGAAGGACATCAACCTGATGCCGTTCCAGATCATCAAGGCCGACAATGGCGACGCCTGGGTCGAAGCGCGCGACAAGAAGCTGGCGCCGCCGCAGATTTCCGCCGAAGTGCTGCGCAAGATGAAGAAAACCGCCGAGGATTATCTCGGCGAGGAAGTCACCGAAGCGGTCATCACGGTGCCGGCCTACTTCAACGATTCGCAGCGCCAGGCCACCAAGGACGCCGGCCGCATCGCCGGTCTGGACGTCAAGCGCATCATCAACGAACCGACCGCCGCGGCGCTCGCCTTCGGCCTCGACAAGAGCGGCAAGGGCGACCGCAAGATCGCCGTGTATGACCTGGGCGGTGGCACCTTCGACATCTCGATCATCGAGATCGCCGATGTCGATGGCGAAATGCAGTTCGAAGTGCTGTCCACCAACGGCGACACCTTCCTCGGCGGCGAGGACTTCGACCAGCGCATCATCGATTACATCCTCGACGAGTTCAAGAAGATCAACGGCCTCGACCTGTCCAAGGACGCGATCGCGCTGCAGCGCATCAAGGCTTCCGCCGAGCGCGCCAAGATCGAGCTGTCGTCGTCGCAGCAGACCGAAATCAACGAGCCGTACATCGCCATGGCGAACGGCGCGCCGCTGCACCTGAACCTGAAGATCACCCGCGCCAAGCTGGAATCGCTGGTCGAGGAACTGATCACGCGCACCATCGATCCGGTCCGCGTGGCGATCAAGGATGCCGGCGTCAAGGTTTCCGACATCGACGACATCATCCTGGTCGGCGGCATGACGCGCATGCCGAAGGTGCAGGAAACGGTCAAGGAATTCTTCGGCAAGGAGCCGCGCAAGGACGTCAACCCGGACGAAGCGGTGGCGGTCGGCGCGGCGATCCAGGGCTCGGTGCTGTCCGGCGACCGCAAGGACCTGCTGCTGCTGGACGTGACGCCGCTGTCGCTCGGCATCGAAACCCTGGGCGGCGTGATGACCAAGATGATCCAGAAGAACACCACGATCCCGACCAAGTTCAGCCAGGTGTTCTCGACCGCCGACGACAACCAGCCGGCGGTGACGATCAAGGTGTTCCAGGGCGAACGCGAAATGGCCGCCGGCAACAAGGCGCTCGGCGAATTCAATCTGGAAGGCATTCCGCCGGCCGCGCGCGGCACGCCGCAGATCGAAGTCACCTTCGACATCGACGCCAACGGCATCCTGCACGTCGGCGCCAAGGACAAGGCCACCGGCAAGGAAAACAAGATCACCATCAAGGCCAATTCCGGTCTGACCGAGGATGAAATCCAGAAGATGGTGCGCGACGCCGAAGCCAACGCCGAGGAAGACAAGCGCCTGAAGGAAGTGGCCGAGGCGCACAACCAGGGCGATGCGCTGGTGCACTCGACCCGCAAGGCGCTGGCCGAGCATGGCGACAAGCTGGAAGCCGGCGAGAAGGACAAGATCGAAGCCGCCATCAAGGAACTGGAAGAAGCCTTGAAGGGTAACGACAAGGCGGACATCGACGCCAAGGCGGCAGCGGTCTCGGCCGCCGCGCAAAAGCTCGGCGAAAAGATGTACGCCGACATGCAGGCGCAGCAGCAGGCGGCCGCCGGTGCCGGTGCCCAGCCGGGCGGCGCTGCCGAGGGCGGCGAGAGCCGCGCCAAGGAAGACGACGTGGTGGACGCCGACTTCAAGGAAGTCAAGGACAACAAGTAACGCTCCACCGTCGGGCGGCCGGAACCGGGTTCCGGCGCGCCTGGACGCGCCGGGTCGAAGCGTTTTTGGCTTCCGCTCGGCGTTTTTGCAGATAACCGGGGTGCCTGAACAATGGCAAAGCGCGATTTTTACGAAGTACTGGGCGTGGGCAAGAATGCGTCCGACGATGAGATCAAGAAGGCCTATCGCAAGCTGGCGATGAAGTACCATCCGGACCGCAATCCGGACAGCAAGGGCGCGGAAGAAAAGTTCAAGGAGGCCAAGGAAGCCTACGAGATGCTGTCCGACCCGCAGAAGAAGGAAGCCTACGACCGCTACGGTCATGCCGGTGTCGATCCGAACATGGGCGGTGGCGGTTTCGGCGCCGGCGGCGCTGGCGGTTTCGCCGATGCCTTCGGCGACATCTTCGGCGACATCTTCGGCGGCGGCGGCCGCAGCCGTGGCGGCCCGCAGGTGTATCGCGGCGCCGACCTGCGCTACAACCTCGACATCACGCTGGAACAGGCGGCGCACGGTTTCGACACGACGATCCGGGTACCGTCCTGGGACAGCTGCGACACCTGCCACGGTTCCGGCGCCAAGCCCGGCACCCAGCCGGTCACCTGCACCACCTGCGGCGGCCACGGCCAGGTGCGGATGCAGCAGGGTTTCTTCTCGATCCAGCAGACCTGCCCGAAGTGCCACGGCAGCGGCAAGATGATCCCCGACCCGTGCTCCGCCTGCGGCGGCGCCGGCCGCATCAAGCGCAACAAGACGCTGGAAGTGAAGATTCCGGCCGGCATCGACGACGGCATGCGCATCCGTTCCTCCGGCAACGGCGAACCCGGCCTGAACAACGGCCCGGCCGGCGACCTGTACGTCGAAATCCACATCCAGCCGCATCCGGTATTCCAGCGCGAAGGCGACGACCTGCATTGCGAAATGCCGATCTCGTTCGCCCGCGCCGCGCTCGGCGGTGAAATCGAAGTGCCGACGCTGAACGGCAAGGCCAGCTTCACGATTCCCGAGGGCACGCAGTCCGGCAAGATCTTCCGGCTGCGCGGCAAGGGCATCAAGGGCGTGCGCTCCGGCTATGCCGGCGACCTGTTCTGCCACGTCGCGGTGGAAACCCCGGTCAAGCTGACCGAGCAGCAGAAGGAACTGCTGCGCGAGTTCGAGCGTTCCACCACCGAGGGCGGCTCGCGCCACAGCCCGCAGAGCAAGTCGTGGAAGGACAAGGTCAAAGAGTTCTTCGAATAAGCGCGCTTTCCGCATCCGCTCCGAAGCCGCCGTTTATACGGCGGTTTTTTTATGCTGGCGTCAGAGCGGGCTGCAGCGGGTTGATCAATCACCATGGGGCAACATAGGGCCGTGGCCGTGCGCGGCGGCGCGCCATCGCAACGGGCAAGCGGAGGTATCAGCAAGCGGGGATTTCTTGACGGCAGCCGATGGGGTGATATGATTCGTATATATTTCATATATTGGTGCGGTATGGGAATCGTGAATATTGATGATGATCTGCATGATCAAATCCGCAAGGCGAGCGCGGTGACGTGCCGCTCCATCAATGCGCAGGCTACCTTCTGGATAAAAATCGGCATGTTGTGCGAAATGAATCCGACGGTTTCCTTCAATGACATCGTCGCTCGTGAATTGCGGGCTTCCGGTGTTGAGGACCAGAGCGTGAATGGGCTGTCGACGTGATCAAGCGGCCCGAAGAAATGGCCTTGATGGCGGAATCGGGGAAATTGTTGTCCAGAGTATTTGGCCACCTGGACACATTCGACCTGATTGGCATGTCCACCATGGAAATCAACGACATCGTGGATGATTTCATTGTCCATGCGCTTGCTGCCCGTCCCGCCAGCAAAGGACAGTACGGTTACCCCTATGCACTGAATTCCTCGCCGAATCAGGTCGTTTGTCACGGCGTTCCCTCTGCATCGAAAATATTGGCGGATGGCGATATCGTGAATTTCGACATCACGCTGGAGAAGAACGGCTTTATCGCCGACTCCAGCAAGACTTACTGTGTCGGTCAGGTATCCCCATCGGCCAGACGGCTGGTCCAGGTAACGTACGAAGCGATGTGGAAGGGCATCAACGCGGTTCGGCCCGGCGCCCGATTGGGGGATGTCGGCCATGCGATTGAGCGCCATGCGCGGCGGAATGGGTATTCCGTCGTGAAAGAGTATTGCGGGCATGGTATCGGCCGGGAAATGCACGAAGAACCCCAGGTGCTGCATTGGGGAAAACCACGGACGGGTTTGGTGCTGCGCGAAGGGATGGTGTTCACTATCGAACCGATGATCAATCAGGGCCGAAGCGCAGTGCGGACAGAAGACGATGGATGGACGGTGGTGACGAAGGACGAAAAGCTGTCGGCCCAATTTGAACATACGGTCGCGGTGACGCGAAGTGGTTGTCAGGTGCTGACGCTGCGCGCTGACGAAAAGCCGCTTCGCTGGAATTGAAATCGGGGCCGATACTTCATCGCGCTCATGCCGTCCAACAGGCGCGCATCGGGCCCTTCTCTGGTGTGACTTGTCGTCCACACAAGGCCGCACCGCATCGGGCGGCTCGAAACTGATCCAGGCGTTGCCTGGCGACATGAATTTCCGATTGCCAACCCCGCGCTTCTTCACTATGCTCTGGAAATAATAATAAAACGGTCGTTCTTTTATTGTGGATGTCGTCACGAGGGACATCGATTCCGGGAGAAAACATACATGAGCAAATTCGCATTCGTGACGCGCCTGGCGGCGGCCGCTCTGCTGGCGCTGGCCTGCGGCGGCGCCGGCGCGGTCGAGGTAGCCGGCGTCAAGCTGGACGACAGCGTCCAGGTCGCCAATCAGGCGCTGAAGCTGAACGGCGCCGGTGTGCGCTACAAGGTGATTTTCAAGGTCTACGCCGCCGGCTTGTATCTGGCCGAGCGCAAGACCAGCGTCGCCGACGTGCTGGCCGCGCCCGGCGTCAAGCGGGTCACGCTGGTGATGCTGCGCGATGTCGGCAACGAAGAATTCGGCCAGAGCTTCATGGCCGGGATCAAGAACAATTCGACGCGCGAGGAGCGCGCCAAATACGTCAACCAGATGATGCAGTTCGGCGAGATGTTCGCGTCGATCCCGGAACTGAAGAAGGGCGACGTCATCACCGCCGACTGGATTCCGGATGCCGGCACCGTTTCCAGCCACAACGGCAAGAAGATTTCCGGGCCGCTGCCGGACGTGGGTTTCTACAATGCGCTGCTGAAGATCTGGCTCGGCGACAATCCGGCCGACGATCAATTGAAGCAGAACCTGCTCGGCGAGAAATTCGCCGGCCGCTGAAGCGCACCGGCATGGCAGGAGGGCGGAGCGGGTTCCGCCCTTTTTTCATGGCGCGCGCGCTTCGGCGCTGCTGGCTACAATCATGGCTTTCCCGCTTTTTTATCGGAGCCGCGATGCGCATCCTTCACACCATGCTTCGGGTCGGCGACCTGCAGCGCTCGATCGATTTCTACACCCGCGTGCTCGGCATGAAGCTGCTGCGCCGTTCGGAAAATCCGGAGTACAAGTATTCGCTGGCCTTTCTCGGCTACGGCAGCAATCCCGACCATGCCGAGCTGGAGCTGACCTACAACCACGGTGTGTCGCAGTACGAAATGGGCAGTGCCTACGGCCACGTGGCGATCGGCGTCGAGGATGCCGCCCGCGCCTGCGCGGCGGTCCGGGAAGCCGGCGGCAACGTCACGCGCGAAGCCGGCCCGGTCAAGGGCGGCACCACCGTGATCGCCTTCGTCACCGACCCGGATGGCTACAAGATCGAACTGATCGAGGAAAATTCCCGGTCATCCGGGGCGAAAAACCACGATCCGCTGCGCAGCGCCTGAACGGCCGCCGACGCGAAACCGGCAAGCCCGCTGCTGCGGGCTTTTGTTTGCATCGATTGGTCACCAGATTGCCCCTGGAAAAGCCGGATTGATTGCATACTGGGTGGTGCATTTTTGGAGCCGGGCTCTGGCTGTCTGGTACAGGCCAAAAAAATGGCATACTCCCCTGTTTTCTGAAATTCAGAAAATCGGCAGCACGTCCGCCGCGCTGGTCCGCAGCGCCTTGCGCGCTGCCTCGAACTCCGGAAAGATCGACTGCACGGTCTGCCAGAAACGCGGGCCGTGATTCATTTCGCGCAGGTGCGACAGTTCGTGCGCGATCACGTAGTCGATCAGCGGCAGCGCGAAATGCACCAGTCGCCAGTTCAGCCGGATGCGGCCGTCGGCGGTGCACGAACCCCACTGCGTGGTGGCGGACGACAGCGCGAACGCGCGGTAGCTGACCTGCAGCCGCGCCGCGTACAGCGGCAGCCGTTCGGCGAACAGCGCGCGCGCCTGCTGCTGCAGCCAGCCCTGCACCCGGTCCTTGATCTGTTGGGCGCCGGCATCGGCCGCCAGCGACAGTGTCAGCGTGCCGGCGGCGGCGTCGTAGGTCAGCACCTGGCTCTGGCCGGGTTGCAGGCGCAGCGTCAGTTCGGCGCCGAGAAAGGGCAGGGTGGCGCCGTCGCGCCATTGCATCTGCGGCTGCAGCCGGCGCGCCGAGCGCTCGCGCCGTTCCGCCAGCTTGCTGAAAATCCAGCGCGCCTTGTCGCGGATCGCCAGTTCGATCTCGGCCTGGGCGACCCAGCGCGGCGCGGTCACGCGCAAGCCGTCGTCATCGATGACGAAGCCGATCGAGCGTCGCTTGGAACGCAGCAGCCGGTAGTCGAGCGGCTGCTGGCCGATCACGATGCGGCGCTGGCCGGGTACCGGCGCGGAAGCCGGGGTGGAGGGCGCAAGCGACACCGCCGGCGCGGGCGGCGCCGGTTCCGCCGCGAACAGATCGAGTTGCAGCGGCGGGTTCGGGTCGTTCGAGCGGCGGCGCAGCAGTTTCAAGGGTGGAGGGGCGAAGCCTGGCTTAGCGGTTGGCGGGTTCCGGCTGATCGCCGCTGCCGCTCTGGCGGGCGGGTACGGCGGTGTCGGCATAGGCATGCGGCGAGATCACGCGCATTTCGGATTCTATCCAGTTTTCCACCTGCTCCAGCAGCTCGGCCGGGCTCAGGCCGTCCGGCGCGATCGGCTTGCCGATCGATACCGTGATGACGCCCGGCTGCTTGATGAACGAGGTCTTGGGCCAGCATTCGCCGGAATTCACCGCGATCGGCACCACCGGCGTGCCGGTTTCGACCGCCAGGCGGGCGCCGCCGGCCTTGTACTTGCCTTTCTGGCCGACCGGAATCCGCGTGCCTTCCGGGAACATCATGATCCACTGGCCGCCGGCCAGCCGGCGCCGGCCGTGCCGCACCACGGCGGCGAAGGCGTCGCGGCCCTTGCTGCGGTCGATCGGGATCATCCGCAGCAGCGCCATGCCCCAGCCGAAGAACGGGATGTAGAGGATTTCGCGCTTGAACACGTACACCAGCGGGCGCGGCATCAGCGGCAGGTAAAAGATCGTCTCCCATGCCGACTGGTGCTTGGACAGCACGACCGCCGGGCCATCCGGCAGATTTTCGGTGCCGCGCACCTGATAGCGGATGCCGCACAGCACCCGCGCCAGCCAGATCACGAAGATGTTCCAGCGGCCGGTCACGTAATAGCGCTGGTTGTACGGCAGCGGCGCCGCCAGCAGGCAGACCCAGACCCAGATCATGGTGGCCAGCAGCACGATCAGCGCAAACAGGAACGAACGCAGGAACAGGATGATGCGCGACATGCAGTCTCCGGCAAGGAATCAGGGGCGTCAGGCGCTGGCGGCCGGCGTGTTCAGCAAATGCCCGGTGACCGCCGCCAGATCGGGGAAAACCATTGTACCCGGCGGCAAGCCGCCGGCGGCCAGCGTGCGCTGGCCTTTTCCGGTCAGGACCAGATACGGCTGGCAGCCGACCTCGGCCGCCGCCTGCAGGTCGCGCAGCGAATCGCCGACGTTCGGCACGCCGCTCAGGTCGGCGTCGAAACGCCGGGCGATTTCATGCAGCAGGCCGGCTTTCGGCTTGCGGCAGCCGCACTGGTCGTCGGCGGCATGCGGGCAAAAGAAAATCGCATCGACGCGGGCGCCGACCTGCTGCGCGCGCAGGTGCAGTTTCTGGTGGATCGCGTTCAGCGTCACCATGTCGAACAGCCGCCGCGCGATGCCGGACTGGTTGGTGGCCACCGCGACCTGATAGCCGGCCTGGTTCAGCCGGGCGATCGCTTCCAGCGCGCCGTCGATCGGCCGCCATTCCTGCGGCGATTTGATGAATTCGTCGGAGTCGTGGTTGATGACGCCGTCGCGGTCCAGAATGATCAGTTTCATGGTCGGGAAGGCGGGCCGGGCCCGCTCCAGGCATCAGACGGCCAGCTTCGAAATGTCGGCCACCTGGTTCATCATGCGGTGCAGGTTCGACAGCAGCGCCAGCCGGTTGTTGCGCAGCTGCTCGTCGTCGGTCAGCACCATCACGTCGTTGAAGAAGGTATCGACGTTGTGGCGCAACTGCGCCAGCGCCTTCAGCGCCGCGCTGAAATCGCCGGCGGCGAAGGCGGCATCGACCTGCGGCGCCAGCAGGCTCATCGCCGAATGCAGCGCTTCCTCCGCCACTTCGCGCAGCAAGCCGTTGTGTACGGTAGTGCTGGCCGGTTCGGTCTTTTTCAGGATGTTGCCGATGCGCTTGTTGGCGGCCGCCAGCGCCTCGGCTTCCGGCAGCAGGGCGAATGCCCGCACCGCGTCCAGCCGTTCGATCAGGTTGGTCAGCGTGTCCGGCTGCGGCGCTACCACCGCTTCGACCTCGTTGACGCTGTAGCCACGTTCGCGCAGCAGGCCGCGCAGCCGTTCATACAGGAAATTCAGCAGTTCCGCGCCGGGAGCCTGGAAGTGCGGATTGCCGTCGAACAGCCGCGTGGTCTGCTCCAGCAGCGTGGCGAGCGACAGCGGCAGCCGCTTTTCCAGCAGCATGCGCAACACGCCCAGCGCGTGGCGGCGCAGCGCGAACGGATCGCGGTCGCCGGTCGGATGCAGGCCGATGCCCCAGATGCCGACCAGGGTTTCCAGCTTGTCGGCCAGCGCCACCACGGTGCCGGTGGTGGTGGCCGGCAGCGCGTCACCGGCGAAGCGCGGCTGGTAGTGCTCGGAAATCGCCGCCGCCACCTCGTCCGGTTCGCCGTCGTGGCGCGCGTAATAGGTGCCGATGATGCCTTGCAGTTCGGGGAATTCGCCGACCATGTCGGTCAGCAGGTCGGTCTTGGCCAGCAGCGCGCCACGGCTGGCCAGCGTGACATCGGCGCCCAGCAGCGTGGCGATCGCGCCGGCCAGTTCGGTGACCCGTTCGGTGCGCTGCAGCTGGTTGCCGAGCTTGTTGTGATAGACCACGCTGGCGAGTTGCGGCACGCGCGCGGCCAGGGTTTTTTTCTGGTCCTGCTCGAAGAAGAACTTGGCGTCGGCCAGGCGCGGCCGCACCACGCGCTCGTTGCCGCCGATGATCGCCGACGGATCGGCGGTTTCCAGGTTGGAGACGATCAGGAAGCGCGAGCGCAGCTTGCCGGCGGTATCGGTCAGCGCGAAATACTTCTGGTTGGTCTGCATCGTCAGGATCAGGCATTCCTGCGGCACCGCCAGGTACTGTTCCTCGAACCGGCATGGGTACACCACCGGCCATTCGACCAGCGAGGTCACTTCATCCAGCAGCGCTTCCGGCATCAATACCTGGTCGGCGCCGGCCGCCGCCAGCAGCGCGGCGCGGATTTTTTCCTTGCGCTCGCCGAAGCCGGCCACCACCTTGCCGCGTTCGGCCAGCGTGGCGGCGTAGCCGTCGGCTGCCGCGATCGCCAGTTCGCCCGGCGCCAGGAAACGGTGGCCGAGCGTGACGCGGCCGGCCTGCAGGCCGAGCAGCGCCACCGGCACCACCTGGTCGCCATGCAGCGCCACCAGCCGGTGCGCCGGCCGCACGAAATGCACGGTATCGACGCTGCCATCCTTGCCGGGACGCTGATAACTCATCACCTTCGGGATCGGCAGCTTCGCCACCGCTTCGTCGAGCGCCAGCTGCAGGCCGTCGGCCAGCGCCAGTCCGCGCGCGGTGTAAGCGTAGAAGAAACTTTCGCCCTTGCCGTCGGCGGCGCGCTCCAGCTGTTCCAGAGCGATCTGCGGCACGCCGACCTGGGCCGCCAGCGCCGCCAGTTTTTTCACCAGCGGCGCGCTCGGGTTGCCGGCGCCGTCCAGCGCCACCGTGACCGGCAGCACCTTTTCGCGCAGCGCGCGGTCGCGCGCGGTGGCGCGCACGCCGGTGATCGCCACCGCCAGCCGGCGCGGCGTCGCGTACCAGGTGGTAGTGGCGCCATCATCGAGGAAATCGCGCGTTTTCAGGCCGTGCTCGATGCCGGCGGCAAAGGCTTCGCCGAGCCGGGCCAGCGCCTTCGGCGGCAGTTCTTCGGTCAGCAGTTCGATGAGCAGGGTTGGGTTCATGTCGTTTTGTCGCCATCGCTCCCGCGCGAGCGGGATGTCAGTGGCTTGGCAAGGTGAATCAAGGGCGCCGGCGGCGGTCGCGGCCGGCGCGGGAGCGGCTAGGCGGCGGCGCGGCTGTCGCCGCACATCGGGAAGCCGAGTTTTTCGCGCGACTCGTAGTACGCCTGCGCCACCGCGCGCGACAGGTTGCGGATGCGACCGATGTAGGCGGCGCGCTCGGTGACCGAAATCGCGCCACGGGCGTCGAGCAGGTTGAAGGTGTGCGCTGCCTTCAGGATCGTTTCATAAGCCGGCAGCGCCAGCGGCACTTCCAGCAGGCGCTTGGCTTCCGACTCGTAGTTGTTGAACAGCGAGAACAGGAATTCGGCGTTCGAATATTCGAAGTTGTAGGTCGATTGCTCGACTTCGTTCTGGTGGAACACGTCGCCGTAGGACAGGCGCTTTTTGACACCCTGTTCTTCCCATTCGGTCCAGGTCAGGTCGTAGACGTTTTCCACGCCCTGCAGGTACATCGCCAGCCGCTCAATGCCGTAGGTGATCTCGCCCAGCACCGGCTTGCAGTCGAGGCCGCCGACCTGCTGGAAATAGGTGAATTGCGTCACTTCCATGCCGTTCAGCCAGACTTCCCAGCCCAGGCCCCAGGCACCCAGCGTCGGGTTTTCCCAGTCGTCCTCGACGAAGCGCACGTCGTTCTTCTGCAGGTCGAGACCGAGCGCGGCCAGCGAGCCGAGGTACAGGTCGAGGATGTTTTCCGGCGCCGGCTTCAGCACCACCTGATACTGGTAATAGTGCTGCAGCCGGTTCGGGTTTTCGCCGTAGCGGCCATCCTTGGGCCGGCGCGACGGCTGCACGTAGGCGGCGCGCCACGGTTCCGGGCCGATCGCCCGCAGGAAGGTGGCGGTGTGCGAGGTGCCGGCGCCGACTTCCATGTCGTAAGGCTGCAGCAGCGCGCAGCCCTGGGCGTCCCAGTATTCCTGCAGCTTGAGAATGATTTGTTGAAATGTCAGCATCGTTTCGGGGGCGCGGACGCCGGAGTCGCGGCCGGCCGGGCAGGGTTGCCAAAGCTGTGGATTTTAGCGTTTTTGGCCCCGCCTTGGGCGGCTATCGGGGCTGGCGGACGCGCCGCGCCGCCAGCCAGGCGCCGCCCAGCGCCAGCGCGATCGCCGCCAGCAGCAGCCGGTTGCCGAACAGCATGTAGGGCGTCCAGCCGCTCATGCCCTGCACGCTGGCGGCCAGCGTGCCACGGGCGAACGGCGGCAGTTCGGCCTGCACCCGGCCGTCCGCGCCGATCACTGCGGTGGCGCCGGTGTTGGTGGCGCGCAGCATCGGCCGGCCGCTTTCCAGCGCCCGCAGTTGTGAAATCTGCAAGTGCTGCGGCAGCGCGATGGTATCGCCGAACCAGGCGATGTTGGACATGTTCAGCAGCATCGTCGCGGCGTTGCCGGCGGCGTGGCCGGCCGCCAGCTGTTCGGCGATTTCCTCGCCGAACAGGTCTTCGTAGCAGATGTTCGGCAGCACCGCCTGATCGCGCACCGCGAACGCCGGCTGCAACGCCGCGCCGCGCGCGAAGTCGCCGAGCGGGATGTGCATCATGTCGACGAACCAGCGGAAACCGAACGGGATGAATTCGCCGAACGGCACCAGGTGGTGCTTGTCGTAGCGGTATGGTGCCGCTTCGGCCGCCGCGTGCGGGGCGATGCCGAACGCGCTGTTGGTGTAGCCGCTGATACTGTCGCCGACCGGGGCGCCGAGGATCAGATGGCTGCCGCTCTGCGCGGCGAAGGCGCGCAGGTCTTGCAGGTAGGACGGCGCCAGCTGTTGCAGCAGTACCGGAATCGCGGTTTCCGGCGTCGCCACCAGATCGGCCGGGGCCGCCTCGATCATGCCGCGATACAGCGCCAGCGAGGCTTGCAGTTCGGCCTGGTCGAACTTCATTTCCTGCGGCACCGCGCCCTGCAGCAGCCGCACCGTCAGCGGCTGGCCGTGCGGCGCGGTCCACGGCAGCGCGCGCAGGCCGAAGCCGGCGCCGAGCGCGGCGATGGCGACCAGTGCCGGCAGTTTGCGGGCCGGCAGCAGCAGCAGCGCGCCGGCGATCGCCGCGGCGATCAGCCCGAGTCCGTAGACGCCGACCAGCGGCGCGTAGCCGGCCAGCGGGCTGGCGCTGTGCGCGTAGCCTGACGACAGCCACGGGAAGCCGGTGAAGACCCAGCCGCGCAGCCATTCCGCCAGCGCCCACAGCGCCGGCAGCAGCAGCAGCGCAGTGACGGCGCGGCCGGCCTGCCAGCGTTGCTGCAGCCAGCGCGCCGCGCCCAGCGCCAGCGCCGCGAACGCGCCCAGATACAGCGCCAGCAGCAGCACCGCCGCCACCGCCATCGGCGCCGGCATGCCGCCGAAATCGTGCAGGCTGACGTACAGCCAGTGGATGCCGGCGGCGGCGCAGCCGAAGCCGTACAGCCAGCCGCACAGCGCCGCGCGCGCCGCCGACGGCGCTGCCAGCGCCAGCCGGAACAGCAGCGCCAGCGTGACGAACTGCAGCGGCCACAGGCCGAATGGGGCGAACGCCAGCACGCTGGCGGCGCCGGCCGCGAGCGCCAGCAGCGGCGCGGCGCGGCGGTACCGGGTGGCGCGCTGGCAGGTGCCTGGATTCATATACTCCCTCTATGGGTGGTCTGTAGCGGGCACGGGACGGTCATTTTTAAGGCATACTCCCCGTTTTTATAAACGCCGAGCGGCGCCAGGTTTGCGGTGGCGCAGCCGCAGCGATGGCGGCGGGAACGGGATGGTCCGGGTGCGGCGGCGCGGCGCCGCTTCATGCATCCGTGGCGGCCGGCAGTTTTTCCACCAGCAGCACATGGATCTGGCGGGCGTCGGCGCGCAGCACTTCGAAGCGCAGCGGGCCGAGGTCGAAATGGTCGCCCTTGTGCGGCACGCGGCCGAGGTGATTGGCGACCAGGCCGCCGATGGTATCGACGTCCTCGTCGGAGAAATCGGTGTGCAGCGCCTCGTTGAACTGGCCGATCTCTGTCAGCGCCTTGACGCGCCAGCGCGGGCCGTTGCGGCCTTCCTTGATCGGCAGGATGTTGTCTTCTTCCTCGTCGAAATCGTATTCGTCCTCGATGTCGCCGACGATCTGTTCCAGCACGTCCTCGATGGTGATCAGGCCGGCGACGCCGCCGTATTCGTCGACCACGATCGCCATGTGGTTGTGGTTGGCGCGGAAATCGCGCAGCAGCACGTTCAGCCGCTTCGATTCCGGGATGAACACCGCCGGCCGCAGCATGTCGCGCACGTCGAACGATTCCTCGGCGTAATAGCGCAGCAGGTCCTTGGCCAGCAGGATGCCGATCACCCGGTCGCGTTCGCCGGACACCGCCGGAAAGCGCGAATGCGCGGTTTCCAGCACCATCGGCAGCCATTCCTCGATCGGCTTGTCGATGTCGACCACGTCCATCTGCGAGCGCGGCACCATGGTGTCGTAGGCCGACAGGTCGGACACCTGGAACACGCCTTCGATCATCGACAGCGCGTCGGCGTCGATCAGGTTGCGGTCATGCGCGTCCTGCAGCACTTCCAGCAGTTCGGCGCGATTTTCGGGTTCGGGGGAAATCAGGGCGGTCAGCCGTTCGAACAGCGACCGGTGCGGTTTGGCGTCAGCGTATCTGGCGCCACTAGGAAGATCGGGCATATGGCGTGAGCCGGGCGGTTGCGAGGAGCATAGGATACAACAAACGGTCGGCCGGCCCGCCCGGCGCGGCTTGCGCGGCGGCAAGTAGCGTGCGCCGCCGGTTGGCCGAATCAGGCGTGGCGGGCGCCGATCACCGCCTTGGCGATGTGCGCCGGGGTTTCGGCGTAGTGCCGGAACTCCATCGTGTAGGTGGCGCGTCCCTGGGTCAGCGAGCGCAGCGTGGTCGAGTAGCCGAACATTTCGGCCAGCGGCACGTCGGCGCGGATCACCTTGACCTTGCCGGGCAGATCGCCGATGCCGTGGATGCTGCCGCGCCGCCCGGCCAGGTCGCCGGTGACGTTGCCCATGAATTCCTCCGGGGTTTCCACCTCGACCGCCATCACCGGCTCCAGCAGCACCGGATCGGCGCGCCGCATGCCATCCTTGAAGCCGATCGAGGCGGCCATGCGGAAGGCGTTTTCGTTGGAATCGACGTCGTGGTAGGAGCCGAACACCAGCGTCACCTTGACGTCCACCACCGGGTAGCCGGCCAGCACGCCGGCGTTCAACGTCTCGCGCACACCCTTGTCGACCGCCGGGATGTATTCGCGCGGCACCACGCCGCCCTTGATCGCATCGACGAATTCGTAACCCTTGCCGGCCGGCTGCGGTTCCAGCTTCAGCACCACGTGGCCGTACTGGCCGCGCCCGCCGGACTGCTTGATGAACTTGCCCTCCGCGTCGTCGCAGGTCTGGCGGATGGTTTCGCGGTAGGCCACCTGCGGCTTGCCGACCGTGGCTTCGACGTGGAACTCGCGCTTCAGGCGATCGACCAGGATTTCCAGGTGCAGTTCGCCCATGCCGGAAATGATGGTCTGGCCGGATTCCTCGTCGGTGGCGACGTGGAACGACGGGTCTTCCTGCGCCAGCCGGTTGAAGGCCATGCCCATCTTTTCCTGGTCGGCGCGGGTTTTCGGCTCGACCGCCTGCGAAATCACCGGTTCCGGGAACACCATCCGCTCCAGCGTGATCGGCGCGTCCGGCGCGCACAGCGTGTCGCCGGTGGTGGCGTCCTTCAGGCCGACCGCGGCGGCGATGTCGCCGGCACGCACCACCTTCAGTTCCTCGCGGTGGTTGGCGTGCATCTGCAGCAGCCGGCCGACCCGCTCGCGGCTGCGCTTGAGCGGGTTGTAGACGGTGTCGCCGGATTGCAGCACGCCGGAATACACGCGCAGGAAAATCAGCTGGCCGACGAACGGGTCGGTCATGATCTTGAACGCCAGCGCGGAGAATTTCTCGTCGTCGGCCGGGTGCCGCTCGATCGGCGCGCCGTGCTCGTCCTCGCCGGCGATCGCCGGGATGTCGGCCGGCGACGGCAGGTAATCGATCACCGCGTCCAGCAGCGCCTGCACGCCCTTGTTCCTGAACGCCGAACCGCACAGCATCGGCACGATCTGGCCGGCGATGGTGCGCTGGCGCAGGCCGCGCCTGATGTCGGCCGGCTCCAGCGTTTCACCGCCGAGGTATTTCTCGGTCAGCGCGTCGGAGGCTTCGGCGGCCGCTTCCAGCATCCGCTCGCGCCAGTGCGCGGCGGTGGCCAGCAGCGCCGGCGGAATCTCGCCGTATTCGAACTTGACGCCGCGCGAGGCCTCGTCCCAGCGCACCGCCTGCATCGTCAGCAGGTCGATCACGCCCTCGAAGCCGTCCTCGGCGCCGAGCGGAATCTGCACCGGCACCGGGTGGGCGCCGAGCCGCTCGCGCAGCTGCTCGACCACCCGGAAGAAATCGGCGCCGACGCGGTCCATCTTGTTGACGAAGGCCAGCCGCGGCACGTGATACTTGTTGGCCTGGCGCCATACGGTTTCCGACTGCGGCTGCACGCCGCCGACCGCGTCGTACACCATCACCGCGCCGTCCAGCACGCGCATCGAGCGTTCGACCTCGATCGTGAAATCGACGTGGCCGGGAGTGTCGATGATATTGATCCGGTGCATCGGATAGTCGTGATGCATGCCGTTCCAGAACGTCGTGGTGGCGGCCGAGGTGATCGTGATGCCGCGCTCCTGCTCCTGTTCCATCCAGTCCATCGTCGCCGCGCCCTCATGGACTTCGCCCAGCTTGTGGTTGACGCCGGTGTAGAACAGGATGCGCTCGGTGGTGGTGGTCTTGCCGGCGTCGATGTGCGCCGAAATGCCGATGTTGCGGTAGCGCTCGATGGGTGTGCTGCGAGCCATGGCATGGTCCCCGATGAAGGCGTGGAGGCGGCGCCGCCGGCATGCCGGCAGGGCCGAAGATTCATTCTAGGACAGGCGGCGCCGGTTCGTGCAGCGCGCGCGGCGGCGGAATCGCGCCGGCATGAGGCAGCGCAACTTCGGGTGGATTCGGTCGTGGCGGCGCGGCCGCGCCGGCCCGGTGTCAGCGCGCGCGGTAGGGATCGGCGAAGCCGAGCGCGGCGAGGATGCCGGTTTCCAGCTGCTCCATTTCCTGCGCTTCGGCATCGTCCTGGTGGTCGTAGCCCTGCGCGTGCAGCACGCCATGCACCACCAGATGGGCGGTGTGTTCCTCGACCGATTTCTGCTGTTCCGCCGCTTCGCGCAGCAGCACGTCGGTACACAGCACCAGGTCGGCCTGGGTGGGCGCGTCGTCGGGAATGCCGTCGATGCCGTCCTCGCTGTAGGCGAAAGTCAGCACGTTGGTGGCGTAGTCCTTGCCGCGATAGTCGCGGTTCAGCGCCCGCCCCTCGGCGGCATCGACCAGCCGGATCGTCAGCTGTGCCGGCGCCAGCAGCGCCGCCTGCGCCCAGCGCCGCAGCCGCGCTCGGGTGATGGTCGGCTTCAGGCGCGGGTCCGGATACTGCACCGACAGCGAGAGCTCAGGCTTTGCCACGCCGCCTCGCCGTCTTGTGGTCGGCCGTCGGCAGCGCCTCGAGCGCCGCTTCGGTTGCCGAGGCGCTCTGGTAGGCATCGACGATGCGCGCCACCAGCGGATGGCGCACCACGTCGGCGCTGGAGAAGCGGGTGAAGGCGATGCCGCGCACGTCCCTCAGCACTTCCAGCGCGTCGATCAGGCCGCTTTTCTGGTGCCGCTGCAAATCGATCTGCGTGATGTCGCCGGTGACCACCGCCTTGCTGCCGAAGCCGATCCGGGTCAGGAACATCTTCATCTGTTCCGGCGTGGTGTTTTGCGCTTCGTCGAGGATCACGAACGCATGGTTCAGCGTGCGCCCGCGCATGTAGGCCAGCGGCGCCACTTCGATCGCCTGCTTTTCGAACATCTTCTGGGTGCGGTCGAAGCCGAGCAGGTCGTACAGCGCGTCGTACAGCGGCCGCAGATAGGGATCGACCTTCTGCGCCAGGTCGCCCGGCAGGAAGCCGAGCCGTTCGCCGGCTTCCACCGCCGGCCGCGTCAGCACGATGCGGCGCACCGCGTCGCGCTCCAGCGCATCGACCGCGCAGGCCACCGCCAGATAGGTCTTGCCGGTGCCGGCCGGGCCGACGCCGAAAGTCACGTCATGCTCGACGATCGCGCGGATGTACTGGCTCTGGTGCGGGGTGCGGCCGCGCAGGTCGCTGCGCCGCGTCTTCAGTACCGGCGCCTCGATTTCGGCGGCGGCCGGTTCGGCCTCGGCCGGGTCCGGTGCGGCGCTGCCGGCTTCGGCCCGTTGGGCCTGGGCCGCGCGTTTTTCCACCAGCGCCAGCTGGATGTCCTCGATCGAGACCGGCTTGGCCGCCAGCCGGTAGAACTGTTCCAGCAGCGCTACCGCCTGCGCCGCGTTGGCGCCGCTGACGATGAATTTTTCGCCGCGCCGGAACAGCGTGACGTCGAGCGCGGCGGCGATCTGCCGCAGGTTTTCGTCCATCGGCCCGCACAGGTGGGCCAGCCGGGTGTTGTCGAGCGGTTCCGGGGTGAAGTGCTGCGGCTGGTGCGGAGTCTTTTTCAAGCGTGTCGGGAATCGTGAGGGAAAGGGGCGGCGCTAGCGGCCGGCGACCAGTTCGCCGCGCAGCGAGTAGGAATTGGCCTGGGTGATGCGCACATCGAGCAGCTGGCCGACCAGCCGCGCGCGGTCGGCGCCGCCGTCGAAATTCACCACCCGGTTGTTTTCGGTGCGGCCCTGCAGTTCCGCCGGATTCTTCTTCGACGGTCCTTCGACCAGGATGCGCTGCACGCCGCCGACCATCGCCTGGCTGATTTTCTGTGCGTTCGCGTGTACCACCGCCTGCAGGTGCTGCAGCCGCTTCAGCTTGACCTCCTGCGGCGTGTCGTCGGCCAGCGAGGCCGCCGGCGTGCCGGGGCGGGCGCTGAACACGAAGGAAAAGCTGCTGTCGTAACCGATGTCGTCGATCAGCTTCATCAGCGCGGCGAAATCTTCCTCGGTTTCGCCGGGAAAGCCGACGATGAAGTCGCTCGACACCGCGATGTTCGGCCGCACCTGGCGCAGGCGCCGGATCACCGATTTGTATTCGAGCGCGGTATAGCCGCGCTTCATCGCCGCCAGAATCCTGTCGGAGCCGTGCTGCGCCGGCAGGTACAGGTGGTCAACCAGCTTCGGCACTTTGGCGTAGGTGTCGATCAGCCGCTGGGTGAATTCCTTCGGATGGCTGGTGACGAAGCGGATGCGCTCGATGCCGGGAATTTCGGCGACGTATTCGATCAGCAGCGCGAAATCGGCGATCTCGCCATCCGCCATCTGGCCACGATAGGCGTTGACGTTCTGCCCCAGCAGCGTGACTTCCTTGACGCCCTGTTCCGCCAGACCGGCGATCTCGGTCAGTACGTCGTCGAAGCGGCGCGACACTTCCTCGCCGCGCGTGTATGGCACCACGCAATAGCTGCAGTACTTGCTGCAGCCTTCCATGATCGACACGAACGCGGTCGGGCCATCGACCCGGGCCGGCGGCAGATGATCGAATTTTTCGATTTCCGGAAAGCTGATGTCGACCTGCGGCCGGCCGGAGGCGCGCCGTTCTTCCAGCAATTGCGGCAGCCGGTGCAAGGTTTGCGGGCCGAACACCAGATCGACGTAGGGCGCGCGGCTGACGATCGCCGCGCCTTCCTGCGAGGCCACGCAGCCGCCGACGCCGATCACCAGATCGGGCCGGTCGCGCTTCAGTTCGCGCAGGCGGCCGAGGTCGGAAAACACCTTTTCCTGCGATTTTTCGCGGATCGAGCAGGTGTTGACCAAGATCACGTCGGCATCTTCCGGACGGTCGGTCTGCACCATGCCGTCGGCGGCCTCCAGCACGTCGGCCATCCTGGCCGAGTCGTACTCGTTCATCTGGCAGCCGAAGGTCTTGATGAATAATTTCTTTTGCATGTTGGGATCGTGAGCCGGCACGCGGCTTACTTGGCGACCGCCTGCTGGTTCGGCGCCGGCGTTTGAATCTCGTCGGCGGTGAGAATCCAGACGCGGTCGACCTCGCCCTGCGGGTTGACGGTGTAGTTGACCGGAATGCCGGAACCGCGCAAGGCCGCCGGCATTTCGATCAGGTTGTCCTGATTCCAGATGCGGGCGCCGGAGGCCAGCGCCGCGGTATGGCCGTCGATGACGATGTTCGGCCACGGTGCCGGCGTCATCGCGCCGCGCCGCGCATCCGGCGGAAATGGCCGTTCGAATGCTTGCGCCGGCAGCGCGCCGAGCAGGCAGCAGACCAGCAATAGACGGCAAGCCCACATGGCAAACTCCGTGTCGATGAATGGGAAGGCGGCGCGGACGGCGACCGGAAATCCTGGCAAAAAATCCTGGAAAAACGCCGCCGGAAGGCCCGCCGGCGCGGCAATCCGGCCGGTGGCGCGAGGGCCGATTATAGCATCGGCACCCGCGCGCCCGGCGGCTGCGGCAGCCGGTCTGCGCTATGCTTGGCGCTGATGTGACTGGTCCATTTCGAGGAAAACGCCGATGAACAAGCTTGCCGGATGGCTGCTCGCCATCATCGTGCTGGCCGCCGTGGCGGCCGGTTTCCATTTCTGGCAGCAGCAGCCGGCGCCGGTGCCGCCCGCCGTGCCGACGGCGGAAGCACCGCCGCCCACCGTCGAGGCGCCGGCGCCACAGCCGGAGCCGCCGCCCCACTATCCGTTGCCGGAAAGCCCGGCGCCGGCCGAACAGGCGGCGCTGCCGGCGCTCGATCAGAGCGACGCCACGGTGCGGGAAGCGCTGAACGGACTGTTCGGCAAGAAGCCGCTGGCCGACCTGCTGCGGCCGCAGGAGCTGGTGCGCCGCATCGTCGTCACCATCGACAATCTGCCGCGCCAGACCCTGGCGGCGCGGCTGTTGCCGACCCGGCCGGTGGCCGGCGCCTTCGCTACCACCGGTCAGGGCGAGGAACTGGCGATCGCGCCGGAGAATGCCGCCCGTTACGCGCCGTATGTGCGGCTGGCGGAAATGGCCGATCCGGCGCAACTGGTGGCGCTGTACGTGCGCCTGTATCCGCTGTTCCAGCGCGCCTACCGCGATCTCGGTTATCCGGACGGCGACTTCAACGACCGTCTGGTGGCGGTGATCGATCACCTGCTGGCGACGCCCGAGGTGGCGGCGCCGCGCCTGACGCAGCCGCATGTGCTGTACCAGTTCGCCGATCCGAAGCTGGAAGCGCAGTCGGCCGGGCGCAAGATCTTGTTGCGCATGGGCAGCGGCAACGCCGCGCGCATCAAGGCGGTGCTGCGCGCGCTGCGCGCCAGGCTGACCGCCGGTACGCCACCGCCGCAGGACTAACCGGGGGATTGGCTGCCGGCGCGTGCCGCCAGCAGCGCCTCGACCGCCGGATGGCGGATCTTGCGCTCGCTGGAAATCGCATATACCGGTTCGCGCAGCTGCGGCACGCTGCCGACCGGCAGTGCGTCGAACTGATCCGCCACTTCGCCGGCCAGCGCCGCCGGCGCGAAAAACAGCCCGAGGCCGCTGCGGCCGAAGGTGTTCAGCAGGGCGTTGTCCTCGAATTCGCCGACCACCTGCGGGCGCAGGCCGGCGGCATCCAGCCATTGCTCGATGCGGCCGCGCATCGCGTTGTTACGCGTCGGCAGCAGCAGCGGCGCGCCATCCAGGCTGGCCGGAAAACCGGGGCGGTAGCGTTCGGCCAGTTGGGCCGTGCCGAACAGGGTCAGCGTACTGTCGCCGAGCAGATGGCTGAAGACCCGCAACGGGCTGCCGGCGCCGAGCGGGCGGTCGGCCAGCACCACGTCCAGCTTGTGCAGGGCCAGATCGGCCAGCAGCGCGTCAAACTGGTCTTCGTAGCAGGTCAGCCGCACCTTGCGCGGCAGCTGCAGCGCGCTTTCCAGCAGCCGATAGGCCACCAGCTTCGGCAACGAATTGGAAATGCCGACCGTCAGCCGCATCGCATCGTCATCGCCGCTGTCGGCCAGTGCGGTCTGCATCTGTTCGCCGAGCAGGAAAATCTGGTCGGCGTAGGCCAGCGCGGTGCGGCCGGCGGCGGTCGGCGTCAGCCGCCGGCCCTGCGGCGCCAGCAGCGATTTGCCGAGCGCCTGCTCCAGCAGCGCCAGCTGGGCGCTGATGGTCTGCACCGCCACGCCCAGCCGCTCGGCGGCACGGGTGACGCTGCCTTCCTGGGCGACTACCCAGAAATAGTGGAGATGGCGGAAATTCAGGTTCGCGGCTTTCATCGGCGGCCTTCTATTCTTCGGTTTTTACGAAGTGATTATCCAATAATCTTCGATTTTTAAAGAAATACGGAAAGGCTAGCATCGTCTTTTCGTTGAATTTTTCCGAGGTTTTCCATGCTGGAATTGCTGACCAATCCGCAGATGTGGCTGGCGTTCGCCACGCTGACCGCGCTGGAACTGGTGCTGGGCATCGACAACATCATTTTCATTTCGATCCTGGTCGACAAGCTGCCGCGTGCGCGTCAGGAAGCCGCGCGCCGGCTTGGCCTGTTCGCCGCGATGTTCATGCGTATCGGCCTGCTGCTGACGTTGTCGTGGATCATTGGCTTCACCGCGCCGCTGTTCACGCTGTTCGGCTACGAAGTTTCCGGCCGTGCGCTGATCCTGATCGCCGGCGGCCTGTTCCTGCTGTGGAAGAGCGTCGGCGAAATCCACCAGATGCTGGAAGGCCGCGAGGAGCACGGCACAGGCAAGGCGGCCGCGACGTTTGGCGCGGTGATCCTGCAGATCATGGTGATCGACATCGTGTTTTCGCTGGATTCGATCATCACCGCGGTCGGCATGGCCGATCGCATCGAAGTGATGATCGCTGCGGTGGTGGTCTCGGTCGGGCTGATGATGCTGTTCGCCGCGCCGATCGGCCGTTTCGTCTCCGACCATCCGACCATCAAGATGCTGGCGCTGGCCTTCCTGGTGGTGGTGGCGGTGGTGCTGATCGCCGACGGCTTCGGTCACCACCTGCCGAAGGGCTATGTGTATTCGGCGATGGCGTTTTCGGTGCTGGTGGAGGCGCTGAACATGCGCGTGCGCAAAACTAAAAGTAAATGATTGGGGACAGAGTTTATGAGCCGCCGCAGCACGGTGAGTTACTCTGTCCCCAACAAGTCAAGAAGAATTGCGGGACAGAGTTTATGAGCCGCAGCAGCGCGGCGAGTTACTCTGTCCCCAACAAGTCAAGAAGAATTGCGGGACAGAGTTTATGAGCCGCCGCAGCGCGGCGAGTTACTCTGTCCCCAACAAGTCAAGAAGAATTGCGGGACAGAGTTTATGAGCCGCCGCAGCGCGGCGAGTTACTCTGTCCCCAACAAATCAAAGCAGAACGCGCGAATTCCCGCTCAGACCGCCACCTTGGCCGGCCGGAAACCGTAACGCTCCAGCCGGAAATAGCGCGATTCGACCAGCTGGTAAGACAGCCAGGAAACCAGCAGTGTCAACACAAAGGTGAACGCGCCATACCAGAGCGCCGCCGCCAGGCTGGGCGGTTGCGGCGTCAGGTAGACCAGCACTGCGGTGGCGATCAGCGAGTGGTACAGGTAGAACGAATAGGACATGGTGCCGAGCCTGCGCATCGGTCCGCCGCTGAAGAATTTCGACAGCGGATTGTCCTGGTCCATCGTGATTTTCACGAAGGCCAGCGCGGCGACCGCGAGGAACCAGTAGTAATAATCCAGATAGGTGGCGAACCACACCGCCTTCAGCACGCCGCAGCCGAGGTAGAGCGTCAGGACGACGGCCAGCGGCACGCGGCGCGCCAGGGAGCGCAGCTGCTGGTCGCTGAACGCGCCGATCAGCGCGCCGACGAACAGCGCCTTCATGCGGATGAAGGTATCCGGAATCAGCAGGCCGGCGCCGGCCAGCGCCAGGCCGGCGGCGATTCTTTGATCGACCAGGCGGGTCAACAGCAGCAGCGCCGGGATCATCAGATAGAACGCGAACTCGAAGCCGAGCGACCAGCTGACGTGGTTGTAGGCAAACACCGGATAGCCGGGAATGCCATTCAGGAAAATCAGGTTCTTGGCGAAGTCGACCGGCTTCCATGCCCATCCGAACAGCAGGCATTCGACCAGCGTGGCGATCACCAGCGACACCAGGAAGGCCGGATAGATTCGCCTGACGCGGTTGCCGATGAATTTCGGATAATCGAAGCGTGCCTTGCCGCTCAGGACGATGCGCGCCATCAGAAAACCACTGATGATGAAAAACACGTCGACGCCATGATTGCCGTCGGTGAAATAGAAGGCGATGCGCTGCCACAGCGGCCCGCTGTGATAGCCGAACTGGTCCGCCGGAATCCTGAAATAGCCGACGATGGCGCCGGTGATGACGTGCTGCAGGAACACCGCGAACGCGGCATAGAAGCGGATGCCGTCGATAGCCGGGTATTTGACGTCGCGGACCAGAGAGCTTGGCATGGCCGGCATATTAGCCGGTCCGCCATGCCGTTACAAACCAATTCAGCGGCGCCGGGCGCGGCCGCTGACAAGTTCAATGAAGCTGGCTGGCGTACTGTTCCAGATGCCAGTCGGTGCTGCCGAACTGCAGCTCGATCGCCATCAGCCGCTTGAAATAATGGCTCAGTTCCAGCTCGTCGGTGACGCCCATGCCGCCGTGCAGCTGCACCGCCTGCTGGCCGACGAAGCGGCAGGCCTGGCCGATCACCACCTTGGCGGCCGACAGCGCCGCCGCGCGCGCGGCCGGGTCGGCGTCGCTGCAGCGCACCGCCGCCAGATAGCTCATCGAGCGCGCCTGTTCGATGTGCAGCACCATGTCGGCCATCCGGTGCTGCAGCGCCTGGAAGGTCGAGATCGGCACGCCGAACTGCTTGCGGGTGCGGGTGTATTCGACGGTCGCCGCCAGCACGCGGTCGAGCGCGCCGACCGCTTCGGCGCACACCGCCGCCAGTCCGGTATCGAGCACGCCGGCCAGCGCGGCCGTGGCGTCGGCGGCGCCGTCCAGCAGTGCGGTGGCCGGCACGCGGACCTGGTCGAGCGTGACGTCGCCGGCGCGCACGCCGTCGACCGTGGTGTAGGAAGTCCGATGCAGGCCGGCGGCGTCGGCCGGCACCATGAAGAGCGCCAGTGCGCCGGTGTCGTCCCGCCGCGCGCTGACCAGCAGCAGGTCGGCCGACGGCGCGTGGGCGATCACGCTCTTGTGGCCGGACAGCGTGTAACCGTCGGTGTCTGCTTGCGCGCGCGTCGCCACCGCCAGCCGGTCGAAGCGGGTGGCGGTTTCATCGTGCGCCAGCACCGCGATCCGCTCGCCGCCGGCCAGCGCCGGCAGCAGTTCGGCGCGCTGGCCGGCGTTGCCGAGCGCGGCGATGGCGGAGGTGGCCAGCACCGCGCTGGCCAGATACGGTTCCAGCACCAGGCCTTCGCCGAGCGCGCCCATCACCAGCATGGTGTCGATCGGGCTGCCGCCCAGCCCGCCGTCGGTTTCCGGCACCTGCAGCGCCAGCAGGCCGAGATCGGCGAAGCCCTGCCAGCCGGCGCGCGAGAAACCGTCCGGCGCGGCCTGGCCGCGCCGCCGCGCCTCGAAGCTCAGATCCTTGGCGATGAAGCGGCGCGTGGTGTCCAGCAGCATCTGCTGTTCTTCGGTGAAGGTGAAGTCCATAGGCTTTTCAGATTCCCAGAATCATCTTGGCGATGATGTTTTTCTGTATCTCGTTGGAGCCGCCGTAGATCGACAGCTTGCGCATGTTCAGGTAGTTGGCCGCCAGCGGGGCGGCGTATTCGGGGCCGACCGCTTCGCCGTCGTAGCCGGCGGCCATCGCCTCGCGCCGCAGCGGCAGCGCGTAGGGGCCGGCCGCCTGCACCAGCAGTTCGGTGATGGCCTGCTGGATTTCGGTGCCCTTGACCTTCAGGATCGAGGCTTCCGGCCCCGGCGCGCGCCGCTCGGCTTCGGCCGACAGCACGCGCAGGTTGGTGATTTCCAGCGCGGTCAGGTCGATTTCGATCTGGGCGATGCGGGCGGCGAACAGCGGGTCGCGCAGCAGCGGCTTGCCGTTGCGGGTTTCGCGCGTGGCGATGCGCTTCAGGCGCGCCAGCTCGCGCTTGGCGATGCCGATGCCGGCGATGTTGGTGCGCTCGTGGCCGAGCAGGAATTTGGCGTAGGTCCAGCCGGCGTTTTCCTCGCCGATCAGGTTGGCCGCCGGCACCCGGACGTTTTCCAGCCAGACTTCGTTGACTTCATGGGCGCCGTCCATCGTGATGATCGGCCGCACCGTGACGCCCGGCGTTTTCATGTCGATCAGCAGGAAGGAGATGCCGCGCTGCTGCTTGGCTTCGGGATCGGTGCGCACCAGGCAGAAGATCCAGTCGGCGTACTGGCCCAGCGTGGTCCAGGTTTTCTGGCCATTGACCAGGTAATAGTCGCCATCGTCGGCGCGGATGCGTTCGGCGCGGGTCTTGACCGAGGCCAGGTCGGAGCCGGAGCCGGGTTCGGAATAGCCCTGGCACCACCATTCCTCGGCCGACAGGATCTTCGGCAGGAAGCGCTGCTGCTGCGCCGGCGAGCCGAATGCCATGATCACCGGCGCCACCATCTTCAGGCCGAACGGGATCGCGCGCGGCGCGCCGGCCGCCGCGCATTCTTCCTCGAAGATGTATTGCCGCACGGCGTTCCAGCCGGTGCCGCCGAACTGCGCCGGCCACGCCGGCCCGCCCCAGCCCTTGTCGTGCAGGATGCGCTGCCAGCGGACGTAGTCCTCGCGTTCGACGATCAAGCCTTCGCGTACCTTGCGGCTGATGTCGGCCGGCAGCGAGGCGGCGAGGAAATCGCGTACCTCCTGGCGGAATGCCGTTTCGTCGGCGGTGAAGTTCAGGTCCATGGCGTCTTGATGTCGTTGAAAAGATGCTGGTGCTACCGGCTCACACTTTATGGGGAGTATGCCTCAACTTCGCAGGCGTGGTACCCGTCACAGCCAGGCATGTCGTGGAGTATCTGTTTTCCTCGATCAGAACGCAGCGATTCCGGTCTGTGCCCGCCCGAGAATCAGCGCATGGATGTCATGCGTGCCTTCGTAGGTGTTGACCACTTCCAGATTCACCAGATGGCGCGCCACGCCGAACTCGTCGGAAATGCCGTTGCCGCCCATCATGTCGCGTGCCAGGCGGGCGATGTCGAGCGCCTTGCCGCAGGAATTGCGTTTCATGATCGAGGTGATCTCGACCGAGGCGCTGCCTTCGTCCTTCATCCGGCCGAGCCGCAGGCAGCCCTGCAGGCCGAGCGTGATTTCGGTCTGCATGTCGGCCAGCTTCTTCTGGATCAGCTGATTGGCCGCCAGCGGCTTGCCGAACTGCTGGCGGTCCAGCACGTACTGGCGCGCGCGGTGCCAGCAATCCTCGGCGGCGCCGAGCGCGCCCCAGGCGATCCCGTAGCGCGCAGAATTCAGGCAGGTGAACGGTCCCTTCAGCCCGCGCACTTCCGGGAAGGCGTTTTCTTCCGGGCAGAACACCTCGTCCAGCACGATTTCGCCGGTGATCGAGGCGCGCAGGCCGACCTTGCCGTGAATCGCTGGCGCCGACAGGCCCTTCCAGCCCTTTTCCAGCACGAAGCCGCGGATCGCGCCTTCGTCATCCTTGGCCCACACCACGAACACGTCGGCGATCGGCGCGTTGGAAATCCACATCTTGGCGCCGGACAGCGCATAGCCGCCATCGACCTTGCGGGCGCGCGTCACCATCGAACCGGGGTCGGAACCGTGGTTCGGCTCGGTCAGGCCGAAGCAGCCGATCCATTCGCCGCTGGCCAGCTTCGGCAGGTATTTCTGCCGGGTCGCCTCGTTGCCGAATTCGAAGATCGGCACCATCACCAGCGACGACTGCACGCTCATCATCGAGCGATAGCCGGAATCGACGCGCTCGACCTCGCGGGCGATCAGGCCGTAGGCGACGTAGTTCAGGCCGGGACCGCCGTACTGTTCCGGAATGGTCGGTCCGAGCAGGCCGACGGCGCCCATTTCGCGGAAGATTTCCGGATCGGTCTGCTCATGGCGGAACGCCTGCAGCACGCGCGGCGCCAGCTTTTCCTGGCAATAGGCGGCGGCGGCATCGCGCACCATGCGTTCGTCGTCGGACAGCTGCGCCGACAGCAGCAGCGGGTCGTCCCAATGGAAAGAGGAGGATTTCATAGGAGGCAGGATGGAAAGGCGGGGCTGGAAGTCGCGCAGGGCAGCTTTTTATTCCGCACAGTGGAAATATAGATAGTCAATTCAGAATCCGGAAACTGTATTTCGTTTGCGCTTTCCTGTCAATTCACGCCGACCAAGGGGCGGGCGGCGCATTCCCGGCGCAAAACACCATCGATTGCCGCTGAAAAGCCTGAGGATGCGGTCGTACAATATGCCGGCTGGATTTTTGTTCTTTTTCGATAAAACTGCATTGCAGAATAAAATTCTGAATTTATAATTTCGCCTCTGGTCGAGAGGTGCCGTTGGCTTTCCGGCCGCGCAGCGGGCGCCGCCTCGCGCCCTTTCCTTTTTCAGGAGTGTCTTTTCCATGACCGATCCGCAGCACCAGAGTTTCGCGCCGGCCCCGCCGCTGCGCCGTATCCACGAAGCCGTCGCGCGCACCGCGCAACGCCACGCGCAGCGCACCGCTCTTGGCGACGCGCGGCAGTCGCTGACCTATGCCGAGCTGGTCGCGGCGATCGACGCCACCGCCGAGCGCCTGCGCGACAGCGGCGTGCGCGGCGGCGACCGGGTGCTGCTGGTGGCGGAAAACTCGGTGGCGCTGGCGGTCTGCTTCCTCGCGCTTGGCAAGCTGGATGCCTGGGCGGCGGCGGTCAACGCGCGCGTGTCGGGGCGTGAGATCGATCAGTTTCTCGAGCATTCCGGTGCCCGGCTGGCGCTGTATTTCGGCGAATCCTCGGCTGATGCGCGCGCGCACGGCGAGGCGCGCGGCGCCCGCGCGGTGCGCTGGCCGGCCGTCGGCGAACTGCTGCTGGGGCCGCTGAACCAGGCGGCGACGGCCGAGCCGGTGCAGGACGACCCGGCGCGCCAGGTGGCGGCGCTGGTGTACACCTCCGGCACCACCGGCGCGCCGAAAGCGGTGATGCTGAGCCATGCCAACCTGCTGTTCATCGGCGCCAACAACTGGCGCATGCGCGAACTGGTGCCGGAGGACGTGATTTACGGCGTGCTGCCGCTGTCGCACGTCTACGGCCTGTCGTCGGTGCTGGTGGCGAGCCTGCTCAGTGGCGCCGCGCTGCAACTGGTGGCGCGCTTCGATCCGCAACGGCTGGCGCAGGCGCTGGCGCACGAGCGCATCAGCGTGCTGCACGGCGCCCCGGCGATGTACGCCAAGCTGCTGGAAACCGGCGGCGCCGCGCTGAGCGCGCCGCAGCTGCGGGTGGCGCAGTCCGGCGGCGCGCCGCTGACGCTGCCGTTGAAGCAGGCGTTCGAAAAGCGCTTCGGCCTGACCCTGCAAAACGGCTACGGCATGACCGAGGCATCGCCCTCGATCTGCCAGACCCGCCTGCACGAACCGCGCGCCGACTGCTCGGTCGGCTTGCCGATTCCAGGCATCGAGGTCCGTGTCGATCAGCCCGACGAGCATGGCGTCGGCGAGCTGTGCGTGCGCGGGCCGAACGTCATGCTCGGCTATTACCGGGCGCCCGAGCAGAGCGCCGCCACGGTCAGCGCCGACGGCTGGCTGCGCACCGGCGACCTGGTGCGCATCGAGACGGACGGCGCGGTGTTCATCGTCGGGCGCAGCAAGGAGCTGATCATCCGTTCCGGCTTCAACGTCTACCCGATCGAGATCGAGCAGGTGCTGAATGCGTTTCCCGGCGTCGTGCAGTCGGCGGTGGTCGGCCGCGCGGTGGAGGGCAACGAGGAAGTGGTCGCTTTCCTGGAAGCGGCGCCCGGCGTGCCGTTCGACCAGCAGGCATTGCAGGCGCATCTGCGCGCCAGTCTGTCGCCCTACAAGCAGCCCAGCCGCATCGTGGTGCTGGAACGGCTGCCGGCTGCCGCCACCGGCAAGGTGCTGAAAAAGGAGCTGCAGCGCATGGCGGCCGGGCTGGACGCGCCATCCTCCTGACCGGCCGGCCTGGCCGGCGCCGATATCGCACGGAAGCGATGTTCGCATCCTCTTTCTCCTGAAAATCTGCATTGCAGAATTATCGATCTGAAAACAATCAGCATTTCGCTTTACAGTCGGCAACTTTCGATCTAGTATTTTCATGGTTCCAAAAAAAACGGAATGTTGTTCTGCATTGCAGAATTACCTTTGAAGTGCTTAAAATTGGATGGAGATGCCATGAATACACGTTTTCGGATTTCGGTAGGTGCGGCACTGATTGGACTTGCCCTGGCGGGCTGCGGTGGCGGTAGCGATGCCCCGCCGCCGACCGAGGCCAAGCGACCGCAGGATGACCGGGTTTTCAAGGTGGCTGAAGCCGCGCTGCCGTTCGCCGCGCTGGAAAACGCCCCCGACGCCGACCGCTGGTGGGGTGTGCTGGGCGGTTCGGGTTACCGGATCGAAGTGCCGAAGAACTGGAACGGCCAGCTGGTGATGTATGCGCACGGCTATGCCGGTACCGGACCCGACCTGACGGTCAGCAACCCGGGCATCCGCCGCTACCTGCTGGACAAGGGTTATGCGTGGGCGGCATCCAGCTACTCGCGCAACTACTACGACGTGCGCGCCGGCGTGGAAGACACCAACGAACTGGCGCTGGCCTTCAACAAGATCGCCGCCGACAACGGCCGCAAACTGGAAGAGCCGAGCAAGACCTACATCATCGGCATCTCGATGGGCGGCCACATCACCGCCGCTGCGGTGGATCAGGAAAACATCGATGCCGCCAACCACAAGGTGCGCTACGACGGCGCGGTGCCGATGTGCGGCGTGCTGGGCGATACCGAACTGTATGACTTCTTCGCCGCCTATCAGGCCGCCGCGATGCAGCTGGCCGGCCTGCCGGCCGCCTCGTGGCCGGTGACCAACTGGCCCGATCTGGAAGCGACCGTCAAGAACGCGCTGTTCACCAGTTTCCCGACGGCCACCACGCCGCAGGGCGCCAAGCTGAAGGAAATCGTCAAGAACCTGACCGGTGGCGAGCGGCCGATGTTCGACATCGGTTTCGCCGGCCCCTACACCAGCACCGCGTGGGGCACCTTCGGCCGCGACGGCAAGATCCTCGGCATCCTGAACGACGACGTGGTCACCACCAACGACTTCGTCTACCGCATGACCAGCGGCCCGACCCTGACCGCCGAGGAGCAGGCGTTCAACGCGGCGATCTTCCGCGTGCAGGCGACGCCGGACGCCAATCGCCCGCGCGTCGATGGTCTGCGCTGGTTCCCGAAGACCAACGCCCGCATCGACGTGCCGGTGGTGACGCTGCACACGCTCGGCGACATGTACGTGCCGTTCAGCATGGAGCAGATCTACAAGCGCCGCGCCGACGCGCTCGGCACTTCGAAGTGGCTGGTGCAGCGCGCGGTGCGCGGCGTCGCCCACTGCGACTTCACCGTCAACGAACAGGCCTCGGCCTTCCAGGCGATGATCGACTGGGAACAGAACGGTATCAAGCCGGCTGGCGATGATGTGCTGGATGCGGCCACGGTGGCGAGTCCGAACTACGGCTGCAAGTTCACCGACAACACCATGACCGTCGACGAACCGCCGACGTCGTCGATCGCCAAGAGCCGGGCTTCGCTGGCGGCTTCCAACCCCTGCCAGAGCTGATCGGCAGGCGCCGCCCGTCCGATCCGGGCGGGTGGCGCCGCTTCACTGAATTTTTTGATTGGGAGAGAAAGACATGCATAACAAGCCCGGTATCCGCGCCAAGACGCTGCTGACCATCGGCATCGCCGCCGCCAGCTTCGGCGCGCAGGCGGAAGAATTCATGGTCGGCGCGCACATGCCGCTGACTGGCGCCATCGCGCGTTCCGGCACTGCCTTCAACGAAGGCATCCAGGCTGCGGTCGACGTGTTCAACCGCACCAACGGCAAGCACACCATCAAGTACGTGGCGATCGACGACGAATCGGCGCCGGCCAAGGCGGTGGCGGCGGTCGAAAAACTGGCGCCGCAGGGCGCGGTGGCGATCATCGGCGGCTACGGCTCCAACATCATCGGCCCGGCCTCGGACGCCGCCAACCGCCTGAAGCTGACCTACATCACCGCCGGCGGCGTCGGCGAGGAACTGACCAAGCGCGGCTACAAGACCTTCTTCCGCGTCAACAACACCGCCGGCTACCAGCGCGCCACCGAAACCCTGCTGAAGGAAATGGACGCCAAGTCGGTTTCGATCGTCTACTCGACCAAGGAGGCGACCGCCGAACTGGCCAAGGCGGTGGAAAAGGACATGAGCGCCAAGGGCGTCAAGGTGTTCCTGCATCCGTTCGATCCGGCGATCACCGACTTCAAGCCGATCATCAACAAGATCAAGCTGCAGGACAAGTCGGAGGTGCTGATGATGAGTGCCTACGAAAACGACTACGTCGGCATCCTGCGCGCCGCCAAGGTGCTGAAACCGCCGGTCAAGTCGGTGATCGGCATGTGGTCGCTGGCGGTGCCGAAGATGGCCAGCGATTTCCCCGACCTGATGCCGTCGGTGATCGGCACCGCGATGCTGCCGTATCCGGTCGAATACCAGAACGCCGAGGGCAAGCAGTTCGCCGAGACCTACAAGCGCATGTTCAACAAGGAAGTCGATTACCTGTCGCAATTCGGTTTCGTCAAGGCGACGCTGCTGTTCGAAGCGATCGCCCGCGCCGCCGACAATGGCGCGCTGAAGGCTGGCGGACTGTCGGAAGAACTGCGCAAGACCGACCGCGATACGCTGATTGGGCGCGTCACCTTCGACGCCAGCGGCGACAACCCGAACTTCCAGCAGCGCATGGGCCAGCACGACAATGGCAAGATCGTCATCGTCTCGCCGGCGTCGGCCGCCAACGGCAAGCTGAAGTATCCGTCGGTGCCCTGGTAAGCGACGCGCTTCTTCCGGGTTCTTGATCGATAGTGGGAATGCCGCTGGCGCGGCATTCCCGCTGTCATTTTTCCTGTTCATCATGACCGAACTTCTCCTGCAATCCCTGTACTCGGGGGCGCTGGTCGGCGGCATCTACGCGCTGATCGCGCTCGGCCTGTCGCTGGCCTTCGGCACCATGCGCATCATCAATCTGGCGCATGGCGAGCTGGTGCTGCTGGCGGCCTATGTCGCCTATACGGTGGAAAGCCGCCTCGGCGTCAATCCGCTGGTGGCGCTGCCGATCGCGCTGGTGGTGGTGTGCGCCTGCGCCGCCATCGTGTATTTCCTGGTGGCGCGGCTGACGCGCTACCGCGAACTGAATTCGCTGATGCTGACCTTCGCGCTCGGCGTGATCCTGACCAACGCGATGCTGATGATCTGGTCCAGCGACATCCGCTCGACCGGCAACGCCACGCTGCAGGATGCAGTGCAAATCGGCAGCGTCTACAGCATGGTCAGCGAACTGCTGTTTTTCGTGCTGAGCCTGGCGGTGGCGGCGCTGCTCGGCTGGTGGCTGTCGCGCAGCTGGTATGGCCGCGCGGTGCGGGCGGTGTCGTCCAACCGGGACGCCGCCAAGCTGATGGGCATCAATCCGGCCCGGGTGGAACTGGCGTCGTTCCTGGTGGCCGGCATCCTGGCGACCATCGCCGGTGTCGCCATTTATTCCAGCAGCGTGATTTCGCCGCCGCTCGGCCATGCGCTGACGGTCAAGGCCTTCATTATCACGGTGCTGGCCGGGGTCGGCTCGGTGCCGGGGGTGCTGCTGGCGGCGCTGCTGCTCGGCATCACCGAGGCGATGACGGTGACGCTGTTCAGCTCGGCGCTGCAGGAACTGGCCGGCATGGTGCTGTTCCTGCTGGTGCTGTTCGTGATGCCGAACGGCCTGTTTGGCGCGTCGCGCCGGCGAGGGTAGAACATGAAAAAACTGTGGATCGCGGCCATTGCGCTGCTGTATCTGGTGGTGCCGTTCGCGCTGCAAGGCAACAGTTATGTGCTGAGCCTGACCGTGTCGGCGCTGATCGTCGCCGGCGTGGCGGTGGCATGGGCTTTGCTCGGCAATCTGGGCGGCATGGTCAGCTTCGGCCATGCGGCATTTTTCGGCATCGGCGCCTATGCGTCGGCGCTGCTGACCCTGAAGGCCGGCTGGCCGGTGCTGCTGGCGCTGCCGGCGGCTGGGCTGTGCGCGGTGGTGGCGTCGCTGGCGATGCTGCCGGCGCTGCGGCTGTCGGGGCCGTATTTCGCGCTGGCGATCCTGGCCTATGCGCATATCTTCCGGATTCTGGCGACCGAACTGACCTCGGTCACCAACGGTTCCGCCGGGCTGTCGTCGATCCCGCGCCTGCCGGCGCTGTTCGGCAGCGAAGCGCTGGCGGCAATCACGCCGTATCTGCTGGCGCTGACACTGGTGCTGGCATTCTGCTGGGTGTATGCGCGGGTTCGTTCCAGCGATTACGGGATCGCGCTGCGGGCAATGCACGACAGCGAAGATGCGACCCGCGTGGTCGGCGTCAACAGCGTGCTGCTGAAGTCGTGGATGCTGCTGCTGTCGGCCTTCATGACCGGCATGATCGGCGCTTTCAACGTCCACGTGATCAATTTTCTCGATCCGGACTACGCCTTCAACGGCTCCTGGAGCGTGCTGCCGATCGTCGCCGCGATATTCGGCGGCTATCGCACGGTCAGCGGGCCGATGATCGGCGCGGTGGTCATTTATCTGGTGGATCAGCTGGTGTTCAAGTCGATCCTGTCGTCCGGCCATCAGATGATTCTTGGCGCGGTGCTGGCGGCGATGATCCTGTTCGCGCCGGACGGTCTGCTGTCGGTGTTCCGGAAACGCGCGAAGGAGGGGCGGCATGCTGAAGCTTGATGGCGTGACGATTCAGTTCGGCGGCCTGACCGCGCTGAAGGACGTCAGTTTTTCGATGCAAACCGACCAGGTGGTCGGGCTGGTCGGGCCGAACGGCGCCGGCAAGACCACGCTGTTCAACGCGATCTCCGGACTCGTCCGGCCGACCGCCGGCAGCGTCCGTTTCGGCGACGTGGAACTGAGCCGCAAGCCGCTGTACATGCGCGCCCGGGTCGGCATCGGTCGCACCTTCCAGGTGCCGCAGCCGATGCACGAATTGACCGTGCGCGAAAACCTGATGGTGGCGCAGCGCTTCGGTCATGGCCGCGTCGATCATGCGCGCATCGATCAGCTGCTGGCCTTCATGGACCTGACCGCGCAGGCCGAGCGCGACGCCGCCACCGGTCTGGCGCTGCAGGAACTGAAGCGGCTGGAAGTGGCCAAGGCGCTGGCGACCGAGCCGAAGCTGCTGCTGCTGGACGAAGTGCTGGCCGGTCTGGAAACCAACGGCAAGCGCTACTTCACCGCCAAGCTGGAAGAACTGCACCGCGAGTTCAAGATCGGCATCCTGATCATCGAGCACGACATCGAAACCGTTTCGAAGCTGTGCGACCGCGTGGTGGTGCTGAATTTCGGTCAACTGATCGCCGACGGCGCGCCGGAAACGGTGTTCCGCGATCCGCAGGTGATCCGCAGTTATACGGGAGGCGCCGATGTCGCCGTTGCTTGAAGTCCGCAATCTGCACGCCGGCTATGGCGCCATCAACGTGCTGTGGGATGTCGGTCTCGACATCCGTGAAGGCCAGCTGACCGCGATCGTCGGTCCGAACGGCGCCGGCAAATCGACGCTGCTGAAAGCGGTGATGGGCCTGGTGCAGCCGACCCAGGGCGAAATCCTGCTGCGCGGCAGTGGCCTGCGCGGCTGCCGCACCTGGGACATGCCGGAACAGGGCGTGGCGCTGATTCCGGAAGGGCGCATGATCTTCGCCGACATGAGCGTCGAGGAAAACCTGATCATGGGCGCGTTCCCGGTCAGCCGGCGGGCGGCGCTGGCGCGCAACCTGGAGCGCGCCTACGAGCTGTTCCCCAAGCTGAAGGACCGGCGCCGCCAGCTGGCCGGCTCGCTGTCCGGCGGCGAGGCGCAGATGGTGGTGATGGCGCGCGGCATGATGGCCGAACCGCGGCTGCTGCTGATCGACGAACCCTCGCTCGGACTGGCGCCGGTGATCGTCCACGAGATTTTCGGAATTCTGCAACAGTTGAAACAGCAGGGCGTCACCATCGTTCTGGTGGAGCAGAATACCCACATGGCGCTGGGCGTGGCCGATCGGGTACTGATGCTGCGCAGCGGCCGTCTGGTACTGGATCGGCCGGCATCCGAGATCGATCTGGCGCAATTGCACGATCTGTACTTTGCGCTGGAAGCCTGACGCTCTAATATTCCGGTTTGGCAATTCCAACCCCATCACATCATGGCAGACAACACCCGTAAACCGGCACTCAAGAAATCCGGTCCCAAGGAAGATCGCCACTTCGTCACCGCCCTGGCGCGCGGACTGGAATTGCTGGCCTGTTTCCGCTCCGGCGACCGGCTGCTCGGCAACCTGGAACTGGCCGAACGCTGCCATCTGCCGAAATCGACGGTGTCGCGCCTGACCTACACGCTGACCAAGGCCGGCTATCTGCAATATGACTCCGGCAGTGGCAAGTACCGGCTCGGCAGCGCCACGCTGGCGCTGTCGTCGGTGATGCTGTCGCGGCTCGACATGCGCCAGCTGGCGCGGCCGCTGATGCAGGAACTGGCGGATTTCTCGCGCAGCATGGTGTCGCTCGGCATGCGCGACCGCCTGAGCATGATCTACATCGAAAACCGCCGCAGCCAGACCGCGCTGACGCTCAGCCTCGACGTCGGTTCACGCATCCCGATCGCCAGCACCGCGATGGGGCGCGCCTATCTGGCGATCATTTCCGAAAGCGAACGCACCGACATCCTCGAACGGGTGCGCGAACTGGACGAAATCCTCTGGCCGAAAATCCGCGACAAGGTCGAGCGCGCGCTCGACGATTTCGCCACCTACGGTTGCTGCACCTCGTTCGGCGACTGGCAGCCGGACGTCAACGCCATCGCGCTGGCGTTCCGCCCGGCCGACGGCACCGCGCCGCTGTCGATCAACTGCGGCGGCCCGGCTTTCCACCTGTCGCCGGAATACCTGCTGAAGGAAGCGCGGCCGCGCCTGCAGGAACTGGTGGAGCGGCTGCGGCGCACCCAGGAAGCGATGTAGCCAGCCCGGCCAGCCGGTGGCCGGCGCATCGCCCGGCGCCGCTGCGCCGGAGTTCATTGCATAATGACCGGCCCGGATCATCCCGATCCCTCACAGGAGCCGCCCGCCATGCCTGCTTCCAGCGAATGGTTTTTCTGGGCGGTGTTTTCCGCCATCTTCGCCGCGCTGACCGCGATCTTCGCCAAGATCGGCCTGGAAGGCGTCGATTCCGACCTCGCCACGCTGGTGCGCACGGTGGTCATCCTGATCGTGCTGACCGCCTTCGTGCTATGGGCTGGCAAATGGAGCAATCCGCTGCATCTGAGCGGCAAGACCTGGCTGTTCCTGGTGCTGTCCGGTCTGGCGACCGGCGCCTCCTGGGTCTGCTATTTCCGCGCACTGAAAATCGGCGATGCTTCCAAGGTGGCGCCGGTGGACAAGCTCAGCCTGGTCCTGGTGGCCGTGTTCGCCGTGCTGTTCCTGCACGAACGGCCAAGCTGGCGCGAGTGGTGCGGGATTGCTCTGGTGGCGCTGGGGGTGCTGGTGCTGGGGTGGCGGCGGTAGGATTTCCGGCCAGGCCCAAAAGACACCGCGCCGCTGTAATGACCCAGCAGAACCTGCTCAGGTACTTGGAAGAGGGCTATGGCGAAGCGATGCTGAAGCTCAGCGCAAGAAAAAATTGCATCCCTGTTGGGCAAGGGCGAGAAGTGATCGAGACGATCTGCCAAGTCACGAATCGATCGTCCTGCTGTCGCGGTAGACAAAGTCGATGACATTGGATGGCTATCCGGCTACTGGCCAGCACCGACCCAGTTCTCCACCTCCAGTGCCGGGACGCGGGTGAATTCCGAGACGTTGTTCGTGACCAGCACCAGACCTTCACTGCGTGCATGTCCCGCGATGTGCAAATCATTCACGCCGATCGGTTGGCCCAGTTTTTCCAGGGCGGCACGGATGGCGCCGTAATGCTGGGCAGCCTTCGCTCCGTAGGGCAGCACGGCGAGGCGGCTGCAAAAGTCCTCGATCGCTGACAGGTTTTCGCTGACGCGACTGCTTTTTTCCGCGCCGTGCAGTAGTTCCGCCAAGGTGATCGAGGAGATCGCCATTCGGCTGGCATGGGTGTTGAAGGTGGACAGCACCTCGATGGGGCGCCGCTTCAAGACATAGATGACGATGTTGGTATCCAGCAGGTAGCGCAGCATCAGAGCGACTCTCGCTCCGGTTGATGCTGGCTGGCGCGTTCCGGCATGAAGTCGTCGCTGACGGCGGGGCCATCCAGAAAGAAGCTATCCCAGGTCTGGCCGATCGGCGCGATGATGCGCTCGTGTCCCCTGACACGCACTTCCACCTTGTGTACGCCTTCCGGCAAGCGTACGTCCACTGGAAGCCGCACAGCCTGTGTGCGGTTATTGATAAAGACAGTGCCGATGGACATCCCGCGCCCCCTTGAGTCAAGAAGTATATGGCGATCGTATATCGCACTGTGCGGCGGGTCAAGATGGAAGGAGCCAATGCTCCGAAGCTAGCAAGAAAAAAGCCGTTGACTCAAAAGAATCAACGGCTTGGGTATTTCTTGGTGGTGATAGGTGGACTTGAACCACCGACCCCAGCATTATGAGTGCTGTGCTCTAACCAGCTGAGCTATATCACCGGGAAGCCCGAAATTATCGGAGGTTTGCTGCGGGCTGTCAACAGAAAGAATGGCTGTCGCAGGCTGTCGGGGCCGCTTCCGATTCTTATACTGATGCCAGTATTTTTTAAGTCTGGCTACCTGCTTCCGGAAAACGGCCAAAAAACGGCATACTCCCCCTATTCTTGTTTCCAGGCAATGTCGATCGCCTGCAGCAGCCGTGCCGGCGCATCCGGCGCCAGGCAATCGAATGTCTGCCGCTGCGGCAGCGCGCGCAGCCAGGTGAGCTGGCGCTTGACCAGTTGGCGGGTGGCGGCGATGCCTTTCTCGCGCATGCCGGCGCGGTCGTCGGCGCCGTCCAGATAACTCCAGACTTGCCGGTAGCCAACGCAGCGCATCGACGGCAGGCCGGCGTGCAGGTCGCCGCGCGCGCGCAGCGCCGCTACTTCGTCGATCAGGCCGCCGGCCAGCATGGAGTCGAAGCGTGCGGCGACGCGCTGGTGCAGCACGGCGCGGTCGGACGGTTCCAGCGCCAGCGGCAGCAGTTCGAACGGCAGTTCCGGCGCGCTCCGTTGCGCCAGCAGCGCCGACATCGGCTGCCCGCTCAGTTCGATGATTTCCAGCGCGCGCTGGATGCGCTGGCTGTCGGTCGGGTGCAGGCGCGCGGCGCTGGCCGGGTCGAGCGTGGCCAGCCGCGCGTGCAATGCCGGCACGCCGTCGCGCGCCGCTTCCTGATCCAGCCGGGCGCGCACTTGCGGATCGGCCTGCGGCAGTTCGTCCAGCCCCTCGCGCAGCGCCTTGAAGTACAGCATGGTGCCGCCGACCAGGAGCGGCAGCCTGCCGCGCCGCTGGATGTCGGCGACCAGCCGCAGCGCGTCCTGGCGGAACTGCATCGCCGAATAGGCATCGGCCGGATCGAGGATGTCGATCAGGTGGTGCGGCGCCTGCGCGCGTTCGGCGGCGCTCGGCTTGGCGGTGCCGATGTCCATGCCGCGATACACCAGTGCCGAATCGACCGAGATGATTTCACACGGGATGCGGCTGGCGATTTCCAGCGCGGCGGCGGTCTTGCCGGAGGCGGTCGGCCCCATGATGGCGACCGCCAGCGGCTTGGCGCGGACGGCGTTCATCGGGCGGCCATGGCGATGGCGGGCATCGGCCTATTGCCCGCGCAGGAACAGCCGGTCGAGGTCGGCCAGCCCCAGTTGCACCCAGGTCGGGCGGCCGTGGTTGCACTGGTCGGCACGCTCGGTGGCTTCCATCTGGCGCAGCAGGGCGTTCATTTCCGGCACCGTCAGCAGCCGGTTGGCGCGCACCGCGGTGTGGCAGGCGAGCGTGCCGAGCAGTTCGTTGCGGCGTTCGACCAGCACGCGCGAGCCGCCGAATTCGCGCACGTCGCGCAGCACGTCGCGCGCCAGCGCTTCGGCGTCAGCGTTCTTCAGCAGCGCCGGCACCGAGCGCACCGCCAGCGTGGTTGGCGACAGCGCGCCGAGATCGAAGCCGAGCGCTTCCAGCACCTCGCGGTTTTCGGCGGCGGTGCCGACCTCGACCGCGTCGGCAAAGAAAGTCACCGGAATCAGCAGCGGCTGCACCTGCAGCGCATCGGCGTCCAGTGCGTTCTTCAGCTGCTCGTACAGGATGCGCTCGTGTGCCGCGTGCATGTCCACCAGCACCAGCCCGCGCGCGTTCTGCGCCAGCACGTAAATGCCGTGCAGTTGCGCCAGCGCGAAGCCGAGCGGGAATTCATTGTCGGTGTCGGCGGCATGGTCGGCCGCCGGTGTGCCGGCCAGAGTGGCGCTTGCCGTCGGTGCGGCACTGGCGTTGTCAGCATCAGTCGCCGGCGCGGCAAACAGCGCGCCATAGCTGGCCAGCGTCTGCCCTACGCCGGGCGTGGCAAAGCGCGCGCCGAAGCTGGTTTGTCTCGCTTCGCCGATCCAGCGCAGCGGCGTGGTCGGCGATGGCTGCGCCGCCGGCAGCGGCGCCGGCGCGCTGCCGTGCGCGGTGGCGGAAGTCTGCGCCAGCGCGCGCTGCACCGCGTGGAACACGAACTGATGCACCGCGCGGCTGTCGCGGAAGCGCACTTCGGTCTTGGCCGGGTGGACGTTGACGTCGACCAGCGCCGGGTCGAGATCGAGCTGCAGCAGATAGGACGGATAGCGATCGCCGTGCAGCACGTCCTGATAGGCGGCGCGCACCGCGTGCGTCAGCAGCTTGTCGCGCACGAAGCGGCGGTTGACGTAGAAATACTGGGCGTCGGCGCGCGCCTTCGAGGCGGTCGGCAGGCCGATGTAGCCGTGCAGCCGCAGCGGTCCGGCGCTCTGTTCCAGCGGCAGGCTGGCGCGCGCGAATTCGTCGCCGAGAATCTGCGTGCTGCGGCGTTCGTCGTCAGCGGCATTCCAGTGGCCGACCGTCTTGCCGTTGTGCGACAGCGAAAAGGCAACGTCCGGGCGCGCCAGCGCCAGGCGCCGCACCACCTCGGCGCAATGGCCGAATTCGGTCTGTTCCGATTTCAGGAACTTGCGCCGCGCCGGCGTGTTGAAGTACAGCTCGCGCACGTCCACCGTGGTGCCGGGGGCGCCGGAGGAGGGCGTGGCCGCGCCACCGGCGCCATCGATTGCCGATGCGTGTTCGGCGTCGGCGGTGCGCGAGGTCAGCCGCAGTTGCGCCACCGCCGCGATCGACGCCAGCGCCTCGCCGCGAAAACCGAGCGTGGCGACGTTTTCCAGGTCGTTCAGCGAAGCGATCTTCGAGGTGGCATGACGCGCCAGCGCCAGCGGCAGCTGCGCGGCGGCGATGCCACGGCCGTTGTCGGTGATCGCGATGCGCTTGACGCCGCCTTCTTCCAGCCGCACCGACACCTGCGTGGCGCCGGCGTCCAGCGCGTTTTCCAACAGCTCCTTGACCACTGCCGCCGGCCGTTCGACCACCTCGCCGGCGGCGATCTGCGAGATCAGCTGGTCGGGCAGCGGCTGGATCGGCCGGACGGTATCGGCGGCTGCCGGGAGGGGGGGCGGAGGGGGGGTGGACAAGGGCGAATTCATGCGCCGATTATAAGTCGGCGCCAGCGGCAGCGCGGGAGCGGTAGTGTATGATCCGCTGCACATTCAACCCCGGAAAATCATGGAACTGATGCAATTCCTCGACATCATCCTGCATGTCGACAAATCCCTCGGCGTCTTGATCTCGCAATACGGCACGATGATCTACGCGGTGCTGTTCCTGATCGTGTTTTGCGAGACCGGTCTGGTGGTGCTGCCGTTCCTGCCGGGCGATACACTGCTGTTCGTGGCCGGGGCTTTTTGCGCCACCGGCGAGATCAACATCTGGGCGCTGATCGGTCTGCTGGTGTTCGCGGCGGTGTCCGGCAACACCGTCAATTACTGGATCGGCAATGCGATCGGCCAGAAGGTGTTCACCCACGATTACCGCTGGCTGGACAAGGCGGCGCTGCAAAAAACCCATGCCTTCTATGAAAGGCACGGCGGCAAGACCATCATCCTGTCGCGGTTCGTGCCGATCGTGCGTACCTTCGCGCCGTTCGTCGCCGGCGTGTCGAAGATGACGTTTTCCCGATTCCAGTTCTACAACGTCACCGGCGCGGTGCTGTGGGTGGCCGGGCTGGTCGCCGCCGGCTATTTCTTCGGCAACATCCCGATCATCCGCGACCACCTGAACACCATCGTGCTGATTGGTGTTGCCGCCGCGGTCGGGCCGCTGCTGCTTGCCGGCGCATGGAAGTTCGCCGGCAAGCTGGGCGGCCGCCGCTAGTGTTCGCCTAGAACTCCTCGAACTCGCCGTCGGCCGACGCCAGTTGCCGTGGCGGGCGTGACGGCCGCGCCACCGCTGGAACGACGGCGCCAACTGCCGGGCGGGTCGCCGCCGGCAATGCCGCCGCCCGTGCCGGAGTCTGGGTCCGTGCCTGCGCCTGCATGCCGTCGAGCCGGAACATGCCGACCACCTCGGCCAGCTGGCGCGCCTGCTCCTGCATCGCTTCCGAGGCTGCCGCCGCTTCTTCCACCAAGGCGGCATTCTGCTGCGTCACCTGGTCCATCTGGCTGATCGCCTGATTCACCTGTTCGATGCCGTCGGTCTGTTCCGCCGAGGCGGCGGTGATCTCGGCCATGATGTCGGTAACCCGTTTGACGCTGTCGACGATTTCCTGCATCGTCGCGCCGGCCTGATTGACCAGTTCGGCGCCGGTTTCGACCTTGCCGACCGAGTCGTCGATCAGCGTCTTGATTTCCTTGGCGGCCGCCGCCGAACGCTGCGCCAGATTACGCACTTCCGAGGCGACCACCGCGAAGCCTCGGCCCTGTTCGCCGGCACGCGCTGCTTCGACCGCCGCGTTCAGCGCCAGGATGTTGGTCTGGAAGGCGATGCCGTCGATCACGCCGATGATGTCGACGATCTTTTTCGACGAGGCGTTGATCGAGCCCATCGTGTCGACCACCTGCGCCACCACCGCGCCGCCCTTTTCGGCGACGCTGGAGGCCGATACCGCCAACTGGTTCGCTTGCCGGGCGTTGTCGGCGTTCTGCTTGACGGTGGAGGTCAGTTCTTCCATCGACGAGGCGGTTTCTTCCAGCGAGCTGGCCTGTTCCTCGGTGCGCGAGGACAGGTCCTGGTTGCCAGCGGCGATCTGGCTGGAGGCGGTGGCGATGGTATCGGTGCCGCTGCGCACCTGCCCGACCACCCGGGCCAGGCTGCCGTTCATGTCTTTCAGTGCCTGCAGCAGCTGGCCGGTTTCGTCTTTCGAATGAACTTCGATGGTCTGGCCCAGATCGCCGGCGGAAATCTTGTCGGCGAAACCGACCGCCTGCCGCAGCGGCCGGGTGATGCTGCCAGCCAGCAGCCAGGCCAGCAGCGCGCCCAGCGCGATCGCGACGATGCCGACCACTACCAGCACTGTGCGGCCGCTATGGTAATCAGCGCGGACATTCGAGGCCGCCGTGTCGATCAGCTGCTTCTGGTAGTTGGCGATATCCTCGATGGCGGCGGCGTAGGCGTCCAGCGCCGGCACCATCTTGGTGTCGATGATTTGCAGCGAATCGGCCAGTTGGCCGTCGGCCTTCAGCTTCAACGCCGTATCACGTTCATGGACGTAGGCGTCGCGCGCGGTGCGTGCCTTGGCCAGGCGGGTTTTGCCGCCTTCGCTGAACACCATTTCATCGAGTTTCTTCTGAATCTCGCTGATTCGGCCGCTGGTGCCCTTGATCTGCTCCAGAAAAAAATTCTCGACATCCGGATCGGTGCTCTTGGCCAGCGCGAAGGTACGCACGCCGTTGGCGGTGGTGTAGCGTAGCCACTCGGAGGCCAGTCTTTCCTTGACCAGCAGTTCCGCCGTCATGGTTTCGGTGGCGGCACCGACATCCTGCAGTCGCCAGATGCTGACTACGGTCATCACTGCCATCAAGACCAGGATCACTGCGAAACCAATGCCAAGCCGGGTACCGATCTTCAGATTTTTCATCGCGATCCTCCAGAAAAAAACAACGCCAAAGCGGCCCGGTGACACGTCGGAGCCGTCGGAATCAAGCATGGCGGAGGCGAGTGGGCGGGGCCGTAACGAATTTTGTTACAAATATCGGCTGCGAAGCAATCAACTGAAGGATGGAAGAAAATTTTTCCGCAGCGGCGTTGTTTTTGTGTCGGGGGGGCGGATTTCCCAGCCGTGGACGACCGCCGCGCCGGCTGTGCGACCGGTGCGTTCATTTGTGGTCAGCCGCTGAAGCCGGGTTCAGGTCATCCGGCCCTTGGCCAGCGGCGGATTCCTGGCAAAGTATTTGCGAATGCCGTTCAGGATCGCCGTTGCCATCCGCTCCTGATAGCGCTCGTCGGTCAGCTTGGCTTCTTCTTCCGGGTTCGAGATGAACGCGGTTTCGATCAGGATGCTTGGAATGTCGGGCGCCTTCAGCACCGCGAAGCCGGCCTGTTCGACCGCGCCCTTGTGCAGCTTGTTGATGCCGCCGATCTCGCCCAGCACTTCGCGGCCGAGCTTCAGGCTGTCGCTGATCTGTGCGGTGGTGGACAGGTCCAGCAGCACGCTGGCCAGTTGCCGGTCCTTGGTCTGGATGTTGACGCCGCCGATCAGGTCGGCGGCGTTTTCCTTGCTGGCCAGCCAGCGCGCGGCGGTCGAGCTGGCGCCTTTTTCCGACAGCGCGAACACCGACGCGCCGCGCGCGGTCGGCTGCACGAAGGCGTCGGCGTGGATCGACACGAACAGGTCGGCCTGCACCTTGCGCGCCTTTTGCACGCGCACGTGCAGCGGCACGAAGTAGTCGGCGTCGCGCGTCAGCATCACGCGCATGTTCGGCTGCTCCTCGATCTTGCGTTTCAGGCGCCGGGCGATCGCCAGCACCACGTCCTTTTCGCGGCTGCCGCCACGGCCGATGGCGCCGGGGTCCTCGCCGCCGTGGCCGGGATCGAGCGCGATGGTGATCATGCGCGTGGTCTGCTGCGGCGTTCCGGGCGGCTTCGGCGCGGCGGCTTCCGGTTTGGCTTCGGCCAGCGGCGGCTGCGCCAGCTCGTCGGACCACTGGCCCTTCTTGATCAGCTCGGCGATCGGATCGAGTTCCTGCACCGGATACAGGTCGAACACCAGCCGGTGCTTGTACTGGCCGGCCGGCGCCAGCGTGAACACCTGTGGGCGGATTTCCGCTTTCAGATCGAACACCAGCCGCACCACGCCGGGACGGTTCTGGCCGACCCGCACCTGGCGGATGTAGGGATCGTTCGGCTGGATCTTGGCGACCAGCTCCTTCAGCGTCGGGTTCAGGTCGAGGTCTTCGATGTCGACCACCAGCCGTTCCGGATCGCTGATGGTGAAGTGGCTGACCTTCAGGTTGCTGTCGTTTTCCAGCGTGACGCGGGTGTATTCGTCGGAGGGCCAGACCCGCACCGCGAGGATTTGCGCGGCGCGTGCCGGCAGCGGCGCCAGCAGCGAGATCAACAGGGTGCCGCCGGCCTGCAGCAGAACGCGGCGGCGGGCGCCGCGCGGATTCAGAGATTGGGAGCGAAGTGCAGGCGGTCGAGGCATTGCAGACCCTTGTCGGACAACGCCTGCAATTCTACCTCACGACCCGCGCCGCAGACAGCCAGCCGCACCTCGATGTCGGCTGCCGGCAGCACCGGATGGGCCTTTTCCGGCCATTCGACGATGCAGACGTTGTCGCCACCGAAATAGTCGCGGAAGCCGGCGTCGAGAAATTCGTCCGGTCCGGCCAGCCGGTACAGATCGAAGTGAATCAGCTCGACCGCGCGGCCGCCGATCTGCGCCCGGTACGGTTCGGCCAGCGTGTAGGTCGGGCTCTTGACGCGGCCCTGGTGGCCGGCCGCGTGCAGCAGCGCGCGCGTCAGCGCGGTCTTGCCGGCGCCGAGTTCGCCGCGCAGGTACAGCGCGACGCCCGGTTGCAGCGCGCGCGCCAGCGCAGCGCCGAGCGCGGCGGTGGCGGCTTCGTCCGGCAGGCGGGTGTGCAGATGGCGCATCGAATACAATGAAAGTCCTGGATTTTCGGGGGCGGCCGGGATGATGTTGCCGGCGCCTCTCTCGCCTTTTTTCCGATCGCCCGCATGATTTCCGCAACCCGCCTGGCCGAGCTGGCGCAAGACATCAAGCGCTGGGGCCGCGAACTCGGCCTGGCCGATCTGCGCATCGCCGATACCGATCTGGCGCATGCCGAAGCCGGGCTGCGGGCCTGGCTGGAGCAGGGCATGCACGGCGAGATGGATTATATGGCAGCGCACGGCATGAAGCGGGCGCGGCCGGCCGAGCTGGTGCCGGGCACGGTGCGGGTGATCGCTGCCCGTATCGATTACCTGCCGCCGGAGGTCCCGACCGACTGGCGTCAGCGCGAACGCGCGCGCCAGCAGGAAGCGCAGGCGGCGGTGGTGTCGGTGTACGCACGCGGCCGCGACTATCACAAGGTGCTGCGCGGGCGGCTGCAGCAGCTGGCCACGCGCATCGAGGCAGCGATCGGGCCGTTCGGCTACCGGGTGTTTTCCGATTCGGCGCCGGTGATGGAAGTGGCGCTGGCGGAAAAATCCGGCATGGGCTGGCGCGGCAAGCACACGCTGCTGCTGAATCGGGAAGCCGGCTCGATGTTCTTCTTGGGCGAAATCCTGACCGACCTGCCGCTGCCGGTCGATGCGCCCACCGGCAAGCATTGCGGCGGCTGCCATGCCTGCATCGACGCCTGTCCGACCGGCGCCATCGTCGGCCCTTACCGGCTGGATGCGCGGCGCTGCATTTCCTATCTGACCATCGAGCAGAAGGGCGGCATTCCGGAGGAATTGCGGCCGCTGATCGGCAACCGCGTGTACGGCTGCGACGATTGCCAGTTGGTGTGTCCGTGGAACAAGTTCGCGCAGCGCGCGGTGGTGCCGGATTTCGCGGTGCGCCACCGGCTCGATCAGGCCGGGTTGCTGGAACTGTTCGCCTGGGACGAACCGAGCTTCAACCGTAATCTCGAAGGCAGTCCGATCCGCCGCATCGGCCACGCCGCCTGGCTGCGCAATCTGGCGGTCGGGCTGGGCAATGCGGCGCGCACCGAACCGGGCGCGCCGGCGATCGTCGCGGCGCTGCGCGCGCGGCTGTCACATCCGTCCGACATGGTGCGCGAGCATGTGCTGTGGGCCTTGCGTCAGCATGGTGTGAGAACGGATACTGGGGTCAGTAATATTTGAGGCGGGCTTCCTTCTTCCGGGACAGGCCGATTTTTCGGTATACTCCCCCTGTTTCCCTTATTGCACCAGCGCCAGCCAGAGCGGCAGCGTCGCCACCGACAGCAGCGTGCCGGCGGAAATCAGGAAGGCTACCACCGGGCCATTGCCGCCCATCTGGGTCGCCAGCACGTAGGCCGACGAGGCAGTCGGCAACGCGCAGAACATCACCGCGATGCGCAACTGCAGCGGCGGCAGCGCCAGCCAGCGGCCCAGCGTGTAGGCCAGCGCCGGCAGCGCCAGCAGCTTGACCGCCAGGAACCAGGCGGAAATTCCCTTGGCTTCATGCAGGCCGGACAGCCGCAGGCCGGCGCCGACCATGATCAGCCCGAGCGCGATCGACGAATTGCCAAGCCGCCCGAGGATCGCGCCGGCCAGCTCCGGCATCGGCAAGCCGGTCAGGTTGAACAGGATGCCGGCCAGGGTGGCGATCAGCAGCGGGTTTTTCAGCAGCCCCTTCCACAGCCCGCCGCTCTGGTGTGCCAGCGCATGCACCGCCGCGACGTTGCACAGCGGCACCGCGAAACCGATGATCAGCGCCATCAGCAGAACCCCCTGTTCGCCGCCGAGCCGGGTGGCGACCGCGAAGGCGATGTAGGAGTTGAAGCGGAACGCGGTCTGCACGCCCGATTCGAACACCATCGGGCCGGCGCGGAACAGCGGCTTGCCGAGCCAGCCGAGCGCGATGCCGGCGCAGGTGGCCGCCAGCGCCACCACCAGCAGGCTGCCGGTGCTGGCGAAATCCAGCGGCGCGCGCGCGGTCGAATGGAACAGCAGCGCCGGAAACAGCACGTAATACACCAGCTTTTCCAGACCCAGCCAGAATGCGTCGCCCCAGCGGGTGCCTCGGTACAGGAGGAAGCCGAACAGGATCAGCGAAAAATCGGGCAGCAGGATGGTGGCGATGCTCATGCGGGCGGTGGGGGGCGCGTGGCGGGCGGGCCGGCCATTCTAGCGGGATTCACTATGCGCCGTCGGCTTGTGGCGGCGCAAAAGGCACGCTCTCGGCTCCGTCTACAATGAATCGATACGCCTGCCGAACCCTTGGCGCTTTCTCGTTGCTGTGTTTTCAGCACAGCCATTTTTTCCAGGAGCAGACCATGAGCAAACCCGCGATGACGGCCAAGGGCGCCGTCGCCAGGCGCCAGCGCGCGCCGCTGCTGACCCCGTCCGATCTCGGTGAAAACGCCGTGCGCGACATTGCCGGCGCGATGAACGCGGTACTGGCCGACGTGTTCGCGCTGTACCTGAAGACCAAGAATTTCCACTGGCACATGAGCGGCCCGCATTTCCGCGACTACCACCTGCTGCTCGACGAACAGGGCGATGCGTTGTTCGCGATGACCGATCCGATCGCCGAGCGCGTGCGCAAGCTGGGTGGCGTCACGCTGCGCTCGATCGGCCACATCGCCAGGCTGCAGCGGGTGGCCGACAACGACGCCGACTACGTGACGCCGCAGGACATGCTGGCGGAACTGCGCGAGGACAACAAGGCGCTCGCCGCCGCGCTGCGCGAAGCGCATGGCCTGTGCGACGAGCATGACGACGTCGGCACCGCCAGCCTGATCGAAAACTGGATCGACGAAACCGAGCGGCGCGTCTGGTTCCTGTTCGAAGCCGGCCGCCAGGGCGAACCGGGACGTTGAGCGCGCGGCGGAGGCCGTCATGAAGATGCAGGAAATGATCCAGGAAGGCTGGATGGTGTTCGTGACCGGCGCCGATACCGGCATCGGCTCGGTGCGCGGCATCGGTCCGGCCGGACGGCCGCAACTACGGATCTACGTCGAGAACGCCGGCGACTTCACGGTACCGCTTTCGGCCGTGCGCGAGGTGCAGGACGGCAAGGTGGTGCTGGAACGCGACCGGCTGGCGCCCGGCTTGCTGGCGGCGATCGGCCATGCCCACGATGCCGAGGACGGCACCTATGACGCGGTGGTCGGCGGTGCCGCGCCGACGCCATCCGGCCCGCCCGAAGCCGCACTGGAGCCGGCCTTCATCGAGCGCCAGCGCCAGCGCCTGCAGACGCTGCGCGCCGAACTGCTGGGCGAGGAGGGGGAGCGCAGCCGCGACGCGCGCGACTACCAGGAAGCGCACGGCCGCGACAGCCCGGAACTGGAAGAGCGCGCGCAAAACCTGGCGCAAGGCGAAATCCGCCAGGCCCGCCACGACGCCGACACGCGCCGCCTGCGCCAGATCGACCGCGCACTGAAGAAGATCGACGAAGGCAGCTACGGCCGCTCCGACGTCAGCGGCCACCCGATCCCGCGCGCCCGGCTGGAAATCACCCCGGAGGCGGCGCTGACGGTGGCGGAGGAACGGCAGCGCGAAGGGTAGGGCGGGTGATGTTGCGTTACGTTGGCGTAGCGCTAGCTGCCCACCCTGTCGTTCCGGCATGTCTGAAGCCGGAACCCAGCGGTGTCTTCGTCCTGCGGATTGGGTATGCAGGTTCTGGTGCTACGAACGCCACTGGGTTCCGGCTTTCGCCGGAACGACAAGTTGAGAAGTTGGCGAAGACATAGAAGAGGCGACGAATGCCACCAGATTCCCCCTTGCAGGGCGCGTTTTCGCTTGCAGGTGGAAACCGTTTCGCAGGCAGACAGCATGCCGCCCGCATCCCCTGCTCAATCCTGCGCGGGAACGACGGGGTGGGAGGTACGTACCAAGACTTGGTTGGCCGCCCGCTGCCGCGTTCGTGCGGTATGACGCTAGCCTTCCCACCCTGTCGTTCCGGCATGCTTGAAGCCGGAACCCAGTGGCGTTTTCGTCCTGCGGATTGGGTATGCAGGTTCTGGTGCTACGAACGCCGCTGGGTTCCGGCTTTCGCCGGAACGACAAGTTGAGAAGTTGGCGAAGACATAGAAGAGGCGACGAACGCTACCAGATTCCCCCATTGCAGGGCGCGTTTTCGCTTGCAGGTGGAAACCGTTTCGCAGGCACAGCATGCCGCCCGCATTCCCCGCTCAACCCTGCGCGGGAACGACGGGATGGGCGGTGCGCACCAAGAGTCTTGGCGGGCGACACCTCCGTCATGTTGGGAGTATCTATAAAATTCGCAAGACTGCTGCCCGCTACAGCGAGTCAATCAAGGGAGTATGTGAAGAACGCTACTTCAGCAAGCGCGCCAGTTCCACTGCCGTCTTGACGTTCATCTTGTCGAAGATGTGCGCCCGATGCACTTCGACGGTGCGCATGCTGATGCCGAGCTGATCGGCGATCACCTTGTTCATCTTGCCTTCCAGCACCAGGTCGAGCACTTCGCGTTCGCGTTGCGACAGCGACACCAGCCGCGCCTGCACCTCGGCGGCGGCGCTGGCGGTGCGCGAGGCGGCCAGCGCCTCCTCGATGCGGTCCATCAGCTTGTTGTCGTTGAACGGTTTTTCGAAGAAATCGAAGGCGCCGTTCTTCAGCATGTCGACCGCCATCGGCACGTCGCCGTGGCCGGTCAGGAAAATCACCGGCAGCCGGCCGCACAGGCCGCGTGCCTGCAGCTGATGGAACAGCGCGACGCCGGAGACGCCCGGCATGCGCACGTCGAGCAGCACGCATTCGCCGTCGGCGTCGAACTGCTGCAGCTTTTGCAGCGCGGTGAGGAAGGCGGCGCCGCTGGCGTAGGCGCGCGTGGCGATCCGCCGCGATTGCGCCAGCCAGGTCAGCGAATCGCGGATCACTTCTTCATCGTCGACGATGTACAGCATGCGGGAGTCTCCTAACCGCGCTTCAGGGCCGGCAGCGTGAAGGTGAAAATTGTACCGCCGGCCGGATTGTCGTCATGCGACAGCGTGCCGCCATGGAATTCGATGGTGGTGCGGCAGATGTTCAGCCCCATCCCCATGCCTTCCTCCTTGGTCGAGAAGAACGAGGAAAACAGGTGCTCGCGCACTTCCGGCGGGATGCCGTGGCCGCGGTCGATCACCGCGACGCTGATCTGTTGTTCGCCGTCGCGGTTTTCCAGCCCGGCGGTGACGCGCAGCACGCGCCGGGTCGGCGGCACATCCTGCATCGCTTCGATGGCGTTGCGGGTCAGGTTCAGCAGCACCTGTTCCAGCAGCACGCGGTCGGCCGCCACCGAGGGCAGGCGCGGCGCGATGTCGGTCTGGATCGTCACGAAGAACTGGCTGGCCTGCAGTTCCACCAGCGGGATGATGTCCTTGACCAGCGCGGCGATCTGCACCGGCTCGCGCTGCGGTTTGCGCTGCTTGACGAACTCATGCACGCTGCGAATGATGTGGCCGGCGCGCTGCGCCTGCAGCCGCGCTTTTTCCAGCGCCGGCTGCAGCTGCGCCGGGTCGAGCGCGCCGCCGGAGAGCATGTTGATGGCACCGGTGGTGTAGCTGGAAATCGCCGCCAGCGGCTGGTTCAGTTCGTGCGCCAGCGTCGATGCCAGTTCGCCCATGCTGGCCAGGCGCGCGCTGCCTTGCAGCTTTTCCTGCTGGATGCGGTTCAGTTCCTCGATCCGCTTGCGGTCGGTGATGTCGAGGATCGACGCCATCCAGCCGGTCTGGCGGCCGGAATCGTCGACCAGCGGAGATTCGAACACCAGCACCGGCACGCGCACGCCGTCGGCGCGCAGGAATACGGTTTCGAACTGCGGTGTGTTGCTGCCGGCCAGCATCAGTTCCAGCCGGTCCTCGAATTCGTCCATCGCTTCCGGCGCCCAATACGGCATCGGCGGCACGCGGCCGACCAGATCCTCCGGGCCGAAACCGACCATCCGGCAGAACGCCGGGTTGACGTAGGTGACACGCCCCTCCAGATCGCGCGCGCGCATGCCGGTCACCAGTGAATTCTCCATCGCCGCGCGGAACGCCGCCTGCTTGCGCAGCGCCTCCTCGGCGGCCTGCCGCCGGCTGATGTCGCGCCACAGCGCCAACAGGCTCCACAGCAGGCCGAGCGACAACGCCACCACCGAGCCGACCAGCAGGTTCGGCAGCAGGTTGGGCGCGCTGCGCACGCTGTTGGTGTGCAGTGTCAGCGTCAGGCCGGGCAGCTCCAGGTCGCGGCTGTAGGTGTAGACGCTGCGGCCGCTGCCGCCGGCGTTGCGCTTGGCGATCAGGTTTTCCTCGCTGTCGGTCAGCGCGATCTCGTTGTCCTGGGCGAACCACCACGGCACCATTTCATCGAGGATGCCGGTGGCGGTATAGCTGGCGACCACGCTGCCGGCGTAGTGGCCGTGCTCGAACAGCGGCACGTGGTAATCCAGCAGCATCGGCCCCGGCAGCCCCGGCGGCGGCGCCGCCTCGGCGTACAGCGCGGTGCGGATGTCGCGCGCGTGCTGGCCGGTGGCGCGCGACGGCGGCGAAAAATCTTCCGGCGTCATCGGCGCCTGCAGCGTCGACGCCAGCGAATGGCCGGCCGCATCCAGCCAGACCAGCCGGTACAGTTCGTGGTTGTTGCGCAGCAGCGACGTGGCGCGTTCGACGAACTTGGCACGCGACAGGGCGCCGGAAGCCAGTTCGGAGCCGAGCAGGCGGATACTGGCTTCGTCGCGGCCGAGCTGGAAGCGCACCGCCTGCTCGACCCACAGGGTGTCGGCGATCAGCTGCTCGCGCCGCTCGCTGGCTTCCATCTGCCGCGCCTGCCACGGCAGCCACAGCAGCACCGCCAAAAACAGCAGCACCAGCAGGATCGGCAGCAGCCAGCGCCAGGCCTGCTTGCGCGGCGGCAGCTGTAGCCGGAACGGAAACGGACGGCGCGCGGCGGCGCCGGACGGTGGGACGGACATGGAGCGCAGTGTAACCGAGCCGTCCGCGGCAAACCGCCGATTGTGGTTATCCACAGTTGCAGGAGCGTATCGTCGTTGCGCAGAATACGCTCCGGGTGACACCAACCTATTTCCCTTTTTTCCACAGGAGACACGCATGAAACTCAAGAGCATGCTGCTGGCCATGTCCGCCGCCGCGCTGATTACCCCGATCGCCTACGCGCAGGCGCCGATCGTCATCAAGTTCAGCCATGTGGTGGCGACCGACACGCCGAAGGGCAAGGGCGCCGAGCGCTTCAAGGAACTGGCGGAAAAATCTACCAACGGCCGTGTCAAGGTCGAGGTCTACCCGAACAGCACGCTGTACAAGGACAAGGAAGAAATGGAAGCGTTGCAGCTGGGCGCGGTGCAGATGCTGGCGCCGTCGCTGGCCAAGTTCGGTCCGCTCGGCGTCAAGGAATTCGAAGTGTTCGACCTGCCGTACATCTTCCCGAGCAAGGACGTGCTGTACCGCGTCACCGAAGGCCCGGTCGGCAAGAGCCTGTTCCAGAAGCTGGAACCCAAGGGCATCACCGGTCTGGCTTACTGGGATAACGGCTTCAAGGTGATGTCGGCCAACAAGCCGCTGCACCATCCGGCCGACTTCAAGGGCCTGAAGATGCGCATCCAGTCGTCCAAGGTGCTCGACGCGCAGATGCGCGCGCTCGGCGCCAATCCGCAGGTGATGGCGTTCTCCGAGGTCTATCAGGCGCTGCAGACCGGCGTCGTCGATGGCACCGAAAACCCGCCGTCGAACCTGTACACCCAGAAGATGAACGAAGTGCAGAGCCACGTGACGATGTCCAACCACGGCTATCTGGGCTATGCGGTGATCGTCAACAAGAAGTTCTGGGACGGCCTGCCGGCCGACATCCGCACCGCGCTGGAAACCTCGATGAAGGAAGCGACCAAGTACGCCAACGCCATCGCCCAGCAGGAAAACGACGCCGCGATGGAAGCCGTCAAGAAGACCGGCAAGACCACCGTCTACGAACTGACCGATGCCGAGAAGGCCGAATGGCGCAAGGCGCTGGCGCCGGTGCAGAAGCAGATGGCCAGCCGCATCGGCAAGGACCTGATCGAGTCCGTCAACAAGGAATCGAAGGCGCTCGGCTTCTGATTCGCGCAGGCGCTTCCGGGCGACCCGCACTTGCTACCCAAGGCCGGTGAAAACCGGCCTTTTTTTGAATTGAGGGACTCATGAAAGTTCTCGATCATTTGGAAGAATGGCTGATCGCGTTCCTGATGGGCGCGGCCACGCTGGTGGTGTTCGTGGCGGTGGTGCACCGCTACGCCTCCGGCATTCCGATCGGCTGGCTGCAGGACGAGCTGATCCAGCTCAACACCAGCTGGGCGCAGGAGCTGTGCATCTACATGTTCGTGTGGATGGCCAAGTTCGGCGCCGCCTACGGCGTGCGCACCGGCATCCACGTCGGCGTCGACGTGCTGATCAACCGGCTGGATACGCCGCTGCGCGGCAAGTTCATCGTGTTCGGCCTGCTGGCCGGCGCGCTGTTCACCGGCATCGTCGGCACGCTTGGCGCGATCTTCGTCTACAACCTGTCGTTCACCGACACCCAGTCGGCCGATCTGGAAATCCCGATGTGGATCGTCTATCTGGCGGTGCCGCTCGGTTCCTACCTGATGTGCTTCCGCTTCCTGCAGGTGGCCTGGGTGTTCGTCAAGACCGGCGATCTGCCCAAGCATGACCACGGCCACGTCGAGGGCCTGGAAGAAGAAACTTCGGGAGAAAAAGCATGAACGCCATCATCATCTTCGTCCTGCTGTTCGCGCTGATGCTGACCGGCATGCCGATCTCGATTTCGCTCGGCCTGACGGTACTGACCTTCCTGTTCACGATGACCGAAGTACCGGTCACCGCGGTGGCGCTGAAGCTGTTCACCGGCATCGAGAATTTCGAGATCATGGCGATCCCGTTCTTCATCCTGGCCGGCAACTTCCTGACCCATGGCGGCGTCGCCCGGCGCATGATCAACTTCGCCACCTCGATGGTCGGCCACTGGCACGGCGGCCTGGCGCTGGCCGGGGTGGTGGCCTGCGCGCTGTTCGCGGCAGTGTCCGGCTCCAGCCCGGCGACGGTGGTGGCGATCGGTTCGATCATCCTGCCGGCGATGGTCAAGCAGGGGTATCCGAACCGTTTCGGCGCCGGCGTCATCACGACTTCCGGCGCGCTCGGCATCCTGATTCCGCCATCGATCGTGATGGTGATGTACGCGGTCTCCACCAACAGTTCGGTCGGCAAGCTGTTCATGGCCGGCGTGGTGCCGGGGCTGATGCTGGCGACGATGCTGGGGATGACCACCTGGTATCTGGCGCGCAAGCACAACTATCCGCGCATGCAGAAGGCCACCTGGGGCGAGCGCTTCACGGCGTTCCGCAAGAGCGCCTGGGGGCTGCTGCTGATTGTCATCGTGATGGGCGGCATCTATTCCGGCATGTTCACGCCGACCGAGGCGGCGGCGATGTCGGCGGTGTACGCCTTCTTCGTCGCGGTGTTCGTCTACAAGGACATGCCGCTGTCGAAGGTGCCGAAGGTGCTGCTGGATTCGGCGTCGATGTCGGCGATGTTGCTGTACATCATCACCAACGCGGTGCTGTTCTCGTTCCTGATGACCAGCGAAAACATTCCGCAGGCGATGGCGGCGTGGATGATCGACGAAGGCTTCGGCGTGGTCGGCTTCCTGCTGGTGGTGAACATCCTGCTGCTGCTGGCCGGCAACGTGATGGAACCGTCGTCGATCGTGCTGATCATGGCGCCGATCCTGTTCCCGGTGGCGATGAAGCTGGGCATCGACCCGATCCACTTCGGCATCATGATGGTGGTCAACATGGAAGTCGGCATGTGCCATCCGCCGGTCGGCCTGAACCTGTACGTGGCGTCCGGCATCACCAAGATGGGGATTACCGAACTCACCGTGGCGGTGATGCCGTGGCTGCTGACGATGCTGGTATTCCTCGGCCTGATCACCTACGTTCCGGAAATCACGCTGTGGCTGCCGAACCTGATCTACAAATAAGGTAGGTCTGGTGCAAGCGGGGACGGCCGTGCGCGGCCGTCCCTCTTTTCCGGCTGGAGGTCTTGCGCTGCATTTGGTATTTGATTAATATCGCAGCGAAATTTTTGGCAAGCGCGACCGATGCTGCTACAGTGTCGGCACCGCTTGGCCCGGTTTCTGGTGGTGGAGGAGTACAACAACGGTATCGATGCCGGAGTACTGAGGAGACGGGTGTTCCAGATGAGCCGAGATAATGGCCCGGGCACCAGGTATGACTTGAGGCGCGTCGCGAGACGCGCCTTTTTTATTTGGCGCGATCTGCTCTATGATGGCAGCCGGCAGCGATCGACGGCGGGCGGCATGAGGCAATTCGACAGGGCGCAATGGTTTTCGGCGGTGGTGGCGGCGCCCTTCGGCGCGGTCGGCGTGCGCGTCGAGGCCGGCACGCTGCGCGAGCTGGTTTACCTGCCGCCGACGTTCGCGCCGAAGGCGCCGGCCGACCGCCTGTCGGCGAAGGCGGCGCGCCAGATCGAACGCTATCTGGCCGATCCCGATTTTCGTTTCGACCTGCCGCTGGCAACGGTCGGCTCGCCGTTCCAGCAAAAGGTGTGGGCGGCGATCGCGGCGATTCCGCGCGGCGCGGTCGCCACCTATGGCGAGGTCGCGCGCCGGGTCCGTTCGGCGCCGCGCGCGGTCGGCCAGGCCTGTGGCGCCAACTGGTTTCCGCTGGTGATTCCCTGCCACCGCGTCACCGCGCGCGGCGGGCTCGGCGGCTTTTCCAACCACGACGATCTGAACGGCTTTCATCTCGGCGTCAAGCGCTGGCTGCTGGCGCACGAAGGCGTGGACGGCTACTGACGATGGCCGCTGCTGCTTCCACTGCCACCGCCGTGCCCGAACCCGGCCTGATCGACGAATTCTGCGACACCCTGTGGCTGGAGGACGGCCTCGCGCAGAATTCGCTGCAAGCCTACCGGCGCGATCTGAGCCAGTACGCGCGCTGGCTGCACGGCCAGCGCGGCAAGCGGCTGTACGATGCCGATGCCGACGATCTGGCGGCTTACATCGCCACCCGCTATGAGGATTCAAAGGCGACTTCCGCCAACCGCCGGCTGTCGGCGTTGAAGCGTTTCTATCAACTGGCGCTGCGGCAGAACCGGATCGCCGCCGACCCCTGCCAGCGCCTGAAATCGGCCAGGCAGCCGCCGCGTTATCCGCATACGCTGAGCGAGGCGCAGGTCGAGGCGCTGCTGGCGGCGCCGGACGCCGCCACGCCGCTCGGTCTGCGCGACCGCACCATGCTGGAACTGATGTACGCCAGCGGCCTGCGGGTGTCCGAACTGGTGCTGCTGAAATCGGTCGAGGTCGGCATGAACGAGGGCGTGCTGCGCATCACCGGCAAGGGTGGCAAGACCCGGCTGGTGCCGTTCGGCCAGGAGGCGCGCGCCTGGATCGAACGCTATCTGCGCGACGGCCGCCCGTCCATCCTCAACGGCCGCATCGCCGACGCGCTGTTCGTCACCGGGCGCGGCGGCGCGATGACGCGCCAGATGTTCTGGGTGCTGATCAAGAAATACGCGCTCAAGGCCGATATCCACGCGCCGCTGTCGCCGCACACGCTGCGCCATGCCTTCGCCACCCATCTGCTGAACCACGGCGCCGACCTGCGCGTGGTGCAGCTGCTGCTCGGGCATGCCGACATTTCGACCACGCAGATCTACACCCACGTCGCCCGTGAACGGCTGAAGCAACTGCACGCCCGCCACCACCCGCGCGGCTGATCGTCAGGACTGGCGCGGCTTTCTTGCCAATCACCGGCTTCTGCGCCTAACATGATGCCCACTCCTGCAACCCTCCAAAGAGGCGGACCCATTGGCAAAACCTAATTTCCAGTACGAAAAGCGGCAAAAGGAACTCGAAAAGAAAAAGAAGAAGGAGGAAAAGCTGCAGCGCAAGCTGGAGCGCAAGAACGCCGGCCCTGACACCGCCGGTCCCGATGCCGCCGAACCGCAGCCGCCGTCCGGATCGTCAGAGGATACCGATACGCCGGCGCCGCCGGACGCCGACACCGCCGGCTGAAGCGCGACCACGGCGGCCTGTCGTCGATTCCCATGAGCAAGAAAGAGCACGTATCCGAAACGCCGGCGACGCAGTTCCTGGCGCGCCACGGCATCGCCTTTTCCGAACATCCGTACCGTTACGAGGAGCATGGTGGGACCGCGGTGTCGGCGCGCGAACTCGGCGTGCCGGAGCATCAGGTGGTCAAGACCCTGATCATGCAGGACGAGGCCGGCAAGCCGCTGGTGGTGCTGATGCACGGCGACCGCACGGTCTCGACCAAGAATCTGGCGCGGCAGATCGGCCGCAAGTCGGTGGCGCCGTGCGCGCCGGCAGTGGCCAACCGCCATTCCGGCTACCTGATCGGCGGCACCTCGCCGTTCGGCACCCGGCGCGCGATGCCGGTCTACGTCGAGCGCAGCATCCTGGCGCTGGAACGCATCTACATCAACGGCGGCCGGCGCGGTTATCTGGTCGGCATCGACCCGGCCGTGCTGACGCCGCTCCTGGCGGCGACTCCGGTAGAATGCGGATTGGCTTGATATCGGCAATAGGGGGAGTATGCCGAAAAATCGGCCTGTCACGGGCTCGGGGGACCCGGTTTAAAAAATACACCATCCAGTATAATAATCCACCAGGGGTTTTGGGCATGCCCTACCCCTTGGCGGGATCGACAATCAGGGACAAGACATGAATACAGTGTTGTGCGCGCTGGCCGCTTATCTGCTCGGCTCGCTGTCGTTCGCGGTGGTGGTCAGCCGGCTGTTCGGGCTGGCCGATCCGCGCAGTTATGGCTCGAAGAATCCGGGCGCCACCAACGTGCTGCGCAGCGGCAACAAGGCGGCCGCCGCGCTGACGCTGGCCGGCGACTGCGTCAAGGGCTGGCTGGCGGTCTGGCTGGCGCAGCGTTACGGCCCGGCCTACGGCATCGATGCCAACGGCGTCGCGCTGGCGGCGCTGGCGGTGTTCGTCGGCCACCTGTGGCCGGTGTTCTTCCGCTTCGTCGGCGGCAAGGGCGTCGCCACCGCGCTCGGCGTGCTGCTCGGGCTGAACGTCTGGCTCGGTCTGGCGACGCTGGCGACCTGGCTGATCGTCGCCTTCGCGTTCCGCTATTCGTCGCTGGCGGCGCTGGTGGCGGCGGTGTTCGCGCCGTTCTACTACGGCTTTTTGTTCGGCACCGACATCATCCTGCTGGCGGTGCTGGCGATGAGCTATCTGCTGATCTGGCGCCACAAGGCCAACATCGGCAAGCTGATCGCCGGCAAGGAAAGCCGCATTGGCGGCAAGAAAACGGCGCCGCCGGCGCCGTCGAAGAAGAAGTGAGCGCGCTCAGACGTCGGCGCGCGGGTCCATCCACAGCTTGCTCTGGCGCCGCACCACGTCGCTGAGCGAGCCGCTTTCCTGATACGCCTGACGCAGCCAGTCGGCGTTCGATTCGTCGTTCAGTACCTGGCGGCGCAGCGCGCCGATGGCGTCGGCGGTGCCGAGTTCGGCCGCGACGCCGGCCAGCGCGTCGAAGGTGGCCAGAATGTCTTCCTTGATGCTCGGCTGGTTGCCGCCGAGCGGATTGATCAGCACGCCGGCCAGCCCGAAGCGGCAAGCCTGGAAGCGGTTGTACGAATAGGTCAGGTAGATGTCCTGCACCGGCGCCAGCGTCCGTTCCTCGAAGAAATGCCGGGCCAGCGTCTGCGCGTAGGCGGCCAGCGCCACCGCCGTTTCGATCGCCAGCGGCGTGTCGCAGACGCGGATTTCGACGGTGCCGTATTCCGGCTTCGGCCGGATGTCCCAGTAAAAATCCTTCATGCTGGCGACGATGCCGAGCCGCGCCATCTTCTCGAAATAGGCGTTGAATTCGTCCCAGCCGCCGACGAACGGCATCGTTCCCGACAGCGGGAAGGCGTTGATGCTGGTCAGCCGTGACGACTGGAAGCTGGTATCGACGCCCTGATAGAACGGCGACGACGCCGACAGCGCGATGAAGTGCGGAATGTAGCGCGCCAGCAAATGACACAGCCGGATCGCCTCGTCGCCGTCGGCGCAGCCGATGTGGATGTGCTGACCGTAGACGGTGAACTGCTTGGCCAGATAACCGTACAGTTCCGACACCAGCTTGTAGCGCTCGGTCGGGAAGATGCGCTGGTCGTCCCAGTGCTGGAACGGGTGGGCGCCGCCGCCGGCCAGACCGAGATTGAGCTTGTCGGCCGCGGCCGCCAGCAGCTTGCGCATCGCTTCCAGCTCGGCCAGCATCGGCCCGTGCTCGGTATGCACCGAGGTGGCGATCTCGATCATGCTCTGGGTGATTTCCGGCTTGATGTCGTAGCCGTGCTGCTGCTTGTCGAGCAGCGCCATCAGGTCGCCGGAGCCGCGCGTCAGGTTGTAGTCGCGCCGGTTGACGATCTGCAGTTCCAGTTCGACCCCCATCGTCAGCGGGGTCGAGGATTTGAATTCCAGCATGCGGTTTCTCCTTGTCGGCGCCGGATCAGCTGTGGGCTTCGCCGGAGGCGATCAGCGCGTAGCGGGTGCAGATGGGGCCGATGATTTCCAGAATCACCAGCGTCGACAGCGTCAGCGTCGCCATCTGCACGCCGAATTCAGGATAGACGCCGGCGGCGTGCTGCACCATGATGATCTTGAAACCGGACAGCGGCAGCAGCGCCACCCCAAGCCAGCCGCCCTTGGCGCTCGACATGCCGTTGAAATGCGCCAGCGCCGAGGTGGTCAGCAGCGTCACCGCGAAACGCACCACGATGAAGGCCAGCACCAGCGGCGCCAGCTGGTGCAGATGGCTGACGTCCAGCCGGGCGCCGGCGAACACGAACAGCACCACGTAGACCAGCGCGTTGAACTGGCTGAAATCGACTTCCACCAGCGCGTGCGCGCGGTCGTGGCCGCGGCTGGCGATGCCGAACGCCAGCACCGCGATCAGCGCCGACAGGTTCAGCATGTCGGCCACGCCGACCGTCGCCGCCACCAGCGCCAATACCAGGATCAGCTGGGCCTGGCGATCGCGCCCGAGCCAGTGGCCGATCCAGATCAGCAGCCGGCCAACCACCCAGCCGAGCGCGACCGAGCCGACCAGCAGGTACAGCGGATGCAGCAGATAGCTGCGCCAGCCGGCCTGGTATTCGACGTGCAGCGCCGCCAGGCTCATCGAAAACACCACGAAGGCCAGCGAATTGCCGATCACCACGATGTTCAGCATGCGCTCGGTCAACTGGCCTTCGGCGCGGGTTTCGTGCACCAGATTCATCGCCACCGCCGGCGAGGTCGCCATGCCGATCGCCGCCACCATGCTGGCCACCAGCGGGCGCACGCCGAACAGCGTCAGCACTTCCAGCAGCGCCAGGAAGGTCAGGCCGCTGACGGCGATGCCGGTGATCAACAGCCGCTTCTCGCGCAGCAGCCAGCGATAATCGACGCGCCGGCCCAGCTCGAACAGCACCAGCCCCAGCGCCAGATCGACCAGCAGGCCGAGCTTGTTCAGCAGGCCGGCATCGACCAGATTGAAACCGATCGGGCCGATCAGCATGCCGGTCAGCACGTAGCCGGTGATTGCTGGCACCGGCAGCGCGCGCACCACCAGCCGCGAGCCGATGATGCCGGCGACCAGGATCAGGCCGGCGGCGGTCAGCACGTTCAGCGCCTCCGGCAGCGCCGGCAGAAAATTCAGTGACGTCATATCGTTTCCGTTTCCAGTAAGTGCAAAAGGGCTTGTTGTTCTGGCTGCAAACCCGAAAGCGGTGCGACAAGAAGGCCGGCATGGCCGGTGCCGGATCGAACGGCCGGTGGCGGATGCGCCCGCCGGTGGAAAGCGCGCCGTGGGGAACGGAGCACGGCAGCCACGGCTGCCGTCGCGCGGACGGCCGGCGCCAGAAAGGCGTGCCGGCCCACGAAATTAGCGGCGAAGGATAGCATACCGGCCCGACCGCGCCGGCCGCCGGCTCAGGCCGCCGGCAATTCTTCCAGCGGCCAGCGCGGCCGCACGTTGAACGCATAGTCGTGCGTGGCGGCGTCGGGGTTCGCCTGCAGCCGCAGCGCGCCGGCAAAGGCGATCATCGCGCCATTGTCGGTACAGAACTCCAGTTCCGGGTAATACACGCGGAAACCGCGCTGCCGCGCCGCCGCGTTCAGCGCCTCGCGCAGCTGCGCGTTGGCGCCGACGCCGCCGGCGATCACCAGCCGGTGCAGCCCGGTCTGCCGCAGCGCCGCCAGGCACTTGGTGGTCAGCACCTCGACCACTGCATCGACGAAGGCGCGCGCGATGTTGGCCTGATCCTGATAGCAGACGTTGCCGGGATGCTGGCGCACCAGTGTCAGCACCGCCGTCTTGAGGCCGGAAAAGCTGAAGTCGAGATTCTTGGAATGCAACATCGGGCGCGGCAACTGATAGGCACCCGGATCGCCGAAATCGGCCATGCGCGAAATCGCCGGTCCGCCCGGATAGCCGAGGCCGAGCAGCTTGGCCGATTTGTCGAAGGCTTCGCCGGCGGCGTCGTCCAGCGTGTCGCCCAGCAGCTCGTAGCGGCCGATGCCGTCGACCCGCATCAACTGCGTGTGGCCGCCGGATACCAGCAGCGCGACGAACGGGAATTCCGGCGGCTCGGCCGCCAGCAGCGGCGACAGCAGATGTCCTTCCAGATGATGGATGCCGATCAGCGGCCGCTGCAGCGCCAGCGCCAGCCCGCAGGCGACCGAGGCGCCGACCAGCAGCGCGCCGGCCAGCCCCGGCCCTTGCGTGTAGGCAATCGCGTCGATGTCGGCGCGGCTGGCGCCGCTGCTGTCCAGCACCCGCTGCAACAGCGGCAGCGCGCGGCGGATGTGGTCGCGCGAGGCCAGTTCCGGCACCACGCCGCCGTATTCCTCATGCATCGCCACCTGCGAATGCAGCGCATGGCCGAGCAGGCCGCGCTGGCTGTCGTACAGCGCGACGCCGGTTTCATCGCAGGAGGATTCGATACCGAGAACGAGCATGGAAATCTGGGAAGTGATTGAGCGGATGGACGTTTCACATTGTATGCCAGCGCCGCCGCCGGCCGCTTTGGCGCCAGCCTGCGCCAAAGCGGGGTCGGCTACAATCCCGGCTTGTTTCTGGAGCCAGCCATGACTGCAACATTCGACGTCGCCGTGATCGGTGCCGGCGCCGCCGGCCTGATGTGCGCCGCGGTCGCCGGTCAGCGTGGCAAGAGCGTGGTGCTGATCGACCATGCCGGCAAGCTGGCGGAAAAAATCCGCATCTCCGGCGGCGGTCGCTGCAATTTCACCAATCTGCGCGCCGGCCCCGACAACTACCTGTCGCACAACCCGCATTTCTGCCGCAGCGCGCTGGCGCGCTACACGCCGCAGGATTTCGTCGCGCTGGTGCGACGGCACCGGATCGCCTATCACGAAAAACACAAGGGCCAGCTGTTCTGCGACCACAGCGCCGAAGACATCATCGCGATGCTGCGCGCCGAATGCGCGGCCGGCGCGGTGCAATGGCGCATGCCGTGCCGGGTGGCGGCAATCGGCCGGGCCGGCGCGCTGTTCCGGATCGATACCAGCGCCGGCGTGCTGCATGCCGCCTGCCTGGTGATCGCCACCGGCGGCTTGTCGATTCCGAAGACCGGCGCCAGCGATTTCGCCCACCGCATTGCGCGCCAGTTCGATCTGGCGGTGGTCGAGCCGCGTCCGGGGCTGGTGCCGCTGACCTTCGAGCCGGCAGTCTGGCAGCCGTTCGCCGAGCTGGCCGGCATCGCGTTGCCGATACGTATCGAGACCGGCGAAAAGGCCGGTCGCGGCCAGTTTGACGAAGACTTACTGTTTACCCATCGCGGCCTGTCCGGCCCGGCGGTGCTGCAGATTTCCAGCTTCTGGCGTCCGGGCAGCGCGCTGACGGTGAATCTGTTGCCGGACATGGACGTCGGCGCCGCCCTGATCGACAGCAAGGGCACGACCCGCAAGACGCTGGAAAACGTGCTGGCGCAATGGCTGCCGGCACGGCTGGCGCAGAGCTGGCTGGCGGCCAATCGCCTGCGCGGCGATGCACGCCTGGCCGACCTGCCGGACCGGGTGCTGACCGACTTGGGCGCGGCGCTGAACCGCTGGCGCATCCAGCCCGGCGGCACCGAGGGCTATCGCAAGGCGGAAGTGACGCTGGGTGGTATCGATACGCGCGAACTGTCGCAGCAGAGCATGATGGCGCGCAAGGTGCCGGGCCTGCATTTCATCGGCGAGGCGGTGGACGTGACCGGCTGGCTGGGCGGCTACAATTTCCAGTGGGCATGGGCGTCGGCTGTGGCGGCGGCACAGGCATTGTGATCGCCGCTTGGCTTGATGGCCGCTGGTCTGCTATAATCTCGCTCTTTCCCAAACACGGTTGATTGAATTACATGACCACGATTCGCCTTAAAGAGAACGAGCCTTTCGAAGTCGCCATGCGCCGCTTCAAGCGGACCATCGAAAAGACCGGCCTGCTGACCGAATTGCGCGCGCGCGAATTCTATGAAAAGCCGACCGCCGAACGCAAGCGCAAGCTGGCCGCCGCCGTGAAGCGCCACTACAAGCGCATCCGCAGCCAGCAGCTGCCGAAAAAACTCTACTGATTCCCCGTCGCACCTCGGTGCGACGAATCGTCAGCCGTTGCAGACCCGCTCCGGAAGCTCCGTGGCGGGTTTTGGCGTTTAGCGAATGCATTTCTCGAAGGAGTTTGTCTTGAGCCTGAAACAGCAAATCAATGAAGACATGAAGGCGGCGATGCGCGCCAAGGACAGCGCCCGGCTCGGCACGATCCGCCTGCTGACCGCGGCGATCAAGCAAAAGGAAGTCGACGAGCGGATCGAGACCAACGATACGCAAGTGCTGGCGATCGTCGAAAAGATGATCAAGCAGCGCAAGGATTCGATTTCCCAGTTCGAAGCCGGCGGCCGCGCTGATCTGGCCGACATCGAAAAGGCCGAACTGGCGATCCTGTCGGCCTACATGCCGCCGTCGCTGTCGGAGGCGGAAATCCAGGCCGCAGTCGCTGCCGCCGTCACCGAGTCCGGCGCCGCCGGTCCGCAGGACATGGGCAAGGTGATGGCGCTGCTGAAGCCGCGCCTGGCCGGCCGCGCCGACATGACCGCCGTTTCCGCCCAGGTCAAGGCCGCGCTGGCGAAAGCCTGATCGCTTTCTTCCTGTCGGGAACTGGCGGTGATTCCGCATTCGTTCATCCAGGATCTGTTGAACCGGGTCGACATCGTCGAACTGGTGGGACGGCATGTGGCGCTGAAAAAGGGCGGCGCCAACTTCATGGGCCTGTGCCCGTTCCATAACGAAAAATCCCCGAGCTTCACCGTCAGCCCGACCAAGCAGTTCTATCACTGCTTCGGTTGCGGCGCGCACGGCACCGCGATCGGTTTTTTGATCGAATATTCCGGCCTCGGTTTCGTCGATGCGGTCAAGGAACTGGCGCAAAACGTCGGCATGACGGTGCCGGAAAACGACGACCGCCTGGCACCGGCGCAGCGCGCCGAATACCAGGCGAAAACCCTGGCGCTGTCGGAAGTGATGACGCGCGCCAGCGACTTCTACCGCAACCAGCTGCGCGCCCAGCAGCGCCCCAAGGATTACCTGATCGGGCGCGGCATGAGCGGCGAAATCGCCGCCCGCTACGCGATCGGCTACGCGCCGGACGGCTGGGACGGGCTGCGCGCGGTGTTTCCCGACTACCGGCAGGAATCGCTGGTCGAGGCCGGCCTGGTGATCGATCGTGACGATGACGGCGACCACAAACGCTACGACCGTTTCCGCGACCGCATCATGTTCCCGATCCGCAATCAGAAGGGCCAGGTGATCGGCTTCGGCGGCCGGGTGCTGGATCAAGGCGAACCGAAATACCTGAATTCCCCGGAAACCCCGCTGTTCCAGAAGGGCAGCGAACTGTACGGCCTGTTCGAGGCACGGCAGGCGATCCGCAGCGCCGGTTACGTGCTGGTGACCGAGGGCTACATGGATGTGGTGGCGCTGGCGCAGCTCGGCTTTCCGCAGGCGGTGGCGACGCTCGGCACCGCCTGCACCCCGGTGCATGTGCAGAAGCTGCTGCGCCAGACCGACCAGGTGGTGTTCAGCTTCGACGGCGATCGCGCCGGCCGCGGCGCGGCGCGGCGCGCGCTGGAAGCCTGCCTGCCGCACGCGACCGACAACAAGACCATCAAATTCCTGTTCCTGCCGGCCGAACACGACCCCGACAGCTACGTCCGGACTTTCGGTGCCGAAGCCTTCGCCCAGCAGGTGGCGGAGGCGATGCCGCTGTCGCGTTTCCTGCTGGCGGTGCTGTGCGGCGACAGTGGCCTGCAGACTGCGGAAGAACGCGCACGCGCGCTGTTCGACGCCAGGCCGCTGCTGCAGCTGATGCCGCCGTCGGCGTTACGGCAGCAGATCGTGCGCGGTCTGGCGCAGCAGACCGAAAGCAGCGCCGAGGAAATCGAGCGCCTGTGCGAACTGTCACAGCCGCTGGCGCGTGCCCGTCAGGCACCGCCACGCGCGCGCCGCGCCGCGCCGCAAAGCCTGGAGCGGCAGATCGCCCGCCTGTTGCTGGCGCATCCACAGCTGGCGGCGGAGCTCGACGCGCCGGCACTGGCGGCGTTTGCCGCGGAGGATGACATGCTGGCACGGCTGATCGCCGCCATTCAGGAACTTGGTGCCGATGCCGGTTTCGCCGCGCTGGCGGAAGGGCTGCGGCAGCAGGATGCCGAATTCGACGCGCTGATCGCCGAGGTGGCGGTCGATTCCGATCCGTCGCCGGAAGCGGCGCTGCAGGAATTGACGGGCGCCTTGCGGCAAGCGGAAACGCGCCTGCTGAAAACGGAAATGGATCGGTTGGCGCAATCTGGCCTGAGCAGCGAAGAAGCGCGGCTGCGCTACCGTGAATTGATGGCGCGCCAGGAGCTGTTGCGGCGCGCCGCGCAGGCTGACACCGGGCCGGTTTGAGCGGTCCTCGGGCGCCGGGCGCAGAGGGGCGCTATGCTATAATCAAAAGCTTTTGATTCAAGGTCTTGGAGTCTTTTTCGGGGCGCGCAAGCGACCCGAAACCAACGAGGAAACTGGAATTTCGGTGATTGACAGCGTTGGCAACAGGCCATAGGCGGCAGCTCGCCGCCGGCCCGGGTGCCGTCATCTAAAACTAGCTCAGGTGGTAGTTGATCCATGGCGAACGCAACGAAGAAACCCGTGAAAACCCCGACCTCAGCGGCAAAAAAAGTACAGCCGGGCGCGCCGAAGAAAGCCGCCGCGATCCCGGCCAAGGCCGCGGCGGGCAGCAAGGCGGCCCGACCCTTGAATCAGGCAACGATCAAAAAAGGTGAAACTGCGGGTGCCAAGACCACGTCCAAACCGGCGTCCGCGTCTGGCGTCAAACCCGTATCCAGAGCTGCCTCCCGGCAAGCTTCCGTGCAAGTGAAAGCATCCGTGACAAACAAGAAATCCGACACCAAGGCCGTGCCCCGGTCCGCCAGGGAGCAGATCAAGAGCGGCGCGCCAGCCCCCTCCGGCGTCAGCCAGACCACCGATGCCGCCGCGCTGGCGGCGATCGACACTTCCGGCTACGTCCTGCCGACCGTCAAGGTTCCGGGCCGCCGTGGCCGCAAGCCGAAGGAATTCCAGCCGGAGAACGATGAAGTGGCGGCGCTGAACGCGGTCGAACGCGCCGAGCTGAAGGCGGTCGACAAGGCCCGCGCCAAGGATCGTCGTGCCAAGGAAAAGGCCTTGCTGAAAGATGCTTTCTCCTCCGATACCGAGGCGAGCGAGGAAGAGCTCGAACGCCGCCGGCAGAAGCTGAAGACGCTGATCAAGCTCGGCAAGGAACGCGGCTTCCTGACCTATTCGGAAATCAACGATCACCTGCCGGACAACATCGTCGATCCGGAAGCGATCGAAGGCATCATCGGCACCTTCAACGACATGGGCATCGCGGTCTACGAACACGCGCCGGATGCCGAGTCGCTGTTGCTGTCGGACAGCGTGCCCAACGTCGCCAGCGACGACGATGCCGAAGCGGCAGCCGAAGCGGCGCTGTCCACCGTCGATTCCGATTTCGGCCGCACTACCGACCCGGTGCGCATGTACATGCGCGAAATGGGCTCGGTCGAACTGCTGACGCGCGAAGGCGAAATCGAAATCGCCAAACGCATCGAGGAAGGGCTGAAGGACATGATCCAGGCGATCTCCGCCTGCCCGACCACGATCGACGAAATCCTGGCGAGTGCCGATCGCATCGCCAGGGATGAAATGAAGATCGACGAAATCGTCGATGGCCTGGTCGATCCGGACGCGGTCGAAACTGCCGCCGCGCCGACCCCGCCGGCGGCCGCCGCCAGCGATGACGACGACGAGGAAGACGGCGACGACGAGGAAGAACAGGAAGAGGAAGAGGACAACAGCGCTTCCGGCGCCGCCGGTTTTTCCGCCGAACAGCTGGAGCAGCTGAAGCGCGATGCGCTGGCTAAATTCGACACGATCGCGCAGCAGTTCGACAAGATGCGCAAGGCCTTCGAGAAGGAAGGCTACAAGTCGAAACCCTACGTCAAGGCGCAGGAAGCGATCTCCAACGAATTGCTCGGCATCCGTTTTACTGCCAAGGTGGTTGAGAAGCTGTGCGACACGCTGCGCGGCCAGGTCGACGAAGTGCGTCACATCGAAAAGCTGATTCTCGATGTCGCGGTCAACCGTTGCGGCATGCCGCGCGCGCACTTCATCAAGGTTTTCCCCGGCAATGAAACCAATCTCGCCTGGATCGACGGTGAAGTGGCTGCCGGCGCGGAATACAGCGACGTGCTGAGTCGCAACGTCCCGGCCATCAAGGAACTGCAGCAGAAGCTGATCGACCTGCAGGCGCGCGTGGTGCTGCCGCTGCCCGATCTGCGCGGCATCAACAAGAAGATGTCGGCTGGCGAAATGAAGGCGCGCAAGGCCAAGCGCGAAATGACCGAAGCCAACCTGCGTCTGGTGATTTCGATTGCCAAGAAATACACCAATCGCGGCCTGCAATTCCTCGACCTGATCCAGGAAGGCAACATCGGCCTGATGAAGGCAGTGGACAAGTTCGAATACCGGCGCGGCTACAAATTCTCGACCTACGCGACTTGGTGGATTCGCCAGGCGATCACCCGTTCGATCGCCGATCAGGCGCGCACCATTCGCATCCCGGTGCACATGATCGAAACCATCAACAAGATGAACCGGATTTCCCGCCAGATCCTGCAGGAAACCGGTGCCGAGCCGGACCCGGCGACGCTGGCGATCAAGATGGAAATGCCGGAAGACAAGATTCGGAAGATCATGAAGATCGCCAAGGAGCCGATCTCGATGGAAACGCCGATCGGCGACGACGACGATTCGCATCTGGGTGACTTCATCGAGGACAACAACACGCTGGCGCCGAGCGACGCCGCGTTGCACGCGTCGATGCGCGGCGTGGTCAAGGATGTGCTCGATTCGCTGACGCCGCGCGAAGCCAAGGTGCTGCGCATGCGCTTCGGCATCGAAATGTCCACCGACCACACGCTGGAAGAAGTCGGCAAGCAGTTCGACGTCACCCGCGAACGCATTCGCCAGATCGAAGCGAAGGCGCTGCGCAAGCTGCGCCACCCGTCTCGTTCCGACAAGCTGAAGAGCTTTTTGGAAGGCAATTGAACGGCCGGTTTTTGCGCCGGAATTAAATTTTCTGTCTGCGCCGGCTCACGGCCGGGCGGGCAAAACAACAAGGCGGGCCTGCCCGCGCAAAAGATTGGGCCTCTAGCTCATGCCTGGTTAGAGCAGCGGACTCATAATCCGTTGGTGCCGTGTTCGACTCACGGGAGGCCCACCAATTCGAAGAAGCCAGCCTTGCGCTGGCTTTTTCCTTATCTGCCGCAGACAACAGTGTTGGCGCCGGCTTGGGCTGTGTTGCAGTGCTCCGCTTGCCGCCGACGCGGGCGTTTCCCGGCTAATTTCACGCCCCAAGGAGACAAGTCGCGCAGCGATGCTACTTTTGTTTTCCATGAATCGGTCATGGCAGAGATTTCGTGAGTTGAGACAGGTGCATCACCGTGGCTGTGGCAGGCAGCAGCCATCGCCTTCAGCACCTTGATGGCATGGCTACGTCCGATTCAGGCATCTTGTCGCAAGTCCATAAAAAGACTATATTAAGTCTTTATTGAGTCCGGGGTGCAGCCATGCGCTATTCATCACAAGTCAAGCCGATCAGCTACCTCAAAGCCAACGCTGCAGAGGTTCTGACGCACCTCGCGGAGCAGCGGGAACCTATGGTCATTACCCAAAACGGTGAGGCCAAGGCTGTCCTGCAGGATGTAGCCTCGTTCGAAGAGACGCAAGAAACCCTGGCTCTCCTGAAAATCCTTGCGCTGGGCAATCAGGATGTTGCCGCTGGCAGGGTCAAACCTGTGGCTGATGTCGTTGCCCGGCTCCGCGCCAAGCGAGCCTCTGTCTGATGGCAGGCACGTCTGCCAAATTTGAAGTTCTGCTTACCGAAGGGGCGGCGCAGGACCTTGAGGCCATCCACGACTACATCTCCGAATTCGACTGTGTGGCCAACGCCAACCATGTGTCGGATGAGTTGATGGCCGTTGTGGAGAGTTTGTCCAAATTCCCGGAACGCGGTAGCTATCCCAAGGAACTGGTCGGTCTTGGAATCAAGGAATACCGCCAGACTTTCTTCAAACCGTACCGCTTGATTTACCGCATCACGGGCAGCCAGGTCATCATCTACCTGATTGCTGATGGCCGCCGCGATATGCAGTCAGTATTGGCAAGACGGTTGCTTGGCGCTTGAACCGCAGTAACACGCAGCAGTACTCATTGGCCTCAATAGCGAAGTTGGGTTGTAGGCTCCATACCATCATCTCAAAGGAGTTACGTCTCGGCGTAGCTCCTTTTCTTTTGCCAACGCTTCACGCCTGGCACGCCTGTTTTCAGCGATTTTCCGAATAGGAAGCTGCTGATGCCGCATCATGCTTTTCCGACGGTGGATTTCTACAGAAAATCGCCATCCCCAGATATGGAAAAGGCAAGCGCTTACACTATAATTGAGCGCATGGCTGGAAGTGGTTTTTTCGCGCTTTCGGAGCGTATCCGCCGGCTTTCTTCGGGCTTCTTGCTTCGATTTGCCGGCAATCCAGCCTATCCTGCCGCTGTCCGCCAATACGGCGGCGAAGCCCATTTTCAGTATCCATCGACCGAACGCCATATTGACCGCCGATCGCCGCCAGCCTGCCATCCTGCCGTGCCCGCTCCGTGACACCTGGGGCCGGGTGGCGCCTTTCCTTGACTTGGGCGGGGTGGCATGGCACTGATCTGGATCGTCTTGTTGCCGTTCGCCGGCAGTCTGTGCGCCGGGCTGCTGCCGTCCAATGCCCGCAATGCCGAAGCCTGGCTGGCCGGGCTGGTGGCGCTGACGTGTTCGGTGTTGATTGCGCTGCACTATCCGGAGATGGCCGCCGGCGAGGTGGTGCGCACCGTGCTGCCCTGGGCGCCGGGGCTGGGCTTGAATCTGGATTTGCGGATGGACGGCTATGCCTGGCTGTTCGCGATGCTGGTAGCGGTGATGGGCGCGCTGGTGGTGCTGTATGCGCGCTATTACATGTCGCCGCAGGACCCGGTACCGCGCTTTTTCTCGTTTTTCCTGGCCTTCATGGGCGCGATGCTGGGCGTCGTGCTGTCCGGCAATCTGATCCAATTGGTGGTGTTCTGGGAACTGACCAGCCTCAGTTCCTTCATGCTGATCGCTTACTGGCATCACCGGCTGGATGCGCGGCGCGGCGCCCGCATGGCGCTGACGGTGACCGCCACCGGCGGCCTGTGCCTGCTGGCCGGCGTGCTGCTGCTGGGACGGATCGTCGGCAGCTACGATCTGGATGTGGTGCTGGCCGCCGGCGACCAGATTCGCGGCCATGACTGGTATCTGGCGGCCTTGATCCTGATTGCGCTCGGGGCGCTGACCAAGAGCGCGCAGTTTCCGTTCCAGTTCTGGCTGCCGCATGCGATGGCGGCGCCGACGCCGGTGTCGGCCTATCTGCATTCGGCGACCATGGTCAAGGCTGGCGTGTTCCTGCTGGTGCGGCTGTGGCCGGCGTTGTCGGGTACCGAAAGCTGGTTCTGGATCATCGGCGGCGCCGGCCTGTGTTCGCTGGTGCTGGGCGCTTACGCGGCCACTTTCCAGCTGGACATGAAGGGCGTGCTGGCCTATTCGACCATCAGCCATCTCGGCCTGATCACGCTGCTGCTGGGAATGAACAGCGAACTGGGACTGATCGCGGCGATCTTCCACATCGTCAATCACGCGACCTTCAAGGCGTCGCTGTTCATGGCTGCCGGCATGGTCGATCACGAAAGCGGCACGCGCGATCTGTCGCGGCTGTCCGGCCTGGCGCGGATGATGCCGATCACCGCGACGCTGGCGGTGGTGGCGGCGGCGTCGATGGCTGGAGTGCCGCTGCTGAATGGCTTCATCTCGAAGGAAATGTTTTTCACCGAAACGGTGTTTGCCAGCGGCAATGCGCTGATCCGCTACGGACTGCCGACGGTGGCGGTGGTGTACGGGGTGTTCAGCGTCGCCTATTCGCTGCGCTTCATCCTGCAGGTGTTCTTCGGGCCGCCGCCGCAGGACTTGCCGCGCATTCCGCACGAGCCGCCGGGCTGGATGCTGGTGCCGAGCGCGCTGCTGGTGCTGGCCTGCCTGGTGGTTGGCATCCTGCCGGCGCTGACGGTCGGCCCTTTCCTCGATGTCGCCGCCGCCGCGGTGCTCGGTCCGAGCATGCCGCCTTACAGTCTGGCGATGTGGCATGGCGTGAATCTGCCGCTGGTGATGAGTCTGGCGGCACTGGTCGGCGGCACGATCCTGTACCGGGTGCTGGGCAAGTACCAGCAGCGCGCGCCCGGCGTGGTGCCGCTGATTGCGCCGGTCAACGGCCAGCAGCTGTTCGAGCGGATTCTGGAGGCGATGACGCGTGTCGCCAGCGCCGGCTTGCGGCTGCTGTCGTCGCCGCGGCTGCAGACGCAATTGCTGGTGCTGGTGCTGCTGGCCTTCCTGGCGGCGCTGCTGCCATTCTGGGACGACGGCCTGCCGCCCGGTGATCTGGCGCCGGGTGCGATCGAGCCGGCGTTCGCGTTGCTGTGGCTGATCGGCGCCCTGTGTGCGCTGGGCGCGGCGGCGCAGGCCAAGTACCGGCGGCTGGCGGCGCTGACGCTGGTTGGCGGCGCCGGGCTGGCCACCAGCGTGACCTTCGCCTGGTTTTCCGCGCCCGATCTGGCGCTGACCCAGCTGGCGGTCGAGGCGGTGACGGTGGTACTGCTGCTGCTCGGCCTGCGCTGGCTGCCGCCGCGTTTCCGTGCCGATGATGAAAAGACGCCGCTGGCGCAGCGTGTGCGGGCACGCGGGCGCCGTCTGCGCGACCTGCTGCTGGCGGCGGTGCTCGGCGGCGGCATGGCGGCGCTGGCCTATGCGGTGCTGACGCGCGCCGCCGGTGAAGGTATCGGGCCGTTCTTCGTCGAGAATGCGCTGGGGCTGGGCGGCGGCACCAATGCGGTCAACGTGATCCTGGTGGATTTCCGCGGCTACGACACCTTCGGCGAAATCACCGTGCTCGGCATCGTCGCGCTGACCGTGTACGCACTGTTGCGGCGCTTCCGGCCGGCGCCGGAAAGCATCGGCCTGACCAGCCAGCAGCGCGATCAGGACGGCGTCGACGGTAACGAAGACTATGCCGAGCCGGACCCGAACGCGGTGCTGCCGTCCGGCCCGATGCAGCTGCCGGCGGTGCTGGTGCGGCTGCTGCTGCCGATCGCGATGATGGTGTCGCTGTACCTGCTGCTGCGCGGTCATGACCGGCCCGGCGGCGGTTTCGTCGGCGGTCTGGTGATGGCGGCGGCGGTGATCCTGCAATACATGACCGGCGGCATCGTCTGGGCCGAATCGCGTACCCGCGTCCATCCGCAATACTGGATCAGCCTCGGGCTGCTGTGTGCGGCCGGCGCCGGCCTGCTGGCATGGCCGCTGGCGCAGCCGTTCCTGAGCGCGCTCGGCTGGGATCCGGTGCTGCCGCTGCTGGGTACGCTGCACCTGCCGAGTGTGCTGCTGTTCGATCTCGGCGTCTATCTGCTGGTGATCGGCTCGACCATCCTGATCCTGCTGGCGCTGGCGCACCAGTCGCTGCGCAGCCACCGCCAGCAGGCGGCGGTGCATTCGGTGCCGGCGCCGGAACTGCCGCGCGCGGCGCCGCTTCCCCCGACCAGAACGGAGCATTGATGGAACTGATCTACGCGCTGGCGATAGGCATACTGACCGGCTCCGGTGTCTGGCTGCTGCTGCGGCCGCGTACCTTCCAGGTGGTGATGGGCCTGGCGCTGCTGTCCTATGCGGTCAACCTGTTCATCTTCGGCATGGGCCGGCTGGAGGCCGGTCGCGCGCCGATCGTCGCCGCCAGCGGTGCCGTCGACGCCACCGGCTATGCCGATCCGTTGCCGCAGGCGCTGGTGCTTACCGCGATCGTGATTGGCTTCGCCACCACCGCGCTGCTGCTGGTGGTGCTGCTGGCGTCGCGTGGGCTGACCGGCACCGATCACGTCGATGGTCAGGAGTCGGAATCGTGAACTGGCTGGCCGCTCTGGAACCGCATCTGGCCATCCTGCCGGTGCTGCTGCCGCTGCTGGCCGGCGCCGCCATGCTGCTGCTGGGCGACGGCCGGCGCCGTCTGCGCAGCACGCTGGCGCTGCTCAGCGTGGTGGCGCAGCTGCTGGCGGCGCTGGCGCTGCTGGCGGATGCCGGCGGCATGCTGCCGGGCAGCAGCGCCGACGTGATCACGGTGTACCGGCTGGGCGGCTGGGATGCACCGTTCGGCATCGTGCTGGTGGCGGACCGGCTGGCGGCGGTGATGCTGTGCGTCAGCGCGCTGCTGGCGCTGGCGGCCATGGTCTACGCGATGGCGCGCTGGGACCGGCTCGGCGCGCACTTCAAGCCGCTGTTCCAGTTTCTGCTGATGGGCGTCAACGGCGCCTTCCTGACCGGCGACCTGTTCAACCTGTTCGTGTTCGTCGAAGTGCTGCTGGCGGCGTCCTACGGCTTGCTGCTGCACGGTTCCGGCGCGCCGCGCGTCAAGGCCGGGTTGCATTATCTGGTGGTCAATCTGGTGGCCTCGCTGCTGTTCCTGATCGGTGCGGCGCTGATCTACGGCATCGTCGGCACGCTCAACATGGCCGACATCGCGCGTCGCCTGCCGGCGCTGGCGGCCGGCGATCGGGCATTGTTCGATGCTGGCGCGGCGGTGCTGGGGATCGCCTTCCTGACCAAGGCCGGCGCCTGGCCGCTGAACTTCTGGCTGACCGACGCCTATGGCGCGGCGGCGGCGCCGGTGGCGGCGATGTTCTCGATCCTGACCAAGGTCGGCGTGTATGCGGTGCTGCGGCTCGGTTCGCTGTGGGCAGTGGCCGGCGCGCCGGCGCCGTTCGGCGGCAGCTGGTTGTTCGGCATCGGGCTGGCGACGCTGCTGTTCGGCTGTGGCGGCATGCTGACCGCGCAGCAGCCGCAGCGCATGGCCGGCTATTGCGTGATCGTCTCGGCCGGCACGCTGCTGGCGGCGCTTGGCTTCGGCGGCGCGGCGCTGGCCGGGCCGGCGCTGTTCTATCTTGCCAGTTCGGTGCCGGCCACCGGCGCGCTGTTCATGCTGGCGGAAATGATCGAGCGCAGCCGCTCGTTCGGCGCCAACGTGCTGGCGGTGTCCTTCGATACCTTCGGCGTCGACGATCCGCTCGATCCGGAGCGGCCGGACGATGTGGTCGGCACCGTGATCCCGGCGGCGATGGCGTTTCTCGGGCTCGGCTTCATTTCCTGCGCGCTGCTGGTGGCCGGGGTGCCACCGCTGTCCGGTTTCATCGCCAAGTTCTCGATCCTGGCGGGCGCGCTGGCCGGGCCGGCGCCGCTGACCCCGGTGATCCTGCTGATGGTGGCGATCCTGCTGTCCGGGCTGGTCGGCGTGCTGGCGCTGTCGCGCATGGGGATGCGGATTTTCTGGGGTACCGAGGCGCGCATGGCGCCGCGCCTGCGGCCGCTGGAAGCCGGCCCGGTGGCCTTTCTGGTGATGCTGTGCGTGGCGCTGACGGTCGGCGCCGGTCCGGTGGCGAATTACCTGAATGCCACCGGTGCCGCGCTGGCCGCGCCGCAGGCGTACATCGATGCGGTGCTGGCGCCGGGAGGTCACTGATGAGACTGCGCGCGGTGCTGTCGCTGTTCACGCTGTTCCTGCTCGGGCTGTGGCTGCTGCTGGGCGACACGCTGGCACCGCGCCAGTGGCTGCTCGGCCTGCTGCTGGCGCTACTGGTGCTGCTGTTTTCCGCGAATGGCCGGCTCGAACATGCGCGGCCGCGGCGGCTGTGGGTGGCGCTGGCGCTGCTCGGGCACGTCCTGATCGACGTCGTCCATTCGAATTTCGCGGTGGCCGGCATCGTGCTGCGGGCGCGCCGGCGGCCGCCGGATTCCGGCATGATGCAGATCCCGCTGGAACTGCGCGATCCGCACGGGCTGGCGATGCTGGCCTGCATCATTACCGCCACGCCGGGCACGGTCTGGGCCGGGCTGTCGGCCGACGGCGCGGTGCTGACCCTGCACGTGCTCGATCTGCATGACGAGCAGGCCTGGATTCGCACCATCAAGCAACGCTACGAACAGCCATTGAGGGAGATCTTCGAATGAACGCGATACTCGGTTGGGCCGTCGGCTTCGCGCTGGCGGCGTTCGCGCTCGGCATGCTGTGCGCCGCCATCCGCCTGCTGCGCGGACCGGCCGCGCACGACCGCGTGCTGGCGCTCGATACGCTGTACGTCAACGCCATGCTGATGATCCTGACGCTCGGCATCCGTTTCGGTTCGCGCGTGTATTTCGACATCGCGCTGCTGATGGCGCTGCTCGGCTTCGTCGGGTCGGCGGCGATGGCCAAATTCCTGCTGCGCGGCGAGGTGATGGAGCCATGATCCCGTCCGAGGTTCCGCTGTGGGCGGCGCTGCCGGCGGCGCTGCTGCTGGTGGCCGGCAGCCTGCTGGCGCTGATCGGCTCGCTCGGGCTGCTGCGGCTGCCGAGCTTCCAGGCGCGCATGCACGCGCCGACGCTGGGCAATACGCTCGGGCTGGCCTGCGTGCTGGCGGCGTCGCTGCTGGTGGCGTCGGCGGCGGCCGGGCGGCCGGTGCTGCAGGAATTGCTGATCGCGCTGTTCGTCGTGCTGACCTCGCCGGTCACCGCCTTGCTGCTGATGCAGGCGTCGCTGTATCGCGATCGCATCGACGGTCGCGGCGACGGCCCGGCCGGCTACTGAGGGCGCCGCCTGGCGGGAATTCCCGCGCCCGGATAAACTTGATCTGCATCATTCCGGCGGCGCGGCGGCGGCGCTTAGCATCAGCCATCACCGCCAGTCCGGCTGCCATCCCAGGAGGATCATCATGTCGCCGCTATCGGCCGAACAGAACACCATCCGCATCATCCACGACGAACACGGCAATCTGGCCTCGATCATTCGCGGCATGCAGTATTTCGTCCGCACGATCGATCAGGGCGGGCCGGCGCCGGACCTGAAGATGTTCCGCGCGATGCTGTACTACATCGATCAGTTTCCCGACCGCATCCATCATCCGAAGGAAGACCGCCATCTGTTCGCCCGGCTGCAGCGCCGCACCGACACGGTCGACGACACGCTGGAGGAACTGTCGCATCAGCACGAAAAGGGCGCGGCGCTGGTGCGCCGGCTCGGCCAGGCGCTGGCGCGCTACGAGTTTGAAGGCGCGGCGGCGTTTCCGGCGTTTCGCGCGCTGGTGTCGGAATACGCAGGCTTCTATTTCAGCCACATGCGGCTGGAGGAGGAGGTGATCCTGCCGGCGGCGATACGCTTCCTGCAGCCGGAAGACTGGGAGGAACTGGAAGCGGTGTTCGCCAGCAACCGCGAGCCCTTGACCGGGGTCGAGATCAAGGGCAACTTCGACAAGCTGTTTTCGCTGATCGTCAACATCACGCCGGCGCCGATGGGCGTCGGGGCAGCGCTGAATTGATTCGTTCTGGTCCGGGCTTTTCATATACTCCCCATGCAGGCGGCCTGTCTCGGGCGCCCAAATTGAGAAGTTGAGGCATACTCCCCGTATTTTTCGATGAAAAGAAATCCGGCGCGGTGCCTGGCTGGCATTCCGCGATAAAAAAACGCAGCCGTCCGGCTGCGTTTTCGTTTACCCGGCGGGTGCCGGCGATACGGCATGGCGTGCTACTGCGGCGCTGCCTTCAGCGTCGCCGGCGCGTCCATCACCTTCATCGGCAACAGCGTCAGATGGCGGCTGGCAAGGCGCTTTTCCAGCGCCTTCTGCAAGGCCGCGAAACCGGTGCGGCGCGGGTCGAAGGCGACCGACAGCGAGGCGGTGTCGAGCGACACCCGCAGGCTGTCCGGATCGACCCCGGCGACGCCGCGCGCCACGCCTTCCAGCGCGCGGCGCGAATCGTCGTTGACCACCAGCGCGCCGTCGATGCCGAAGAACGCCACCTGCTGCTTCTGGCTGAAGGCGCGGCTGGCCACCGCGTAGTCGTACACCGAAGCCACCTTGTCCTCCACGCAATGGCCGCAGGCGCCGGCGGCCCCGGCGTACAGGGCGGCCGAACAGGCCAGCGCGCAGAGGACGGCGCGCATCAGTGGCTCCCTTCGGCGCTGTGGATGCTGCCTTCCGGCTGGCTGTCGACCCAGTGGAAATACTTCATGTACTGATCGATTTCCTTGTCGCTCAGGTTCTGGTTCGGCATCGGGATGTTGTTGAATTCCTTCAGCAGCGCCTTGGCGTCGGCGTCCGATTCCAGCATCTTTTCCGGCGACTTCAGCCACTTGCGCAGCCAGTCGTCGCTGCGTGCCTTGGTCACGCCGAGCAGATCGGGGCCGAGTTTCTTGCCGCGTCCGATCGAGTGGCAGGCCAGGCACTTGCTTTCGAAATCGAGCTTGCCGGCGACCGCCGCCGGTTCGTCCGGGGTGGAGGTGGCTGGCATGTTGTGGTGTTCGATGTCGTTCTTTTCCTCCGGCTTGGCGTCGCCGGTGGCATCGATCAGGCCGAGCGCGCCCTGCGAGGCGTTGGCGAAGTGGTGATCGACCATGATGTATTGGCCGGCTTCCGGCACCATGAATTCGACGATCGCGCCGGATGACGAGCCGAGCAGCACGGTCTGCATGCCGCGGAACTGGTTGTCCGGGTTGCCGTCCATCCAGACCCGGTCGAAGATGGTGCCGACCACGTGGAAGCTGGAAGTCTTGCTGGGGCCGACGTTGAGCAGGTACAGCCGCACCCGCTCGCCCGGCTTGGCTACCAGCGGTTTCTTGACCATGCCGTTGTGGACGCCGTTGAAGGTGGTGTAGCTGGAGATGGCCTTCTTCAGGTTGTCGCCGTCCAGCACGTACAGCGGCTGGCCGTCGATCTTGCGGTTCTGCGGATCGGGTTTGACGTAGAACTCGCTCTGGATCACCACGTATTCACGATCGGCCTTGGTCGGATAGCCTTCCTTCGGCTCGACGATCAGCGCGCCGTACATGCCGGAGGCGATGTGTTCGAGGATCATCGGCGTGCCGCAGTGGAACATGAACACGCCCGGATAGTTCAGCGTGAATTCGAATTCGATAGTCTGGCCCGGCGCCACCGAACGGTATTTGTCCTGTGGCGACACCATGGCCGCGTGGAAGTCCATCGAGTGCATCATCGGCGCCGCCGTGAAATTCACGCCCGGCATCACTTCGTCGCTGCGGTTGGTCATGCTGAACTTGATGCGGTCGCCGACGCGGGCGTGGATGGTCGGTCCCGGCACCTGGTCGCCGAAGGTCCAGGCGCTGAATTTCACGCCAGGGGCGATTTCGATGATCTTGTGGGTGGTATCCAGCCGTATCGTCTTGACCGGCGCCGGGTCGAGCGGCTTCAGTTCCGGCGCCGTCGACAGCGAACTGCCTTCGGCGAACGGGCCGGTGTGGCGCTCGGACGTCACCTTGGCCGGGACCGGCTTCAGGTCCATCTTGCTGATGTCGTAGGGATCGGCCGCCGCAGCCGGGGCTTCCGCCTTCGGCGGGGGCGCGCTCTGGTTGCAGGCGGCCAGCGCCACGGCGGCGGCGCAGGCGCAGGCGAGACGAACGATACGGGAAGCGCTCACGCGAATCTCCTCTGGAAGTGGACGAAAAAGGATGTTGTCCGCGCAGTGTAGGGGAAATGATTCGTTGCGACAAAGACATTTTGACTGGTCGGATCGCGGTTGGTGCCGCCATGGCCGGAGCCAGCGGCCGGCGCTTTTCCGGCCCGCAGCCGGCAAGCCGGGTAAAATCCGGTATGCAACCGCACCGCAACGCCATTTATTGAAGAAAAGGGCCGCGCCGTCTCGCGTACCGCGTGGCAGCCGCCAAACACCATGTCCGATCATCCGTCCGCCGCTTCCGCCACTCCCGCCGCCGCACCCGTCACCCGTTTCGAGGACTTCGGCCTGTCGCCGGACATCCTGCGTGCGCTGGCGGACCAGGGCTATGTCCATCCGACGCCGATTCAGGCGCAGGCGATTCCGGTGGTGCTGCAGGGGCGCGACGTGATGGGCGCGGCGCAGACCGGCACCGGCAAGACCGCCGGGTTTTCGCTGCCGATCATCCAGCGGCTGCTGCCGCAGGCCAATACCAGCGCCTCGCCGGCGCGCCATCCGGTGCGGGCGCTGATCCTGACGCCGACCCGTGAACTGGCCGACCAGGTGGCCGACAACGTCAAGAATTATTCGCGCCATACGCCGCTGCGCTCGACCGTGGTGTTCGGCGGCATGGACATGGCGCCGCAGACCGCCGCGCTGCGCGCCGGCGTCGAAATCCTGATCGCCACCCCCGGCCGTCTGCTCGACCACGTGCAGCAAAAGACGCTGAACCTGTCGCAGACGCAGATCTTCGTGATGGACGAAGCCGACCGCATGCTCGACATGGGTTTCCTGCCGGACCTGCAGCGCATCATCAACCTGCTGCCGAAGGCGCGCCAGAACCTGATGTTCTCCGCCACCTTCTCGCCGGAAATCAAGAAGCTGGCGTCCAGCTTCCTGAACCAGCCGGTGACGATCGAGGTGGCGCGCAGCAACGCCACTTCCGACAACGTCACCCAGCTGGTCTACAAGGTCGACGACGCGGCCAAGCGCGACGCGGTCGCCCATCTGATCCGCGGCCGCGATCTGAAACAGGTGCTGGTGTTTTCCAACACCAAGATCGGCGCCTCGCGGCTGGCGCGCCAGCTGGAGCAGGAAGGCATCAAGGCTACCGCGATCCACGGCGACAAGTCGCAGGCGGAACGGATGGCGGCGCTGGACGCCTTCAAGAACGGCCAGGTCGACGTGCTGGTGGCGACCGACGTCGCCGCGCGCGGGCTGGACATCGCCGAACTGCCGTGCGTGATCAATTTCGATCTGCCTTACCACGCCGAGGATTACGTGCACCGGATTGGCCGTACCGGCCGCGCCGGCGCCACCGGCGACGCCATTTCGCTGTATTCGGAAAAGGACGAGCGGCTGCTGGCCGACATCGAAAAGCTGATCAAGCGCAAGTTCACGCCGGGCGACCTGTCCGGCTTCGTGCCGCGCCCGGCCTCGGCGGCCGAGCGCCATTCCTACGGCGATGGCCGGCATGGACGCGGCCACGGCCCGGCGGCCGGGCGCTCGGCGGCGCCGGAACGCAGCCCGCGTCCGCCGCGCAAGGAAAAGATCGATCCGTGGTTTCTGAAACCCTACGAGCCGGAAGTGCAGCCAACCGCTGCCAACACCGGTGAACCGGCTGCCAGGCCGGTCAAGGCGCAAAAAACCCGCATCGCCGCGCTGTTGGGTGGCGCGCCGAAGCGCTGATGCATCCGCTGCCGTGGCGACGCCCGCGGCATTCCAGTCAATCCCGTTCCAGCGCCGCCAGACGTTCGCCCCAGGCGGTGGGCGCGTGCCGCCAGAACGCCTCCAGCGATGGCGCCGGCGCCATCCGCAGGCCGAGAAACCGCGCCGCCTGCTCTAACTCTTGTAACGGCCGGGTCAGGTTCAGCGCCGCCGCGCCGGTCTGTTTGGACAGCTTGTCACCGTCGCCATTCCGCACCAGCGGCAGGTGCAGGTAAGCGGGCGTCGGCAGGCCGAGCAGGCGCTGCAGATGGATTTGGCGCGCGGTCGAATCCAGCAGGTCGGCGCCGCGCACCACTTGCGTGATTCCCTGCGCGGCATCATCCACCACCACCGCCAACTGGTAAGCCCAGATGCCGTCGGCGCGCTTCAGCACGAAATCGCCGACTTCCCGCGACAGGCACTGTTGCTGCGGGCCTTGCCAGCGATCGTCGAAGGCGATGCAGTCGCCGGGCTGGCCGGCATCCGGCACCCGCAGGCGCCAGGCGCGCGCGGCCTTGCCGGGCGCGAGGCCGGCGCGGCAGGTGCCCGGATAGATCGCCGCGCCGTCGCCGCCGCGTGACGCCGCGCCGATCGAATCGGCGATCTCGCGCCGGCTGCAGCCGCACGGATAGACCAGCGCCCCCAAGTGCGCCAGTGCCGCCTGATACTGCGCATGGCGGCGACTTTGCCACAGCACTTCGCCGTCGCTTTCCATGCCGAACGCCGCCAGCGCGCGCAGGATGGCGTCGTCGGCGCCGGCGACGTTGCGCGGCGTGTCGAGGTCTTCGATGCGGATCAGCCAGCGGCCGCCGTGCGCGCGCGCATCCAGATAGCTGGCCAGCGCCGCCACCAGCGAACCGGCGTGCAGCGGGCCGCTGGGCGAGGGCGCGAAACGGCCGACATAGGGCAGGGAGGACATCGGGCAAAAACGGCGGCGGTAACCATCCAAAATCCCGCAGCGAAGCATCGAGATTTCCGGGCTGTCGCCGGGCGGCGGGGCGGCATATAGTGGGAAACACCGCAATATAACGCAACCGGGAGCAAGCAATGATCGAACTCAGAAAGGCCGGCGAACGCGGCCACGCGCAGCATGGCTGGCTGGATTCCTGGCACAGTTTTTCCTTCGCCGATTACTACGATCCGGCGCACATGGGCTTCGGTCCGCTGCGGGTGATCAACGACGACCGCATCGCGCCCGGCCAGGGTTTCGGTACCCACGGCCACCGCGACATGGAAATCATCACCTACGTGCTGGATGGCGAACTGGAACACAAGGACAGCATGGGCACCGGCAGCGTGATCCGCCCCGGCGACGTGCAGCGGATGAGTGCCGGACGCGGCGTGATGCACTCCGAATTCAACCATTCGGCGACCAACGGCGTGCATCTGCTGCAGATCTGGATCATGCCGAACCTCGCCGGCGTCGATCCGAGCTACGAGGAAAAGAAGTTTTCCGCGCAGGAAAAGACCGGTCGCCTGCGCTTGATCGCGGCACCGGACGGCGCCGACGGCGCGGTGCGGCTGCACCAGGATGCGCGGCTGTACGCCGGCCTGTTCGACGGCTCCGCCGCCGCGCAACTGGCATTGGCGCCGGGCCGGCTCGGCTACGTGCATGTGGCGCGTGGCGCGCTCAGCGTCAACGGCCAGCGGCTGGGCGCCGGCGATGCCGCCAAGCTGAGCGGCGAGAGCGAAGTGCGGCTGGCTGACGGCGAGGCGGCCGAAGTGCTGGTGTTCGATCTGCCGGTTTGACGCCTGAAAATGCAGCGCCGACGCCGCCAGGTGCCCGGCGCTGCATATACTCCCTTGGTGGACGGCCTATGCCGGGCGCCCATCCTGGGAAATTTGTCTATACTCCCCTGTTTCTAGGCGATCGGCGTTGCCGCCGGTTCCGGCGCGCAGTGCGGGCAGCGGCTACCTGCAAGGTAATCCGGGGACAACTGCTGGCGCGGCGTGACTTCGGCGCCGCAACCGGCACAGCGCGCCGTCTGCGTGGCCGGTTGCAGTGCCGGTGTCAGCGCGGTGCGCTGGTCGAACACGAAGCAATCGCCATCGTAATGGGCGCCGCCGACTTCCTCGAAGTATTTGAGGATGCCGCCTTCCAGCTGATAAACGTGCTCGAAGCCGGTGTTTTGCATGTGGATCGCCGCTTTTTCGCAGCGGATGCCGCCGGTGCAAAAGGTCACGATGGTTTTGCCGGCCAGTTCGTCGCGGTGCTGCGCCACCACGTCCGGGAACTCGCTGAATTTCTCGATGCGGTAATCGATGGTGCCGGCAAAGCTGCCGACGTCCACTTCGAAGGCGTTGCGGGTATCCATCATCACCACCGGGCGGCCGGCATCATCGACGCCGGCATCCAGCCAGCGCTTGACGGTGCGGGCATCGACCGCTGGCGCGCGGCCCTGGGCCGGCCGGATCTGCGGCCGTTTCATCGTGATGATTTCCGCTTTCAGCTTGACCAGCATGCGGCCGAACGGCTGGGTCTCCGAAAGGCTTTCCTTGACTTCCAGATCGGCGAAACGCGGATCGGCGCGCAACCAGCCGAGAAAGCCGTCGATCGCTTCGCGCGGTCCGGCCAGGAACAGGTTGATGCCCTCGGGACTCAGTAATATCGTCCCTTTTAACTGCAATTGCTGGCAAATTTCCAGGAATTGCGGCTTTTTCTCGGCGGTGTCATCCAGCGCGACGAACTTGTAGGCGGCGATGTTGACGTAAGGGGTGGCAGCAGCGGACACGGCGGTTTTCTCTAAGTCATTGATTGGCCACAATTATATAAAACGCCCCGGCCGGCGCCCGCGTGGCCGGCGTGGCGGCACGGTAAAATGGCGGCCATGAGCGCCCCCCGATTCGTCCACCTTCGTCTGCATTCCGAATACTCGATCGTCGATGGGCTGGTGCGCATCGACGACGCCGTCAAGGCCGCCGCCGCCGACGGCCAGCCGGCGCTGGCGCTGACCGATCTGGCGAATCTGTTCGGACTGGTGAAGTTCTACAAGGAGGCGCGCGACAAGGGCGTCAAGCCGGTGCTCGGCTGCGATGTCTGGATCAGCAACGACGACGACCGCGACAAGCCGTCGCGCCTGCTGCTGCTGGTGAAGAACCGCGCCGGCTATCTGCAACTGTGCGAACTGCTGTCGCGCGCCTGGCTGGACAACCAGCATCGCGGCCGCGCCGAAATCCGCGCCGAATGGCTGGAGGCCTTGCAGCAGTCGGGCGCGGCGCCGGGGCTGATCGCGCTGTCCGGCGCGCAGGCCGGCGACATCGGCATCGCACTGGGCAACGGCAACGCCGCCGCCGCCGAACGCTGCGCGCGGCGCTGGGCGGCGATCTTCCCGGGTCATTTCTATATCGAGGTGCAGCGCGCCGGCGGCCCGGAAGCCGAACTGCGGCAGGCGGTGGCGCTGGCCGCGCGGCTGCAGCTGCCGGTGGTGGCGACGCATCCGGTGCAATTCCTGAGCGCCGATGAATTCACCGCGCACGAGGCGCGCAGCTGCATCGCCTCCGGCGACATTCTGGCCAATCCGCGCCGCGCGCGCCGCTTCAACAACCAGCAGGATTTCAAGACCCAGGCCGAGATGGCGGAGCTGTTCGCCGATCTGCCGGGCGCGCTGCAAAACACCATCGAGATCGCGCGCCGCTGCAACCTGACGCTGGAACTCGGCAAGCCGAAGCTGCCCGATTTCCCGACCCCGGACGGTATCGGCATCGACCAGTTCCTGGTGATGGAAGCGCAACAGGGACTGGAGCTGCGCCTGCAGCAGCTGTATCCGGACCCGGCCAAGCGCGAGCGGCAGCGGCCGCGTTACCAGGGGCGGCTGAAGTTCGAGACCGACACCATCATCAAGATGGGCTTCCCCGGTTACTTCCTGATCGTCGCCGACTTCATCCAGTGGGCCAAGAACAACGGCGTGCCGGTCGGGCCGGGGCGCGGTTCCGGCGCCGGTTCGCTGGTGGCGTACGCGCTGAAGATTACCGATCTCGATCCGCTTGAGTACAACCTGCTGTTCGAGCGCTTCCTGAACCCGGAGCGCGTGTCGATGCCCGACTTCGACATCGATTTCTGCCAGGAAGGGCGCGACCGCGTGATCCAGTACGTGAAGGATCGCTACGGCCGCGACGCGGTCTCGCAGATCGCCACCTTCGGCACCATGGCGGCCAAGGGCGCGGTGCGCGATGTCGGCCGCGTGCTCGACATGGGCTACAACTTCTGCGACGGCATTTCCAAGCTGATTCCGTTCAAGCCGGGCAAGCTGGTGACGATCGCCGACGCGCTGAACGAGGAACCGCTGCTGGCCGAGCGGCGCGACAAGGAAGAAGAAGTGCGCCAGCTGCTGGAGCTGGCGCAGCAGGTTGAAGGCATCACCCGCAGCGTCGGCATGCACGCCGGCGGCGTGCTGATCGCGCCCGGCAAGCTGACCGACTTCTGCCCGCTGTATTCGCAGGGTGGCGACGCCGGCGTGGTGTCGCAGTACGACAAGGACGACGTCGAAGCGGTCGGCCTGGTCAAGTTCGACTTTCTCGGCCTGACCACGCTGACGATCCTGAACCGCGCGGTCGAATACATCCGCCGGCTCGATCCGGCCCATGCCGATTTCGACCTGGCGCGGTTGCCGCTCGATGACCGCGCTTCCTACGAGCTGCTGACCAAGGCCAAAACGGTCGCCGTGTTCCAGCTGGAAAGCCGCGGCATGCAGGGCATGCTGAAGGATGCGCGGCCGGACCGCTTCGAGGACATCATCGCGCTGGTGGCGCTGTACCGGCCGGGGCCGATGGACCTGATCCCGGATTTCTGCCGCCGCAAGCACGGCGAAAAATTCGAATATCCCGATCCGCGCACCGAGGGCATCCTGTCCGAGACCTACGGCATCATGGTCTATCAGGAGCAGGTGATGCAGATGGCGCAGGTGATCGGCGGCTATACGCTCGGCGGCGCTGATCTGTTGCGGCGCGCGATGGGCAAGAAGAAGGCGGAGGAAATGGCGAAGCATCGCCAGATTTTCCGCGACGGCGCGGCGAAGAACGGCCTGAGCGAGGAAAAGGCCGACGAAATCTTCGACCTGATGGAAAAATTCGCCGGCTACGGCTTCAACAAGTCGCACGCCGCCGCCTACGCGCTGCTGTCGTATTACACCGCCTATCTGAAGGCGCATCATCCAGCCGCGTTCATGGCCGCCAACTTGTCGCTGGCGATGGACGACACCGACAAGATCAAGATCCTGGTCGAGGATGCGCTGGACGTTTGCGGCCTGCAGATGCTGCCGCCCGACATCAACCTGTCCGATTACCGCTTCACGCCGGTGTTCGGGCCGGCCGACGGCGACGCGGCCAAGGACGCCGACGGCAAGCCGCGCCGCGCCAAATTCATCCGCTACGGTCTCGGCGCGGTCAAGGGCAGCGGCCAGGGGGCGATCGAGGCGATCATCGCCGCGCGCGAACAGGGCGGGCCGTTCACCGACCTGTTCGATTTTGCCCGCCGCGTCGACAAGCGCCAGATCAACCGGCGCACCATCGAATCGCTGATCCGCGCCGGTGCCTTCGATGGTTTCGGCGTCGATCGCGCGGTGCTGCTGGCCTCGGTCGGACGGGCGATCGAAGGCGCCGAGCAGGCCGAAGCGGCGGCCAATCAGGTCAGCCTGTTCGGTGACGATGGCATCATGGGCGGCGCGCCGGAATACGTGAAGGCGACACCGTGGAACGACAAGCAGAAGCTGACCGAGGAAAAGGCGGCGCTCGGCTTCTACCTGTCCGGTCACCTGTTCAATGCCTATGCCGACGAGGTGCGCAAGTTTGCCCGTGCCAGAATCGGCAGCCTCGAGCCGGCGCGCGAGCCGAAGCTGCTGGCCGGCGTGATCACCGCGGTGCGCACCCAGATGACCCAGCGCGGCAAGATGGTGATCGTCACGCTCGACGACGCCAGCGGCACCATCGACGTCACCGTCTACAACGAGCTGTACGACGCCAATCGCCGGCTGTTCAAGGAAGATGAATTCCTGGCGGTGCAGGGCAAGGTGTCGGAAGACCGGTTTTTCGGCGGCCTGCGGGTCGCCGCCGACAAGGTGATGGATCTGGCGGCGGCGCGCAGCGCCTATGCCCGTCATTGCCTGTTGGCGCTGCCACAACCATGCGAAATCCCACGCTTGCGCGAGCTGCTGACGCCGCATGTGGCGCCGGACGGCCTGCCGCTGCGCTTGCGCTATCAGACCACCGGCGCCGGCTGCGATCTGCAGTTCGGCGATGACTGGCGAGTGACGCCCGGCGATGCGCTGCAGGAGGCGTTGGCCGCCTCCTTCGGTGTCGGCGCGGTGGTGGTCGAATACTGATTCCTGCATGAAGAACTGCTTATCCAGGCTCCATTGGCCGGTGTTTGCCGTGCTGATGGGTACGGTCACCTGCCTGCTGGTGGTGCGCCGCGCCGGCAATTTCGGTTTTTACGCGCTGCTGATACTGGCCGCGCTGGCGGCGGTTGGCCGGCTGCAGCCGGCCGGCCGCGGTTTTTCGGCGCTGCTGAAGGAATACTGGCCGCTGCATCTGGCGATGGCCGCGATGCTGCTGGCGATCGCCGTCAACCAGCTGGCGTTGCAGCACTTCGTCATCAAGACCTACGACTATCCATCGCGGATGGCCTTGTTCGCGGTGCTGCTGTGGGTGGCGCTGCTGCTGCCGTACGCGTGGATGAAGCAGCTGCAATGGGCGTATGTGGTTGGCGCGCTGGCGGCGGCGGTGCACATGTATGTGACGACCAAAGGCGGCACCTTTCGCTGGCATGTCTACTTTATGCCGATCATCGAGCTGGCGCAGATGTCGCAGCTGCTCGGTTTTTTTGCGCTGCTGAGCATCGGCTACGAATCTGGCCAGCGCCACTGGCGCCGGGTCGGCATCGCGCTGAAGCTTCTGGCCGCCGCCGCCGGCATCTATGCGTCCTACCTGTCGCAAACGCGCGGCGCCTGGATCGGCATCCCGGTACTCGTGCTGATCGCCGCGCTGGCACTTGGCCGCCGTCGTCGCCTGCGTCACATGGTGGCGCTGGCGATCGCCGTGGTGCTGGCACTGGGCGTGCTGTTTGCCTCGTCCGATCTGGTGCGGCAACGGGTCGGCGAGGCGCGGAACGACCTGACCGAGTACTACAAGGATGACAATCCGGTCACCTCGGTCGGCGTGCGGCTGCAGCTGTGGGCCGGCTCCTGGCTGCTGTTCCTCGAACATCCGGCGGTTGGCGTCGGCCGCGAGGGCTTTCCGGCGGCATTGCTGGAACTGGAAAAGCGCGATCTGCTGAGGCCGGAAGCCAGCCACCAGCCACATTCGCACAATGAAATCCTGTACAACATGGCGACGCTCGGGATTCCCGGCCTGCTGGCGATTCTTGCGCTGTATCTGGTGCCGGCGGCGTATTTCCTGCAAGCCGCCAGTGATCCCGACCGCGAAATCCGCGTCACCGCCGGCATGGGGCTGATCCTGTGCGCCGGCTTTCTGATCCAGGGGCTGACCGACGTGATGTTCATGTGGGGAGCCTGCGACAACTTTTACGCCATGTTCGCGGCGATTCTGTTTGCGTTTATCATCAGGCGCAAAACCATGCTGCTGCGCAACTGAAGCGGCGCCGTGCCGCGCGCGGCGTGCTTTCCGAACCGTTCTCCTATCGATGAAACTGCCTTCCAATCTGGCCCGCCTGTTCGCCATGCACCGTCCATACCAGAAGCGGCTGGTGCTGGCATTTATCGGCATGATCGTCACCGCCGCCACCGAACCGGTGGTGCCGTACATCTTCAAGTTTTTTCTGGACAACGGTTTTTCCGGTGACCAATCGTTTCCGTACTGGCTGGTGCCGCTGGCGGTGATTGGCATCTTCGCGGTGCGCGGCAGCTCCACCTTCCTGTCGGCCTACATGATGACCTGGGTTTCCAGCCGGGTGCTGAACGATCTGCGGCGGCAGATGTTCGACCGCATGCTGTACGTGCCGTCCGAGTATTACGCCGAGCACACGATCGGCCGCATCATCAACTCGATGATGTTCGAGGTGCAGCAGATCATCGAGATGGTCACCAAGGTGTTCACGTCGATCGTCCGGTCGGCGCTGACGGTGGCCGGCCTGCTGGCGTGGCTGCTGTATCTGAACTGGATGCTGACGATCGTCACGCTGGTGCTGCTGCCGCTGGTGGCGGTGGTGGTGCGCGCCACCGGCAAGCGGCTGAAGAAGCTGAACCAGGATTCGCTGACGGTGAACGCCCAGCTGACCCAGGTGATCGAGGAAACCACGCGCGCGCAGCAGGTCATCAAGATTTTCGGCGGCCAGGACTATGAGCGCGCGCGCTTCGAGGAGCGTGCCGAAAACTTGCGCAGCTACACGATGCGGATGACCAAGACCTTCGCCGCCACGGTGCCGATCACGCAGCTGATGACCGCCTGCGCGGTGGCGGTGGTGATCGTGATGGCACTGATCCAGTCCGGCCAGGGGCAGATCACGGTCGGCGGCTTCGTGTCCTTCATCACCGCGATGCTGATGCTGCTGACGCCGCTGAAGCAGCTGGCCGAGGTCAACGGCCCGTTGCAGCGCGGCATGGCGGCGGCGGAGGCGGTATTCAAGCTGATCGATGCGCCGCTGGAACGCAGTGGCGGCCGCGTACTGGATGGCCGCGCGCGCGGCGCGGTCGAACTGGCCGACGTCGGCTTCGCCTATCCGGGCCAGAAACGGCCGGCGCTGTCCGGCATCGACTTGCAGGTGGCGCCGGGCGAAACCATCGCTTTCGTCGGCATGTCCGGCGGCGGCAAGACCACGCTGGTCAACCTGATCGCCGGCTTTTACGCGCCAAGCGCCGGCCGCATCCTGCTCGACGGCATGCCGACCGATGAGATCGCGCTGCCGAGCCTGCGCGCGCAGATCGCCATGGTCAGCCAGCAGGTGGTGCTGTTCGACGACAGCATCGCCGCCAACATCGCCTATGGCGACAAGCAGCCGGACCCGCTGCGCATCGAGGCGGCGGCACGCGCCGCCCATCTGGGCGACATGATCGCCGCGCTGCCGGACGGATTGCAGACGCAGATCGGCAACAACGGTTCGCGGCTGTCCGGCGGCCAGCGCCAGCGGCTGGCGATCGCGCGGGCGATCTACAAGGATGCGCCGCTGCTGATCCTGGACGAGGCCACCTCGGCGCTGGACACCGAATCCGAGCGCGCGGTGCAGGCGGCGCTCGATCATCTGATGCAGGGCCGCACCACCTTCGTGATCGCGCACCGGCTGTCGACCATCGAGCGCGCCAGTCGCATCGTCGTGCTGGCCGAAGGCGCGATCGTCGAAAGCGGCACCCACGAGCAACTGTTGCGGCAGAAGGGCGTGTACGCCAATCTGTATCATCTGCAGTTTTCGCAGGAGGCGCTGGCGGCCGCGCCGCAATAGCCCGCCGCCCATTTCACTTCCCGCCCTTATCGATGCCAAGCCCGCTGGTCCCGCCCGAGCTGCTGCAGAAATCGGACAAAATCCTGTTCATCGCCCATCTGGCGCTGGGCGATTTCACCTATCTGCAAAACGACTTTCGTGCGTTCGCGCAAGCCTATCCGCACCTGAAACTGCACTTGTGGGTCGACGAAGTGCGGCGCACCGCCGACGCGTCCCAATGGCCGATGCTGAAGGCGTATTCGCTGTACGACTGGGTGCGCGCCTGCCCGTTCTTCGCCAGGGTGTATGACCAGACCTACAGTCCGCAGCTGTTGCGGCAGTCGGTCGCCGAGGCGCGCGCCGAGCGCTATTCGCTGGTGGTGTCGCTGGCGACGCTGCGGCCGGCGCAATACGCCAGGCTGGCGCGCGCGGTCGGCCCGCAAGCCTTCGTCGCCGGCATGCGCCAGCGCTTTTCGCTGCTGGCGCCGCAGCGCGAACTGGCCTACCGCCGGCTCGACGCGGCGCTGCCGCTGTACCGGCTGGAGCGCGCCAATCCGCAGCACATCAGCGGCGTCTACGCCGGCTGGTTCGCCGACCTGTTCGGCGTGCGGGTGGCGCCGGAGCAGCGCCTGCCCTACGTCGAAATTCCACCGCCATGGCGCCAGCGCGCCGATGCGCTGCTGCACCAATGGGATGCCGGCGGTAGCGGCAAGCGGGTATTCGTCAATGCCTTCGCCAAGACCAGAAAACGCTGCTGGCCGATGGCCAAGGTGGCCGAACTGATCCGCGCGATGCAGGCGCGCGACGAATGGCGCGACGCCAGTTTCATCGTCAATGCGATGCCGCACGAGATGGCGGCGATCGGCGAATTCCTGCGCGCTCAGGGGCTGCCGCGCACCCATCCGTTTTCGGCGCGGGAGAATTTTTTCGAACTGCCGGCGCTGCTGGAACGTTGCGACCTGATCGTTTCGGTCGAAACCGCGGTGATGCATCTGGCCAACGCGGTGCAGGTGCCGGTGGTGGCGCTGATGCGCCAGAAGAATCCGGAATGGGTGCCGCTGGATGCGCGGCGCAGCACCGTCATCACCGCCGCGCGCCGGCGCGACTGGGTCGACGCGGTCACGGTGCAACAGGTTCTGGAGACGCTGTAGATGCCGGCCGCCAACGCCAATATCCCGGCGCGTCCGGGGCCAGACAGCGACGATACGCTGCACGTCGCGTTCTGCGTCGACAACCATTATTTCCGCAGCATGGGCGCCACCATCGCGTCGCTGCTGGAACACAATCCGCGGCTCGGTTTCGTCTTTCACGTGTTCACCTTCGCGGTGGCCGACGCGCATCGCGCGCGGATGCAGCGGCTGGAGCGCGAATCCGGCGTCGCCGTGCGCATCCACCTGATCGATCCGGCGCGCTTCGCCGAGTTTTCGCATTTCATCGCCTCCACCTACTATTCGCCGTCGATCTTCACCCGCCTGCTGATTCCGTCGGTACTGCGCGGCGTCGCCGGGCGCGTGCTGTATCTGGATGCCGACATCCTGTGCGTCGGCGACGTCGAGGAACTGCTGCGGCGCGATCTGGATGATGTGCCGGCGCTGGTGGTGCCGGATGCCGAAGCCACCACCGTACGCCGCGCCGCCGCGCTGAAACTGGCGCAGCCGAAATACTTCAATTCCGGCGTGATGCTGATGAACGTGCCGCTGTGGCTGGAGCAGCGCATCACCGAGCAGGTGATCGAGGTGCTGCTGGCGGACGGCAAGCGCGATCTGCGTTTCCCCGACCAGGACGCGCTCAACATCGTGCTGGACGGCCGGGCGCGCTACATCGAGCCGAAATGGAATCTGCTGTACGGCCTGATCGGCGATCTGGAAAACGGCGTTACGCGCATGAAGCCGCTGGACGATCCGCGCTTCATCCATTTCGCCGGTGCGGTCAAGCCGTGGCACGACTGGTGCCTGCACGACTCGCGCGAACTGTTTTCCCGCTACCATCGGGTGTCGCCGTGGTCCGACCTGCCGCTCGACCAGGCGCCGCGCAACTACAAGGAAATGCGCATGCACTCGCGCTTCCTGTACCGGCGCGGCGCAAGGCTGGAAAGCCTGCGCTGGTATCTGCGCTATCTGAAGGCGCGGCCGAGCAAGCGGCCGGCCTTTCTCCGCTAATTCCTTTTCACGCCGTCCATGTCCGAATCGCTGGTACCCCGCGAACTGTTGGCCAGGGCCGACAAGATCCTGTTCGTTGCCCATCTGGCGCTGGGCGACTTCACCTATCTGCAAAACTGCTTCCAGGCATTTGCGCACGCTTTCCCACACCTCCGCATCCACCTGTGGGTCGATGAAACCCGGCGCACCCGTGATGCCGGCCAGTGGGAGCATTTGCGCAAATACTCGCTGTACGACTGGGTCGACGACTGCGGGCTGTTCGACAAGGTGTACCGGGAAACCTACAGCCCGGCATTGCTGGCGCGCTCGATCGCCGAGGCGCAGCAGGAACGCTATCCGATCGTGATTTCGCTGGCGGTGCTGAAACGCCATTTCTACGCGGCGCTGATCCGCAAGATCAGCCCGGACGGCTTCGTGGTCGGGCAAAAGAAACGGGTGCGGCCGTGGGACATTCCGAAGCGCCTGATCTACCGCAAGCTGGATGCGTCGATTCCCGCCTATGTGGCGCGCTCGGCCGGGCTGGCGCACATCAGCGCGATCTACGCCGGCTGGTTCCAGACCCTGTTCGGGTTTGCCATGACGGCGGAGCAGCGTTTCCCGTTCGTCCGTATTCCACCGCGATGGCAGGATTGGGCGCATCGGCAGCTGGCGCAATGGGGTTATCGCGCCGATGACCGGATCGTGTTCCTGAATGCCTTCTCGAAGTCGCCCGAGCGCAGCTGGCCGCTGCGGCGCATGATCGAGCTGGCGGCGGCGATCCGCCGTCAGCCCGGATGGGAAGATGCCTGTTTCGTGGTCAATGTGGTGCCGGAAAAAATGGCCGAGGCGCGCCGGCTGTTCGCCGACCATGCGCTGGAGCGGATCGAACTGTTTTCCGCCGAGGAAAATTTCTTCCAGTTGCCGGCGATGCTGAGTCTTTGTACCCTGATCGTCAGCGTCGAAACCGCCGTGATGCACCTGGCCAACGCGGTGCATGTGCCGGTGATTGCGCTGATGCGCCAGACCAGCCCGGAATGGACGCCGATCGACGCCGCCAACAGCCATGTGATCACGGTCGAGCGGCGCAAGGGTTGGGTCGAAGACATCACCGCCGACCAGGTGGTCGCCGCGCTGCCGGCAGCAATCGAACCACGCAAAGGAGAGCAAGCATGAGCGACAGCAAGGCGATTTCCCGTTTCCCGGTGCCGGAACTGGCGGCGCTGCCGGACGACATCCGGCAGACCATCCTGGCGGTGCAGGAAAAGGCCGGTTTCGTGCCGAACGTATTTCTGGCGCTGGCGCACCGGCCGGCCGAATTCCGCGCCTTCTTCGCCTACCACGACGCGCTGATGCTGAAGGAGGGTGGCAGCCTTTCCAAGGCCGACCGCGAAATGATCGTCACCGCCACCAGCGCCCGCAACGGCTGCCTGTACTGCGTGGTGGCGCACGGCGCGCTGCTGCGCATCTACGCGAAGAATCCGCTGGTCGCCGATCAGGTCGCGGTCAACCACCGCAAGGCCGACATCACGCCACGGCAGGCCGCGATGCTGGATTTCGCGCTGAAGGTCTGCCTGAATTCGGAAGCGGTCGGCGACGCCGACTATGCGGCGCTGCGCGCGCACGGTTTCGACGACGAAGACATCTGGGACATCGCCGCCATCACCGGCTTTTTCGGCCTGTCCAACCGTCTGGCCAATGCGATTTCGATGCGGCCGAACGACGAGTTCTTCCTGATGGGGCGGGTGCCGAGAAAATAGCCCGCCGCCTGCCGCGATCAAGCTGCCCGCCAGCCCGGATCATTCCGGATATGGGGGGTATGCGGGTTTTTCTGTTGACTGGCGCCCGGTACAGAGTGGCTATGTAGGGAGTATGTGAATTTCCAGGGTGGTCAGATCAGGATGATGTCGTACTGTTCCTGCTGGAACACCGTTTCCACCTGCAGCGAGATCGGCTTGCCGATGAAGTCGCCCAGCATCGCCAGATGCGGCGATTCCTCTTCCAGAAACATGTCCACCACCACCTGCGAGGCGAGGATGCGGAACTCGCGTGGGTTGAACTGCTTGGCCTCGCGCAGCAGCTCGCGCAGGATTTCATAGCAGACGGTGCGCGCGGTCTTGACCTGGCCGCGTCCCGAGCAGGCCGGGCAGGGTTCGCACAGGATGTGCGCCAGCGATTCGCGGGTGCGCTTGCGCGTCATTTCCACCAGCCCGAGCGCGGAAAAGCCGGAGACCGACACCTTGGTGCGGTCGTGCGCCAGCGCCTTGTGCAGTTCCGACAGCACCGCGCCCTGGTGCTCGACGTTTTCCATGTCGATGAAATCCAGGATGATGATGCCGCCGAGGTTGCGCAGCCGCAGCTGGCGGGCGATCGCGTGCGCCGCTTCCAGATTGGTCTTGAAGATGGTGTCGTCGAAGTTGCGGCCGCTGACGAAGCTGCCGGTGTTGACGTCGATGGTGGTCATCGCCTCGGTCTGATCGACGATCAGGTAGCCGCCGGACTTCAGATCGACCCGGCGCCCGAGCGCGCGCTGGATTTCATCCTCGACGCCGTACAGGTCGAACAGCGGCCGCTCGCCGGTGTAATGCACCAGCCGCGGCAGCACCGACGGCATGTAGCGCGCGCCGAATTCCTGCAGCCGGGTGAAGTTCTCGCGTGAATCGACCTGGATGCTGGTGGTGTCGTCACCGGCGAAATCGCGCAGCACGCGCTGCGCCAGCGACAGGTCCTGGTGCAGCAGCGCCGGTGCCGGCCGCTGCTTGACCTGCTGGGTCACCGCCGCCCAGGTCTTGCGCAGGTATTCGATGTCCATCTCCAGCTCGGCGTCGGAGGCGTCCTCGGCCATCGTGCGGATGATGAAGCCGCCCTTTTCCTCGGCCGGCAGCAGCCGCTGCACGCGCCCCTTCAGCGCCTCGCGCTCGGCCTCGTTTTCGATGCGCTGGGAAATGCCGATGTGCGGGTCCTGCGGCAGATACACCAGCATGCGGCCGGCGATCGAAATCTGCGTGGACAGCCGCGCGCCCTTGGTGCCGATCGGGTCCTTGATCACCTGCACCGTCAGCGACTGGCCGTCGAACAGCAGCTTCTCGATCGGCAGCGGCGCCGCGCCGTCGTGCTGGCGCGCCGACCAGATGTCGGCGACGTGCAGGAACGCCGCCCGCTCCAGGCCGATGTCGATGAACGCCGACTGCATGCCGGGCAGCACCCGCGCCACCCTGCCGAGATAGACGTTGCCGGCCAGCCCGCGCGACAGCGTGCGCTCGACGTGCAGTTCCTGCACCGCGCCCTGCAGCATCAGCGCCACGCGGGTTTCCTGCGGCGTCACGTTGATCAGGATGTCTTCGCTCATGGGATCGGTACTCCGGCCTGGGTCAGCAATTGCGCGGTTTCGAACAGCGGCAGTCCCATGATGCCGGAATGGCTGCCGCTGATTTCGCGGATGAATACGGCGGCGAAGCCCTGGATGCCATAGCCGCCAGCCTTGTCGTAGGGTTCGGTGCCGGCGCAGTAGGCATCGATCGCCGCCGCCGTCAGTGCGGCGAAGCTGACCTGGGAAATCTGCGTCGCCTGCCAGCTGTCGTCGCCATGGCAGACACAGACGCTGGTCAAGACCTGGTGGGTGCGGCCCGACAGCCGCCGCAGCATCGCCGCCGCCGCGGCCGGATCGGCCGGCTTGCCGAGGATGTCGCCGTCGATGCTGACGGTGGTGTCGGCCGCCAGGATAGGATAGGGCGGCAGCCGGCGCCACTGCAGCGTCTGGCGCGCGCACTCGGCCTTTTCGCGGGTCACGCGGGCGACGTAATGTTCCGGCGCCTCGCCCGGCAGCACTGCCTCGGTCACGTCGGGGCCGCGCGGTGTCTGCTCGCGCAGCATCAGTAGCGAGAATTCGACGCCGATCTGGCGCAGCAGCTCGCGCCGGCGTGGGCTTTTCGAAGCCAGGTAGATTTTTCGCGGCGGTTTCATGCGGCCATCATGCGCGGTGATAAGGGTGGTTCCGGGTGATCGACCAGGCGCGGTACAGCTGCTCGGCCAGCAGCACGCGCACCATGCCGTGCGGCAGCGTCAGGCTGGAGATGCGCAGCAGCATGTCGGCGCCGGCCTTGAAGCCGGCATCCAGTCCGTCGGCGCCGCCGATGACGAAGGCGACATCGCGTCCTTCGCCGCGCCAGCGCTGCATCGCCTCGGCCAGTTGCACGCTGGTCAGGTCGCGGCCGCGCTCGTCCAGCGCCACCACGCAGGCGCCTTTCGGCAGCGCCGCCTCGATGCGCGTGCGCTCGGCCGCCATCACCGTTTCGGCGCTGCGGCCGCCGGAACGCTCGACCGGCTTGATTTCCTTCAGCTGGATGCGCGATTCCGGCGGCATGCGCCTGGCGTATTCGTCGAAACCGGATTCGATCCAGGACGGCATCCGATGGCCGACGGCGGCGATGACGAATTGCATGGCCGGCAGGCGCGCGCCGCGCTATTCGGCGGCGCGGGCCTTGGCCGGCGCGCGCCGGGTCGGCGTTTTTTTGACGGCGCCGTCGCTGGCTGCAGCGGTTTTCGCCGGTTTTTTCGCGGCGGGCTTGACGGCTGCCTTGGCGGCCGGTTTGCGGGCTGCGGTTTTTTTCGCCGGCGCCGCTTCGGCGGTGTCGGCGGCGGCGCTCTTGCGCGGGGCGCGCTTCTTCGGTGCGGTGGCTTCCGGCTCCTCGGCGGCGCGGGTCGCGGCCAGATGGCGCGAGGGTTTTTTGGCCGGCGCCGCGTCGTCGTCGGCCGTCTTGCGCGGCGCCCGCTTGGCGGCGCCCAGCTTGACTTCCTTGTCGCCCCAGATTTCTTCCAGCCGGTAATAGGCGCGGATCGCCGGCTGCATGATGTGCACCACCATGTCGCCGAGATCGACCAGCACCCATTCGCCGGTATCCTCGCCTTCGACCGACATGACGGCGCCGCCCTGCGCCTTGACCTTGTCGCGCACCGACGCGGCGAGCGCCTTGGTCTGGCGGTTCGAGGTGCCGGAAGCGATTGCCACGCGGTCGAACAGGCTGGTCAGATGGACGGTGTCGAACACGCGGATGTCCTGCGCCTTGATGTCTTCGAGCGCATCGATCACGGTGCTTTGCAGTTTTTTGATGTCCATTTAGTCCTGGTAGAGATGGTGTTGTTGAATATAGTCTAGCACCGGCCCCGGCAGCAGCGATTCCGGCCGTTCGCCGCGCCGCAGCGCGGCGCGGATCGCGGTTGACGACACGTCCGCCGCCAGTTCGGTCGCCAGGCAGGCGCCGCCGTGCGGCCGCGTGCGCAACTGCGCCGGCGCTGCTGCGCGGCGCGCGAATTCGGCCGCCACTTCGGCCGGCACCTGGCCGGCGCCGGACATGAAACCAGGGCGCGAGGCGGCGCACAGATGGGCGTAGTCGAACAGTTCGCGCCAACCCTGCCAGGTATCGAGCTGCAGCAACTGGTCGGCACCCATCAGGAACAGCAGGCAGGTGTCCGGCCCGACTTCGGCGCGGATCGCCCGCAGCGTGTCGATGGTGTAGGTGGCGCCTTCCCGCTCGATTTCCTGCAGGTCGATCGTCACCGGCACCGCGCGCCCGGTGAAGGCGCGCCGCACCATGTCGACGCGCTCTGCCGGGCTGGCCTGCAGGCCGTGCTTTTGCCACGGATTGCCGGCCGGGATCACGCGCAACTGATCGGGCGCGAACAGGCCGATGAAATAGTCGGCCAGCGCTACGTGGCCGACATGCACCGGGTCGAAGCTGCCGCCGAGCAGCGCCAGGCAGCGCCGGCCGCCGGCCGCCTCAGGCATCGCCGAGCCAGTCGCGCCGTACCAGGAAATCGCTGGTCAGCCGCGCTTCCTCGCTGCCGGCGGCCGGCTGCCAGTCGTAGCGCCATTTGACGATCGGCGGCAGCGACATCAGGATCGATTCGGTGCGGCCGCCCGACTGCAGGCCGAACAGCGTGCCGCGGTCGAACACCAGATTGAATTCGACGTAGCGGCCGCGCCGGTAGGCCTGGAAATCGCGCTCGCGCTCGCCATAGGGCGTCGCCAGCCGGCGCCGCAGCACCGGCAGATAGGCGTCGAGGAAATGGTCGCCGACGCTTTGCGTCATCGCGAAACTTTGCGCGAAGCCGAGGCGGTTGAAATCGTCGAAGAAGATGCCGCCGATGCCGCGCTGCTCGCGCCGGTGCTTCAGATAAAAATACTCGTCGCACCATTCCTTGAATTCCGGATACAGCCCGGCGCCGAAGGGTTGCAGCGCGTCGTGGCAGGTCCGGTGGAAATGCACGGCATCCTCGGCGAAGCCGTAGTACGGCGTCAGGTCCATGCCACCGCCGAACCACCAGACCGGTTCCTGTCCGGCCGCCTCGGCGGTGAAGAAGCGCACGTTCATGTGCACGGTCGGCGCGTACGGATTGCGCGGATGCAGCACCAGCGACACGCCCATCGCCTGCCAGGCGCGGCCGGCGATTTCCGGCCGGTTGGCGGCGGCCGATGGCGGCAGGCTGCTGCCGGTGACGTGTGAAAAGCCGACGCCGCCGCGCTCGAATACCTGGCCTTCTTCCAGAATTCGCGAAGTGCCGCCGCCGCCTTCCGGGCGCTGCCAGCTGTCGCTCGAAAACGGCTTGCCGTCCAGTTCTTCCAGCGCGCCGACGATGCGCGTCTGCAATTGCTGCAGATAGGTCTTGACGGCGGCGGGGGCGGGAGCGGAATTCGGCATTGGCGATCGCGGGAAAAAGGGGGAGCAGGGCGCCGGTCAGTGGCGCTTCAGCGCGCGCCAGCCGATGTCGGAGCGGAACTGGGCGCCGTCGAAGCGGATCTGGTCGACCGCGGCGTAGGCGCGGCTCTGCGCCATGCGCACGCTGTCGCCCAGGCCGACCACGCACAGCACGCGGCCGCCGGCGGTGACCGGCTTGCCGTCGGCCAATGCGCTGCCGGCATGGAAGGTGACGCAGTCGGCGCTGTCGGGCGGAATGCCGGAAATCGGATTGCCCTTCTGCGGCGCGTCCGGGTAGCCGGCCGCCGCCAGCACCACGCCGAGCGCGGTGCGGCGGTCCCATTCCAGCTCGACCTGATCGAGCGTGCCATCGACCGCGTGCTCGAACACCTCGACCAGATCGGTCTTCAGGCGCGCGACGATCGGCTGGGTTTCCGGGTCGCCCATGCGGCAGTTGAATTCCAGCGTCTTCGGGTTGCCGTCGGCGTCGATCATCAGTCCGGCGTACAGGAAGCCGGTGAAGACGATGCCGTCATTGGCCATGCCGCGCACGGTCGGGTCGATGATTTCGCGCATCACGCGCGCGTGCAGCGCCGGCGTGATGATCGGCGCCGGCGAATAGGCGCCCATGCCGCCGGTGTTCGGCCCTTCGTCGTTGTTCTTCAGCCGCTTGTGGTCCTGGCTGCTGGCCAGCGGCAGGATGTGGCGGCCGTCCACCATCACGATGAAGCTGGCTTCCTCGCCGGCCAGGAATTCCTCGATCACCACGCGCGCGCCGGCATCGCCGAGCTTGTTGTCGGACAGCATCATGTCCACCGCCGCGTGCGCCTCGGTCACGGTCATGGCCACCACCACGCCCTTGCCGGCGGCGAGGCCGTCGGCCTTGATGACGATCGGCGCGCCTTCGCGCTCGATGTAGTCGTGCGCGGCGCCGGCGTCGGCGAAGGTCTGGTAGCGCGCGGTCGGGATGCCGTGGCGCTGCATGAAGGCCTTGGCGAAATCCTTGGAGCTTTCCAGCTGCGCCGCTTCGCGGGTCGGGCCGAAAATTTTCAGGCCGCGCTGGCGGAACAGGTTGACGATGCCGGCCGCCAGCGGCGCTTCCGGGCCGACCACGGTCAGCGCGACCTGTTCCTTCTCGGCGAAATCGGCCAGCGCCTGCGGATCGGTCAGCGCGACGTTCTTCATGCGCGCATCGAGCGCGGTGCCGCCGTTGCCGGGCGCGACGAATACCGTCTGCAGCCGTTGCGATTGGGCGATTTTCCAGGCCAGCGCGTGTTCGCGGCCGCCGGAGCCGATGACCAGAATTTTCATGAGGGGGATTCCACGCCCGCCGGGGGGCAGCGGGCGGCCTTGCTAGTCGTTGATCACCGCGTTGGTGTAGATTTCCTGCACGTCGTCCAGGTTTTCCAGCGCATCCAGCAGCTTTTGCATCTTCACCGCGTCGTCACCGGTGAATTCGGTTTCGGTGGCCGGCTTCATCGTGATTTCGGCCATTTCGGCCTTGAAGCCGGCCGCTTCCAGCGCATCCTTGACGGCGGCGAAGCCGTGCGGATCGGTCAGCACTTCGAAGCCGCCTTCGTCGTCGGCGATCACGTCCTCGGCGCCGGCTTCCAGCGCCGCCTCCATCAGCTTGTCCTCGTCGGTGCCGGGCGCGAAGAACAGCTGGCCGCAATGGGTGAACAGGAAGGCCACCGAGCCTTCGGTGCCCATGTTGCCGCCGAACTTGGAAAACGCATGCCGCACTTCGGCCACCGTGCGCACCCGGTTGTCGGTCATGCAATCGACGATCACCGCGGCGCCGTTGATGCCGTAGCCTTCGTAGCGCACTTCCTCGTAGGTGGCGCCTTCCAGGCCGCCGGTGCCGCGGGCGATCGCGCGCGCGACATTGTCCTTCGGCATGTTGGCGTCGGCCGCCTTGTCCACCGCCAGCCGCAGGCGCGGGTTGGCGGCGACGTCGCCGCCGCCCATGCGCGCGGCGACCGTGATTTCCTTGATCAGCCGGGTCCAGATCTTGCCACGCTTGGCGTCCGAGGCGGCCTTCTTATGCTTGATGTTGGCCCATTTGCTGTGTCCAGCCATGATGATGTTCCGTGTGCGGTTTCGCTATAATCGAGCCGGCGATTTTAGCATATCGCCATCCTCCAAAATCCCTGTAAACCGCGCGCCGCCGGCCTCCCAACCATGACCCATCCGCTCCTGATCGCCAAAGCCAAGGACCACGAACTGGCGCTGCTGCCGGGCCTGGCGAACCGCCACGGCTGCATCACCGGCGCCACCGGCACCGGCAAGACCGTGACGCTGCAGGTGATGGCGCAGGCGCTGTCGGACATCGGCGTGCCGGTGTTCATGGCCGACGTCAAGGGCGACCTGTCCGGCATTGCCCGGCCGGGCCTGCCGAATCCGAAGCTGGCGGCGCGGCTGGAATCGCTCGGCCTGCCGCAGCCGGAATGGGCCGGCGCGCCGGTGACGTTCTGGGATGTCTACGGCGAACAGGGCCATCCGGTGCGCGCCACCATTTCCGACCTCGGGCCGCTGCTGCTGGCGCGCATGCTGAACCTGAACGACACCCAGGAAGGCGTGCTGCAACTGGTGTTCAAGATCGCCGACGATCATGGCCTGCTGCTGCTCGACAGCAAGGACCTGCGGGCGATGCTGCAGGCGGTCGGCGACAACGCCGCCGAATATCGCACGCAGTACGGCAACATTTCGGCCGCCAGCATCGGCGCCATCCAGCGCGGCCTGATCGCCATCGAACAGCAGGGCGGCGACCGCTTCTTCGGCGAACCGATGCTGAACATCGACGATTTTCTGCAAACCGACGCCGATGGCCGGGGCGTCGTCAACATCCTGGCGGCCGACAAGCTGCTGAACGCGCCGCGCCTGTATTCGACCTTCCTGCTGTGGCTGCTGTCGGAACTGTACGAGCACCTGCCGGAAGTCGGCGATCCCGACCAGCCCAAGCTGGTGTTCTTCTTCGACGAGGCGCATCTGCTGTTCAACGAGGCGCCGAAGGCGCTGCTGCAAAAGATCGAGCAGGTGGTGCGGCTGGTGCGCTCGAAGGGCGTCGGCGTGTATTTCGTCACGCAGAACCCGCTCGACATTCCGGATACCGTGCTGGGCCAGCTCGGCAACCGCGTGCAGCACGCGCTGCGCGCCTATACGCCGCGCGACCAGAAGGCGGTGCAGGCGGCGGCGCAGACCTTCCGCGCCAATCCGCAGCTGGATACGGCGGCGGCGATCATGGAACTCGGTGTCGGCGAGGCGCTGGTGTCCTTCCTCGATGAAAAGGGCCGGCCCAACGTGGTCGAGCGCGGTTTCGTGCTGGCACCGGCTTCGCAGATCGGCCCGATCACCGACGCCGAGCGGCGCGCGCTGATCGCCGGTTCGGTCGTCGCCGGTGTTTACGAACAGGCGGTGGACCGCGAATCGGCCTATGAAAAGCTGGCCGGCCGGGCGGCGCCGGCGGCCAAGGGCGGCAAGGCGCCGGCGAATGGCGCGGCGGCTGGCGGCAATCGCGGCACGGCGGCCGATGGCAACGGCGGCGGCATCGGCGATCTGCTGGGCGGCCTGCTCGGCGGCGCTGGCGCCTCGCACCGCAAGGACACGGTGGTGGAAGCGATGGTGAAGTCCGCCGTGCGCACGATGGGCTCGACCGTCGGCCGCGAACTCATCCGTGGCGTGCTGGGATCGCTGCTGAAGCGGAAATAGCCGGCCGGTTCATATACTCCCCTTGGTGCTGGCCTGTAGCGGGCGTCAGCCCTGCGAAGTTGAGGCATACTCCCATGTTTTGAGCGGCGCGGGGATGCGCTGGCGCCGCCATTCCGGCGTCCCCGAAGTTCCGCTACGGTCCCGCCCACGTCGGGCAAACCACAAACGCCGCCGAACTTCCCGCCCGATTTTGCGTGACATCTTCCGCGCTACATCTGCCGGAACAGATGCGCGAACAGCCGGCTGACCGGCAGCAGTTCGCTCCTCCCGGTCAGCCGCAGCGACAGCTTGCCGGCCTCGTCGCGCTGCGCCGCCTGCACGAAGCGCAGGTTGACCACGGTGCCGCGATGGATTTGCCAGAACTGCTCCGGGTCCAGTTGCGGCAGCAATTCCTTCAGGCTGGTGCGGATCAGCACCTCGCCGCCGGTGCTGACGACGTTCAGGTATTTGTCGGCCGCTTCGAAATACAGCACCTCGGCCACCGGGATCAGCCGGATCTGGTTGCCGACGCCGGCGCGGATCAGCGTCAGCCGTGGCGGCGGTGACTGTTGCGCCGGTGCCGGCAGGATCGCGCTCAACTGCCGGACGATGCGTTCCAGCTCGCCGTCGCGCGCGGCGTGCGCCGCCAGCCGCGCCTGCAGCCGCGCCACCGTCTGCGCCAGGCGGGCATCGTTGACCGGCTTCATCACGTAATCGACCGCCGCCTGCTCGAACGCCTGCAGCGCGTAATCGTCGTAGGCGGTGACGAACACGATCAGCGGGAACGGCGTGCCGTCCGGCCAGTCCTCGGCCAGTTCGCGCGCCGCTTCCAGCCCGGTCTTGCCCGGCATCTTGATGTCCAGGAACAGCACGTCGGGCCGCTGCGCCAGCGCCTCGCGCACGGCGGCGATGCCGTTCTCGACCACGGCGCCGATCGCCAGTTCCGGCCACAGCCGCTGCAATGCCTGCAGCAGCGCGTAGCCGAGCACTGGCTCGTCTTCGGCGATCAGCGCGCGGATCGGGGCGGCGGGGTGGTTCATGGCAGCGGCGCCAGCGGCGGGGATAGCGGCAGATCAAGCCGCGCCAGCGCGCCGCCGGCCGGGTTGGGCGACAGCGAGAATCGGGCGGCGCCGCCGTACAGCGCCTGCAGCCGTTCACGCACATTGGCCAGACCGACGCCGCCGCCGGCCGTCGCCACCGGGCCGCTGGCGTTCAGACCGAGGCCGGTGTCGGCCACCGTCAGCCGCAGCCAGGCGCCGTCGCGGCGCGCTTCGACGCGGATGTCGCCGCCGTCGATGTGCGGCTCCAGCCCGTGCCGGATGGCGTTTTCCACCAGCGGCTGCAGCAGCATCGGCGGCAGCGCCAGTGCGCGCAATTCCTCCGGCAGCGCCAGCGTGTAGCGCAGGCGCGCGCCCATGCGTACCGACATCAGGCCGAGATAGGCGTCCATCAGCGCGAATTCCTGCGCCAGCGTGGTGCTGGCGGCGCGCGACGACGACAGCGTCGCCCGCAGGTAGTGGATCAGCTGTTCCAGCATGCGCTGGGCGCGGCCGGCGTCGATCGAAATCAGCGTCTGCAGCGTCGCCAGCGTGTTGAACAGCATGTGCGGCTCGATCTGCGCCTGCAGCAGTTGCAGCTGCGCCTGTGTCGCCTGCTGCTCGATGGCGGCGGCGCGCGCTTTTTCGGTGGCGGCCTCGGCCATCAATTGCTGTAGCCGGGCGCGATTCCAGAAAAACCAGGTGATCGAAGCGCAGGTGACGATGAAAAAGATCAGGAAGCCGGAGGTGCTTTTTACCTGCGTGATGGCGAACTTTCCGGGTGGAATGCCGAGCAGCCGCGTCGCCGCTCCCACGCCCAGATACCAGCCGATCGAATTGGCCACCGCCAGCAGCACGAAGAAAGGCAATTTGGGCGGACTGTTTTCGCCCCAGAGCAGAATCCGTCCGCCATCGGCGATCAGCCACACCAGGCTGCCGATGCACAGCGAAAACACCAGGTTTTCGACGAAGGAACTGTCGACCCGCACCAGATAGGTCAGCAGCAGCGCGATGGCGAGGTTGAACACGCTGACGATGGCAAAGTCGAACGGCAGCCGTCGCGCCAGCAGCCGGCCGCGCGAAACGGCCGGGCCGGATGGCGGCGCCGCGAGAGGGGAAGTGGCAGTCATGCGGTCGGCGAGTGTCGGCGTTTGTACAGTTCGCGTTCGATCATGCGCTGTTTCCAGCGCGCGCCCGGCGCGTGCAGGAACACCGCCAGCGCGTGGAATAGTAACCCGATTCCCCAGCCCAGCAGCGGACCCAGCGCCCACGGCCGCTGCGGTTGATACAGCAGGTTCAGCGTCACCAGCCCGGCATTCACCAGCGCGTACACGGCCAGGTGGATCAGGAAGCCGAGCTTGCGCTCGACCTGGCGTGCGGCGGCGCGGTAGTGCGGATCGTTTGCCATTGCCGCGCGCCTCATATCAGGCCGACCGCATGCCACACCAGCTGGCCCAGCAGCCGGCTCGGCAGCAGCGTGAACAGGCCGGCCAGCAGCAGGCCGCCGACGTAGATTTTCTGCATCAGGCCGCGATGCTCGCGGATATTGCCGTGGGCGGCGGCGTAGATTGCCCGCGCCAGCCCGGCCAGCGTCGCCACCGACAGCAGGTGTATCCACGACCAGTGGCCGCTGGTCTGGATCCAGAACGAACTGAGCGCCACCAGCGCCATCAGCAGCACCCAGCCGCGCCCGAGCAGGCGATGGCGCGCAGTGCCCTTTTTCATCAGGAAGGTGATGCCGCCCAGCAGCAGCGCGGCGCCGGCCGCGCCAGCGTGAACCAGAATCAGGGGAGTGAAAGCCATGACGTTTCTCCAGCCGCTTGAACATGCGGGCATTCTCGGCAGCGCCGCCGGGCGCCGCCAGCGCGATGCGACGAAACGCCGGATCGCGGGCGCCAGATGACGGAAACCGGCGCCGGATGAAGGAGAAACGAAGGGGATGCGCCGCTGATGCCAGCTACCGGGCCAGCATGCGGCCGTCGAATGCGAAGTCGCGCAGGATCGTCAGGCGCACGTCGCGGAGTGCGCTGATGATCCGTGAAATCAGTGGGAGTATGTTTATTTTTACAATATCTGGCGCTCGCTACAGGCCGGCGACCTTGGGAGTATGTGACTTCCCTAGATCACCCGCTGGCGCCGCAGCGCGGCGATGCGCTCGGCGTCGCAGCCCAGCAATTCCTCCAGCACCTGTTCGGTATGCTGGCCCAGCAGCGGCGGCGGCAGCTGGTAGTTTGGCGGCGTCGCCGACAACCGCAGCGGGCTGGCGACCAGATTGACCTTGCCGGCGCTCGGATGCGGCAGTTCGATCTGCAGCTGGCGCGCGCGCACCTGCGGGTCGTCGAACACCTGTTCCAGATCGTTGATCGGCCCGGCCGGCACGCCGGCCTGTTCCAGCGCCGCCAGCAGCGGCGCGCGCGGACGGGTGGCGATCAATTCGGCCAGCAGCGGCACCAGGGTGTCACGGTGGGCGACGCGCGCCGGGTTGGTGGCGAAGCGTTCGTCGTCGGCCAGTTGCGGCTGGTCGAGCAGCGCTGCCAGCTTGTGGAACTGGCCGTCGTTGCCGACCGCGACGATCAAGTGGCCGTCGGCGGCGGCGAAGGTCTGGTACGGCACGATGTTCGGATGGGCGTTGCCCCAGCGCGCCGGCGGCTTGCCGCTGGCGAGATAGTTGGTGCCCATGTTGGCCAGCATCGCCACCTGCACGTCCAGCAGCGCCATGTCGATGTACTGGCCTTCGCCGGTGCGGTCGCGGTGCGTCAGCGCCGCCAGCACGGCGACGGTGGCGTACATGCCGGTCATCAGGTCGGCCACCGCGACGCCGGCCTTCTGCGGGCCGCCGCCCGGCAGCGCGTCGCGTTCGCCGGTGATCGACATGAAGCCGCCGATGCCCTGCACGATGAAGTCGTAGCCGGCGCGCGGCGCGTAGGGGCCGTCCTGGCCGAAGCCGGTGACCGAGCAGTACACCAGATCGGGCTTCTCGCGTTTCAATGATTCGTAGTCGAGTCCGTATTTTTTCAGTTGCCCGACCTTGTAGTTTTCCAGCACCACGTCGCAGTGGCGCACCAGTTGGCGCAGCAGCGCCTGGCCTTCGGTGCTGGCGATGTCCAGCGTGACCGAACGCTTGCCGCGATTGGCGGCCAGATAGTAGGCGGCTTCCGAGGTGTCGGCGCCATCGCCGTCGCGCAGATATGGCGGACCCCAGGCGCGCGTGTCGTCGCCGCTGCCGGGGCGTTCGATCTTGATCACGTCGGCGCCGAGGTCGGCCAGATTCTGTCCGCACCACGGGCCGGCCAGCACCCGTGACAGGTCCAGCACGCGGATGTGGCCGAGGGATTTTCTGGTCGTCGAATCGTTCATCGGGAGAGTCGCCATCGGGTCGGGAACGGGCGCCGATTATCGCATCCGCGCGCGCCGTGGCCGGCCGGGAACATCCTTTATGATGCCGGGATCCCCTGTTGCCGGAGCATTCCCATGTGGCCCTATCCGAAAGTCATCGCGCATCGCGGCGGCGGCATCCTGGCGCCGGAAAACACGCTGGCCGGCATTCGCGCCGGGCTGCAGCGCGGTTTTCATGCGATCGAATTCGACGTGATGCTGGCGCGCGACGCCGTGCCGATCCTGATGCACGATCCGCAACTCGGCCGCACCGTGGCCGGCGCCGGCGCGGTGCCGGATTACAGCGCGGCCGAACTGGCGGCGATGGATGCCGGCTCCTGGCTCGATGCACGCTACGCCGGCGAGCCGGTGCCGAGCCTGCGGGCGGTGATCGAATTCTGCCGCGCCGAAGGCATCTGGATGAACATCGAGATCAAGCCGGCGCCCGGTTTCGAGGCAGCCACCGGCCGCCAGGCGGCGCGGCTGGTGCGGGAACTGTTCGCCGACCGGCTCGGCGCTGCCGCTGCCGATCTGCCGCTGTTCTCGTCGTTCAGTATGGAGGCGCTGCGGGTGGCCGCCGACGAGGCGCCGGAGATTCCGCGCGGCTGCCTGTTCGATCTGGTGCCGGACGACTGGGCGCGGCAACTGCGCGAGCTGGGCGCGGTCGCGCTGCACACCAACCAGAAACATCTGCGGCCGGAACAGGCGCGGGCGATCAAGGATGCTGGCCACGGGCTGATGTGCTACACCGTCAACGACCCGGCGCGCGCGCGCGAACTGCTGGAGTGGGGCGTGGATGCGTTCTGCACCGACCGCATCGATCTTTTCAGCGCCGATTTCGGCCGTCGCCCGGCCTGAAACCCCCGCCGCTGGCGGCTTTGCGGCGCCGGGGCCGGCAGGCCGATCACGTATAATCGGCGGTTTGCGATACCTTCGTTTTCCCTTGGCCAAAGAACATGAAATCAGCTGAAATCCGCGACAAATTCCTGAAATTCTTCGAATCGAAGGGACACACCATCGTCCGTTCGGCGAGCCTGGTGCCGGGCAATGACCCGACGCTGCTGTTCACCAATTCCGGCATGGTGCAGTTCAAGGACGTGTTCCTCGGCCAGGACAAGCGCGCCTACTCGCGCGCCACTACCGCGCAGCGCTGCGTGCGCGCCGGCGGCAAGCACAACGATCTGGAAAACGTCGGCTATACCGCGCGCCACCACACCTTCTTTGAAATGCTCGGCAACTTCTCGTTCGGCGACTATTTCAAGAAGGACGCGATCCACTACGCCTGGGAACTGCTGACCGGCGTCTACCGGCTGCCGCAGGACAAGCTGTGGGTCACGGTCTATCAGGAAGACGACGAAGCCTATGCGATCTGGCGCGACGAAGTCGGCGTGCCGGCCGAGCGCATCATCCGCATCGGCGACAACAAGGGCGCGCGCTACGCCTCCGACAACTTCTGGCAGATGGCCGACACCGGCCCGTGCGGCCCGTGCTCGGAAATTTTCTACGACCACGGCGCCGACGTCTGGGGCGGGCCGCCGGGTTCGGCCGAGGAAGACGGCGACCGCTACATCGAAATCTGGAATCTGGTGTTCATGCAGTTCAACCGCGACGAGGCCGGCGTGCTGCATCCGCTGCCGCGCCCCTGCGTCGATACCGGCATGGGGCTGGAACGCATCGCCGCGGTGCTGCAGCACGTGCATTCCAACTACGAGATCGACCTGTTCCAGCACCTGATCCAGGCGGCCGCGCGCGAAACCGGCTGCGCCGATCCGGCCAACAACTCGCTGAAGGTGATCGCCGACCACATCCGCGCCTGTTCGTTTTTGATCGTCGATGGCGTCATCCCCGGCAACGAAGGACGCGGCTACGTGCTGCGGCGAATCGTCCGGCGGGCGCTGCGGCATGGCCACAAGCTGGGCCAGTCGCGGCCGTTCTTCCACAAGCTGGTGGCCGATCTGGTGCGCGAGATGGGCGGCGCCTATCCGGAACTGGCGGAAGCGCAGGCGCGCGTCGAGCAGGTGCTGAAGCAGGAAGAGGAACGCTTCGGTGAAACGCTGGAACACGGCATGAAGATCCTCGAAGCCGAACTGGCGCAGGGCGGCGGCAAGACGCTGTCCGGCGAGGTCGCCTTCACGCTGTATGACACCTACGGCTTCCCGCTCGACCTGACCGCCGACATCTGCCGCGAGCGCGGCATCGAGATCGACGGCGCCGGCTTCGATGCCGCGATGGAACGGCAGAAGCAGCAGGCGCGCGCCGCCGGCAAGTTCAAGAGCCAGGTGGCGCTGGAATACGACGGCGCCAAGACCCGCTTCGTCGGCTACGACACGCTGGCGCAGCAGGGCAAGGTGGTGGCGCTGTACGTCGGCGGCAGCGCGGTGCCGAAGATCGAAGCCGGGCAGCCGGCGATCGTGGTGCTGGACACCACGCCGTTCTACGCCGAATCCGGCGGCCAGGTCGGCGACGCCGGCGTGCTGGAAGCGGCCGGTGCGCGCTTCGTCGTCAGCGACACGCAGAAAATCCAGCCCGAGGTGTTCGGCCACCACGGCGAACTGAGCGCCGGCACGCTGGCGCTCGGCGACACGGTGGCGGCGCAGGTCGATGCCGCCCGGCGCGCGCAGACCGTGCGCAACCACTCGGCCACCCATCTGATGCACAAGGCACTGCGCGAAGTGCTCGGCAGCCACGTGGCGCAGAAGGGTTCGCTGGTGGATGCCGACAAGACCCGTTTCGACTTCAGCCACGACGCCCCGCTGACCGCCGGGGAAATCCGCGAGGTCGAGAAAATCGTCAACCGTGAAGTGCTGGCCAACCTCCCCACCGAAGCCAGGCTGATGGCCTACGACGACGCCATCGCCTATGGCGCGATGGCGCTGTTCGGTGAAAAGTACGGCGATCAGGTGCGCGTGCTCGGCATCGGCTCGTCGAAGGAATTGTGCGGCGGCACCCACGTCAGCCGCACCGGCGACATCGGCCTGTTCAAGATCGTCTCGGAAGGCGGCGTCGCCGCCGGCATCCGCCGCGTCGAGGCGGTCACCGGCGAGGTGGCGCTGGAACTGGTGCAGACGCTGTCGGCGCGCATCGCCGCCGCCGCCGCCGCGCTGAAGACGCCGCCGGAAGAACTGCCGCAGCGCATCGGCCAGGTGCAGGATCAGGTGCGCGCGCTGGAAAAGGAAGTGGCGGCGCTGAAATCGAAACTGGCGTCCGGCCAGGGCGACGAACTGGCGGCGCAGGCGATCGACATCAACGGCATCAAGGTGCTGGCGGCGACGCTGGCCGGCGCCGACGTGCCGACGCTGCGCGAAACCGTGGACAAGCTGAAGGACAAGCTGAAAAGCGCGGCGATCGTGCTGGCGGCGGTGCAGGACGGCAAGGTCAGCCTGATCGCCGGCGTCACCAGGGACGCCACCGCCAGGGTCAAGGCTGGCGAGTTGGTCAACTTCGTCGCCCAGCAGGTCGGCGGCAAGGGCGGCGGCCGGCCCGACATGGCGCAGGCTGGCGGCACCGATGCGGCCGGCTTGCCGCAGGCGCTGGAAGGCGTCGCCGGCTGGGTGCGCGAGCGGGCGTAGGCAATTGCGCGGGATCGAAGTGGGGAGTATGTGATGTAGATATCCGGTTGGCGCCCGGAATCAGGTGGTATGCAGAGGAGTATCTGTTGCGCCAGGCGGTAAAACAACAATACGGGAGAGACGCCATGAGCCAGGAAGCACACAAGGACCAAACCAGCCCGACCGGCACCCCGGCATCGGCGCGCCGCCGGCACCTGCTGGCCACGGTGGCGGCCGGCCTCTGCCTGCCGGCGCTGACGCCGGCCGGGATCGCGGCGCCGCCGCCGCAAGGCGGCGAGGCCGCCAGGCCCTCCGGCCTGGAACGCAGCCGCACCAGGGTGGCCGGCTTTGCCGACCCGGAAATGGATTTCCAGCTGATCCGCCAGATCGGCGCGGCGCGCTACGGCGGCGCCTCGGTCGGCGAATGCCTGGCGCTGGCGCGGCGTATCGACAACGGCGTGCCGGCCAGCTGGGTGGCGCAGTTCGCCGCCGCCGCCGCCCGCCAGGAAGCGGATGCCCGCCAGCGCGCCGCGCGCCATCACCCGATCAGCGCGCGCGAGCAATATCTGGTGGCCTGCAACAGCTACCGCGCCGCCGAGTACTACACCAGCATCGCCGATCCGCAGCATGCCGCCTACGGCATGAAGAGCCGCGCCTGCTTCCTGGCGGCGATGGGTTTGCAGGACGATGCCTTCGAAGTGGTGTCGCTGCCGTTCGGCGCGACGCCGCTGCCGGCCTACTTCATGCGCCCGGCCAAGGCTGTCGGCCGGCGCAAGACGCTGATGATGATCAGCGGCTATGACGGCACGCTGGAAGAAACCTGGCTGTCCTACGGCCGCGCCGCGCTGGAGCGCGGCTACCAGCTGCTGCTGATCGCCGGCCCCGGCCAGATGGACACCGTGCGCTTCCATCCGCAGCTGGCGTTCATTCCCGATACCGAACGGGTCGCCAAGGTGGCGCTGGATTACCTGCTGGCGCGGCCGGATACCGATCCGGCCCGGGTGGCGCTGATGGGCATCAGCTTCGGCGGCTATTTCGCCACCCGCATGGCGGTGCACGAACCGCGCATCCGCGCGCTGATCGCCAATTCGCCGATCATCGATCTGCACGCCTACATGACCTCGTTCGTCGGCTTCGATCCGGCGCAGATGCCGGATGCCGACGACATCAAGCTGGCCGAGGTCGACCACCTGCCGCCGTCCGCGGTGCCGCCGCAGACGCGCGAAATGATGCGTAACCTGATGCTGCGCTTCGGCTGCGACAGCCTGAAGCAGACCTATCTGCGGCTGCGCGAATTCCGTGTCGATGATGCCGGGCTGGCGAAGATCGCCTGCCCGGCGCTGGGCCTGGTCGGCAGCGGCGAAGGCGCGCAGCCGCTGGCCCAGTACCAGCATTTCCGCCAGCAGGTGGCCGGCGCCGCCGGCTACGTGTTCAGCGCCGAGGAAGGCGCCGACGGCCACTGCCAGGTCGCCAATCTGGCGTATTCGTCGGCGGTGGCGCTGGACTGGTTGGACGAGGCGCTGGCCTGATCTGAGCGGTTCGGCGGTCCGGCATTGCGGCTCAGCCCAGCCAGTACTGCCAGGCGAAAAACACCCCGAGCCCGACGCCGATCGTCAGCAGCGCCCGCCGCGTCACCGTGCAGACCAGCACCGCCGCGCCGGCCGCCACCAGTTGCGGATTGCGCCAATCCAGTTCGAGGCCGCCGCCATGCGGCGCCAGCACCATCGGCACGATGATCGCCGTCAGCACCGTGACCGGAACGAAGCCGAGCGCCTGCCGCGCCAGCGGCGAGAACCGGACCCGTTCGCCGAGCAGGAAAATCAGCGCCTTGACCAGCACCGTCAGCGCCGCCATGCCGAGGATCGTGATGGTGGCGCTCATGCGCGCTCCCGCCGCCGCGCATGGCGCGCCAGCCAGCGCGAGGCCAGCAGGCCGACGCCGATACCGATGCCGACCGCCATCAGCAGGCCCAGCTTGTACGGCCAGTCCTTCAGCAGATAGCCGGCCAGCCCGGCCGCCAGCGCCGCCGCCAGACGCGGCGCGGCGAACAGCTGCGGCACGATGATGGCGATGAAGGTCGCCACCATCGCGAAATCCAGCCCGAGCGTCTGCAACTGCGGAAACACCGCGCCGAACACGATGCCGATCGCCGTCCAGCACTGCCAGTTGAGGTACATCGCCAGCCCGGAACCGAGGAAATACCAGTGGCCGAGCGGCGTGTCCGGGTGGCGCCGGTAATAGCCATCCATCACCGCGAAGGTTTCGTCGGTCAGCACGAAACCGAGCAGCCAGCGCCAGCGCGCCGGCAGATGGCGCACGCGCGGCAGCAGCGTGGCGGCGTACAGCATGTGGCGCAGGTTGACGATCAGCGTGGCGAACCAGATCACCAGCATGCCGGTGCCGCTGGCCATCAGGCCGGCGGCGATGAACTGGCTGGAACCGGCGAACACGCCGAGCGACATCAACTGCCCCTGCCAGCCGGCCAACTGCGCCGGCGCCACCAGCGTGCCGAAGATCAGGCCGAACGGCGCCGCGCCGACCAGCATCGGCAGCGTGTCGCGGGCGCCGGCGGCGAAGTGGGAGAGGCGGGGATGTGCGGCCATCGGGATACCGGTGCGGGTTGGTTGGGTGGCCGTGTTTGTGTGTGATTTCCGCACAGGGAAAATGTAGCAGCGCTACGCCACTGGGTCCCCCTTGTAGGGCGCGTTTTCGCTTGCAAGCGAAAACCGTTTCGCAGGCAGACCGCATGCGGTCTGAATTCCCTGCTCAACCCTGCGCGGGGACGACAAGGAAGTGGGAGCAGTCGGTTTAACGGAACGGCATCCGGCGATCTTCCATAGCGTTTGATGCAAATACAGCCGCGAACCTTTCAGTCTGTCGCCCCCGCGCAGGCGGGGGCCCAGTGTCGTTTGCCAGCCAAGCCGCTGGGTTCCCGCCTGCGCGGGAACGACAAGGAAGTCGCTTTAACGGAATGGTATCCGGCGCTCTCGCAGCGGTTGACGCAACTGCAACTGCGAACCTTCCGTTTTGTCGCCCCCGCGTAGGCGGGGGCCCAGCGTCGTTTACTAGCCAGGTCACCTAGCTCCCGCCCGGATTTATTTCGCGGCGATCTCCAGCAACATCTGATTCAGCCGCCGGACGAAGCCGGCCGGATCGGCCAGCGTGCCGCCCTCGGCCAGCATCGCCTGATCGAACAGGATGCGTGCCCAGTCGTCGAACCTGGCCGCCTCGCCCTTCAGCCGCTGCACCAGCGGATGATCGGGATTGATTTCGAGGATGGGCTTGGATTCCGGCGCGTTCTGGCCGGCCGCCTTCAGCATCCGTACCAGGTTGCCGGACAGTTCGTTCTCGTCGGCCACCAGACAGGCCGGCGAATCGGTCAGGCGGAAAGTCACGCGCACGTCCTTGGCCTGTTCGGCCAGTGCGGTCTTCATTCGTTCGACCAGGTCCTTGTACTGCGCTTCGGTTTCCTCGTGCTGCTTCTTTTCGGCTTCGTCTTCCAGCTTGCCGAGGTCGAGGTCGCCCTTGGCCACCGACACCAGTTCCTTGCCGTCGAAATCGCTCAGGAAGGACAGCATCCATTCATCGACGCGGTCGGTCAGCAGCAGCACCTCGATGCCCTTCTTGGCGAAGATTTCCAGGTGCGGGCTGTTTTTCGCGGCGGCGTAGGAATCGGCGGTGACGTAGTAGATCTTGTCCTGGCCTTCCTTGACGCGGCCGAGGTAATCGGCGAACGAGACGTTCTGGACGTCGCCGTCGTTATGCGTGGAAGCGAAGCGCAGCAGCTTGGCGATGCGTTCCTTGTTGGCGCTGTCTTCGCCGATGCCTTCCTTCAGCACCTGGCCGAATTCCTTCCAGAAGGTGGCGTATTTGTCCTTTTGTTCCTGTTCCTCGCCGTTCGCCAGTTCTTCCAGCATGCCGAGCACGCGCTTGGTCGAACCCTCGCGGATCGCCTTGACGTCACGCGATTCCTGCAGGATTTCGCGCGAGACGTTCAGCGGCAGGTCGGCCGAGTCGATCACGCCCTTGACGAAGCGCAGGTAGACCGGCATCAGCTGTTCGGCGTCGTCCATGATGAACACGCGCTTGACGTACAGCCGGATGCCGCCGCGCTTGTTGCGGTCCCACAGGTCGAACGGCGCGCGCGCCGGGATATACAGCAGTTGCGTGTATTCGCTGCGGCCCTCGACGCGGTTGTGGGTGTGGATCAGCGGGTCCTGGAAGTCGTGCGAGACGTGCTTGTAGAACTCGTTGTACTGCTCCGCCGTGATGTCGGACTTGCTGCGCGCCCACAGCGCGCCGGCCTGATTGACGGTTTCGAATTCATCCTTGACGACGGTTTCCTTCTTTTCCTCGTCCCATTCTTCCTTCTGCATCAGGATCGGCAGCGCGATGTGGTCGGAGTACTTGCGGATGATCGATTTCAGCTTCCACGACGACAGGAATTCGTCCTCGCCCTCGCGCAGGTGCAGCGTGATGTCGGTGCCGCGCGCCGGCTTGTCGATGGCTTCCACGGTGAAGTCGCCGGCGCCGGTCGATTCCCAGCGCACGCCGTCGGCGGCGGACGCGCCAGCGCGCCGGCTTTCGACGGTGATGCGGTCGGCGACGATGAAGGCGGAGTAGAAGCCGACGCCGAACTGGCCGATCAGCGCGGCGTCCTTCTGCTGGTCGCCGGACAGTTTCGAGAAGAATTCCTTGGTGCCGGATTTGGCGATGGTGCCGAGATGCTCGATCGCCTCGGCGCGGCTCATGCCGATGCCGTTGTCGGAAATCGTGATGGTGCGGGCGGCGCTGTCGAAGCCGAGGCGAATCTTCAGTTCGGCGTCGTCGCCGAGCAGGGCGGCGTCGTTGATCGCTTCGAAGCGCAGCTTGTCGGCGGCATCGGAGGCGTTCGAGATCAGTTCGCGCAGGAAAATTTCCTTGTTCGAATACAGCGAATGGATCATCAGCTGCAGCAGTTGCTTGACTTCGGCCTGGAAGCCGAGCGTTTCTTTCTTGTGGTCGGAAGCGGTCATGTGGTCCTCTGTTGATGTTTCCGGTGTCGGTGCTTCGGGCCGGCGCGCCGCGCCTGGCCGAATCGGTGATTATAAATTGGGCTGCCGGCGCCGATTTCAAGCCTGGCCGGCGGCGATTTCCCGTTCCAGGAAGCGCAGCAGGCCGGGATCGCCGAGCGCGGCGACGTTCAGCCGCATCCGCGTCGATGGCAGCTGGCGCGGCGAAAACAGGCTGCCCGGCGCCAGCAGGTAATCCCGCGCCATCGCCCGTTCGGTCAGCAGATTGGTGTCGCAGCCGGTATCGGCCCAGACGAACATGCCGGCCGGCGCGCGGATGTCGATCGTCATGCCGATCCGTTCCAGCTGGCGGATCGCCTTGTCGCGCACCGCGTCGAACTTGCCGCGCAGGCGGTCGGCGTGCTTGCGGTAGTGGCCGTCCGACAGGATCTTGTAGACCACCCGTTCGCCGATCTCGCTGGTGGTCAGCGTGGACAGGATCTTGCGGTCGGCCAGCCGCTTGGCCAGTTCGGGCGAGGCGGCGATGAAGCCGACCCGCAGATTCGCCGCCAGCGTCTTGGAAAATCCGCCCAGGTAGATCACCCGTTGCAGCTGGTCGAGTGCGGCGATGCGGGTGGCCGGCTGTACCGCCGCGCCGGGATGCATGTCGCAGTAGATGTCGTCCTCGACGATGGTGATGCCGTGCTGCTCGGCGATCTTCAGCACCTGGAACGCCTTGGCCGCCGACAGCGAGGTCGAGGTCGGGTTGTGCAGCACCGAGTTGATCACGTACAGCTTCGGCCGGTGCAGCGCCGCCAGCTGCGCCAGCGCCGCCACGTCCGGGCCGTCGGCGCCGCGCGGAATGCCGACCACCTTGGCGCCCAGCGTGGCGAACGAGCCGAACATCAGGAACCAGGCCGGATCGTCGACGAACACGGTGTCGCCCGGCTGCAGGAAGTGGCGCGCCACCAGATCCAGCGCCTGCGTGACGCCGGCGGTGGTGACGAACTGTTCCGGCGCGGCGGCGATCTCCAGTTCGGCCAGCTTCAGCTGCAATTGCTGGCGCAGCGGCAGGAAACCCTGCGGCGTGCCGTAATGCACCAGCAGGTTGCCGTGCTGGCGGCTGATCGCACGCAGGCTGTTGGCGATCAGCTCGCCACCCAGCCAGTCCGGCGGCGGCAGGCCGGAACCGGGCATTTTCTGCGGCGGCGACTGGCGGAACATGTTGCGGATCAGCCAGACCACGTCGAGGTTTTGCGGCGGCGACACGGCCGGCGCGACGGTACCGCCGGCCACCGCCAGCGGCGCCCGTTCACGCACGTAGAAGCCGGAGCCGCGCCGCGACTCCAGGAAACCCTGCGCCACCAGCCGGTCGTAGGCTTCCACCACGGTGAAGCGCGAGACCCCGTGCAGGTCGGCGAACTGGCGGATCGACGGCATCCGCGCGCCGGTGCGCAGCAGCCGGTCGTCGATGCGCGCCTGCACTGAACGGACGATCTGCGCCACCAGCGAATCGCCGCTCTGGCGCGACAGCAGCGGCGCCGCGCTGGCGGCGGATGGGGTGGGGCGGGAGGCTGTATTGGTCATTTTGCCGGCACAGTGTTCGGAATTATTTCGTAAATTGTATTGGCACTGTATTGGTTTTGTCGATTAGCATCGACCTGGTCCAATCAGGAGCCGATCATGTCGCCACCCTCTCTGCAGCACCCCGCCCCCGAATTGCCGGACGCCGCCGAACTGCGCGCCGCTGCCGCCATCGTCTACCGCGTGATGCCGGCCACCGCGCAGTATTCCTGGCCGCTGCTGAATCAGGCGCTCGGCTGCGAAGTCTGGGTCAAGCACGAAAACCACGCGCCGACCGGCGCCTTCAAGGTGCGCGGCGGCCTGGTCTACATGGAGCGGCTGCGCCAGCGCCTGCCGCAGGTGCGCGGCGTGATCGCCGCCACCCGCGGCAACCATGGCCAGTCGGTCGGTTTCGCCGCCGCCCGCCACGGTCTGGCGGCGACCATCGTGGTCCCGCACGGCAACAGCCGCGAAAAGAATGCGGCGATGCGCGCGCAGGGCGTCGAACTGATCGAGCATGGCGCCGATTTCCAGGAAAGCCGCGAATACGCAACGATGCTGGCGGCCGAGCGCGGCCTGCACATGATTCCGTCGTTCCACCATGACCTGGTGTGTGGCGTCGCCAGCTACTGGACCGAACTGCTGAGCGTGCAGCCGAATCTGGATACGCTGCTGGTGCCGGTCGGTCAGGGTTCCGGTATCTGCGCGGCAGTGGCGGCGCGCGCCGCGCTCGGGCTGCGCTGCCGCATCGTCGGCGTGGTGTCGGCGCAGGCGCCGGCCTACCAGCTGTCGTTCCGGCGCCGCGCCGGTCACCACCACGGTGGCCGATGGCCTGGCCTGCCGGCAGCCGGATCCGGAATCGCTGGCGCTGATGCTGCGCCACGTCGATGACGTGGTGGCGGTCAGCGATGACGAGGTGGCGGCGGCGATGCGGCTGCTGTACACCGCCACCCATAATCTGGCCGAAGGGGCCGGCGCGGCGGCGCTGGCGGCGGCCTGGCAATCACGCGAGGCGCTGCGCGGCCAGCGCATCGGCCTGCCGCTGTCCGGCGCCAACGTCGATGCGGCGCTGTTCACGCGCATACTGGCGGGCTGAATCACCATGGAAACGACGATGACGCAAGACAGCAAGGGCATGTGGCTGGGCCTGATCGGGGTGGCGATCTTCAGCCTGACGCTGCCGTTCACGCGGATGGCGGTGGCGGAATTGAATCCGGTGTTCGTCGCACTGGGGCGGGCGGTGGTGGCCGGTTGCGGCTCGGCGCTGCTGCTGTGGTGGCTCAAGGCGCCGCTGCCCAGTGCTGCGCAGTTGCGCGCGTTGGCGGTCACCTCGCTCGGCGTGGTGATCGGCTTTCCGGTGTTTTCCTCGATCGCCATGCGCTACGTGCCGGCCGCGCACGGCGCGGTGGTGATCGGCCTGCTGCCGCTGGTGACCGCGCTGTTCGGCGTGTTGCGCTGCGGCGAGCGGCCGTCGGCCGGCTTCTGGGTGGCGGCGCTGGCCGGCAGCGCGCTGGTGGCGGCGTTCGCGCTGTGGGAAGGCGGCGGCAGCCTGCAGCTGGCCGATCTGGCGCTGTTCGCCGCGGTGGTGCTGGCGGCGCTCGGCTATGCCGAGGGCGCGCGGCTGTCGCAGAGCATGGGCGGGCAGCAGGTGATTTCCTGGGCGCTGGTGCTGTCGCTGCCGCTGCTGCTGCCGGTTACCGCCTGGCTCGGCTGGACCTATGGCGTCAGCGCCTCGGCGCGCGCCTGGACCGGCTTTCTCTACATCTCGCTGTTCTCGATGTTCATCGGTTTCTTCTTCTGGTACAAGGGGCTGGCGCTGGGCGGCGTCGCCCGCGTCGGCCAGACCCAGCTGCTGCAGCCGTTCATGACGCTGGTGGGGGCGGCGCTGATTCTCGGCGAACCGTTGCAGGCCAGCCAGATCCTGTTCGCCGCACTGGTGATCGCGGTGGTGGCGCTCGGCCGGCGCATGCCGGTGCGGCGCTGAGCGCGGCGGTGCGATAATCCGCCGGCCAGCCGCCGGAGCGCGGCCCAATCTGCCGGCGCCAGCGGTACCGGCCTGTTTTTTCGGGAGCAAGCATGTCCGTCTATGACAAACTGAAAGCCTTGAACATCGAACTGCCGGAGGTTGCCACGCCGGCCGCCGCCTACGTGATGTATGTGCAGACCGGCAATACGGTCTTCCTGTCCGGCCATATCGCCAAGAAGGACGGCAAGCCCTGGGTCGGCCAGTTCGGCCGCAACATGACTACCGAAGAAGGCAAGCCGGCCGCGCGCGCGGTGGCGATCGACTTGCTGGCGACGCTGCAGGCGGCCTGCGGCGGCGACCTGAACCGCGTCAAGCGCATCGTCAAGGTGATGAGCCTGGTCAATTCGACCGGCGATTTCACCGAACAGCACCTGGTTACCAATGGCGCCTCGGAACTGTTCGGCGAAGTGTTCGGCGAGGCCGGCAAACATGCGCGCTCGGCCTTCGGCGTGGCGCAGATTCCGAACGGCTGCTGCGTCGAGATCGAACTGATCGCCGAAATCGCCTGACGCCGGCGACCAATCACCCGGCAGATACCGTATCCGACAGCGAGACCCCTATGAAAATGGAAAACCCCCGGCCGATGCCATGGCATTTCTCCGAGCGCGCGCAACAGCTGCAAAGCTCGGCGATCCGCGACATCCTGAAGATCACCGCGCGGCCGGAAGTGATTTCCTTCGCCGGCGGCCTGCCGTCGCCGGCCGGGTTCCCGGTGGAGCGCATGCGCGCCGCCTTCGACCGCGTGCTCAGCAGCCAGGGCACGGTGGCACTGCAATACGGCCCGAGCGATGGTTACGCGCCGCTGCGCGAGTGGATCGCCGATTCGCTGTCGGGCGCGGGTGCGCGCATCGTGCCGGAACAGGTGCTGATGGTGTCCGGCTCGCAACAGGGCCTGGACTTGCTCGGCAAGGTGCTGGTCGATGAAGGCGATCGGGTGCTGGTGGAGACGCCGAGCTATCTCGGCGCGCTGCAGGCGTTCTCGGTGTACCGGCCGGAATTCGTATCGGTCGAGAGCGACGACGACGGCCTGCTGCCGGAGGCGGTGGCGGCGCGCGGCGAGGGCGCGCGGCTGCTGTACGCATTGCCGAATTTCCAGAATCCGACCGGCCGCACGCTGCCGCTGGCACGCCGCCGGCAACTGGTGGAAACCTGCGCCCGGCTAGGCCTGCCGCTGATCGAGGACGATCCCTACGGTGCCCTGAGCTATCGCGCCGAACCGCTGCCGAAGCTGCTCGGCATGAATCCGGACGGCGTGATCCACATGGGATCGTTTTCCAAGGTGCTGACGCCCGGCATCCGGCTCGGCTATGTGGTGGCGCCGGTGCCGCTGGCGCGCAAGCTGGAACAGGCCAAGCAGGCCGCCGACCTGCATACCGCGCAGCTGACGCAGATGGTGGTGCACGAAGTGGTGCGCGATGGTTTCCTGGATCGCCATATCCCGACCATCCGCGCACTGTACGCCGACCAGTGCCAGGCGATGCTGGCGGCGCTGGACGAATTTTTCCCGCCCGAAGCCAGCTGGACCCGGCCGGAAGGCGGCATGTTCATCTGGGTCACGCTGCCGCCGCAGATCGACAGCATGCAGCTGCTGCAACAGGCGGTGGCGCAAAACGTCGCCTTCGTGCCGGGCGTGTCGTTCTACGCCAACCAGCCGCAGCGCAATACCCTGCGCCTGAGTTTCGTGACGGTGCCGAAGGAACAGATTCGCGAAGGCGTCCAGCGCCTCGGCGCGCTGATCCGCGCCGCGCTCGGCTGAGACCGGGGCGCCGCCGGCTTCCAGAAATATCACCCGGGAAATTCATACTGGGTGTGGTATTTTTAAAACCGGGTGCCAGCAGCCCGTGACAGGCCTATTTTAAGGCATACTCCCCTGTTTTTCATTTATGCAAGTTTGTGTTCCGGCAAGTTGTCGGTTGCCGGCAACGGCCCTGACGCGGCCTTGCAATTTGCGCTACATTAACCCGGCATTCGGCACCGCCACCGGCAGTTGCCGAAGTACGGCGCAAACACCGGCGGCTGTCGGCACGGCAAGGGACATCGATGAGTGCTTTCGCGGATCAGGAAGATGATGAGGCGCCGCCGTCCGGCATGGCGGCCGGGATCGACTGGCGCGATGCCCACCGGCAGCTGGAACGGCAGATGCGCGAGCGCACCGCCGAATTGCTCGAAGCCAACCAGCGGTTGTCGGCGTCGCAGCAGCAATTGCGCCACCTGGCCGCCTATCAGGAGCAGGTGCGCGAGGACGAGCGCAAGCGCATCGCCCGCGAAATCCACGACGATCTCGGCCAGAACATGCTGGCGCTGCGGATCGACGTGCTGCGGCTGCAGGCGCGCACCGCCAACCGCCATCCGGCGCTGAACCAGCGCGTGGTGGCGGCGCTGGCGCAGATCGACAGCACCATCAAGTCGGTGCGCGGCATCATCAACAACCTGCGCCCGCCGGCGCTCGATCTCGGCCTGCAGGCGGCGATCGAATGGCAGTTGCGGGATTTCCGCCGTCGCAGCGGACTGGCGTGTGATCTGGCCGCCGCCGGCGGGGAATTCGATGCCGCGCTGGACGAGGGCCGGGCGCTGGCGCTGTTCCGCATCCTGCAGGAGTCGCTCAGCAATGTCGCCCGCCACGCCGGCGCCAGCCGGGTCGAGATCGAACTGCGCCGCGACGGCGGCGGCCTGTGCATGACGGTGCGCGACGACGGCGTCGGCATGGACCCGGCCACCGCCCGCAAGCCGGATTCGTTCGGGCTGCTCGGCATCCGCGAGCGGGTCGGCTATCTGCAGGGAGAATTGACGATCGACAGCGCGCCCGGCCGTGGCACCGCGCTGACCGTGTCGATTCCGCTGGCCGCGACGGCGGCGGATTCCTGACTCAAATCCCCGCAATCCCCTGCCATGAGCGGCGCGGCTACAGCGCCGCCAGCGCCGCCGGTTTCAGCTTGGCCGCCAGGGCGCGGCCCTTGCGCGCGCGCTTGCCGAGGTGCGGCGCCAGCGCCGCGCCCGCCAGTGCCACGTCCTGTTCCTTGCCGCCACGGCCGCTGCCGGCCACGCGCACGCCGCGCTCGCTGACCGGCTGTGCCGCCAGCAGTTTTTCGCCGGCCTCCAGGTCCATCAGCGTGACGCCGCGTCCGCCGCTGGCCAGCGCCTTGATTTCCGCCAGACCGAATACCAGCAGCCGGCCCTTGGCCGACAGGCAGGCGATCGCGCTGGCGTTGTCGGCCAGCGGCGCCGGCGCCAGCGGCGCAGCATCGGCATCCAGCGTGACGAAGGCCTTGCCGCCACGGGTGCGGCCGACCATGTCGCCGGCGCGCGCGGTGAAACCGTAGCCGGCGTCCGACGCCAGCAGCAGCACGCGGTCGGCGGCGCCGGCGAAATAGTGCAGCAGATGAGCGCCGGCCGCCAGGTCCAGCAGCGTGGTCACCGGCACGCCATCGCCGCGCCCGCTCGGCAGCGCCGCCACCGGCACCGAATACACGCGGCCGCCGGAATCGAAGGCCAGCAGATGATCGACGCTGCGGCATTCGAAGGTGCGGTACAGCTGGTCGCCGGCCTTGAAGCCGAACTGGCCAGCGTCGTGGCCGTGGCCGCCGCGCGCGCGCACCCAGCCCTTCTGCGAAATCACCACGGTGACCGGCTCGTCGATCACCTTCTGTTCCAGCACCGCCTTTTCGGCTTCTTCGATCAGCGTGCGGCGTTCGTCGCCATATTGTTTGGCGTCGGCGTCGATTTCCTTGATCACGCGCTTCTTCAGCGAGGCCGGGTTGTCCAGCAGGTCGTGCAGGGTGGCCTTTTCGCTGCGCAGTTCCGCCAGTTCCTGGGCGATCTTGATCGCTTCCAGTCGCGCCAGCTGGCGCAGGCGGATTTCCAGGATGTCCTCGGCCTGCCGGTCGGACAGACGGAAGGCGGAAATCAGCGCCGGTTTCGGCTCGTCCGATTCGCGGATGATGCGGATCACTTCGTCGATGTTCAGCAGGACCGCCTCGCGCCCTTCCAGGATGTGGATGCGGTCGTCGATCTTCTGCAGCCGGAAGCGGGTGCGGCGCAGCACGGTGGCGAAGCGGAACTCGATCCATTCCTGCAGGATCTGGCGCAAGCCCTTCTGCCGTGGCCGGCCGTCGCCGCCGATCATCACCAGGTTGACCGAGGCGCTCGATTCCAGCGCGGTGTTGGCCAGCAGCAGGTTGGCGAACTCGGACTGGTCGAGGTTTTTCGACTTCGGCTCGAACACCAGCCGCACCGGCGCCTCGCGGCCGGATTCGTCGCGTACCGCGTCCAGGTGCGCCAGCATCAGCTGTTTGGCGGCCTGCTGCTCGGCCGACAGCGATTTCTTGCCGGGCTTGAGCTTCGGATTGGTCAGCTCCTCGATTTCCTCCAGCACCTTTTGCGACGAGGCGCCCGGCGGCAGCTCGGTCACCACCAGTTGCCACTGGCCGCGCGCCAGCTCCTCGATCTTCCAGCGCGCGCGCACCTTGACGCTGCCGCGCCCGTGCTCGTAGATCTCGGCCAGCGCCGCCGGTGCCGTGATGATCTGGCCGCCGCCGGGGAAATCCGGTCCCGGCAGCAGCGCCATCAGTTCATCGTGAGCCAGCTTCGGATTGCGGATCAGCGCGATCGCCGCCTGCGCCACTTCGCGCAGGTTGTGCGACGGGATTTCGGTAGCCAGGCCGACCGCGATGCCGGAAGCGCCGTTCAGCAGCACGAACGGCAGCCGCGCCGGCAGCAGCCTCGGCTCCTCGCTGGAGCCGTCGTAGTTCGGCTGGAAATCGACGGTGCCCATGTCGATCTCGTCCAGCAGCAATCTGGCGATCGGCGCCAGCCGCGCTTCGGTGTAGCGCATCGCGGCGGCGCCGTCGCCGTCGCGCGAGCCGAAATTGCCGTGGCCGTCGATCAGCGGATAGCGCAGCGAAAAATCCTGCGCCATCCGTACCAGCGCGTCGTACACCGACTGGTCGCCGTGCGGATGCAGTTTGCCGAGCACGTCGCCAACCACCGCCGCCGACTTGCGCGGCTTGGCACCGGCGTTCAGCGACAACTGCTGCATCGCATACAGGATGCGGCGCTGCACCGGCTTCTGGCCGTCGGCGACGTCCGGCAGCGCGCGTCCCTTGACCACCGAGATGGCGTAATCGAGATAGGCGCGTTCGGCGAAGGTGGCGAGCGTCAGCGCATCGCCGTCGTTGGCGGGGGCTTCGAAGAGAGTGGCTTGTTCGGTCATCTTAATCTGCGAATGGATCGGGAAGCGGCGCCGGCGCGGTCGCCGCGCTCAGTGCCGGCGGCGGCAGCGTCATGCGTACGCGGCCCGTTGGCGCCGGCTGGTACAGCCGGTAGAACTCGCTCACCAGTTTCACGTAGTTGCGGGTTTCAGGGTAGGGCGGCACCTGGTTGTCGTACTTCTGCACCGCGCCTTCGCCGGCATTGTAGGACGCCAGCACCAGGTCTTGCCGCTCGGGAAACAGCCGGCGCAGGTCGCGCAGATAGCGCGCCGCCAGCCGGATGTTGGTGTTTGGATCGGCCAGCTTCTGCGCCAGGCTTTTCTTGCGGTCGCCCTGCAGGCCGTAACGTTCGGCGGTGGCCGGCAGCACCTGCATCAGGCCGACCGCGCCCTTCGGCGACAGCGCGCCGGGGTTGAAGCCGGATTCGACCGCCATCACCGCCTTCAGCAGCGCCGGCTCCAGCTCGAATTCATGCGCCGCCCGATTCAGCAGCGCTTCGTATTTCTTCAGGTTCGGGTGCCGCGACAGCGCGCTCACCAGCGGCGAGGGCGGTGCCGGTGGCGGGCCGGTCAGCTTGCCCGGCGTCATCAGGTCGGCAGCATCGAAAGCCCGGTCGCCGCCGCGCAGGAACAGTTGGTAGCGGGCATCCAGCTTGACGGTGGAAAAATGCGCCATGCCCTGCGCATCGACGTAGCCGTAGACGTCGGCGTGCGCGGTGAGCGGCAGCGCGCCCGCCGCCAGCACAGCCGCCGCGATGGCCGCCGCGCGCCGCATCAGATGTCGGCCTCCGCCTCGTTGCCGTGTTCTTCCAGCCAGGCGCGGCGCGCCGCCGCCTCGCCCTTGCCCATCAGCATGGTGAAGCGGGTTTCCGAGGCTTCGACGCCGAAATCGCCGAGCGCCACCGGCAGCAGCCGCCGGGTGTCGGGATTCATCGTGGTTTCCCACAACTGTTCGGCATTCATTTCGCCCAGGCCCTTGAAACGGGAAATGCTCCAGGCGCCGCTCTTGACGCCATCCTTGACCAGCTTGTCCTCGATCGCCGCCAGTTCGCCGTCGTCCAGCGCATACAGTTTCTGCGCCGGCTTCTTGCCGCGCGCCGGCGCGTCGATACGGTACAGCGGCGGCCGCGCCACCCAGACGTGGCCACGTTCGATCAGCTGCGGGAAATGCCTGAAGAATAGCGTCAGCAGCAAGACCTGGATATGCGATCCGTCAACGTCGGCGTCCGACAGGATGCAGATCTTGCCGTAGCGCAGGCCGGACAGGTCCGGGGTGTCGTTGCGGCCGTGCGGATCGACGCCGACTGCCACCGCGATGTCGTGGATTTCGTTGTTGGCGAACAGCCGGTCGCGCTCGGTTTCCCAGGAATTCAGCACCTTGCCGCGCAGCGGCAGGATCGCCTGGAATTCCTTGTCGCGGCCCATCTTGGCCGAGCCGCCGGCCGAATCGCCTTCCACCAGGAACAGCTCGTTGCGGGCGATGTCGTGCGATTCGCAATCGGTCAGCTTGCCCGGCAGCACGGCGACGCCGGAGGATTTCTTCTTCTCGACCTTCTGCGCTGAACGCAGCCGCGACTGCGCCTGCTTGATCACCAGTTCCGCCAGCTTCCTGCCATGCTCGACGTGCTGGTTCAGCCACAGCTCCAGCGCCGGCCGGCTGAAGCCGGACACCAGCCGCACCGCGTCGCGCGAATTCAGGCGCTCCTTGATCTGGCCCTGGAACTGCGGATCGAGCACCTTGGCCGACAGCACGAACGACACGCGCGCGAACACGTCTTCCGGCAGCAGCTTGACGCCCTTCGGCAGCAGCGAATGCATTTCGACGAAGCTCTTGACGGCGCCGAACAGGCCGTCGCGCAAGCCGGATTCATGGGTGCCGCCGGCCGGCGTCGGGATCAGGTTGACGTAGGATTCGCGCACCACGCCGCCATCCTCGGTCCAGGCCGCGACCCAGGCCGCGCCTTCGCCCTCGGCGAAACCGTCGGCATCGGCGCCGGCGTACTGTTCGCCCTCGAACAGCGGGATCAGCGGTTCGCCGTGGCCGGCCTGCGCCAGCGATTCCACCAGATAGCCGCGCAAACCATCTTCATAGTGCCAGGTCTGTTCCTCGCGGCGCCCGCTTTTTTCGCTGACCAGCGTGACGGTTACGCCCGGCAGCAGCACCGCCTTGGAGCGCAGCAGCCGCTGCAGCTCGGCCTGCGGGATCGCCGCCGAATCAAAGTATTTCGGGTTCGGCCAGACGGTCACGCGGGTGCCGGATTTCTTGTCGCCGCGTCCGGCCGGCTCCGAGCGCAGCGGCTCGATCACCGCGCCGTCGGCAAAGGCCAGCCGGTGCACGCCGTTGCCCTGATCGTCGCGGCGCCAGACGGTGATTTCCAGCCGCGACGACAGCGCGTTGGTGACCGATACGCCTACCCCGTGCAGGCCGCCGGAAAACGCATAGGCGCCGCCGCTGCCCTTGCTGAACTTGCCGCCGGCATGCAGCCGCGTGAACACGATCTCGACGGTTGGCACGCCTTCCTCCGGATGCAGCCCGACCGGAATGCCGCGGCCGTCATCCTCGACGCTGACGCTGCCGTCGGCGTGCTGGGTCACCGTGATCTGGCGGCCGAAGCCGCCCAACGCCTCGTCGGAGGCGTTGTCGATCACCTCGGCCAGGATGTGCAGCGGGTTTTCGGTGCGGGTATACATGCCGGGGCGCTGCTTGACCGGCTCAAGCCCCTTGAGGACGCGGATCGACGCTTCGCTGTAATCGGACGCGGAAGATTTTCTGGTGGCCATGCGTATGTGAGTGGACCGTTTGTTAAATGACGGCCAGAGAGATGCAAAAGATTTGCGTTCTAGTGAAAACGTGGAAAATGGCCGAGATGGGCTGAAAGAATATCTTTATGTTTAGAAAACGGTTGTTTTCTAAATGCTCTGCTGAACTATGGCAGCAGTGGTATTGTTTTTTGAACGTGGCTATGCGAAAACGGGCTTAGTATGCCACCGTTTCGAACCTGAATGGCGACGCAACGCATAGCTAGTTAGCCAAAATATGGGCGCGTAAACTGCTGCATTTACTCTGATAGGGGTGGAAGCTGCCAGCGTTGATGGCCAACTCCGCCTTCCTGCATTTTTTTACACGCAGAAACTACATATTCTGGAGTGGTGGGGGTATCGCTACCACCGTTCACACTGTTGTTACAAGTGATTAGGCCGGCGTCTGTGAGATGCAGCATCTGTACTTTACCTACCTTTCGCCCTTTTTCTAGCCAAGCTTGGCTATGCAGCCAATAATTTACTGCCCTCTCGCTCATAAGTTTATTGAGTAAGTCACGGCGCATCTCGGCCTTTGATAACGTGGAAACGTTTCCTTGAGCGATATGGAATGCACCTATGGTCCGTCCGCGACCCTGAGGGGTTAGTGGATTCTCGTATTGTGCAGGAATGTAGTATGTGGTCATAGTGGAAATATTAATTTTTGGCCATTAACTGAGCTAGGCACCAAGTACTTTTTTCTTTCTCGTAGTCAACAAGAAAAAACCAATCTTTAATTATGGAGATGCCACCTCGATTACTTGATTCGATACGTATAACAAATGTCTGTAGACTTTCACCATATGGCTCTTCATTTAAGATTTCATAGCTGCGAGGTGCGAAAAGCTCTGCAGACAAGAGTGAATATTTCTGGCACCAGTAGGATTTCAAAGGGGTTCCTTTGATTGCTGATTTCAATGTCGCCTCCAACCAGTGACGCGATGATTGATCTGGGCTCTTAGAAATACCTACTGTGGAAGAGGTTGGAGATTTTTCTGGGAAGTGCTGATCCAGCATTTGGGGGGAATCTTTTTTGGGGGTATTTGGAATAGAAGAGGCTATAGATTTTTCTACGGCAGGCTGAGCTTGTATGTTGGAGATGTTTTTTGCACGGAGTTGATCAATTTTTGATCGGACAATTTGGTTTACAGGAATTCCATCACAAGTATTAAATGTGCCATCACATTTATGTGTGGTTAAAGCCAAACGATAATAAGTAAGGGCAGCTTTCTCATGCCCAGTTTCCTCCGCTGCACGTGCCAAATAATAATAGGTCAAATCTTCACTATATCCTACACGCATGACCTCACGGGCAAGATCATTCCAAAGTTCGGCTTCATACAGGCTTTTGGCATGCCTCCGTGTAGTTCCCCATGCGCCGGAGCAGCCTACACTGCAAGTAAGGCGCACATCGCCATCGGCGAACGATTTTAATAGATTGCTACTTTCGAGACCAGATGAAGTTTTTGTTCCCCCAGTGCTGCAGCCCTGAAGCGCGATCACTAGAAGTCCAATCCCAATTAGGAAGAAAGGGTCGATGCTGGCTAATTTTCTAATGCAGAATGGATTAATCATGTTGTCCTTATAAATATTTAAGGTTGAGTATAATTTTCTTCCTCTGCGCTTTTGCTCGGATCAATAGAATGATAATAAAGCCTGCTGTCGCGGCCAGCTTACTTGCTCAGCAACCGCATCCCGCGCTCCAGCCCTTCGATGGTGATCGGGAACATGCGGTTGTTCATGATCTGGCGGATCACCGAGATCGACTGGCGGTATTGCCACAGCCCTTCCGGTTCCGGGTTCAGCCAGATGAACTTCGGGAATGCGCGGGTGAAGCGTTGCAGCCATTCGGCGCCGGCTTCCTCGTTGTTGTATTCGACCGAGCCGCCCGGCTGTAGGATTTCATACGGGCTCATGGTGGCGTCGCCGACGAAGATCAGCTTGGTGTCCGGCTTGTACTTGCGCAGGATGTCCCAGGTCGGGAAGCGTTCGGCGTGGCGGCGGCGGTTGTTCTTCCACATGTAGTCGTAGACGCAGTTGTGGAAGTAGTAGAAATCCATGTTCTTGAATTCGGTCTTGGAGGCCGAAAACAGTTCCTCGGTGCGGGCGATGTGGTCGTCCATGGTGCCGCCGACGTCGAACAGCATCAGCACCTTGATGTTGTTCTTGCGCTCCGGCTGCATCCGGATGTCGAGGTAGCCGGCGTTGTTGGCGGTGGCGCGGATGGTGGCGTCCAGCGCCAGTTCGTCCTCGGCGCCTTCGCGCGCGAACTTGCGCAGCCGGCGCAGCGCCACCTTGATGTTGCGGGTGCCGAGTTCGCGCTCGCTGTCGTAGTCGCGGAAGGCGCGCGCGTCCCATACCTTGACGGCGCTTCTGCCGCCGCCCTTGCCGCCGATGCGGATGCCTTCCGGGTTGGTGCCGCCGTGGCCGAACGGCGAGGTGCCGCCGGTGCCGATCCATTTGCTGCCGCCTTCGTGGCGTTCCTTCTGTTCTTCCAGCAATTCCTTCAGGCGGTCCATCAGCTTGTCGTAGCCGAATTTTTCCAGCGCGGCGATCTGTTCCGGCGTCAGCTCGCGCTTCATGCGCTGCAGCAGCCAGTCGAGCGGGATGTCGGCGTTCTTGTCGAACACCGCGGCGATGCCGTTGAAATACTGGCCGAAGGCGCGGTCGAACTTGTCGTAATGCGCCTCGTCCTTGACCAGCGTCATGCGCGACAGGTAGTAGAAATCGTCCAGCGACGGCGCGATCACGCTTTTTTGCATCGCTTCCAGAAGGATCAGGAATTCCTTGATCGAAACCGGAATTTTGGCGTCCTTCAGCGTGAAGAAGAAATCGATCAGCACGGTATTTCCTTGCGCTCCAGTTTGTGTTGCGGATGGCGGCGTACCGCCGGCCATTCGGATTCGATGATCGAGAACACCACGGTGTCGCGCAGCGAGCCGTCGGCCATGCGCTGGTGGTTGCGCAGCACGCCGTCCTGTCTGGCGCCGAGGCGGGCGATCGCCGCGCGCGACTGCTGGTTCATCCAGTGGGTGCGGAATTCCACCGCGATGCATTGCAGCGCCTCGAACGCCTGCGTCAGCAGCAGCAGCTTGGCTTCGGTATTGATGGCGGTGCGCTGCGCGCTTTTGGCGTACCAGGTCGAGCCGATTTCCAGCCGGTGATTGGCGGCGTCGATGTGCATGTAGGTGGTCATGCCGCACAGCGCCCCGGTATCGGTGCGGCGGATCGCGAACGGCAGCATGCTGCCGGCGGTCTGCAGGCCGAGCCGGCGTTCGATCTCGGCGCCCATGTTGTCCGGCGTCGGCACCGAGGTGTACCACAGCTTCCACAGCTCGCCGTCGGCGGCGGCCGCCGCCAGCCCGTCGCGGTGCGCCGGCGCCAGCGGTTCGAGCACCACATGGCGGCCGGACAGGGTCAGGGGAGTGATCGAAAGCATCGCAATGGAGTAATACTGGGGGTGAGTATTTTTCAACCCACGCACGGGCTGCGCGGGACAGGCCGTTTTTAAGGCATACTCCCCCTATCGGTTGGAGCGCGACATGAACACCAGGCGTTCGAACAGGTGGATGTCCTGCTCGTTCTTCAGCAGCGCGCCATGCAGCGGCGGCACGATGGTCTTGGCGTCCTTGCTGGTCAGCGCTTCCGGCGGGATGTCCTCGGCCAGCAGCAGTTTCAGCCAGTCCAGCAGTTCCGAGGTGGACGGCTTTTTCTTCAGGCCCGGCACGTCGCGCACTTCGTAGAAGGTTTGCAGCGCCTGCGCCAGCAGTTCCTTCTTCAGGTCCGGGAAATGCACGCCGACGATGTCCTGCATCGTGTCCTTGTCCGGGAACTTGATGTAGTGGAAGAAGCAGCGGCGCAGGAAGGCGTCCGGCAATTCCTTTTCATTGTTGGAGGTGATGATCACCAGCGGCCGGTGCCTGGCCTTGATCATTTCGCGCGTTTCGTAGACGTAGAATTCCATCCGGTCCAGTTCGCGCAGCAGGTCGTTGGGGAATTCCAGGTCGGCCTTGTCGATTTCGTCGATCAGCAGCACTACCTGTTGATCGGCGGCAAAAGCCTGCCACAGCACGCCCTTCACAATGTAGTTGTGGATGTCCTTGACGCGCTCGTCGCCCAGCTGCGAATCGCGCAGGCGCGACACCGCGTCGTATTCGTACAGACCCTGCTGCGCCTTGGTGGTCGATTTCACGTGCCACTGCAGCAGCGGCATGTCGAGCGCGGCGGCCACTTCTTCCGCCAGCATGGTCTTGCCGGTGCCCGGCTCGCCCTTGATCAGCAGGGGCCGCTGCAGGCGCAGGGCGGCGTTGACGGCCAATTTCAGGTCGTCGGTGGCAACATAGGTCTGGGAACCTTCGAAACGGGTGTCTTGTCGCATAGCCGGGTATCGTCGTCGAGGAGAAAATAAAATCAAGTATAAGCGAGAACATGAATGCGGCCCGGTGCCGCCCCCGCCCGCGGCCCGCAGCGCCGCCGCAACCGAGTTGTCCCTTCCCGCATGAAAAGGTTTTTTCTCAAGGTCGGCGTGTTCTGGCGCCGGCTGCGCCGCGGTGCCCGCGCACGGCGCCGCCCGCACCTGCATTACGAATCGCAGGTGGCGGCGCTGATGGCGCGCGCCAACCCGTTCGCCAGTTGGGACGAACGCGCCAACTGGCTGACCGACGTGGTCGAATGGCTGCGCCGCGAACAGGCGACGCCGCCGCGTCCGCGCCAGCAGCGCGCGCGTTTCCTGCTGGATTGGCTGGACCGCCACCGCGACGAGCGCCGGCTGGTGCGCACCACGCTGCAGAAGACGCTGCGCGAAGCCAGCGGGCCGGAACTGTTTTCCGCCACCGGCCTGCCGCACGAACCGGCTTTCTTCAGCGAACTGGGCGAGCGGCTGGCGCGCAAGCTGCTGCCGCGGGCGCCGGCCAACATGGATCTGTCGGCGCTGTTTACCGCGATGTTTCCGAAGCCGGCCGACGCCGAATGGCTGCGCGGGCTGGACCGCGACATCCTGCTGCGCCTCTGGAAGCTGGCCGCCGACGACGGCATCGCGCACGGCTACCGGCAGCAGATCGACGAGGCGCTGACCTATCTGGTGACGCTGGTGATCGCGGTCGGCATCAGCCCGGACTTCCGCCAGCGGCTGGGCGAACGGCTGCCGCTGCAGGCGACGCCGTTCATGGCGCTGCGGCGCGAACTGGAACGATTCCAGCTGGCGCCGCTGCCGGATCAGGCGTCGCTGCGCAGCGTGCGCATGCTGGTGGCGGTATGCCAGGCGCAGACCGACAAGATTTACGCGCATCTGGACGAGTACGGCGTGTCGGTCAGCCTGGTCTACAAGATCGAGCGGATGCGCGCCCAGCTGACGCGCATCCGCTGCCTGATCGATCTGCGCTCGGCCGCCGGCGGCGCGGGCGCCGCGCAGATGCAGGCGCAGGCGGTGCTGGGCGAACTGATCGCCGCCCACCATAACCGCGCCTCGGTCAAGGGGCTGGTGCGGCGCAGTTTTTCGCTGCTGGCGCGCAAGCTGGTCGAGCGCAGCGGCGAGCATGGCGCCCACGAGCGCGCGCGCGACCGCGGCGAATACCGGGCGCTGCTGCGCTCGGCGGCGGTTGGCGGCGTGCTGGCGGTCGGCGCCGTGCTGGGGCGGCTGCTGGTCGATGACGGCGGCGCCCGTTTCTTCGAAGGGGCGTTCGTCTCGCTCGGCTATGCCGGTGCCTTCCTGGCGATTGCCGCCGCCGGCGGCGTGCTGGCCGCCAGCCAGCCGGCAGTGACGGCGCCGGCGCTGGCGGCGCGCATGGGCGCGCTGGACACCATGACCGGCCTGCGCGGATTGCTGAACGAGGCGGCGCTGTTGCTGCGCGCGCAGACCGCGGCGCTGGCCGGCAATCTGCTGGCGGTGCTGCCGGCCGCTGTCGTGGTGGTGCTGGCGCTGGTCTGGGCGCGCGGCGCGCCGCTGCTCGATGCCGCGCGCGCCCATGCGGTGCTGCAGAAGCTGTCGGCGGTCGGGCCGACGCCGCTGTTCGCCGCCTTCACCGGCGTGCTGCTGTGGCTGGCCGGGCTGGCCGCCGGCTTCGCCGACAACTGGTTCGCGCTGCGCCGGCTGCGGCAGGCGCTGGCACAGCAGCGGCGTCTGGTGCAGGTGCTGGGCGCGGTGCGCGCCGAGCGCTGGGCGCTCTGGCTGGAACGCAATCTGGCGCGCATCACCGGTTGTCTGGCGCTGGCGGCGCTGCTCGGCATGACGCCGGTGGTGGCGGAGTTTTTCGGCCTGCCGCTGGACGTGCGGCACGTCACACTGGCCGCCGGCGCGCTGGCGGCGGCCGGTGCCAGCCTCGGCTGGCAGACGCTGGCGCAGCCGGAATTCTGGCTGGCCGCCGGCGGCGTCGCCGTCACCGGCCTGCTGAACCTCGGCGTCGGTTTCGGCTGCGCGCTGGCGCTGGCCTTCAGCGCGCGCGTGGTGCCGGGCCGCACGCGCCGGCTGGTGCTGCGCGCGCTGCTGCGGCGCATGCTGGCGTCGCCGCTGTTTTTCCTGTTGCCGCCGCCGGCGCGCCGTGCCGGCATGGCGGCGGCAACCGACAGCGGCGATCCGGACAGCGACCGTCGGCGCCAGGCATGACGCCGGCCGCCGGGGTGTTTGGACTATGCAATAGTCTTGAGTTAGAATTAACCGCTTTTTGTGTCGCGGAGTAACAGGCTTCGCGCAATTCGTGCGGCAGTCCTTGCACCAAACCGGTTCCGCTTTAATCTATTCCGCTCAACATGAAAAAACTCTCCGCATTCCTCGCGCTCGCCGCGGCCGCCAATCTGGCTGCGGCCGCCGACGTGGTCGGCGATGCCAAGGCCGCTGAAAACAAGGTCGCGATGTGCATCGGCTGCCACGGCATTCCCGGCTACAAGACCGCCTTCCCCGAAGTCTACGAAGTGCCGATGATCGGCGGCCAGAGCGCCAAGTACATCGAAAGCGCGCTGCAGGCCTACAAGAAGGGCGACCGCAAGCATCCGTCGATGCGCGGCATCGCCGAAAGCCTCTCCGATCAGGACATCGCCGACGTCGCGGCGTACTACGCACAGCAGAAATAACGGGAATGCACATGAACAAGATCCTCTCCACGCTGGTCGCCGCGATCTGCGCGACCGCCGCCGCCAGCGCGCTGGCCGGCGGCAACGTCGAAGCCGGCAAGGCCGCCGTCGCCAAGTTCAACTGCGCGTCCTGCCACGGCGCCGACTTCAATTCCCCGATCGATCCGAGCTATCCGAAGCTGGCCGGCCAGCATCAGGATTACCTCGAGCACGCGCTGATCGAATACCAGCGCGGCGTCGATGGCCCGAACGGCCGCGGCAACGCGATCATGGGCGCGCAGGCCAAGGCGCTGTCGCACCAGGACATCCGCAACATCGCCGCCTACCTGCACAGCCTGCCGGGCGCGCTGGTACTGCGCAAGTAATCCGCAAGTTATCCCACTTGCGACGGCGGCAGTTACCGCCGCCGCCCCGAACGGCACCCCTGGCGGTGCCGTTTGCATTTCTCCGGCGATTTTCTGCCGGGTTTCAGATACTCCCTGTCATGCCCTTCTGTACCGGGCGCCGGCATTCAGAATTTTCCCTATACTCCCCTGTTTTAACTGGCGCGACGGCGCACGCAGTCGATGTAGGCGGCGCCGTCCGGCGGCAGGCCGCTGCGCTGCGAGGTCCAGATCATCTCGCCCAGACATTCCATGATCTGGTGGTGGGCCTCGTGCTCGGAACCGAGCCGTTGCGCCAGCGCCAGGAAGGCGGCGCGGATGCCGGGCGGCTGGTCGATCGACAATTGCTCGGCGATCGACAGATGCATGGCCAGGTGCAGGAAAGGATTGGTGCGGCCGCCCTCGACCGGATAGTCGGCCGCCAGCGCCCGCTCGCTGTCGGCGAGGTCGTCGGCGTATTCCGGGTGCTGGACGATCCAGTCGCGGGCGATCGCTTCCAGCGGCGTCAGGATGTCGTTGGCCTGCTGCTTGCGCTGGACTTCGCAAAAGAATTGCCGGACTTCATGCTGGGAAGGATTGAACATCGGTAAATCGGGACAAGGGCCGGTAAACGGCCGGCAGGGTGGAGTGGCGTACAAACGGCGCGGCATTCATTGTACCCGCCGGCGGCGGTCCCGGCCTTCGGCTACCATAGCCGGCATTTCCCACTCACCGCCACGGTTTGCCATCATGCTGAACGACGCCGCCCTCGATCTGCTGTTCCGCCAGGCCCGCAGCCACAACCGCTGGTCGGCGCGGCCGCTCGACGACGCGCTGCTGGTGCAACTCTACGAGCTGATGAAATGGGGGCCGACCGCCGCCAACAGCTCGCCGGCGCGCATCGTCTTCGTCAAATCGGCCGAGGCGCGGGAAACGCTGGTTGCCTGCATGGACCCCGGCAACGTCGAAAAGACCCGCAGCGCGCCGGTGGTGGCGATCATCGGCATGGACATGGAGTTTTACGAAAAGCTGCCGAAGCTGTTTCCGCACACCGACGCCCGTTCGTGGTTCGCCGGCAACCCGGCCAGGATCGAGGAAAACGCGCTGCGCAGTTCATCGCTGCAGGGCGCTTACCTGATGCTGGCGGCGCGCGCGCTCGGCCTCGATTGCGGGCCGATGACCGGCTATGACGCGCAAAAGCTGAACGCCGCTTTCTTCGCCGGCAGCGCGGTGCGCGTCAACTTCGTCTGCGGCCTCGGCTACGGCAACGGCGAGCAGCTGTACGCGCGCGGCCCGCGCCTGGATTTCGCCGAAGCCTGCCGCATCGTTTGAGCGTCGCAGCCGGCTGACTTCAGACGCCGCTGTCCGGCAGCGGGGTTTTCGGCCGGAATTCGCACAGGTCGGCGATCATGCAGTTCCAGCACTTCGGCTTGCGCGCGATGCAGGTATAGCGGCCGTGCAGGATCAGCCAGTGGTGCGCGTGCAGCTGGAATTCGACCGGTATCCGTCGCAGCAATCCCTGTTCTACCGCTTCGACCGTCTTGCCGGGCGCGATGCCGGTGCGGTTGGCGACGCGGAAGATGTGGGTATCGACGGCGATGGTCGGCTGGCCGAACACGGTGTTCAGCACCACGTTGGCGGTCTTGCGGCCGACGCCGGGCAGGGCTTCCAGCGCCGCCCGTTCGGCCGGCACCTGGCCGCCATGCTCGGCCAGCAGCCGCTCGCAGGTGGCGATGACGTTTTTCGCCTTGGTGCGGTACAGGCCGATGCTCTGGATGTACGGCGTCAGGCCGTCGACGCCGAGCGCCGCCAGTTTGGCCGGCGTGTTGGCGACCGGATACAGCTGGCGCGTGGCCTTGTTGACCGACACGTCGGTCGCCTGCGCCGACAGGATCACCGCGACCAGCAGCTCGAACGGCGTGGTGTATTCCAGCTCGGTGGTCGGGTGCGGATCGGCCGCTTCGAAGCGCTGGAAGATCTGGCGTCGCTGTTCCGCATTCATGACTGGTTTTCCTTCGCCGTCGCCTGTTCGCGGCGCTGGCGCGCGCGTTCGATCGCCGCTTCGATGATCGCCTTCTTGCGCGCCGCTTCGGCCTGCTGTTCCGGCGTGGTCTGCGCGCTGGCGCTGACTTCGCGCAGCTTGGCGGCGGCCTTGGCCGCCAGCCGCGCGTCGTTTTCGCGCGCCTCGCGCTGCAGCCGCTGCTGGCGCTGCTGGTAGCGCAGCCGGGCGGCGTCGGCCTGCTGCTGCGACCAGGCGTCCCAGCCGCTGCGGCCGGGTGTCGCCTCGACCATGACGATGCAATCGACCGGGCAGGGCGCGACGCACAGGTCGCAGCCGGTACAGAGCGCCGGCAGCACCGTGTGCATCTGTTTGGCGGCGCCGACGATCGCATCGACCGGGCAGGCCTGGATGCACAGCGTACAGCCGATGCACAGGTTTTCGTCGATCAGCGCCACCGGCCTTGGCCGTTCGGCGCCGTTGGCCGGGTTCAGCGGTATCAGCGGCTGGCCGAGCAGCGCCGCCAGCCGCGCCACGCCTTCGGCGCCGCCGGGCGGGCACTGGTTGTAGCCGGCGGCGCCGGCCGCCACCGCTTCGGCGTACGGCCGGCAGCCGTCGTAGCCGCACTTGGTGCACTGGGTTTGCGGCAGCAGGTTTTCGATCTGGTCGGCCAGCGTGGCGGCGGGAGGATTCGGCGGCATGGCGTGATTATCGGGGAAACGCCGCGCCAATGAAAAGCCGCCGTCCGTTGCCGGAAGGCGGCTTTTGGTGGCGGCGAAAAGATCAGCGGTGCGCGCGGATGAATTCGGCGATCTTCGGTTCGATCACTTCGCGCCAGCGGCGGCCGGAGAAAATCCCGTAGTGGCCGCATTTCGGCGCGGTGAAATGCTGCTTCATGGCGGCCGGGATGCCGCTGCACAAGTCCTGCGCCGCCTCGGTCTGGCCGGAGCCGGAGATGTCGTCCAGTTCGCCTTCGATGGTGAACAGCGCGACGTTCTTGATGTCCTGCGGGCGCACCGGCTTGCCCTCGACTTCCCAGGTGCCCTTCGGCAGACGGAATTCCTGGAAGATGATCTTGATGGTTTCCAGGTAATACTCGGCCGGCATGTCCAGCACCGCGTTGTATTCATCGTAGAACTTGCGGTGTTCGTCGGCCGATTCGTTGTCGCCGCGCACCAGATGTTCGTAGAAATCCCAGTGGCTCTGGGCATGGCGGCGCGGGTTCATCGCGACGAAGCCGGCGTGTTGCAGGAAACCCGGATAGACCTTGCGGCCGGCGCCGGGGAAGTTGATCGGCACGCTGTCGATCACGGTGTTTTCAAACCACGAAAATGGCTTTTCGGTGGCCAGGTCGTTGACCTGGGTAGGCGATTTGCGCGGATCGATCGGCCCGCCCATCATCACCATGGTCTTCGGCAGCTTCTTGTCGCCGGCCGAGGCCATCAGCGAAATCGCCGCCAGCACCGGCACGGTCGGTTGGCACACCGAGATCACGTGCACGTCCGGGCCCAGCTTGCGGATGAAATCCTGGATGTAATAGATGTAGTCGTGCAGGTGGAACGGTCCTTCTTCCAGCGGCACCATGCGGGCGTCGGTCCAGTCGGTGACGTAGATGTCGTGCTGCGGCAGCAGCGCGCGCACGGTGTCGCGCAGCAGCGTCGCATGGTGGCCGGACAGCGGCGCCACCAGCAGCACGGTCGGCTGCTTCAGCGCGGCGAAGGCGCGGGCGCTCATGTCCTTTTTGAAATGCAGCAGCGTACAGAACGGCCGCGTTTCGGCGGCTTCCTCGACGATGCCGACGGTCTGCTCGCCGATCACGGTGGCATCGATGCCAAAGGCCGGTTTTTCGTAGTCCTTGCCAAGCCGGTACAGCAGTTCGTAGCCGGCGGCGATGCGCTGCGAAAACGGCGTGTGCGCCAGCGGCGAGATCGGATTGGAGAACAGCTTCGACGATGCTTCCGCCCACTGCATCAGCGGATTCAGCAGCGTGCGGTTCATTTCGTGCAGTTGATAAATCATTGTCGTTCCTCGTTCGGATGCGGCGCCGGCGGCGCGCAAACCCTGTTTTGCCGCATCGCAGCGTAACGCATTTTTGAAAATGCTACCGAAAATGGCACGAAACCTGCCGTCCGGAAAAACCGTGGCGGAGTTTCTTCGGCGGACTCATGGGTTCGTCGCCGGCGGCCGGAAACACTGGACCGGCCTGCATTTTCCTGTGCCGGCAAGCTGGAAGCAGGGCCTTGTGGGCGCTGCCGTTGCCATGCGGAATCGCTCCATCATAGCGAAAAGCGTGCTGGAAGGGATAGCGGATTTCGGTTATTACGGAATTTTCACGGCAATTTGTTTCGCATTGCAGCACAAATTGTCGTGTCGATGCCGCCGTGTTGGCGGCTTGCCAACGGCGGTGCTAGAAATCGAACTGCGCCGACAGCCGCAGCGTGCGCGGCGCGCCGGGCAGCAGATAGCCGCCCAGTTCCTGGGTGACGTCGCGCCAGTAGAAGCGGTCCAGCACGTTGTCGAGGTTGGCGCGCAGCGTGGCGCGGGTGCCGCCGATCCGCGTCGCGTAGCGCAGGCCGAGGTTGAATACGTGATAGCCGGGCACGGTGACGCCGTTGTCCGGGCTGAACGCCTTGCTGCTGGCGTATTGCCAGCTGCCGTTGAGGTGCAGGCCGGCGAATTGCGGCAGCGCGTAGTCCAGATACACCACCGACTTGAAGCGCGGCACGTTGGTCACGCGCTTGCCTTCCAGCAGCGCGTCGCCGGTGCCGTGCTGGCTGGCATCGAGCCAGGTCAGCGAGGCGCCCAGCACCAGGTTCGGCGCCGCCTGGCCTTGCGCCGCCAGTTCCAGCCCGCGATGCACGGCGTCGCCGCGCCGCACATAGGTGTTGGCGGCATCGATGAATTCCAGCGGCTTGCGGATGTCGAACAGCGCCGCCGACAACGCCAGATCCGGCGCCAGTTCCGCCTTGACGCCGATTTCCAGCTGGCGCGAGGTGGCCGGGTCGAGCATGCGGTTTTCGTTGGTGGTCAGCAGCGGCGCCACGCCGCCATGCTCCAGCCCGCGCGCGTAGGAGCCGTACAGCGCCCAGCCGGGCGCCGGCTGGAACACCAGCGCGGCGTTCGGCAGCAGCGTGCCGCGGTCGTAGCGGGCGGTGACGGCGCCGGTGGCGTCGAACTGCTCGCGCTGCAATTGCGTGTAACGCAGGCCGGCGTGCAGCGCCAGCGCGTCGTTCAGGTGGATGATGTCCTGCGCAAACAGCGCGCGTTCGGTTTCGCTGCGGCGCAGGCCGACCGGGCCGGTTTGCAGCGGCGACGGCGGCACCGCCTGCGGCTGATACATGTTGCTGGTGCCGACCCATTCATAGACGGCGTCGCCGAATTCGTCGCGCCGCCGCGTGGTCGCCGCGCCGACGGTCAGATCGTGGCGCAGCGCGCCGCTGGCGAACTTGCCCTGCAGCAGCGCCTGCGCGCTGGTCAGCGTCTTGGATTCGCCGGCGCTCTGATAGTCATAGACGTCATAGTCGCCGTTGGCGCAGAAACCGACGATCGGATACGTCAGCGCCGAGCAGCTGTACGGAAACGCGGTGTAGTCGTCGCGCCGCATGCGGCTGCGGTTGACCGCGAAGCTGGCCTTCCAGCCGGAATCGAAACGGTATTCGAAGTGCAGGCCGAGATTGTCGCTGTCGGTCCTGACCGGGCGCGCCCACGGCTGGTCGTTCAGCATCGTCGCCGGATCGACATCGGGCGGCAGCCGCACGCCGTCGAATAGCTGGAAGCCGGGCGCGGTCAGTTGCGACTTGTGCTGGAAATCGAGGTCCAGCTGCAGCAGCGCCTGCGGCGTGATGCGCCAGTCGAACGCCGCCGAGGCGAACTGGCGCTCGCCGTCGGCGCCGCGCACATAGGGTCGCAATTGCTCGGCGGCGGCGTTGATGCGGTAGCCGAAACGTGGATCGGCGAAACGACCGCCGAGATCGATGGCGCCGTACAGCGTGCCGCGTTCGCGCGCTTCCAGCGTCAGCGTGCGCAGATCGCGTTCGGTCGGGCGCTTGCTGAGGTAATCGACGATGCCGCCCGGCGCCGCCTGTCCGGCCTGCAAGCCGGCCAGCCCCTTCAGCACTTCGATGCGCTCCTTGTTTTCCAGCGGAATCTGGCTGTCGGCGACCACCGGCAGGCCATCCTTGCGGTAGCTGGAGGCATTGTCGAGCGCGAAACCACGGATCGAAAACTGTTCGGCATAGCCGACCGCGTTGTAGGAATCGTTGACGCTGGCGTCATAGCGCAGCGCGTCGCTGGTCTGGCGCACCGCGCGGTCCTGCATCTGCTCGTGGGTGAACACGGTGATCGAGGCCGGCGTTTCCAGCAGCGGCGCGGCGCCGAAGCCGCCGACGGTGGCATCGTCAGCCTTGACCGGCGCCGCTGCCGGCGCGCTGACGACGACGTTGGCGAGTGCCGGCGCATTCGATTGCGCCAGCGCCGGGCCGGGCGCGCAGGCTTGCGCCGCCAGCGCCAGTACCAGCAGCGGGCGGGAAACAGGGAGAGGGGAGGTCGGCGGATTCGGCATCGCGGTTTTCCAAAAAGGCGCCGGAAGGCGCGGCCGCGAGCCGCTTGCGCTTCCCTGCGCTGGCATTATCCAGATCAGGTTCCAAGGGTATGTCTCACCCGGCGCCTCGCGGCGCCAGGACCCCCAGCGACATTGCATGGTGTTGCGCAGGCTGCCGGATGCGGCGGGCTTGCGGCTTGGGTTACAGCTTGGGTTACGGCGGGTGGGCGGCTTGGGTGAAGCGCGCCAGTCCCTATTTATTGTCGTTCCCGCGCAGGCGGGAACCCAGTGGCGTTTGCTGCCAACGGGAAATCCATCCACTTGCTACGTGCTTGACGCCACTGGGTCCCCGACAAAAGCATTCGGGGACGACAGGGTGGGGCGCAATCCACCGGTACACCGCTACCTTTGCTACTTGACGTTCCTGCTTTCGCCGGGACGACAGGAAAACATTGGCGTCCCGACGAAGGATTTTTCCTGTCGTCACGGACATTTGGGAAAAATCGTTCAAATCCAAAAACAGGGGAGTATGCCAAAAAATCGGCCGCTCCCGCAAGCATGGTGCCCGGTTTAAAAAATGCACCACCCAGTATGCAAAAAACTCAATCGAAAACCGGGCTTTCCACGCCGAGAATCTTGTGCAGCTTCGGCGAGGTGGTGGTGTACTGCATGTGGATTTTCTTGTCCGGGAACACGTAGGGCGCGGCGCCGAAGGCGGCCAGCGCGGCTTCGTGGAAACCGGACAGGATCAGCTTCTTCTTGCCCGGATAGGTGTTGATGTCGCCGACCGCGAAGATGCCGGGAATGCTGGTTTCGAATTTTTCGGTATCGACCTTGATCTGGCGCCGTTCGATGTCCAGCCCCCATTCGGCGATCGGTCCGAGCTTCGGCGACAGGCCGAAGAACACCAGCAGGTGGTCCAGCGGCAGCCGGCGCGTGACGCCGTCGGCGCCGGTCACCTTGATTTCCGACAATTGCTCATTGGCGGTTTCGAAGCCGGTCACCTGGCCGATCAGCAACTGCATCGCATAGTCGTCGCACAGCGCCTTCATCTTCGCCACCGAGGCCGGCGCGGCGCGGAATTCCTCGCGCCGGTGTACCAGCACCAGCGATTCCGCCTTGCTGGCCAGGTCCAGCGCCCAGTCCAGCGCCGAATCGCCACCGCCGCAGATCACCAGATGCTTGCCGTGGAAGCGCGCCGGGTCCTTGACGCGGTAGAACAGCTGCGTATCGGCGAAACGCTCGATGCCTTCGACCTTCAGCGGTCGCGCCTGGAACGAGCCGACGCCGCCGGCGATGAACACGGTCTTGGTCAGGAAACGCAGGCCGGCCGAGGTTTCCACGTCGAAGCGGCCATCGTCGCGGCGGCGCACCGCCGAGACTTCCTGGCCGAGATGGAAGGTCGGCTCGAACGGTTCGATCTGCTTCAGCAGGTTGTTGGTCAGTTCCTGGCCGGTGCAGACCGGTACCGCCGGAATGTCGTAGATCGGCTTGTCCGGGTACAGCTCGACGCACTGGCCGCCGACCACCGGCAGCGAATCGATCACGTGCGCCTTGATTTCCAGCAGGCCCAGTTCGAACACCTGGAACAGCCCGACCGGGCCGGCGCCGACGATCAGCGCATCGGTTTCGATCGGCTGGCCGGAGCCGGCGGTGGAGGACGGAGCGAGGGAGGCGGCTTCGGGGCCGGCGGCGGGTTTCATACGGCTTTCTGGTTCCTGTTTGAGCGGTGCGGCGGGGGCTGGAGCGGGGACGGGCGTGCGGCCGGCGTCAGCGTTCCAGGTATTGCAGCTTGTCCTGCACGTCCTTCCAGTCCTCGGCGTCCGGCAGCGGTTCGTGGGTCTTGGTGATGGCCGGCCAGTTGCGCGCCAGATCGGCGTTCAGCTTGATGAATTGCTGCTGATCGGTCGGCACGTCTTCCTCGGCGAAAATCGCGTTGACCGGACATTCGGCCACACACACCGCGCAATCGATGCATTCGTCGGGGTCGATGGTCAGGAAATTCGGGCCTTCGCGGAAGCAGTCCACCGGGCACACATCGACGCAGTCGGTATAACGGCAGCGGATGCACGATTCGGTCACTACGTGGGTCATAACTATCCTATCCAAGAAACGGGGGCGGGCGCTGTCGGGGGCCGGCGGAGTCCCGCAAAGCCTTGTATTTTAAGGCATTCGGGCATGGCCGCCAAACCGCCGCGCCCAGTCCGCATGAATGCCGGGAACGCTGCCGGCGCGCCATAATCCAGATCAAGATTACGCCGATTCCATGCCGGGCCGGTGCCGCCGGCATGGCAATCCTTCTACAATACGCGCCAACTACAACAAGCACAGGGAGAGCGCGGTGAAGCCAAGGAGACTGGCCGGCCTGCTGGCATTGGTGTTGTCGACGGCGCCGGTGCTGGCGCAGGCGACGGAACTGGACGGGCGCGCGCTGGGCGGCTGGTGGGGGCTGCCGTTCGCCGGCCTGCTGCTGTCGATCGCGCTGTGCCCGTTGCTGACGCCAAACTTCTGGCATCACCATTTCGGCAAGGTGTCGCTGTTCTGGGCCGCCGCCTTCCTGTTGCCGTGCGCGCTGCGGTTCGGCGCCGGCACCGCAGCCGCCGGCGCGCTGCACGCCTTCGTCGTCGAATATTTCCCGTTCATCGTGCTGGTGACCGCGCTGTTCGTGGTTGCCGGCGGCATCTGCGTGCGCGGCAACCTGCATGGCACGCCGGGGCTGAACACCGGCCTGCTGGCGATCGGCACCGTGCTGGCCAGCTTCATGGGTACCACCGGCGCCGCGATGCTGATGATCCGGCCGCTGATCCGCGCCAACGACGACCGCCGGCACGCCGCCCACATCGTGGTGTTTTTCATCTTCCTGGTCGCCAATGCCGGCGGTTCGCTGACGCCGCTGGGCGATCCGCCGCTGTTTCTCGGCTTCCTGAAGGGCGTCGATTTCTTCTGGACCGTGCGCCACATCTTTCCGGAAACCCTGTTCCTGTGCGGCGCGCTGCTGGCGATCTTCTACCTGCTGGACCGCCACTACTACCACAACCGCGAGGAGCGTCTGCCAGCCGCGCTCGATCCGACCCCGGACGCGCCGCTGCGTTTCGACGGCAAGGCCAATTTCCTGCTGCTGGCGGTGGTGGTCGGGCTGGTGCTGATGAGCGGGCTGTGGAAATCCGGCATCAGTTTCGATTTGTTCGGCACGCCGGTCGAGTTGCAGAACCTGGTGCGTGACCTCGCGCTGATCGGCGTGATCCTGCTGTCGCTGAAGATCACGCCGGCCGCCGCCCATCAGGGCAATGATTTTTCCTGGGGGCCGATCCGGGAAGTGGCCAAGCTGTTCGCCGGCATCTTCATCACCATCATCCCGGTGATCGCGATGCTGCGCGCCGGTACCGACGGCGCCTTCGCGCCGGTGGTGCGCGCGGTCACCGACGGTAGCGGCCAGCCGGTCAATGCGATGTATTTCTGGGCCACCGGCCTGCTGTCGTCGTTTCTCGACAATGCGCCGACCTATCTGGTGTTCTTCAACACCGCCGGCGGCGATGCCGCGACGCTGATGACCACGCTGGCGCCGACGCTGGCGGCGATTTCCGCCGGCGCCGTGTTCATGGGCGCCAACAGCTACATCGGCAACGCGCCGAACCTGATGGTCAAGGCGATCGCCGAGGAGCGCGGCATCCGCATGCCGTCGTTCTTCGGCTACATGGCGTGGTCGGGCGCGATCCTGCTGCCCTTGTTTATCATCATGACTTTCGTCTTTTTCTGAACGAGGCCGGTCGATGAAACCCCGCATCCTGATGGCAAGGGCCATCTTTCCCGACGTGATTGAGAGTCTGCGGGCGCGCTTCGAGGTCGAGGCCAATCAGGAAGACCGGGTTTTTTCCACTGCCGAACTGGCCGCAAGGCTGGCCGACAAGGATGCCGTGCTGACTACCGCCAGCGAGCGCGTGACCGCCGAACTGCTGGCGGCGGCGCCGCGCCTGAAGGCGGTCTGCAACATCGCGGTCGGCTACAACAACATCGACGTCGCCGCCGCCAGCCGCGCCGGCGTGATGGTCACCAACACGCCGGACGTGCTGAACCAGACCACCGCCGATTTCGGCTGGGCGCTGCTGATGGCGACCGCCCGCCGCGTCACCGAAGCCGAACGCTGGCTGCGCGCCGGCCACTGGAAGAAATGGCGTTACGACGCCTTCCTCGGCGCCGACGTGCACGGCGCCACGCTCGGCATCCTCGGCATGGGCCGCATCGGCCAGGCGATCGCGCGCCGTTCGACCGGTTTCGACATGCAGGTGCTGTACCACAACCGGTCGCGGCTGGCGCCGGAACTGGAAGCGCGCGCCAACCATGCGCGCTACGTCGGCAAGGAAGAACTGCTGCGCCGTGCCGACCATCTGTTGCTGGTGCTGCCGTACAGCGCCGAATCCCACCATGCGATCGGCGCCGCCGAACTGGCGCTGATGCAGCCGGGCGCGACGCTGGTGAATCTGGCGCGCGGCGGCATCGTCGACGACCTGGCGCTGATCGCCGCGCTGCGTGCCGGCCGGATCGCCGCCGCCGGTCTCGACGTGTTCGAGAACGAACCGGCGCTGCATGCGGATTTCCTGACCCTGCCCAACGTGGTGCTGACGCCGCATATCGCCAGCGCCTCCGAAGCGACCCGGCGCGCAATGGCCGGCTGCGCGATCGCCAACCTGGACGCCGCGCTGAGCGGCGCCACCCCGCCCAATCTGCTCAACCCCGAAATCCTGCAAGGAAGCTGACATGTCCGACATTTCGATCAGCCAGACGCACAAATTGTCGCAAAAGAAGGCGCGCGCGGCGGCGCAGAAGGTGGCCGACCAGCTGGCCGCCGAATACGATCTGGTGTCCGAGTGGGAAGGCAACGTGCTGTCGTTCAAGCGCAGCGGCGTGTCCGGCACGCTGGCGCTGCACGACAAGGAAGCGCGGCTCGACATCACGCTCGGCTTCCTGTTCAAGGCGTTTGCGCCACGGATTTCGGCGCAGATCGAACAGAACATGCAAAAGGTGTTCTCCGGCAAAGCCTGATTGCCGCCGCGCAAGGGCAAATCGACCAGAACCTGATGCCCGACAAGAAACGCGGCGGCGCCGGCATGTCGCCACCGTCCGTGCATTCGATAATGGCGGTATTGACGACGCTCGGGAGCACGCCATGACGCCGGAAGAAATCGTTACCGAAATCAGCCGCACCAACCGCGACATCCTGCACGTCCGCCAGGGCGCCGAAACGCTGACGCGCGAACAGGTGCTGTCGCTGATGGACGCCGCCGCGATGCGCGGTTTCCGGTTCGGCAGCAACGTCGCGCTGTCGATGCTGCAGGGGGAACTGGTGGTGCGGCTGACGCGCCTGCCCGCCAGCACCGACACCGGCGCCAGCCTGGCCGCGCGCCGGCTCTGAAAGGCGCGCCGGCGCTTTTTGTGCGGCGCGTCGCGGTCGCTGCGCGGTTTTGCGGCAAAATGGCGGCGTGATTCCGCCATGGGTATGACCAGCATGAGCACTGCGCAGCAGACCTACCAGAAGCGCCAGTTTCCGTATATCCGTTGCGCCGACCAGGATTCCCCGCAGCCGGCGCGCCATCCGGTGGTGGTGGTCGGCGCCGGCCCGGTCGGCATGACGCTGGCGATCGACCTCGCCGGCCAGGGCGTGCCGGTGCTGCTGCTGGATGATGACGATACGCTGTCGGCCGGCTCGCGGGCGATCTGCTTCGCCAAGCGCACGCTGGACATCTGGGACCGGCTCGGCTGCGGCCAGGTCATGGTCGACAAAGGCGTCAGCTGGAATGTCGGCAAGGTGTTCTTCCAGGATCAGCCGGTCTACAGCTTCGACCTGCTGCCGGAAGCCGGCCATCGCCGTCCCGCCTTCATCAACCTGCAGCAGTATTACGCCGAGGATTTCCTGTACCAGCGGCTGGCCGGATGCCGGGGCGTCGCTATCCGCTGGAAGAACAAGGTGGTCGGCGTCCGCCAGGACGACGATGGCGTCGAACTGACGGTGGAAACGCCGGACGGCCCCTACCGCCTGCGCTGCGACTGGCTGGTGGCGGCCGATGGTTCGCGCAGTCCGCTGCGCGCGCAACTGGGGCTGGAAAGCCGTGGCCGCGTCTTCAGGGACCGTTTTCTGATCGCCGACGTGCGGATGAAGGCCGAGTTTCCGACCGAACGCTGGTTCTGGTTCGATCCGCCTTTCCATCCGAACCAGTCGGTGTTGCTGCACCGCCAGCCGGACAACGTCTGGCGCATCGACTTCCAGCTCGGCTGGGATGCCGATCCGGTGGTCGAGAAACTGCCGGAAAAGGTGATTCCGCGTGTTGCCGCGCTGCTCGGGCCGGACGCCGAATTCGAGCTGGAATGGGTCAGCGTCTACACCTTCGCCTGCGCGCGCATGGACAGCTTCCGTCACGGCCGCGTGCTGTTCGTCGGCGACAGCGCGCATGGCGTGTCGCCGTTCGGCGCGCGCGGCGCCAACAGTGGCGTGCAGGATGCCGACAATCTGGCGTGGAAACTGAAGTGGGTGCTGGATGGTCGCGCGCCGTCGCGGCTGCTCGACAGCTACTGCCGAGAGCGCGAATTCGCCGCCGACGAAAACATCCGCCATTCGACCCGTTCGACCGATTTCATCACGCCGAAAAGCGCCGTCAGCCGGGTGTTCCGCGATGCCGTGCTGAAACTGGCGAAGCATCATCCATTCGCGCGCCAGCTGGTCAATAGCGGCCGCTTGTCGACGCCGAGCGTCTACGGCGATTCGCCGCTGAATACCGCCGATACCGAAACGTTTGCCGGGGCGATGGCACCGGGCGCGGCGGCGGCCGACGCGCCGGTGCGGATCAACGGCGCCGCCGGCTGGTTTCTGGCGCAAACCGGCGGCGATTTCTGCTGCCTGCTGTTCGCCGATTTAGTGCCGGATGCCGGCACGCTGGCGGCGCTGCGCGAACTGCCCGGCGTGCGGCCACTGCTGATCGTTCCGGCCGGCGCCACCGTCGATGCGGCGGCCGGTATCGCGCTGATCGAGGATGTCGACGGTTTGCTGGCGCGGCGCTACGATGCCCGCCCCGGCACCTGCTATTTGCTGCGCCCGGACCAGCACGTCTGCGCGCGCTGGCGGCGTTTCGACGCCGCCGCGCTGCGGCAGGCGCTGGCGCGCGCCACCTGCAACGAACCGACCTGAGGATCGCCCGAGCATGAGCACGCGATTGAACACCGAACCGAATCTGGCGCAGCCGGACGATTTCTATCAGGCCCTGCTGGACGCCCACCAGGACCTGTCCGAGGCGCAGAGCCAGATGCTGAACGCCAAACTGATCCTGCTGCTGGCGAATCACATTGGCACGCCGGCAGTGCTGGACGAGGCATTGCGGCTGGCGCGCGCCGAACTTTGAGGGCGCCTGCGGTTGCCGCATTTTCGGGAGAAGGGCATGGATCGCGCACTGCAATATCAATCCGGTTTCGGTAACGAGTTCGCCAGCGAAGCGCTGCCCGGCGTGCTGCCGCTCGGCCGCAATTCGCCGCAGCAAGCCGCCTACGGGCTGTATGCCGAGCAATGGTCGGGCACCGCCTTCACCGCGCCGCGCGCGCACAACCGCCGCAGCTGGCTGTACCGGATGCGGCCGGCGGCGGTGCACGGGCCGTTCCAGCCGCTGGCGCATCCGCATCTGCGCAGCGCGCCGTTCGACGAGGCGGCGACGCCGCCGAACCAGCTGCGCTGGGACCCGTTCCCGCTTCCCGAGGCGCCGACCGATTTCATCGACGGCCTGTTCACCGTCGCCGGCAACGGCGATGGCGCGCAGCAGATCGGCATCGGCATCCATCTGTACGCGGCCAACCGGTCGATGCATGAGCGCTTCTTCAGCAATGCCGACGGCGAACTGTTGCTGGTGCCGCAGCAGGGCGCGCTGCGGCTGGCGACCGAACTGGGCCTGCTGGACGTCGCGCCGGGCGAGATCGCGGTGCTGCCACGCGGCCTGCGCTTCCGCGTCGAACTGCCGGACGGCGCCGCGCGCGGCTATCTGTGCGAAAACTACGGCGCGCTGCTGCGGCTGCCGGAACTGGGACCGATCGGCGCCAACGGCCTGGCGAATCCGCGCGACTTTCTGGCGCCGGTGGCAGCCTATGAGGAGCGCGACGGCGATTTTGAACTGGTCAACAAGTTCATGGGACGGCTGTGGCGCGCCGACATCGACCATTCACCGCTGGACGTGGTCGGCTGGCACGGCAACTACACGCCGTACAAGTACGACCTGACGCGCTTCAACACCATCAATACGGTCAGCTATGACCATCCTGATCCGTCGATCTTCACGGTGCTGACCTCGCCGTCGGACACGGTCGGCATCGCCAACGTCGATTTCGTGATCTTTCCGCCGCGCTGGATGGTGGCGGAAAACACCTTCCGGCCGCCGTGGTTCCATCGCAACGTCATGAGCGAATACATGGGGCTGGTGCGCGGCGCTTACGACGCCAAGGCCGAGGGCTTCGTGCCGGGCGGCGGCAGCCTGCACAACTGCATGGCCGGCCACGGCCCGGACGCCGCCACCTTCGAGCGCGCCAGCAACGCCGAACTGGTGCCGCAGCGCATCGACAATACACTGGCCTTCATGTTCGAAAGCCGCTACGTGATCCGGCCGACCGCCGCTGCGCTGGCGGCGCCGCAATTGCAGTCGAACTATCTGGATTGCTGGCGGGGCCTGGCCAAGCATTTCGACGGCCGGCGCTGACGACGCGCTTCTGGCGCCGGAAAAATCCGCCATTTGCTTGACCCAGATCGTATTCGCGGCGGGTTTCTTTTGTGCAGCGCCGGCCGCCGGACTAGGCTCCTTGTGTCGATAACAAGAATCGCAAGGAGACGACGCCATGCTGCCACGCCTGTTTTTCCGCTTCCCTTCCGTCATCCTGCCGTGCCTGCTGGCGGCGCTGTCGCTGCCGGCGGCGGCGCAGGAAATCACGCTTGGCGCCTCGGTGCAACTGACCGGGCCGGTCGCCAATACCGGCCGCTACTACCGCGACGCCTATCAGATCGCGGTCGAGAAGATCAACGCCGCCGGCGGCGTCAAGATCGGCGCACAGCAGTACAAGCTGGCGCTGAAGCTGTACGACAACCAGTCCGACGTCAATCTGAGCGTGCGGCAATACACGCAACTGGTGTCGCAGGACAAGGTGCAACTGCTGCTGGGGCCGTTCGCCAGCAATTTCGCGCTGGCCGATTCGGCGGTGTCGGAAAAATACAAGGTGCCGATGGTGCAGGGCGGCGGCGCTTCCGACCAGATTTTCTCGCGCAAATTCAAGTACATCTTCGGCACGCTGGCACCGGCCTCGAATTATTTCGGCAGCACCATCGACATGCTGAAGGCGCTCAAACCGGCGCCGAAATCGGTGGCGCTGCTGTACGCCGACGACGCGTTCGACGTCTCGGTGGCCGAGGGCACGCGGCCGAAGCTGAAGCAGGCCGGCCTGCCGATCGCGCTGGACGAACGCTACAGCACCAACGCCACCGATTTCAATTCGCTGCTGTCGCAGATCAAGAGCAAGAACATCGAGGCGGTGCTGGTGGCCGGGCATGAAACCGAAATCCTGAATTTCGTCCGGCAGGCCAAGAGCCTGGCGGTGGCGCCGAAAATGTATTCGTTCACGGTCGGCGTGCCGAGCGAGGACTTCCGCCACGCGCTCGGCGCCGATGCCGACTACGCATTCGGCATGACCGCCTGGCTGCCGAGCGCCGCGCAAAAGGATCGCTGGTTCGGCGACGCTGCCCAGTTCGCCAGCGAGTACAAGCAAAAGTACGGATATGACCCGGACTACCACGCCGCCTCCGGCGTCGCCGATGTCGAGGCGCTGGTGCAGGCGATGGAAACCGCCGGCAGCATGGAACCGCAAAAGGTGCGCGATGCGCTGGCAAAGCTGAAGTTCGACAGCCTGTACGGGCCGGTGGCGTTCGGCGCCAATGGCCAGATCGATCTGCCGCAGGTGGTGATCCAGGTGCAGGGTGACGGTCTGGCGGAAATCTACGGCGCCAACGGCTTCGTCAAGCAGCCGAAATATCCGATGCCGGCCTGGAACGCGCGTTAGCGGCGGCGCGGAGCGCGCGGTGGAACTGCTGGCGCAAATCCTGGCCAACGGCATCCTGCTGGGCGGCCTGTACGCGGTGATGGCGCTCGGGCTGGCGCTGGTGTGGGGTGTCCTGAACATCGTCAACCTGGCGCACGGCGCCTTCATCATGCTGGGCGCCTACGCGTCGTGGCACCTGTACACCTACCTGGGCATCGATCCCTTCCTCGGCCTGCCGCTGACCGCGCTGCTGCTGTTCGCGCTCGGCTATGCGCTGCAGCGCGGTCTGCTGAACCTGGTGGTGCGGGCGCCGATGTTCAATACGCTGCTGATCACCTTCGGCCTCGAAGTGGTGCTGACCTATCTGGCGCAGCTGGCGTTCTCGGCCGATTTCCGCACCATCAATCCGCCGTATGCCGGCAGCAACGTCCAGTTCGGCGGCGTGGTGCTGCCGCTGGTGCGGCTGGCGGCGTTCGGCGTCGCCATCGTGCTGACAGTCGGCATGTGGCTGTTCCTGCTGCACACCCGGCTCGGGCGGGCGATCCGCGCCACCGCGCAAAACCTGCTGGCGGCGCGGCTGTACGGCGTCGAGCCGCGCCATCTGTACGCGGTCACCTTCGGCCTCGGGCTGGCGCTGGCCGGCGCCGCCGGCGGACTGTATGGCACGGTGTCGCAGATCAATCCGTACATCGGCGCCTCGCTGACCGCCAAGTCGTTCGCCATCGCCATCATCGGCGGGCTGGACAATCCGCTCGGCGTGATCGTCGGCGGGCTGTTCCTCGGCATCGTCGAATCGCTGACCACGCTGTACATCGGCCCGACCTTCGCCGACGTCGCCAGCTTCGGCATCCTGGTGCTGGTGCTGATCGTGCGCCCCAGCGGCCTGCTGGGGCGGACCGCATGAAGGCGCTGCGCGCCGTGCTGATCGTCATCGCCGCCGCGCTGCTGGCGGCGGTGCCGTGGTTCGGCTCCGACGTGCTGGTGCAGTTCGGCATCAACGCGCTGCTGCTGGCGGTGCTGGCGCAGGGCTGGAACATCATCGGCGGTTACGCCGGCTATGCATCGTTCGGCAACTCGGTGTTCTACGGCCTCGGCAGCTACGGCGTGGCGATCGCGATGGTGCAGTGGAATCTGCCGTTCGGCGTCGGCATGGCGTTCGGCGTGCTGCTGGCGGTGGTGTTCGCGCTGCTGCTCGGTCTGCCGGTATTGCGGCTGCGCGGCCACTACTTCGCGATCGCCACGCTGGCGCTGTCGCAGGTGATGGCGGCGATCGTCTCCAACATCGGCATCGCCGGCCAGAACATCGGGCTGGTGCTGCCGCCGCTGAACAACGACCGGCTGTTCTACGAACTGGCGCTGCTGCTGCTGGCGGCGGCGACGCTGACGGTCTGGTGGCTGACCCGCAGCCGCTTCGGCTTCGGCCTGATCGCGATCCGCGAAAACGAGGAAGGCGCGGCGGTGATGGGCGTCAACACCACGCTCTACAAGGTGCTGGCGTTCGCGCTGTCGGGGGTGTTCTCGGCGCTGGCCGGCGGCATCCACGCCTACTGGATCACCTTCCTCGACCCGGAAAGCGCGTTCGACATCAGCCTGAACGTCAAGATGATCATCATGGCGGTGTTCGGCGGCGCCGGCACGGTGCTGGGGCCGGTGGTCGGCGCGCTGTCGCTGTCGGCAGTGTCGGAACTGCTGGCTTCGGAAGTGACCAGCATCGCCGGCCTGTTCTTCGGGCTGGTGATCGTCGCCGCGGTGGTGCTGATGCCGCGCGGGCTGGCCGACATGATGCGGCGGCTGCGCGGCTTCGGCTGGCGCTATTTCATCGAAAACATCCGGGCGTCCAGGCTATGAGCGCGATTCTCGAAGTGCGCCGCGTGACGCGCCGCTTCGCCGGCCTGGTGGCGGTCAACGATGTCAGCTTCGCGCTGGCGCCGGGCGAAATCCTCGGCCTGATCGGCCCCAACGGCGCCGGCAAGACCACCGTGATCAGCCTGATTTCCGGCACGCTGACGCCAAGCGATGGCGAGGTGCTGTTCGGCGGCGCATCGATCAACCATCTGCCGGCCTACCGCCGCGCCCGACTCGGCATCGGCCGCACCTTCCAGATCATGCGGCCGTTTCCCGGCTTGTCGGTGCTGGACAACGTCGCGGTCGGCGCGCTGTTCGGCCACGGCGGCGGCCATCGCCGGCTGGCCGAGGCGCGCGAGCGGGCGCGCGCCAGCCTGGATTTCGTCGGCCTCGGCAGTCACGTCGAACAGCGCGCCGACGCGCTCGGCGGCCCCGGTCGCAAGCGGCTGGAACTGGCCAAGGCGCTGGCGATGCAGCCGAAGCTGCTGCTGTGCGACGAAGTGATGGCGGGTCTGAACCACGTCGAGATCGAGGAAGTGATCGAGGTGATCCGCAAGGTGCGCGCCGAGGGCATCAGCGTGCTGGTGATCGAGCACGTGATCAAGGCGATCAAGAGCCTGTCGGACCGGCTGCTGGTGCTGCACCACGGTGAAATGATCGCCGAAGGCACGCCGGACGCGGTGCTGTCGAACCCGGCGGTGGTACAGGCCTATCTGGGGAAGAAGCGCCAATGATGCCGGCCGCCACCTCCGCTCCCGCGCCGCTGCTGGCGGTCGAACGGCTGTCGGCCGGCTACGGCGAAATGCCGGTGCTGCAGGAGGTGGCGCTGCAGGTCTATCCGGCGGAAATGGTGGCGATCGTCGGCAGCAACGGCGCCGGCAAGACCACGCTGCTGCGGGCGCTGTCGGGCGTGCTGCCGGGCAGCGGCAGCATCCGCTTCAACGGCCGCCAGCTGACCGGGCTGACGCCGGACCAGATCTTCGGTCTCGGGCTGGTGCAGGTGCCGGAAGGGCGCCAGCTGTTCGACCGCATGACGGTGCAGGACAACCTGCTGATGGGCTGCTACCGGCGCGCCGACAAGGCCGCCGCCGCGCGCGACCTGGAGCGCGTCTACGGCCTGTTCCCGCGCCTGGCCGAGCGGCGCCGCCAGCTGGCCGGCAGCATGTCCGGCGGCGAACAGCAGATGTGCGCGATGGCGCGCGCGCTGATGGCGGCGCCGGTGCTGATGATGGTCGATGAAATGAGCCTCGGGCTGGCGCCGGTGATCGTCGAACAGCTGATGGAAATTCTGGCGGCGATCCAGCGCGAGGGCGTCACCGTGCTGCTGGTGGAGCAGGACGTGCAGCTGGCGCTGTCCGGCGCCGATCGCGGTTATGTGCTGGAAACCGGGAGGATCGTGCATCAGGGGCTGGCGGCGGAGTTGATCGATGATCCGGCGGTGCAGCGGGCGTATTTGGGGGTGTAGGGGGGATGAAGATGAAGGGAGGATTGTCGTTCCCGCGAAAGCGGGAACCCAGTGTCGTTCAACGGTTGAAAACCAAAGACGCTGGGTTCCCGCCTTCGCGGGAACGACAGGGGGACGGCTAACGACAGGGGAGAAGGCTAACGACAGGAGGGGGAGGCTAGCGACAGGGGGCTAACCACTTGATGAAACCTCACGCGACGGATTCTCTCAAGCCGCCACCGCTTCCGTAAAAAATCGCTCGCGCATTTCCTCCAGCCCCAGTTCGCGCAGCACTTCCTCCAGCCGCTCGGCCGGGCGGCGGCGCGGCAGGTTCTGGTAGCGGGCGATGATCAGTTCGTTCTTCAGCGAATGTTCCCAGCCGACCAGTTCGGTCACGCTGACCTGGTAGCCGTGCGCTTCCAGTTGCAGGCAGCGCAGTACGTTGGTGACCTGGCTGCCGAATTCGCGGGTGTGCAGCGGGTGGCGCCAGATTTCGGTCAGCGCGCTTTTGCCCAGCGTCCTGCCCTTGTTTTTCCTCAGCACCGATGCGACCTCGGCCTGGCAGCACGGCACCAGCACCAGGTATTGCGCCTGCTTCTTCAGCGCGAAGCGGATCGCGTCGTCGGTCGCGGTATTGCAGGCGTGCAGCGCGGTGACGATGTCTATCTTCTCCGGCAATTGTTCCGAACTGATCGATTCCGCCACCGACAGGTTCAGGAACGACATGCGCGGGAAATCCAGCCGCTGCGCCAGTTCGCGCGATCTGGTCACCAGTTCGTCGCGGGTTTCGATGCCGTAGATGTGTGGGTTGCCGTCCAGCGTCTTGAAGAACAGGTCGTACAGAATGAAGCCGAGGTAGGACTTGCCGGCGCCGTGATCGACCAGCGTGATGTCGGCGTGATCGGCGCGCAGTTCCCGCAGCAGCGGTTCGATGAACTGGTACAGGTGGTAGACCTGTTTCAGCTTGCGCCGGCTGTCCTGGTTCAGCTTGCCGTCGCGCGTCAGGATGTGCAGTTCCTTCAGCAATTCGATGGATTGGCCGGGCCGGATCTCGTGCTTGTCGGTCATGCGTGATGTCTTGGTGCGTGGAAAGAGAAAGGGCGGCACAGCCGCCCCGTGATTATCGCGCGATTGCAGCCTCAGGCATCGGCGAGGATTGTTGTCAGCGCCTGCGTCAGCGCCGCGCATTCGTCGGCGCTGCCGATGCTGATGCGCAGGTACTGGCTGACTCTGGGCTGGGTGAAATGGCGCACGATGATCGAACGCGCGCGCAGCGCCGCCGCCAGTTGCGCGGCGTCGTGCCGCGGATGGCGGGCGAACAGGAAGTTGGCCTGCGACGGCAGCACCTCGAAGCCGAGTCCGGCCAGCCGTTGCGCCAGCCGTTCGCGCTCGGCCACCACCGCGTCGCGGGTCTGGCGGAAATAGGCGTCGTCCTCGAACGAGGCGATCGCGCCGGCGATCGCCAGCCGGTCCAGCGGATACGAATTGAAGCTGTTCTTGACCCGCTCCAGCGCCTCGATCAGATGTGGCTGGCCGATCGCGAAGCCGACCCGCAGCCCGGCCAGCGAGCGCGATTTCGACAGCGTCTGCACCACCAGCAGGTTCGGATGGCGCGCCACCAGCGGGATCGCCGAGGCGGCGCCGAAATCGACGTAGGCTTCGTCGATCACCACCACCTGATCCGGATGTTCGGCCAGCAGCGTGTCGATTGCCGCCGAACTCAGCGCGATGCCGGTCGGCGCGTTCGGGTTCGGGAAGATGATGCCGCCGCAGGGACGGCGGTAGTCGGCGATGTCGATTTCCATCGCCCCGGTCAGCGGCACGGTCTGGTGGTCGATGCCGTACAGCCGGCAATACACCGGATAGAAACTGTAGGTGATGTCGGGAAACAGCAGCGGCGCATCGTGCTGCAGCAGCGCGGCGAAGGCCAGCGCCAGCACTTCGTCGGAACCGTTGCCGACGAATACCTGGTCGGCGCCGACGCCATGATGGCGCGCCAGCGTTTCCTTCAGTCGGCTGGCGTTCGGATCGGGGTAGAGGCGCAGGCCGTCGTCGATCGCGCCGCGCAGCGCCGCCAGCACCTGCGGCGACGGCCCGAACGGGTTTTCGTTGGTGTTCAGCTTGATCAGGTTGGACAGTTTCGGCTGTTCGCCGGGTACGTAGGGCGTCAGTTGCGAGACGACCGGACTCCAGAATTTGCTCATGTCGGAATGCGTGTGGAAGGGTGATGAAAACGGCTGGTGAACAGGGCGCGGTATCCGGGATGAACCGGATCGAATCAAATACTCCCCCGATGCCTGCCCTGTGGCGGGCGCTGGGTGGTCATTTTTTCAATATACTCCCTAAAAAAGCGATTTTTGCGGGATGCCGGCGCGGGCCGGAAGCGGGCAGCCTTCGTGGCGCAGCAGCCAGCGTTTGCGCTCGATGCCGCCGCCGTAGCCGGTCAGCGCGCCATTGCTGCCGATCACCCGGTGGCAGGGCACGACGATGCTGACCGGGTTGGCGCCGTTGGCCAGGCCGACCGCGCGCACTGCTTTCGGCCGGCCGATTTGCCGCGCCAGCGCGCCATAGCTGATGGTGCTGCCGAGCGGAATCGTCCGCAGCGCCGCCCACACGTCACGCTGGAACGGCGTGCCGCCGGTGGCCACCGGAAGGTCGTCGATGATGCGCAGCTCGCCTTCCATGTAGCGGCGGATCTTGCCGGAAAAGCCGCCGGGGTCGCGCGCGTCGCTCAAGTGGTAGCAGCCGTAGTGCAGCCGCAGCAGCTGGTGCAGGCGGGCTTCGGCGTCCTCGAATTCGATCGCGCGCAGAAACGCGCCGTCCGACACCAGCAGGATGTCGCCGAGCGGCGACGGGAAGCGATCCAGCAGCAGTTCCATCGGTAGGGCCTTTTTCGAACCGGCGCGCACCGGATTTTTCCGCCGGTGACGGTGCGCCAACGCCGTATTGTGCCGCAGCCGGCGCCGGCCGGAAGAAAGCGCCTCAGCGCGCCGCTTCCGCCAGTTCGCGCGCCAGCCGGTTGTGCCGCTCCGCCAGCAGGCCGGTATCCAGCGTGGTGCAGACGCCTTCGCGCACCACCACGCGGCCGTTGATGATGCTCCAGGCGACGTTCGACGGCGTGCAGAACAGCAGCGCCGCCACCGGGTCGTGCAGCGCGCCGGCGTAGCCGATGCCGCGCAGGTCGAACAGCACCACGTCGGCCGCCATGCCGGGTTTCAGCGCGCCGATGTCGTCGCGGTTCAGGACTTTGGCGCCGCCCAGCGTCGCCACTTCCAGCGCCTGGCGCGCGGTCATCGCCGCCGGGCCGCTGCTGTCCCAGTGGGCGACGCGCTGCAACAGCATCGCCTGGCGCGCCTCGCCGAGCAGATGGGCGCCGTCATTCGAGGCCGAGCCATCGACGCCGAGGCCGACCGGCACGCCGGCATCGAGCATCCCGCGCACCGGCGCGATGCCGGAAGCCAGCCGCATGTTGGAGCACGGGCAGTGGGCGACGCCGGTATGGGTGTGGCCGAACAGCGCCACGCCGTCGGCATCCAGCTGCACGCAGTGCGCGTGCCAGACATCGTGGCCGACCCAGCCGCAATCCTCGGCGTACTGCGCCGGCGTCATGTTGAATTTCTCGCGGCTGTAAGCGACGTCGTTGACGTTTTCCGCCAGATGGGTGTGCAGCGACACGCCGAAGCTGCGCGCCAGCACGGCGGCCTCGCGCATCAGTTCGCGCGACACCGAAAATGGCGAGCACGGCGCCACCACGATGCGCTGCATCGCGTAGCGGCCGGCGTCGTGGTAGGTCTCGATCAGGCGCTGGGTGTCCTTCAGGATCGCCGCCTCGTCCTCGACCACGCGGTCCGGCGGCAGGCCGCCCCTGGACTGGCCGACGCTCATCGCGCCGCGCGCGGCGTGAAAGCGCATGCCGATTTCCCGCGCCGCCTCGATGCTGTCGTCCAGCCGGCTGCCGTTCGGATAGATGTACAGATGATCGCTGCTGGTGGTGCAGCCGGACAGCATCAGCTCGGCCATCGCGGTCTGGGTCGAGACGCGGATCATTTCCGGCGTCAGGTTGGCCCATACCGGATACAGGTTGGTCAGCCATTCAAACAGCTCGCCGTCCTGCGCTGCCGGCAGTGCCCGCGTCAGGCTCTGGTACATGTGGTGGTGGGTGTTCACCAGCCCCGGCAGCACCGCGTGGTGGCGGGCGTCGATCACTTCGTCGGCGTCCTGCGGCAGGTCGGTGGCGGGGCCGACCTGTTCGATCACGTTGTCGCGGATGAATACCGAACCGCCGGCGATTTCGCGGCGGGCGTCGTCCATCGTGACGACCACGGTGGCGTTCTGGATCAGCAGGGTTTTGCTCATGGCGCAATCAGGTGAAGAAAAAGGGGAATGGTAACGGCGCTGGCGGATCGCCGTTGCCGCGCCGGCGTGGCGGCGCGTTGGTCACGGCCGGGTTCAGGTCGGGTTCAGGCCGCTGGCGGCTGGAAATGGCGCAGGAAATCCAGGAACACTTGCGCCGCCACTTCGGCATCGTCGGCGGTCATGGTTTCCAGCGGATTGTGGCTGATGCCGCCGTTGCCGCAGCGGGTGAACAGCATCGCCACGTCGGTGATCCTGGCCATCGCCATCGCATCGTGGCCGGCGCCGGACAGCAGTTCGAACGGCGGCACGCCGGCGCGTTCGACTGCCGCCGCCAGTTGCCGCATCAGCCACGGCGCGCACGGCGCCGCCGCCGCGCAGACTGCGCGCTCGATCTGCACGCCGATCCGGCGCCGCGCGCAGATCGCCTCGATTTCCGCCAGCACGTCGGCCACTGCGGCGTCGCGGGTGGCGTCGTCGGCGGCGCGGATGTCGAGCGACAGGTGGCAGGCGCCCGGCACTACATTGACCGAACCGTGCGGCACCTGCAACTGGCCGACGGTGCCGACCAGCGACGGCGCCTGGCCGCAGCGGCGTTCGACGTACAGCACGATCTCGGCGGCGGCGGCGGCGGCGTCCTTGCGCATCGTCATCGGCGTGGTGCCGGCGTGGCTGGCGACGCCGCGCAGCCGCACCTGATAGCGCGAGCTGCCGGCGATCGAGGTGACGATGCCGACCGGCAGCCCGTGTTCCAGCAGCACCGGCCCCTGTTCGATGTGGATTTCGACGTAGCCGAGCAGGTCTGCCGGCCGCCGCGCCAGCGCCGGAATCCGCTCCGGATCATGGCCGGCCGCCTGCAGCGCGGCGCGCATGCTGACGCCGTTGGCGTCGGTCTTGTCCAGCAGTGCCATGTCGAACTGGCCGATCACCGCGTTGCTGCCGAGGAAGGTGCTCTTGAAGCGCACCCCTTCTTCCTCGGAAAAGCCGATCACTTCCAGATGGAACGGCAGCCGTTCGCCGCGCTGGTGCAGATGGCGCACCACCGCGATCGCCAGCAGGATGCCGGCGCGGCCATCGTATTTGCCGCCGTTGCAGACGGTGTCGTAGTGCGAGCCGGTGATCAGCGTGCGGGCATCTGGCACGTCCGAGCGATAGCGGCCGACCACGTTGCCGGCGGCGTCGATGTGCGCCTCCATGCCGGCTTCGCTCATCCACGCCATCAGCTGCGCGGCGGTGCGGCGGTGCGCGTCGGTCAGGTAGGCGCAGGTCAGGCCGTCGGCGTCGTCGCTCCAGGCGCCGATCGTTTCCGCCCATTGCATCACCGCGCCGCCGAGTTCCGGCTGGATGCCGAGCAGGTCGTTCAGGCGCAGTTCGGCGATGCGGTGAATCTGCCGCAGCGATTCCGCCATTTCCTCGGCCGGCTGGTTGTCCAGGCGGCGCGCGAAGGCGTCGATGATCGCGCTGCGCGTCAGCCCCTGGCCGGTCGGTCCCTTGACCGCCAGGATGAACGGAAAACCGAAGCGCGCGTTGTAGTCGGCGTTCAGGCGCTGCAGCGTGGCGAATTCCTCCGGGGTGCAGAGGTGCAGGCCGGCCCTGGCCTGTTCGCCGGTCGATTCGGCGGTCAGCTGGCCGGCGATCGCCGCGCGTCCGGCCAGTTCCGGGTGGGCGCGGATCAGCCCCAGCTGCTCGTCGCGGCTGGCGGCTGTCACCACCACCTGCAGCGCCAGCTTCAGCGCGGCGGCGCTGGCAAACGGCCGGGCGGCGGCGGCACGTTCGGGAATCCACGGCGAATGCTCGTAGAGGCCGTGCAGGGCGGCGGTAAAGGCGGCGGTGTCGCAGCGGTTCAGGTCATCGAGTGTGGTCATCGTCGGCAGCGGGTCCCGCCCGCCGCTGTCCTTCGCGTGGTTCAAGCGGGGAGCGGGACTCCCCGGCGGCGCTCAATGTTCAACAATCAATGCTCAACACTGCGGGCGGCGGCCACGATGTTCTGGCGCGCTTCCAGCGTGTCGCCACGGCCGTTGAAAAACAGGTTCAGCAGCACCGCCATGATCGAGGTCAGCAGGATGCCGCTGTGCAGGATGGTCGACAGCGCCTGCGGCATGAACTTGAAGAAGCTCGGCGCCACCAGCGGAATCATGCCGACGCCGATGCTGATGGCGACGACGAACAGGTTGTTGCGGTTGTGGTCGAAATCGACCTTGGCCAGTATCTTCACGCCGGTCGCCGCCACCATGCCGAACATCACGATGCCGGCGCCGCCCAGCACGAACTGCGGAATCGAGGCGGCGATGAAGGCCATCTTCGGAAACAGGCCGAAGACGATCAGGATCACGCCGGCGGCGACGCAGACGAAGCGGCTTTTGACGCCAGTGACGCCGACCAGGCCGACGTTCTGCGAGAACGAGGTGTAGGTGAAGGTATTGAAGATGCCGCCGATGATGGTGCCGAGGCCGTCCATGCGCAGGCCGGTGGCGAGGTCCTTCACATCGAGCTTCTTGCCGGTCATCTCGCCGAGCGCCAGGAACATCCCGGTCGATTCCACCATCACCACGATCATCACCATGCACATGCCGAGAATCGCGCCGAGGTTGAAGGTCGGCGTGCCGAAATAGAACGGCCGGATCATCTCGAACCAGGCCGCTTCGTTCAGGCCGACGAAGCTGACCCGGCCCATCGCCAGCGCGATTACGAAGCCGAACACCAGCCCGAGCAGCACCGCGATGTTGCTGACGAAACCGCGCGCGTACTTGGTGATCAGCAGGATCGCCACCAGCACCAGCAGCGCCACGCCGAGATTTTCCAGCGAACCGTAGTCGGGATTCGGCACCGTGGTCAGCACGCCATCGACCAGTTGCTTGATGGTCGGCTGGCCGCCGGCCGCCCAGTTGATGCCGACGCCCATCAGCGAAATGCCGATGATGGTGATGATGGTGCCGGTCACCACCGGCGGGAAGTAGCGCACCAGCCGCCCCATCAGCGGCGCGATCAGCAGGCCGAACACGCCGGCGGCGATCACCGCGCCGTAGATGCCGAGGATGCCGAGATCGGGCTGGCCGGCCATCGCCACCATCGGCCCGACCGCCGCGAAGGTCACGCCCATCATCACCGGCAGGCGGATGCCGAACTTCCAGATGCCGAGCGACTGGATCACCGTGGCGATGCCGCAGCAGAACAGGTCGGCGCTGATCAACAGCGCGATCTGGGTTTTCGGCAGATGCAGCGCGCCGCCGATGATCAGCGGCACGGCGATGGCGCCGGCATACATCACTAGCACGTGCTGGATGCCGAGCGCGAACAGCTTGCCGGCGGGGAGCCTTTCATCGACCGGTTCGGTGGCGGTGTTCATGGTGTCGTCTCCTGTGTTTTTTATAACGGCGGCAGGCCGGCGCCATCGGGCGTCTGGCATGGTCCGTATATAGCGCATCATATAGGCGCCGGTTCCCGCTGATATATGATTTGCCGCATAAGCGCTTTCACCGGGAAGATATAGGAACCGCCATGGGAAAACTGAGCACCCACGTTCTCGACATCAGCCGCGGCCGGCCGGCCGCCGGCGTCGCCATTGAACTGTACGCGGTCGATGGCGAGCGCCGCCAGTTGCTGAAACGCGGCGCCACCAACGCCGACGGCCGCTGCGACGCGCCGCTGCTGGAAGGCGAGGCGATGCGCGCCGGCCGCTACGAACTGGTGTTCGGCGCCGGCGACTACTTCGCTGCCCAGGGCGTCGAGCTACCCAGCCCGCGCTTCATCGACCGCGTCACGCTGGCCTTCGGCATCGCCGATCCGGCGCAGAACTACCATGTGCCGCTGGTGGTGTCGCCGTGGGCGTATTCCACCTATCGCGGCAGCTGAGGCGATAACCGAGTGCGACTCAGGACGCCACCAGCATCTGCGTCGCCGAGGTGACCAGATCGCGCAGCCATTTGTGTTCCGCCGCCTGATGCACCCGCTCGTGCCATAGCTGGTAATAGCGGATCGGCGGAAACTTCAGCGGCGGCGTGAAGCTTTTCAGCGGCAGGATTTTTTCGTAGAAGCGCATGAACTGCGCGCCGGTGGTCAGCACCAGATCGGTCTGCGTCAGCATGTACGGCAGCAGGTTGAAGTAGGCCGATTCCACCAGCACGTTGCGGCGCAGGTTGTGGCGCTCCAGATAGGGTTCCACCAGGCCCTGGTAGCCGCGCAGGAACGGCGACGGCGCGATGTGCGGCAGCGCCAGGTAATCCTCCACCGTCATCGCGTCGGACGCGGTGCGCTTGGCGTAGGGACAGTCGGCGCGCATGATGCAGACCACCGGGTCCTCGAACAGCTTGGACAGGTGCAGGTGCTGCGGCGGTTCGTTCCAGTTGGCGATCACCAGATCGAGTTCGCCGTCCGACAGCAGCCGGGCGTAATCGACTTCCGGCCCGAGGCCGTGGATCACCACCCGGCTTTTCGGCGATTCGCGGCGGATGCGCGCCACCACCGTCGGCAGGAACTGGCAATCCAGATAATCCGGCGCGGCGATCTGGAAGGTGCGCGCCTCGTCCTGCGCGACGAACGGCAGCTTGCGCACGAACAGCCGCTCGGTTTCGTCGAGGATGCGCTTGGCCGGCTTCAGCAGGCTTTCGCCGTGCTGGGTCGGGATCATGCCGCGCGCGCCGCGCACCAGCAGCGGATCGCCGGTCAGCTCGCGCAGCTTGCGCAGCGAGGCCGAAATCGACGGCTGCGGCTGGTTCAGCTTCAGCGCCACCCGCGAGACGTTCTTCTCGCACAGCAGCATGTAGAGGATGCGGATCAGGTGCAGATCGAGGTGTTCGGGCAGGTTGGCCATCGCGTGTGTATATCGATGTGAATATGTCCAATATACTTCACGTTCAATGGATTTGACCATCGGGAAGTTTATCTTTCAAGGCACTGCCGCCGTGGCGCGGCCGGTCGCGGGACGCGTCCCGCTGGTTCGCGGCGCTGGCGCCGGCGGACGGCCTTCAATCACGAGGAATGCATGGAAGCTTTGCTGCTGTCGTACGGCGTCGAGTGGCTCAATCTGCTGGTGCGCTGGCTGCACCTGATCGTCGGCATCGCCTGGATCGGCGCATCCTTCTATTTCGTCTGGCTCGACAACTCGATCAAGCCGCCGGCGCCCGGTTCCGAGCTGGCAAAAAAGGGCGTCTCCGGCGAACTGTGGGCGGTGCATGGCGGCGGTTTCTACCATCCGCAGAAGTACATGGTGGCGCCGAAGGAGCTGCCGCAGGAACTGCACTGGTTCAAGTGGGAAGCCTACTGGACCTGGATTTCCGGTTTCTCGATGCTGATCATCGTCTACTACTTCAACGCCAGGGCGATGATGATCGACCGCTCGGTGGCCGACCTCGGCGCGTGGCAGGCGATCGGCATCGGCATCGGCACGCTGGTGGCGGGCTGGCTGGTGTACGACCTGCTGTGCAAGTCGAAGCTGGGGCGGCACGAGGGCTGGCTCGGCGTGGTGATGTACGTGTTCATCGTCGCGGTGGCCTGGCTGCTGTCCCATCTGCTGTCCGGCCGCGCCGCCTACATCCACGTCGGTGCGATGATCGGCACCATCATGGTGGCCAACGTCGCCCACGTCATCATGCCCGGCCAGCGCAAGGTGGTGGCGGCGATGCGCGCCGGCCAGACGCCCGATCCGATCCACGGCCAGCGCGGCAAGCAGCGCAGCGTCCACAACAATTACTTCACGCTGCCGGTGCTGTTCATCATGATCAGCAACCACTTCGCGATGACCTACAACCATGCGTACAACTGGGCGGTGCTGGCGGCCATCATGGCGGCCGGCGTGTTGATTCGCCATTTCTTCAACCTGCGCCACAAGGGCCGCATCGCCTGGGGTTATCCGGCCGCCGGCGTGCTGATCCTGCTGGCGGTGGCGGTGGCGATCGCGCCGCGCCCGGCGCCGGCCACGGCCACGTCCGGCGCCGCCCCGGATTTCGCCCGCGTGCAGGCCATCATCGGCCAGCGCTGCATCGCCTGCCACTCGGCGGCGCCGACCCAGCCCGGCTTTGCCACCGCGCCGGCCGGCATCATGCTGCAGACGCCGGAACTGATCCACCAGCACGCGGCGAAAATCTACCAGCAGGCGGTGCAGCTGAAGGCCATGCCGATCGGTAACCTGACGCAGATGACCGACGAGGAACGCGCCGCCATCGGCGCCTGGTTCGAGGCCGGCGCGAAATAATCGTCACGTACAACGAAGGGAAGCGAATCATGAGCACGATCACCATCGACGGTTTCAACCTGACGGCGCAGCAGGTGCTGGCGGTCGCGCGCGACCCGAACGTCACGGTCGCGCTGGCCGATTCCTCGCGCGCCGCGCTGAAGGAAAGCCGCGACTACATCGAAGCCACCTGGATGCACGACGATGCGCCGATGATGTACAGCTTCAACACCGGCGTCGGTTTGCTGAAGGACACCCGCGTCAAGGTCGAGCAGATCGGCCTGTTCCAGATCCAGCTGATCAAGGCGCACGCCGCCGGCCTCGGCGAACCGTTTTCCGAGGAAGTCAGCCGCGCCACCATGCTGCTGCGCGCCAACGCCTTCGCCTCCAATTATTCGGCGCCGCGCGTCGAGGTGGTCGATCGCCTGCTGGCCTTCATCAACGCCGGCATTCATCCGCTGATGCCGCAGAAAGGCTCGGTCGGCGCCTCCGGCGATCTGGCGCCGCTGGCCTATCTGGGCGCGGCGCTGGCCGGTTTCGACGAAGCCGAGGTGATGTATCAGGGCCAACGCATGCGCGCGCCGGCGGCGATCGCCGCCGCCGGGCTGGAACCGGTCCGGTTCGAACTGAAGGCCAAGGATGCCTCGGCCATCATCAACGGCTGCACGGTATCGCTGGCGGTGGCAGTGCTGGCCGCCGACGACGCCCGCAACCTGCTGTCCGACGCCTGCCTGTCGCTCGGCCTGACGCTGGAAGCGATGCGCGCCGAAATGTCCGGCTTCGATCCGCGCATCCACCAGGCGCGTCCGCACAAGGGACAGATCAAGACCGCCGCCATCGTGCGCAAACTGTTGGCCGGCTCCACCCGCGCCACGCACGAGGCGCGCGCGGTGCAACTGCCGCAGGAAGCGCGCCGCAGCGACATGCCGTACACGCCGCGCATCCAGGATGTGTATTCGCTGCGCTGCGCGCCGCAGGTGTACGGGCCGGTGTTCGACGCGCTCGACTACATCGACACCATCGTCGCCACCGAAATCAATTCCGCCACCGACAATCCGCTGATCTTCGGCAAGGACGGCGGCGGTTTTGAAATCATCTCCGGCGGCAACTTCCACGGCCAGTATCTGGCGCAGGCGATGGACCTGCTGGCGATGGCGGTGACCGACCTCGGCAGCATCTGCGAGCGCCGCATCGCCCGCCTGATCGACCCGACGCTGTCGTGGGGGCTGCCGCGCAACCTGATGTCCGGCACCGCCGGCGTCAATACCGGCTACACCGTGGTGCAGTGCTCGATGAGCGCGCTGGTGATGGAAAACCGCACGCTGTGCATGCCCGGCAGCGTCGACAGCATCCCGGCCAAGGGCAACAGCGAAGACCACATCTCCAACTCCACCTGGTGCGCGCGCAAGGCCGCTACCGTGATCGCCAACGCCCGCTACATCATCGGCGTCGAAATGCTGCTGGCGGCGCAGGCGCTGACCATGACCGAACCGGACCTGCCCGGCTTCGTGCTCGGCCACGGCACCCAGGCCGCCTACGACGAAATCCGCCGCCAGATTCCCGCCTGCCTGGATGGCGACCGCTGGTTCCACGACGACATCGCCACCGCCCACGCCTTCGTCGCCAGCGGTTCGGTGCGCGCGGCGGTCGAGCGGAAGATCGGCAAGTTCGTCTGATCCGTACCATATCCCTTTGCAAAAACAGGGGAGTATGTTATAAAAAAGTAATGTACATACCCGGTGCAGGCCGGCATGTGGGGGAGTATGCAAGGCGCCGCGGGCGCCTTGCGTATTTTTCAGCGTTCGGATGACAGCCGCAGTGCCGTCAAAACATTCCTCGCGCCAACTTTCCTACGTATAATTTCCTGCGCTTCCGGCCGTGTCCGGCCGCTCGACCAACCCTCGTTGCTGGAGTTCTTATGCTTGTTTCGTTTTCTTCCGTATCCCTGCAGCGCATCGCGCTGGCCCTCGTTCTGGCCGCGCTGGCTGGCTGCGCCAGCATGTCGAAGGAAGAATGCCTGACCGCCAACTGGGTCGATGTCGGCACCCGCGATGGCCAGAACGGCGAACCGCGCTCGCGCTTCGCCGACCACGTCGAAGCCTGCCGCGAAGCCGGCGTGCGCGCCGACCAGGGCCAGTACATGGCCGGCTGGGAACGCGGCATCGTCGTCTTCTGCACGCCGCACAACGGTTTTGAAGTCGGCCGCAGGGGCCGCTACTACTCCAACGGCACCTGCCCGCCGGCGCTGGAACCGGGCTTCCGCCACGGCTACGACCGCGGCAGCGACATCTACCGCGCCCAGCAGGAAGTCGATCGCATCCAGAACAGCATCCGCGACAAGCAGCGCAAGCTGGATCAGGCCAAGAAGGACTCCGAACGCCGCGAACTGCGCCGCGACCTGTCCGACCTCGACCACGACATGCGCCGCGCGCGCGACCGCCTGTACGACGCCGAGCGCCGCGCCCGCTACTGATGGCGGCAGGGCCGGCAAGCGCATCGTCAACGGTGTGGACTTGCCCGTGCCGATCCAGGCGACCCGCGTATAAAACCTGATTTTTCCCGGCAAGGCCGGCGGTACGAACCGCCGGCTTTTTTGTTTTTGCGTCGGCGCACACCGGAACTTCCAGCAAGCTGTGCCAGTTTTTCCAGCGGCAAACCTCCTGCCGCTCGTCACTCCGGCGCAGGGTTGAGCAGGGAATTCAGGCCGCATCCAGCCTGCCTGCCCGCCCACGGTTCGCGTTTGCGCTTGCCAGCGCAAACGCGCCCTGCAAGGGGGAATCCTGCGTCTTGCAGGCGTTATCGGTGCGCGCCGAACGCCACTGGGGGGAACGCATGTGTTCCCGCCTGCGCCGGAACGACAGGGAGTGAAGTCGTCAAGTGATGGGGCGGACAAGCGCCGGAGAAGCACCGGAGAAATACCTGAACCTTCACCAACCCGCGCCGGTTTTTGAGCTGCGAACCCCTCACTACCCGTCATTCCGGCGAAGGCCGGAATCCAGCGTCTTGTAACCGTCATCGGTGCGCGCCGAACGTCACTGGGTTCCGGCTTTCGCCGGAACGACACGGAGTGAGGCAATCAAGCGGAAGATGGCAAACGGTGGAGAGCCACCGTAACCTCCGCCAACCCCACGCCGGTTTTTGACGCGGCAGATCAGGCCGGACTGACTTCCTCCCGGCTCGGGCGCCGGTGCAGGCAGTGTCCGGCGGCGTAGGTGGCGGCCACCGCGCGGTCGTCGCCGAGGATGGCCAGCGCGAACAGCAATTCCTCCAGGCGGTCGGCGCGTTCGGTGCGGCGCGCCAGAAGCGGCGTCGCGCGCGGGTCGAGCACGATGAAATCGGCTTCGGCGCCGGCGCGGAAATTGCCGATGGTTCCTTCCAGCCCCATTGCGCGGGCGCCGCCCAGCGTCGCCAGATAGAACATCCGCAGCGCCGGCAGGTAGCTGCCGCCGATCCGCGCCATCTTGTAGGTTTCGTTCATCGTGCGCAGCATCGAGAACGCGGTGCCGCCGCCGACATCGGTGGCGATCGACAGCGCCACGCCGGCGGCGTCGGCGCGCGGGAAATCGAACAGCCCGCTGCCGAGGAACAGGTTGGAGGTGGCGCAGATCGCCGCCGCCGCGCCGCTTTCGGCCATGCGGGCGCGGTCGGCGTCGTCCAGCCACAGGCAATGGCCGTACATCGCGCGCGGCCGCAGCATGCGATAGCGGTCGTAGACATCGAGGTAGCTGCGCGCCTGCGGGAACAGCGACTTGACCCAGGCGACTTCGTCGGTGTTTTCGGCGACGTGGGTCTGCAGGTAGACCTCCGGGTAGGCGGTGGCCAGTTCGCCGGCCAGTTGCAGTTGCGCTTCCGACGAGGTCGGCGCGAAACGCGGCGTGATCGCGTACGTCTGGCGTCCGCGCCCGTGCCATTTCCGGATCAGTTCCTCGCTGTCGCGGGCACCGCCTTCGGCGCTGTCGCGCAGGAATTCCGGGCAGTTGCGGTCCATCATCACCTTGCCGGCGGCCATGCGCAGGTTGCGCGCCGCGCTTTCCTCAAAGAAGGCTTCGGCCGATTGCCGGTGTACGCTGCAATACACCATCGCGGTGGTGGTGCCGTTGCGCGCCAGTTCGTCGAGGAAGAAGCCGGCCACTTCGCGCGCGTGTTGCGGATCGCCGAACTGGCGTTCGGTCGGGAAGGTATAGGTTTCCAGCCACGGCAGCAGGCCCGGCGCCGGCGAGGCGATCATGTCGGTCTGCGGAAAATGCAGATGGGTGTCGATGAAGCCGGGCACGATCAGCCGGCCGCGCCAGTCGTGTACCGGGGTGCCGGCCGGCAGCGTGGCGATCAGCTGGTCGTGCTCGCCGGCGGCGCGGATGTGTCCGCCTTCGACGATCAGCAGGCCGTCCCGGTGCCAGGCATAGGCGTCGTCGGTGAACGCCGGATCGGCGTGGAAATGCAGCAGGCTGGCGCGGTAGGCGTGCAGGGCGGGCGGTGTGCTGGTCATGGTGTGGCGGTCAGGATGGACGAGGGCGGCGCCGCTGGATCGCCGTCGGCATGCCCGGCGGCCTGGGCTTCCCACACTTGCAGCAGTTGCGCCGCCACCGCTGCGGCGATCACCGCCGGCTCCTTGCCGTGGATGCCGGGCACGCCGATCGGGCAGACCATGCCGGCCAGCCGTTCGGCGGGGATGCCGCGCTCGCGCAGGCGATGCTCGAACTGCATGCGCTTGGTTTTCGAGCCGATCAGGCCGAACCAGCCGGCGTCGCCGCGCCGCAGGATGCGTTCCGCCAGCGCCTGGTCGAGCGCGTGGCTGTGTGTCAGCACCAGGAAATTGGCGCCGGGCGCGGCGGCGTCGATCAGCGCCTGCGGCGCCGCCGTTTCGATGCGGACGTTGGCTGGCAGGCGCGGCGGAAACTGGTCGTCGCGCTCGTCGGCCCAGCTGACCTGACAGGGCAGTTCGCCCAGCGCGCGCACGATCGCCGCGCCGACGTGGCCGGCGCCGAACAGGTACAGATGGGCGCGCGGCGCGCGCAGCGGATGCAGCAGCCAGCGGTGGCCGTGGGCGTCGGCGATGACGCGGCAGGGCAGGCGCGGATCGAATTCCGGCAGGCCGTCGGCCGGACCCCACAGCGGCACGCCGTCGGCATCGCAGACGGTCGGCGCGGTTGGCTGGTCCAGCGCCACCAGCCGCCAGCTGTCGCGCCGTTGCCGCAGGCGCTGGCGCAGGCTGGCGAGATGGTCGGCATCGATCCGCTCGAAGGCCAGATGCACGACGCCGCCGCAGCACTGGCCGAGGCCGGGGCCGAGCGGAAAGCGCAGCAGGCGCCGCTGCGCCGCCGGCAGTTGCGGCGCCTGCGCCAGCATGTCGCGGGCGATTTCGGCGGCGCGCAGTTCCAGATGGCCGCCGCCGATGGTGTCGTGCTGGAAACCGGCGCCGACCGCCATGCAGGCGCCGGTTTCACGCGGGCTGGAGCCCTGGATGGCCGCTACCGTGACCAGCACCGCCGGCCGTGGCGGCGTCAGCGCGTTCAGCCAGTCGTGCATGTGCCGCTCCGCTGGGCCTGGCTGTCGGCGGCGCGCACCGCATCGACCGCATCGAGGATTTCCTCGCTGGTGGCCGGCGCCGACAGCGGCGGATTGAAGCGGTAGCCGGCGACGCTGGCGACCGCATCGCGGATCGCGAAGAATACCGAGAACGGTAGCAGCAGCGGCGGTTCGCCGACCGCCTTGGAGCGGTGGATGCTGTCGGCGACGTTGCGGTTCCTGTACAGCTTGACGCGGAAATCCTGCGGGCAGTCGGATACCGCCGGAATCTTGTAGGTGGAAGGCGCGTGGGTGGTCAGGCGGCCGTCGGCGTTCCAGCACAATTGCTCGGTGGTCAGCCAGCCCATGCCCTGGATGAAGCCGCCTTCGACCTGACCGATGTCGATCGCCGGATTCAGCGAATTGCCGGCGTCGTACAGCACGTCGGCGCGCAGCAGTTTCCATTCGCCGGTGAGGGTATCGACCGCCACTTCCGACACCGCCGCGCCGTAGGCGTAGTAGGAGAACGGGTGGCCGGTCATGGTGGCGCCGTCCCAGTGCAGGTGCGGGGTGGCGTAGAAGCCGTCCGACCATAGCTGCACGCGCGCCATGTAGGCCTTGCCGACCAGCGTGGCGAACGGCACGGCATGGCCGTTGACGTGTACCTGGCCATCGGCGAAGCGCACCGCGTCGGCGCTGCCGCCGTATTCGCGCGCCGCCAGTTCGGCCAGCCGCTGGCGGATCTGCGCCGCCGCGTCCTGCGCCGCCTTGCCGTTCAGGTCGGCGCCGGTGGAGGCGGCGGTGGCGGACGTGTTGGCGACCTTGCCGGTTTCGGTGGCGGTCACGCGCACGCTCGCCAGCGGCACGCCGAGTTCGTGCGCGACCACCTGCGCCACCTTGGTGTGGATGCCCTGGCCCATTTCGGTGCCGCCGTGGTTGACCAGCACCGAGCCGTCCAGATACACATGCACCAGCGCGCCGGCCTGATTCAGATGGGTCAGGTTGAAGGCGATGCCGAACTTCACCGGCGTCAACGCCAGCCCCTTCTTCAGCACCGGGCTGGCGGCGTTGAAGGCGCGCAGCGCGGCGCGGCGTTCGCGGTAGCCGCTGTCGGCTTCCAGTTCGGCCACCAGTTCGTGCAGGACATTGTCCTCGACCTTTTGCAGGTAGGGCGTGACGTTGCGCCCTTCGGCGTCGTCGCGGCCGTAGAAATTCAGGCGGCGAATGTCGAGCGGATCGCGGCCGAGGTTGCGGGCGATTTCATCGATCACGTATTCGATGGCGATCGCCCCCTGCGGCCCGCCGAAGCCGCGAAACGCGGTGTTCGACTGCGTGTTGGTCTTGCCGCACAGCGCGACGATATCGACGTCGGACAGGTAGTAGGCGTTGTCGAAGTGGCAGACCGCCCGCGTCGCCACCGGGCCGGACAGATCGGCCGAGTAGCCGGCGCGCGCCACCATCTCGACCCGCGCCGCCAGGATTTTTCCGTCGTCGTCGTAGCCGATCGCGTAGTCGTACTCGAAGCAGTGGCGCTTGCCGGTGACCATGAAATCGTCGTCACGGTCGGCGCGCAGCTTGACCGGCCGTTGCAGCCGCGCCGCCGCCAGCGCCGAGGCGGCGGCCCACAGCGCCGATTGCGATTCCTTGCCGCCGAAGCCGCCGCCCATGCGCCGGCATTCGACGTTGACGCCGTGCGACGGAATGCCGAGCGCATGGGCGATCACATGCTGCATTTCGCTCGGATGCTGGGTCGAGCACCAGACCTGCATGCCATGGTTTTCCTTCGGCACCGCGTAGGAAATCTGCCCTTCCAGATAGAACTGCTCCTGGCCGCCGACCGACAGCCGGCCTTCGACGTGATGCGGAGCGGCCTTGAAGGCGGCGCGGAAATCGCCGCGCGTCAGCTTCAGCGGCGGCAGCACGTAGGATTCGGCTTCGCGGGCGGCGCGTGGCGTCAGGATCGCCGGCAGTTCCTCGTATTCGACCCTGGCCAGACGGGCGGCGCGGCGCGCCTGGTCGTGGCTGTCGGCCACCACCAGAAAAATCGGCTGGCCGAGGTATTGCACCAGGCCGTCGGCAAGAATCGGATCGTCATGCAGGATCGGGCCGCAATCGTTGACGCCGGGAATGTCGCGCGCCGTCAGCACCAGCTTGACGCCCGGTGCGGCGCGCACCGCCTCCAGATCGAGTGCCCGGATGTTTGCGTGCGCCTTGGCCGACAGGCCGAGCGCGGCATGCAGCGTGCCGTGCAGTTCCGGCAGATCGTCGGTATACAGCGCTTCGCCGGAGACGTGCAGCGCCGCCGATTCGTGCGGGTGCGGGCGACCGACCTCGGCCCAAGCGTCGAGCCGGGCGGGGGCCGCCGGGCTTGCGGTGTGCGTGTTCATGATCGGCTCCTTCAGAGGCAGGCGAAGGCGTTGACTTCGGCCTTCGCCAGCGGCGCGTCGGCGCGGGTTTCCAGCCAGAAGCGGCGCAGCAGGTTTTGTGCCGCCTTCATCCGGTAGGCGGACGAGGCGCGCATGTCCGACAGCGGCTGGTAATCGCGCGCCAGCGCCGCCATCGCCGCCGTCAGTGTCGCCTCGTTCCACGGCTGACCGTCCATTGCCGCCTCGGCTTCTCTGGCGCGTTTCGGCGTCGCCGCCATGCCGCCGAAGGCGATGCGCGCCCGCGTCACGGTAGCGCCGTCGCGCACGAAGGAAAACGCCGCGCACACCGCCGAAATATCCTGATCGAAACGCTTGGCCAGCTTGTAGGTGCGGAATTGCAGATGCGGCCCGGGCAGCGGCACGCGCAGCGCCTTGACCACTTCGTCGGCGCGCAGGTCTTTCTTCTGATAGGCCAGATACAGGTTTTCCAGCGGCAGCACGCGCTCGCCGGCGGCGCCGTGCAGCACCACCTGTGTGCCGAGCGCGATCAGCCACGGCATCGAATCGCCGATCGGCGAACCGTTGGCGACGTTGCCGCCGAGCGTGCCGGCGTGGCGGATCGGCAGCGAGGCGAAGCGCTGGCGCAGTTCGCCGAGCTGTTCCGGGTAGTGCCGGCACAGCGCGCCGTAGGCGTCTTCCAGCGACACGGCGGCGCCGATTTCCAGCATGCCGTCGGCTTCCGCCAGCGCATGCAGTTCCGCCACCTGACCGAGATAAATGATGTCGCCGAGATCGCGCATCTGCTTGGTCACCCACAGCCCGACATCGGTGGAACCGGCCAGCAGCACCGCCTGCGGATTTTCCTGGCGCAGCGCCGTCAGTTGTGCCAGCGTGCGCGGTGCGTGGAAGCTGCGGCCGGCATGGTGGTAGCTGAAGGTGGCCGCGCGCCGCAGAGCGCGCAGCGGTGCGGCGACGCTTTCGCGCTCGAAGGCCACCGGCGGCAGTTCGCCCATGCGGGCGGCGGCGTCGATGATCGGCCGGTAGCCGGTGCAGCGGCACAGGTTGCCGGACAGCGCGTCGTCGATCTGCTTGCGGGCCGGTGCGCCGGCGTGGCCTTCGTGGTCCAGATACAGCCCCCACAGCGACATCACGAAACCGGGCGTGCAGAAGCCGCATTGCGAACCATGGCATTCGACCAGCGCCTGCTGCACCGGATGCAGAGCGCCGTCCGGCTGCTTCAGGTCCTCGACCGTGAACAGCGCCTTGCCGTCCAGCGTCGGCAGCAGCTGGATGCAGGAATTGACGGTTTTCATTTCCAGCCGGCCATCACGCAGCTCGCCGACCATCACGGTGCAGGCGCCGCAATCGCCTTCGGCGCAGCCTTCCTTGGTGCCGGTGCAGTGGCGGTCTTCGCGCAGGTGCTGGAGCACGGTGCGGGTCGGCGCGACGCCTTCCACCTGCTGCACCGCACCGCGAAAGTAGAAGCGGATCGGCTCGGACATCATGTCTCCATATCGTTCTGGTATACCAGACAGATTAGCACCTGCGGCATATCCGGGTATATGCGAAAAGACATAACCGCCATGGCCTGCGCTGATGGCGGCGGGCATGAAAAACGGCGCCCGAGGGCGCCGTCGTTGCGGAGCGGGCGCGGCCTAGAAGCGGTGGCGGATGCCGACACCGAGGCTGTTGCCGTTCGGCTGATTGGTGATCCGGTCGTTCATGTAGATCGCGTAAACATCGGTGCGCTTGGACAGATTGTAGTCGTAGCCGATCGAGGCGGTATTGCGCTTGCGGTCGGAGCCGGCAATGTCTTCCTTGGTCTGCGCGAACGAAGCCAGCACGCTGCCCTGGCCGACCGGCGCGCTCAGGCCGAGCGACCAGGTTTTGTAGTCCTGATCGACGGTGCCGCTGACATCATGATCGACCGAGGTTTTCTGATAGGTGGCGAACAGCTTGACGACGCTGAAATCGTAGCCGCCACCGACGAACCAGGTCTTGGAACGGTCCTGCGGGGCCGGCACCGGATTGTTGATCTGGGCGTTCTCGTAGAACGCGGTCAACGACAGCGGACCGTTGAAGTACAGCAGGTTGCCGCCGAAGTTGTTCTTGCCGGTGGCGCCGGCCTGCTCGCCGAACTGATAGTGCAGATTGGCGGTCAGCCCGCCCATCGACGGCGTGGTGTAGATGATTTCGTTGCTCCAGCCGGTATCGGTGATGGTCTTGTTCCAGTTCGAGCCGTTGAACAGCGGCACGTTCATGTGCAGGATCAGCGGCGCGAAGGCGAACGAATCGCCGAACGGATTGAACAGGATCGACGGCAGGAAGTTCGGCGCCAGGCCACGGCCCAGCGTGACGGTACCGAAGCTGCCGGACAGGCCGATGTTGGCGTCGCGCGAGAACAGCGTGTCGCCGGGGAAGCGGCCCTGGGCGCCGTTATCGACCTGCAGGAAGGTGGTCAGCGCGAAGTTGGCCTTCAGCCCGCCGCCCAGATCTTCGCTGCCCTTGAAGCCGATCCACGAAGTGGTCATGCCGCCGCTGTTGACGGCAGCGGTGCTGCCGGAGTCGCCGGCCATCCGCATCGTGCCGGCATAGGCATCGACCAGACCGCTGACGGTCACGTTGGTCTGGGCCAGCGCCGGTGCGGCGCAGGCGCCGGCGAGCGCCGTCGCCAGCAGCAGTTGTTTGAATCGGGCTTGGGGCATGTCGTCTCCTCTGGAGCGGATGGTTGGGCCGGATTTCCGGCGCGGATTATGTCTGGAATACTTGCCGCAGCGCTTGCATCATGCGGCAAGCCGGAGTTTGCCGATGTTTCGCGCTGCGCATAGCAGTTATATCAATGAAAATATATAACCGCGCTTGCCGTTTCCACAAGGCATGATTGTGCAACGGCGCGCGCCGGCGACAAAGTTCTTTTTGCGCTTCGGCGCTATGATCCGGTTTTTTTGGAGACAGTGATGCGATCGACCAGGGCCAGCGCCGCGCTGGAACGGCTGAAGCGCCGCAGCGGCGAACCGCGCTATTCAATGGTGCGCACCGCCGACGAGCGCTTTTATCTGGTGCTGAAGGAGTCGGCGACGCCGACCAGATTGTGCGAGCCGCTGTCGCTGGACGAATTCGTCGCCTTCGTCAACGGCTGCGGCCCACAGCCGGCACCACGGCGCGCGACCAGCAACGATCTGGCCTTCGAGCGGCAGTTGCGGAAGAAGTAGCGGATCTGGCCGGATCGTTTTCGTCATTGGCGCGCCTGAATGGGGTCGTGCCGCACGCCACCGGGTTCAGGTTTTCGCCGGAACGACAGGGAGTGACGCGGCCGGGTGGTCAGCCGCAATCCAGCCTGGTTGACGCCGTTTGGGCCAGCCGCTGCCGTTTTTAGTTGCCAAACGGCAAATTTCAGGTCGACAACACCGGCATCTGTTGTTATCCTGCCACACTTCCCCCAGCAACAACTTCGGCGTGTTTCCCGCGCCCAGCTATTGCCATGTCTTTTTTTTCCTCTGCTTCCTCGTTCCTCCGTTTTACCGATTCTTCATTGCGCCGTTTGATTCCGCCCATGCTGGCGGTACTGCTGACCGCCTGCGGCGGCGGCAACGACGCGCCGGCCCACTACGCGCTCGGCGGCAGTGTCAGCGGTCTGGCTGGCGGCACGCTGATGTTGCAGGTCAATGATGGTGAAACCGTTTCGGTTTCCGCCGACGGCACTTTCCAGTTCCCTACCGAGCTGCCCGGCGGCACCGCCTACGTGGTCAGCGTCCAGACGCAACCGAACAATCCGGCGCAAACCTGTTCGGTGAACCGGGGCAGCGGCACGCTGAATGCGGCGGTCAATGACATTGCGGTGCGCTGCGCCACCAATGCCTACCGCATTGGCGGCACGGTCTCCGGTCTGGTTGGTACAGGGCTGGTGTTGCAAAACAACGGCGGTGACGATCTGGCGATCGATGCCGATCGCGGTTTCCGCTTCACCCAGCCGGTCGCCAGCGGCGCCGCCTATGTGGTGACGGTACGCAGCCAGCCGGATGCTCCGGCGCAGACCTGCACGGTGAACCAAAGCTCGACCATCGTCGCCGACACCAACGTCACCGACGTGCGGGTACAGTGCGACACCAACAGCTACCCGGTCGGCGGCAGCGTCAGCGGACTGGGCAGCAGCGGAGGGCTGGTGCTGCAGAACAATGGCACCGACGATCTGGGCATCGATGTTGACGGGGATTTCCAGTTCCAGAAGCAGGTCGCCAGCGGCGCCGACTACACCGTGACGGTACGCAAGCAGCCTTCGGGGCAGGTCTGCTCGGTGGAGCAGGGCAGCGGCACCATCGGCAACTCCGGGGTCACCGACGTGCAGGTCGAGTGTTCGACGGCCGTCCATGCCGTCAAGGTCACGGTATCCGGCTACAGCGGTAGCGGCCTGACCTTGCTGAACAATGGCGGCGATGCCCTGTACGTCGAGGGCAACGGCAGCGTGAGCTTCCCCACCCCGGTAGCGTTCGGCAAATCATATGAAGTGACGGTCGCCTCGCAACCCTCCGGCCAGTTCTGCAGCGTCAGCAATGGCAGCGGCACCATCGGCAATACCGACGTCACCAATGTGCAGGTGACTTGCAGCGCCAGCACACCGTATACGATTGGCGGCACCATTACCGGGCTGAGCGGGAAGGATGCCAATCTGGTGCTGCAAAACAATGGTGGCGACGATCTGGTGACGAATGCCGATGGCAGTTTCACCTTCCCGGCCAAGGTAGAGAACGGCCGGCCGTATAAGGTGACGATCAAGTACCAGCCGCGTTTGCAGGCGAACGCCTGCACCGTCAGCAGTAACGGCAGCGGCACGGTTACCGGGGATGTCAGCAACATCGCCATCGATTGCTCGGGGTTGCCGGCGCTGACCAAGCGGGTGGCGTATGTGTCCAGTGACGATTCCTCCACCTTCCCCCCCGGCTACGTGAAAGCCTATGTCCTGAACGGTAGCAGCGCGCCGACGCCTGTCCCGGTAACGGCAGGCACTGCTGGCAGCCATCCGTCCGTGCTGGTGGCCGATCCGCAAAGGCAGTACGCCTATGTAGCGGCGAGTACCGGGATGGAGGCGTTCACCATCGATCGCGATAACGGAGGGGTGACTCAACGTTCCGGAGCGGGCGGCCTGCCCAATACCGACGGGCTGGATCAGGGGCTGGCGATGCATCCTGGCGGCAAGTTCATCTATCTGGTCAGGCAAGGCACTGGCAGCGGTGCGCCCGGCAGGCTGTACGGATTCAGTATCAATCGCGCCAATGGCTTCCTGACGAATATCGACCCCGATCAGCAGTATGTTGAGATAGGCACCGATTACGGTTCCGTCAGCCCGGTCATCGATCCGACCGGCCGTTTTCTCTACATCGCCAATAGCGGCTCCAACTCGATTTCGATCTTTACCCTGAACGAGAACAGCGGCAAAGCGACGTTCATGAACCGGGTGCCGCACGGTATGACGGTGAAGTCTCTGGTCATCGATCCGACCGGCCGTTTCCTTTATGCGGCGGTCGGAAATCTGACGAGCGGAAATAGGGCGTACTTCTACAAGATCGATCCGCTCGATGGCGGGTTGAGTTCGATCGGCCCGGCGGGGTCGCCGGAGTCGGCGACTTCGTTCGGCCCCATTACCACCTGGGCGATGGACCCTACTGGCGGTTTCCTCTATGCGGGACTTGGTAATACCAATGCTGGGCACATCTATCGGATCGGTTCCTCCGGTACTTTGGATGGTAATCCCCCACCGAATGGTAGTTCTCCATCCGATGGTAATTCTCCATGGCGCAAATCATTCGGCATTCCCGGTGCGTCGACTGCCAGAATCCATTCGTTTGCCGTTGATCCGATCGGCGATCTTGCGCTGTCGACGGACGGCACCACCGACCAGGTTGCGCTCTATCGTATCGATCGCTCCGCCACCGATGGCAGTATCGACATCCCGCTTGCGTCCAGCTCGACTTTCTCCAATGGTTGGGCCGCCCGTTTTGTCACCATCCTCGGCTGGTAGCCACGGCGGTCGGGCGCGGGTGCGCTTGCCGGCGCAAACGCGCCCTGCAAGAGGGAGCCCAGCGCCGTTGACGCCGTTTGGGCTAGCCGCTGCCGTTTTTCATTGCCCGAAAGGAAATTTCTGGTCGACAACCACGGCATCCGTTGCTATTCTGACTTCATTCCCTTCAGCAACAACTCCGGCGTCTCCCCCGCGCCCGGCCATTGCCATGACTGCTTCCGCCTTCCTTTCGCAGTACCTCCGCTTTGCCTTTTCTTCGCTGCGCCGCTGGATTCCGCCCATGCTGGCGGTACTGCTAACCGCTTGCGGCGGCGGCAGCGACGCACCGGCCCACTACCCGCTCGGCGGCAGCGTCAGCGGTCTGGCCGGCGGCACGCTGGTGCTGCAGGTCAATGACGGAGAAACGGTCTCGGTCTCGGCTGATGGCACTTTCCAGTTCCCCAGCGAACTGCCCGGCGGCACCGCCTACGTGGTCAGCGTCCAGACACAACCGAACAACCCGGCGCAAACCTGTTCAGTGAATAGGGGCAGCGGCACGCTGAACGCGGCGGTCAATGACATTACGGTGCGCTGCGCCACCAATGCCTACCGCATCGGCGGCACGGTCTCCGGTCTGGCTGGCCAAGGGCTGGTATTGCAGAACAACGGCGGCGACGATCTGGTGATCGATGCCGATGGCGGTTTCCGCTTCACCCAGCCGGTTGCCAGCGGCGCCCGTTACCGCATCACCGTCAAGACCCAGCCGAGCGATCCGGCGCAAACCTGCACCGTCAACCACGCCAGCGCCCTGGTCACCGACCGCGACATCGACAACGTCACCGTGCAGTGCTCCACCGACGTGCATCAGATTGGCGGCAGCGTGACGGGTTTGACCGGTAAAGGACTGGTATTGCAGAACAACGCCGGTGACGACCTGCCTGTCGATGCCGACGGCGACTTCCAGTTTGCCACCCCGGTCGCCAGCGGCGCCGGCTATGTGGTGACGGTACGGACTCAGCCACACGACCCGAGCCAGACCTGCAGCGTCGAACGCGCTACCGGCACCGTCGCCGATCACGACATCCGCGATGTCACGGTGCGCTGCACCACCGATTCCTACTTCATCGGCGGCACGGTATCGGGCCTGGCCGGCAGCGGACTGGTGTTGCAGAACAATGGCGACGAGGAACTGGCAGTCAATGCCAACGGCCGTTTCCAGTTCTCCGGCAAGGTCGCCAGCGGCGCCGCCTATGTGGTGGCGGTGCGCAGCCAGCCGGATGCTCCGGTGCAGACCTGCACGGTGAACCAAAGCTCGACCATCGTCGCCAACGCCGACGTTACCGACGTGCAGGTACTGTGCAATACCAACAGCTACCCGGTCGGCGGCAGCGTCAGCGGACTGGGCGGCAGCAGCGGGCTGGTGCTGCAGAACAATGGCACCGACGATCTGGACATCGATGGCGACGGCGATTTCCAGTTCCAGAAGCAGGTCGCCAGCGGCGCCGGCTACAAGGTGACGGTACGCACGCAGCCTTCGGGGCGGGTTTGTTCGGTTATCCCCGGCACCGGCAGCGGCACCATCGGCAATGCCGGCGTCACCGACGTACAGATCACCTGTTCGCCAGTGTTCCGCACCCTGTCGGTCGATGTCAGCGGGTATGTCTCTGGCAGCGGCGATCTGATCTTGCAGAACAACGGCCAGAACACTTTGCCTGTCACGAGCAATGGCAACTGGCCCTTTCCGGGCAGCGTTGCCGTTGGCAGCACCTATCACGTCACGGTCAGCGTCCGCCCCTTCGGCCAGTTCTGCAGCGTCACCGACGACAGCGGCACCATGCCGGATGCCAACGTGACGCTGCAAGTGCAGTGCGCCCCCAGCACGCCGCATACGATTGGCGGCCGCATCATCGGGCTGACCGGCAATGACGCCAATCTGGTCTTGCAAAACAATGGCGGCGACGATCTGGCGACGAATGCCAGTGGCAGTTTCACCTTTCCGGCCAAGGTCAACACCGGCCAGCCGTATGCGGTGACGATCAAGTACCAGCCACGCCTGCTGGCGGGCGCCTGCACCGTCAGCAATGGCAGCGGCACGGTTACCGGCGATGTCGGCAATGTCACCATCGATTGCTCGGGGCTGCCGGCGCTGACCAAGCGGGCGGCGTATGTGTCGAATTGGTCTGTTACGTCCCCCAACGGCGTCACTGTCCATGCCATCGATGCCAGCGATGCGCTGACGAATGTCGGTAAGGTGGCTACCTCTGGCCTCCATCTTTCGACGCTGGTGGCCGATCCGCAGCGGCAGTTTGCCTATGCTGCTTCGGACTGGGGCATTGATGCTTACGCGATCAATCCCACTGACGGCACCCTGACGGCACCGGCTGACCCGGTTCCGCATACCGGTGCGTCCCAGACACTGGCGATGCACCCGAGCGGCGGGTTTCTGTATCTGGTCGATTGGGTCAAGGGGGACGGTAGCGTCACCGGCACGGTGTCGGCATTCCGGATCGATCGTGACACAGGCGGCTTGACGGCAATCGGCTCGCCCATCGACTTGGGTATGGGGCCTTTCAGCCCCGTCATCGATCCGACCGGGCGTTTTCTTTACGTTGCCAATCTACGTTCCAATTCGGTATCCGCTTTTAGCATCGACGAAAACAGTGGCCTGCTGACCGAGATCAGCGGGTCGCCGTTTACCGTTGGTAACCCTAACTACCTCGCGATGACGCCGAACGGGCGGTTTCTCTATGCGGGGAATGGGAACGGTAGTGTGCGTAGCTACGCCATCGATCCGGCCAGCGGCGCGTTGAGTGAGGTGGCGACGTCGGTTGATTTTGGGAGCGACTACATCATTGCCGCCCTGACGATGGATCCTGCCGGCGATCATATCTATGTCGGACTCCAACCGGGTGATCCGATCTTCGCTTCTAAAGGAGTGACTTGCGCAATCACTTCCACTGGCGGGTTGGACGAGTGCCAGGATTTTTCGATTCCCGATCGTGTCCGTTCATTTGCCGTCGATCCGGTCCACGGTTTTGCACTGTCGACGGGCGGGTCACGTTACATCTCCCCCTATAGGATCATTCGTGACAGCAACGGCAACGTCATCAGCGTCACTCCGGGGCCGGACTACGACAATTTGGATTCCGCCGACTCCATCACCATCCTCGGCTGGTAACCGCCACCGCGGCGGCGCGGGCGACGCCGGCACTACGGCGGGATAGCAGTGGTGCCGGCGCGGCTTGCACCCGCCGCCGGCTTCAGCCGGCCACAAACGGATGGTGCTCGCGCCAATGCTCGGCAATGTCGATGCGGCGGGTGATCCAGACGCGGTCGTGCGCCTGCACGTAGTCGAGGAAGCGCGCCAGCGCGGCGGCGCGCGCCGGGCGGCCGGCGATGCGGCAGTGCAGGCCGATCGAGAGCATTTTCGGCGCGTTCAGCCCGTCCGGGTCGCCTTCGCGGTACAGCACGTCGAAGGCATCTTTCAGGTAATCGAAGAATTGCGTGCCGGAGTTGAAACCCTGGGCGGCGGCGAAGCGCATGTCGTTGGTGTCCAGCGTGTAGGGCACCACCAGTTGCGGCACCGTCCGGGTGGTGCCGTCGGCGCCGGTGATGCGCACCGGGTCCCAGTAGGGCAGGTCGTCGGCGTAGGAGTCGGCGTCGTAGGCGAAGCCGCCGTGTTCGACCACCAGCCGGCGCGTGTTCGGCGAATCGCGCCCGGTGTACCAGCCGAGCGGGGGGCTGCCGGTCAGTTCGCGGATGATCTGCACCGCTGCGGCGATGTGGGCGCGTTCGGTGGCTTCGTCGATCTGCTGGTAGCTGATCCAGCGCAGGCCGTGGCAGGCGATTTCGTGGCCGAGTTCGCGGAAGGCGGCGACCGCTTCCGGGTTGCGCTGCAGGGCCATCGATACGCCGAAGATGGTGAGCGGCAGCCGGCGTTCCTCGAACAGCCGCAGCAGCCGCCACAGGCCGGCGCGGGAGCCGTATTCGTACAGCGTTTCCATGCTCATATGGCGCATCGGAAAGGCTTGCGCGCCGATGATTTCGGACAGGAAGGTTTCCGAGGCGGGGTCGCCGTGCAGCACGCAGTTTTCGCTGCCTTCTTCGTAATTCAGTACGAACTGCAGCGCCACGCGGGCGCCGTTCGGCCATTGCGGGTGCGGCGGGGTGCGGCCGTAGCCGAGCAGATCGCGGGGATAATTCTGGTTGCCGTGGGTCATCGCCATGCCTGGTGAGTGAGAAAAATTGCCTTGTGAAATCAATACATGGTGGAGTATTTTTGGAGCCGGGCTCCAGTTGCCCGTGACAGGCCGATTTTAAGGCATACTCCCCATATTCTCTGTTTATCACAGAAATTGCCCGCAGTGTTGGCGCAAAAGCGTGGCACCATAGCGGCTCGCCGCCGCGCCGGCGGACATGCCTTGCATGGTAGCGGCGGGCGGCGCTGGTCGGCATAGCGGCGCTTTGATAGGCATGCTCAGCGGCGCGATATATCCGGCTCTGGCCGGGGGCCGTTTCGCATATCGACGGGTTTATATTGAACATGCAGCAGAAAATATATTGCGTGACGCCGATTTACGGTAAGTTCGACCTGCGCTTTTCCTACTATAAATATAAAGAGACATGACAACTCGCCTTGCGCTGCAACAGATCACCAAGCGGTATCCGTCGGTGGTCGCCAACGATGGCGTCGACCTGAGCGTCCAGCCGGGGGAAATCCACGCGATCCTGGGCGAAAACGGCGCCGGCAAATCGACGCTGATGAAGATCATCTACGGCGCCGTCAAGCCGGACGGCGGCCGGGTGCTGTGGAACGGCGAGGAAATCAGCGTCGCCAATCCGTCGGCGGCGCGTGCGCTCGGCATTGCGATGGTGTTCCAGCATTTTTCGCTGTTCGATACGCTGACGGTGGCGGAGAACATCGCGCTCGGGCTGCCGTCCGATACCAGGCTGGGCGAACTGGAGCGGCGTATCGCCGATACCGCGCGCCAGTACGGGCTGGAACTGGAGCCGCAGCGGCACGTGCATACGCTGTCGGTCGGCGAGTGCCAGCGGGTGGAAATCGTCCGCGCGCTGCTGGCCAGGCCGCAATTGCTGATTCTGGATGAGCCGACCTCGGTGCTGACGCCGCAGGCGGTCGAAAAACTGTTCGACACCTTGCGCCGGCTGGCCGCCGAGGGGTGCAGCATTCTTTACATCAGCCACAAGCTCGATGAAATCCGCGCGCTCTGCCATACCTGCACGGTGATGCGCGCCGGCAAGGTGACCGGCGTGTGCGATCCGCGCCAGGAAACCGAGGCCAGCCTGTCGCGGCTGATGATCGGCGCCGAGCCGCCGGCGATCCGCCACCAGCAGCGCCAGCCGGGCGCGGCGCTGTTGCAGGTGCGCGGGCTGTCGCTGCCGAAAAGCCATCCGTTCGCCACCGAATTGCGCGACATCGGTTTCGAGCTGCGCGGCGGGGAAATCCTTGGCGTGGCCGGCGTGTCCGGCAACGGCCAGCAGGAATTGCTGGCGGCGCTGTCCGGCGAGGACCCGCGCGCCGCCGCCGACGCGATTCTGCTGGACGGCGTGCCGGTGGGGCGCCGCAACGCCGCCTGGCGGCGTGCGCACGGCCTCGGTTTCGTGCCGGAAGAACGGCTCGGGCGCGGCGCGGTGCCGGATTTGTCACTGGCGCATAACATGCTGCTGTCGCACCAGACCGGCGCCACCGTCGGCCACGGCATGGTCAGGTTCGGCGCCATCGCCGACATGGCGGCGGCGATCATCGCCCGCTTCAACGTCAAGGCCGGCGGGCCGCAGGCGGTGGCCGGCAGCCTGTCCGGCGGCAACTTGCAGAAGTACATCGTCGGCCGCGAGGTGACGCGCAACCCGAAAGTGCTGCTGGTGGCGCAGCCGACCTGGGGCGTGGATGTCGGCGCCGCCGCGCAAATCCGCGCCGAACTGGTGGCGCTGCGTGACGCCGGCTGCGCGCTGCTGGTGATTTCCGAGGAACTGGATGAACTGTTTGAAATTTCGGATCGCCTGATGGTGATCGCCAAGGGGCGCATGTCACCGTCGATCGCCACCGCCGAGGCCAGCCTCGATCTGATCGGCCAGTGGATGAGCGGGCTGTGGGGCGCGCCGGCGCGGCGGCAGGGAGGCGCGCATGTTCAAGCTTGAGCCGCGCGCCGCGCCGTCGGTCTGGATGTCGTGGATGTCGCCGCTATTGGCGGTGCTGCTGACCGCGCTGTGCGGGGCGATCCTGTTTGCCGCGGTCGGCAAGGACCCGGTGGCCAGTCTTGGCGTGTTCTTCTTCGAGCCGATCAAGGATCTGCGCGGCTGGTCGGAGGTCGGCGTCAAGGTGGCGCCGCTGCTGCTGATTTCGGTCGGGCTGGCGATCTGCTTTCGCGCCAACATTTTCAACATCGGCGCCGAAGGGCAGTTCGTGCTGGGGGCGATTGCCTCCGGCGCCACCGTGCTGGCCTTCGATAGCGGCGAGAACGGCGGTTTCTGGCTGATCACGCTGGGGCTATTGGCCGGCATGGCGGGCGGCATGCTGTGGGCGGCCATCGTCGCCTGGCTGCGCGACCGCTTCAACGCCAATGAAATCCTGGTGTCGCTGATGCTGGTGTACGTCGCCCAGCTGCTGCTGAGCTATCTGGTGCATGGCGTGCTGATGGACCCGGACGGCTTTTCGTTCCCGCAGTCGAAGATGTTTTCCGACGGCTTCCTGCTGCCGATCATCCTGCCCGGCACGCGCCTGCATCTGGGCATGCTGCTGGCGGTGGCGGCGGCGCTGCTCGGCTGGCTGTACCTGTCGCGCAGTTTTTCCGGCTTCAAGCTGCAGGTCGGCGGCATGGCGCCGCGGGCGGCGCGCTACGCCGGCTTTTCGGCGCGCGGCTCACTGTGGATTTCGCTGCTGGTGTCGGGCGCGCTGGCCGGCCTGGCCGGCGCCTGCGAGGTGATGGGGCCGATCGGCCAGCTGACGCCGTCGGTGTCGCCGGGCTATGGTTTCGCGGCGATCATCGTCGCCTTCGTCGGCCGCCTGCATCCGGTCGGCGTGGTGTTTTCCAGTTTCGTGATGGCGCTGTTCTATATCGGTGGCGAACTGTCGCAGTCGCGGCTCGGCATGCCGTCGGCGATCACCGGCGTGTTCCAGGGCATCCTGCTGTTTTCGCTGCTGGCCTGCGACGTGCTGATCCACTACAAGCTCACCTGGAGGAAATGATGGATGCAATCGCGCCGCTGCTGGCGGCTTCCATCAATGCCGGCACGCCACTGATGCTGGCCGCGCTGGGCCTGCTGATCAACGAAAAATCCGGCGTCGTCAACCTCGGCTCGGAAGGCATGATGCTGATGGCGGCGGTGATCGGTTTCGCCGTGACGATCCACAGCGGCAGCGTCACGGTCGGCTTCATCGCCGGTGCCTGTGCCGGCATGCTGCTGGCCGGTTTCTTCGCCTGGATGACGGTGTGGCTGGGCACCAACCAGATCGCCACCGGCCTGGCGCTGTCGCTGTTCGGCGCCGGCGCCTCGGCGTATCTGGGCATCGATTACGTCGGCAACAGTCTGGAGGCCAGCGAGTTCGGCATTCCGCTGCTGCGGGACATTCCGTTTCTCGGCACCGTGCTGTTCCGCCAGCATCCGATGGTGTATCTGTCGCTGCTGCTGTGCGTGGCGATCATCTGGTTCCTGAACAAAACCCGCAGCGGGCTGATCCTGCGCTCGGTCGGCGAATCGCCGTCGTCGGCGCATGCGCTCGGCTACAATGTGCGCCGCATCCGGCTGGCGGCGCTGCTGTTCGGCGGCGCCTGCTGCGGCCTGGCCGGCGCCTTCATGTCGCTGGTGTACACGCCGATGTGGGTGGAGGGCATGGTGGCCGGGCGCGGCTGGATCGCGCTGGCGCTGACCACCTTCGCCACCTGGCGGCCGGCGCGGGTGCTGGTTGGCGCCTATCTGTTCGGCGGCATCACGATCCTCACCTATCACATGCAGGCGCTGGGCGTGCCGATCGCCTCGCAGTTGCTGTCGATGCTGCCGTATCTGGCGACGATCCTGGTGCTGGTGCTGATTTCGCGCAACGCCAACTGGATCCGGCTGAACATGCCGGCTTCGCTGGGCAAGAATTTCAATCCGAACACCTGAGAGCTGCAGCAAGTCGGGCGCGGTGCCGTTGGCCGTGCTCTTTTTTTCACCGAGCGGGAATCAAAACAAGAGGAAAGACCATGTCTGGAAAATTCATGCGCAGGGCCTTGTATGCGATGGCGATGCTGCCTGCCATCGCGCTTTCGAGCGCCGCTTCGGCCGCCGATCCGGCGCCGCTGAAGATCGGTTTCGTCTACGTCAGCCCGATCGGCGAAGCCGGCTGGACCTGGCAGCAGGAGATCGGCCGCAAGGAAATGGAAAAGGCGCTCGACGGCAAGGTCAAGTCCACCGTGGTCGAGGACGTGCCGGAAGGCGCCGATGCCGAGCGCGTGATCCGCGATCTGGCGCAGCAGGGCAACAAGCTGATCTTCACCACCTCGTTCGGCTACATGAACCCGACCATCAAGGTCGCCAAGCAGTTCCCGGACGTCAAGTTCGTCCATTCGACCGGCTACAAGACCGCGCCGAACGTCGCCACCACCAATTCGCGCTTCTATGAAGCGCGCTATCTTGCCGGCGTGCTGGCCGGCAAGATGACCAAGTCGAACGTGGTCGGCTATGTCGGCGCCTTCCCGATCCCGGAAGTGGTGATGGGCATCGACGCCTTCACGCGCGGCATGCGCAGCGTCAATCCTAAGGCCGAGACCAAGGTGATCTGGGTCAGCAGCTGGTTCGATCCGGGCAAGGAACGCGACGCCGCGCTGGCGCTGATCGGCCAGGGCGCCGACATCGTCACCCACCACACCGACTCGACCGCGGTGGTGCAGGTCGCCGAGGAAAAGGGCAAGTACGCCATCGCCTATCACTCCGACATGAGCAAGTTCGGCCCGAAGGCGCAACTGGCGGCGGTGACGCACCACTGGGGAAAATACTTCACCAAGGAAGCGCAGGACGTGCTGAACGGCAGCTGGAAGCCGGATAGCGTCTGGGGCGGCATCAAGGACGGCATGGCGGCGCTGGAAGGCTACGGCCCGGCGGTGCCGGCCGACGTCAAGGAACTGGTGCTGGCCAAGCAGGCCGACATCGTGTCCGGCAAGCTGCATCCGTTCGGCGCCCCGGTCAAGGACAACGAAGGCAAGGTGCGGCTGGCTTCCGGCAACATGAGCGATGCCGACATCCTGAAGATGAACTTCTACGTCGAAGGCGTGGCCGGCAAGCTGCCGACCAAGTAGCCGGATGCGCCGCCATGCGCGGTGAACGGCCGCGCCGCGCAACACGCGGCGCGGCCGTTTTGTTTCTGGTGGCGGCGGAAGCGGGGAATTTCAGATACTCCCATTGCTCCTGCTCTGTGGCGGACATGGATAAAGGGAAGTTTTCCTATACTCCCCTGTTTTTCGGGTAGGCGTTACAGCTCCGGCCCGTCGCCGCCCCAATATTTCGGGTCCGGCGACACGTAGGCGCGCACCGTGTGATCGAGCATCCCGGCCGGTGCCACCTCGTTCAGATCGAAGGAATGCACGGTGCGCGCGACCATGAAGTTCCAGGCGAACTCGCGGCCGTTGGCGACGAAGCGGATGGTTTCACCGCCTTCGACGTTGACGTAGGTGGTATCCGGGCCGATCTCGATGGTGCGCGCGGCGGCGGTTGCCGGTGCCGGCAGACCGTACAGATCGACATAGCTGGTGCGGGTGATGCAGCCGCCCAGCGACAGCAGTAGCATGGCGCCGGCCAGCGGCGGGAAAAGACGTTTCATGAGCTTGTCCGGTAGCGGAAATCGGGCATCCAGTATTGCACAAGCGCGGCGCCGCCATCGGGCCGGGCCGCGCCGCCGTCAGGCCGGTTCCGCCCCGGCTCCGGCGCCGCGTTTCAGCGCCAGTGCCAGCGCCAGCACGGCCAGCGCCAGCGGCGCGAACGACACCCACAGCACGGCATCCCAGCCATAGGCCGACAGCAGGCCGCCGGACGAGAACGAGCCGATCGTCATCAGGCCGAACACGATGAAGTCGTTGAGCGACTGCACCCGGGTTTTTTCTTCCGGCCGGTGGCATTCCAGCACCAGCGCAGAGGCGCCAAGAAAGCCGAAGTTCCAGCCCAGTCCGAGCAGGATCAGGGTCCACCAGAAATGCCCGACATCGACGCCGCCCAGTCCGACCGCCGCCGCCAGTCCGGTCAGCGCCAGTCCGGCGGTGGCCACCCGGCCGGCGCCGAAGCGGGCGATCAGGCTGCCGGTGAAGAAGCTCGGCCCGTACATGCCGATCACGTGCCATTGCAGGCCGAGATTGGCGGATTCCTGCGAATGGCCGCAAATGTGCATCGCCAGCGGCGCCGCCGTCATCAGGAAATTCATCAGCATGTAGGACACCGCGCCGCAGATCGCGGCGGCGATGAAGCGCGGCTGCCGGACGATCTGCGCCAGCGGCCGGCCGCCGGCCAGTTCCGCCGCGCTTGGCCGCGGCAACCGCACGCCGGTCAGGATCAGCGCCGACAGCGCCGCCACCGCCGCCTGCACCAGGAAGGTCATCGCGAACAGGTGCGGCGGCCACAGGTTCATGGTCCAGGTGACCAGCTGCGGTCCGACCACGCCGGCGGCGACGCCGCCGGCCATCACCAGCGACAGCGCGCGGGCGCGCCGCGCTGGCGCCACGCCGTCGGCCGCCGCGAAGCGGAACGACAGCACCACCGCGGCGTAGCCGCCGCCGAAAAAGGTCGCCAGGCAGAACAGCCAGAACCAGCCCATCACCACCGCCAGCATCGCCAGCAGCCCGGCCAGTACGCCGGTGCCGGTGCCGAGCAGGAATGCGGTGCGGCGGCCATGCCGGCGGGCGATCGCCCCGACCGGCAGGATGCAGGCCGCCATGCCGACCACGAAGATCGAGATCGGCAGGGTCGCCAGCATCGGCGTCGGCGCCAGCTTATCGCCGACGATGGCGCCGGTGGCGTACACCACCACCGTGTTGGCGCCGGCCAGCGCCTGCGCTACCGACAGCCGCCAGATGTTGCCGCGCTGGGTGCGTTCGGGAAGTTCGGAAGGGGCAGGGTGGGCGGTAGCGGCAGCGTGGTTTTTCATGGGCGGGGAAGGTGGCGCTGGAGGCGCAGTAGGCGGCCGCATGCCGGGATGGCGATGCCTGCCGCATCCAGACAAAAAAGAAAAACAAAAAAGGGTTTCGCGCTGACGCGGGAAACCCTTTTTTTCTGTACCGCTGAATTCGGTGGTAGGCCGTGCGGGACTCGAACCTGCGACCAACGGATTAAAAGTCCGCTGCTCTACCAACTGAGCTAACGACCCGAAAGCCGACCATTATAGGGAGACAACGCGATTCCTGTCAAACCGGCTGCCGGCGGGCGCGGCTCAGCGCAGGGCAGTCAGCCGCTCCTTGGCGGTTTGCGCGGCTGGCGCTTCCGGGTACTGGGCGATCAGGCTTTCCAGCGTTTTCTTCGCCGCCGCCTTGTCCTTCAGCTCGGTCTGGCAACTGGCGATGTTCAGCAACGCATCCGCTGCCTTCGGGTTGTCGGCGAAGTTTTTCACCACCACCTGCTGCGCGGCGATGGCGTTCTTGTAGTCGCGCTGCGCGTAGTAGGCATTGCCGAGCCAGTATTGCGCCGACGGCAGCAGGCCGGATTGCGGATAGCGCCGGACGAAGTCGGAAAACGCGCTGCCGGCGCCACGATAGTCGCCGGCCTTGAACTGCGCCAGCGCGGCGTCATAGGTTTTCTGTTCGTTCGGATCGACGCTGACCTCGCGGCCATCGACGGTGATCCGCTGCGGCTCCAGCTTGCGCAGCCGGGTGTCCAGATCGACGTAGAAATCCTTCTGCCGCTGCTGGGTGTTGGCCAGTTCATTGGCCAGCACTTCGACCTGGCCGCGCAGCTTGGCGATTTCCTGGCGCAGCTGCTCGTTCTGGTCCGACAGGCCGAGCGAGGTGGTCTTGTCGGCCTTCGCCGCCAGCCCGCTGCTGAGGTTGTTTTCCAGCTTGTCGAGGCGGCTGCGGATGTCGAGGATGGCGCGGCGCGCCTCGTCGTCGTCGAACAGGCCGGCGTGCGCGGCCGGCGCGCAGGCCGCCGCCAGCACGGCGGCGGCGCACAGGGAGCGAAGCAGGGTCTTCATGCTTACTGGTAAACCAGATCGGCGCGGCGGTTTTCAGCCCAGGAGGCTTCGTCGCTGCCGAGCGCCTTCGGCTTTTCCTTGCCGAACGATACCGCTTCCATCTGCGAATCCGGCACGCCCAGCAGGCTGAAGGCGCGCCTTACTGCTTCTGCGCGCTTCTGGCCGAGCGCCAGGTTGTATTCGGCGCCGCCGCGTTCATCGGTGTTGCCCTGGATCAGGATGCGGCGGTTCTTGTGCGAGCTGAGGTAGCGCGCATGCGCTTCGACCACCGGCTTGAATTCGTCCTTGACGGTGTAGCTGTCGTAATCGAAATAGATGCTGCGCTTGGCCAGGATGCCGTGGGCGTCGTCGAGCGGATCGGCCGAGCCGGTGGTCACGGTGCCGACGCTGCGGGCATCGGCGCCGCCGTTGGCCGGCACGGTGCTGGCGGTGCCTTCCTCGACCGGCGCCTTGTCGTCGAGCTTGACCGACGAGCAGGCCGCCAGCAGCACTGCGCTGGAAACGACGACGGCCAGGATGTTCAGGGTACGCATTGCTTTCTCCTTGTTATGAGACGGAATTATTTCATGAACGGGCCCCAGGTGGGCTCGCGGATATCACCACTTTGCATGGTCAGGCGATACTTGACGCGGCCGTCCACCGATACCACGGCGAGCGTGCCGCGACCTCCCGACTGGGTCGCATACATCAGGTACTTGCCGTTCGGGGAAAAGCTGGGCGACTCGTCTTTGACGGTGTCCGACAGACGTTGTTCCTGCCCGCTGGCAAGATCGAGCGCGTACAGCTGGAATTTGCCGTCGCGGCGCGAGATGTAGGCCAGCGTCTTGCCGTCCGGCGACAGGCGCGGGCTGATGTTGTAGGAGCCGTTGAAGGTGACGCGGCGAGCGTCGCCGCCGTTGGCGCCCATCCGGTAGATCTGCGGGCCGCCGCTGCGGTCGCTGGTGAAGTAGATGCTCTGGCCGTCGGCGGAGAACTGCGGTTCAGTGTCGATGCCGTTGCTGTTGGACAGGCGCCGCAGGTTGCTGCCGTCGGCGTTGACCACGAATACCTGGGTCAGGCCGTCGCGCGACAGCGCCACCGCCAGTTTCGAGCTGTCCGGCGACCACGACGGCGCCGAGTTGCTGCCCTTGAAGTTGGCCACCACGGTGCGCTGCTTGGTGACCAGATCCTGCACGTAGACCACCGGCTTCTTGGCTTCGAACGACACGTAGGCGACCTTGCCGCCGTCCGGCGACCAGGCCGGCGAGATGATCGGCTCGTTCGAGCGCAGCGCGATCTGCCGCCCTTCGCCGTCGGAATCGGAGATTTCCAGCTGATAGTCGCGGCCGACCTTGGTGATGTAGGCGATGCGGGTGGCGAAGGCGCCGCGCACGCCGAGCAGTTTTTCGAAGATGTCGTCGGCGATCTTGTGCGCGGTCACGCGCAGGTACTGCGGCTGCGTTGCCAGCGACAGCGCCGACAGCGAACCGGCCTTGACCGTGTCGAGCAGCCGGTAGCGCACGTCGAAGCGGCCGTCGGCCAGACGCTGCACGCTGCCGATCACCAGCGCGTCGGCGCCGCGGCCCTTCCAGGCGGTGAAGTCGACGTTGGCCGATTCGGCCATCACGTCGCCGGTGTCGATGATGCGGAAGTAGCCGCTGCGCGCCAGATCGGCCTTGATGATCGCGGTCACCGCTTGCGGCGCCACGCCTTCGTCGGCGAAGCCGGCGATGGCGATCGGAATCTGGTTGGCGCCGACGCCGGAGATTTCAACCCGCAGCTGGGCCTGCGCCAGCTGGACGGCACCGAGGATGACGAAGGCGCACAGCGCGCCGAAGCTGCGGAGAAGGACGGATTTCATCATGGGTCATTGATCCTTGGGGTGATGAATGAGGTTGAAGCCGCTGGGTACCTTGCCGCTCTTGTCGGGCGGGAACGGCGCCGAGCGTTCGATCGCCCGCTGCACCGCCTCGTCGAAGCCCGGCACGCCGGAGGATTTCAGCTTGCGCAGCGAGCGGATCGAGCCGTCCGGCAACAGTTCGACCGTGAAGTTGACTTCCGGATTCCCGGCCAGACTGTCCGGCACGTTGAACACGGTGTTGGAGCGGATTCTCGCCGCCACCTTGGCACCATACTCACCGTCGGCGCGGCTACCCTGGGTGGTGGCGGCGCTGCCGCTGCCGCCGGTGCCGGCCTGCGCCATCAGGCGCTTCAGATCGTCGGCGCGGCGCTTTTCCGAGGCGGCTTTTTCCGCCGCCAGCTTCTTTGCCTGCTCCTTCTTCGCCTGTTCTTCCTTTTCCTTGCGCGCCTTTTCCTCGGCGGCCTTCTGTTTTTCGAGTTTTTCCTTTTCGGCGCGCTGCTGTTCCAGCTGCTTCTGCTTTTCGGCGCGTTCGTGTTCCTCGCGCTCCTGCTTCAGCCGGGCCTGCTTTTCACGTTCCTGCTCGGCCTCGCGCCGCTGCTGTTCCTTGCGCTTCTTTTCCTGTTCCAGCGCGATGTCGGGATTTTCCTGCACCGGCTCGGCCACCGGCGGTTTCGGCGGCGGTTCCTGCACGGCCGGTTTCGGCGGCGGCGCCGGCGGCTGCGGTGGCGCCGGCGGGGTTTCGCGGGCGGGCGCCGCCTCGCGGTTCTGCGGGCTCCAGATTTCCGCTTCGACGCCAGCCGGGGTTTCGCTCTGCCAGCGCACGCCGATCCACAGGAAGGCCAGCAGCGCCAGATGCACCACCACCGCCAGCGTGATGGCGCGCCAGCGGCCGGGCGTTCCGGGAATCGAGTACGGAGCGTCGCGCTTCATGGTCAGCGGGTGGCGGTGGCCAGGCCGACGCGCTCGATGCCGATCTTCCTGGCGTCCGAAATGATCTTGATCACCGCTTCGTACTTGATGTCCTTGTTGGCCGAGATCATCAGCGGCAGCGTCGGCTGTTCGGCGTGCAGCTGTTCCAGCTTTTGCAGCAGGCCGGCGTGGCCGCCGACGGTGTCGCTGGTGTTGCCGTGGCCGGCGCCGCGCAGCGCGATGGTGGCGCTGGTATCGGCTTTCAGCGCCACTTCGATGTAGGCGGACGGCGGCAGGTTGGATTTGGCGGCGGTCGGCAGGTCGATCACGCCGGGATTGGTGATCGGCGCGGCGACCATGAAAATCACCAGCAGCACCAGCATCACGTCGATGTAGGGAACGACGTTGATCTCGGCCTTGAACTTGCGCCGGCGGCCGCCGCGCATCGAGCCGGAAAACGGTGTCGCCATCAGCCGGCCTGCCGTTGCAGGATGTTGGAGAATTCCTCGACGAAGCTTTCGAAGCGGTTGGCCAGGCGGTCGAGGTCGTAGGAATAGCGGTTGTAGGCGACCACCGCCGGAATCGCCGCGAACAGGCCGATGGCGGTGGCGATCAGCGCCTCGGCGATGCCGGGGGCGACCGCCGCCAGCGTCGCCTGCTGCACGTTGGCGAGGCCGCGAAACGCATTCATGATGCCCCAGACGGTGCCGAACAGGCCGACGTAGGGCGATACCGAACCGACCGAGGCGAGGAAGGCCAGATGCGATTCCAGCGCATCCATCTCGCGCTGATAGGCGGCGCGCATGGCGCGGCGGGCGCCGTCCAGCATGGCGTTGGCGTCGATCCGCTCGCGGTGGGCGGTGGCCCGTGCCTTGTTGAATTCCCCCATGCCGGCTTCGAAGATGCGCTCCAGCGCGCCGCTCTGGCGGCGGTTCGAGCTGGCGTTCTGGTACAGCGCGGCGAGATTGCCGCCGGACCAGAAGGCGCGCTCGAATTCCTCGGTCTGCGCCTGCGCGCTCTTGATCGCGAACATCTTGCGGAAGATATAGGTCCAGCTCATGACCGAGACGGCCAGCAGCAGGGCCATGACCAGTTTGACGAGCAGGGAAGCGTTGCTGATGAGGGAGAGGAAGGAGAGATCCTGGGTGACTGTCATGGAGGTGCTTCGGTCAAGTCAAGTGCGCACAATTATATGCTCAAAGCCCGGCCGCTTCGACTGCGGCCGGGGCGTTTCAGGCGGTTTTTCCAGGGGTGTTTCAGGTGTCGCGGCGGCGTTCCAGGCGGGCCCGCACCGTGCCCGGAATCGGGCTTGGCCGGAACCCCGCGACATCGACGCAGCCGACCTTGATGCGGCCGCTGGCCAGGAGGCGCGGCTCGGCGCCGAGCCGCCATGCTTCCTGAAAAAATTGCACCGAGGCACGACCCAGCCTTTCGACCGTGACCGTCAGTTTCAGTTCATCGTCCAGCCGCGCCGGCGCGTGGTAATCGACGGCGGTGCTCTTGACCACGAACATCACCCGTTCCGCCTCGACCATCGCCTGCTGGCTGACGCCGGCGGCGCGCAGCCATTCGGTGCGCGCGCGTTCGAAGAATTTCAGGTAATTGGCGTAGAACACCACGCCGCCGGTGTCGGTGTCTTCGTAGTACACGCGCACCGTCCAGTCGAAATCGGCCTGCATCGGATTTTGAAAATAGGGGGAGTATAGGTGTTTTTAGGGCATTTTCCGCAGAGTGGGTGCGCGGCTTCAAAAATGCACCACCCAGTATGCGAAAACGCCGGATGCCGGCGGCGGGGCTTCAGCCGCGCCGGATGGCGAACGGCGCGAAGCCCTGACAGGTCGGCATCAATTCCAGATAGTTGATGTTGACGTGGGCCGGCAGCGTCGCCACCCAGAACGCGGTTTCGGCGATGTCGGCCGCCGACAGTGAGACCGTGCCTTCGTAGACGCGGGCGGCAGCGGCATCGTCGCCCTTGAAGCGGACGTTGGAAAACTCGGTGCCGCCGCACAGGCCGGGCGCGATGTTGGTGGCGCGCACGCCGGTGCCGACCAGATCGGCGCGCAGGTTCAGCGTGAACTGGTCGACGAAAGCCTTGGTGGCGCCATAGACGTTGCCGCCGGGGTAGGGATAGGCGCCGGCCACCGAACCGATGTTGATCACCGTGCCGCTGCCGCGCTCGACCATCGCCGGCAGCAGCCGCCGGGTCATCGTCACCAGGCCCTTGCAGTTGGTGTCGATCATGGTTTCCCAGTCGTCCAGCGAGGCTTGCTGGGCCGGTTCGGTGCCGAGCGCCAGACCGGCGTTGTTGACCAGCACGTCGATGTCGCGCCAGCCGGCCGGCAGCGCCGCCAGCATGGCGTCGATCGACGCCTTGCTGGCGACGTCCAGTTGCAGCGGCAGCAATTTGTCGCCCAGTTCCGCCGCCAGCGCCTGCAGGCGTTCGCGGCGGCGCCCGGTGGCGATCACCTGATGGCCGTTTTGCACGAATTTACGTGCGATTTCAGCGCCGAAGCCGGAAGTTGCGCCGGTAACCAAGACGATCATGATGAGCGGTCCTCGCGTGGAATGACATGACAATCCGGAAATTGTAGTCCAAAGCGCGGCGCCGGGCCGGCGGTCAGCGCTGCCGCACCTTCGGTTGCGGCGCGCCGTCGCCGTGCAGGCGCGGGCGCTGCGGCTCCACTTCGGTGAGCGCCTCGACCTCGCGCATGCTTTGCAGCGAGCGCAGCGCCAGCCGGTGGTATTGCGCGGTGCCCTGGCGCTTCCAGTCGATCTCGTCGTCGCGCAGCGCGCGCGCCACCCGCGCCGGCGCGCCCAGCACCAGCGAGCGCGGCGGCACTTCCATGCCGGCTTTGACGAAGGCGGCGGCGCCGACGATGCTGCAGGCGCCGATCACGGCGTCGTCCATCACCACCGCGTTCATGCCGACCATCGCGTCGCGGCCGATGCGGCAGCCGTGCAGCACCGCGCCGTGGCCGATGTGGCCGTCGGCCTCGACCACGGTATCGCTGCCGAAGAAGCCGTGCAGCACGCAGGTGTCCTGGATGTTGGCGCCTTCCTCGATCCGGATGCGGCCGAAATCGCCGCGCAGGCTGGCCAGCGGGCCGATGTAGCAGCGCGCGCCGACCACCACGTCGCCGATCAGGACCGCGCTCGGGTGGACGTAGGCGGACGGGTGGACGACCGGCGTCACGCCGTCGATTTCATAGACTTTGGGCATCGTCGCAGGGCTTTCGTAGCGTCAGGCCGGGATGGCTGTATGCAACCTAGTCTAGTTATGAAATATATGTTTGTAAATGGCGGGCGGCCAATCTTTCCTTGCGGGAAAAACGGTTTTAGCCTGCTTGCATCCGCGTTGAATCCCATATATAGTCCATTTATGCAAGTTTTATTTCGGCACGCAGGAACACCGTTGGCGCGCTTTCCCGGTTCCCTTGCGGAGGCCGGGAATGGCCGGCCGGCGGCGCGGCAATCTGCGGAAACCACTGAAACGTTACGGGGACGAGAAGCATGGAAATGAAGGACGAAATCCGCCTGGAAGCGCCGCGCGCGGCGGTGTGGGAGGCGTTGAACGACCCGGACGTGTTGAAGGCCAGCATCCCCGGCTGCGAAACGCTGGAAAAGGTGTCGGACACCGAATTCACTGCGCTGGTGGTGGTCAAGGTCGGGCCGATCAAGGCCAAGTTTTCCGGCAAGGTGACGCTGGCCGACATCGTCGCGCCGACCAGCTACCGGCTGATCGGCGAAGGCCAGGGCGGTGTCGCCGGCTTCGCCAAGAGCGACATCACGGTCGAACTGGTGGAGGAAGGGCCAGCGCTGACGCTGCTGCGTTACGGCGTCACCGCCAACATCGGCGGCAAGATCGCGCAACTGGGCGCGCGCATGATCGATTCCACCGCGCGCAAGATGGCCGACCAGTTCTTCGCCAGCTTCCGCGAGCAGATTTGCACGCCGGCCGATGACGCGGCTTCGGTCGCGCCGGTCGGCGATACCGGCGCCAGTGCCAGCGCCGCCGAAGCGGGCGCCTCGGCGGCCGGCGACGACCTGCTGGTCAGCATGATCGAGCTGGCCGACGACGGCAGCTTCGACTGGGATGCCGACGCCCACGCGCCGGTGGCGGCGGCTCCGGCCGGCTGGCTGGCGCGGCTGTTCGGCACCGCCCCGGCTGCACCGAAGCCGGCGCCGGCCAGGCCGGCCGCGCCGAAAAACGCCGCCCGCCACAAGGCTGCGGTGGTGACGCTGAACCGGCCGCGCCAGCGCAACGCGGTGTCGCTGGCGATGTGGCGCGAACTGGCGGTGATCTTCGAACGGCTCGGGCGCGACCCGGAAGTGCGGGCAATCATCCTGACCGGGGCCGGTGGCAATTTCAGCGCCGGCGCCGACATCTCTGAATTCCCGCAGGTGCGCGCCACCGTGGAGCAGGGCGTCGAATACGAAGTCGCGGTCGATCGCTGCTGCGACGCCATCGCCGCCACGCCGAAGCCGACCATCGCCGTGGCCGACGGTTTCTGCATGGGTGGCGCCTGCCATCTGGCGATGTCGTGCGATTTCCGTTTCGCCGGCAGCGGCGCGCAGTTCGCGATTCCGGCGGCGCGGCTGTCGATCGTCTACGGCCTGCGCGCCACCCAGCGGCTGCTGGCGCTGGTCGGCGTCGCCAACGCCAAGCGCATCCTGTATTCGGCGAAGAAATTCGGCGCCGCCCAGGCGCGGCGGATCGGCTTCGCCGACCACGTGGCGGACGATCCGCTGCGCGCCGCCAGCGCCTTCGCGGCGGTGCTGGCCGACAACGCGCCGCTGACCATCGCCGGCACCAAGGTGCTGTTGAACGGCCTGACGATGGGGCCGGGCACGCTGACCGAGCGCGTCGCCAACCAGGTGATCGAGCGCGCGGTCGGCAGTGACGATTATCGTGACGCCACGCTGGCCTTCGTCGAGAAACGGCAACCGGTGTTCGTCGGAAAGTAATGGCATGAAACCCCCGAAGTTCGATTATTCGCGGCCATCGACGGTGGCCGAGGCGCTGCAGATGCTGGCCGCCGCCAATGGTGATGCCAAGATCCTGGCCGGCGGCCAGAGCCTGGTGCCGATGCTGAATTTCCGTCTGCTGAATCCGGCGCTGCTGATCGACATCAACCGCATTGCCGAATTGCAGTTCCTGCGCGAGCGGCCGGACGGCGGCCTGGCGATCGGCGCACTGACGCGCCATCACACGCTGGAAACCTCGCCGCTGGTCAAGCGCCTGTTTCCGATGCTGAGCGCGGCGATGGCGCACGTCGCCCATCTGGCGATCCGCAATCGCGGCACCATCGGCGGCAGCATCACCCATGCCGATCCGGCCACCGAACTGCCGCTGATGATGAAACTGCTGGATGCGCGCATCCGGCTGGAATCGGTGCGCGGCGCGCGCACGCTGGACCCGGACCAGTTCTTTCTCGGTTCGCTGACCTCGGCGGCCGAGGAAGATGAACTGGTCACCGAGATCGAACTGCCGGGGCTGCCGGCCGGCGCCGGCTGGGCCTTCGAGGAAGTGGCGCGGCGCGCCGGTGATTTCGCGCTGGCGGCGGTCGGCGTGATCCTGGTGGTCGAGGGCGGCAAAATCGCCGAGGCGCGGGTGGCGGTGGCCGGCGTCGACGACACGCAACTGCGCATCGATGATGCCGAAACCATCCTGTACGGCGAAACCTGCGACCAGCCGACGCTGGACGCGGTGGTCGAAGCGGTGCGCGCAACCGTGCAGCCGACCACCGACCTGCACGTCTCGGCCGACTACCGGCGCCATCTGGTCGGCGTGCTGGTGCGGCGCGCACTGGCCGACGCCTGGCGCCGCGCCAACGGAGAAACGCTATGAGCGACACCCACACCATCCGCGTCGTGGTCAACGGCGTGACGTATGAACGAGCGGTCGAACCGCGTCTTTTGCTGGCCGATTTCCTGCGCCACACGCTCGGCCTGACCGGCACCCACGTCGGCTGCGAGCACGGCGTCTGCGGCGCCTGCACGATCCTGGTCAACGGCGACAGCATGCGCTCGTGCCTGATGTTCGCGGTGCAGGCCGACGGCTGCGAACTGCGCACCGTCGAAGGGCTGGGCACGGTGGAAAACATGAATCCGCTGCAGCAGGCCTTCCACGAATGCCACGCGCTGCAATGCGGTTTCTGCACGCCCGGCATGCTGATGACCTGCACCGACATGCTGCAGAAATACCCGCTGGCCAGCGACGCCGAAATCCGCGACGGCCTGTCCGGCAACCTGTGCCGCTGCACCGGCTACGTGCACATCGTCGAGGCGGTGCGCAAGGTCAAGAACCATCAGGAGAATCCAGCATGAAGATGCACGTTTTGTCGGGCGGCCGCCTGCGCATGAAAAAGAGCGTCTACTTGCCCGGCTCCGACCGCGCCGAAACCTTCGAACTGCCGGTGTCCTGTTTCCTGCTGAAGCACAAGCAGGGCAACGTGCTGTTCGATACCGGCTGCCATCCGTCCACCGCCACCGACGCCGAAGCGCGCTGGGGTGCGATGGCCAAGGCGATGGTGCCGATTTCCAAACCGGAGGAAAACGTCGTCGATCAGCTGCGCCTGATCGGCATGACGCCGGACGACATCGATGTCGTGGTCAATTCGCATTTCCATTCCGACCATTGCGGCTGCAACGAATTCTTCCGCAAGGCCACCGTGGTGTGCCATGCGCGCGAACTGGAAGCGGCGCGCGCCGCCGATGCCGAGAAGATGGGCTTTTTGCCGGTGGACTGGAAGCAGCCGATGCCGATCGATACCGTCGATGGCCAGCGCGACCTGTTCAACGACGGCCGCGTGGTGCTGCTGCCGGCGCCCGGCCATACCGCCGGCATGATGGCGGCGCTGGTGGCGCTGGACCGCTCCGGCAGTTTCCTGCTGGCGTCCGACGCGGTGGCGCTGCGCGCCAATCTGGAGCAGGACATCCAGCCGCGTAACACGCTCGATGTCGAGCAGTCGGCGCGCACCTTCGATGAGGTGCGGCGCATCGAGGCCGGCGGCGCCACCGTGATCTACGGTCACGACGACGAACAGTGGCAGGCGTTGCGCAAGGGCGCCGATTTCTACGAATGACAGCGGCGCCAAGCAGGCGGACATAGAAACATGGATGCAGCAATTCACAGCAAGAAACTGGTCGGCAGCCGCGTCAAGCGCACCGAGGACCCGCGCCTGTTGACCGGGCACGGCAGCTACGTCGACGACAAGCAGGTCGCCAACGCGCTGCACGTCGCCTTCCGCCGCAGCGACCAGTCGCACGCGCGGATCAACAGTATCGATTGCACGGCGGCGCTGGAACTGCCGGGCGTGGTGGCGATATTCACCGCCGACGACATGGACCGGATGGTCAAGCCGATCTACGCCACCTCGAAGATGCCGGATTACCATCCGACCGCGATCTATCCGCTGGCGCGCGGCAAGGTGCGCTTCGTCGGCGAGGCGGTGGTGGCGGTGGTGGCGGAAAGCCGCTACATCGCCGAGGACGCGATGGAATACATCCAGATCGATTACGAGCCGCTGCCGCTGGTGGTCGATCCGGAACAGGCGGCGGAACCGGGCGCGCCGCTGCTGCACGAGGAACTCGGCACCAACGTGCTGGTGCAGCGCGAATTCCGTCGTGGCGACATCGACGCCACGCTGGCGGCGGCGCCGGTCAAGGTCGGCGGCCGCTTCCGCTTTTCGCGCAAGACCGCGCTGGCGATGGAAAACCGCGTCTATCTGGCCGAATACGACCAGGGCCGGCGCCAGATGGTGCTGCATTCCTCTACCGGCAGCCCCGGCATCGTGCGCGACGCGCTGGTGCAGATACTTGGCATCCCCGGCAGCCGCATGCGCGTGATCGCGCCGGATGTCGGCGGCAGCTTCGGCGCCAAGGGTTCGCTGTATCCGGAGGAAATCGTCGTCTGCGCGCTGGCGCGCGAGCTGGGGCGGCCAATCAAGTGGACCGGCGACCGGCTGGAAGACCTGATGTCCACCAGCCAGGGCTGGGACGAGATGGTCGATGCCGAACTGGCGCTGGACGAGGAGGGCCACATCCTCGGGCTGCAGGTGGCGGCGATCGGCGATGTCGGCGCCTATTCGATCTATCCGTGGACCGCCGGGCTGGAAACGGTGCAGGTGATCAGCTTCATGCCGGGGCCGTACCGGGTGCCGGTCTACCACGGCCGCGTGCGCGCGGTGGCGACCTCGAAGGCGCCGACCGGGCCGTATCGCGGCGTCGGCCGGCCGTCCTCGACCTTCTTCATGGAGCGGCTGGTGGACATGGCGGCGCACCGCCTCGGCATCGACGCGCGCGAAATCCGCCTGCGCAATCTGGTGCGGCCGGAGGAATTCCCGTACAAGACCGCGCCCGGCATCGTCTGGGACCGTTCCGGCTTCATCGAGTGCCTGGAGGACGGCTGCGACGCCATCGACTACGAAGGCTTGCGCCGCAAGCAGCAGGAAGCGCGCGCCGCCGGCCGCTGGATGGGCATCGGCATCGCCTCGTACGCCGAGCTGTCCGGCATCGGTTCGCGCATTTCCGCCTCGCCCGGCATGCCGATCAACACCGGCACCGAGATCGCCACCATCAAGATCGATCCGAGCGGTTCGGTGACCGCGTATTTCGGCATCGCCTCGCACGGCCAGGGTCTGGAAACCACGCTGGCGCAGGTGGTGGCGGATGAACTGGGCGCGCGCTTTGCCGACATCACGGTGGTGCACGGCGACACCTCGGCGGTGTCGCACAGCACCGGCACCTACGCCAGCCGCAGCGCGGTGCTGGCCGGCGGCGCCGGCGCGCTGGCGGCCGCCGCGCTGAAGGAAAAACTGGTGCGCATCGGTGCCCACATGCTGGGCAGCAGCGCCGCCTTCATCACCGTCGAGGACGGCGTCATCACCGCGCAGGACAACGGCCGCTCGGTCGATTTCGCTGAACTGGCCGACACCGTCTATTCGCAGATGGGCAAGCTGCCGAAGGAGGTGGTCGAGGTGCTGGAAGAAACCCGCTCCTACGATCCGGTCTGGGGCACCACCAGTTCCTCGACGCATTTCGCGGTGGTCGAGATCGACCCGGAAACCTACATGGTGCACGTCAAGGACTATCTGGTCGCCGAGGACTGCGGCCGCATGATCAATCCGCTGGTGGTCGATGGTCAGGCGCACGGCGCGGTGGCGCAGGGCATCGGCGCCGCGCTGTTCGAGGAAGTGGTGTACGACGATCGCGGCCAGATCCTGAGCGCCAGTCTGGTCGATTACATCGCCCCGACCGCGCCGGAAGTTCCGCGCATCGGCGTGCTGCACGTCGAAACCGAATTGCCGAAAACCATCGGCGGCTTTCGCGGCATGGGCGAGGGCGGCACCATCGGCGCGCCGGCGGCGATCGCCAACGCGGTGGCCGACGCGCTGCAGCCGCTCGGCATCGAGATCCATCAATTGCCGATTACCACCGAACGGCTGTTCCAGCTGATTTCACAACGATCCACTACACAGGAGAAACAAGCATGACCCAGAAACTGGCTGGCAAGGTAGCGCTGGTGACCGGCGCCGGACGCGATGTCGGACGGGCGATTTCGCTGGCGCTGGCGGCCGAGGGCGCCGCCGTCGCGGTGAACTACAACAGCTCGCAGGCCGAGGCGCAGGCGGTGGCCGCCGAGATCGAGGCTGCCGGCGGCAAGGCACGCGCCTATCAGGCCAACGTCGGCGATTACGCCCAGGTGTGCCGGATGGTGGAAGCGATCGTCGCCGATTTCGGCCGCATCGACATCCTGGTCAACAACGCCGGGGTGGTGATTGGCGAACGCTTCGTCAACACCACGCCGGAACAGTGGAAGAAACAGATCGACGTCGATCTGTACGGCACCATCCACACCAGCCACGCGGTGGCGCCGCACATGATCCGCCAGAACGGCGGCCGCATCGTCACGCTGGCCGGCGATTCCTCGCGCATCGGCGAAAACGGCCTGGCGATCGCCGCCGCCGCGCGTGCCGGCGGCATCGCGCTGATGAAGTCGCTGGCCAAGGAACTCGGCCGCGCCAACATCACCGCCAACGCGCTGTCGCTGGGGCTGATCGAAACAGCCCATTCCGACCCGGAATTCCTCGCCGCCAACCGCGACAAGATCGTCCGCCAGTACCCGCTGCGCCGCATCGGCAAGCCGGACGACGTGGCGCCGTCGGTGGTGTTCCTGGCCTCCGACGAAGCCGCCTGGATCACCGGCCAGGTGCTGAGCGTCAACGGCGGTTTCTGCATGGTCTGACCGGCTACTTTCACTGACAAGGATGGAGACATGATTCATACCGACTTGATCGCGTCGGTCGGCACGCTGATCCGCCGCCACGCCGATGCCCGTTCCGGCAAGCTGGCCTATCGCGACGGCCGCTCGGCGGTGACTTATGGCGAACTGGCGATCAGCACCGCCAACCTGGCCGGGCATCTGCAGGATGCCGGCATCGCGCCCGGCGACAGCGTGGCGATCTACCTGCCTAATTCGGTGGAGTGGGTCGAAAGCTGCTTCGCCATCGTGCGCGCCGGCGCCGTCGCGGTGCCGATCAGCCACGACGCCACCCCGGCCGAAGTGGCCTACCGGATCGAGGATGCCGGCTGCAAGGCGATCTTCACCACCGACGAGCGGCTGGCGCTGGTCGAGGCGGCGCGCGCCGAGCACCCGCAATTACGCACCGTGATCGCGGTCGAGCGGACCGGCGCGCCGATCGGCGCTGCGCTGCGCTACGCCGACCTGCGTTCCAGCGCCGCCGGCTCGGCGCCGCGTGATCCGGAACAGATCGACCAGCCGTCGTTCATCGTCTACACCTCCGGCACCACCGGCCGCGCCAAGGGCGTGCTGCTGTCCCAGCGCAGCATGCTGTGGGTGGTGGCGGCCTGCTGGGCGCCGATCGCCGGTCTGAACGAGAACGACCATGTGCTGTCGCCGCTGCCGCTGTTCCATTCGTATGCGCTGAACCTGTCGGTGCTGGGCATCCTGGCAGTTGGCGCCAGCGAGACGATCCAGGAAAAATTCTCCACCTCGGAAACCATGGCGCAGCTGAAGTCGGGCCAGTTCACCGTGCTGCCGGGCGTGCCGACGATGTTCCACTATCTGCTGGAAGCGGCGCGCGCCGAGCCGGAAGGCAGCTTCCCCGGCCTGCGCCTGTGCCTGTCGGCCGGCGCCATCATGCCGGCGCAGATCAACCAGGAATTCGAGCGGCGCTTCGGCGTGATGCTGCTGGACGGCTACGGCATCACCGAAACCTCGACGATGGTGACGCTGAACTGGACGCACGGCGGCCGCGTGATGGGTTCCTGCGGACTGCCGCTGCCGGGACTGGCGACGCGCATCATCGATCCGGCCACCGGCCTGGACGCCGCCAGCGGCGCCGAGGGCGAGCTGATCGTGCGCGGTCCCAACCTGATGCAGGGCTATCACCGCAAGCCGGAGGAAACCGCCAGCGCCTTGCGCAACGGCTGGTATCACACCGGCGATCTGGCGCGCAGCAATCCCGACGGCTTCCTGACGATCACCGGCCGGCTGAAGGAAATCATCATCCGTGGCGGCCAGAACATCGCGCCGTCGGAAGTCGAGGAAGCGGTCTGCAGCTTCCCGGCGGTGCTCGATTGCGCGGTGGTCGGCGCGCCGCATTCGCATCTGGGCGAGGTGCCGGTGGCTTTCGTGGTGGCCCGGCCCGGCATGGCGGTGGCGCAGGACGAGTTGCTGCAGCATTGCCGTCAGCAGCTGTCGTCGTACAAGCTGCCGGCGGCGGTGCATGTGGTGACGGAAATCCCGCGCACCGGCTCCGGCAAGATCATCCGCTACAAGCTGAAGGAAAGCCTGCCGGCACAGTAAGGCGCGCCGCCGCGCCGGCCGACCGGCGCGGCTTTGGTGCTATTCTTTCAACTATTTACCCGCCGGCACCAGCGCCGGCGGCACCCCGCCCGCCGTCGGCACGGGGCGCCCGCGAAAGAATGACCAGCCATGTCCGCCATCGAAAATCCGCAATCGCTCGCCCCTGCCGAACCGCATTTCCCGTCGCTGGACCGCAACTGTTCGGTGGCGCGCATGGTCGAGATCCTGTCCGATGCCTGGAGTTTTCTGGTGCTGCGCGAGTGTTTCTTCGGCGCGCGCCGTTTCGAGCAGTTCCAGAGCGTGCTGCAGGTGCCGCGCAACACGCTGGTGACGCGGCTGGTCAAGCTGACCGAACTCGGCCTGTTGCGCAAGGTGCATTACTCCGAGCATTCCAGCCGCTTCGAATACCGCTTCACCGACAAGGGCCGCGATCTCTACCCGACCATGCTGGCGCTGCTGAAGTTCGGCGACACCTGGCTGGCCGGCGACAACGAACCACCGCTGCAGCTGATCCACAAGAGCTGCCAGCAACCGTGCTCGCCGGTGGTCGCCTGTTCCGCCTGCCAGACGCCGGTGGATGCCCACGAGGTGCAATACCGCAATGGCCCCGGCGCCGGCAGCCAGCCGCGCCCGGCCGAGCGCAAGCGTTCGCGGCGCGCTTCCGATCCGCAGGTGCTGCAGCGCGTGCGGCCGTGTTCGGTGGCGCGCACGCTGCAGATCATCGGCGACCGCTGGAGCTTCCTGGTGATCCGCGAAATGTTCTTCGGCGTGCGCCGCTTCGATGAATTCCAGAGCAATCTCGGCATCGCCAGCAACATCCTGACCGACCGCCTGCAGCGGCTGGCCGAGCATGGCGTGGTCGAAAAGCGCCAGTACCAGCAGCGCCCGGAACGCTTCGAATACCGCTTCACGCCGAAGGGGCGCGACCTGTACGGCTCGATGATCGTGATGATGCATTGGGGCGACAAGTGGCTGTCGCACGGCAAGGTGCCGCTGATCCTGCGGCATCGCTCCTGCCAGCAGGATTTCTCGGCGCGCGTGGTCTGCAGCGAATGCCACCAGGAACTCGATCCGCGCGAGGTCGAATACCAGACCCGCTACACGCTGGCCGGCGCCGCGAATTGACGGCGATTCCCGGCGGATTCATATACTCCCCTTGTCATGCCTCTGTAGCGGGCGCCAATTATTGGTTTTTTGATCATACTCCCCCCCCTGTCAGTCGGACTGACTGAAATCTTCCGGCTTTTCTTGCGCTGTCCTGCCGACGCGCTGCCCGCCGTGGCGCCGCCGCGCATGGCGCTGCCGGCGCGGTTTTCCGGAGGAACCGCCGGCTTCTTGCGTCATGTCAAAATAAAAATTGTGTAAATAGACTATTAAGTTTGTTTCGTAAAAGATGCGCAGTTCCGCATCTTCTGGAAAACCTTTGCCGTCCGATCTGAAAATCATAGGTAAATGACGCCTGAATCGGACAAATTTTCAACAAAGAAATTGACAGCGGTGATACCTCCCATATAGTCTACTAATACAAGTGATTTGCTTGTATAAAGAGATTTATTTGATCTGTTCAGGAGAGAGGCGATGAAGAAAGCGATCGGAGTGCTGACGGGCGGAGTCCTGCTGGCGATGACCATGGGCGGCGCGGCGGCCCAGAGCAAGGAACCGTTGCGGATCGGCGTGATGACCGATCTGTCCGGGCAGTTCTCGCACGAGGCGGGGCAGGGCGCGGTGAACGCGGTGAAGATGGCGGTGCAGGATTTCGGCGGCAGCGTGCTCGGCCGGCCGATCGAAGTGCTGATCAACGACCACCAGAACAAGGCCGACGTGGCGGCCAGCAAGGCGCGTGAATGGTTCGACACGCAGAACGTCAAGATGATCAACAACCTGATCAACTCCGGCGTCGCCATTTCGGTGATGGGCGTTGCCAAGGAAAAGAACGGCATCGCCATCGTCAACGGCTCCGGCTCCTCGCGCATCACCGGCGACGCCTGCACGCCGAACAGCATCCACTACGCCTACGACACCTGGGCGCTGGCCAAGGGCACCGGCAACGCCATCGTCCAGCAGGGCGGCGACAGCTGGTTCTTCCTGACCGCCGACTACGCGTTCGGCCACTCGCTGGAAGCCGATACCAGCGCCGCCGTCAAGGCCGCCAACGGCAAGGTGGTCGGTTCGGTGCGCTACCCGATCGCCACTTCCGATCATTCGTCGTTCCTGCTGCAGGCGCAGGCATCGAAGGCCAAGGTGGTCGCCATCGCCGGTTCCGGCACTGGCTTCATCAACGCCGCCAAGTCGGCGCATGAATTCGGCATCACCAAGGGCGGCCAGACGCTGGCCGGCCTGCTGGTCTGGATCACCGACGTCGATGCGATGGGCCAGGAAGCGGCGCAGGGCATGACGCTGACCAACGGCTTCTACTGGGATCGCGACGACGAAACCCGCAAGTGGTCGAAGCGCTTCTTCGCAATCACCAAGCGCATGCCGACCATGGGCGACGCTGGCGACTATTCGTCGACGCTGCATTACCTGAAGGCGGTGCAGGCGGCCGGCACCGACGACACCGCGACCGTGATGGCGAAGATGCGGGAAATGCCGATCAACGACATGTTCGCCAAGAACGGCAAGCTGCGCGCCGACGGCCGCATGGTGCATGACATGTACGTCTACCAGGTCAAGAAGCCGTCCGAATCGAAGTACCCGTGGGACTACTACAAGCTGAAGGCGGTGATTCCGGCCGACCAGGCATTCCGCCCGATGTCCGAAGGCGGCTGCCCGCTGGTCAAGGGTTGATCCGGCACAGTTGCTGCGCGCCGTCCGGCGTGGCAGGCCGCATGTGCGGCCGGCCGTGCCGGGCGGCCGCGCCTTTTTGAACCGACCGATCGGCGGCGTCATGCCGCCCTCGGTCTTTTGTTTTTGGAATTGGCTGTCCGATGTTCAGGTATTTTTCCCCGACCGCCCAGATCCGTCTGCACGCGCGGCGTTTCCGGGCGCTGTATCCACAGGCTTTCAGGCTGGATGCCAGCCAGACCAGGCCGATCGAAGGCCGGCAATTGCCGCTGCTGCAATGCGGCGATACCGAGCTGAACCTCAACCACGCGATCCCCGACCGCTTCGCCGCCGACACCGGCATCACCACCACCGTATTCGTCAAGGACGGTGAAGATTTCGTCCGCATCTCCACCTCGGTCAAGAACCAGAGCGGCCAGCGCGCGGTCGGCAGCGCAATGGAGCGCGCCCACCCCGGCTATGCGTCGCTGAAGGCCGGCCGGCCCTACCTCGGGCTGGCGTCGGTGTTCGGCACCCAGCTGATGACCCAATACGACCCGATCACCGATACCGCCGGCCAGGTGATCGGCGCCATCGTGGTCGGCTATGACATTACCCGCCGCCGCAGCGTCGGCCTGGCGGCGTGCCTGTGCGCGCTGATGCTGCCACAGATGGCGCTGCTGCTGGCGCTGTTCGCGTGGGCGCTGCCACGCATGGGCGCCGCTCAGGCGCTGCTGCTGGCCATCGTGCTGCTGCTGGCGCTTGGCGCCTCGCTGTATTGGCAGATCAGCCGCGCCATCGTCGCGCCGCTGGCGGCGGCGCGGGCCGCCGCCGACAAGCTGGCCGCCGGCGACCTGACCACGCTGCTGCACGTCGACCGGCGCGATGAGATCGGCAATCTGATGCACGCGATCAACGCCGTCAGCCAGGGGCTGACGCGGCTGGTCGGCGATGTCCGGCGCGGCACCGACCAGATCGCGCTGGCCTCGCAAGAGATCGCCACCGGCAACCTCGACCTGTCGAACCGCACCGAAACCCAGGCGGCATTGCTGGCCGCCACCGCCGGCTCCACCGACGAACTGGCGGAAGCGGTGCAGCGCAACGCCCGTCACGCCGAGGATGTCAGCGGCCACGTTTCCGCTGCCGGCGAGGTGGCCGAACGCGGCGGCCATCTGGTCGAGCGGGTGGTGCAGAACATGGACGTCATCAAGCGCAGTTCGCAGCGCATGTCCGAGGTCATCGGCGCGGTCAACGACATCGCCTTCCAGACCAATCTGCTGGCGCTGAACGCGGCGGTGGAAGCGGCGCGTGCCGGTACCCAGGGACGCGGCTTCGCCGTGGTGGCGGCCGAGGTGCGGGCGCTGGCGCAGCGCTCGGCCACCGCCGCCACCGAGATCAAGGCCCTGATCGACACCTCGGTGGCCAGCGTCGATGCCGGTGAAGCGCTGGTGGCCGACGCCGGCAGCACCATGAGCGACATCATCGCCTCGGTGCGCCACGTCACCGGCCTGATCCGGGAAATCGACGACGCCAGCCACCGCCAGAGCGACGGCATCCAGAAAGTCAACGACGCCGTGCGGCAGATGGACGGCATGACCCAGCAGAACGCCGCGCTGGTAGAACAGGCCGCCGCCGCTGCGCAAAGCCTGCACGACCAGTCGGTCGGACTGGCGAAAACCGCCGGGGTGTTCAAGCTGGCCTAGCCGGAACCCGGCCGCGCGCCGTCCTTCCCGGGCTTTCGGAATGAAAGATGGATATGGGACAATGCCGCAGTTTTGCGGCAGCGTCCGCTGCCGCCTTCGACAACAACACCGGATCATCCAGAACAGGGAGGAGAACCCATGAGCGATCACCATTCGCCGCTGTCGCGCCGCCGCATCCTGCAGGCCGGCGCCGCCGCTGCCGCCGCGCTGGCGCTGCCGCCGCTGGCGCGCGCCCAGGACAAGCTGCGCGTCGGCCTGATGCTGCCGTACAGCGGCACCTACGCGGCGCTCGGCACCGCGATCACCAACGGCTTCAAGCTGGCGGTGGAGGAACGCGGCGGCAAGCTGGGCGGGCGCGAGGTCGAATATTTTTCCGTCGATGATGAGTCGGAACCGGCCAAGGCACCGGAAAACGCCAACCGGCTGGTTTCGCGCGACAAGGTTGACGTGCTGGTCGGTACCGTGCATTCCGGCGTCGTCATGGGGATGCTGAAGGTGGCCAAGGAAAGCGGCGTGCCGCTGCTGATTCCGAACGCCGGGCTGGATGCCGCCACCGGCCCGCTGTGCGCGCCGAACGTGTTCCGTACTTCGTTTTCCAACTGGCAGGCCAGCCACGCGGTCGGCAAGCTGATGTGGGAAAAGGGCCACAAGAAGGTGGTGTTCATCACCTGGAAATACGGTGCCGGCGAAGACGCGATGAAGTCGGTCAAGGAAGGTTTCGAAAAGCAGGGCGGCAAGATGATCAAGGAACTGTGGGTGCCGTTCCCGCAGGTCGAATTCCAGGCGCTGCTGACCGAGATCGCGGCCCTGAAGCCGGATGCGGTGGCGTGCTTCTTCGCTGGCGGTGGCGCCGTCAAGTTCATCAAGGATTACGCGGCGGCCGGCCTGAAGGACAAGATTCCGCTATATAGCTCGGGCTTTCTGACCGATGGCGTGCTGGAAGCCGCCGGCCCGGCCGCCGACGGCCTGCTGACCACGCTGCACTACGGCGACGCGCTCGATCTGCCGAAGAACAAGGCATTCCGCGCCGCCTATGAAAAGAAGTTCAAGCAGGCGCCGGACGTGTATTCGGTGCAGGGCTACGACACCGCCGAAGTGCTGGGGATCGGGCTGGACAAGGTCAAGGGCAACATCGCTGACCGCAAGGCTTTGCTGGCGGCGATGGAAAACGTCGAGGTCGACAGTCCGCGCGGCAAATGGACCATGAGCCGCGCCCACAATCCGGTGCAGGACATCTACCTGCGCCGCGTCGAGAACGGCGAGAACAAGGTGGTCGACGTGATCTGGAAGCAGCTGGCCGATCCGGCGCGTGGCTGCAAGCTGTAATTCCTTATCATAAGCTGCGATTGCTTCTCATGGCCTGTCGTTCCCGCGAAAGCGGGAACCCAGTGGCGTATGTCGAACGACCGCGACGAGAGCGCGGGCTTTATCGGTCTCGCAGCGAAAGACACCAGGTCCCCCCCCTTGCAGGGCGCGTTTTCGCTTGCAAGCGAAAACCGTTTCGCAGGCAGACCGCATGCGGCCTGAATTCCCTGCTCAACCTTGCGCGGGAACGACATGCCTGATTGATGTCTTTCCGCTCTTTTCAACCCGTTTGTAGCGCGCCGGATTACGGTATTTCGTCCTCTCCCCATGGATTTCGCCTCCTTCCTGATCCAGTCCCTGAACGCCGTCCAGTACGGGCTGCTGCTGTTCCTGATCGCCAGCGGCCTGACGCTGATCTTCGGCATCATGGGCATCATCAATCTGGCGCACGGCAGTTTCTACATGATCGGCGCCTATCTGGCGTTCGCGCTGAGCTCGGCGCTCGGCAGCCTGACGGCGGCGATCCTGCTCGGCGGCGTGCTGGCGTTCGGCTTCGGCTGGCTGCTGGAAAAGCTGCTGTTCCGCTTCTTCTACGCGCGTGACCATCTGCAGCAGGTGCTGATGACCTACGGGCTGATCCTGATCTTCGAGGAAGTCCGCAGCCTGACCATCGGCGACGATGTGCACGGCGTGGCGGTGCCGGCGCTGCTGGATTTCTCGTTGCCGCTGTCGGCCGATATGGCCTATCCGGCCTATCGGCTGCTGATCTCGGCGCTGTGCCTGGTGCTGGCGCTGGCGATGTACTGGCTGATCCAGCATACCCGGCTCGGCATGACGATCCGCGCCGGCGCTTCCAACCGCGACATGGCGCAGTCGCTCGGCGTCGATATCGACCGCCTGTACCGGCTGGTGTTCGCTGCCGGCGTCGCGCTGGCGGCGTTCGCCGGCATGCTGGCGGCGCCGGTGTCGTCGCTGTATCCGGGCATGGGCAATCAGGTGCTGATCGTCTGCTTCGTGGTGGTGGTGATCGGCGGCATCGGCTCGGTCAAGGGTGCGCTGGCAGCGGCGCTGCTGATCGGCGCGGTGGATACCTTCGGCAAGGTGCTGTTTCCGCAGGGGGCCGGCATGCTGGTCTATCTGCTGATGGCGGTGGTGCTGCTGTGGCGTCCGCACGGCCTGTTCGGCCGGCCGGAACGCGCTTGAGGAGGGCGGCATGAGCGCGTCGATTCCCGCGTCCCGGCGGCCGGCGTCCGGCTGGCCGCTGCGGCTGGTGCTGCTGGTAGGGTTGGTGGCACTGCTGGCGATGCCGTTCGCCGGTTCCGATTTCTACCTGAATCTGCTGACCCGCACGATGCTGCTGGCGGTGTTCGCGATGAGCCTGGATCTGCTGGTCGGGCATACCGGCCTGATCAGCCTCGGCCATGCCGCCTATTTCGGACTGGGCGCCTACGTCGCCGCGTTGACGGTGCCGGAATACGAGCCGGGCAATCTGTGGCTGACGCTGCTGCTGGCGAGCGCGGCGGCGGCGGCGGCGGCGCTGGTGGTCGGCTTCTTCGTGCTGCGCACCAGCGGCATCTATTTCATCATGGTGACGCTGGCGTTCGCCCAGATGATGTTTTTCCTGTTCCACGACACCCCGCTCGGGCGCGGCACCGACGGCATCTACATCAACGTCAGGCCGGACAGCGGCCTCGGCTTTCTCGATCTGGAGCGCGCCAGCCATTTCTACTGGCTGGCACTGGCGGTGCTGCTGGCGGTGTTCCTGCTGCTGCGGCGGCTGGCGCGCTCGTCGTTCGGCAGCGCGCTGGCCGGCATCCGCGAGAACGAGCACCGGATGCGCTTTCTCGGCTATCCGACCTTCGCCTACAAGCTGGTGGCATTCACGCTGGCCGGCGCGCTGGCCGGGCTGGCCGGCTGCCTGCTGGCTTTCCACGGCGGCTTCGTCAATCCGGAGCTGCTGAACTGGCAGCAATCCGGCAACGCGCTGTTCATGGTGATCCTCGGCGGCATGGGGCAGTTCTATGGCGCCGCGCTCGGCGCCTTCCTGTTCGCGGCGATGCAGGAAGGCTTCGGCCTGCTGACCAAACACTGGCATCTGCTGATGGGTGTGGTGATCGTGCTGCTGGTGCTGGCGGCGCCGCGCGGCATCGCCGGCCTGCTGGAAGGGAGGCGCGATGGACGCCAGTGATCTGCTGTTGCAGGCGACCGGCCTCGGCAAGCGCTTCGGCGGGCTGGCGGCGGTAGATGGCGTCGGCCTGGAACTGCGGCGCGGCCAGGTGCATTGCGTGATCGGGCCGAACGGCGCCGGCAAATCGACGCTGGTCAACCTGCTGTCGGGCGAGTTGCGGCCGGATGCCGGCACGATTCATTTGTCCGGGCGCGATGTTACCCGGACGACGGCGCCGCGCCGTTCGCTGCTCGGGTTGGGCCGCAGCTTCCAGAAGACCAACGTGTTTCCGGCGTTTTCGGCGTTCGAGAACGTCCGGCTGGCGGCGCAGTCGCGCGCGCCGCGTGCCTGGCGCGTGTTCGACGCCGCGTACCGCCGCGCCGATCTGCGCGGCGAAGCCGAGCGCGCGCTGGCGGCGGCCGGCCTGGCGGCGCGCGCCGAGGTCGCTGCCGGCACGCTGTCGCACGGCGAGCAGCGCCAGCTGGAAATCGCCATGCTGCTGGCGACGCGGCCGTCGGTGCTGCTGCTGGACGAGCCGCTGGCCGGTGTCGGCGGCGCCGAGGCGGCGGCGCTGATGGCGCTGATCGGAGAGTTGAAGCGCGAGCACGCGATCCTTTTGATCGAGCACGACATGGATGCGGTATTCGCGGTGGCCGACCGCCTGACGGTGATGATGAACGGCCGCGTGCTGGCCAGCGGCACGCCGGAGCAGATCCGCGCCGATGCCGAAGTGCAGGCGGCCTATCTCGGCGCGCTGCCGGAAAGCGAAGCAGCGATGGAGGCGGCGCATGGCTGAGGCGATCCTGGAAGGGCACGGCCTGCACACGTATTACGGCGACAGCCATATCCTGCGCGGTGTCGATTTCGCCATCCACGCCGGCGAGGCGATCGCGCTGATGGGCCGCAACGGCATGGGCAAGACCACGCTGCTGCGCACGCTGCTCGGCTGGCTGCCGCTGCGCGACGACGGCGCCGGCCGCCTGCTGCTGCGCGGCCAGGATGCGCGCCGGCTGAAGCCGCACCAGATCGCCCGCGCCGGCATCGCCTACGTGCCGGAAGGGCGCGGCATCTTCCCCAACCTGACGGTGCGCGAAAACCTGCAAATGGCGGCGCGCTCCGGCCACGCCGGCCGCCGCGACTGGGATTACGAACGGGTGCTGGATACCTTCCCGCGCCTGGCCGAGCGGCTCCACCACGGTGGCGCCCAATTGTCCGGCGGCGAACAGCAGATGCTGACGATCGGCCGCGCGCTGCTGACCAATCCCGACGTGCTGCTGCTGGACGAAGCCACCGAAGGGCTGGCGCCGCTGGTGGCGCGCGACATCTGGCGCACCATCGCCGCGATCAAGGCTTCCGGCATCGCGGTGGTGGTGGTCGACAAGAACTGGCGCGATCTGCTGGCGGTAGCCGACCGCGCGCTGGTGCTGGTCAAGGGCGAGGTGGCGCTGGCGGGCAGCGCCACCGGGTTGCTGGAGCAGCCGGAGGCGCTGGCGGCGCATTTGGGGGTGTAGCGGGCTGGAGTGCGCGGGTTGCGATCCGGTGGTAGCCGCTTCTCTCGCCGATCGTCGCGGTAGAGTCGGCTGTGATTGCTGGACTTGCTATTCCTGATTAGCGTATCAGCTGTCGTTCCCGCGGTTGCCAGCGGGAACCCAGCGGCGTTCGTAGCCCGCCAATGCCGGCGACTCCCCCGTGGTAACAAGCGGGACGTGATCCGACGCCACCACTCGTCCGCTTACTTGTCCGCTGACTCGTCCGCTTTCCCCGTTTCCTCATTCGCCCCGCAGCACTTCTTGTACTTCCTGCCGCTGCCGCACGGGCAGGGATCGTTGCGACCGATTTTCGGCTGGCTGCGTTCGACGGTGGCGACCGCCGATTTGCGCTGCGGCAGCCAGTAGTCGTAGATCGCCGGGATCGCGTATTCGGCTTCGATGGCCAGCTTGTGGCGCTTGACCGGATCGGCGATCAGCGCCGCTTCTTCGGCCTCGATGTCTTCCGAACCGAGCAGGTAGATCGGCCGCACCAGTTCGGCCAGCTTCGATTCCCAGATCGGTGCCCAGGCCGGTTCGCGCAGGCCGACGCCTTCCCAGAAACCCCAGGCCCAGGCTTCGGCGTCCAGCAGCATCTTGCCTTCGTGCTCGAATTCGCAGAACAGCGGTTCAAATTCCTTCGGCGCCACTTCCAGCGTGATGGCGATTTCGTTCATGTAGCGGGCGATCAGGCCGACGATGCGCCTGGATTCCTTGTCCGACTTGAACGCCGGCGCGACGCGCCGTTCGCCCCAGACGTGCGGCAGCCATTCGGCCAGCGGCACTTCCTCGGGGCCGACCACCAGCGCGGTCAAAAAGCCGTGCAGGATGTCCATCGTCATGCCATCCTCGGGGCAACGTTCGGACAGCAGGAACTGGTCGAGTTCGTCGAACTCCTGGTCGCTCAAGGGCTGGTCGGCATGCATCGGATTTTGTGGTGTCGGGGAAAGGGCAATAGTGTAACCGCGCCCGTACAATGGTGGGCATGACACCGCTTGCCACCACCTATGCCGATCTGTCGCCCGAACTGGTGCTGGATGCGCTGGACAGCGTCGGCCTGCGCGGCGATGGCCGCCTGCTGGCGCTGAACAGTTACGAAAACCGCGTCTATCAGGTCGGCATCGAGGATGGCGCGCCGCTGGTCGCCAAGTTCTACCGGCCGCTGCGCTGGAGCGATGCGGCCATCCTGGAGGAACACGCGCTGGTGCAGGAGATGGCGGAGCGCGAAATCCCGGCGGTGCCGGCGCTGGAACTGGGCGGCGCCACGCTGCACCAATTCGGCGGTTACCGCTTCTCGGTGTTTGAGCGTCGTGGCGGCCGCGCGCCGGAACTGGACGACGCGGCGACGCTGGAATGGCTCGGCCGCTACCTCGGCCGCATGCACGCGGTCGGCGCGCTCGCCGCCTACCGCGAGCGGCCGGCGCTGGACATCGACAGTTTCGGCCGCGAGCCGCTGGCCTATCTGTGGCAGCATGATTTCATCCCGGCCGATCTGGCCGAGGCGTACCGCGCGGTCAGCACCCAGGCGCTGGACGGCGTGCGGCGCTGCTTCGAGCACGCCGGCGAAGTCGCATTGCTGCGGCTGCACGGCGACTGTCACGCCGGCAACGTGCTGTGGACCGACGCCGGCCCGCACTTCGTCGATTTCGACGACAGCCGCATGGGACCGGCGATCCAGGACCTGTGGATGCTGCTGTCGGGCGAGCGCGCCGACATGGCGCGCCAGCTCGCCGAAGTGCTGGCCGGCTACGAGGATTTTTGCGAATTCGATGCGCGCGAACTGCATCTGGTGGAGGCGCTGCGCACGCTGCGCCTGATCCACTATGCCGGCTGGCTGGCGCGGCGCTGGGGCGATCCGGCCTTTCCGCGCGCCTTCCCGTGGTTCAACACGCAGCGCTACTGGCAGGACCGGATACTGGAATTGCGCGAGCAGATCGCGCTGATGGACGAGCCGCCGCTGTGGCCGGCGTGATGCCGTAAGCGGCGCGGCGGCGGGCGGCGTTCAGCCCTTCTTCAGCCCTTCAGTTCGGCGATCAGGTCGATGTATTCCTGCATCGCATCGTCCTTCGATTTGCCTTCCTGCGCCTTCCAGGCATCCCATTTGGCGCGGCCGATCATGTCGGTCAGGCCGGGTCGCTTGCCGTCGGCGTCGCCGCTGCTGGCCTGCTTGAACAGCGCGTAGATGCGCAGCAGCGTCATGTTGTCCGGACGCTCCGGCAGGTTCTTGGAAGCGGCGACGGCTTGTTCGAAATCGGCTTGCATGGACATCATGTTCTCCAGTAGATCAATTCAAGTTGGCTGTGATAGTGTGCTGAGGAAAAATCCGGTGGGCATGCGCGATGCGCCACGCGCGTTGCCAACATAGCACACAAAAATCGCCCCACCCAGAACTGCGCTAGAGGAGACTCTCGATGTTGCCTGCCGTTGCCCCATCCCTGCGCCGCGAGCGCATGTCGACGGTGGATACAGCCTGGCTGCGCATGGATGCGCCATCCAATCTGATGATGATCGTCGCGGTGCTGCTGTTCGAGCGGCCGATGGAGCTGGCACGTTTGCGCGCCACCATCGAAAGCCGGATGCTGTCCTACCGCCGCTTCCGCAGCCGCGTGGTGCATGAATTCGGCGCCGCCTGGTGGCAGGAGCAGGAAGTCGATCTGGATTACCACATCGTGCGCTGCCGCCTGAAGACCGCGCGCCCGGACAACAAGGCGGCGCTGGAACATCTGGTCGGCGAACTGTCGGCGACGCCGCTCGATCCGTCCCAGCCGCTGTGGCAGATGCACGTGGTCGACAACTGCATCGGCACCGACGGCCGCGTGCGCCAGGCGATCGTGGTGCGGGTACACCATTGCATCGCCGACGGCATCGCGCTGGTCGGCGTGCTGCTGTCGATGTTCGACGCCAGCGCCGACGCGCCGCCGGCCGAGTCGCGGCAGCCCAGGCTGGCGCCGCTGGCAGCGGAAAACCCGTGGATGCAGATCATGCAGCCGGTCACCAACGCCACCATCAAGGCGATCGACCTGTCGGGCCTGATGTGGAGCAAGTATCTGTGGATGCTGTCCGATCCGCTGAAATTCCTCGGCCGCTTCGCCGGCATGGGCGCGATCACCACCCGCTTCACGCAGGATGCGGCGCGGCTGGCGCTGATGAGCGACGACAGCCGCACGCGCCTGAAAGGCAAGCCGCGCGGCATGAAGCAGGTAGCCTGGAGCGAACCGCTGCCGCTGACCGAGATCAAGGCGGTCGGCCGCGCGCTCGGCGCCTCGGTCAACGACGTGCTGATGGCCAGCGTCGCCGGCGCCATCGGCGCCTACCTGCGCGCCAAGGGCGACGCGGTGGCGGACGACTGCGCGCTGCGGGCGATGATCCCGGTCAATCTGCGCAAGGCCGGCCGCAGGCAGGCGCTCGGCAACGCCTTCGGACTGGTGCCGCTGATGCTGCCGGTCGGGCTGGAGCACCCGCTGCAGCGGCTGCGCGAAGTGCGGCGCCGCATGGATGAACTGAAGGGCGGCTACCAGGCGCTGGTGGCGATGGCGCTGTTGGGCGTGCTGGGTGCGACGCCGCGCCAGATGCAGAACGAAATCCAGAACTATTTCGCCCGCAAGGCCACCGCCGTGATGAGCAACGTGCCCGGCCCGCAGGCGCCGCTATACCTGGCCGGCAGCCGGCTCGACCAGATCATGTTCTGGGTGCCGCAGTCGGGCGACATCGGCATCGGCGTATCGATCCTCAGCTACAACGGCGGCGTCCAGTTCGGCATCGTCGCCGACGACGCCATCGCCGCCGACCCCGACCGCATCATCGACCGCTTCGCGCCGGAATTCGAAAAGCTGGTGCTGCTGGCGTTGATGATGGAGTGAGGAAAAAAGTTGGGATGATGGTGGAAGGCTTGGACGACGGAACGTGCGGGTCCGCACGCTGTTCTGCCGTGTCATTTTCGCCCGCATCGCCCAGGCTGTCGTTCTGGCTTTGCGTCGCTCCCAACCCGCCTTTGCGTAGTTTCCCAACTGGTCTTTGCATCGCTCCCCAACCTGTCGTTCCCGCGCAGGCGGGAACCCAGCGGCGTTGGTTTTTCCGAGATGGCCGCCGCTATTTGGTGAGAGCAGTAAAAGACACCGAATCCCCTTGCCGGGGCGTTTGCGCCGGCAAGCGAAAACCGTTTCGCAGGCACGCCGCACGCGGCTTGAATTGGCTGTTCAGCCTACGCCGAAACGGCAAACCTCAACACCCTGAAAACCAGTGAATTTAAAAAATGGGGGGAGTATTTTTCAACCCGGGCTTGGGGTACCCGGGACAAGCCGATTTTTGGCCATACACACCGGTGTATGTAAATCAGACCGGAGCGGCACCGGCCGCTCCGGCCCTCCCGGCATCAGACGCCGAGCAATTCCACGTCGAAGATCAGCGTCGCGTTCGGCGGAATCACGCCGCCAGCGCCGCGCGCGCCGTAGCCGAGCGCGGCCGGGATGATCAGCCGGCGCGTGCCGCCGACCTTCATGCCCTGCACGCCCTGATCCCAGCCCTGAATCACGTGGCCGGCGCCGAGCGGGAATTCGAACGGTTCGTTGCGGTCGCGGCTGGAGTCGAACTTGGCGCCGGCGCTGCCGTCGGCGTTGCGCAGCCAGCCGGTGTAGTGGACGCTGACGTGGTCGCCGGCCTTGGCTTCGGCGCCTTCGCCGACCGTGGTGTCTTCGTATTCGAGCCCGGAGGCGGTCATGATGCTGGCCATGGAGGATTGCCTTTCTGGTTTGTTTATACTGGCCGCAGTGTAAACCATAGGCCGCTGCCATGACCGCCAGCAACACCCGCCATCCCGACCATGCCGACATTCTGGTGATCGGCGCCGGCATCGCCGGCGCGGCGATTGCCTGGCACCTGGCGCCGGAGGCGCGCGTGATCCTGCTGGAACGCGAAAGCCAGCCCGGCTACCACGCCACCGGCCGCTCGGCCGCGCTGTATTCGGAAACCTATGGCAATGCGGCGGTGCGCGCGATCACCACCGCGTCGCGGCCGTTCTACGTGGCGCCGCCGGCCGGTTTCGCCGAGCATCCGCTGCTGACGCCGCGCGGTTCGATGATCGTCGGCGGCCCGCAACATGAAGAAAAACTGCGCGCCACCCACGCCGAAATGCGCCGGCTGGTCGCCAGCGTCGAATGGCTGGACGCGGCGCAGATCGCCGCGCGCGTGCCGGTGCTGCGGCCGCAGGCCGGCGCCTGGGCGGTGTACGAACCGGAGGCGATGGACATGGACGTGCATGCGATCCATCAGGGTTTCCTGCGCGGCGCCCGCGCCGGCGGCGGCCGGCTGGTGTGCGGCGCCGAGGTGCGGGCGCTGGCGCGCAGCGGCGGCGTCTGGCAGGTCGATACCGCCGCCGGCCGCTTTGCCGCGCCGATCATCGTCAATGCCGCCGGCGCCTGGTGCGACGAGGTCGCCGCGCTGGCCGGGGTGGCGCCGGTCGGGCTGGTGCCGAAGCGCCGCACCGCCTTCACCTTCGCGGCGCCGGCCGGGATCGACAGCAGCGGCTGGCCGCTGGTGATCGATGCCGACGAGCAGTTCTATTTCAAGCCGGATGCCGGCGTGTTGCTCGGCTCGCCAGCCAACGAGGATCCGGTGCCGGCGCAGGACGTGCAGCCGGAAGAACTCGACGTAGCGATCGCCGCCGACCGCATCGAAACCGCGACCACCCTGCGGATCGGCCGGGTGCTGCGCAAGTGGGCCGGGCTGCGTTCCTTCGTCGCCGACAAGACGCCGGTGGCCGGTTTCGCGCCGGATACCGAGGGTTTTTTCTGGCTGGCCGGGCAGGGCGGTTACGGCATCCAGACCGCGCCGGCGCTGGGTCGGCTGGCGGCGGCGCTGGCGCTGGGACAGCGGTTGCCGGCCGACATTGCCGCGCTTGGCGTTGCCGCCGAGGAACTGTCGCCGGCGCGCAACGCCTGCCGCCTGCGAAACGGCTGAAAACCGTCGGAAAATCACCGATTCGTGATGCAATCATCAAGCTTTTGCGGCGAAACGTGGAGCGCCGCGATTTAGCCGATTCGAGCGCATTTTTGCGCGGTAAAATTCTCTTCCGATGAATTTTCCCGCCGCCGTCATGCCGCGCCTTTCCGTCTTCGTCCGCCGTTTCGCGCTGTCGTTTTCGTTGTTCGCCATGCTCGGCGCCGGCTTGCCGGCGCGGGCCGACAACGTCGTGGTGGTGCTCAATTCCGGCGACGCCACCATCAGCCTGCTGGATCAGGCCACCTACCGCATCCTGGACACCTTCGCGGTCGGCAAGGAGCCGCACCACCTGATGGCGACGCCGGACAACAAGTCGCTGATCGTCGCCAGCGCGGTCGGCAACGAACTGATCTTCCTCGACCCGCACAGCGGCGCGATCCAGCACCGGCTGAAGGACGTGGTCGATCCCTACCAGATCGGCTTTTCGCCGGACCAGAAATGGTTCGTCTCGGCGGCGCTGCGGCTGGACCGGGTCGACCTGTACCGCTACGACGGCCGCGACCTGAAACTGGCGGCGCGGCTGCCGCTGGCCCGGCTGCCCAGCCACATCGCCTTCGATGCCGCCAGCACCACCGCCTTCATCACCCAGCAGGGCAGCAACCAGGTCAGCGCGATCGATCTGGCGACGCAAAAAATCAAGTGGACCATCCCGGTCGGCAAGCTGCCGGCCGGCATCGTGATGACGCCGGACAACCGCTACCTTCTGGTCGGCATCATGGGCAGCGACTACGTCGAAGTGATCGACTGGAAAACCGCCAAGACCGTCAAGCGCATCAAGACCGGCGAGGGCGCGCACAACTTCCGTGCCGCCGGCGATGGCCGCCACGTGTTCGTCTCCAACCGCGTCTCCAGTACCATCAACATCGTCGATCAACAGACGCTGACCAACGTCGGCACCATCAAGGTGCCGGGCGGCCCCGACTGCATGGAACTGAGCGCCGACGGCAAGACGCTGTGGACCACGCTGCGCTGGGTGCGGCAGGTGGCGGTGATCGACGTCGACAGCCGCAAGGTGCTGAAGACGATTCCGGTCGGCCGTTCGCCGCACGGCATCTATTTCGCCAACCGTTCGACGCGCTCCTGATCCCATGTTTTCCGCTTCGGCCCGGCCGTGGCTGGCGGCGGCATTGCTGACCGCCGCCGTGCCGGCGCTGGTCCGGCCCTTGCCCGCCACTGCCACGGCCGCCGACGGTGAATGCCGCGCCACCGTCTACCTGACCTTCGACACCGGCAGCCAGTCGCAGGCGGAACTGATCGCCCGCACGCTGAAACGCCATCACGCGCACGCCACCTTTTTTCTCGCCAATGAAAAAACCGTGAACGGCGACTATTCGCTCGATCCGTCGTGGGCGCCGTACTGGAAGGCGCTGATGGCCGACGGCCATGCGTTCGGCAGCCATACCTTCGATCACGTCTACGTGCTGGGCGACCGTGCCGGCGGCAGGATGGCGATGAAGCCGCAGTTCGGCGCCGAGGCCGGCAAGACCGTGGTCTGGAGCGCCGAGCAGTATTGCGCCGAAATCCGGCGTGTCGCCGCGCGTTTCCACGAACTGACCGGCGCCACCCTCGATCCGTGGTGGCGCGCGCCCGGCGGCCGGCTGACGCCGCACCTGAAGGCGGCCGGCGCCGCCTGCGGCTACGCCCACGTCGGCTGGTCGCCGGCAGGGTTTTCCGGCGACGAACTGCCCAGCGACAAATGGCCCAACGCGCTGCTGCTGCAGCGCGCGCTGGACGGCCTGAAGGATGGCGACATCTTCATGGCGCATCTTGGCATCTGGTCGCGCCGCGATCCGTGGGCGCCGGCGGTGCTGGAACCGCTGCTGACCGGGCTGGAAAAAAAGGGCTTCTGCTTCGCCACGCTGCGCCAGCATCCGGCCTACCGCAACGCCGCCGCCGGCAGCACCGATGCGGGAGCGCATTGATGGGCAGCCTGACCGATCTGTTCACCGCTGCCCAGGGCTGGCTGTTCCAGAGCGTGGTGCTGCCGCTGATCTACCAGCTGGGCCTGGGCGAATGGACCGAGGAAGCCTTCAACGGCACCGAATGGTTCCTGGTCGGGTTGCTGGAACTGGCGCTGCTGTACCTGCTGCTGCGGCCGCTGGAAGCGTGGATTCCGGTGCAGCGGCGGCTGGCGCCGGCAGCGCGCCGGATCGATTTCCTGTACACCTGCATCCACCGCCTCGGGCTGTTCACGCTGGCGGTATTCCTGCTGCTGACGCCGCTGTACGACGCGCTGACCGAGCAACTGCGGCTGCGCGGCTTTGCGCCATTCAACCTGGAGCAGCTGTGGCCGGGTATCACCGACGTTCCGCTGGTCAGTTTTTTCGTCTATCTGGTGGTGCTGGATTTTTTCGATTACTGGTATCACCGCGCCAGCCACCACTTCAACTGGTGGTGGGGGCTGCACAGCCTGCACCACAGCCAGCGCGAGCTGAACCTGTGGTCGGACGACCGCAACCATCTGCTCGACAGCCTGCTGCGCGATGTCTGCATGGCGCTGGTGGCGCTGGTGATCGGTATCGAGCCGGGCCAGTACGTGCTGCTGGTGGTCGCCACCCGAATGCTGCAAAGCCTGCAGCACGCCAACGTGCGCATCCATTTCGGCGCGCTCGGCGAGCGCCTGCTGGTGTCGCCGCGCTATCACCGGCGCCACCACGCGATCGGCGTCGGCCATGAATCGCAGGGCGCGGGTTCGCTCGGCGGCCATAACTTCGCGGTGCTGCTGCCGGTCTGGGACATCCTGTTCGGCACCGCGCGTTTCGGCGCCGGTTTCGAGGCGGCCGGCATCCGCGACCAATTGCCGCCGCCGCAGGGCGCCGGGCGCGACTACGGCCGCGGCTTCTGGCGCCAGCAATGGCTGGGCCTGACGCGCATGGTCGAATTCGCGCGCAGGAAGCGCGGCTGATGCAGGCGGCGCTGCTCGCCTTCGGCCGCGCGCTGTGGTCGCAGCTGCACTGGCGCATGCTGCTGCTGACGCTGCTGCCGTTCCTGGCTTCGGCGCTGCTGTGGGGCGTGGCGCTGTGGTTCGGCCTGCAACCGCTGATCGACTGGCTGCAGGCCTGGTTCGTCGAGCATCAGGGTTTCGGCGCGGTCGGCCGCATGCTCGGCTGGATCGGGCTGGGCGCGCTGAAGACGCTGATCGTGCCGTTGCTGGCGATGTGGGCGCTGCTGCCGCTGATGATCCTGACGGCGTTGATATTCGTTGCCACGCTGGCGATTCCGGCGGTGGTCCGGCACGTCAGCTACCGCTCCTATCCGGCGCTGCAGGAGCGCCACGGCGGCAGCTTTTTCGGCAGCCTGTGGACCTTCTGTTCGACCTTCGTGGTGTTCGCGGTGCTGTGGCTGGTGACGCTGCCGCTGGCGCTGCTGCCGCCGCTGACCTTCGTCGTGCAGCCGCTGCTGTGGGGCTGGCTGACCTATCGGGTGATGGCCTACGACGCGCTGGCGCAGCATGCCAGTGCCGACGAGCGCCGCACGCTGCTGCGCCGGCACCGCTGGCCGCTGCTGCTGATCGGCGCCGTCGCCGGCGCGATGGGCGCGGCGCCGACGCTGCTGTGGCTGGGCGGTGCGTTGTCGGTGATCTTGTTTCCGCTGCTGGCGGCCGGCGCGATCTGGCTGTACGTGCTGGTGTTCGTGTTCACCGGCTTGTGGTTCCAGCACTATTGCCTGGCGGCGCTGGCGGAACTGCGCGCTGGCGCCGTCGCTGATTCTGCCGTGCATCCCGCCGCTGCGGCCGACGCGGTTTTGCCGCATGATGCGCACACCGTCCGCTTCAAGGACATCAATTAGCGCGGCGCGCTTTCATGGAAATTTCATGGCAATCGGACTCATCATCATCGGCGACGAAATCCTGTCCGGCAAACGCAGCGACAAGCATTTCGCCAAGGTCATCGAAATCCTCGCGGCGCGCGGCCTGCAGCTGGCGTGGGCCGAGATCGTCGGCGACAACCGCGCGCGCATTACCGCGACGCTGCGCCGCACACTGGCCGGCGACGACATCGTGCTGTGCTGCGGCGGCATCGGCGCGACGCCGGACGACCATACCCGCCAGTGCGCGGCGGCGGCGCTCGGCGTGCCGCTGGAACTGCAGCCGGAAGCCAGGCAACTGATACAGCAGCGCATCGTCGAAATGGCCGAGGCCGGCAGCGTGCCGCCCGACCTCGACGCGCCGGAAAACCTGCACCGGTTGAAGATGGGCGAATTCCCGCAGGGCGCGGCGATCGTGCCGAACCCGTACAACAGGATTCCCGGCTTCGCGCTGTATCCCGGCAGCGCGCGTGCCCACTACTTCGTGCCGGGTTTCCCGGTGATGGCGTGGCCAATGCTGGAATGGGCGCTGGATACCCACCACGCCGCGCTGTTCCACCAGAGCACGCGGCTGGAACAGTCGGTGCTGCTGTTCGACGCGATGGAATCGACCGTCACGCCGCTGATGGAAGCGGTCGAAGCCGAATTCCCCGGCGCCACGGTGTTTTCGCTGCCGCACGTCGGCGATGCGGCGATGCGCCGCCACATCGAACTGGGCGTCAAGGGCGAAGCGCGGCAGGCGGCGCCGGCCTTCGAACGGCTGCTGGCCGGGCTCGATCAGCTCGGCATCGGCTGGCAGCGGCCCTGATGCCGGACGCGCGCGCTGATCGGCATTCCTGATCCGGCGCCGCTTGCTATGATGGCCGCTTTGCGTATTTCGCAGGGCTTTCATGTTCGACTTTCTGTTTCGCCGCCGTGGCGGTGCTGCCGCCCCCGCTCCATCTGCCACCCCCGCCGACCGCTCCGCGCCCACTCCCTCCGAAGTTGCTGCCGCCGCCGCTGCTGAACGCAAGCAGGCGGCGCTGGCCGCCGCCGAAGCGCTGTCCGGCGACGAGACGCAGGCCGCCGATTTCATCCTGAACTGCGAATTCGCCGATGCGCGGGCGATTGCCGCGCGCCATCTGCAATCGCGCCCGGTGCTGGAGCGGGTGCTGGCGCCGATGCGCAACAGCGACCGCCGCGTCGCCCGCCTGTGCCAGCAGCGGCTCGACGCGCTGGCGGCGCGCGAGCGCACCGCGCAGCAGGTCGCCGCCTGCATGGCACACGCCAGCCAGCTTTTGGCGGAAACGCATTTGCTGCCGAATCAGGTGGCCGAACTCGATCATGCCTGGAGCGCGCTGACGCCGGACGAGGCCGAGCAGGCCGACTACCGGCCGCTGCGCGCGGCGCTGGAAGCGCGCTTGCTGGCGCAGGCGGCCTTGCAGCGCAGCGCGCTCGACACGCTGGCGCGGCTGCGGCAATTGCAGGACAGCATGAACGGCGCCACGCCGCCGCCGCCGGCCGATCTCGGACGCGCGCTCGACATCCTCGAAGGGGCGATGGCGAACCATCTGACGGCGCCGGAGGCGGCTTCGCTGCCGCGTCATTTCGGCGCCGATTTCGAACAGTTGCGCGATGCGCTGCGCGCCGCCTGGGCGCAGGCGCGCCAGCGCGCCGAACAGCTTGAGGCCGCGCTGCAGGAACGCCGCGACGCGCTGGCCGCCTGGGAAGCGGCGGCGCCGCCGCCGCCGGCGGTGCAGTTGCACGCGGCCTGGCAGGCGTTGCCGGCCGCCGATGCGGTCGATGACGACTTGCAGCAGCGTTTCCAGGCATTGCTGGCGGCAGCCGGGCCGGAGCCGGCCAGCGCCGCCGCGCCGGCTGAAACTCCCGCGATATCCGCATCCGACCAGCAGGCATTGCGCCAGCAGGCGCGCGCACTGCTGGCGGCGCTGGAAACCGCGCTGGAGCAGGGCGCCTTGCAGCAGGCGCAGGACAGCGACGCGCAGCTACGTGCTTTGGCGGCGGTGCCGGAACTGTTGCCGGCGCCGCGTCTGGCCAGGGCGCGCGCCGAACTGGCGCGGCTACGCGACTGGGCGCGCTGGAGCGGTCGGCTGTCGCGCGGCGAACTGTTGAAGATGGCGCAGGACCTGCCGGAGCAGGCGCTGCCGCCACCGGAACTGGCACGCCGGATCGGCGCGCTGCGCGCCCAGTGGAAAGCGCTGGATGTGTCCGCCGGCGCCGCCGCGCGCGACGACTGGCTGCAATTCGACGCCGCCTGCAGCACCGCCTATGCACCCGCCGCCGAGTATTTTGCCGCGCAGGCCGAACAGCGCCAGGCCAATCTGGCGCAGGCCGAAGCGCTGCTGGCGCCGCTGGAGGAATGCGCCGCGCAGTTGCGGAGCGATCCCGAAGCCGCCGACTGGAAGGCGATCGCCGCGCTGTGCGCGCGCAGCCAGCAGGCGTGGCGCCGGCTCGGGCCGGTCGAACGCAAGGAAAAGAAGCGACTCGATCGTGCCTTCGAGGCGGCGTTGCAGGCGCTGCGCGCGCCGCTGGCGCAGCGGCAGGCGGCCGCCGCCGACGCGCGCGAACCACTGATCGCCGCCGTGCTGGCGCTCGATCCGGCGGCGCGCGATGCGCCCGAGGCGCTGGCCGCGTTGCAGCGCCGCTGGCAGGAAATGGCGCAGGCGCAGCCGCTGGAACGGCGCACCGAACAGCAGCTATGGCAGCGCTTCCGCGCCGCCTGCGACGGCGTGTTCGCGCAGCGCCGCTCGGTGGCCGCCGACGCCGACCGCCAGCGCCGCGAACACCTGCGGCAAAAGGAAGCACTGTGCGACGCGCTGGAAGCCGCGCGCGGCCAGCCGGCAGCGGCAGTGCGCGCCGAAATCGCCCGCCAGCAAGCCGCCTGGAGCGCGATCGGCGCGGTGCCGCGCGCGCAGGAACGGCAGATCGAAGCGCGCCGGCAGGCGGCGCTGGCCGCGCTGTCGGCGCAGCTGGACGAGGAACGGCACGCCGCCGCCAGCGCCGCCATCGACGCGCTCGGCGCCCGGCTGGCGCTGTGCCAGCAGATCGAGCGGCAACTGGCCGACGGCGCCGCCGGCAGCGCCAGCATTGACGCCGATGAAGCGCAAGCGCGCTGGCAGGCGCTGGCCGCCACCGGCCCGGCATTGGCCGACTGGCAGGCGGCGCTGCAGGCGCGCTTCGACGCCGCCATTACCGCGCTGCGCGACGCCGACGCCGATTACGTCGCGCGGCTGCGCGACAGCCATGCGGCATTGGCCGATCACGTCCTGCGGCTGGAAATCCTGTCCGGCATCGACAGCCCGCCGCACTGGGCGCGCCAGCGGCTGCAATTGCAGGTCGATGTATTGGCCGCCCACCTGAAATCCGGCAGCGCCGCTGCCGGCGACGCCCTGGCCGCGGAATGGCGCGCGCTCTGCGCGCTGCCCGCCCCGGCCGACGCGGAAACCCGGGAACGGATCGGCCGGCTGCTGGCGGCGTATCGGCCGAAGTTGGCGGGCAGGAAATAAATTCATGGGAGTATGGGTAAATTTCCCTTTACCGGTGCCCGTCACAGGACATCATGCAAGGGAGTATATTGGTATCGGGTTTACCATTTCCGCCTGGGGAAAGCAGGAATTCGGCGGGATACCTGCACGCGGCAACCTGTCCGGCGACAGGAGTCTACTGTCCCGCGTCCACTGTCCCGCGCCGCCGGATTCCGGCCACAACCGATTCATGACACTCGAAAGGGGATGCCGATGCGCGATGAACTGGACGACCTGCTATGCAAGCGTTACCCGAACATTTTCATCAACCGGCATCTGCCGATACAACAGAGCGCCATGGGACGCGGATTCGAATGCGGCGACGGCTGGTTTGATCTGATCGACACCCTGTGCCAGCGCCTGCAATTCCTGACCGATCACGGCGACGCTCCGCAGGCGGTTGCGCTACAGGTCAAGGAAAAACTGGGCAGCTTGCGGTTCTATGTACGGAACCCGACCGCCGAGCAAAGCGGCATGATCGGCATGGCCCAGGCGATGTCTGAAAAACTCTGCGACATCTGCGGGAATTCTGCGGTGCTGCATACGGAGGGGACGCTCAGAACGCGGTGCAGCGGGCATCTTGAGGAGTAGTTCATTTTGTCTTTATGGGGGAGAAGATATGCGAATAACAAAACGAATGGCAAACGCATTGTGCGAAAAAGTGGTGAGTGAACTGGTTGGCTGGAAGGCTTTTCCAGCGGTCTTACAAGCCGGGGGGATCGAGCTACGAGGGTCAAGCCGCTTTGTTCGCGCGCTTGAAGGGTGGTTGAAAGATGAAGCAAAGAAAAACCCGGAGCTAGAAAATTTGTTAGTACCGCCGGAATACAAGCTACAAAATCGGAAGCGAATCGACTACGCTTTTGTGAGAAAAGATAGCGTTGGTCAATCGTATCTTGAGGTGGATACGGTTATTGAAGTCAAAACCAACTATCTTTGCCAGAAGTCTGAAATTAGTAAACGGTGGAAGGCTGCCAATAATCAGGCCACTGAATATGGTCAGGAGCGGAATGTAGGCGATACATATGTTCTCTATATGGTTGTGTCGCCAGTAATACCAAGGAATGAAGAGCCGGATAAGCCGCGTGATGCCGGTTGGGGTTACTTCAGGAGGAAACATAGGTTGACTCCGCCGCAGGAACCGTTCGGTGCCAATGCCGTTCTTGGGAAATTTCCTTCTAATGAGGAATTGAAATTCGGAAATATGCAGGTAAGGATTTGGGCTTACCTATGGAAATGTGAAGCCCAGTAAGCCATTCGATACGGGCCTGTCATTAATTTCGTGTTTGAGGCATAACATGACGCGAAGGAGTGTTTATGCCACGCAAACCAAGAACCCCAGGGGCCGCGCTGCCAGCCATTGCCCCAGAATTGCTGGAGTCGTTCGGTAACGGCCCAATGACGGCCGAAGCCATCAATGCCGCATCGCTGGCCTTCAAGAAGGCGCTGATCGAGCGCGCTCTGGCCGGCGAGATGAACCATCACCTGGGCTACCCGGCCGGGGCCGCCAAGCCAGCGACAGTCAGCAACCAGCGCAATGGCAAGGGCGCCAAGACGGTACTGACCGAGGATGGCCCGATCCGCATTGAGGTGCCTCGCGACCGCGACGGCAGCTTCGAACCGCTGCTGATCCCCAAGCATGAACGCCGTTTCACCGGCTTTGATGACAAGATCGTCGCCATGTATGCCCGGGGCATGACGGTGCGCGAGATCCAAGGCCTTCTGTTGGAACAATACGCCACCGAGGTCTCGCCAGAGTTCATCAGCTCAGTGACCGACGAGGTCATGGCCGAGGTCACCGCCTGGCAGGCCAGGCCGCTGGAGCCGATGTATCCGGTGGTCTTCTTCGATGCCCTGCGGGTCAAGATCCGCGAGGATGCCGTCGTACGCAACAAGGCCGTCTACCTGGCCCTGGCAGTGCTGCCCGACGGCACCCGCGACATCCTGGGGCTGTGGATCGAGGGCACCGAAGGAGCCAAGTTCTGGATGAAGGTGTTTAATGACCTGAAGACCCGGGGCGTAGAGGACATTCTGATCGCCGTCACCGATGGCCTCAAAGGCATGCCCGAGGCGCTGGCCGTCGTCTTCCCAGCCACCACGCTGCAAACCTGCATCGTTCACCTGATCCGCAACAGCCTGGATTATGCGAACTGGAAGGATCGTAAAGCGCTGGCCGCTGCCATCCGGCCGATCTATATCGCCGTCAGTGCCGAGGCCGCACAGGCTGAACTGGAGGCCTTTGCCGACGGCCCTTGGGGGCAGAAATTCCCGACCGTCAGCGCGGCATGGCGCAATGCCTGGGATCGGGTGATTCCGTTCTTCGCCTTCCCGCCGGCCGTGCGCCGCGTCATCTACACCACCAACGCCATCGAGAACATCAACTCGCAACTGCGCAAAATCATCAAGACCCGAGGGCATTTCCCCAACGATGAGGCTGCCGCCAAACTGATCTGGCTGGCGCTGCGTAATATCACCGCAAAATGGAGCCGATCCGCCCATGACTGGAAGCAGGCCATGAACCAATTCGCGATCCTCTACGACGAGCGATTCAGCTGCCGTTCCGTGTAATCCTCAACCCGCCTCAAACACGGAATTTCTGACACCCCCTTCGATACCAGCAGCAATCCGCCTCGCCCCGTAATTTTGCAGATTCCACCTGCGGGCAGGGGCTGGCTGCTGCCAAACTCATGGTCTCGGTTGCCGTCAACCAGGCGTTCGCTGCATCGCTATGGATGCTGGTGAAGCGGCGAACGCCTTGCGCCCATCAGAACTGCTCCGCCCACTTGTCCCAAAAGCCCGGTTCGTCATGGTGGGCGTTGCGCATTGCCACCTCCAGTGGCAGGTAGCAGAAGCGCACGCCGTCGATGCGCATGGAGCCGTCCGGGTGTTCCAGGTGCTCGCACAGCAGGCGGTATTGCGGGTCGTTCTGGTCCATCGGAACGTCGATGTACAACTCTCCTTGATAGCTGCGCAGGCAGCATGGGTCGGCAACCGGGCCGCATTCCCTCCAGGAGATGCCCTGCTGGTCCAGCCACGCGATCAGGGCGGTCCGTTGCGGAACATGCTCGAAGTCGGGGATGCCGTCTTCGCCTTCATCAAAAGTGATGAGAAGCACGTCCCGTTGCTTTTGCCGTGCGATGGCGTCGATATGCTGGATCAGATAAGGCATGGCGGCTCCTGAGTGGCGGGTTGGTCTCCGATGGGATGGAAGCCATCATAAAGCGGGGGTGCGACGGCTGGTGTCGCATACGGCAAGACAGCTTCAGCCGTCTTGCCGGCCGGCGTCGGGCTGGCGCCGCACGTCCCACACCGCGTCTCCGAATCCGCGCAGCCACCAGTCGAGCATGGCGCTGTCCACCACCGTCGCGGTGATTTCCAGTACTTCGTCCTGACATTCGACCACCTGCTGGTCGGCGGACAGCGGGGACTCCAGCAGATGCAGCCCGGCGCCGCGTTCGATGCAGAAACTCAGGCGAATCTTTTTCCCGTAGCCGAAGCCGAAACGTCCGTCATCGTCATAGCGCTTGAGGTTGAATGCTTTGGGACGTTCGAATGTCAGTGTCGACATTTTTGCGGAGTGGATGCGATGCAGCGCGAGGTTGCGTTCGTTGTCGAAGCCCCGGTAGCGGCACACCAGATACAGGCGCGGGCCTTGCTGCACCAGACCCAGCGGCATGATGTCCACCTGGTTCCGCTTGCCGCCGGCGTTGCGGTAGTCGAGTTCCAGCCAATGGTTGCTGTAGAGGGCTTCGCTGACGGTTTCGAACACGCCCGGCGCGACTTTGGGCGGCAGCAAGGGCTGGCTGGTGGCCACCACGCGCACCTTGGCGGGCCATTCGCGTTCCAGCCGGGCGTTGCCGTTGGCGTCGAGATTGCGCCTGGCCTGGCTGAAAAATCCTTCCATCGATTTCATCAGCCGGGCCGGCAGCAGATTTCTCAGGTGTTCCTCGGCCAGTTGCAGCAGCAAGGATTCCTGCGGGGTTAGGGTGGGGACGGCGAGCGCCCTGGCCTGTTCCAGCCAGCGATAGCCGTAGGGTTTGCTGCGGTCGTCGCGTTCGATCTCGAAATGTTCGCTGAGCATTTCCAGCTGCCGCTGGATGGTGCGCAGATCGCGTTCGACGCCGGCGTCCTTCAGTTGCCGGTGCAGGTCGCTGGCGGTTACCTTGCGGTTGCGCGGGATGCGGCGCAGGAGTTCGAGGGCCAGCAGGGCGGTTTCGCGCGTGTCGGATCGTTTCGGCATTTCAGACCTTCAGGCTGGCGCCGGAGAAAATGCTCCACAGGCGCACCATCGCATACGTGTCGAGCGCGCAGTAGGCCAGCAATTGCTGCTCGATCGCGGCCTTGCGCGCCGGGCTGGTGTCCGGCGACAGCGCTTCCAGAAAGGCATCCATCGCCATGCCGCCGTCCTGCACGCCATCGAGCCGGTCGTAGCCCAGCTCGGGACAGAGCGCCGGCAGCACCACCTTGATGCTCCAGCTGCCTCGTTGGCTCGGGTGATAGTAATGCGCGCGCGCGACCGGCAGCAGATCGACCACCCGCTGGTTCAACGCCAGCAGCGGCCGGGACAGGCGCGGGAAGCGCGCCGCCAGTTCCCGAATGCGGGTGGTTTCGAACCCGGCGTTGTAGACGAAGATCGGACCGCGTTCGCCGCAGGCGGCGATCAGCGCCTGGGCAAATGCCCGCGAAGGGTCGCCGCCGGAGAGGTCCAGAAATGCCTGCTGTTCGAGTTTTCCGGTGCGGGACAGGCGGTGCAGGCTGAACTGGAAAGGGATCTGCTGGTAGGGCCGGGTGCCTTTCCAGATCGGCACGGCGAACTGAATGGTTTCGAAGTCCAGAAAATAGGCAGGCAGCTTGTGGGCGGCCAGGGCCTGCGCGGCGTTTTTGCGGTCGAAAAACGGCACTCCTGACAGTGTTGCGGCCTTGGCGCGCCGTTGTCGTTCATCGAGCAGCGCGTCCGGCGCGTCACGCAATTCGATCGGCTGGTTGGTGTCGATATAGGTTCGCAAGTCCTTGCCGAATGGTCCTGGCAGCCAGTGTATCGGCAGTTCGGCCTGGGGCTCCCGGCTTTGGCAGTGGGCGAGGAAGCCGCATTCGTAGGGCTGCCGGCATTGTGCGCCGGTGGCTATGCGGGGTTCCGTCTTCCTGGCGGCGACGCGCCGGGCGTCGGCGATCCAGCCGCGCACTTCGTCATCCCGTCCAAAGGCTTCCTTGGTCAAATCATTTTCCAGCAGCAGGCCGTGATAGTCGTCGCCGCCGGGATAGGTCCAGGAACTGTCGATGTGCGCCAGCGCGATGGCGGCGAGAGGGACGCCGCAGGCGCGTGCGAGAAAGGCCTGCACGGCGGCGTCGTCGCGATGGTAATCCTTGACCGACGTGGAGGATTTCACTTCGACCATGCGCCAGCCGCGTTTGCCGGCACGTTTGACGGGCAGCATCACGTCGGCGAAAGCCAGCGCGCCTTCGGCGCGGAAACCGGCTTCGAAGATCGGTCGCGCCGATTGCAGCAAGTCTTGCGTGCGTGCAAAGGCGGCGTCGAAACCTTCCGCCTGCGGATCGATCAGCGCACCCTTGCCGTTCGGGTCATATATCCGCCGGGCGACGTCGCCCACCTGATGGCCGGTAGCGAAACTGGCCTGGGTGGCCGAGGAATCTTCACGCAAATCGGGGCGATGGAGTTCCAGCCACAAGCGTCTGGGGCACTGCCGGAATGCCAGCAGTCTGGATTTTGACAGGGGGCGCAATGTTGTTTTCCCTTCTTGTTCCGGGGATTTTCTCACGGCCCGGATTACAGAAATCCCATGGCCTGCCTTGCTCCTTCTTTTACCGCGCATTCCGCTTCGAGCACCGCAACCAGCGCGGCGGCGGATTCGATGCGGCGAAAGCGATGCTGGCGCAAGGCGACGGCAAAGTCACCCGGCGTCAGGTGTCGCAGCCGGCGTATCCTGGCTTCCAGATCAGTCTGCGGTTGCGCCAGACCCAGTTCGGAACAGTGGCGGCACAACAGTTTCCAGGCCTGGTCGGCGCGCAGGAAGCCGAACTTCACTTTCAGATCGAAACGGCGCAGCGCGGCTTGATCGAGATTTTCCATCAGATTGGTCGAGGCGATGAACACGCCGGGAAAGGCTTCCATCTGGGTCAGCATTTCATTGACCAGACTGACTTCCCAGCCGCGCTGCGCGCCCCGGCGATCCTGCAGGAAACTGTCGACTTCGTCCAGCAGCAATACCGCGCCATCGGCTTGCGCTTCGCGGAAGGCCTGTGCAATGTTCTTTTCACTGCTGCCAAGCCACATCGACATCAGATCCGATGCGCGTTTGACCAGGAGCGGCGCGTTGAGCTGTTCCGCCAGCCAGCGGCCATACGCGCTCTTGCCGGTGCCCGGCGGTCCGTACAGGCACAGCCTGCCGCTGCGCGCCGCGACCAGTCCGCTGGCCACGGCGGCCAGATCGAGGTCGGCGTGGATGAAGCAGGGATCGTAAATCTCGGGTAGCCGATTCGGATCGTGTAGGGTCAGCCGGCGATGGCCTTGCGCTTCGAGCGTATTCGAGATCAGGCGCTCCAAGGCGGCGGCGGATCGATCCGGGCCGCCGAGTTCCTCGCGGATCGAACGCACGACCGAACTGGCTTTGGCGACCACCGCCGGAGCCAGCGCTTCGGCTTCGGCGAAGCGTGAAATGTCGGAACTGCTGAGCAAGTCGGCGCAGTTATCCCGCAGAATCCGTTCGCGCTGTTTTTTCGGCGGTACGGGCAATTCCAGCACCATGTCGAAGCGGCGAATGAAAGCCGGGTCAACGCAATGAATCGAATTCGACAGCCACAGGGTGGGCACGGAATTTTCTTCCAGAATCCGGTTGATCCATGCCTTGCGCGCTTGCGCCGTGCTCTTGCTGCCAAAATCATCGTCACCATCGTTGAAGACATCTTCGACTTCATCGAAAACCATCAGGGCTTGTTTTCGGGCAAAAAAACTTTGTGCGGCCCGGAAGGCGCGCAAGCGGCGTTCGCCATCGATCGGATCGCCGTCGGCATCCTCATTGGCAATTTCAAACAGGTCGCATCCCAGTTCGCCAGCCAGAGTGCGCGCCAGCTGGCTCTTGCCAGTGCCCGGCGCGCCGTGCAGAAAAATGTTGACGCCGCCGCGCTTGCTGGAAATGGCATGGCGCAGATAGGGAAGCAGGATGTCCAGCGACGCGCGGATGTGGCTGTAGTCCGTCAGGCGCAGCTGGCCGGGGCCGACCGGGGCAACAATCCCTCGCAGCAGGCTGACCGGATCGGTTGTGGTGCTTGCCACCAGACCGGCGAAATCGTCTGACAATAGCGCCAGTTTGTGGCGCAGGGAAGCGGAGCCCCAGCCGCGTATTGACACCAATCCCGAGCGCGCCAGTGCGCCCTGGGGGCTGAGCGATGCGCGAATTTCTGTTTCCGGCAATGTCAGAATCGCCGACAAGGCAGGAAAAATCCCGTTCGATGACCGGAATTGCAGGAAATCCGCCGTGTCGTCCAGCAGGCGCTCGTTGTGGATGGAGACCGCAAACTCCAGTATCCGGCTGTCCGTCGCATTCAGGCCGGCCAGTTTCGCCAACTGGCCGACGTTGTCGGACAGGGCGGCAGGTAGTTGTGCCAGGCCCGATTGCTGTTCGGCATTTTTGTGGAGTTGCCGCAGTTCCGATTTGACGGCCCTGGAATCGAATTCGCTATCTGGTCCGAGCCAGTTTCCCAAGCCGACTGCCTTGGCCACGGCATCGCTGTTGAATTGGTCGCCATCGATAAATTCACGGTCGCCGCGCAATGGCACCAGAATGCGCAGCATCCAGAGATGGATCATCGGGAAAGTCCGGGCGGTATTGCCGCTGTCCTGGGAGTCGGTCGGGATCATGGGTGTTTTCCTTTTGAAGGAGACCGATGATCCGGTCTGATGCGACACGATGTGACGCATCAGGCCGGGCGGGCGCGTTGCTGTTTTACCGATCGCCGTGGGTTGATCGTGGCGACACATGCTGACGCATGGCTGCGGATAATCGGCGTTCTTGTCGAGGAGGGAGGATTACATGGATATGGATCGCATACGGGAAGCGGCTGACTTGATCCGGCAGGCCGATGGCTTGCTGATTACCGCCGGTGCCGGCATGGGCGTCGATTCCGGACTCCCTGATTTTCGTGGCAACCGCGGGTTCTGGCGCGCTTATCCGGCGCTTGGCCGGCAGCAGATCGGATTCCAGGAGATGGCCATGCCGTCATCGTTTGCCAGCAGGCAGCGTCTGGCGTGGGGGTTCTACGGTCATCGCCTGAATCTGTACCGGAATGCGGTGCCGCATGCCGGATTTCAAATCCTGCTCGATCTGGCCCGGCACCTGCCTCACGGCGCTTTCGTCTACACCAGCAATGTGGACGGGCAGTTCCAGAAAGCCGGTTTCGCCGAAAGCCAGGTGGTCGAATGCCACGGTTCGATCCATTACCTTCAGTGCCTCGAAACCTGTTCGATGCATATCTGGCCGGCCGATTCGTTCCACCCCGATGTCGATGAAGACGCATGCCTGCTGCGCTCGCCGTTGCCGGAATGTCCGCGTTGCCGTGCCGTGGCGCGCCCGAATATCCTGATGTTCGACGATTGGTCGTGGATTGCATCCCGGACAGAGATGCAGGATATTCAGTTCGACCTGTGGCGGAAAAAGGTGGGGCGCATGGTCGTGATCGAGCTGGGAGCCGGTGTCAATCTGCCCACCATCCGGCGTAAAGGCGAAGCGATGAAGGTGCCGATGATTCGCATCAATCCGACTGACGAGCGGGTTCCCGGCGCCCGCTCGATCGGTCTGCGGATGGGAGCCCTGGAGGCGTTGACGAAGATCGCGGAAGCATTCGGCAAGTGAGCCGTTTCCATTCGTCGCGGTGAGACAACAGGCGTCGGTCGGGTGCGGGTTCTTGCCGGCCGAGTGCGCCTTTGCCGATTTTTCACGGAAAGGAGTCCCGCATGGGCATTGCAAAGATCACCTGTATCGACCAATCCGCATTCCCGGCACGGCAGAGACGACATGAGGTCGTCGTCGACCTCAGGCGCCGCAAAACCGTATTGAGCGCGGCAACCGTCTGCGCGCTGCCGTTGCTGGCGACACCGGCGCTCTCGCTGTGCGGATCGGTATCGGCGGCGCCGGCGGTCGATCCAGGCGATATCGAGGCGGCAATCGCTTTTTTGCAGCAGCGGCATCCCGCGCCACCGTCTGTCATCCATCAGCCGGTGTCCCTGCTGCAAAGGCGGCTCCTGCTCGGCTACGGCAGGGCAGTGCGGCTGGCGGCCGAATTGGAACGCATCGGTTTCTGGACGCTGCATGCCCATCCGGCGCTGCAGCGCGTGGCCAGATTGAATCGTTGGTTTGGTCGGGATGGGAGGGGTTTTCCCGGTTGAGGTGGGCGTGGCTGCGGTATCGGTTGCTATTTCCCTCCCGTGCAGTTTTTATGGGGAGTATAGGAAAATTTCTCTTTGTTGGTACCCGATGCAGGTCATCATGCAAGGGAGTATCTGTAAACATCAGCCAACCCGATTCACTTTCGGAAAGCGTTCGGCGAAGGCTGCCGGCATTGGCGCCACACGCGAGCGGCGGTAGTCGAAGAAGATGAAGCCGGATTTGGCCATCGCCACCAGCGCGCCGTCCTGCGGACGGCTGATGCGGAATACGACGTCGCCGCCGTACTTGTTGAAATCGGCGACGCCGACCTCGAACAGCAGCAGGTCGCGCGCGTGCGCTTCGGCCTTGTAGGTGGTGGCGAGGTCGGTGACGATGGTGCCGATGCCGTCGCTGCTGGCGGCTTCGTCGCCGTATTCATACAGGAAGCGGGCGCGCGCTTCCGAGATCATCGAAATCATCGAGTCGTTGCCGAGGTGGCCGGCGGCGTTGATGTCGGTCACGCGCACTTCCATCTGGGTGCGGTAGCAATAGCATTCTTCGGGAAATTCCAGGTGCAGGCGGGCCATCGGGGTTCTCGTTCGCGGCGGTGGGGAGCGGGCGGGCCGGCGCGACGGCGCCGCTGTGGCGGATTTTACCGGTTGGCGCGGCGCCGCCAGGACGGTCGGGACAGGGCGGTTTTTCAGTGATAATGGAATTTTTCGGGCCGTGCCGGTTTGCCGCCGGCCGGCCATTGTCTTTCAGGAGCCCCAGATGACCAGTGCCGCCGCTTTGCTCGAACAGGATTTTGCCCCGATGATGGATTTGATCCGCCAGTACGGGCGCGAGCGCGGCGGCCATCCGGCGCTGATCTGGAACGACCGCAGCGTCGGCTATGCCGAACTCGACGCGCTGGCCGACCGTTACGCCGCCGCGCTGCAGCGCGATGGCATCGGCATTGGCGACGCCATCGCCCTCTGCGCCACCGCGTCGATCGATTATGTCGCCGCCTTCCTCGGCGCGCTGCGCGCCGGTGCGGCGGTGGCGCCGCTGGCGCCGTCGTCCACCGCCGCCAGTCTGGCGGCGATGCTGGAAAACTGTTCGGCGCGGCTGCTGTTCCTGGATGCCGAGGTGGCGGCGCTGTTCGCGCCGGAGGCACCGCCGGTGCCGGCGCTGCGGATCGACGACGGCGCCGCGCTGGAACGCTGGCTGGCGCCGGCCGGCACGCTGCCGCAGCCGGTGACGATCGCGCCGACGGCGCCGTTCAACATCATCTATTCGTCCGGCACCACCGGCGCGCCGAAGGGCATCGTGCAGTCGCACGGCATGCGCTGGAGCTACGCCAAGCGCGCCGGCGGGCTGAACTACGGGCCGGACGCGGTGACGCTGATTTCGACGCCGCTGTATTCCAACACCACGCTGGTCAGCTTCTTCCCGACCCTGACCTTTGGCGGCACCGTGGTGCTGATGTCGAAGTTCGACGCCGGCCGTTATCTGGAACTGGCGCAGCGTTACCGCGCCACTCACACGATGCTGGTGCCGGTGCAGTACCAGCGGCTGCTGGCGCATCCGGATTTCGACCGCACCGACCTGTCGGCGCTGCAGGCCAAGTTCTGCACCAGCGCGCCGTTCGCCGCCGAGCTGAAGGCCGAGCTGCTGCGGCGCTGGCCGGGGCGGCTGACCGAGTACTATGGCATGACCGAGGGCGGCGGTTCGTGCGAACTGCGCGCCCATGAATTCCCGACCAAGCTGCATACGGTCGGCAAGCCGATCGAGGGCCACGACATCCGCCTGATCGGCGAGGATGGCCGCGAAGTGGCGGCCGGCGAGATCGGCGAAGTGGTCGGCAGTTCGGCGACGATGATGAACGGCTACCACCGCGAACCGGCCAAGAGTGCCGAGGTGGAATGGCACGACGCCGCCGGCAAGCGCTTCATCCGTACCGGCGACATGGGACGCTTCGACGCCGACGGCTTCCTGACGCTGCTGGACCGCAAGAAGGACATGATCATTTCCGGCGGCTTCAACATCTACGCCAGCGATCTGGAACACGAGCTGCGGCAGCACCCGGCGGTGGAGGAGGCGGCGGTGATCGGCGTGCCGTCCGCCGCCTGGGGCGAAACCCCGGTCGCCTACGTGGTCGCGCGCGCCGGCGCCACCGTCGGCGAGCAGGAGTTGCTGGCCTGGCTCAACGGCCGGGTCGGCAAGACGCAGCGGCTGGCCGGACTGCATTTCATCGATGAACTGCCGCGCAGCCCGATCGGCAAGATCCTGAAGCGCGAACTGCGCGCCGCCTGGGGCGCGGCCGGCTGAGCCGTGATCGGCCATGTGGTCATCTTTCCTACTTTTGACAATCAATCGTCAATTCTTTATAATTTAAAGATATTTACAGCCTGTGATGCAGGCGATCGTCAAGCGGTTGGACCCGTTTCGGGCAGCGCGATGACGATTTCTGGTGATGCGCAAGCGGATTCCGCGCTGCGCACCGCCGCTCCCTAGCCAAGCCGGTTTTGGTGCCGGGCGCGGACCTCCTGCCGGAGGTGCCGCGAACGCCCGTTCCCCGGAGGTGTCGCGTTGGCGCGACCCTCGTCGTTCAACCCTTGCGCGCACCTTGCTGGCGCCATTCGGGTTGTCGTGCGGCATGACCTTCATGCCCATCCCGTTCCGTCCGTGATGGCCGGAGCGCATCAAAACCTGCCGTGGTTTAGCGACCCAGCGCGCCTCGTTCGCGCTGGCCTGTGTTCCATCCCTGACAAGGAGCGCCACAGTGGCCAAGCAGATTCATATCGATCACGCCTTCAAGGTGTTCGGCGACAAGCCGGAGGCCGCGCTGGAACTCGCCCGCCAGGGCGTGAGCAAGCAGGACATCCTGGCCCGTACCGGGCAATCGATCGGCGTGTTCGATGCCGATTTCCATATCGAAGCCGGTGAAATCTTCGTCGTCATGGGCCTGTCGGGTTCCGGCAAGTCGACGCTGGTGCGGATGCTGAACCGCCTGATCGAGCCGACCAGCGGCCGCATCGTGGTGGACGGGGAGGACATCAACCGGCTGAGCGACAGGGATTTGCGCGCGTTGCGCCGCAAAGACATTTCGATGGTGTTCCAGTCGTTCGCGCTGATGCCGCATCTGACGGTGCTGGACAATACCGCCTTCGGGCTGGAACTGGCCGGGGTGCCGCGCGCGCAGCGCCAGCAGGCGGCGCAGGATGCGCTGGAGCAGGTCGGTCTGGGCGCCTGGGGCGCCAGCTATCCGGACGAACTGTCGGGCGGCATGCAGCAGCGCGTCGGCCTGGCGCGCGCGCTGGCGTCCGATCCGTCGATCCTGTTGATGGACGAAGCGTTCTCGGCGCTGGACCCGATCATCCGTACCGAAATGCAGAGCGAACTGCTGCGCCTGCAGCAGATCAAGCGCCGCACCATCGTGTTCATCTCGCACGATCTGGACGAGGCGATGCGCATCGGCGACCACATCGCCATCATGAAGGACGGCGAGGTGGTGCAGGTCGGCACGCCGGATGAAATCCTGCGCAATCCGGTCAACGACTACGTGCGCCATTTCGTGCGCGGCGTCGATACCGCGGCGGTGTTCAAGGCCGCCGACATCGCGCGCCAGTCGGCGTTGACCGTGATTTCCGAACAGAGCGACCGCGGCTGCCGCGCCGCGCTGCGCCTGCTGGAAGATTCCGACCATGACCATGCCTACGTGCTGAACGCCCGCAAGCGCTTCCTCGGCGTGGTGTCGTCGCAGTCGCTGCGCGATGCGCTGCGCGGCCGGCAGGGGCCGCAGGGCTTGCAGCACGCCTTCATTCCGGACGTCGCGCCGATCGCCAGCGATACGCCGGTGGCCGAGCTGTTCGGCGTGGTGGCGGCGCCGCCGTTCGCGCTGCCGGTGACCGACCAGGATGGCCGTTATCTGGGCGTGATCAGCCGCACCACGATGCTGAAATTCCTCGACCGCGACACGCCGCCAGTGCCGCCGCCGCAACCGGTGGTGGCGCCGATCACGCTGGACAACCATCATCCCGCCAGCGCGCCGTCCGCGGCCGGCGCCGGACAATAAGGAGGGCCGCATGAACGATACCCCGAGCACCGAAAACTTCGTCGATCCCTGGGCCGCGTCGAGCGCGCCGCCGGACGCCGCTGCCGGCGCCTGGCTGGATGCCGCCTCGGTTCCCGCTGCCGCGCCGGACGCAAGCGGCAGCGTTGCCACCGCCGCCCACGGCGATACGCTGGCCCAGTTGTGGCAGCAGCTCAGCCACGGCAACCTGCCGGTGCAGGACGCGATCAACGACGCGCTGAACTGGGTGGTGGCGCATTGCCGGCCGTTCTTCCAGACGGTGCGCGCGCCGATCGACGCCACCCTGACCGGCGTCACCGATGCGTTGCAGGCGCTGCCGACCGCGCTGCTGATCGCGCTGGTGGCCTTGCTGGCCTGGCAGTTCGCCGGCCGCAAGCTGGCCATCGGCAGTGTCGTGTCGCTGGCCATCGTGGCCCTGCTCGGCATCTGGCCCGAGGCCATGGTGACGCTGGCGCTGGTGCTGACTTCGCTGTTCTTCTGTCTGGTGATCGGCCTGCCGGTCGGCATTCTTCTGGCCAGCAGCGACCGCGTCCAGCGCTGGACACGGCCGTTGCTGGATGCGATGCAGACCACGCCGGCCTTCGTCTATCTGGTGCCGGTGGTGATGCTGTTCGGCATCGGCAACGTGCCCGGCGTGATCGTCACCATCGTGTTTGCGCTGCCGCCGCTGATCCGCCTGACCAATCTCGGTATCCGCCAGGTGCGGCCGGACCTGATCGAAGCCAGCCGCGCCTACGGCGCCTCGCCGCTGCAATTGCTGTGGAAGGTGCAGCTGCCGCTGGCGATGCCGTCGATCATGGCCGGCATCAATCAGGCGCTGATGCTGTCGCTGTCGATGGTGGTGATCGCCTCGATGATCGCCGTCGGCGGCCTCGGGCAGATGGTGCTGCGCGGCATCGGCCGGCTCGACATGGGGTTGGCCACCATCGGCGGCCTCGGCATCGTGCTGCTGGCGATCGTGCTGGACCGCATCACCCAGGCGATGGGCGAGCCGCGCCGTGGCGGCGCCCAGTGGTGGCGCTGCGGCCCGCTGGGCCTGCTGATCCGGCTGTTGCGCGGCAAATCCGCCGCGCCGGGCGGTGCTACCGATGCTGCCGATGCCGCAGCGGCCTCGCCCGCCGCTGCCGGCGCCGTCGCGCGCCAGGCCTGAGACCGCGCCAAACCAGACTGTCTATCGAAAGAACGCACCATGCATCCGATCTTCCGTACCCTGCGCCGCCTGCTGGCGTCTTGCCTGATCGCCGGAGCCGCCATGCTGGCCTTGCCGGCCACGGCGGCACCGGCGGCCGACCTGCCCGGCAAGGGCGTCCAGGTCCTGCCGCTGAAAAGCTCGATCGCCGAGGAAACCTTCCAGACCCTGCTGGTCGTCAAGGCGCTGGAAAAGCTCGGCTACGACGTGCAGCCGATCCGTGAAGTCGACTATCCGGCCGCGCACATCGCGCTGGCCAACGGTGACGCCACCTTCATGGCCAACCACTGGAATCCGCTGCACGCCGACTATTACAAGAATGCCGGCGGCGACGCCAGGCTGTACCGCAAGGGCGTGTATTCGGCCAATGCGGCCCAGGGCTATCTGATCGACAAGAACACCGCCGACGCCTATCACATCACCAACCTGGAACAGTTGAAGGATCCGGACATCGCCAGGCTGTTCGACGCCGATGGCGACGGTACCGCCGACCTGACCGGCTGCACGCCGGGCTGGGGCTGCGAGGCGGCGATCGAGCATCAGCTGACCGCCTATGAATTGCGCGACACCGTCACGCACAAGCAGGGCAGCTATTCGGCGTTGATGGCCGACACCATTGCCCGCTATCAGGCCGGCAAGCCGATCCTGTACTACACCTGGACGCCGTACTGGGTCAGCAACGTGCTGAAACCCGGTCAGGACGTGGTGTGGCTGCAGGTACCGTTCTCGGCGCTGCCGGGCGAACAGGGCGACACCGATACCGAGCTGCCGAACGGTAAGAATTACGGCTTCATCGCCAACAATCAGCAGATCGTCGCCAACAAGGCCTGGACCGATCAAAATCCGGCCGCCGCCCGGCTGTTCGAGGTGATGCGGCTGGATGTTGCCGACATCAACGGCGAGAACTACCTGATGAGCCAGGGCCAGAACAAGCCGGCCGACATCGAGCGTCACGTCGATGTCTGGATCAAATTCCATCAGGCCATATTCGACGACTGGATCGCCCAGGCCATGGCCGCGGCCCGGCGCTGAGGCGCAGGCCGGGCCGCACGGACAAAAAAATGCCCCGGCTGCGAGCCGAGGCACTGAAACGGTACCCTTACGAGGAGGAGACACAGGTACCGAGGAGACACCGTCCAGATTGGAAACCCCGATCCGCGATTGGTTCGCCCGCTGGTGAAAAAATAATCAGTTCCTGGCGGCAGCATCTGCCGCCGTTTCTTTCCCGCTGCTGGCAGTTGACGGCAGGTAGCGGCAATTTGTTCCGCTCCCCCTCTATAATGCGCGGCTGCGCCTTGCATCCCCGCCGGGATGGCGCGCCACCTGGATTCGATCTGCCGACATGAGCACCGCCACCCCCGCCTTGGCTGCGGCCACTCCGCCGAACCGCTGGATCGCGGCGATGCCGCTGGTATTCGTGGTGATCTGGAGCACCGGCTTCATCGTCGCCAAGTACGGCCTGCCGTACGCGCCGCCGCTGACCTTCCTGCTGCTGCGGTTCGCCGGCGTGCTGGTGTTCCTGCTGCCGTTGGTGCTGCTGATGCGCACGCCGTGGCCGGTCGGCCGCATGCGCCACGTCGCGGTGGCCGGCATCCTGATCCAGGCCGGCTATCTGGCTGGCGTATGGTGCGCGATCAAGCTCGGCATGCCGGCCGGACTGTCGGCGCTGATCGTCGGCCTGCAGCCTATCCTGACCGCGTTCGCGGCGCCGATGGTCGGCGAAGCGGTGCGCGGCCGGCAATGGATCGGCCTGCTGCTGGGACTGGCCGGGGTCGGCTTGGTGGTGGCCAACAAGATCAGCCTGTCCGGCCTGTCGCCGCTGGCGATCGGCCTGTGCGTGTTTGCATTGCTGGCGATCACGCTTGGCACGCTGTACCAGAAGAAATATTGTCCGCATTTCGATCTGCGCACCGGCACCATCATCCAGTTCGGCGCGTCGATCGTGGTGCTGCTGCCGTTCGCGGTCTGGTTCGAACATCTGACGCCGGCACTCGATACCGTGCGCTGGACGCCGCAATTCATCGGCGCGCTGCTGTGGTCGGTGCTGGCGCTGTCGATCGGCGCGATCTTTCTGCTGTACGCGCTGATCCGCAAGAACGCCGCCACCAGCGTGGCCAGCCTGCTGTACCTGACGCCGCCGACCACGGCGCTGATGGCATGGCTGATGTTCGGCGAAATATTCAGCCCGATCGGACTGGCCGGCATGGTGCTGGCGGTGGTCGGGGTGGCTTTTGTAGTGAGGAAATGAACCATGCGGGAACAAGCAAGCACACGCGCCGATTACCGGCACTTCCATCCGATCACCACGCGCTGGATGGACAATGACGTCTATGGCCACGTCAACAACGTCGTCTATTACAGCTGGTTCGACACCGCGGTGAACCAGCTGCTGATCAGCAGCGGCGTGCTCGATGTCGAGCGCAGCCCGGTGATCGGCCTGGTGATCGAAACCCGCTGCACCTATTTCAAGGCGATCTCGTTCCCGGAACGGGTCACCGCCGGCGTGCGCGTCGCCCATCTGGGCAATTCCAGCATCCGCTACGAGGTCGGCATTTTCCGCGAGGATGACGACAGCGCGGCGGCGCAGGGGCATTTCGTGCACGTCTACGTCGATCGCGACAGCCGCCGGCCGGCGGCGGTGCCGGCGCCGATGCGCGCACTGCTGGAACCCTTGCTGGTGCCGTCCGGGCAATGAGCATTGCCTTTCGTTCCGAGGGCAAGCTGACGGTCCTGCTGGACCCGCGCCGGGATTTCGCCCGCGCCGAGATTGAAAGCGAAATCCGTTTCGATCCACTGACCGGCGACAGCGCCCGCATCTGCCACTTCACCGGCATGACGCCGCAGCCGCCGGACATGGCGGCGCTGGCCGCCGGCACCCGCGTCGGCTGTCCGTTCTGCCCGGAACAGGTGAACCGGGTGACGCCGCGCTTCGCGCCGGAATTCCTGCAGGATTACGCCGCCGCCGGCAGCGCCGTGGTGGATGGCCGGCTGCGGCGCGGTGAGGCGACGCTGTTTCCCAACCTGTTTCCATACGACGACATTTCGGCGGTCGCGGCGATGTCGCAGGCGCATTTTCTGGAGCCGGCGCAACTGCCGGTGGCGGTGGTGGCCGATGCCATCAAGCTCGGGCGCGATTTCTTCGCGCATTGCGCGGCGCATCGGCCCGGCGCCGCCGATGCTTATGGACTGCTGACCTGGAACTACCTGCCGGCTTCCGGCGGTTCGCAGATGCATCCGCACATGCAGGTGGCGCTGAGCGGCCATCCGGGCAACCGGCTGGCGCGCGAACTGGCGGCCGAGAGCGCCTATCTGCGGCAGCATGGCCGTTGCTACACCGCCGATCTGCTGGCCGCCGAGCGCGATGGCCCGCGCTGGCTGATGGAAGACGGCGCGGCGGCCTGGATGGTGCCCTATGCGCCGACCGGCGTGATGGGTGACGCGCTGGCGGTGTTTCCCGGCAAGCGTTGTGTCACCGACCTGTCGGACGTCGACATCGACGCCTTCGCGGCCGCGCTGGCGCGTCTGGTCGGCGCCTTCGGCGCGCAGGGGCTGGCCAGCTTCAACCTGAGCTTCTTCCCCGACCATGCCGGCGCCGACGGCGGCCGCCACTGGCTGAACGCGCGGCTGCTGCCGCGCCTGTACCTGAACAACGCGCTGCACGTCACCGATGCGTCGTACCTGCAACTGTTGCTGCAGGAATCGTTCTGCATGCGTCATCCGGAAGCGGTGGCGCGGCAGTTGCGCGAGCAGCTGGCCGCCGAATGAGCGATGGCCGGCATGTCGCCGCAGGAAATTGAGTAATTGATCGCGGTTAATCGCCGGGGCCGCCGGGCGTCCTAGAATTTCTGCTTTCCCAAGCTTTTTTGCCGGATCGAGATGTTTGACGGATTTGAACGCGCCAGCGTGGCGCTCGACCAGGTGACGATCCATTACCGCAGGAGCTGGCGCGGCGCCGCCAGCAAGCCCGGCCTGCTGCTGTTGCATGGTCATCCGCAGACGCACGCGATCTGGCACCGGGTCGCCGCGCCGCTGGCGCAGCGTTTCGACGTGGTGTGCGCCGATTTGCGCGGCTATGGCGATTCCGGCAAACCGGCGCCGCAGCCGGGGCACGGCAATTATTCGAAGCGGGCGATGGCGGCCGACATGGCGCAGTTGATGGTGCGGCTCGGCTTCGAGGAATTCTGCGTGGTCGGCCACGATCGCGGCGGCCGCGTCGCCCATCGGCTGGCGGCCGATCATCCGCAAGCCGTGCGCCGGCTGGCGCTGCTGGACGTGGCGCCGACGCTGGCGATGTATGAACAGACGTCGATGGCGTTCGCGCGCGCCTACTATCACTGGTTTTTCCTGATCCAGCCGGCGCCGCTGCCGGAAACCCTGATCGGCGCCGACCCCGAGTTCTACCTGTTGCAGACGCTCGGCGGTCGCCATGCCGGGCTGGCGCCGTTCGCGCCGGAGGCGCTGGCCGAATACCGGCGCTGCATCCGCCTGCCGGATACCGTGCGCGGAATTTGCGAGGATTACCGTGCCTCGGCGACCATCGATCTGGAACACGACCGCGCCGACGTCGCCGCCGGCCGGCTGTTGCCGATGCCGCTGCTGGCGCTGTGGGGCGAACACGGCGCGGTCGGACAGTGCTTCCGGCCGCTGGAGGAATGGCGCCGGCGCGCCGCCGACGTGCGCGGCCATGCGCTGCCCTGCGGCCACTACATCGCGGAAGAAGCGCCGCAATTGCTGCTCGACGAACTATTGCCCTTTTTGGAGGATTGACCATGACCACCCATCGGATCGCCGTTCTGGCCGGCGACGGCATCGGCAAGGAAGTGATGCCGGAAGGCTTGCGCGTGCTGGAGGCGGCGGCGACGCGCCACGGCATCGATCTGGCCTTCGACCATTTCGACTTCGCCAACTGCGACTACTACGCGCGCCACGGCCAGATGATGCCGGACGACTGGAAAGACCAGATCGGCGGCCACGACGCGATTTTCTTCGGCGCGGTCGGCTGGCCGGCGACGGTGCCGGACCACGTGTCGCTGTGGGGCTCGCTGCTGAAGTTCCGGCGCGAATTCGACCAGTACGTGAACCTGCGGCCGTGTCGCCTGATGCCGGGGATTCCGTCGCCGCTGGCCGGACGCAAGCCGGGCGACATCGATTTCTACGTGGTGCGCGAAAACACCGAAGGCGAGTATTCGTCGATCGGCGGCAAGATGTACGAGGGTACCGAACGCGAGGTGGTGTTCCAGGAAAGTGTGTTCTCGCGGCGCGGCGTCGACCGCATCCTGAAATTTGCCTTCGACCTGGCGCAGCGGCGGCCGAAGAAGCATCTGACCTCGGCCACCAAGTCGAACGGCATTTCGATCACGATGCCGTACTGGGACGAGCGGGTACTGGCGATGGCGCAAGGTTTTCCGGACGTGAAGTGGGACAAATACCATATCGACATCCTGACCGCGCAGTTCGTGCTGCACCCGGACTGGTTCGACGTGGTGGTGGCTTCCAACCTGTTCGGCGACATCCTGTCGGACCTCGGGCCAGCCTGTACCGGCACGATCGCGGTGGCGCCGTCGGCCAACATCAACCCGGAGCGCGCCTATCCGTCGCTGTTCGAACCGGTGCATGGTTCGGCGCCGGACATCGCCGGACGCGGTGTCGCCAACCCGATCGGCCAGATCTGGAGCGGCGCGATGATGCTGGAACACCTCGGTTATCCCGAAGCGGCGGCAGCGGTGGTCGGTGCGATCGAGGCGGTGCTGGCAGCCGGTCCGCAGCATGCGCCGCTGACGCGCGACATCGGCGGCAGCGCCGGTACCGCCGACCTCGGGCAGGCGATCGCTGCGGCGGTTGCGCGCGGAAGCGGAACGAATTGACTAGAAATTTGTTTAATTTCATGCGCTAACTACTTAATTTCCTTGCAGTTAACCGGACTTTTGCTACACTCCAACAGGTTTATTGCACGCAAGGGATCGGGGAGGTCGCAGATGTTCAAGTCCGCGCTGGTGGCGCTGTTTTCCGTGTTTTTTCTGCTGCATGCCCCGGTGCAGGCCAAAGCGCCGGATGCCGACGCCGGCAAGGGCGTGAAAAAAACCGCCAAAAAAATCAGCAAGCCCGCCGCCAGACGCAAGACCGCCAAGGCGTCGCTGGACAATCGCGAAAAACTGGTGCGCAAGGTGGTCGTCGTCGGCGGCAAGCGCAAGGTCGTGTACCAGCGCGTCGCCGCCCGTCCGGTGGTGCCGGCGGTCCCGCCGGTGCTGTCGGCCGGCGACATTGCCGGTCTGAATCTGACCCAGGATCCGCTCGAACTGAAATCGAATGTTGCGCTGGTCATCGACCCGGCCGATTCGCGGGTGCTGTTCGAAAAGAATTCCACCGTCGCGCTGCCGATCGCCTCGCTGACCAAGCTGATGACCAGCCTGCTGGTGGTCGAGGCGGGGCAGGACATGGACGAGGTGCTGGAAATCACCGAGGCCGACGTCGATCACGAAAAGAACACCCATTCGCGGCTGCGGGTCGGTACCCGCATGACGCGCGGCGATCTGCTGCACATTGCGCTGATGAGTTCGGAAAACCGCGCGGCGTCGGCGCTCGGCCGTAATTATCCGGGCGGGCTGGCGGTTTTCGTCGCGGCGATGAACGCCAAGGCGCGCGCGCTCGGCATGATGGATACCCATTACGTTGAGCCGACCGGCTTGTCCAGCCACAACGTCGCCAGCGCGCGCGACCTCGCCAAGCTGGTGCTGGCGGCACGCGAATATCCGCTGATTCGCCAGTATTCGACCGATACCAAGTACATGGTCGAGATCGCCGGCCATCCGCTGCAATACGCCAACTCGAACCGGCTGGTGTCGAACCCGGAATGGGACATCGACCTGCAGAAAACCGGTTTCATCAACGAAGCCGGACGCTGCCTGGTGATGCTGACCAGGATCGATGGCCGCTCGGTGGTGATGGTGTTCCTCGATTCCAAGGGCAAGCTGTCGCGGCTGGGCGATGCCAGCCGCATCCGCAAGTGGCTGTCGGAACTGCGCGCGCCGCACATGTCGGAAGCGCGCCGGCGCCACGACGAAGGCTGAGATTCACCGGCGGCGCGGCCGCGGCACAAAAAAAAAGCGAACCCTTGCGGTTCGCTTTTTTCATGGTGGCGGCGGATGTCTCAATGCGGCGGCGGTGGCTGGTAGCCGAGCGTGGCCGAGATTTGCGACGCGGTCTGCAGCAGATCCTCCAGCCATTCGTCGCGCAGCCGTTCGGCCGGCGCCGAGATCGACAGCCCGGCCACCACCTTGCCGCTGTCGTCGCGGATGCCGGCGGCGATGCAGCGCACGCCGAGTTCCAGTTCCTCGTTGTCGCGCGCGTAGCCGAGCGCGCGCACCTGCGCCAGTTCGCGCTCCAGCTTGGCGAGGTCGGTGATCGAATTCTTGTTGTGGCCGGCCAGCCCGGTGCGGGTAGCGTACATGCGTACCAGCTTCGGTTCGTCGACCGACAGGAACAGCTTGCCGGTCGAAGTCAGGTGCAGCGGCGCGCGGCCGCCGATGGCGCGCACCACCTGCATGCCGGAGCGTTCGGAAAAGGCGCGCTCGATGTAGACGATTTCGTCGCCCTGGCGCACCGACAGGTTGATGGTCTGGATCGTCTTGCGGTGCAGCGCGCGCATGAAATCCTGCGCCGCCTCGCGCACGTTCAGGCGGCTCTTGACGATGTTGCCGAGTTCCAGCAGGCGCATGCCGAGCCGGTAGGCGCCCGGTTCGGCGCGATCGACGAAGCGCTTGACCACCATGTCGTTGAGGATGCGGTGGGCGGTGGACGGATGCAGTCCGGTGATCTTCGAGAGTTCCTTCAGGCTGACCGGATCGGGATAGCTGGCCAGGGCGTCGAGCAGCAGGATCATGCGTTCGATGACCTGGATCGAAATCTGGCCGGTCGCTGCGGGTTGATCGTTTTTCATGGGGAGATGGTGCGATGCAAGAGGGCCTTTATACCACAATGTGAAAACGTGAAAAAGCGGTTTGCGAAATTTTTTCCTTTTCCGGCATCCATTATTTCACCGCGGGCAATTCCGCGCAGCGCGCGTGCCATAGGATAATGACGGCCGTTACCCGGCATTCCGGCCCATTTCGCACGAGGAAAACGGTCATGTCCGTCATCACCACCATCGAAGACCTGCGCGTTCTGGCGCAACGGCGCGTACCGCGCATGTTCTACGACTACGCCGATTCCGGTTCCTGGACCGAATCGACCTACCGCGCCAACAGCGACGACTTCGGCCGCATCAAGTTCCGCCAGCGGGTCGCGGTCAACATGGAAAACCGCACGCTGGCCTCGACCATGGTCGGACAACCGGTGGCGATGCCGGTGGCGCTGGCGCCGACCGGGCTGACCGGGCTGCAGCACGCCGATGGCGAGATACTGGCGGCGCGCGCCGCCGAGCGTTTCGGCGTGCCGTTCACGCTGTCGACGATGAGCATCTGCTCGATCGAGGATGTCGCCGCCAACACCACCAAGCCGTTCTGGTTCCAGGTGTATTTCATGCGCGACCGCGATTTCATGGAGCGGCTGATCGCCCGCGCCAAGGCGGCCAACTGCTCGGCGCTGGTGCTGACGCTGGATCTGCAGATCCTCGGCCAGCGCCACAAGGACTTGAAGAACGGCCTGTCGGCGCCGCCCAAGCTGACGCTGCCGAACCTGCTCAACATGATGACGCGGCCGCGCTGGTGCTGGGGCATGCTGAACACCCGGCGCCGCAGCTTCGGCAACATCGTCGGGCATATCGGCGACGTATCGGACATGTCGTCGCTGTCGGCCTGGACCGCCGAACAGTTCGATCCGCGGCTGTCGTGGGATGACGTCGAATGGGTGCGCCAGCGCTGGGACGGCAAGCTGATCATCAAGGGCATCCTGGACGCCGAGGATGCGCGGCTGGCGGTGCAAAGCGGCGCCGACGCGCTGATCGTCTCCAACCACGGCGGCCGCCAGCTGGACGGCGCGCCGTCGTCGATCGAGATGCTGCCGCGCATCGTCGAAGCGGTCGGCGGCGACATCGAGGTGCATCTGGACAGCGGCATCCGTTCCGGCCAGGACGTGCTGAAGGCGCTGGCGCTGGGCGCGCGCGGCGTTTATATCGGTCGCGCCTTCCTGTACGGACTGGGGGCGATGGGCGAGCCGGGCGTGCGCTGCGCGCTCGACATCCTGCGCAAGGAGATGGACGTGACGCTGGCGCTGTGCGGCCTGACCGACGTGCAACAGGTCGATCGCGGCATCCTGCAGCCGGGCAGCTACTAGCCGGGCCGCCATCGGCGAAGCGGAGTATCATGACGGCTGGCAATTTCTTTCCTCCCGTCATCCCCATGAAAACCACTTCCGCCTCCCGCGCCACCGCGATCAACCGTGACAAGCTGCATGCGGCGCTGGCGATGCTGGCCTCGGCCGCCGTCAGCATCGGCGCGATCGTCTCGGTCTGGCGCCTCCTGGCGGGCTGATTCTCCGCTCTCCCGTTTCAATAATAGGGGGAGTATGCCGAAAAATCGGCCGCTCCCGGGCCCTGGCTGCGCGGCTTAAAAAATGCTCCGGGGTGTATAGGAGATTTTCGGGCTGCGGCTACGGCATTGGCGCGACCTTGACGGTCCGGTATGGGGTTTTCTCCCTGTTTGCTGCTTGGCAATCCTGAGGCCGGTCGCTAGACTGGCGCAGCGCCGGTGGCGGCGCTTCGATCGGGAGAAAACGATGCAGTACAGTCCAAGCAAGGCCGACCGCAGTCCCTGGAAAAAATTCGTCGCCGCGCTGTCCGCCGTCGGCTTCGCGCTGGCGCTCGGCGCCTGCGCGCCACTAGCGCCGGCGCCGAGCGGCGCGGTGATGACGCGCGCCAGCCAGCAGGCGATGAGCCCGGAGCAGGCGCTGCAGAAACTGAAGGACGGCAATGGCCGCTTCCTTGCCGGCGCGATGCAGCCGCGTGACCTGCGCGCGCAGACCGCCGCCGCCGGCCGCAACGGCCAGTATCCGTTCGCCAGCGTGGTCAGCTGCATCGATTCGCGCGCCGATCCGGCGCTGGTGTTCGATCAGGGCATCGGCGACCTGTTCATCGCCCGCGTCGCCGGCAACGTCGTCAATGCCGACATCCTCGGCAGCCTGGAATACGCTTCGGCGGTGGCCGGCAGCAAGGTCATCGTGATCCTCGGCCACACCCATTGCGGCGCGGTCAAGGGCGCCTGCGACAGCGCCGAGCTGGGCAACCTGACGCAATTGCTGGAGCGCCTGAAGCCGGCGCTGGCCGCCACGCCCAGCCAGCCGGGCGCCGACCGCAGCGGCCGCAACGGCGCCTTCGTCGATGCGGTGGCGGAAACCAACGTCCACCTGACCGTGCGCCAGCTGCTGGCGCAAAGCCCGGTGCTGAAGCAGATGGTCGACAAGGGGCAGTTGAAGGTGGTCGGCGCGATGCTGGATGTGGAAACCGGGCAGGTGCGCTTCGATTGAGGCGGGCGGAGATACCCCGCTATCGATTGCCGCGTCGGGCCGGTGCAGTGGTTTGTCGTGCCGGCGCCGGTTGGCGCGGAGTGTCTCTGGAACCCGGTGTCGTCAACGCCTCATCTATCGTCAGCGGGCCTCGATGTGCCGGTAACGCCGCTGGGTTCCGGCCTGCGCCGGAACGACAGAAAGGAGAGCCGGCGCTCGATCGGGCGTTACCACGAGTGCGTCAGCAAGGGACGGTTACGCCCGACCATTCAGCAGCCCATCCACTTGTCGTTCCGGCGCAGGCCGGAACCCAGTGTCGTTGGTAGCGCGGAGTTGACGGTGCCTGTGCCGCTGAAGCCTCGCCGAACTCCGGTTTTCGCCGGAACGACGTATCGATTTGCCTCGGCGGTGGCGGCGCTTCCCGGCCGCTCCGCTCAAACCCCGCGCAGCGCCGCCGCGCACTCCCGCACCAGTGCCGGGCCGCGATAGATCAGCCCGGTGTATAGCTGCACCAGCGCCGCGCCGGCATCGATCTTGGCGCGCGCGCCGGCGCCGTCGGTGATGCCGCCGACGCCGATGATCGGCAGCGCCTCGCCCAGTTCCGCCCGCAATTGCCGGATCACGCGGTTGGACGCCTCGAACACCGGCCGGCCGGACAGGCCGCCGCTTTCCTCGCCGTGCGGCAATCCGGCCACCGCCTCGCGTGCGATGGTGGTGTTGGTGGCGATCACGCCATCCATGCCGTGCCGGGTCAGCGCACCGGCGATGATCCGGATCTGTTCGTCATCGACGTCCGGTGCGATCTTCAGTGCGATCGGCACGTAGCGGCCATGCTGGTCGGCCAGCTCGCTCTGTGCCTGCTTCAATTGCCGCAGCAGCGCGTCGAGCGCGTCGGCATCCTGCAGCTGACGCAGGTTCTTGGTGTTCGGCGACGAGATGTTGATCGTCACGTAGCTGGCGTAGCGGTAGATCTTTTGCAGGCAGATCAGGTAGTCGTCGGCGGCGCGTTCGATCGGCGTGTCGGCGTTCTTGCCGATGTTCAGGCCGAGCACGCCTTCCTTGTGCTGGAAGAAGCGCGAAGCCTGCACGTTGGAAACGAAGGCGTCGACGCCGCCATTATTGAAGCCCATGCGGTTGATGATCGCCTGCGCCTCCGGCAGCCGGAACATGCGCGGACGCGGGTTGCCCGGTTGCGGGCGCGGCGTCACGGTGCCGATCTCGATGAAGCCGAAGCCGAGCGCGGCCAGGCCGTCGATATAGGCGCCGTCCTTGTCCAGCCCGGCAGCCAGGCCGACCGGATTCGGGAAATCGATCCCCATGACCCGGCGCGGATCGGCTTGCGGACGTGCCAGCGCGCGCGTGAGGCCGCAATCGGCGGCGCGCTTCAGCCACGGCAGCGTCAGGTTATGGGCCGCTTCGGGGTCCATCGAAAACAGCAGCGGGCGCGCCAGCGCGTAGAGGAAGTGGTCAGGTGCGGTCATGGCGGAACGGAAAGGGCAGCGCAAAACGGCCGCCATTGTAACGCGGGCCGCCGCGCCGCCAGCGCTACAGTGACAGCGCGCTCCAGCGTCCGTGACGCAGCGCTTCGAGCGGCTGGAAGTGGATTTTGTAGGCCATCTTCGGGCTTTCGGCGATCCAGTAGCCGAGGTAGACGTAGGGCAGGCCGAGCTGGCGCGCCTGGCCGATCTGCCACAGGATGTTGTAGGTGCCGAACGAGGCGCCGGTGACGTCCGGATCGTAGAAGGTGTAGACCGACGACAGGCCGTCGCCCAGCAGGTCGATGATGCTGATCATGCGCAGCGCGCCGTCCGCTTCGCGGAATTCCACCAGCCGCGTGTTGACCTTGCTCTGCAGCAGGAATTGCGCGTACTGCTCGCGGCTGTCCTGATCCATGCCGCCGCCGGCGTGGCGCGCCGACTGATAGCGCAGGTACAGGTCGTAGTGTTCGGGCAGATAGGTCAGGTCGGACACGCGCGCCGTCAGTCCCTGATGCCGCTGCCAGGCGCGGCGCTGGCTGCGTCGGGCGGTAAACAGATCGACCTGCACCCGCACCGGAATGCAGGCGGCGCAGCCGTCGCAGTAGGGCCGGTAGGTGAAGATGCCGCTGCGGCGGAAGCCGCTTTTCACCAGTTGCGAATAGACGTCGGCGTTGATCTGGTGCGACGGCGTCGCCACCTGCGAGCGCGCCAGCCGCTCCGGCAGGTAGCTGCAGCCGTACGGCGCGGTCGCGTAGAACTGCAGTGTCGAAAAGGGAACGTCTTTCAGGTGGGTCATGAGCGTTCGGCGGCAACGAAGGCGACGCTGTCAATGTACACGGATGATGCGGGCGGCGCAAAAGTTTCGCCGCCTCACCGGAGCCATGCGGGCGTCAGCGATCCAGCGGCAGCGGCCGCCAGCAGGCGATCGGCGGCTGATCGACGGTGGCCGCCAGATGGGCGAGGAATGCGGCGCGCGTGATCGGCGCCGCGCCCAGCGAGGCCAGATGCGCGGTTTCCTGCTGGCAGTCGATCAGCGTGACGCCGTTGGCGCGCAGGAAATGCACCAGATACGCCAGCGCCACCTTGGAGCCGTCGTTGACGCGGGTAAACATCGATTCGCCGAAGAACATGCGGCCCAGCGCCACGCCGTAGGCGCCGGCCACCAGTTCGCCGCCGCGCCACAGTTCGCAGGAATGCGCATGGCCGCGTCGGTGCAGCGCGCTGTAGCCGGCGACGATGTCCTCGCTGATCCAGGTGCCGGCGGCAACGCCGTCGCGGCCGATGCGCGGCGCCGCGCAGGCGCGCATCACCGCCTCGAACGCGCTGTCGAAGCGCAGATCCCAGTCGCCGCCGTCGCGCAGGCTGTGGTCGATCTTCTTCAGGGTTTTCCGCAGGCTGGCGGAAATGCGCAGGCGGTCGGTGCGCAGCACCATGCGCGGATCGGTGCTCCACCAGAGGATCGGCTGGCCGTCGGAAAACCACGGAAAGATGCCGTGCCGGTAGGCGTCCAGCAGCCGTTCCGGCGACAGGTCGGCGCCGGCCGCCAGCAGGCCCGGCGCGCCGTCGGCTTCGCTCAGCGCCTGTTCGACCGGCGGGAACGGCGCATCGGCGTGCAGCCACGGAATCACGCGCTGCCTCCAGCCGAAAACACTCGCGTCCAGTCTCGCTTGTTCATATACTGGGATGGAGTAATTTTGAAGGCGGGCTCCAATAGGGCGAGACAGGCCGAAAAAACGGCATACTCCCCCTATTCATTATATTCAATCCGGTTGGCGCATCGGGCGGACGATGTCCAGCGTGTGCAGCGCGAACTCGCCGCCTTCCTCGCGGATGCGCCGCAGATCGGCGAAGAAGCATTTCAGCGTGTGGCCGACGGTCGGGAAGGCGATCTCGTCCCAGGGAATCTGCGCTTCGGTAAACATCCGCACTTCCAGGCTTTCGACGCCGGCGGCGTAATCCAGGTCGAGCAGCGTTGCGCGGTAGAACATGTGGACCTGATGCACGCGCGGCACGTTCAGCAGCGAAAACAGTCCGTGCAGCTCGATGTGGGCGCCGGCTTCCTCCACGGTTTCGCGCACCGCCGCCTCGGCGGTGGTTTCATCGTTTTCCATGAAACCGGCCGGCAGCGTCCAGTAGCCGTAGCGCGGCTCGATCGCGCGCCGGCACAGCAGCACCCGGGTTTCGCCATCCTGCTGCCAGACCGGGATCGAACCCAGCACCATCTTCGGATTCTGGTAATGGATGGTGCCGCAGTGATTGCAGACGAAGCGCGGACGGTTGTCATCCGGCGGAATCAGGAGCGCTACCGGATGGGCGCATTCGGAACAGAATTTCATGAACGGAAAACGGGTCGGTGGGCGGCGCGCCGGGGGCGCAGAGTGCTGAAAGTGTATCACTGCCTCCGTAATTGCATTTGCATTCGCGGTCGATACGCTGTATAGTTCTGTTCTTCAGACGCGGGGTGGAGCAGTCTGGCAGCTCGTCGGGCTCATAACCCGAAGGTCACAGGTTCAAATCCTGTCCCCGCAACCAAGTCTCATATTTTCCCGCCCGCATCGCATTTCCTCCAGCCGGGCGCCGGAACAGCAGCAATAGCGGATAAATTGAACAGAGCGGCATCGGCGATGCCTGCCGCCCGATCCGGTCCTGCCAGAACCTTAATAAATACAAGCCGCACCGCTCGTACATGAATAGTCCTGAGGCCAGGAAAGTCCTCGAAACCGCGCTGCTCTGCGCGCACGAGCCGCTGTCGATCGCCGATCTGAAAAAACTGTTCGCCGACGGCGACGGTGGCCCGGAAGTCGGCGCCGACACCATCCGCCAGATGCTGGAAGACCTGCGCGGCGAATGGGCCGGCAAGGGCATCGAAGTGGTTGGCCTGTCGACCGGCTGGCGTTTCCAGAGCCGGCCGGAAATGAAGGTGTACCTGGATCGGCTGAATCCGGAAAAACCGCCGCGCTATTCCCGCGCCACGCTCGAAACCCTGGCGATCATCGCCTACCGGCAGCCGGTCACGCGCGGCGACATCGAGGAAATCCGCGGCGTCACCGTCAATTCGCACACCATCAAGCTGCTCGAGGATCGCGGCTGGATCGAAGCCATCGGCCACCGCGACGTGCCGGGCCGGCCGGCGCTGTTCGCCACCACCCGCCAGTTCCTCGACGACCTCGGACTGGCGGCGCTGGAACAACTACCGCCACTGCAGGACGTGCAGAAAACCGACCTCGGCGAACTCGCCGGCAGCCTGCTCGATCTGCCGGCCGATGACCTCGGACCGGATGCCGATGCCGAACTTCCGGCTGATGCCGGTGTGCAGCCTCCGCCCGAAGCGGCACTGCTGGCCGCTGCCGGACACGATCCCGTACAAGGCATCCTGGCGGAGACCGAACCTGCCACTGCCGCCGCTGTCGACGCCCTGACCGGCGCGGCCGACGCCGACGACATCCGTGCCATTTCCGATACCGCGCCCCCTCCGACTGCGGAAGCCGCGCCCAGCCCGTCTCAACCCGATAGCGATAATGACTCTCCCGATTTCCAGTAACGATGCGCCGGCCGAAGGCGTGAATACAGAAGCGACGGAAGCCGCGCCGGTGAAAAAGCGCGCGCCGCGCGCCAGGCCGGCCGATGGCGAACCGGTGCGCCGCCGGCGCGCCGCCTCCGCGGAAGCTGCGCCGGCGGAAGCGGTTGCGGCAGCGGAACCGGCCGCCGTCGCGGCGCCGGCCCCGGCCGGTGGTGGCACTCCGGAAACCCCGGGCCAGAAACCGGCGCGGCGCGGTGTCCGTGGTCCGCACAACCTGAAGAGCCGGCGCGGTCCGCGCGGCGAACGGCGCGAGCCGAAGGCCGAGCAGCCCGAGGCCGCCGCCGAGAGTGAGCGCCAGCCGCAGGGGGCCGACGGCCAGCGCCGCCGTCCGGATGGCGGTCGCGGCAAGAAGGGTGCGCAGGGCGCGCCGCGCAAGGACAATGGCAAGGGTGGCCGCAATGGCGGCCGCGGCGCGCCGGCCGACGACGCCTTTTCGTTCGTCACCTCCGAGGAATTCGACCGTCTGGCGGAAGCCGCCGACGGCCAGCGCAACGGCCGCCAGCCGGCCAGGAACGTGCGGCGCGACCTGACCGCCGAGGACGATGCGCCGAAGCTGCACAAGGTCCTGGCCGAAGCCGGGCTCGGTTCGCGGCGCGACATGGAAGACCTGATCATCGCCGGCCGGGTGTCGGTCAATGGCGAGCCGGCGCACACCGGCCAGCGCATCCTGCCGACCGACCAGGTGCGCATCAACGGCAAGCTGCTGCAGCGCAAGGTCAGCAAGCGGCCGCCGCGTGTGCTGATCTATCACAAGCCGGCCGGCGAAATCGTCAGCACCAGCGACCCGGAAGGGCGGGCCTCGGTGTTTGACCGGCTGCCGCCGATGAAGGCCGGAAAATGGCTGGCGGTCGGCCGCCTCGACTTCAACACCGAAGGGCTGCTGCTGCTGACCACCTCCGGCGACCTCGCCAACCGGCTGATGCATCCGCGTTACGGCATCGAGCGCGAATACGCGGTGCGTACGCTGGGCGAGCTGGAAGAAGGAATGCGGCAGAAATTGCTGGCCGGCGTCGAGCTGGACGACGGCGTCGCCCAGTTCTCGAAGATCGCCGATGGCGGTGGCGAAGGTGTCAACAAGTGGTACCGGGTGGTGATCGGCGAAGGCCGCAACCGCGAAGTGCGGCGCATGTTCGAGGCGGTCGGCCTGACCGTGTCGCGGCTGATCCGCACCCGCTACGGCGCGATGACGCTGCCGCCGACCCTGAAGCGCGGCCGCTGGGAAGAACTGGACGAGCACGCGGTACGCGCGCTGCTGAATGCCAGTGGGCTGGAAAAGATCGCCGCCCAGGGCAAGTCGGGCAACAAGGAGCCGCGCGTCAACGGCAATCGCAAGGTCAACGGCAACAGCTTCGAGCGCGAGCCGCGCGGCGCGCGCGGCATTCCGTCGCCGTTCAGCCGTGGTTCCAGTCAGGGACAAGGTCAAGGTCAAGGTCAGCGCGCCCAGCGCAGCCGCCAGCCGGATCCGTTGCAGACCGCGCTCGGTTTCCCGGACATCGGCCAGCAGCGCCGCGGCCACGGCATGCGCCAGGGACACGGGCAGGGACGCGGAGCGGGCGGCATGCCGGGAATGCCGCGCCGCCGCTCGCGCGGCTAGGTGCAAGCCGGTTTCGGATTGCGGAAAATCGCGGCAGCAGTTATAATTTCCGAGTTAACAAAGGCCGCGCCGTGTTTCAGGTCGGCCTTCATAAGAAAGATGGGCGGATGCCCATTTTTTTTTTGTTGGGCATTTTTCGATGGCGGTTCCGGTTGCCGGCCGGACATGTCGTTGTTTTTGACGGTGGCGGAGAGCGATGCTGGAGCTGATTGAAAAAACGCTGGCCGGCATGGGGTACGAGCTGGTCGATTTCGAGCGCGCCGCGCAGGGTTTGCTGCGCGTGTACATCGATTTCGCGCCGGAACAGGCCGAGCGCGGCGCGATCACGCTGGACGATTGCGAGAAGGTGACGCACCAGTTGCTGCACCTGCTGACGGTGGAGAACATCCCCTACGAGCGGCTCGAAGTATCGTCGCCGGGGCTCGACCGGCCACTGAAGAAAGTCGCCGACTACCTGCGCTTTGCAGGCCAGGAGGCGGTTGTTAAACTACGCGTTCCCATGCCGCAGGCGGCGCGCCGCAAGAGCTTCCAGGGCATTTTGTGCGTGCCGGACGGCGAGCACCTGGCGCTTGAATTCGAAGGCAACGAAGGCCCGGCGAAACTGGAGTTTACGCTCGCGGATGTGGACAAGGCACGCTTGGTGCCGCAAGTGAAATTTAGGAGTCGCAAAGCATGAGTCGCGAAATTCTGCTGTTGGTCGATGCGCTGGCGCGCGAAAAAAACGTCGACAAGGACGTCGTTTTTGGCGCGCTGGAGCAGGCGCTGGCCCAGGCCACCAAGAAGCGCTACGAGGGAGAAACCGACATTCGCGTCGAGATCGATCGCGAAACCGGCGAATTCGAATCGTTCCGCCGCTGGCGCGTGGTGCCGGATGAAGCCGGCCTGCAGATGCCGGACCAGGAGATGCTGCTGTTCGAAGCACGCGAGCGCGAACCCGAAATCGAAGTCGATGGCTATATCGAGGATCCGATCGAATCGGTCGAACTCGGCCGCCGCTTCGCGCAGGACACCAAGCAGGTGGTGTTGCAGCGCATCCGCGATGCCGAGCGCGAGCAGATTCTGGCCGATTTCCTGGAGCGCGGCGACGCGCTGGTGACCGGCACCATCAAGCGCATGGAGCGCGGCGACGCCATCATCGAATCGGGCAAGATCGAAGCGCGGCTGCCGCGCGACCAGATGATCCCGAAGGAAAACCTGCGCATCGGTGACCGCGTGCGCGCGTTCATTCTGCGCATCGATCGCAATGCGCGCGGACCGCAGGTGATCCTGTCGCGCACCGCGCCGGAATTCATCATGAAGCTGTTCGAACTGGAAGTGCCGGAGATCGAGCAGGGCCTGCTGGAAATCAAGTCGGCCGCGCGCGACCCCGGCGTGCGCGCCAAGATCGCGGTGTTCACCAGCGACCGCCGCATCGACCCGATCGGCACCTGCGTCGGCATGCGCGGCTCGCGCGTGCAGGCGGTGACTGGCGAACTGGGCGGCGAACGGGTCGACATCGTGCTGTGGTCGGACGATCCGGCGCAGTTCGTGATCGGCGCACTGGCGCCGGCCAACGTGTCGTCGATCGTGGTCGATGAAGACAAGCACGCGATGGACGTGGTGGTCGATGAGGAAAACCTGGCGATCTCGATCGGTCGCGGCGGCCAGAACGTGCGGCTGGCATCGGAACTGACCGGCTGGCAGATCAACATCATGACCGCCGAGGAATCGGCCGACAAGATGGCGCTGGAAACCGCGGCGGTCCGCACGCTGTTCATGGAAAAGCTGGATGTCGATCAGGAAGTCGCCGACATCCTGGCCGAGGAAGGTTTCGCCAGCCTGGAAGAAATCGCCTATGTGCCGATCAACGAGATGCTGGAAATCGAGTCGTTCGACGAGGAAACGGTCAACGAGCTGCGCACCCGGGCGCGCGATGCGCTGCTGACCGAGGCGATCGCTTCGGAAGAGGGGCTGGACGGCATGGACGATGCGCTGGCCAATCTGGACGGCATCGACCGCACCACCGCCGGCAAGCTCGGGCTGGCCGGTATCAAGACGCTGGAAGCGTTCGCCGGCCTCGCCTATGACGAGTTCGGCGCGATCCTGGCGCTGCCGACCGATCGCGCCCGTGCGCTGATAGACAGCGGGTTTGAAGACGTGACCGACGATGAAATGAAGCTCATCGATGCCAAGTACGATGAGCGTGCCAAGGCCCTGCAGGCGGCGGCATGGAATCTGACCGAAGCCAGGTGATCAGGAGCATTCCCGTTATCGTCTGCCGCCAAATAGAAAAGAGGACTGAATGGCGAGTAACAACGTAGCCCAATTTGCCACCGAGCTGAAAATGCCGGCCGATCTTCTGCTGAAGCAGTTGCGCTCCGCCGGCGTCGACAAGCAGTCGGAGGCCGACCCCTTGTCGAAGCAGGACAAGGACAAGCTGCTCGAGCATCTGCGGCGTGCGCATGGCGCGGGAAGCGAAGGCGAGAAGAAGAAAATCACCCTGACCCGCAAGGAAACCAGCGAAATCAAGCAGGCCGACGCCACTGGCAAGTCGCGCACGATCCAGGTCGAAGTGCGCAAGAAGCGCACCTTCATCAAGCGTGACGAGCCGGCTGCCGAGGAAGCGCCGGCGCCGGTCGCCGCCGCGCCGGTGATCGACGAGGCGGAACAGCAGCGGCGCGACGAGGAAGCGCGTCGCCAGGCCGAACTGATCGCGCGCCAGGAAGCCGATCTGCGCGAAAAGCAGGAGCGGCTGGCGAAGCTGGAAGCCGAGAAGCAGGCACAGGCGGAAGCGATGGCGCAGGCCGAAGCCGCTGCCCGCGAGGCGGAGGCGGCCGCTGCCGCGCCGGCCGCGGCCGCCGAGGCGCAGGTCGAGGACGAGCGCCGCGCCGCCGAGGAAAGCAAGAAGAAATCGGCCGAACTGGCCAAGGAAGCGGCCGAGAAAGCCGCGGCCACCGAGCGTGCGCGCAAGGCGGTCGAGGACGAGGTCGCGCAGATCAAGCTGATGATGAGCCAGCCGCGCAAGGTGATCAAGGCGCCGGAACTGCCGGCGGCCGGCGCCAAGGCGGCCGATGGCACGCTGCATCGTCCGGGCGACAAGAAGCCGGGCGAGAAGAAGGACGACAAGAAGCCGGTGACCGACAAGAAGTCGATCAAGTCGGCCAACGTTTCCTCCACCTGGCAGGACGATGCCAAGAAGCGCGGCGGTCTTGGCATCAAGACCCGTGGCAACGCCGGCGGCGGCCGCGACGGCTGGCGCGCCGGACCGAAGGGGCGGCGCGGCGGCCATCATGCCGATACGCACGAGAGCAATTTCCAGGCGCCGACCGAGGCGATCGTCAAGGACGTCCACGTGCCGGAAACGATCACCGTCGCCGAACTGGCGCACAAGATGTCGGTCAAGGCTTCCGAAGTCATCAAGCATCTGATGAAGCTGGGCCAGATGGTCACCATCAACCAGGTGCTGGATCAGGAAACCGCGATGATCGTGGTCGAGGAAATGGGCCACGTCGCCCACGCGGCCAAGCTCGACGATCCGGAAGCGATGCTGGCCGAGGGCCAGGAGCATGTCGATGCCGAGGCGCTGCCGCGCGCGCCGGTGGTGACCGTGATGGGCCACGTCGATCACGGCAAGACCTCGCTGCTCGATTACATCCGCCGCACCAAGGTGGCGTCCGGCGAAGCCGGCGGCATCACCCAGCACATCGGCGCTTACCACGTCGAGACGCCGCGCGGCATCGTCACCTTCCTCGATACGCCGGGCCACGAGGCGTTCACCGCGATGCGCGCCCGTGGCGCGCAGGCGACCGACATCGTGATTCTGGTGGTGGCCTCGGACGACGGCGTGATGCCGCAGACCAGGGAAGCGATCGCTCACGCCAAGGCGGCCAACGTGCCGCTGGTGGTGGCAATCACCAAGATCGACAAGCCGACCGCCAATCTGGATCGCGTCAAGCAGGAACTGGTCGCCGAAAACGTCGTGCCGGAAGAATACGGCGGCGACGCGCCGTTCATTCCGGTGTCGGCCAAGACCGGCGCAGGCATCGATTCGCTGCTGGAAAACGTGCTGCTGCAGGCCGAGGTGCTGGAACTGAAGGCACCGGTGGAAGCGCCGGCCCGTGGTCTGGTGATCGAAGCGCGTCTCGACAAGGGACGCGGTCCGGTGGCGACGATCCTGGTGCAGTCCGGCACGCTGAAGCGCGGCGACGTCGTGCTGGCCGGTTCCTCCTACGGCCGCGTGCGCGCGATGCTGGACGAGAACGGCAAGAACATCGGCGAAGCCGGCCCGTCGATTCCGGTCGAGATTCAGGGCCTGACCGAAGTCCCGGCCGCCGGCGAGGACGTGATGGTGATGTCCGACGAGCGCAAGGCGCGGGAAATCGGCCTGTTCCGTCAGGGCAAGTTCCGTGACGTCAAGCTGGCGCGCCAGCAGGCGGCCAAGCTGGAAAACATGTTCGAGCAGATGGGCGAGGGCGAGGTCAAGAACCTGCCGCTGATCATCAAGACCGACGTTCAGGGTTCGCAGGAAGCGCTGGTGCAGTCGCTGCAGAAGCTGTCCACGCCGGAAGTGCGGGTGCAGGTGGTGCATGCCGGCGTCGGCGGCATCTCCGAATCCGACGTCAATCTGGCGGTCGCTTCGAAGGCGGTCATCATCGGCTTCAACACCCGCGCCGACGCGCCGGCGCGCAAGGCGGCGGAAGCCAACGGCATCGACATCCGCTACTACAACATCATTTACGATGCGGTGGACGAGATCAAGGCGGCGCTGTCGGGCATGCTGGCGCCGGAAAAGCGCGAACAGGCGCTGGGGCTGGTCGAAATCCGCCAGGTGTTCCACGTCAGCAAGGTCGGTGCGATCGCCGGTTGCTACGTGCTGGACGGTCTGGTGCGGCGCGGCTCGTCGGTACGGCTGCTGCGCAACAACGTGGTGCTCTGGACCGGCGAACTGGATTCGCTGAAGCGCTTCAAGGACGACGTCAAGGAAGTCAAGGCTGGCTTCGAATGCGGTCTGTCGCTGAAGAATTTCAACGACATCCAGGAAGGCGACCAGCTCGAAGTGTTCGAAGTGCAGGAAGTCGCGCGCACGCTGTAAGCGGCGGCCTGCGTTTTGCAGCCCGGATCGGCGCCGCCGGCGTCTCTCCGGGCTGTGTCGTTTTGAAGGTGACGAAGCATGGCGAAGCACAGCAAATCGATCCCCGGGCGCGGCCTGCGGGTGGCCGACCAGATCCAGCGCGATCTGTCGGAACTGATCGCATTCGAACTGAAGGATCCGCGCGTCGGCATGATCACGATCACCGAAGTGCAGGTGACGCCGGACTACGCGCACGCGAAGGTATTTTTCACCACGCTGGTGGATGATCCGCAGGCGGTGCGCAACACGCTGCACGGCCTGGCCAAGGCGGCCGGTTTCCTGCGTACCCAGCTCGGACGGCGGCTCACCATTCATACACTGCCGGAGCTGCATTTCGTACACGATACCTCGACCGCGCGCGGCATCGAGATGGCGCGCCTGATCGACCAAGCGAATGCCAGCCGCGCCCGTGATGCCGATCCGGAAGAGTGAACCCGCCGACGCGCGACGCATCCAGAATGTCTGACCTCCGGCCGAAAAAAATCCGTCTGGCCATCGACGGCGTGCTGCTGCTCGACAAGCCCGCCGGCGGCTCCAGCAACGACGCGCTGATCCAGGCCAAGCGACTGCTGAACGCCAAAAAGGCCGGCCATACCGGCACCCTCGATCCGTTCGCCACCGGCCTGCTGCCGCTGTGCTTCGGCGAGGCCACCAAGTTCGCCCAGGATTTGCTGGAAGCCGACAAGACCTACGAAGCGGTGGTCCATCTGGGCGTGCGCACCGCCACCGGCGATACCGAGGGCGAGGTGCTGGAGCGCCGCGCGGTCGGTGCCGACGCGGCGGCGATCGAGGCCGTGTTGCAGCGCTTTCGCGGCCCGATCGAACAGGTGCCGCCGATGCATTCGGCCTTGAAGCGCGACGGCAAGCCGCTGTACGAATATGCCCGCGCCGGTATCACGCTGGAACGGGCGGCGCGCGCGGTGACCATCCACCAGCTCGAATGTCTGGCGTATCAGGCGCCGTTCCTGACGCTGCGGGTGCGTTGCAGCAAGGGCACCTACATCCGCGTGCTGGGCGAGGACATCGGCGCCGCGCTCGGTTGCGGCGCCCATCTGCAGGCACTGCGGCGCACGCGCATTGGCGCTCTCGGCCTGGCTGGCGCGGTCACGCTGGCGCAACTGGCGGCGACGCCGGAGGGACAGCGCGCCAGCCTGCTGGCGCCGGTCGATGCGCTGCTGACCAGCTTTGCGGCGCTGCGCTTGAACGAACATCTGGCGCAGCGTTTCCTGCATGGGCAGCGGCTGGCGTTGGGTGCCGAAGGCATCGCGCTGCCGCCGGCCGGTCGGGTGCGGGTGTATGCGGAGGACGGTGGCCGGCTGCTCGGCACCGCGCAATTGCAGCCGCACGGCGTGCTGGCGCCGGAACGACTCGTGGCAACGGCACTCTGAACGATTGACGCCACCCGCGCCGGGATCGCGATGCGCTGCCGCAACGATGTGGCGGCGCTGTCTTGTGTATCACTCTGTAATCCCGGCAACTCCTTGAAATGACGGGAGTTTTCTCTTTTTCGTGCGGCGCAACATGCTATAATAGTTGGCTTTTCGCCCCTCATTCGACCTTCAAGATCATGTCCAATTCCAAACGCGCCATCCGCAACGTTGCCATCATTGCCCACGTCGATCATGGCAAGACCACTCTCGTCGACCAGCTGCTGCGTCAATCCGGCACCTTCCGCGACAACCAGCATGTGGATACCCGGGTGATGGATTCCGGCGACATCGAAAAGGAACGCGGCATCACGATCCTGTCGAAGAATTGCGCGGTCGAATACCAGGGCACCCACATCAATATCGTCGATACCCCGGGCCACGCCGATTTCGGCGGCGAGGTCGAGCGCGTGCTGTCGATGGTGGACAGCGTGCTGCTGCTGGTCGATGCGCAGGAAGGGCCGATGCCGCAGACCCGTTTCGTCACCCGCAAGGCGCTGGCGCTGGGCCTGAAGCCGATCGTCGTGCTGAACAAGATCGACCGTCCCGGCGCGCGTGCCGAGTGGGCGATCAACGCCACCTTCGAACTGTTCGACAAACTGGGCGCGACCGAGGAGCAGCTCGATTTCCCGATCATCTACGCTTCCGGCCTGAACGGCTACGCCAGCACCGACCCGGAAGCGCGCAGCGGCGACATGACGCCGTTGTTCGAGGCGATCCTGAAGTATGTGCCGGCGCGCGAAGACGATCCGGATGCGCCGCTGCAGCTGCAGATCACCTCGACCGAATACTCGTCCTACGTCGGCAAGATCGGCGTCGGCCGCATTCTGGCCGGCCGCGTCAAGGGCGGCCAGGATGTGGTCTGGATGAACGGTCCGGACGACAAGCCGACCAAGGCGCGCATCAATCAGGTGCTGAAGTTCAAGGGGCTGGAACGCGTGCTGGTCGATGAAGCGCTGGCCGGCGACATCGTGCTGATCAACGGCATCGAAGAAATCGGCATCGGTTCGACCATCAGCTCGCTCGACAATCCGATCGGCCTGCCGATGCTGAAGGTCGATGAACCGACGCTGACGATGAATTTCATGGTCAACACCTCGCCGCTGGCCGGCCGCGAAGGCAAGTTCGTCACCACCCGCCAGATCCGCGACCGCCTGGAACGCGAACTGAAATCCAACATGGCGCTGCGCGTGGTGCAGGCCGAGAACGACGATTCGACCTACGAAGTGTCGGGGCGCGGTGAACTGCACCTGACCATCCTGATCGAAAACATGCGCCGCGAAGGCTTCGAGCTGGCGGTGTCGCGTCCGCGCGTGGTGTTCAAGATGGTCGATGGCGTGCGCCACGAGCCGTTTGAAAACCTCACCGTCGACATCGAGGAAGGCCATCAGGGCGGCGTGATGGAAGAACTGGGCCGCCGCCGTGGCGATCTGCAGAACATGGAGCCGGACGGCAAGGGCCGGGTCCGCCTCGAATACCACATCCCGGCGCGCGGCCTGATCGGCTTCCAGGGTGAATTCATGACGCTGACGCGCGGCACCGGCCTGATGAGCCACGTGTTCGACGACTACGCGCCGGTCGATGCCTCCAAGGGCGAAATGGCCGGCCGCCGCAATGGCGTGCTGATCTCGCAGGAAGACGGCGCGGCGGTGGCCTACGCGATCTGGAAGCTGCAGGACCGCGGCCGCATGTTCGTGGTCCACAACGATCCGGTCTACGAAGGGATGATCATCGGCATCCACTCGCGCGACAACGATCTGGTGGTCAATCCGATCAAGGGCAAGCAGCTGACCAACGTACGCGCTTCCGGCACCGACGAAGCGGTGCGGCTGGTGCCGCCGGTGCAGCTGTCGCTGGAATACGCGGTCGAGTTCATCGAGGATGACGAACTGGTCGAAGTCACGCCGAAAAGCATCCGCCTGCGCAAGCGCCATCTGAAGGAACACGAGCGCAAGCGCGCCGCCCGTGAAGCGGCATAACTGAAAATAGGGGAGTATGCGGTAAATTCGACCGGCTGGTGCCCGGTACAGGCGGCATGCAAGGGGAGTATATCCCCGGCATGCCGTTTTTGTATTGTGCTGCCGCCTTCGGCATGAATCGCCCGCATCTTCAATGCGGCCGATCGGCGGTAGTGTTCGGTTGGGGCCGTCCGTTTGCAATTGGAGGTGGAGCCACGCGCTCGGCTTCCGTCACAATCCGGAAAACCACGAGGGCGTATGGCACGCAACGTAGAGATCAAGGCCAGGGTCGATGATCTTGAGCAGCTTCACCGGCGCATCAAGGCAATCGCAACGTCCGCGCCCGCTTTCATTTCCCAGGACGACACGTTTTTCACATGCGCCACGGGGCGACTGAAGCTGCGTGAGTTCGAGGGCGGCAGCGGCGAACTGATCTTCTATCAGCGCGCAGACAGTAGCGGCCCCAAGGAGTCGTTCTATGTTCGCACGCCGATCGTCGATCCCGCTTCGTTGCGGCGGGCCTTGACCCTGGCTTGCGGCCAGATCGGCAGGGTCAGAAAGCAGCGCACGCTCTACCTGACGGGCCGTACCCGTATCCATGTCGATAGCGTCGAAGGTCTGGGCGATTTCCTTGAACTGGAAGTCGTCCTGACGGACAGCGAATCCGTTGACGTCGGCGCCCGGGAAGCAGAACGAATCATGGCGTCGCTCAGGATTACCGAAACCAATCTCCTTGAGGGGACCTACCTCGATCTGCTGGCAGCCGGGCGATGAGCATCGGCGGCTCCGCTTAAGGAGCGATGTCGGACCGCTACGCAGTTCCAGCGCTTCGCCATGAAAAAACCGCCGGTATCGCCGGCGGTTTTTCGTTGGCGGGCGGCGGGCTCAGGCCAGCGCCGACTGCTTTTCACCGGCCGTGCTCTGCGCCTTCAGCACCTCGCCGATCGCACCGAACAGTTGATCGACCTGCGGCTTGTCGATGATCAGCGGCGGCGACAGCGCGATGATGTCGCCGGTGGTGCGGATCAGCACGCCCTTGTCCCAGAAGCATTTCAGGAACACGTCGAAGGCGCGTGCGGTCGGTTTGCCGGCGATCGGTTCCAGTTCGATGCCGCACACCAGGCCGAGGTTGCGCACGTCCTTGACGAATGGCAGGCCCTTCAGGCTGTGCGCGGCGTCCTCGAAGTAGGGCGCCATCGCCGCCGCGCGGTCGAACAGCTGCTCGCTTTTCAGCACGTCGATGGTGGCGACCGCGGCAGCGGCGGCCAGCGGATGGGCGCTGTAGGTATAGCCGTGCGAAAACTCGATGGCGTTCTCCGGCGCCGCCGCCATGAAGGCGTCGTGAATGTCCTGGCGCACGATCACCGCACCCATCGGCACCGAGGCGTTGGTCAGACCCTTGGCGCAGACGATCATGTCCGGCACCACGCCGAAATAGTCGGCAGCGAACGGCGCGCCGAGGCGGCCGAAACCGGTAATCACCTCGTCGAAAATCAGGAGGATGCCGTGCTTGTCGCAGATCGCCCGCAGTTTCTGTAGATAGCCTTTGGGCGGCAGGATCACGCCGGTCGAACCCTGCACCGGCTCGACGATCAGCGCCGCCACCGTGGCCGGATCGTGCAGCGCCAGCACGCGCTGTTCGAATTCGTCGGCCAGTTCGGCACCGTGTTCCGGCAGCCCGCGCGTGAAGGCATTTTTTGCGATGTTCAGCGGATGGCGCAGGTGATCGACATCCGGCAGCGCCGGGCCGAAATGCTTGCGGTTGCCGGCGATGCCGCCGACCGAGACGCCGCCGAAGCCGACGCCGTGGTAGCCGCGCTCGCGACCGATCAGGCGCGTCTTGAAGGCGTTGCCGCACACCTTGTGGTAGGCCAGCGCGATCTTCAGCGCGCTGTCCACGCCTTCCGAACCGTCGTTGCAGAAGAACACCCGGTTCAAGCCTTCCGGCGCGATCGACACCAGCGCGCTGGCCGCCTCGAACGCTTTCGGGTGGCCCATCTGGAAGGTCGGCGCGAAATCCATCGTCGCCGCCTGCTGCTGGATCGCCGCGACGATCTTCGGATGCGCGTGGCCGGCGTTGACGCACCACAGGCCGGCGGTGCCGTCGAGGATCTGGCGGCCGTCGTCGCTGGTGTAGTGCATGCCGGAGGCCGCCGCCAGCAGGCGCGGCTGGCGCTTGAACTGGCGGTTGGCGGTAAACGGCATCCAGAAATGCTCGGTGTTGACGCTGGAATTCGACATGGCGGCGCCTTTCTGCGGGAAATGAGGGAAAGAGAGACCGTCCATGTTAGTCCTTTTGCCGGCGTCGCGGTAGGGCGGAGCGGAGCCGGTACAATGGCGCTTTTGCCCGCAGCGCCATCTTGAAGCCCGTTTCCCTGCCCGCGCGCCGCCTGTCGGTGGCGCCGATGATGGATTGGACCGACCGCCATTGCCGCGTCTTCCATCGCCAGATCACCCGCCACACCTGGCTGTATACCGAAATGGTGACCACTGGCGCGCTGCTGTACGGCGATGTCGCACGGCATCTCGACTTCAGCGCCGAGGAACATCCGGTCGCGCTGCAGCTGGGCGGCAGCGAACCGGCCGATCTGGCGCAAGCGGCCCGGCTCGGCCAGCAATGGGGCTACGACGAAATCAACCTGAACTGCGGCTGCCCGTCGGAACGGGTGCAGAAGGGCGCGTTCGGCGCCTGCCTGATGGCCGAGCCGCAACTGGTGGCCGATTGCGTCAAGGCGATGCGCGATGCGGTAACCATCGATGTCACGGTGAAGCATCGGATCGGCATCGACGCGATGGATTCCTACGAATTCGTGCGCGACTTCGTCGGCACCGTGGCGGAGGCCGGTTGCGCCACCTTCATCGTGCATGCGCGCAGCGCGATCCTGAAAGGCTTGAGCCCGAAGGAAAACCGCGAAATTCCTCCGCTGCGCTACGAATCGGCGTACCGGCTGAAGCGCGATTTTCCGCAGCTCGAAATCATCGTCAACGGCGGCATCAGGACGCTGGCCGAGATCGACGCCCATCTGGAACAGGTGGACGGCGTGATGCTGGGGCGCGAGGCCTATCACAATCCCTACCTGATGGCGGCGTTCGACGCCCGCTATTACGGCGACACCGCCGCGCCGCGCAGCCGCGCCGAGGTGCTGCGGGCGCTGCAGCCGTATGTCGAGGCGCAGCTGCGCCGTACCCGTGAGGCCGGCGTCGGGCCGAAGCTGAACAGCATCACGCGCCATCTGCTCGGCCTGGCTGCTGGCCAGCCGGGTGCCCGGCAGTTCCGGCGGATGCTGTCCGACTCGAAGCGCCTGGCCGCTGGCGACGCCAGCCTGTTGCTGGAAGCCTGGACGCGCGCGCAGCGCAGCGCCGCCTGAGCCGCTTCCTGCCGCCAGGGCGTGGCATGGAAGCTGCATGTCACAGGGTTTTCACGAACCCGAACGGAGGTCCTCCATGCCGACCACTCACGCCAAGAAGCAGGACAAGGTAGGCAGGAACATCGAAAAGCTGGTACACGAATGGGAACGCGACGGCAGCATCGGCAACTCGCATCCACCGACCAGGAAAAAGGCGGTCAAGCAGGCGGTGGCGATCTCGCTGAAGCAGGCCGGCAAGAGTAAGTACCAGAAGGGGAGCGCCAAGCATTAGCGGAACCTGCCGACAATCCCCCGTCATTCCGGCGCAAGCCGGAATGCAGTCACTTTCCTGGGCGCACACGACGCTGGATTCCGGCTTGCGCCGGAATGACCTCCCTCGGGAGGGCGCGTCAATATTCCTTCAGACGGTTGTACAGGGTTTTCAGGCTGATGCCGAGCGTACTGGCGGTCTGCCGCTTGTCGCCGCCGAAATGCTTCAGCGTCGCCAGGATGATTTCACGCTGGGCATCGGCCAGCGGCATGCCGACGAAGAAGTTCAGATAGCCCGCGCGCGGACAGACCGGATGCGGCGGCGGCGCGGCCAGGTATTCCTCCATTTCCAGCGTCTCGCTCGACAGGATGAAGGCGCGCTGCACCACGTTCTTCAGTTCGCGCACATTGCCCGGCCACGGATGGGCGCGGGCGACTTCCAGCGAACGCCGCGAAAACACCTTGTGCATGCCCTCCTTGCCGTTCAAGAGCGCCAGAAAATGCTGCGCCAGCAGTTCGATGTCGCCATGGCGTTCGCGCAACGGCGGGACCCGCAGCGGAAACACCGCCAGCCGGTACATCAGGTCTTCGCGCAGATTGCCCTGGCGCACCGCCGTCTCCAGCTCCCGGTTGGTGGCGGCGATCAGCCGGAAATCCACCTTCACTTCCTGATCGCCGCCGACCCGCATGAAGCGGCCGCATTCCAGCACCCGCAGCAGCTTGACCTGCATGTCGACCGGCATTTCGGTGATTTCGTCGAGAAACAGCGTGCCGTCGGCGGCATGCTCGAAATAGCCGATGTGCTGGCGCTCGGCGCCGGTGAAGCTGCCCTTTTCATGGCCGAACAGCGCCGCCTCGATCAGGTGCGACGGAATCGCGCCGCAGTTGACGGTGATGAAGGCGTGCTTGCGGCGCGGGCTTTTCTGGTGGATGGTCTGGGCGATCAATTCCTTGCCGGTGCCGGATTCGCCGACCAGCAGCACGGTGGCGTCAGTGGCGGCGACCTTGTCGATCTGCCGGTACAGCGCCTCCATCGCCGGCGACGAGCCATACAAAAGGCCGAAGCGTTTCAGCACGCCGCCGCCGCTCATGATGCGGCACCGGCGGATATCGGACGTGCTGGCGCGGCGGTAAGCATTACGAACGCAAGGTAATTTTTACCGCCTGCCCAGACGCCGTCGGCACACGCGTTCATCGCCACCGGGACGGCAGGGGCTGGCACGCAAGCTGCACGCATGGTGCCGGCAGACCGCCGTTGCCCGTGGCGCGGCCGGTGGTCGTATTCCGACAGACCCGAATCGAGAGGTGAAAGCATGCAAGCGTTTCCGAAAATTTCCAGTCTGGTGCTGGCGGTGGCGGCGCTCGGCCTGGCGACGGGCGGCTGCAACCGTGGCGCCGACGATGGCGGTGGCGCCTCCGGCATGTCCAGCGCTCCCGGCGGCAGTGGCGGCAGCTCGGGCAACAGCGGTTCCGGCATGGGCGGCGGCAACAGCAGTAGCGGCGGCAGCGGCGGCTCTTCGCAATAGTGAAGTAGATAGGCAAAACCGCTTTGCGTTCCGACAGGCCGGAACTTGTCTAAGAACTAATGGAAAATCCTGCGGTCAAGGAAAGGAGGCCCCTTTAACTGAAAGGAACAACAATGATCGAGACTTCCAGAAGTTCGAAGTATTTCCTCGCATTGCTGGTCGCCGGCGTGGCGTTGACCGGCTGCAACCGCAACACCGATGAGGCCGGGCAGGAAAGCCCGCCGCCCAACACCGCGCCGGCCGCGCCAATGACGCCGCCAGCCGATAGCGCGCCGCCGCCGGCAGCGGCGCCGGACAGTTCCAGCGCCGCCCCGCCGGCCGACAGCGGCAGCGCCGCCGGCACCGCTTCCGACATGGCCAGCAAGGCCGGCGACGCGGTCGAGGACAGCGTGATCACCGCCAAGGTGAAGGCGGCGCTGCTGGCCGATTCGTCGGTCAAGGGTACCGACATCAATGTCGAAACCAGCCAGGGCAACGTGACGCTGTCCGGCAATGTCGACAGCCAGGCGCAGATCGACAGCGCGCTGCGCATCACGCAGGGCATCAACGGCGTCAAGAACGTCGACAACAAGCTGGCCGCCAAGGCCGGCTAGCGCCGGCTTGCCGGGCCGCGATCCGGCGCGGGACACCGCCAGCCTCCGCTGGCGGCGTCGGCCGCGTTCTCCACCAAGGAACTCCCTTGCCATGCCGCATGTGCTGATTGTCGATGACGATCCGAATACCCGTGACGCCCTGTACGACATCGCTGTCGCCGAGGATTGCAGCATCGCCCAGGCCGACGGCGTGCGCGCCGCCCGCGAACAGGTGGCGCGGCGGCGCCCGGACGTGGTACTGATCGACCTGAACCTGCCGGACGGCAGCGGCATCGAACTGTTCAACGAACTGAACTCTCGCCCCGGCGTCGAGATCGCGCTGATCACCGGCCATGCCAGTATCGAAAGCGCGGTCGAGGCGCTGCGCCTGGGAGCGGCCGATTACCTGACCAAACCGCTCAATCTGCGCCGGCTGCAATCGCTGCTGGCGCGCATCCCGCGCCGCGCCGACCTGCGCGACGAGATCGGCGAACTGCGCGGCGAACTGCGCCGGCTCGGCCACTTCGGTGGCATGCTCGGCACCTCGCCGGCGATGCAGAAGCTGTACAGCCAGATCGGCCGGGTGGCGCCGACCGAGGCCAGCGTGCTGCTGCTGGGCGAATCCGGCACCGGCAAGGAAATGGCGGCGCAGACCATCCATGAGCTGAGCCTGCGGCAGAAGCAGCCGTTCCTGCCGGTGAATTGCGGCGCGATTTCGCCGCAGCTGATCGAGAGTGAAATCTTCGGCCACGAAAAGGGCAGCTTCACCGGCGCCGACCGCCAGCACAAGGGCTATTTCGAGCGCGCCAGCGGCGGCACGCTGTTTCTCGATGAAATCACCGAAATGCCGGTCGAACTGCAGGTCAAGCTGCTGCGGGTGCTGGAATCCGGTTCGTTCATGCGCATCGGCGGCAACCAGGAGCTGGAAACCGATGTGCGCATCGTCGCCGCCAGCAACCGCGACCCGCGCGACGCCGTCGCTCAGGGTTCGCTGCGGCTCGATCTATACCACCGGCTGAACGTGTTTCCGCTGGAAATCCCGCCGCTGCGCGACCGTGGCGACGACATCGAACTGCTGGCGCGTGCCTTCCTCGACGAATTCAATCGCACCCATGGCGGCGCCAAGCGGCTGGCGCCGGACGCGGCGGCGGCGCTGGCCGGCTACCACTGGCCCGGCAACGTGCGCGAACTGCGCAACCACATGCAGCGCGCCTACATCCTGGCTGATCGACTGATCGATGCCGCGCTGCTGGCGCCGGCGCAGGTGACACCGCCGCCGGCCGGGCTGACGCTGTCGATCGCGGTCGGCACCTCGCTGGCCGATGCCGACCGCCAGCTGATCTTTGCCACGCTGGAACTGTGCGGCGGCGTCAAGAAGCGCGCCGCCGACATGCTCGGCATCAGCCTGAAAACCCTGTACAACCGGCTGGAGGAATACGGCCGTGGCAAAGTCGCGGCGGCCGCCGCAGCCGGCCTATACGGCTGAATCCGGCCGCACCCCGGCGCGCTCAGGTCGCCTGCGCCACGCCACCGCTCCAGATGACCCGCCGGGTGCCGCTGGCGCCGAGCAGACCGCCGCTGATGCCGAGCGCCAGCGACAGCGCCACCGCGCCGAAGATCATCCAGGCGGTGGACGACGCCATCTGCACCGTGCGGCTGGCGGCTGCGCGGCCCTGTGCCGATGCCTGGCCGGGCGAGCCGGCGACGATCAGCGCCTGATCGACGATGGCGGCGGCGCGCTCCTGATCCATGTTCAGCGAACCGACCAGCAACTGGATCGCGTCGTTGCGGTTGCCGGCCTGGATCTGCCGTTCGAAGCGGTCGACGATGCCGGGATCGACGTTGCCGAACTGCCGACTCAGCATGCCGCCGGTCGCCGCGCCGCTGCCGGCCTGGCCGAGCGCGTCGCTCATGCCACCGAAGATGCCGCCCAGCATGCTGCCGCCGGCCGAGGCCGCCAGCACGACGAACAGCAGCGTCGTCACGCCCCACGAGGTGGCGCCGTGCAGCACGCCATCGCTCTTGCGCTTCAGGCCGGAACTGCGCGCCGCCACGTAGCCGCCGACGAAGGCCGAAATCAGCATGCTGACGCCGGCCCACAGCAGCGGCCCGGTGGCGCTGGCCGATTCGGCCGCACTGACGTCGATCGCTGACAGGCCGGTCGCCACCCCCAGCAGCGTCAGCGCCATCTGCAGTGCGATGCCGACCACCACGCCGGCCAGCACCGCGCTCCAGCGCAGCGCGGAAAAGAACGGTCGGCGCGTGCCGCCGTCGAGCGTGGCGGCGCGATAGTTTCCAGTCAGGTTGCGGTCGGTGAGCGCCATCTGTGTCTCCTTGGGCGGTCGATGCGGGTGCCGCCGCGTCAATAGTGCTGGACGATGCCGTTGACCACCTGTATGCGATCGCCGACCCGGTAGCCGGGATCGGTGTCGGTGGCGAATACCTGCTGCGAACCGTCGTCCATGCGCAGCGTCAGGCGATATGCCTGGTCGCCGTCCATGCGGTTGCGTGGCACCGGGCTGCTGACCACCACCCCGGCGATGGCGCCGACGCCGATCCCGGCATCCTTCTTGTCGACCCGCTCGACCGACTGCACCACGCCGTTGGCCGAGGCGCTGCTGGCGCCATTGGCGGCGGTCGCGGACATGTCCGGCGTGGCGGGAGTGCCACAGGCGGCCAGCGCCAGCAGCGACAGCGCCGCCAGCGTGGCGGCCAGCGTGCGATGAACAGGTTTGGTCGATGTCATGAAAATTCCCGTTTGCCTGGTTGGTGGTCATCGGCTGCATGCAGTATGCGTGCCAGAGGCGGCGGCGCCGGTTGACGGCGATGCGGCGCACGCACGTGCGGGTACTTTTTACGCGTCGCGGCATTTCTTACAACGCCGCTGCCGGCGGAGAATTTTGCGCCGCTGCCGGATCGTTGCCGGCGCGCCGTGGTCCCATACAGACAAGCCGGCCGCGCGGCGGATGGTGGCCGCGCGGCCTTTCGTTTTCGCTTCTTTTTCAAAAAGGAGGTTCGATCATGAAGATGGGCAAATTTCTGCTGGCATCGTGCGCGCTTTCCTGCGCCGCGCTGGCGCAGGCGGCGCCGGCCGATCTGCAGCCGCGCACCGAAAACGGCATCACCTATGTATGCGGCGGCGTCGGCCTGGATGAATCGACCAGCATGAAGCAGGCGGCGCGCGACTACGATCTGATGTCGACCTTCGCCGCCCAGGACGGCAGCTATCTGGCCGACGTGCAGGTGGAGATTCTCGGCCAGGACGGCAAGCCGCTGCTGCGCACCAGTTGCGACGGACCGATGATGCTGGTCAAGCTGCCGCGCGCCGGCAGCTACCGGATGCGCGCCGAAGTCGGCGGCCATGCGCAGACCAGGAGCGCGCAGGTGGGCGGCCATGTCACCCGGCGGCTGGTGTTCACCTGGCCGGCGGCGCAGGCCGGGCTGGATCAGCCGCGTGTTGGCGGTGGCAAGACTGGAGCCAGGGCAGGTGGTGAGCCGTCCAGTTAGCCACGGCGGGCGGTTCCGTTCGGTACTGCCGGGCCCGGCGGCGGCAAATCCTTTAGAATGGCGGGCTATTCAGGGAACACGCCATGTCCATTTCAACCACCCAAGAAATCATTGCCGAACTGCGCGCCGGGCGCATGGTCATCCTGGTCGACGAGGAAGACCGCGAAAACGAGGGCGACCTGGTGCTGGCGGCCGAATTCGTCACGCCGGAAGCGATCAACTTCATGGTGCGCCATGCACGCGGGCTGGTTTGCCTGACGCTGACCGAGGAGCGCTGCGCCCAGCTCAATCTGGGCCTGATGACGCCGAATAACGGCAGTCCGTATGGCACCAATTTCACGATGTCGATCGAAGCCGCCGAAGGCGTCACCACCGGCATTTCCGCCGCCGACCGCGCGCGTACCGTGCAGGCGGCGGTGGCGCGCCACGCCAGGCCGTCCGACATCGTCCAGCCCGGCCACATCTTCCCGGTCAAGGCGCAGAAGGGCGGCGTGCTGATGCGCGCCGGCCATACCGAAGCCGGCTGCGATTTCACCGAACTGGCCGGCCTGACGCCGGCCGCGGTGATCTGTGAAATCCTGAAGGAAGACGGCACCATGGCGCGGCTGCCGGACCTGATCGAATTCGCCCGCGAGCACAACCTGAAGATCGGCACCATCGCCGACCTGATCCATTACCGCAGCCAGCACGAAAGCATCGTCGAGCGGGTGGCCGAGCGCACCGTCAACACCCTGCACGGCCCGTTCCGGGCGGTCGCGTACCGCGACGCGCCGAGCGGCTGCGCGCATCTGGCGCTGGTGCGCGGCGACATCGCCGCCGACAGCGAAACCCTGGTGCGCGTGCACCAGCCGGTGTCGCTGATGGACTTGCTGGAAACCGAAGCCACCACCCATTCCTGGAACCTGGCGGCGGCGCTGGCGGCGATCCAGGCCGCCGAGCGCGGCGTGGTGGTGCTGCTGAACTGCGATGAAGAATCGGCCGACCAGCTGTTCGCCCAGTTCCAGGCGCTCGCCGATCCGGCGCAGCCGCCGCGCGCGGCGCGCATGGACCTGCGCACCTATGGCATCGGCGCGCAGATCCTGAAGGATCTCGGCGTCGGCAAGATGAAGCTGTTGGCCAGCCCGCGCAAGATGCCGTCGATGACCGGCTTCAATCTCGAAGTGGTCGGCTACCAGTGCGCCCCGAACCAGTGAATCCCGCCCAAGGAGAAAAGCCATGACCGTTGGAACCTGTGACACCAACCTGGATGGAGAAGGCTTGCGCATCGGCATCGTGCAGGCGCGTTTCAATCCCGACATCGGCAACGGCCTGTTCGGCGCCTGCGTCGGCGAGCTGACGCGCCTCGGCGTGGTGGGCGAGGACGTGCTGCACGTGACCGTGCCGGGCGCGCTGGAAATTCCGCTGGCGCTGCAGAAGATGGCCGAAACCGAGCAGTTCGACGCGCTGATCGCGCTGGGCGCGGTGGTGCGCGGCGAAACCTATCATTTCGAACTGGTGGCCAACGAATCCGGCGCCGGCATCACCCGCGTCGGGCTGGATTTCGGCATTCCGATCGCCAATGCCGTGCTGACCACCGAAAATGATGCGCAGGCCGAGGCGCGCATGGCGCAGAAGGGCGCCGACGCCGCCCGCGTCGCGGTGGAAATGGCCAATCTGGCACTGATGCTGGAAGAACTGGCCGACGCCACCGAAGACGACGATTGAGAAGCCGCCGCTCCGATGACCAACAAGACCACCCACGCCAACCCGAACAAGAACCGCACGCCGCGCCACCGCGCGCGCGAGTTCGCGCTGCAGGGCTTGTATCAATGGCTGCTGAACCATGAGGACGCCGGCGCGATCGACGCCCATATCCGTGGCGCGCATGGTTTCGACAAGGCCGATGCCGAGCATTTCGATGCGCTGTTGCACGGCACGATTCGCGACGTCGAGCAGCTGCGCGCCGGCCTGGCGCCGCTGATCGACCGTCCGCTGGCGCAGCTGTCGCCGGTCGAGCACGCGGCGCTGCTGATCGGCGCCTACGAGCTGAACCACCATCTGGAAATCCCGTACCGCGTGGTCATCAACGAAGCGGTCGAACTGACCAAGTCGTTCGGCGGCGTCGATGGCCACAAGTACGTCAACGGCGTGCTCGACCGCTTCGCCGCGCAGGCGCGCCAGGCCGAGGTGGAGGCGGCGCGGCGCTGAGCCGGCCGCTGGTGCGATGCGGCTGGATTGATCTGCGCTTTGCGGCGGGAGCGTTGTGTTCCTCGTTCCTTTTTTGATGCGGTGCTTCAGCGACGTTTCCGAAGCCGCAGTGTTCCACAAGGCGGCTAATTTTTTTACTGTCGTTTCCGCCCAGGGTTCAGCAGGGAATTCAGGCCGCATGCGGCCTGCCTGCCCGCCAACGGTTCGGGTTTGCGCTTGCCAGCGCAAACGCGCCCTGCAAGGGGGAATCCAGCGTCTGGCTACCGTCGGTGCGCGCCGAACGCCACTAGGGGGAGCGCATGCGTTCCCGCCTGCGCCGGAACGACAGGGAGTGAGGTCGTCAAGTGATAGGGTGGGCAAGCGTCGGAGAAGCACTGAGAAACCACCGGAACCTCCGCCAACCCACGCCGGTTTTTCGAGCCGAAACCTCCGACCACCTGTCATTCCGGCGTAGGGTGGAGCAGGGAATTCAGGCCGCATGCGGCCTGCCTGCGAAACGGTTTGCGCTTGCCAGCGCAAACGCGCCCTGCAAGGGGGAATCCAGCGTCTTGCAACCGTCATCGGTGCGCGCTGAACGCCACTAGGTTCCGGCTTTCGCCGGAACGACCGGGGGTAGTGAGGCGATCAAGCGGAAGATGGCAAACGGTGGAGAAACACAGGAACCTTCGGGAGCCCGCGCCGGTTTTTTGAGCCGCAAACCTCCCTCCACCTGTCATTCCGGCGCAGGCCGGAATCCAGCGTCGTTGATACCGTCCCGGCTCCCCCTCCCGTTTTTTTTTGTTGCTGACAGGCTCATATTTCAATGGACAGACCGGTTCGTCGATTGCTATTCTGAACTGATTCCATTCGGCAATCATTTCGCCTCCTTTCCCCCACCTCTGACTCCTCCCATGACCTCCTTTTCCTCCCGCTTGCGGCACTGCCGCCTTGCGCTGTCCTCGCTGTTGCTCACGGTATTGCTCACCGCCTGCGGCGGCGGCAACGACGCCCCGGCCAACTACTCGCTTGGTGGCAGCGTTACCGGTCTGTCCGGCGGTACCTTGGTGCTACAGGTCAATGACGGAGAAACGGTATCGGTTTCCGCTGACGGCGCGTTCCAGTTCCCGAGCACCCTGCCGGGCGGTACGGCCTACGTGGTCAGCGTCCAAACGCAACCGAACAACCCGGCGCAAACCTGTTCGGTGAATAGGGGCAGCGGCACGCTGAATGCAGCGGTGAGCGATATTGTGGTGCTGTGCGCCCCCAACGCCTACCGCATTGGCGGCACAGTCTCCGGTCTGGCGGGTGAAGGGCTGGTGTTGCAGAACAACGGCGGTGATGATTTGGCGGTTTCTGCCGATGGCGGTTTCCGCTTTATTCAACCCGTTGCCAGCGGCGCCCGCTACAGCATCACCGTCAAGACCCAGCCGAGCGATCCGGCGCAGACCTGCACCGTCAACGACGCCAGCGCCCTCGTCGCCGACCATGACATCGACAACGTCACCGTGCAGTGCTCCACCGACGTGCATCCGATCGGCGGCAGTGTGACTGGTTTGACCGGCAAGGGATTGGTCTTGCAGAACAACGCCGGTGACGACTTGAATGTCAGTGCCGACGGCCATTTCCAGTTTGCCACCCCGGTTGCCAGCGGTGCCGGCTATGTGGTGATGGTGCGCACTCAACCACACGACCCGAGCCAGACCTGCAGCGTCGATCGCGGCACCGGCACGGTGGCCGATCAGGACATCACCGACATCAAGGTACGCTGCGCCACCAATGCCTACCGGATCGGCGGGACGGTGTCCGGTCTGGTGGGTAGCGGACTGGTGTTGCAGAACAACGGCGGTGACGATCTGGTGATGAATGCCGATGGCAGTTTCCGCTTCGCGCAGCCGGTCGCCAGCGGCGCCGCCTACCACGTCACCGTCAAGACCCAGCCGGTTGCCAGCGGCGCCATCGTCAAGACCCTGCCGATTGCTCCGGCGCAGACCTGCACGGTCAGCCAGACTTCATCGATCGTCGCCGACGCCGATGTCACCGACGTGCGGGTGCTGTGCAGCACCAACAGCTATACGGTCGGCGGCACGGTCAGCGGCTACAACGGCAGCGGGCTGGTGCTGAAGAACAATGGCGGCAATGCGCTGGCGATTGCTGGCAACGGTGCTTTCCAGTTCACCCAGCCGGTCGTCAGTGGCGCCAGCTATACGGTGACGGTGTACACCCAGCCGAGCGGGCAGGTCTGCTCGGTCGATAACAACAGCGGCACCATCGGCCATGCGAATGTCACCAATGTGCAGGTCAACTGCGCGGCGGCGTCTCACACTGTCAGCGGCACCATCAGCGGACTGGTCGGCAGCGTTACCCTGCAAAACAATGGCGATGATGGCATGACCGTCTCCAGCGACGGCAGTTGGATATTCCACACGCCGGTCGCGGTCGGCAGTACCTATGCCGTCACGGTGGCCACCCAGCCAGCCACCCAGACCTGTACCGTCAACAATGGCAGCGACACGATGCACGATGCGAATGTCACCAATGTGGAGATCATCTGCGCGACCAACACCTATACCGTCGGCGGCAGCGTCTCTGGTCTGGCTGGCAGCGGACTGGTATTGCAAAACAATGGCGGTGATAACCTGAGCATCTCCACCGACGGTGCCTGGACGTTCGCCATGCCGGTCGCGTCCGGCAGTAGCTATAACGTCACGGTGCTCACCCAGCCGGCCGGCCAGGACTGTACCGTCAGCAACGGCAGCGGCACGGTGGACAATGCGAATGTCACCAATGTGCAGGTCACTTGCACGACCAACACCTATTCTGTCGGGGTCAATATCACCGGCTTGAATCCCGGCGGCCCCATGGTGACTGTGTTCTCCAACGCTGATAATGTCCCTTTGAGCACAGATCACGACATAACTTATTCGTTTCCCAGCAAGATTCCCGTTGGTAGCCCGTATAGCGTCACGATACTGGTTCAACCGGCTCCCCAGTTCTGCCACTTCTCCAACGACCTGCCCTCCGTCATCGGCACTATGCCCGAGGGGGATGTCTTGCTGCCGGTAGTTTGCGACCCATTGGGGTAAATCGGAACAGAGTCGATTTTTCCTGATTCCGGCTCAGGCGGGGGATTGGGAAGCGTTCCCGCTTGCGCCGGAACGACGGGGGAGTGAGGTCGTCAGGGAATGGGGCGGGCAAGCGTCGGGGAAGCAGCGGAGAAATACCGGAACCTTCGGCAACCTGAGCCGGTTTTTTGAGCTGCAACCTCCCACTCCCTGTCATTCCGGCGAAAGGTTGAGCAGGGAATTCAGGCCGCATGCGGCCTGCCTGTGAAACGGTTTGCGCTTGCAAGCGCAAACGCGCCCTGCAAGGGGGAATCCAGCGTCTTGCCACCGTCATCGGTGCGCGCTGAACGCCACTAGGTTCCGGCTTTCGCCGGAACGACAAAGGGGAGTGGGGCGATCAAGCGGAAGATGGCAAACGGTGGAGAATCACCGGAACCTCCGGCAACCCGCGCCGGTTTTTGAGCCGCGAACTTCCCACCACCTGTCATTCCGGCGCAGGGTTGAGCAGGGAATTCAGGCCGCATGCGGCCTGAATTCCCTGATATGGGGAGTATGTCATGAAAACTCCAGGCTGACGCCAGCTACAGCCTGCTTGCAAGGGGAGTATGCAAACTTGCCGTCGCCGTAAGTGTTCCCCTACCATTAGCCCTTTGCTTCCCCGAATCCCGCCATGACCGATTTCCCCCTCGCCGCCCGCCTCGACCGGATCGCACCGTTTCACGTGATGGAGCTGGCCAAGATGGCCGTCCGGCTGGAGCGGGAAGGGCGCCAGATCGTCCACATGGGCATCGGCGAACCGGACTTCACCGCCGCGCCGGCGGTGATCGCCGCCGCCACGCGGGCGATGGCCGACGGCCGCATGCAGTACACCGCCGCCACCGGGATTCCGGAATTGCGCGCGGCGATCGCCGGGCATTACCGCGCCGTCTACGGGCTGGAGATCGCGCCGCAGCGCATCGTCGTCACCGCCGGCGCTTCGGCGGCGCTGCTGCTGGCTTGCGCGGCGCTGGTGCAGCCGGGCGCCGAAGTGCTGATGCCGGACCCGTCCTATCCGTGCAACCGCCATTTCGTCGCCGCCTTCGAAGGCAGCGCGCGGATGATTGCCAGCGGCCCGGCCGAGCGTTTCCAGCTGACCGGGGCGATGGTGCGCGAGCATTGGGGCGCGGCCACCCGTGGCGTGCTGCTGGCGTCGCCGTCGAACCCGACCGGCACCTCGATCGAGGCCGGCGAACTGGAGCGCATCGTCGGCGCGGTGCGCGAGCGCGGCGGCTTCACCATCGTCGATGAAATCTACCAGGGGCTGAGCTACGACGCCGCGCCGTTCTCGGCGCTGTCGCTGGGCGATGACGTGATCGTCATCAACAGCTTTTCCAAATACTTCAACATGACCGGCTGGCGGCTCGGCTGGCTGGTGGCGCCGGAAGCACTGGTGCCGGCGCTGGAAAAGCTGGCACAGAACCTGTTCATCTGCGCCTCGGCGATCGCCCAGCATGCCGGCGTTGCCTGCTTCCTGCCGGAATCGATCGCGCTGTACGAAAGCCGCAAGGAAGAATTCCGTCGCCGCCGCGACTATCTGGTGCCGGCGCTGCGCGAACTCGGCTTCGGCGTGCCGGTGACGCCGGACGGCGCCTTCTACGTCTACGCCGACTGCAGCGGTTTCACCGACGATGCCGACGGCTTTTCGGTGGACATCCTGAATCAGGCCGGTGTGGTGGTGGTGCCGGGGCTGGATTTCGGCCCGCACACCGCGCGCCGCTACCTGCGCATTTCCTACGCGACCTCGATGGAAAACCTGCGGGAAGCGGTGCGCCGGCTGGGCGAATTCCTGGCGGCGCGGCAGCGCTGACGCGGCGCTATTCGACCGCCTGCTCTGGCGGCTGGGCGGCGAACTGCTGCTGCAGCCAGCGTCCAGCGGCGCCCGGCGGGCTGTCGGTGCGCTGCGTCAGGTACAGCGGATAGCGGGTGTCTGGCTGTTCTTCCAGTTGCAGCCGCACCAGCCGGCCGCTGGCCAGATCCTCGCGCGCCAGCGGCTCCGGCAGATTGCCCCAGCCCAGCCCGGCGGTCAGCAGCGCGTGCTTGGCGCCCAGATCCCCGAGCCGCCAGTCGCGCAGCGCGAACACGCCGAAATCGCGCCCGGCGGTCAGCGTGGTGCGGTCGGTCAGCACCAGCTGGGTCTGCTCGCGCAGCACCGCGGTCGGGATGCTGCCGCGAATTTGCGCCAGCGGATGGCCGGGCGCCGCCACCGGAATCAGTTGCACGTGGCCGATCTGGCGCCGTTCCAGCGCGTCCGGCGTATCGACGATGCCGCCGCTGATACCGAGCTGGCATTCGCGGTCCAGCACCAGCCGCGTGACGCCACCCAGAGCTTCGATCCGCAGCCGCAGCGCGACGCCGGGAAACTGGCGCTGGAAGGCATCCAGAATCGTCACCAGCCGGCAGGCCGGAAACATCACGTCCACCGCCAGCGCCAGTTCCGCCTCGACGCCTTCGGCCAGGCTCTTGGCGCGGGCGCGCATCGCATCCACCTTCAGCGCCACGGTGCGGGCGTCGGCCAGCAGCATGCGGCCGGCCTCGGTCAGTTCCGGGCGGCGCTTGCCGCGGTCGAATAGCGCCACGTTCAGCTGCGCCTCCAGGTTGGCGATGGTGTAGCTGACCACCGACTGGGTGCGGTGCAGCTGGCGCGCGGCGCGCGAAAAACTGCCGGCGTCGATGACGGCGATGAACACGCGCAACTGGTCGAGGGTGGGATTGCCGGGATCTCTCATATCGATTTAATAGATGAAAACTAGATAAATTATCTGGCTTCCATCGATATTAAGCGCCGCCTATCATTTCCTCAACCGATCTTTCACCGAAGGAAATGACCATGACCACACTTCTCCACATCAACAGCAGCGTGCGCAACGAAGGTTCGCTGTCGCGCCAGCTGAGCGCCGAATTCCTGCAGCAATGGCGTGCCGCCCACCCCGACCATGCGATCGTCGAGCGCGATCTGGCGGCGCGGCCGGTGCCGCATCTGGACGAACGCACCCTCGGCGCCTTCTTCACGCCGGCGGCCCAGCGCAGCGCCGAACAGGTGGCGACCGCGCAGCTGTCGGACGCGCTGGTGGCCGAACTGCAGGCGGCCGACGTGATTGTGATCGGCGCGCCGATGTACAACTTTTCGATCAGTTCCGGCCTGAAGGCGTGGATCGACCACGTCGCCCGCGCCGGCGTCACCTTCAAGTACACCGACACCGGCCCGGTTGGCCTCTTGACCGGCAAGAAGGTGTACGTGTTCACCTCGCGCGGCGGCGTCTACAGCTCCGGCCCCGGCAAGGCGATGGATTTCCACGAAACCTATCTGCGCGCGGTGCTCGGCTTCATCGGCCTGGACGACATCACCTTCGTCCATACCGAAGGCGTGGCGCTCGGCGAGCAGGCCGCCAACGAGGCGGTCAGTCATACCCGCGAAGCGATCGGCGAATTGCTGGCAGCCTGAAGCCGGGGCCGGTTGGCCTTAAAATGCGGCGTGGCGCTCCCGTGCGGGAGCCTCACGCCGTCGGCGCTTTTGCCCCGGCCGTTTTTCGTGTTGCCGAGAACTTCATGTCCCTGACCCCGAACGCCGCCACCGTCGCCGCCGTGCCCGAGCTGCAGTACGTGACCAGTTGCGAACTGCCGACGCCGTGGGCGATCTTCCGCCTGCATGCGTTTCTCGATCCGGCCAGCGGCAAGGAACATCTGGCGCTGACGCTGGGTGAGGTCGGCGACGGCGCGCCGGTGCTGGCGCGCATCCATTCCGAATGCCTGACCGGCGACGCGCTGTTTTCGCAGCGCTGCGACTGCGGCCCGCAGCTGGAAGCGGCGCTGCAGAAGATCGCCGCCGAACGGCGCGGCGTGCTGCTGTACCTGCGCCAGGAAGGGCGCGGCATCGGCCTGCTGGCCAAATTGCAGGCTTACCGGCTGCAGGACGCCGGCGCCGACACCGTGGAAGCCAACGAGGAACTCGGCTACCTGCCGGACCAGCGCAGCTACCATCTGTGCCGGCCGCTGCTGGAACACCTCGGCATCCGCTCGCTGCGGCTGATGACCAACAACCCGCGCAAGGTCGAGGCGATGCGCCAGATCGGCATCGAGGTGGCCGAGCGGCTGCCGCACGTGATCCAGCGCAATCCGTACAACGAGCGCTACCTGAACACCAAGGCCGACAAGCTCGGCCACCTGTTCCCGGCGCCATGACGGCGGCGCCCGCCGCGCGGGCGCCGTGCCGTTCCGTTTCCCCTTTCCTTCGCCGCCGATGTCCGCCTCCCTTTCGTCCGCCCGCCCCGCGCTCGACCGCAAATCCTACCTGATCGGCCTGGCCATCGCGGTCTGCGGCGCCGTGCTGTTTTCCGCCAAGGCGATCGTCGCCAAGCTGATGTACCGCTACCACGTCGATGCGGTCGCGGTGATCGGTTTCCGGATGATGTTTTCGGCGCCGATCTTCGCCGCCTTCGCGCTCTGGCAGATGCGCACCGAGGCGCCGCTGTCGAATGCCGACCGGCTGCGGCTGGTGGTGCTGGGGCTGATCGGCTACTACCTGTCCAGCTTCCTCGATTTCCTCGGGCTGCAATACGTCTCGGCCGGGCTGGAGCGGCTGATCCTGTTCCTGACGCCGTCGTTCGTGCTGCTGATTTCGGTGCTGTTCTACAAGAAGAAGATCGGCGTGCTCGAATGGCTGGCGCTGCTGATCTCGTACGCCGGCACGGTGCTGGTATTCCTGCACGACGTGCATTTCGGCGGCCCCGAGGTCGGCTTCGGCAGCGCGCTGGTGCTGGCCTCGGCGATTTCCTACGCGCTGTATCTGCTGTTTTCCGGCGAACTGGTGCGGCGCGTCGGCAGCATGCGGCTGGTGGCGTATGCGATGTGCGTCTCCAGTGTCGCCTGCATCGGCCAGTTCTTCCTGCTGCGGCCGGTCGCCGAGCTGATCCAGCCGGCGCCGGTATACTGGTATTCGATCGTCAACGCGGTATTCTGCACCGTGCTGCCGGTCTACATGACGATGGTCGCGGTCGAGCGGATCGGCGCTACCAGCGCCTCGCAGGCCGGCATGATCGGGCCGGTATCGACCTTGTTCCTGGCGGCGATCGTGCTGGGCGAGCCGATCACCGGCATCCAGCTGGCCGGCACCGCGCTGGTGCTGCTGGGCATCTACCTGCTGTCGCGCCGGCGCGCCTGATCTGGTCTGAACAGCACGAAAGGAAACCGATGGATCTGGGAATTCGCGGCAAGACCGCGCTGGTGTGCGGCGCCAGCAAGGGACTGGGGCGCGGCTGCGCCGAGGCGCTGGCGGCCGAGGGGGTGTTGGTGACGATCGTCGCCCGCCATGCCGAGACGCTGGAACAGGCCGCCGCCGACATCCGGCGCGCCGGCGGCACGGTGACGGCGCTGGCCTGCGACATCACCACCGCCGAAGGCCGGGCGCGGGCGCTGGCCGCCTGTCCGCAGCCGGACATTCTGGTCAACAACGCCGCCGGGCCGAAGCCGGGCGATTTCCGCGAATGGAGCCGCGATGACTGGATCGCCGCGCTGGACGCCAATATGCTGACGCCGATCGAGCTGATCAAGGCGACCGTGGACGGCATGATCGAGCGTCGCTTCGGCCGCATCGTCAACATCACTTCCGGCGCGGTGAAGGCGCCGATCGACATTCTCGGGCTGTCCAACGGCGCCCGCTCCGGCCTGACCGGTTTCGTCGCCGGGCTGGCGCGCAAGACGGCGGTACACAACGTCACCATCAACAACCTGCTGCCCGGCGCCTTCGATACCGAACGGCTGGCCGCCAACATCGCCGCCAGCGGCCGCAGCCACAACCAGAGCACGGAGGAGGCGCGCAACGCCCGGCTGCGCGCGATTCCGGCGCGGCGCTTCGGCAGCATCGCCGAGTTCGGCGCGTACTGCGCCTTCATCTGCAGCGCCCAGGCTGGCTACGTGACCGGGCAGAACCTGCTGCTGGATGGCGGCGCCTATCCGGGCACGTTCTAGCGCGATGGCGCATACGCTTCCGCCATTCCGGCGCCAACCGGAATCCGGTGACTTTCCTGCGCGGGACACGACGCTGGATTCCGGCTGGCGCCGGAATGACGATCGGCGTCGCGCTGGCGCAGCCCGTGGCATTTTTCAGTAAGCTCAACCGATCAGCAGAAGGAGACGGAGATGGTCAAGGCAATCAGGATGCAGAAAACCGGCGGCGCGGAAGTGCTGGAGTACGTCGAGGTCGAAGTCGGCGCACCGGGGCCGGGCCAGGCGCGCGTGCGCAACCATGCCTGCGGCCTGAATTACATCGACGTCTATTTCCGCAACGGCCTGTACCCGCAGCCGATGCCGGCCGGTCTCGGCATGGAAGGCGCCGGCGTGGTCGAGGCGGTCGGCGAGGGCGTCAGCCACCTGCGGCCGGGCGACCGCATCGCCTACGCCTGCCATCCGCCCGGCGCCTATGCCGAAGTGCGTGTGATGCCGGCCGCGCAGCTGGTCAAGCTGCCGGATGCGATCGGTTTCGACACGGCGGCGGCGATGATGCTGCAGGGCCTGACGGTGCAATACCTGTTCCGCCGCACCTTCCCGCTGCATGGCGGCGAAACCATCCTGTTCCATGCCGCCGCCGGCGGCGTCGGCCTGATCGCCTGCCAGTGGGCGCGCGCGCTCGGCGTGACGATGATCGGCACCGTCGGTTCGGACGAGAAGGCGGCGCTGGCCAGGGCGCACGGCTGTACTCACACGATCAACTACAACACCGAAAACTTCGTCGAGCGCGTCAAGGAAATCACCGAAGGCCGCGGCGTGCCGGTGGTGTACGACTCGATCGGCAAGGACACCTTCACCGGTTCGCTCGACTGCCTGGCACCACTCGGCTTGCTGGCGTCGTTCGGCAGCGCCTCCGGCCCGGTGCCGCCGTTCGGCATGCAGGAGCTGGCTTTGCGCGGCTCGCTGTACGTGACGCGGCCGACGCTGTTCACCCATACCGCCCGGCGCGCCGATCTGGATGCGATGGCGGCCGACCTGTTCGGCATGGTCGAAAGCGGCAAGGTGAAAATCGAGATCAACCAGCGTTACGCGCTGGCCGACGCGGCGCAGGCGCACCGTGATCTGGAAGCGCGCAAGACCACCGGTTCGACCATCCTGGTGCCGTGACGGAGCCGGCCATGAGCGACCAGAATTCCGACAATCCGATGCGCCATCCGGACGAGCAGCCGGTCACCGGCAGCGACGGCACGCCGCGCTTCGGTCGCCTGCTGATCGTGCTGGCGCTGGTGGTGGTGCTGATCGGCATCATCACCTACGCCTCCGAGGCGTGGTATTCGTAATCAGATACTCCCCATGTGGCCGGGTTGTGGCGGGCGACTGCCCTCATAAAAACACACATACTCCCCTGTTTTTTGCCGAAGTGCCGGATCGTCGGCGGCGCTGGCGGATGTTCGCTGTGTGATCGGCGGCAATTCGTTTACCATGGGCGCTCCTCTCTCCGCCGCTGAGCCGCCCATGCAGGCTTTTATCGCCGCCGCTCTCCGCCGCCATCCGCTGTTCGCTTCCTGTACGCCGCTGGAACTGTCGCGCCTGCTGTCCGGCACGCAGCGGCTGCAGTTCGCCGCCGAAGCCGAGCTGTTCGAGGCCGGCGCCAACGCCGATTTCTATTACTGGATTCTGGAAGGCGAGGCCGAATTGCTGGCGCCGGACGGCGATACTCGCTGGCAATTGCAGGCCGGCCGCGGCTTCGGCGCCGAAGTGTTCGCCGACATGCCGCGCCGGCTGGTGACGGCGCGCGCCGCCGGCCCGCTGACGGTGCTGCGCATCGGCCGCGCGGTGCTGCGCGAACTGGCGGCGGCGCATCCGGAACTGAAGTCGGCGGCGCTGGTGGAGCTGGCGGCCGGGCTCGGGCAGGTGGCGGCGCCGGCCGCGGCCGGCGTCGAGCACCAGTCGGCGGCGGCGCTGTCGCGGCGCCAGCGCATCGGCTGGCTGGCGACCATGACGCTGCCGCTGGCCGCCTACGAGGCGGCGCTGTACGGCGGGCTGCCGCAGTACAGCTCGATCTATCTCGGCCTGTTCACGATGGCGGCGCTGATGTGGCTGTTCGCGCTGGTGGACGAATACGTGCCGCCGCTGATCGCCATCGTCGCCATGCTGTTCATCGAGCTGGTGCCGGCGCGGGTGGCGCTGTCCGGTTTCTATTCGCGCGCCTTCCTGCTGCTGCTGGGTGTGTATGCGCTGGCGACGGTGATGGTGACCTCCGGGCTGGCCTACCGGACCATGCTGTGGACGCTGCTGCGGATTCCCGACCGGCCGTTCTGGCACCGTGGCGCGCTGACCGTGTTCGGCTTCGTGCTGTCGATCGTGATGCCGCCATCGAACGCCCGGCTGGCCCTGCTGCTGCCGCTGTATCGCGAGATGGACAGCAGCCTCGGCGCGCGCGCCCACAGCCGCGAGGCGAGCGCGCTGATGATCGCCACCTTCACCGGCGCGACGCTGTTTTCGCCCTTGCTGCTGACCGCCAAGTCGGCCAATCTGGCGGCCTTCATGATGCTGCCGGCGCAGGTGCGCACCGAATTCCAGGGCATCTACTGGCTGGTGGCGGCGGCGGTGGTGGCGATCGGCCTGACCGGCGCCCACCTGCTGGCGATGCGCTTCCTGTTCCAGCCCAGGCGCAGCCGGCCGCTGCCGCGCGAGCGCATCGTCGGCCAGCTGGCCACGCTCGGCCCGCTCGGCCGCGCCGAATGGGTCGCCGGGATCGCCTTCCTGGTGTTTCTGGCCGGCGCTGCGCTGCCGCAATGGCACCAGTCGCAGACCGCCTGGCTGGCGGCGCTGATGCTGGTGGCGCTGCTGGCGCTGGGCGCGCTCGACAAGAAGGGTTTCCAGTCGCTCGACTGGCCGATCATCTTTTTCCTGCTGTCGCTAGACGGTTTCACCGAGGCGCTGAACTACCTCGGCCTGCGCGAAGTGCTGATCGGCGCGATCGGCACGTCGCTCGACTGGATCAACGGCCAGCTCGGCTGGTTCGTGCTGCTGGCGCTGCTGGTGACCTCGCTGCTGCGGCTGGCGATGCCGATCACCGCCGGCATGGTGCTGTCGGCGACGCTGCTGCTGCCGATCGGCACCGCCCAGGGCATCCACCCGTGGATCGTGGTGTTCCTGACCTCGCTGTTTTCCGACATCTGGTTCCTGCCGCACCAGAATTCGGCCTACGGCCAGGCCGTCGCCGGCGGCTTGCGCCAGCGTTGCGACAACGCGCTGTTCATGCGCTATTCGTGGACGCTGAACGGCCTGCGCGTGCTGCTGGCCTACGCCTCGATCCCGTACTGGCGCTGGCTCGGTCTGTACTGAAAGCGAGGCGCCGATGACACCGCGTTCTTCCCTGCCGTTCGCCGCCGCTTTCGTGGCGCTGCTGACGGTGTTGCTGGTCACCTTCAATCACCAGAAACCGCGCCTGCTGGTGCTGCAGAGCTATTCCGAGTCCGGCACCTGGGAGCGCGCGGTGGACAGCGGCATCCAGCGCGAGCTGACGCGCAACCTGCGGCCGCTGCGCACGCGCTGGCACTACATGAGTTTTTCCGAGGAATCGATGCGCATCAACTGGGACACCGCCGCGCAGCACAGCCGCAGTGTTATCGACACCTGGCGCCCGGACGTGCTGGTGGCGATCGGCGAGGAGGCCCAGCAATACGTCGGTCGCCACTATGCGGGCCGCACCGACCTGCGCATCGTCTACGGCATCGGCGAAGACCCGGCCAGCTTCGGCTACGCCGATGCCGCCAACGTCACCGGCGTGCGCGAGACGCTGCCGCTGGCGCAGATCGTCGAACTGCTGCGCTACGTCAAGGGGCCGGCGCTGCGCATCCGCGCGCTCGGCGTCGATGACCCGACCGGCCGCGCCGAGCGCCAGCAGGTGCAGGAATTCGACTGGGGGCCGCACCGGCTGGCCGGCGTGCAGCTGGTCGCCGACTATCCGGCATGGCAGGAAGCGGTGCGCGCCGCCGCTGCCGACGCCGACGTGCTGCTGGTGCTGAGCAGCAAGGGGCTGATGCGCGAGGAGGGCGGCGGGCAGGCGGTCAGCGACCGCGAACTGTCATACTGGACCGAGCACGAATCGGCGCTGCCGGCGATCGGCGTGCGCGATTCCTTCGTCGCCGCCGGCGGCGCGCTGGCGGTGGTGCCGTCGCCGGAAGCTTTGGGCGAACAGTTGGCGCGCCAGGCGCTGGCGGCGCTGGCCGGAGCGCGCCGTGGCGGCCCGCTGCCGCCACCGCAGGACAGCGTCGATTTCCAGATTTCGCTGCGGCCGGAACGGCTGGCCGCGCGCGGCATCCAGCTGCCGACGATTTACGAGCAGGCGGCGCGGGCTTCGCACACGCTGTATCTGGAAGGCGCCGAGGCGCAGCCCCGGTAGCATTCATATACTCCCTGCATGGCCAGGCTGTACCGGGCATGTGCGTTGATAAAAATGCACATACTCCCCGTTTTTTGGAAATGGTGAGGCGGCCGGCGGGGGGCGCGCTCAACCGCCGGCCGCCGCCGGCGGCTCCAGCGTCAGTTCGATCCGGCGCGGCACGCCGTTCGGCCCCGGAAACTCGGCGAAGGCGGCGCGGATCATCGCCGGCATCACGGTCGGCAGCGCATCGATGCGGCCTTCGCTTCTGACCCGCGCCTGATACAGCTGGCGGTCGTCGGCGGCGCGCGTGATGGTGACTTCCAGCCAGCGCGTATAGACCCGATAGCTGGTTTCGCGCTGCTGCACCATAGGCGGATACCAGAACGGATCGTAGAGTGGCCCGAAGTAGCCGAAGCGGCTTCGGTAGGGACCGTACAGCGGCGGCGGCCCGAGCCAGAACGGATCGACCAGCACCGGCTCGATGCTGCGCACGTCGCGACCGTCGATGCCGTAATCCAGCGCCACCTTCAGCGCCGGCGCCGCGCCGGCGGCATCGGCGAGACCGAGCCGCAGCAGTTGCGCGCGCACCAGTTCCTGGTAGTAGCGGTATTCCAGATCCTTGTCCTGCTCCGGGTCCGGCGCGAACGTGAAGGACTTGTCCGGCAGCTCGGCCGGCCAGTCGTTGAAGGCGGTCACTTCGTTCTGTATCGTCGTCGCGCAACCGCCCAGCAACAGGGCGGCTGCGGTGAGCGGCAGCAGCCAGCGGCGCATCGCATCCTCCGCGAATCCGGCGCCGGCGCGGGGGCGGCCCGGCGGCCGGTTGGTTGGTAAAATCGACGTTCGCCCCACCTCCCCATTATCTTCCGCTTTGGCCGACTCCATGCGCACCGACACTCCCGCCCTCATCCATCGCCAGGACTATGCCGCGCCCGCCTATCTGGTGGACACGGTGGAACTGGGTTTCGACCTCGATCCGGCCGCCACCCGCGTCGCCAGCCGCCTGACGCTGCGCCGCAATCCGGCCGCCGCCGCCGATGCGCCGCTGACGCTGTACGGCGAGGCGCTGGAACTGGTGGCGCTGCGCATCAACGGCAAGCCGGTGCCGAAGCGCGCCTGGCGGCTGGACGGCGGCGCGCTGCGGATTGCCGACGCGCCGGCGCGGCTGACGCTGGAAGTCGAAACCGTCACGCAGCCGGATCGCAATACCTCGCTGATGGGGCTGTACGTTTCCAACGGCAACTTCTTCACCCAATGCGAAGCCGAGGGTTTCCGCAAGATCACCTATTTCCCCGATCGCCCGGACGTGATGGCGAAATACACCGTGATGCTGCGCGCCGACCGCGAGCAATATCCGGTGCTGCTGTCCAACGGCAACCTGATCGAACAGGGCGATCTCGGCGACGGCCGCCACTACGCCAAGTGGGAAGACCCGTTCCCGAAGCCGTCCTACCTGTTCGCGCTGGTGGCCGGTCGGCTGGTGTGCCAGGAAGAAAAATTCCGGCTGCAATCCGGCCGTGAGGTGCTGCTGCAGGTGTGGGTCGAGGACGGCAATCTGGACAAGACCCAGCACGCGATGGAGTCGTTGAAGAACAGCATCCGCTGGGACGAGCAGCGTTTCGGGCTGGAGCTGGATCTGGACCGCTTCATGATCGTCGCCGTCGGCGACTTCAACATGGGCGCGATGGAAAACAAGGGCCTGAACATCTTCAACACCAAGTATGTGCTGGCCAATTCGCGCATCGCCACCGACGCCGACTATGCCGGCATCGAATCGGTGGTCGGCCACGAGTATTTCCACAACTGGACCGGCAACCGCGTCACCTGCCGCGACTGGTTCCAGCTGTCGCTGAAGGAAGGGCTGACGGTATTTCGCGACCAGGAGTTTTCCGCCGACATGGCTGGCAGCGAATCCGGCCGCGCGGTCAAGCGCATCGACGATGTGCGCGTGCTGCGGCAGGCGCAGTTCCCGGAAGACGCCGGGCCGATGGCGCACCCGGTGCGGCCCGATTCCTACGCCGAGATCAACAACTTCTACACCGTCACCGTCTATGAAAAGGGCGCCGAAGTGGTGCGGATGTATCAGACCCTGTTTGGGCGCGACGGCTTCCGGCGCGGCATGGATCTGTACTTCCAGCGCCACGACGGCTCGGCCGTTACCTGCGACGATTTCCGCGCCGCCATGGCCGACGCCAATGGCCGCGACCTGACCCAGTTCGAACGCTGGTACAGCCAGGCCGGCACGCCGCGCGTCGCGGTCAGCAGCCGCTACGACGCGGCGCGCCAGCGCTATGAACTGACGCTGGCGCAAAGCTGCGCGCCGACGCCGGGCCAGTCGGCCAAGCAGCCGTTCCACATCCCGGTCGCGCTCGGCCTTCTGGACAGTGCCGGCCGCGAACTGCCGCTGCGGCTGGAAGGGGCGCCGGCCAGCGCCGCCGCACCGACCACGCTGGTGCTGGAACTGACCGAAGCGACGCAAACCTTCCGCTTTGCCGGCGTGCCGGAACGGCCGGTGCCGTCGCTGCTGCGCAATTTCTCGGCGCCGGTGATCCTCGATTTCGACTACGGCGACCACGAGCTGGCCTTCCTGATGGCGCACGACAGCGATCCGTTCTGCCGCTGGGAAGCCGGCCAGCGGCTGGCGATGCGGCAGTTGCTGGCGCTGGCCACCAAGGCGCGGGGCGCCGGCGCGGCCGCCTTCGATCAGACCGATGCCGACAACGCCGCCCGCCTGATCGACGCGCTGCGGGTGACGCTGAACGATGCCGCGCTCGACCCGGCCTTCCGCGAACTGGCGCTGACGCTGCCCTCGGAAACCCTGGTGGCGGAACAGATGGAAGAAATCGACCCGCAGGCGATCCACGCGGCGCGCCGCTTCCTGCGCGGCGCATTGGCGAAGGCCCTGCGCGCCGATCTGCGCCGTGCCTACGACGACCACCAGACGCCCGGTGCCTACCGCCCGGACGCGGCATCGGCGGCGCGGCGCGCGCTGAAGAATTGCGCGCTTGCCTATCTGGCCGAAAACGACGACGCCGACGCCCACGCGCTGGCGCAACGGCAGTACGACCGCGCCGGCAACATGAGCGACCGGCTGGCCGCGCTGGCGGCGCTGGTCAACAGCAGCGCGCCGCAGCGCCAGGCGGCGCTGGCGCGCTTCTACGACGATTTCCGCGACGAGGCGCTGGTGGTCGACAAATGGTTTGCGCTGCAAGCCACCGCGCGCGGCACCGATGTCGCCACGGTGCGCGAGCTGATGCGCCATCCGGCCTTCAAGCTGTCCAATCCGAACCGCGCGCGCAGCCTGATCTTCAGCTTCTGCAACGGCAACCCGTCCGCCTTTCACGCCGCCGACGGCAGCGGCTACGCGTTCTGGGCCGAGCAGGTGCTGGCGCTGGATGCCGGCAACCCGCAGGTCGCCGCGCGGCTGGCGCGCAGCCTGGACCGCTGGCGCCGCTTTGCACCGGCGCTGCGCGCGCAGATGCGTGCAGCGCTGGAACGGGTCGCCGCCGCCCCCAAACTGTCGAAGGACGTGCAGGAAGTGATCGGCAAGTCCCTCGCCAACTGATTTTCACCATCACCGGAAGACACCATGACCACTCATTCCCAGCGCATCAGCCTGACCCGCCATCTGATCGAACAGCAGCGTCTGCACAACAACATCCCGGCCGAACTGCGGCTGCTGATCGAAGTGGTCGCGCGCGCCTGCAAGACCATCAGCCACGCGGTCGGCAAGGGCGCGCTCGGCGAAGTGCTGGGCAGCGCCGGCAGTGAAAACGTCCAGGGCGAAGTGCAGAAGAAGCTGGACGTGATTTCCAACGAAATCCTGCTGGAAGCCAATGAATGGGGCGGCCACCTGGCGGCGATGGCATCGGAAGAAATGGAAACCATCCATCCGATCCCGAACCGCTATCCGAAGGGCGAATACATGCTGCTGTTCGATCCGCTGGACGGCTCCTCGAACATCGACGTCAACGTCTCGATCGGCACCATCTTCTCGGTGCTGAAGGCGCCGGAAGGCATGAGCACGCCGACCGAAGCCGATTTCCTGCAGCCCGGCAGCCGCCAGGTCGCCGCCGGCTACGCGGTGTACGGCCCGCAGACCGTGCTGGTGCTGACCACCGGCCACGGCGTGCACTGCTTCACGCTGGACCGCGAGATGGGATCGTGGGTGCTGACCCAGCGCGACATGCGGATTCCCGAGGAAACCCGCGAATTCGCGATCAACGCCTCCAACGCCCGCCACTGGTATGCACCGGTCAAGCGCTACGTCGATGAACTGCTGGCCGGCAGCACCGGCCCGCGCGGCGTCAATTTCAACATGCGCTGGATCGCCTCGATGGTGGCCGACGTGCATCGCATCCTGAATCGTGGCGGCATCTTCATGTACCCGGCCGATGCCCGCGAACCGGAAAAGCCTGGCAAGCTGCGCCTGATGTACGAAGCCAACCCGATGGCCTTCCTGGTCGAACAGGCCGGCGGCGCCGCCACCAACGGCCGCCAGCGCATCCTCGACATCCAGCCGGAAAAGCTGCACCAGCGCGTCGCCGTGTTCCTCGGCTCGAAGTCGGAAGTGGAACGCGTGACCGGCTATCACGCCGATTGAACCGGCACCTGGCGACGATCGTCCCGTTTCGCCGAAAATGCGCGCCGCTCTGGCGAAAAGACGCAAAATTTTGCTAGAATACGCGCTTTCGCTGATGTAGCTCAGTCGGTAGAGCAACTGATTCGTAATCAGTAGGTCGCCAGTTCGATTCCGGCCATCAGCACCAGGAAATCAAAGGGTTAGCGGAGACGCTAACCCTTTTTTCTTATCGGTCGCGCCGAATTCGCGGCTCGGCCCGATGTGCCGCCGCCTTGACTCAGTCTGCCCGCCGTCCGTCGCGCCGCAAGCCGCGCAGCCCGATCAGGATGCCCAATGCGGCAATGCAGGTTCCCGCCGCGACGATTCCCGGCCATCCAGCCCGTGGATACAGACAGGCCGCCAGCCACGAGCCGGCGGCGCCGCCGATGAAATAGCAGGTCATGTATCCGGCATTCAGCCGGTTGCGGGCTTGCGGGCGCAGCGCGTAGATGGCGTTCTGGTTGCTGACGTGTACCAGCTGGACCGCCAGATCGAGTATCAGCACGCCGGCCAGCAGCGCAGCCAGCGAGCTTTGAGCGAAACCGAGCGGCAGCCAGCACAGCAGCAATCCGCCCAGGCCGAGCCAGGTGCTGGCCGTGCCCTTGCCGTGGTCGGACATCCGCCCAGCCCAACTGGCTGCCAGCGCACCGGCTGCGCCAGCCAGGCCAAACAGGCCGATCACCGCATCCGGATAGGTATAAGGCGGTGCCGCCAGCAGGAAGGCCAGCGGTGTCCAGAACAGGCTGAACAGCGCGAAGGACAACATGCCGAGCACGGCGCGCACGCGCAATACCGGTTCTTCGATGAACAACCGCAGCACCGATTGCAGCAAGGCGCCATAGCCGAGGCCGGCATTTTCCCGGTAGCGCGGCAGCGCCCGCCACAGCGCCAGCGCGCACACCACCATGGCGCCGGCGGCCACTACGTATACCGCGCGCCAGTCGAACAACGACGAAATTCCTCCGGCCACCGTGCGCGCCAGCAGGATGCCGAGCAGCAGGCCGCTCATCACCGTGCCGACCGCACGGCCGCGCTGTTCCGGGGCGGCCAGCGTCGCGGCGAACGGTACCAGCACCTGCGCCACCACCGAGCAGAAACCGGTGACGGCGGTGCCGACCAGCAGCAACGGCAAGGTCGGCGCCAGCGAGCTGAGCGCCAGCCCAGCGGCAGCCAGCAGCATCAGGGCGACGATCAGGCTGCGGCGCTCGCGCAGATCGGCAATCGGCACCAGCAGCAGCAAGCCGGCACCATAGCTCAGTTGCGCGGTGGTGACGATGCCGGCGGCGGCGGTTTCGGTGGTGCCGAAGGTTCCGGCGATGGTCGGCAGCAACGGTTGCGCATAGTAGTTGCCGGAAACGGCGAGGCCGGTGGCGGCGGCCATCAGCCATAGCAGCGGGAGGGAAAGCGGGCGAGAGGAGGCGGGTTGCGATATGCCGTTCATGAGGGAAAGGGAGGTCGTGGACTTGCGGAAGTTCGGAAGTCTCACCCTTTTCGGCCGATGAATCCAATGTATTTTTCCAATGCAAAGGATTTCATGGACACGGGTTGCGGCTTCCTGCCTGGCGCGGGAATGTACTGCGGTGGCGGGAGGCCGTGGTGAATTCTATTATTCAAATAAAGAATATCACTCATCATCATATTCAAGCAGACAGTGATGCTGCGACGCAGTATGATTCGTCTGTCTCCTCCAATTTCCTCCTAAAGAATTGGATTTAGCCCGCAAACCGCAAGGTTCGCGGGCTTTTTTTTGCCTGCTTGACGGGGTGCTGCGACGCGTCATCATTGCATGCCGTTTCCGGCATGTGCATGGCACCAGAAAACAAGGCCCGCTGAATGGTATTCAGCGGGCCTTTTTCTGATGCGCAGGGTCGATCAGCCGGCGGCCGCTTGCCGGACCGGTACTTCGGTGCCGTCGCTTGCCTGATGCGCCAGTGACCAGCCGGTTACTGGCGCAGCCCGTGCATCGCGGCCGTTGCCGGCCAGCGGCCGGGTGCCGTCGACCCGGCTGGCGATGTGCGCCAGCGCCTCATCCACCTGGTCGATCAGGATCAGGCACAGGTCGCCGGCTTCCAGGCCAGCCAGGGCGGTGTCGATGGCCAGGAATTCGCCGTGGATTTCCTGGATCGAGGTGGTGCGCGGCGCGCCGGCCAGGCCTTCGCGCAGCAACGCCACCACTTCGCCGTCGGCGCGGCCGCGCTGGCATTGGTCTTCGTACAGGATCACCTGGTCGAAGGCGGCGCCGAGGATTTCGGTCTGGCGCCGGATGTCGATGTCGCGGCGATCGCCGGCACCGCTGATGACGGCGACGCGGCGTCGCGCCGGCATTTTTTCGATGGTATGGGTCAGCGCGCGGATCGCGTCGGGATTGTGGCCGTAGTCGGCGATCAGCGTCGCGCCCTGATAGTTGAACAGGTTGAAGCGTCCGGGCGCGGTGCCGGCATCGCTGACGAAGCCGGCCAGCGCGGTACGGATGGTCTGCCAGTCGATCCCCAGGCCCCAGGCGGCGGCGATCGCGGCCATCGCGTTCTCGACCTGGAAGCCGATCATGCCGTCGGCGGTCAGCGGTATCTGCGCCAGCGCCAGTTCCTCGCGGCGGCCGTTTTCAAAGGCGACGATGTGGGCGCCGTCACGGTACACCACGCGCAAACCCTTGGCGCGATGGGTGGCGATCAGCGGGTGGTCGCGTTCGGTGGCGAAGAAGATCACCGAACCGGGGCAATCCTTGGCCATGCTGGCGACCAGTGGATCGGCGGCGTTCAGCACCGCGTAGCCGGTCGGCGCGACGTTCTGCACGATCACGCGCTTGACCACCGCCAGATCCTCGACGGTGCTGATGAAGCTCAGCCCCAGATGATCGCCGAGGCCGATGTTGGTGACCACCGCGACATCGCAGCGGTCGAAGCCCAGCCCTTCGCGCAGCACGCCGCCGCGCGCGGTTTCGAAAACCGCGCCGTCGACGTCCGGATGCATCAGGACGTTGCGCGCGCTCTTCGGACCGCTGCAATCGCCGGTATCGACCCGCTGGCCATCGACATAGACGCCGTCGGTGCTGGTCAGGCCGACCCGCAGCTGCTTGCCGGTCATGATGTGGGCGATCAGGCGGGCGGTGGTGGTCTTGCCGTTGGTGCCGGATACCGCCACCACCGGGATGCGGCCGTTATCGCCCGGCGCGTACATCGATTCGACGATCGCCTCGCCGACCGCCCGGCCGGTGCCGAACGACGGCTGCAGATGCATGCGCAGGCCAGGCGCGGCGTTGACTTCGACGATGCCGCCGCCTTGCTCTTCCAGTGGCGTGATGACGTTGTCGCAGACCACGTCGATGCCGCAGACATCCAGTCCGACCATGCGCGCCGCTTCCACCGCGCGCGCCGCCATTTCGGGATGGACGTCGTCGGTGACGTCGGTGGCGGTGCCGCCGGTGGACAGGTTGGCGTTGTTGCGCAATACCACCCGCGTGCCCTTGGCCGGTACGCTGTCGACGGTATAGCCGCGCCGCGCCAGCGTGGCGCGGGCAATGTCGTCGAGGCGGATCTTGGTCAGCGAAGTGGCATGGCCGGAGCCGCGCAGCGGATCGCGGTTGACCTGCTGCACCAGCTCGGCAATCGTCTGCACGCCGTCGCCGGTGACCTGCGGCGGTGTGCGGCGGGCCGCCGCGACCAGCTTGTCGCCAATCACCAGCAGGCGGTAGTCGTGGCCGGACAGGTAGCGTTCGACGATCACTTCGTCGCCGATTTCATGGGCAACGGCGTAGGCAGCCAGCACTTCCTCGCGGCTGTTGAGGTTGACCGCGACGCCCTTGCCCTGGTTGCCGTCGCGCGGTTTGACCACCACCGGCGCGCCGATTTCCTGCGCGGCGGCCCAGGCGTCCTCGGCGCTGGCGACCGCGCGGCCGCTCGGCACCGGCACGCCGGCGGCGGCCAGCAGGGATTTGGTCAATTCCTTGTCCTGCGCGATCGCTTCGGCGATGGCGCTGCTGCAGTCGGTTTCCGCCGCCTGGATGCGACGCTGCCGGCTGCCCCAGCCGAATTGCACCAGGCTGCCCTCGGTCAGGCGCCGGAACGGAATGCCGCGCCGCACCGCGGCCTGGACGATGGCGCCGGTGCTGGGGCCGAGCCGCATGTCTTCATCCAGTTCGCGCAACTGCTCCAGCGCCGCATCGAGCGCGAATGGCTGGTCGTCCAGCGCGCTCTGGCACAGCGCCTGCGCCAGTTCGAAGGCCAGCCGGCCGACCGCTTCTTCGGTGTATTCGACCACCACCTGATAGGTGCCGCTTTCGACTGTTTCGACGGTGCGCGAGAACGAAACCGGGCAGCCGGCCTGCGCCTGCAGGCCGAATGCCGCGTATTCCAGCACGTGGGCCAGCGACAGCACAGGCTCCTCCTCGTGCGGATGCAGGAAGCTGATCTGCGGGAAACGGGCGCGCAGGCGCGTCTCGAAACCGGGGATCGAAGCAACCGAACGTTCCGCGCCGGAACAGCTGACGATGGCTTCGATGGCGGTGCGCCGGCTCCACAGGTTGGGGCCGCGCAGTGCCCGTATCCGCGATATGTCCATGAACAGTTCCTTTCTGAGCCGTTTCGCGTCAGTGCAAAACGGTGGATTGGTGATTGGCGGGGAAGCCGGCGGGTTTTTCGTGCGGGGTTTCCAGTCCGGCGCGGATCACGTCGGCCGGCATGCCGAGCGCCCAGGCGGCGGCCACCGCTGCCAGCACGGTCTCGATACGCGCCGGCGCCGTCGGCGCGAACAGGATGTCCGGGCCGAGCGTGGCCAGCGTGGTCTGGGTGTCGCCGCTGGCCAGAATCACGCGCGCGCCTTCGAGGAAGACCGCGCGTCCGCCGTTTTGCCGGTGCGGCGTCAGCGCCGGTACCGTGGCGTTGCGGCCGAACAGCATGACTTCACCATCACATAGCGGCGCCAGCGCCAGCACACCCGGATCGGCGGCATTCAACACCGCCACGCCGTCCGGCAGCACCACGTCGACCTGGGTACGCAGCACGTTGGCCAGCTGTTCGGCATCGTTGACGTAATAGTCGGGCAGCGTGGCGTCGGTATCCAGGCTGGTGACCACGCCGACCTGGCAGCGGTCGTATGGCAGCCCTTCGCTCAGGATCGCCCGCAGGCCGGTTTCGAACACGGCGGTTTCGACCGCGCGGTTGAGCAGCAGCCGGTGCCCGGCCTGCCAGTTGGCGCAGTCGCCGCGTTCGACCTGGCGCTGGTTCAGGAACAGGCCGTCGCTGCAGGCCAGCCCGGTATAGGTGCCCTGCAGATGCAGCAGACGCGCCAGCAGACGGGCCACCGCAGTCTTGCCGCGGCTGCCGGAAATGCCGACCACCGGAATGCGGCCGGTTTCCTGCGGGGTGAACAGATGGTCGATGATCGCGCGCCCGACCGGGCGCGGCTGGCCTTCAGCCGGTTTCAGGTGCATCAGCAGGCCGGGACCGGCATTGATTTCGACGATCGCGCCGTGCTGTTCCGCCAGTGGGCGGCCGACGTCCTCGGCCACCAGATCGACGCCGGCGATGTCGAGGCCGACCACCCGCGCGGCCAGCGTTGCCGCCGCCGCCACCTGCGGGTGGACCTGGTCGGTGACGTCGATGGCGACGTTGCCGTTGCGCTGTACCAGCACCTTCTTGCCGGCGGCCGGGATCGAATCGCGCTGATAGCCCTGGCGCGCCAGTTCCAGCCGGGCGCCCGGCTCCTGGTCGTACAGGATCGGATTCAGCGGGCAGTCTTCCAGGTCGCCACGGCGCGGATCGCTGTTGATCTGCAGGTCGATCAGCTGCTCCACGGTGGAGCGGCCGTCGCCGACGATGTGCACCGCTTCGCCGCGGGTGGCGGCGGCCACCTTGCCGCCGACCACCAGCAGCCGGTGTTCGTTGCCGGGAACGAAGCGTTCGACCAGCACGCCGCTGCCTTCCTTGTCGGCGGCGTGCCAGGCGGTTTCGATTTCGGCGCGGGTGGTCAGATTGGTCGATACCGCGCGCCCGTGGTTGCCGTCGGACGGCTTGACCACTACCGGGACGCCGATGTCGCAGGCGGCCTCCCAGGCATCGGCCGGATTTTCGGTCAGCCGTCCTTCCGGCACTGGCACGCCACAGGCGCGCAGCAGGTCCTTGGTCAGGTCCTTGTCGCGCGAGATGCCTTCGGCGATTGCGCTGGTACGGTCGATTTCGGCGGTCCAGATGCGGCGCTGGCGGGCGCCGTAGCCGAACTGCACCAGATTGCCGTCGTTCAGGCGGATGAAGGGGATGCGGCGTTCCTCGGCGGCGGCGACGATGCAGCCGGTGCTGGGGCCAAGGCACAACTCGTCGACCATGTCGCGCAGCGTCTTGAGGGTCGCGGCCAGATCGTAGGGGCGGTCCTCGATCGCCGCCATCACCAGATCGCGTCCGGCGTACAGCGCGGCGCGGCCGACGCGCTCGTCGCTGACCCGTACCACCAGCTTGTAGACGCCGCGCACCGGGGTGCTGCGCGCCTTGCCGAAGGCGCTCGGCATGCCGGCCAGATTCTGCAGCTCGATCGTCACGTGTTCCAGGATGTGCGCCGGCCAGGTGCCGTCGCGCAGCCGCTGCAGGAAGCCGCCGCGCTCGCCGATGCCGCACTTGTGCTCGATCAGGCCCGGCAGCCGGGCGGTCAGGCGCTCGTAGAAGCCGGGAATGGTATTGGAAGGACAATCCTCCAGCGCGCCGATGTCGACCCAGGCTTCCAGCGCCGGGCGGTAGGTCCAGATGCTGGGGCCGCGCAGGGAAATTACCTTGATGATGTCAATGGTCTTGTGGTCCATGGTGGCGAGCCGGAAGGCAGGCAAAAATGAGATACGTAACCGTCCATAACGCGGCAGAGCGGATTTGGTTTACCGCAAACCGAAATAAATCCTGTTCCGGTCAACAAAATCCCCGGTTGGCGCGTTGAACACCGCAAGACTGCCCTCTGATCGGTATTCCTGTAAGCTTCGGCCGCCGCTGCCCGGCGGCCTTTCCCGCGGATTCCCGCTGTTTCCATCGAAATCGAGTGTTGAATGTCGTCTACGAGTGAGCCCCTGCCTGTTTCCTGGCGAAGCGATCTGCAATCCCGGCTGGACGGGCAGGAAACCCTGTTGGCGGTGCTGGATCTGGACCTGGACGCGCGCCTGTGCTTCACGCCTGGCGTGGTGGCGTTGACCGAGCGCCGCCTGCTGGCCGGCGACGGCAGCGGCTGGCGCGAATGGCCGCTGGATGCCGATCTGGCGCTGGCGCTGCGCGATCATGCCGGGGTCGGTACGCTGGAGCTGCAGCAGCAGGGCCGCCGCATCGGCTGCTGGCGTTTCACTTTGGGCAACAACCCGGCCGCTCTCCAGCTGTTCCGGCAGTTCGAGCAGCAATGCGCGGCGCTGGCCGGCGCCGCCGCGCCGGCGTCGGCGATGCTGGGCGAGCCGTGTCCGGAATGCGGCGCGCCGCTGGCGCCGCGGGAAACCTGCGCCGCCTGCAGCCGGCTGGAAGCGGTGCCGCCATCGACCTCGACGCTGTTCCGCCTGTGGCGTTTCGCCCAGCCATACCGCTGGCAACTGCTGGCCGGCTTCGTGCTGACGCTGGTAGCCACCGCCGCCAATCTGGTGCCGCCCTACCTGACCATGCCGCTGATGGATGAAGTGCTGATTCCTTATCAGAACGGCAAACCGATCGACTACCGCCTGGCCGGCATGTACCTGGGCGGGCTGCTGGTCTCGGCATTGGTGGCCTGGGTGCTCGGCTGGGTCAAGACCTACATCCTGGCGCTGGTGTCGGAGCGGATCGGCGCCGATCTGCGCACCACCACCTTCCAGCACCTGTTGCGGCTGTCGCTGGAGTATTTCGGCGGCAAGCGCACTGGCGACCTGATGACGCGCATCGGTTCGGAAACCGACCGCATCTGCGTGTTCCTGTCGCTGCACCTGCTGGATTTCGCCACCGACGTGCTGATGGTCCTGATGACGGCGGCGGTCCTGGTATCGATCAATCCGTGGCTGGCGCTGGTGACGCTGCTGCCGCTGCCGTTCATCGCCTGGATGATCCACGTGGTGCGCGATCGCCTGCGGCACGGTTTTGAAAAGTGCGACCGCATCTGGTCGGAAGTGACCAACGTGCTGGCCGATACCATTCCCGGCATCCGCGTGGTGAAAGCCTTTGCCCAGGAAAAGCGCGAAGCCGAGCGCTTCCGTGAAGCCAATCGCCACAATCTGGTGATCAACGACCGCGTCAACCGCATCTGGTCGCTGTTTTCGCCGACCGTCACGCTGCTGACCGAAATCGGCCTGCTGGTGGTCTGGGTGGTCGGCATCTGGCAGGTCGGCCATGGCGACATCACGGTCGGCGTGCTGACCGCGTTCATCGCCTACATCAGCCGTTTCTACACGCGGCTCGATTCGATGAGCCGGATTGTCTCGGTGACGCAGAAGGCGGCGGCCGGCGCCAAACGCATCTTCGACATTCTCGACCACGTTTCCAACGTGCCGGAAGCGGCGCAGCCGATCGCGCCCGGCCGCCTGCACGGGCGGATCGAGCTGAACGGCGTCGGTTTCCGCTACGGCAATCAGGCGGTGATCCGCGACCTGAGCCTGTCGATCGCGCCGGGCGAAATGATCGGTTTGGTCGGTCACAGCGGTTCCGGCAAGAGCACGCTGGTGAATCTGATCTGCCGTTTCTACGACGTCTCGGAAGGTTCGATTTCGGTGGACGGCACCGACATTCGCCAGTTCTCGATTGCCGGCTACCGGCGCAACATGGGACTGGTGCTGCAGGAGCCGTTCCTGTTCTTCGGCACCATCGCCGACAACATCGCCTACGGCAAGCCGGACGCCACCCGCGCCGAGATCATCGCCGCCGCGCGCGCCGCCCATGCGCACGAATTCATCCTGCGGCTGCCGCACGGCTACGACTCGCTGGTCGGCGAGCGCGGCCAGACGCTGTCCGGCGGCGAGCGCCAGCGCATCTCGATCGCGCGTGCGCTGCTGATCGATCCGCATATCCTGATCCTCGACGAGGCCACCTCGTCGGTCGATACCACCACCGAGCGTGAGATCCAGACCGCGCTCGACAATCTGGTGCGCGGCCGCACCACGATCGCCATCGCGCATCGGCTGTCGACGCTGCGCCGCGCCGACCGCATCGTCGTGCTGGATCGCGGCCAGATCGTCGAAGTCGGTCCGCACGAAGACCTGATGGCGCGTCAGGGCGCCTATTTCAAGCTGCATCAGGCGCAGGCGCGGCTGAACGAGGCCGACCTGGCGCAGCCGTCGGAAGAAAGTGAACAGAGCGTGGAGCCGGTCCCGGCGCCGGCACGGGAGGCGGTGGCATGAACGATTTCGAACTGAGCCGCGACGCGCTTGGCCGGCTGGTGTATCGCGCCGGCGAGGAAGCACCGCATGAAGTGGTGCCGGTGCGCGCCTTCCCGATCGCCGCGCCCGACGAGGGGATCGCCCTGGTGGCTGGCAACGGCCGCGAACTACGCTGGATCGAGACGCTGGCGGAGCTGCCGGTGGCGGCGCGCGAGCTGATCGAGGAAGAACTGGCGAGCCGTGAATTCCTGCCGCGCATCCGCCGCATCGTCGCGGTGTCCAGCTTCGCCACACCCAGCACCTGGAGCGTCGAAACCGATCGTGGCGCCACCCGCTTCGTGCTGAAGGGCGAGGAAGACATCCGCCGCATCGGCGATGGCCGTCTGCTGATCGCCGACAGCCACGGCATCCAGTTCCTGATCCGCGAGGTCGGGGCGCTCGACAAGGGCAGCCGCAAGCTGCTGGATCGGTTCTTGTAGAGGGAAACGCCGCGCGGCGGCACCGGAGTGAAAACGGGGGGCAGAGTTTTGACGGACGATGAAGTACACACTACGCACGTCGGAGTTTTGGGTGATTGCCGCTAGTCCGTGAAAGCAGGGTCAGTGTAATTTTCGCGATAAGGCCGCGAAAAAAAACACTGACCCTGGTTTCACTGCGCCGACTGGTTTTGAGCCTGCCGGCCTCAATCCTTCTCCCGCGCCAACGCCAGAAATTCGGTGCGCAGGGCCAGATTGGTCTGCAGTTCGCCCAGCAAGGCCGAGGTCACGGTTTCCTCGCCCGGCGTGCGGATGCCGCGGCTTTCCATGCACAGGTGGCGGCAGCGGATCACCACGCCGACCGACAGCGGCTGCATGTGCGTCATCAGCGCCTCGGCAATCTGGATCGTCAGCCGCTCCTGCACCTGCAGCCGCTTGGCGAAGCAATCGACCAGCCGGGTCAGCTTGGACAGGCCGACGATCTTGCCGTTCGGTGTATAGCCGATCGTCGCCATGCCGAAAAACGGCGCCAGATGATGTTCGCAATGGCTGTAGATCGGGATGCCGCGCACCACGATCAGCTCGTTGTATTGTTCGGCGCCATCCTCGAACACCTTCAGCACTTCGGCCGGGTCCTGGCCATAGCCGGAGGTCCAGTGCTGCCAGGCGCGCACTACCCGCTGCGGCGTTTCGGCCAGGCCGGTGCGCTCGGGATTTTCGCCGATACTGAGCAGAAAGCGGCGCCAGTCGGCCTCGGTGAATTCCTTGTGGTCTTGCATTGACTATCCTTGCGCTCGACGGAAATCGCGTCGGCGCAAGCCAAGGGATTTCCGGTAACAAATGTGCGTCATTATGCCGCGTGTGGCCCTGCGCCCGCCGCGCCGGTCGGTGTCTGGAATATACTCCCTGCATGGATGGCCTGTGGTGGGCTTCCATGTTGAGAAAAATCCATATACTCCTTGCTTTTTGGAAATGTGCCAGATCGATGACATGGAAGCGGCCTGATCGCCAGCGCGTCGCGCCGATTAAAATGGAAGGACTTGTCCGCTGCCCCGGCGCTTCCTGACGCCGCCGCCCGGCGGCGATTTACCCACTCTCATGCGCCCGCCGTGGCGCTCACCGGATACCGAATCGAGCCTGCATGGATTACGCCGTTGTCGACACCCAGATTTCTCCCGAAGGCCGGATGGAAGTTCTGTCCCGCGCCGAAGTGCACCAGCTGCACGACACCAGCCAGGGCAGCCTGTACCGGCTGTTCCGCAACTGTTCGCTGGCGGTGCTGAATTGCGACAACCGCATCGATGACGGCAAGGAGCTGCTGGAGCGCTACCCGGATTTTTCGATCGCGGTGATCGAACGCGAACGCGGCATCAAGCTGGAGCTGCGCAACGCGCCGGCCTCGGCCTTCGTCGATGGCAAGCTGATCAAGGGCATCCAGGAGCATCTGTTCGCGGTGCTGCGCGACGTGCTGTATGCGCACAACGAAATCAGCCGCAATCCGAAATTCGACCTCGCCACCTCGGCCGGCCTGACCGACACGGTGTTCCAGATCCTGCGCAACGCCAATCTGCTGCGGCCATTGATCAGTCCGAACCTGGTGGTGTGCTGGGGCGGGCATTCGATTTCCGACAACGAATACCGCTACACCAAGGAAGTCGGCTATCAGCTCGGCCTGCGCGGAATGGACATCTGCACCGGCTGCGGGCCGGGCGCGATGAAGGGACCGATGAAGGGCGCCACCATCGGCCACGCCAAGCAGCGTATCGTCGGCGGCCGCTACATCGGCGTATCGGAGCCGGGCATCATCGCCGCCGAAGCGCCGAATCCGATCGTCAACGACCTGGTGATCCTGCCGGACATCGAAAAGCGGCTGGAAGCCTTCGTGCGGCTCGGTCACGGCATCATCGTGTTCCCCGGCGGCGTCGGCACCGCCGAGGAAATCCTGTACATCCTCGGCATCCTGCTGCATCCGGACAATGCCGGGCTGCCGTTTCCGCTGGTGTTTACCGGGCCGGCCTCGGCGGCGCCGTATTTCGAGCAGATCGACCGCTTCATCGCCGATACGCTGGGGCCGCAGGCGCGCAGCCATTACCGCATCATCATCGACGACCCGACGGCGGTGGCGCGGGAGATGGAAACCGGCATCCGGCACGCGCGGGCGTTCCGCAAGGAGCACAGCGACGCCTACTATTTCAACTGGATGCTGAAGATCGATCCAGACCTGCAGCAGCCGTTCCTGCCAACCCACGAAGGGATGCGCGACCTGCAGCTGCACCGCAACCAGGCGCCGCACCGGCTGGCGGCCAATCTGCGGCGCGCCTTTTCCGGCGTGGTGGCCGGCAACGTCAAGGAGCAGGGCATCCGCGCGATCGAGCAGCACGGGCCATTTGAACTGCACGGTGAACCGCAGATCATGCGTTCGATGGATGCGCTGCTGCGCGCCTTCGTCGAGCAGCAGCGCATGAAGCTGCCGGGCAGCAGCTACACGCCGTGCTACCGCATCATGCAATAGAAGCGGCGGCCGGCGCGGTCAGCGCGCGCCATTGCGGGTGCGCTTCCGGCGCGCTCCACACTTCGAAGTGCAGCCGCGCCAGCGTCAGCGGATCCTGCAGCAGCAGCCGCGCCTGTTCCGGCGTCAGCGCGGCGGCGCCGTTTTCCAGCGCCAGCTGCGCCAGTTGCAGATGCCGCTCGCGCGTCTCCGGCGGCAGGCCGGGGCGGGCGGTGGCGGCCGCGCACAGCAGCGCGTTGACGCGCGGATCGACCACCGCTTCCGGCAGGCCCGGCAGCGCCGGCGTGGCCGCCAGATAGTCGCTGGTGGCGCGCAATTCCGGCGGCGGCTCGGCTTCTTCCGGAATCAGGAACAGCCGCATCCGGCGCAGCCGGCGGCCGAGCGAGACGCGGCTGGAAAACACCGACAGCGGAATCGACAGCACCAGCGCGCCGACGATCGGCAGCAGCCACAGCAGGAACGACGGATTCAGCCAGAACACGCCGCTGCCCCACACCAGCCCCAGCAGCGTATGGCCGCCGTGCTTGCGCAGCGCCTCGCCCCAGGACGTTTCGGCGTCGTCGCGCGGCGGCGATTTCCAGCGGATCGCCCAGCCGAGGAAGGCCGCGGTGACGAAGCGGGTGTGGAACAACATTCGCACCGGCGCCAGCAGCGCCGAAAACACCAGTTCGATCAGCATCCCGAGCGTCACGTGCAGGCGGCCGCCGAACTGGCGCGCGCCCTGCAGGCAGATCAGCAGCACCGACAGGATTTTCGGCAGGAACAGCAGCGTGGCGGTAGCGGAAAACAGCGCCAGCGCCTTTTCCGGGTGCCATTCCGGCCAGATCGGAAACAGCTGGCGCGGCTGCACGAAATACTGCGGCACCGTCAGCTCGTGCGAGGCCAGCATGCCGGTCGACAGCGCCAGGAACAGGAACCACAGCGGTGCCGACAGGTAGGCCATCACGCCGGTGGCGAATACCGCGCGGTGCACTGGATGCATGCCGTGCGCGGTGAACAGCCGGAAGTTCATCAGGTTGCCGTGGCACCAGCGGCGGTCGCGCTTCAGTTCGTCCAGCAGGTTCGGCGGCATTTCCTCATAGCTGCCGTCGAGGTCATAGGCGATCCATACCGCCCAGCCGGCGCGCCGCATCAGCGCCGCCTCGACGAAGTCATGCGACAGGATGTCGCCGGCCAGCGATCCGTGTCCGGGCAGCGGCGCCAGCGCGCAATGGCGGATGAACGGCGCCATGCGGATGATGGCGTTGTGGCCCCAGTAGTGCGATTCGCCCAGTTGCCAGTAGTGCAGGCCGGCGGTGAACAGCGGGCCGTAGACGCGCGTCGAGAACTGCTGGATGCGCGCGTACAGCGTGTCGCGGCCGGACGCGCGCGGCGCGGTCTGGATGATGCCGGCGCCCGGATTGGCTTCCATCAGCCGCACCAGCGTCGCCAGGCAGTCGCCGCTCATCACGCTGTCGGCGTCCAGCACGATCATGTAGCGGTAGTTGGCGCCCCAGCGGCGGCAGAAGTTGTCGATGTTGCCGCTCTTGCGCTTGACCCGGCGCAGCCGGCGCCGGTAGAAAATGCGGCCGAAGCCATCGACCGCGCCGCACAGCGCCTTCCAGGCGGCCAGCTCGGCCACGCACAGGTCCGGTTCGCTGCTGTCGCTCAATACGAAGAAATCGAAATGCTCCAGCGTGCCGCTGCGCTGCACCGATTCGTAGGTGGCGCGCAGGCCGGCGAACACCCGGGCGACGTCCTCGTTGGCGATCGGCATCACGATCGCGGTGCGGGCGGCGGCGTCGATCGGCGCGTCGCCGGCGGCCGAGGCTGAGATCATGTAGCGGTCGCGGCCGCGCAGCAGCACCAGAAAACCGGCCATCGCGGTCCAGAAACCGGCCGAAACCCAGCAGAACAGCACCGCGAACAGCGCCAGCGTCACCATTTCCATCGGTTGTGTGCCGTGGTACGGCAGCACCGCGCTCATGAAATAGGTTGCCAGCGCGGTCTGTCCGAACATCAGGAGCAGCAGGATCAGGCGCCGCCAGCCGCCGCTGCGCTGCCAGTCGCCGTGCGGATCGGGCGCATCGGCGGCCGGCGGGCCCTGGCGGATCGGCGGCACCGCCGGTTTGCTGGCGCCGATCAAGGTGCGGAACCAGCGGATCAGCGGATTCAGCGCGCCCCACGGCTGCGGCATCATCGAGATGCGTTTCGGCGGCGGCACACTGGCGATGCGGCGGTGGCAGTCCGGCGGCGTGGCGGGCGGCGCCGCATCCGGCGCTTCCAGCCGCGCGGCGGTGGAGGCGTAGGCCGGATTGCCGCCGTCCAGCGGACTGCCGGCCAGCGCCTGATGCAGCGCCCGCAACGCCTCGCGCGGCGAGGCGTTGGCGCGCGCGGCGGCGTCGCGCGCCGCCAGGCGCTGCGCCGCCGACAGCGGCAGGCGGCGCAGATATTCTTCGCACGGCGGCGGGACCGTGACGGCGGACGCTTCGGCGTCCGCCAGGAAAGCGCCTAGTTGGGGGGTAATATGTAGCTCCACGTTTCCGATAGGGTGTCGTTGTCCTTGCGCAGGTAGCCGCGCAGCTCGACTGGCTTGGTGTCGTCGGTGCGGTTGAAGCGCACCGCCAGTCGCCAGCCGCCGGTGACGTCGTTGCGGTAGGCGGTGGTTTCCAGCAGCTTGCCGTTGGCGTCGGTGGTGACCACGCCTTCCAGTTTGGTTTCCGGCGCCAGCTTGGCCAGGGCCGGACCTTCGAAATCGACGATCAGCGCCAGGCTGTCGTCGACCTTGTGGGTATAGCCGTGGCCGCGCCGGGTCTGCGTGACCCACGACAGCGGCGGCGTGGTTTCCGGTTCCTTTTGCCAGCGCATCGTGTATTCGAGGTCGAACGGCTGGCCGGGTTTCGGCGCGTGTTCCGGCACCCAGAACGCCACCACGTTGTCGTTGGTTTCGTCCGGTGTCGGAATCTGCACCAGCTCGACCCGGCCGCTGCCCCATTTGCCCTTCGGCTGGATCCACACGCTCGGCCGCTTTTCGTAATGCGCTTCCAGGTCCTGATAGTTGGCGAAGGCGCGGTCGCGCTGCATCATGCCGAAGCCCTGCGGGTTGTCCAGCGCGTAGGAGGTGACCAGCAGCCGCTTCGGGTTGACGAACGGCCGCCAGATCCATTCGCCGGTGCCGGACTGCACCGACAGGCCGTCCGAATCATGCACCTCGGGCCGGTAATCCTCGACCGCCGAGCGCTGGTTTTCGCCGAAGAAGTACATGCTGGTCAGCGGCGCCACGCCGAGTATCGTGACGTTTTCACGCAGATACAGCTGCGACTTGACCTCGACCGCGGTTTCATTGCCGGGCCGCACGATGAAGCGGTAGGCGCCGGTGACGCGGCGCGAATCGAGCAATGCATAGATGGTCAGTTCCTTGCTGTTGGCGCGTGGCCGTTCCAGCCAGAATTGGGTGAACTGCGGAAATTCCTCGCCGGAAGTCAGCGCGGTGTCGACCGCCAGCCCGCGTGCCGAGATGCCATAGCGCTGGCCCTTGCCGAGCGCGCGGAAGTAGCTGGCGCCGAGAAACACCAGCACTTCATCCTTGTATTTCGGCGTGTTCAGCGGGTAGTGCACGCGAAAGCCGGCGAACCCCAGTTGTTCGAGCTGTTTCGGGTCGATGGCGTTTTTGCCATAGTTGAAGGAATGTGGATCGAATTTGATTTCGCGCACTCTTGTGCCGACGATTTCATTGATCTTGATCGGGTGGTCGTAAAACAGTCCCTGGTGGAAAAACGCCACTTCGAACGGCAGCCTGTTGCTGCGCCACAGGGATTTGTCGGTATTGAAGCGGATGTCGCGGTATTGGTCATACGACAGGTTTTCGATCGCTTTCGGCAGGTTGCTGGCCGGTTTCTTGTAGGCGGTCTGCGCCAGTTTCCGGGCCTGTTTTGCGACATCGGGAAAGCCGAAGGCGAATGCCGGGGCGCAGGCCAGCGTCAGGCTTCCCGCCAGCAATGCCGCCAGCCATGTCCTGATTTTTTTCGTGTGCATGAAGCTCCCTTGGTGTTATTGCTAACAAAGTTAGTCGGCAAGCCGGTGATTTCGTTCCCGAATGAAAGATATTGACATCGAGTGAAAAAGATACTGGATACGGTATTTTTGAATCGATAACATTTACAAGCGGAAACAGACGTTTTTCAGGCATACTCCCCATATTTCTCAATATGCCCATGAAAAGACCGTGATGGATGCCAGGTCGGCAACGTCGGCGCCCGCTGCCGATCCTCAGGACAAGCGCCGCCGCCTGCGCCGCATGCAGTGGCTGGCCCATGGCTTGCTGCTGCTGGCGGCGGCGGTGTTCGCGCTGGCTATCCGTTTCGAGCAGGCGCACCCGGCCTGGCCTTATGTCGCCGCCTTTGCCGAGGCGGCGATGGTCGGCGCGCTGGCCGACTGGTTCGCGGTGGTGGCGCTGTTCCGGCATCCGCTCGGGCTGTCGTTCATTCCGCATACCGCGATCATCCCGGCCAACCGCGAGCGCATCGCCAGCAATCTCGGCGCCTTCGTGCAGGGAGAATTTTTCGCCACCGAGCGGGTGCTGGCGGTGATCCGCCAGTTCGACCCGGCCGGCCGCGCCGCCATCTGGTTTGCCCGCAAGGAAAACGCCGAGCGTTTCGGCGAGCTGGCCGCGCGCACGCTGTCGTATGCGCTGGAGGCGCTGGACGAGGAGGAGGTGCGCCGCTATTTCCACCGCGCCGCCGCCGCGCAGATCGGCCGTTTCGATCTGGTGCGGCTGGCCGGCAGCCTGCTGGCCGTGCTGACCGCCGATGGCCGCCATCAGGCGCTGCTGGACCGCCTGCTGGAAATGATCGAGGCCGGGCTGGCGCGGCCGGACGTGCGCGAGCGGATGGAGCGCATGCTGGCCGACGAACTGCCGCTGTATTTTGACCGCCTGAAAATGGCCGGCGGGCGCATCGCCGCCGAACGGATCGTCGCCGGCATCCTGCGCCTGCTGCATGAAATCAATGCCGATGCCGGACACGCGCTGCGGCACGATTTCAACCGCATGGTGGCCGGTCTGATCGACAAGCTGCAAAGCGATCCGGACTGGCGCTTGCGCATCGAGCAGTTCCAGCGCCAGCTGGCCGACGATCCGCGTCTGGCCGACTACCTGAATGGCCTCTGGCGCGACCTGCGGCAATGGCTGGCGGCCGATCTGCGGCGGCCCGATTCCAGCGTGCGCGCCCGCGCCGCTGGCGCCGCCCACCGGCTGGCGCTGACGCTGCGCGACGACGGCGCGATGCGGCAATGGATCAACGACCGCATCCTGCAGGCGGCGCCGGCCCTGATCGACGAATACCGGCCCCGGCTGGGCGGTTTCATCGCCGCCAAGGTGGCGGAATGGAAGGATGAGGAAATCGTCGACAAGCTGGAGCAGAACATCGGCCGCGACCTGCAGTTCATCCGCGTCAACGGCACGCTGGTGGGCGGCTGCGTCGGCCTGCTGATCCATCTGGCGCGCCAGTGGCTGGGCGCCTGATGGCGTACCGGGTGGCTTAGCCGGCCAGCTCCAGATCGCGCCGTAGCAGCGCCGCCACTTCGGCCGGCGGCAGCGCCGGCGTATACAGGAAGCCCTGGATCTGGTCGCAGCCGAAGTCCTGCAGCAGGCGCGCCTGCTGGCGGGTTTCGACGCCTTCGGCGACCACCGTCAGGTTCAGTGAATGGGCCAGCGAGATGATGGTCGAAACGATCGCCCGATGGCTGGCGCTGCTGGTCATGTCGGTGACGAACGAGCGGTCGATCTTCAGCGTGTCGATCGGCAGCTGGGCGATGTAGGACAGCGATGAATAGCCGGTGCCGAAATCGTCGATGGCGACCGTCAGGCCGGCGTCGCGCAGTATCGACAGTTTGCCGCGCGCGGCGTCGCGGTCCATGCCTTCCATGAACAGGCTCTCGGTGATTTCGATTTCCAGCGCGTGGCCGGTATCCGGCCCCAGCTGTTGCTGCAGGTCGGCGACGAAATCCTTTTGCCGCAATTGCAACTGCGAGACGTTGACGGCGATGCGCGGCGGCGCGATGCCGGCCTGGCGCCATTCGCGGTGCTGCGCCAGCGCGCGCCGCACCACCCAGTTGCCAACCTCGACGATCAGGCCGGTTTCCTCCAGCACCGGGATGAAGGTGCCGGGCAGCACCAGGCCGACGCCCGGTTCCTGCCAGCGCAGCAGCGCTTCCAGGCCGACGATGCGGCCGCTGCGCAGATCGTACTTCGGCTGGTAGTGCAGCTGGAACTGTTCCTGTTCCAGCGCGCCCCGCAGCCGGGTTTCGATCGAGAATTTCTCGGCGGTGCGGCGGTTCATCTCGGCGGTGTAGAACAAATAGTGCGCCTTGGTTTCCTTGGCGTTCTTCAGCGCCGTCTCGGCATTGCGCAGCAGCAGGTCGGCCGAAGTGCCGTCGGACGGGAAGATGGCGATGCCGGCCTTGGCCGACAGGCGCACTTCGCGGCCCTGGATCGACGTTGGTTCCGACAGGTGCGGATTCAGCCGGCGTTCCAGCAGGTTCACCACTTCGGTGCCGCTGGCGTTTTCACGCACGATCAGCGCGAAGCAGTCGGCGTTCAGGCGCGCCAGATGGTTCGGATCGGGCACGATGTCGGTCAGGCGCCGGGCAACGAGGCGCAGGATGTCGTCACCGCAGGCGCGGCCCAGCGTGTCGTTCAGATCGCGGAAGCGTTCGATGTCGATCAGCACCACGGCGATCCGTTCCGGCTGGGCGCCGGCGCACGGCATGATCATCTGCTCGGTGCGGTCGCGGAACAGCGCCCGGTTCGGCAGTTCGGTGATGGCGTCGAAATACGCCAGGTAGTTCAACTGCTCGCTCTTGGCGATGTAGTCGAGCGCGAACGAGATGTCGGCGGTCAGCGCCGTCAGCAATTGCTGTTCCTCGTCGTTGAAGGCGTCCGGCGTGGTGGCGAACAGGGCCAGCGCGCCGATTGCCTGGTCGCCGGTCAGCAGCGGCAGCACGAAGATCGAGCGATAGCCGTATTTCAGGATGGTCGCTGGCGAAAGCACCAGCGCCGGCGCGTTCAGCAGGTCGTGCTCGACCTGGTTCTGCTTGGTGCGCAAGGCGGTGCCGACTATGCCCTGGCCGTCCGGCCGCTGCGGGTCGGCGCTGATCGGGATTTCGCGCAGGAAGCGCGGATCGAGGCCGGCCGATGCCGCCGGTGTTATCTGCAGGGTTTCCGGATCGAGCAGGCCGACCGCGGCGCCGGCGAACTGGCCTTCTTCGACGACGATCCGGCAGGCTTCGCGCAGCAGCCGCTGGCGGTCGCGGATGCGCAGGATGACGCCGCTGATGCTGCCGAGGATGGTGCGGATGCGGGTCAGACGCGCCAGCCGTTCTTCCTGCGCGCGGCGCTCGGTGATGTCGCGGATCACGCCGGAGATCCACAGCTCGCCGGCGGTCTGCAGTGGCGACAGGCTGATTTCGGCCGGGAATTCGGAGCCGTCGCGGCGCTGTCCGCGCACTTCGAACGGCGCCAGTCCGCCTTTCCGCAGCCGTTCGACGGCGGCGTCGTCGTTCAGCGCCTGGTGCCATTTCTCGTAGCAATCCGGTACCAGCATGCCGGACGGCTGGCCGACCAGTTCGGCGCGCGGATAACCGAACAGCAACTCCATCCGCCGGTTGACGATTTCGATCGCGCCATTCTGATTGATCAGCACGATGGCATTCGGGGCAAATTCGATCAGGTCGCGAAAACGCGATTCAGCCTGCCGCCGGGCGGCGCGCATGCGGCTTTCTTCCAGCGCGCGCCGCACCGCCGGCGGCAGCCGCGGCAGATTGCTTTTCAATACGTAATCGACCGCGCCGCTTTTCAGCGCGCTGATCGCCACTTCCTCGCCGATGGTGCCGGAAACGAACAGGAACGGCACTTCCGGCCGGCGCTCGCAGGCCAGCGCCAGCGCCGAAAAGCCGTCGAACTGCGGCAGCGAGCAATCCGAAAGGATGATGTCGGGCGCGAACTGTTCCAGTCCGGCGAGGAAGGCGTCGCGCGTTTCCACCCGCCGCGCTTCCAGCTCGATGTCGTCGCGCCGCAGCGCGCGCAATGCCAGTTCGGCGTCGGTATCGACGTCTTCGACCATCAGGATCTTGATTCGCTGTTCCATTGCCCGGCGGTCCGTTCTAGGAAGGTAGTTTGTTGACCAGCATCCAGTACATCCCCATTTCGCTGACGACGCGGTCGAAGTCCTCGCTGTCGACCGGCTTGACGATGTAGCTGTTGGCGCCGAGCCGGTAGCTTTCGACCAGATCGCGTTCCTCGGCCGACGAGGTGAGCATCACCACCGGCATCGTGCGCAGCGTCTCGTCCTGCATGACCCGGCGCAGCACGTCGATGCCATCGACCTTCGGCATCTTGACGTCGAGCAGGATCAGCTTTGGCCGGCTGCCGTCGCGGCCGCTGTAGATTCCCTGGCGGAACAGGAAGTCGAGTGCCTCGCTGCCGTCGCGCACCCATACCAGGCGGTTCGCCAACCCGCGCCGGCGCAGCGCGCGGATGGTCATTTCGGCATCGGTGGCGGTGTCCTCGACCAGCAGGATTTCGACCTGGGCAAAGTCATCCATGCGGAATTTCCTTGTTGGGCAGTGCGAAATGGAAGGTGGCGCCGCGCTCCGGCTCGGCTTCGGCCCAGACCCGGCCGCCGTGGCGGGCGACGATGCGCTGCACGATCGCCAGCCCGACTCCGGTGCCGGGATAGTCGTCGGCGCTGTGCAGCCGCTGGAACACGCCGAACAGCTTGTCGTAATACTGCATGTCGAAGCCGGCGCCGTTGTCGGCCACCGAATAGACGTTTTCCTCGGCGCCGGCATCCGACCAGATGCGGATGCGCGGCTGCTCGCGCTTGCTGCTGTACTTGACCGCGTTGGCGACCAGATTGATCCAGACCTGCTGCAGCAGCGCGGCATCGCCCCAGGCCGGTGCCAGTGGCTGGATATCGAACTCGACCGCGGCATGCTTGTCGCGCCGCTGCACCTCGGCCACCAGCGGCTCCACCAGATCGTGCATGTCGATCTGGGTGGTGGTCAGTTCGGTCCGGCCGAGCCGCGAAAACGCCAGCAGATCGTCGATCAGCTGGCCCATGCGCTGGCCGTTGTCGCGGATCACCTGCAGCAGCCGGCGCCCTTCGGCATCGAGCTGCGTGCCGTAATCTTCTTCCAGCATGCGCGCATAGCCGATCACCGCGCGCAGCGGAATGCGCAGGTCGTGCGAGATCGAATAGCTGAAGCTTTCCAGTTCCTGATTGCTGGCCTTCAGCTGGTTGGCGCGCCGCTGCAGCTTGGCGTTGGCCTGGCCGAGTGCCTGGTCGGCGCGCCAGCGCTGGCGGATTTCGCGGTTCAGCAGCCAGAACGCGCCGCTGATCATCAGGCAGACCGCGATGGTGCCGATCAGCACCAGGGTTTTCATGTGCGAGGCGCTCAGCAGCGCGCCGCTTTCGTGGGTGGTCAGCCAGGTGCGCTCGCGGTCCTGCATCAGGCCGACCTGGGTGCGCACGCGGCCGATCGACTGTTCGGCGTGGCCGGCCTTGATGTAGGCGGTGGCCGCCACCGGATCGGCGTTGTCGCGTCCCAGCAGCACCGCGTGTTCGAGGTAGCGCCGGCTTTCGTCGATCAGCGCGCGCAATTGCACCAGTTCGCTGATCTGCGCTTCGCTGGCGACCGTGTTGCGCAGCGACAGCGAGGTGTTTTCCAGCTGCGCCAGCGCATCGGCGTAAGGATCGAGAAACACCGGATCGTTGGTCAGCAGGAAGCCGCGCACGCCGGCCTGGGCGTCGCGCAGCAGCCAGACCACGGAATCGAGTTCGGAGAGGGTGCGGCGGATCTGGCTGGTCTGCGCCCGATGGGCCTGGGCGCGGTCGATGCTGATGAAGAATTCCACCGCGATCAGTGTCACCGTGAGCAGCGCCACGCCGACCGCGATGGCGGGAAGAAGGGTACGCGCGGAACGAATCGGGAATCGTTTCATAAAGATGCGGGCGCGTGGATGCGCTCGTCGTGGGAGCGCACCGTGGGTGAATGGCGCGGGTTGGGCGCGGGAGAAACTTTGCCAAAGGGTAACATAAAATTCAGAACGAATTTCATGCGTCCGGCACGGTTTTCCAGCGTGATTTTCCGGCGCCTGGGGCCAGCCCCGGCGTGGTGGAATTACTGGCGTTGCGGCAGCGTCTGCATCAGCTCGCGCAGGCGCCCGGCCAGGACTTCGGCGCGGGCAAAACCGGCGGCCAGCAGTTCCAGCTTGCCGTCGTGCTCCAGCACCAGCGTCGGAAAGCCGCCGATGCCCCAGCGCTGGGTCTGGATGAATTCGTCGCGGGTGGCGGCGGCGGTATCCTCGTCCGCCCACAGCGCGTGGAAAGCGGCGCTGTCGGCGGCAACGCCTGCGCGCCGCAGCGCCGCCACCGCGATCTCGGCCAGCACCTTGCCGTCGGTGACTTCCTGCGCTTCGGCGTAGAACGCCTGCTGGATCGCGTGGAATACCGCCAGCGCCGCTTGCGGCGCCAGCCGGCGCGCCGCCACCACCGTGCGGCAAGCCGGTTCGGTGTCGTAGATGAAGCCGGGGCGGTCCAGCGCGTCGTGGCGGAACGGCAGGCCGGTGGCCTGCTCGACGTGGCGCCAGTGCGCGCGCAGTTGCAGGCGGGTGGCGTCGTCCAGCGTTTCGCTGTGGTAGGCGCGCAGGCCGCCGACCACGATGTCGAGCGGCATGTCGGGCAGGGCGGCCAGCAGCGCCCGCAGCTCGGGACCGAAACCGTAGCACCACGAGCACAGCGGATCGGCGATGTAGATCAGGCTGGACGCGGCCAGCGTGGCATCGGCCGGATACGCTTGCGCGCTCATTTCTTCACCCAGGTGTTGGGACGTGGATGGGCGCAGACGCGGATTTCGATGTTGGTCACGCCGACCGCGCCGGCCGGGCCGGTGACGAAATCGAAGCCGCTCCTGACCGGGAACAGGAAGCTGTCGCGCAGGACCAGGTCGGTGCGGCAATCCGGGTGCGGGGCGTACAGCAGCGGCTTGATCTCGTCCCACATCGCATCGCCGATCCAGCCGTACAGGAACAGCTGGTTCGGGTACAGCGGGCTGTCGGCGTGCAGATAGCCTTTCTGGCGCGGCGCCAGCGCCGGGCGCGCCGGCGGCTGCTGGCCGACGAACAGTTCGATCCAGCCTTCGCCCAACGGATAGCTCTGTTCGTTCTGGTAAGCCGGATAGTTCAGGCACAACTGCCAGTCGCAGCGGAATTCGATGCGCTTTTCGCTGCCGCAGCCGCCGTCCGGCGACATCGACCGGCCCTCGCGCAGCGTCAACCGGCTGCCGGTCACCCGGGCCGACAGGGTCGGCTCCAGCTTGCGCAAGGCGTCGAGGTTTTCGTGCAGGTTCCAGATGAACCATTTGGCCGCTTCCGCCTCGCTCATCGCCGCCAGATCGGACAGCAGCCGCAGGCCGTGCGGTTCGAGCGCGCGGATCACCTCGCGCCGCTGCTTTTCCTCCAGTTCGCCGGCTTCCGCCGTGCCCTGGTCCTCTTGATTCTTCATCGATCGCTCCTGGCAGAACGGGATTCCGAACCATTCATTCTAGAGGCTGGATGACGGTTTGACCACGTTGCGGGAAGTCAATGCCGGCGTTCAGAACGCGGAGCCGGGCTGCTGCAGGAAGGCGCTTTCCTCCGGCGTCGATGGCCGCCCGAGAATGGCGTTGCGATGCGGAAAACGGCCGAAGCGGGCGATGATGTCGTGGTGCTTTTGCGCGAAATCGAGATAGCCGGCATACAGCTCGCGCCGCCCGGCCGGCGCCTGCTGCTGCAGCGCGCCGAACAGCTCCAGCACCTGGCGCTGGTCGTCCAGCGCCTCCGAGTGTTCCAGCGGCAGGTAGACGAACACCCGCTCGATCGGCCGCAGCGCGGCGTCGATGCGCCGTTCCAGCGCGTGGCGGCACCAGCGCCGCGCCTGCGCGTCGAAGGCGAACGCGCGCGCCTCGCCGCGATACATGTTGCGCGGGAACTGGTCGGTCAGCAGGATCAGCGCCAGCACGCCTTCGGCGCTGTCGGCCCAATCGTCCAGCCGGCCGTCGGCGGCGGCCGCCAGCGTGGTCTCGAAACGCTGGCGGATCAGGCGGTCGGTGGCCTCGTCCTTGGCCCACCACAGCGCCGCCTGGCGTTGGCTGGTGACGAGATCGTCGGCCTCCTCGCCGAACCAGAACTGCCAGATCGAAGCCGGGTTTTCCATGCGTGATTCCTTCCGGTTTTAAAAATAGGGGGAGTATGCCTTAAAATCGTCCTGTTACGGGCGCCAGAAGCCCGACTTCAAAAATACACAGGTGAGTATGTATTCTTTGCTAAGCGGCGACCACTTCGATGCGCTGGCCTTCGACTTCCACCACCTGCCCGGCGCGGATCTTGCAGGTTTTGCGCAGCTCGACCTGGCCATCGACCCGCACCGCGCCGCTGGCCACCAGCGCCTTGCCGGCGCCGCCGCTGGCGCACAGGCCGGCCAGCTTCAGCAGCTGGTTCAGTTCGACGTGCTCGCCGGCCAGCACGAAGCGTTCGGCAGCCGGCTTCATGGCGCCTCGGCGGCGGCCAGCCGCGCCTTGTCCAGCCACAGGCCGAGGTGCTCCAGCAGATCGTGCTGATCGAAGGAGCAGCTGGCCTCGGCGAACAGCGCCGCCGATTCCAGCCGCGCCAGCACGTCTTCCAGCACTTGCGCATAGCGCGGCGGCAGCGCCGCCAGCAGCGCGCTCTGGCTGCGCCACAGGCGGTTGAATTCAGGCAGTGTGGTGCGCTCGTCGCGCAGGTCGTCGAGTGAATCGCGCAGTGTGCGCAAGGTGTGGTCGTGGTTCATCGGATCGAATGGGGGAAAGGGAAGGGGTCAACGCCGGGCGCCGCGCCTCACAGCTGGCTGGCCTCGAAGGTGTTGCAGGCGGACACCTGGCCGTTCTCGATGCCGCGGCGGAACCAGCGCACCCGCTGCGCCGAGGTGCCGTGGGTGAACGAGTCCGGCACCACGTAGCCCTGCGCCTGTTTTTGTAGCGCGTCATCGCCGATCTTGCTGGCGGCGTCCAGCGCCTGTTCGATGTCGCCGCTTTCCAGGATGCTGCGCGCCTGGTTCGCGTGATAGGCCCAGACGCCGGCGAAGCAGTCGGCCTGCAGTTCCAGCCGTACCGACATCGCGTTGGCCTGGGCTGGCGTGGCGCGCCGGCGCGCGGCATCCATCTTCTGCATGATGCCCATCAGGTTCTGCACGTGATGCCCGACTTCATGGGCGATCACGTAGGCCTGGGCGAAATCGCCGGAGACCTGGAAACGCTGGCGCATCAGCCGGAAGAAATCCAGATCGAGGTAAACCTTCTGGTCGCCCGGACAATAGAACGGCCCGGTGGCGGCATCGCCGGTGCCGCAGGCGGTCGGCGTGCTGCCGGAAAACAGCACCAGATGGGGATCGGCATACTTGGCGCCGCTGGCGCGGAACAGTTCGGTCCAGGTGTCCTCGGTATCGGCCAGCACGGTTCTGACGAAACGCGTTTCCTCGTCCTGCGCCGGCGGCCCGGCCTGCTGCGTCACCGGCGCCGAACCGCCGCCGCTCAACAGCCCCAGTACCGTGCCAGGGTCGATGCCGAAAAAATACGATGCCACCAGCGCCACCACCACGGTGCCGATGCCGATCGAACGTCCGCCGAAACCGCCACCACCGCCGCCGCGCCGATCCTCGATGTTGTCGCTTTCGCGATTGCCTTGCCATTTCATCATGCGTCCTTTCATCAATACCGGGGAGTGTAGCGGACGCCGCCCGCCGGCGAGGCGGAATTTTCAAGGCTGGAACTTGGTCAATTAACAAGGCTCAAATTTGCAGCGACGCGTTGTCGCATTGCCAGTCCCGACATTTCAATCGCAGTACCGGCGCCGCGCGGCGGCGGCCGTATCCCGATTTTGGAGAACCCATGACTGCTACCAGGACCAGGGTGGAAGATGCCATCGACATGTTGACCGCCGATCACAAGCGGGTATTGAAGATGTTCAAGGATTACGAAAAACTCAAGGATGGCGGCAGCAAGGCAAAAAAGAGCGACCTGGCCACCGCGATCTGCCTGGAAATCACCATCCACAGCATGCTGGAAGAGGAAATTTTCTATCCGGCGGTGCGCAAGGCGGTCGATGACGACGACATGATGGACGAGGCGCTGGTCGAGCATGCCGGTGCCAAGGACCTGATCGATCAGTTGCAGGACATGGAGCCGGGCGACGACCTGTACGACGCCAAGGTCACGGTGCTGGGCGAGGAAATCGAGCACCACGCGGGCGAGGAAGAAAAGGACATGTTCCGCAAGGCAAAAAAAGCCAGGGTCGATACCGCCGCGCTGGGCGAACGCATGATGGAGCGCAAAGAAGTGTTGATGGAGGAGCTGGGCGGCAATGTCGCGGCCAGAAAATAGACCATAATCCACGCACCGCCCGCCGCCGTGCAACCGCCAGGAGATCGAGATGTCCGTCGCACGCCATCACCTGATCGTCGCAGCGCTGCTGCTCGCCAGCCTTGGCACGGCCGGCGCCAGACTGCCGCCGCCGACCCCGGAGCAACAACAGCAGGCCGCGCAGAAGAAGGCCGAAGCGGCCGCTGAAGCCAGGGAACAGCAGGAAGCGCTGACGCGGGTGCAGGACCGCATCGCCGCCGATTACATCGCCGCCCGGAAGGCCAAGGGCATCATCGTCACGCCAACCCCGGTGGTGGCACAGCAGGCGGCGCGGGAAGCGCCGAAGGAAGTGCCGTCGGCGGCGCTGGAAAACCGGCCGGCGGAAAAATCCGGCGCCTACAGCGAACAGGTGTCGCCGGAGTCGGCCCGGACCTCGGCCGGCGAGGGGTCGTCGCCGAAGGCCGGGCCGGAGCGGAAATAGCTTTCCGGCGCCCGCCGTTCCCGGCAGACCGATGAAATACAAGGACTACTACCAGATCCTCGGCGTCGAGCGCGACGCCAGCGCCGCGCAGATCAAGCAGGCTTACCGCAAGCTGGCGCACAAATATCACCCGGACGTTTCCAAGGACCCGGCCGGCGAGGAGCGCTTCAAGGAAATCGCCGAAGCCTATGCGACGCTGAAGGATGCGGAAAAGCGCGCCGAATACGACCAGCTCGGGCGGCGCGCGCCCGGTGAAAACTTCGAGCCGCCGCCCGACTGGCAGCAGCAGTTTCATCAGTCGGCGTCGGCGTTCGATGATGTCGATCTGGCCGATCTGCTGGCGGCGATGGCGGCGGCGCGGCAGGGCCACGGCGGACGGGGTGGACCATTGAAAAGAGCCGGACAGGACTACGAAGCCAGGACCACGGTGACGCTCGAACAGGTCTACCAGGGCGCCGAGGTCGACGTCACGCTGGCCGTGCCGGAATACGACGCCAGCGGCCTGCAGCACCGTGTTTCGCGCACCTTCCGCGTGCGCGTGCCGAAAGGACTGCAGGACGGCCAGCGGCTGCGGCTGGCCGGCAAGGGCGGGCAGGGCATCGGCGGCGGCCGGAACGGCGACCTGTACATCATGATGAACATCCAGCCGCACCCGCAATACCGCATCAGCGGCCGCGACCTGTACAGCGACCTGCCGCTGGCGCCGTGGGAAGCGGTACTGGGCGCGACGGTGCCGGTGCCGACGCCGGGCGGCACGGTGGAACTGACGGTGCCGCCCGCCACCACCGCCGCGCGCCGTTTCCGGCTGGCGCGGCGCGGCCTGCCGGACGCCAACGGCGAGCACGGCGACCTGTATGCGGTGGTACGTATCGAAGTGCCGAAAACCATCGGCGACGGCGAGCGCGAACTGTACCGTCAGCTGGCGGCGCAATCGCGCTTCGATCCGCGCCGGCCGCATTGAGAGGAATACACAGCATGTCCGTGCATGACGACGTCCAGCACTGGCTGAGTGAAACCGCGCTGTGTTCGTTCGAGGATCTGGCCGAACTGTCCGGGCTGGCGCCGACCGAGCTGGCGCTGCTGGTGGAAGCCGGCGTGCTGCAGCCGGTACGCGAAGGCGCGCGCCTGTTCGCCTCCAGCTGCATCGTCCAGGTGCGCCGCGCGCGCCGCCTGCGCGACGACTTCGAACTGGACGCCGCCGGGCTGGCGGTGGCGGTCAATCTGCTGGGGCGGATTCAGGAGCTGGAGCGGCGGCTGGCGGAACTGGACGCGCAGCGGTCGTGAGCGGGAGTGGCGAAGGTTGCCTGGCGCGAGCATCGGCTTACCGCAAGCCGATTGCTTTTCTCCTTGTCGTTCCGGCGCAGGCCGGAACCCGGTGTCGTTGGTCCATCGCGCCATGGTGGCGTTGAGCACGGAAGGACGAACGCCACTGGGTTCCGGCTAAAAGCATGCCGGAACGACGGGGTAGAGAGGTGCGTGGAATGGTTCAGGTTGGCGTGGCGCGACCACTTTTTTA